>BNJS01001186.1_pt1 | contig 523392 bp, 669 predicted proteins | sample 8540461 | NCBI WGS metagenome assembly BNJS01 (sample SAMD00202454, study PRJDB9452) | human saliva metagenome | isolation source: human saliva | place: Japan
AGAGCTTTCTTTTTGCTCGAGCGTTCGACCTTCAAATAAATCGATGCGTACAAATGGCATAGTAGCTTCCTCCACTAGTTTTTGATTTCTTCTATTTTACCACATTTTGCCGTTTAAAGCTTCAGAAAATTATGATATACTAGAATGTAGCAAAAATTTAGAAATGGACGTAAAATAGAAGCATGGCACAGTTGTATTATCGTTATGGGACCATGAACTCTGGTAAGACGATTGAGATTCTCAAGGTGGCCTATAACTACGAGGAGCAAGGAAAGGGAGTTGTGATTATGACTTCGGCTCTGGATACGCGTGACGGTGTTGGCTATGTGTCGAGCCGAATCGGCATGAAACGCCCAGCCATTGCGATTGAGGAAACGACGGATATCTTCGGCTATATCCGAGACTTACCTGAGAAACCATACTGTGTGCTAGTCGATGAGGCTCAATTTCTCAAGCGTCACCATGTTTACGACCTAGCTCGTGTTGTTGATGAGTTAGACATACCTGTCATGGCTTTTGGTTTGAAGAATGACTTTCGCAATGAATTGTTCGAAGGTTCAAAATACCTCTTGCTCTTAGCAGACAAGATTGACGAAATCAAGACCATCTGTCAGTATTGTAAGAAAAAGGCGACTATGGTGTTGCGAACTCAAGATGGCGTGCCAGTCTATGATGGCGAACAAATTCAGATCGGTGGAAATGAAACCTATATCTCAGTCTGCCGTAAACATTATTTGCGCCAATGATATCATCTAATAAGGAGCAAAACTATGACAATTGAACTAAGAGATGTTACAATGGGAAATTATTTTGATGTTTTGAATTTGGATGTCAAGGAATATCAAAAACAATTCATTGCAACCAACGCAATTAGTTTAGCTGAAGCATATGTCTACACTAAAAATGGAGATTTTGTAGCTCCATTGGCAGTTTATGATAATGATGCAATTATAGGTTTTGTGATGATAGCTTATGATAAAAAGATCGGAATTAGTAGTGGAAATTATTTACTATTTCGTTTTATGATTGATAAGAATTTTCAAAATCAAGGATATTTTAAACCAATTATGGATAAAGTGCTGGACTATGTTCGGATAGCGCCAGCAGGTTTAGGCAATAAACTTTGGTTGTCTTATGAACCAGAAAATGAACATGCAAGATCTTGTTACCTCAGTTATGGATTTAAAGAAACTGGGGAAATATTTGAGAACGAAGTAGTAGCAATCTATGATTTAACAATTGAGAAAGTAAGGAGAAAAAATGAACATCTATGATCAACTACAAGCTGTAGAAGACCGTTATGAAGAATTAGGAGAATTGCTCAGTGACCCTGATGTGGTATCTGATACCAAACGTTTCATGGAATTGTCCAAAGAAGAGGCTTCCACTCGCGATACGGTAACAGCCTACCGTGAGTACAAACAAGTCCTTCAAAACATCGTTGATGCCGAAGAGATGATTAAGGAGTCAGGCGGAGATGCGGACTTGGAAGAAATGGCCAAGCAAGAATTAAAAGATGCCAAGGCTGAAAAAGAAGAATACGAAGAAAAATTGAAAATCTTGCTCCTTCCAAAGGATCCAAACGATGACAAGAACATCATCCTTGAAATTCGTGGAGCGGCTGGTGGTGACGAAGCGGCACTTTTCGCCGGAGATTTGCTAACTATGTACCAAAAGTATGCGGAAGCCCAAGGCTGGCGCTTTGAAGTCATGGAAGCTTCTATGAATGGTGTCGGTGGTTTCAAGGAAGTGGTTGCTATGGTTTCTGGTCAATCTGTATATTCTAAGCTTAAGTACGAATCAGGTGCCCACCGTGTGCAACGTGTCCCTGTGACAGAAAGCCAAGGTCGTGTCCACACTTCAACTGCGACAGTTCTTGTTATGCCTGAAGTCGAAGAAGTAGAATACGATATTGATCCAAAAGACCTTCGTGTTGATATCTACCACGCATCTGGTGCTGGTGGTCAGAACGTCAATAAGGTTGCGACTGCCGTGCGTATCGTTCACTTGCCAACCAATATCAAGGTTGAGATGCAGGAAGAACGTACCCAGCAGAAAAACCGTGAGAAGGCCATGAAAATCATCCGTGCGCGTGTTGCTGACCACTTTGCACAAATTGCCCAGGATGAACAAGACGCTGAACGTAAGTCTACTATCGGTACTGGTGACCGTTCAGAACGTATTCGTACATATAACTTCCCACAAAACCGTGTCACAGACCACCGTATTGGCTTGACTCTCCAAACTAGATACCATCTTGTCTGGTAAATTGGATGAAGTTGTGGATGCCTTGGTTCTTTATGACCAAACACAAAAATTAGAAGAATTAAACAAATAATGAAATTAGCTCAATTATTTTCAGATTTTGAAGAAGAGTTGGTTAGACAAGGAGAGGAAGCTGAAAGCCTCTCTTTTGTCTATCGTAGCCTAAAAAATCTCTCTTTTACGGACTTTGTCTTTGCTCTTCAGCAGGAAGTGACAAAAGAGGAAGAAAATTTTGTAGAAGAAATTTACCAGCAGTTAGTGGCTCACAAACCGGCGCAGTACATCATTGGTCACGCAGATTTCTTTGGAATGCAGTTAAAAGTGGATGAGCGGGTTTTGATTCCTCGTCCAGAAACAGAAGAGTTGGTGGAACTTATCCTAGTCGAAAATCTTGAGGATAAGCTTAAGGTCCTAGATATCGGAACTGGAAGTGGCGCCATAGCTCTCGCATTAGCAAAAAACAGACCAGATTGGTCAGTGACAGCAGCAGATATTTCCCAAGATGCCTTAGAGCTTGCATCAGAGAATGCTAAAAATCAAAATCTTAATATATTTTTTAAAAAATCTGATTGTTTTGCAGAAATTTCTGAAAAATATGATATAATTGTATCCAATCCACCCTATATCTCTCGTGAAGATGAGTCAGAGGTTGGTTTGAATGTTTTGCATTCAGAACCTCATCTAGCTCTCTTTGCAGATGAGGATGGCCTAGCTATTTATCGCAGAATTGCGGAAGATGCAAAAGACTATCTCACAGATGGTGGTAAGATTTACCTTGAAATTGGATACAAGCAAGGTCAAAGTGTTCCTGCGCTTTTTAGGAAATATCTTCCTGAAAAACGAGTACGAACACTCAAAGACCAATTTGGTCAAGATAGGATGGTTGTAGTTGATGATGGACAGGATTAGACAAGAGTTGGAAAAGGGCGGAGCTGTTGTTTTGCCTACAGAGACAGTTTATGGTCTCTTTGCTAAGGCCTTAGACGAAAAAGCTGTCGACCATGTTTACCAACTCAAACGTCGTCCCAGGGATAAGGCGCTCAATCTTAATGTCGCTTCTCTAGAGGACATCTTGCACTTTTCAAAGAATCAGCCAACTTATCTACAAAAGCTTGTAGAGGCCTTTTTACCGGGTCCCTTGACCATTATCCTCGAAGCCAATGACCGAGTTCCCTATTGGGTCAACTCTGGTCTTGCAACTGTCGGATTTCGGATGCCGAGTCACCCCATTACACTTGATTTGATTCGAGAGACAGGTCCTTTGATTGGGCCGTCTGCCAATATCTCGGGTCAGGCGAGTGGAGTGACCTTTGCTCAAATTCTAGAGGATTTGACCAAGAGGTTCTGGGTCTGGAGGACGACGCTTTTCTAACTGGACAGGATTCGACTATTTTGGATTTGTCTGGAGACAAGGTGAAAATCTTACGCCAGGGGGCGATTAAGCGAGAAGATATTCTTGCTCGGTTGCCAGAGATTTCTTTTGAGGAGGAATGAGATGCTAAGAGATTTGCAAGAAACAGATGTGCATGCTATATGTGAGATTAACCAAGAGGCTTTGGGCTACTCTTTTAGTTCAGAGGACACAGCTAGTCAACTAGCTAGACTGTCTCAGGATTCTCATCATTTCCTACTTGGTTATGAGGATGAAGTCAGCCATGTCCTACTTGGATATGTCCATGCTGAAGTTTATGAATCCCTCTATTCCAAAGCAGGATTTAATATCTTAGGCTTAGCGGTTTCACCTCAAGCACAAGGGCAAGGTATCGGTAAAAACTTACTGCAAGGGTTGGATCAAGAAGCAAAAAGACGGGGTTATGGGTTTATCCGCTTAAACTCTGCTGATCATCGTCTGGGAGCTCATGCATTTTATGAAAAAGTTGGTTATACTTGTGATAAAGTGCAGAAACGGTTTATTCGCATCTTTTAGTTGATTTCTTATTGAAAAAAAACTAAAGGACCAGTCACACTATAAAGGAGAAGACCTATGATTTTTGACAAAGACGATTTTAAAGCATACGATGCTGATCTCTGGAATGCTATTGCCAAAGAAGAAGAACGCCAACAAAACAATATCGAGTTGATTGCTTCGGAAAACGTGGTTTCCAAGGCTGTTATGGCAGCTCAAGGGTCTATCTTGACAAACAAATATGCCGAGGGTTACCCAGGACGTCGTTATTATGGTGGAACTGATGTAGTAGACGTGGTAGAAACTCTAGCTATTGAACGTGCAAAAGAAATTTTCGGTGCTAAATTCGCCAATGTCCAACCTCACTCAGGAAGCCAAGCCAACTGTGCGGCTTACATGGCCTTGATTGAGCCAGGTGATACCGTTATGGGGATGGATTTGGCAGCAGGTGGACACTTGACCCACGGAGCTCCAGTTAGCTTCTCTGGTCAAACCTACAACTTTGTTTCTTACAGTGTGGATCCTGAAACGGAACTCTTGGACTTTGATGCAATCTTGAAACAAGCCCAAGAAGTAAAACCAAAACTAATTGTAGCTGGTGCTTCAGCCTATTCTCAAATTATCGACTTCTCAAAATTCCGTGAAATTGCTGATGCTGTTGGGGCTAAGCTTATGGTCGATATGGCGCATATCGCTGGCTTGGTTGCAGCTGGTCTTCACCCAAGTCCAGTGCCATACGCTCATATCACTACAACAACGACCCACAAAACTCTTCGTGGACCACGTGGTGGTTTGATTTTGACAAATGATGAAGACCTAGCTAAGAAAATCAACTCAGCTATTTTCCCTGGTATTCAGGGTGGTCCTTTGGAGCATGTTGTCGCTGCTAAGGCTGTTTCCTTCAAAGAAGTTTTGGACCCAGCCTTCAAGGAATATGCTGCTAATGTCATCAAAAACAGCAAGGCTATGGTTGAAGTTTTCTTGCAAGACCCTGATTTCCGTATCATTTCTGGTGGTACTGAAAACCACCTCTTCTTAGTCGATGTTACTAAGGTTGTTGAAAACGGAAAAGTGGCTCAAAACTTGCTGGATGAGGTTAATATTACCCTAAATAAAAACTCAATCCCATACGAAACTTTGTCACCATTCAAGACAAGTGGGATTCGTATCGGAGCAGCAGCCATCACTGCACGTGGATTTGGTGAAAAAGAAAGCCGTAAAGTTGCTGAACTCATCATTAAAACCCTTAAGAATGCAGAAAATGAGGCTGTCTTAGAAGAAGTGAGAAGTGAAGTCAAAGCGTTGACAGATGCCTTCCCACTATACGAGGACTAATACTTTTATGGACATTTATATTAAGAAAGCTATTATCCATCAGTTCAGCCCAGAAGATACCGAGCTGTTCTTAGCGGATAAGTTTCTCAATATTACTCCAAAAATCGAGGAATACTTGCGTAAAAAGATTGAACGCGTGTATTCGGATGAAGCTAAGACTGGGATTTTCGAAGAAGAAAATCCCTTCTTCAATCACATCACAGATGATTTGTTGGAGACATCAGTAACCCTGGCTAATCTCTGGAAAGAGGAGTTCAGCATTTCAGAAAATCTCAAGACCAATGACTTGGTTTTTGTTGAGTTTTCTAAAGAAGGCGTGGAACATTTCGCTTTCTTGCGAATTGCTCTACGGGAAACCTTGACCCACCTTGGAGGAGAAGTTGATAATCCAATCAAGCTGACTCAGAATAACCTGCCGGGATTTGGAACGGGGGCTGATGAGGCCTTGGTCGTCAATCTTCAAAGCCGCAAGTACCACCTCATCGAGAAACGAATCAAGTACAATGGAAGTTTTTGAACTACTTTTCAGAAAATCTTCTTGCTGTTGCTCCTAAGATTTCTCCCAAGAAATCCATCAAGGAACTGGAAAAAACGGCTCAGAGAATTGCAGAGTCCTTTAACACAGATGATTTTCAATTCCAATCCAAGGTCAAATCAGCGATTTTCAACAATCTTGAAGAAAGCAATGAACTGTCACCTGAAAAATTGGCTAATGACCTTTTTGACAACAATCTGACAGCTCGCTTGAGCTTTATCGACCAAGTCAAGGAAGCTGTACCAGAACCAGTCCAGTTTGATGAAATTGATGCCAGTCGCCAATTAAAGAAATTTGAAAACCAAAAACTTTCCTTGTCAAATGGAATTGAGCTCATCGTTCCCAATAACGTCTATCAAGATGCGGAATCGGTCGAGTTTATCCAAAATGACAATGGAACCTATTCTATCTTAATCAAAAATATCGAGGATATTCAAAGTAAATAATGTTTAAATTTATAAGAAGAGTGCTTGTGCTAGCAGTCTTCCTTTTTGCAGGATACAAAGCTTATCATATCCATCAGGATGTTAAACAAGTCATGACCTACCAACCCATGGTGCGAGAAATCTTGAGCGAAAGAGATACTCCAGCCAATGAAGAGTTGGTGCTCGCCATGATTTATACCGAAACGAAGGGTAAAGAGCGAGATGTCATGCAGTCTAGTGAGTCTGCTAGTGGCGCTACCAATACTATCAAAGACGATGCTTCTAGTATTCGCCAAGGGGTTCAGACTCTAACCGATAACCTCTATTTGGCACAGAGCAAAGGAGTAGATGTCTGGACCGCCGTTCAAGCCTATAATTTTGGACCTGCCTATATCGACTTTATCGCTCAGAATGGCAAGGAAAATACTCTGGCCCTAGCCAAGCGTTATTCCCGAGAAACGGTTGCTCCTATCCTTGGAAATACCACTGGGAAGACCTACACCTACATCAACCCAATTTCTATCTTTCATGGTGCAGAACTCTATGAAAATGGAGGAAATTATTACTACTCGAGACAGGTACGCTTTAATCTCTACATCATGAAATTCTTTAATTTCTTCTAAACATCTGGTTTGACCAGGTGTTTTTCACTATAAGCTTTCTTTAAGATTGTTTTATTACCCTAGAAAGGTAAAGGAGGGAATATCCCATGAGAAAGAAATTCTTTCTAACAAGTGCTGCAGTATTGTGGGCCGCAATAGCTATGACGAGTGTCCACGCAGCAACCGATGTTCAAAAAGTAATCGATGAAACCTATGTACAACCAGAATATGTCCTAGGTTCTTCTCTATCTGAAGACCAGAAAAACCAAACTCTTAGCAAACTTGGCTATGACGCATCAAAAGACACCAAAGATATCAAAACCATGACACCTGATATCTATTCGAAAATTATGAATGTGGCTAATGATGCTAGTCTACAGCTCTATTCGTCGGCTAAAATTCAAAAGCTGGGTGACAAATCACCTCTAGAGGTCAAGATTGAAACGCCTGAAAACATCACCAAGGTGACGCAGGATATGTACCGTAACGCAGCAGTGACGCTGGGAGTGGAGCATGCCAAAATCACAGTTGCAGCTCCTATTCCAGTTACAGGTGAGAGCGCTCTTGCTGGGATTTACTACTCGTTAGAGGCCAATGGTGCTAAAGTTCCGCAAGCCAATAAAGACTTGGCCCAAGAGGAGCTAAAAGCCTTATCAGATATCAATGCTGAAAACAAGGACAAGTCAGGCTACGATGCCAATAAACTCAATGTGGCTTTGGCAGATATCAAGGCAGGAATCGCAAAGGCAAAAGAAGCCAAAGGCAATCTGACAGAAGAAGATGTCCGCAAAATTGTAGAAGACACACTAAAAAACTACAAACTCGATCAGGTTATAACAGGAAACCAGGTCAATATCATCATCAATTTTGCATTAAACCTTTCAAAGAGTGACATTTTGAACAATGCTGATTTCACGAAAACCCTAAATGACCTCAAGGAAAGCATTGTCTCTCAAGCTGGAGATAGTTTTAAGAATATCAACCTCAACTTTGATGCCAATAAAGCGCTGGAAGACGGGGGCAACTTCTTTAGCTCTCTTTGGCAAGCCATTGTCAACTTCTTCAAGAGTTTTGGTGCTTAGGTCATTTCATGATATAATAGATGGTAACAGAAATGTTGCCGTCTTTTTTGTCGGCCGATAGAAAGTGAAAAATATGTTAAAGAAAAATGATATTGTTGAAGTTGAAATTGTTGATTTGACCCATGAAGGGGCAGGAGTTGCCAAGGTAGATGGTTTGGTTTCTTTGTAGAAAATGCTCTACCAACTGAGAAAATCCTCATGCGAGTCCTTAAAGTCAATAAAAAGATTGGCTATGGGAAAGTTGAAGAATACCTTACACATTCACCGCATCGTAACCAAGACCTTGACCTAGCTTATCTACGTTCAGGAATCGCTGACTTGGGGCATCTTGCCTATCCAGAGCAGCTCAAGTTTAAAAGTAAGCAAGTCAAAGACAGTCTCTACAAGATTGCAGGAATTGCTGATGTAGAGGTTGCGGAAACGCTTGGTATGGACCATCCAGTCAAGTATCGAAATAAGGCACAGGTGCCCGTTCGTCGAGTGAATGGTGTCTTGGAAACTGGCTTTTTCCGTAAGAATTCGCACGACCTTATGCCCCTTGAAGATTTCTTTATCCAGGATCCTGTTATTGACCAAGTCGTAGTAGCTCTACGCGATTTGCTCCGTCGTTTTGATTTGAAACCTTATGATGAAAAGGAGCAGTCTGGCTTAATTCGGAATCTTGTGGTGCGTCGCGGGCACTATTCAGGACAAATCATGGTCATTTTAGTAACAACTCGTCCGAAAGTTTTCCGAGTGGAGCAATTGATTGAACAAGTCATCAAGCAGTTCCCAGAGATTGTGTCTGTCATGCAAAATATCAACGACCGAAATACCAATGCGATTTTTGGTAAGGAGTGGAAGACTCTTTATGGTCAAGGCTATATTACGGATCAGATGTTGGAAAATAACTACCAAATCGCTGGCCCAGCCTTTTACCAGGTCAATACTGAAATGGCAGAGAAACTTTATCAAACAGCTATTGACTTTGCAGGATTAAAAGCAGATGATGTGGTTATCGATGCCTATTCAGGGATTGGAACGATTGGATTATCCGTTGCAAAGCATGTTAAAGAAGTCTACGGTGTTGAAGTGATTGCAGAAGCAGTCGAGAATAGCAAAAAGAATGCCCGACTAAACAATATCTCAAACGCCCACTATGTCTGTGACACAGCTGAAAATGCTATGAAGTATTGGCTCAAGGAAGGTATTCAACCAACTGTTATCTTGGTTGACCCACCACGCAAGGGTTTGACCGAAAGCTTTATCAAAGCAAGCGCTCAAACAGGAGCAGACCGCATTGCTTACATCTCCTGCAATGTCGCAACCATGGCGCGTGATATCAAACTCTACCAAGAGTTGGGATATGAGTTGAAGAAAGTCCAACCGGTGGATTTGTTTCCTCAAACGCACCATGTTGAGGCGGTAAGTTTGCTAGTCAAGGAGTAAAACGACGAAGATTAGCATTTACTTCCGCCCATGCGATAGCTGTCCGTGATTGACAAGTGCTAGCACGCAGACAGAACGGAGATAGCGAACCGCTGAGTGTGTCGCTCTGCTCGTAAAAGCTTAGAAACCTTTGAACGAAAGGGATAATGAAAGCCTTGATTGCAAGGCTTTTTGCTTTATGGTGGGTAAGTATCAGAGTGAGAAAATTTTTGGAATGAGTAGAAGTGATAGCTAGAAATTATCAGTTTCTATTTCCATTTACCCTGTGGGTACGTGTTTGTTTCCATTGACAAGGAGTTTGTGGGAATAGAAATGTACCCACCTTGTTTGAATCAAGTGAAGTGTAGTTGAAGGAAATCTGTTGAAAGCAATACTTCATTTTACCGAATAAGTAATAATTTAGGCAACTTCAAATCGATTAAAAAAAACTATTTTAAAGGTTAAGAGTAGACAAAAAAATTGTCCACTCTTTTTTTGCAAACTCAATTTATCAATAAATGAAATGAGGGAATGTAAAATGAAATATTTTTGAGGTTGAGTTAGAAAATCCTGATGAATTTTTAAAACTACAAACAGAAGATTTTGTGAAAGCTAATCGCTTGCTACTAAGGAAGATAATCCAGAGCGTTACAGTCTATGAAGAAAACTTCGTCATATCCTTTAAATCTGGCATCGAATTGGAAGTATGAGTCTCATTCCATAACTTTTATATTGAACATATCATCTTGTTGTGTTATACTATAAATTGATATAAACAAAGATGTAGGAGGAACCGAAACTATGACAGCCTCAATGCGTTTAAGATAAGCTGGCAATAAAAAAAGCAGAATCTATACCCGATGATAGGCTTTTTTTGTTGTGCTTATTTATACGATATTGAGCATTCATTAGTTACGGTGAGGATATTGGTTATTTAACTATACCTTTATTTAACTATGTCTTTAATATGAATGTTTCCAAATTGTATGTATGCAGACCAAAAAGCCACATTGTAGGGGTTTGGCCTGCATTTTTTATTGCCTAGAATGCTATTCAAAATAGAAATTCAAGCAAAAATAATATGCAGGAGATAATATAAATGGAAAAAAATACAACAATTGGAAACGAAAAATTTTTATGCAATATGGGCAGGGCAAGCAGTATCATTAATCACTAGTGCCATCCTGCAAATGGCGATTATTTTTTTACCTTACAGAAAAAAACAGGATCTGCGATGGTCTTGTCTATGGCTTCATTAGTAGGTTTTTTTACCCTATGCGATTTTTGGGACCCTGCCATTGGTGTGCTAGTGGATCGTCATGATAGGAAGAAGATAATGATTGGTGCCGATTTAATTATCGCAGCAGCTGGTGCAGTGCTTGCTATTGTTGCATTCTGTATGGAGCTACCTGTCTGGATGATTATGATAGTATTGTTTATCCGTAGCATTGGAACAGCTTTTTCATACCCCAGCACTCAATGCGGTTACACCACTTTTTAGTACCAGAAGAACAGCTAACGAAATGCGCAGGCTATAGTCAGTCTTTGCAGTCTATAAGCTATATTGTTAGTCCGGCAGTTGCAGCACTCTTATACTCCGTTTGGGATTTAAATGCTATTATTGCCATCGACGTATTGGGTGCTGTGATTGCATCTATTACGGTAGCAATTGTACGTATACCTAAGCTGGGTAATCAAGTGCAAAGTTTAGAACCAAATTTCATAAGGGAGATGAAAGAAGGAGTTGTGGTTCTGAGACAAAACAAAGGATTGTTTGCCTTATTACTCTTAGGAACACTATATACTTTTGTTTATATGCCAATCAATGCACTATTTCCTTTAATAAGCATGGAACACTTTAATGGAACGCCTGTGCATATTTCTATTACGGAAATTTCCTTTGCATTTGGGATGCTAGCAGGAGGCTTATTATTAGGAAGATTAGGGGGCTTCGAAAAGCATGTATTACTAATAACAAGTTCATTTTTTATAATGGGGACCAGTTTAGCCGTTTCGGGAATACTTCCTCCAAATGGATTTGTAATATTCGTAGTTTGCTGTGCAATAATGGGGCTTTCGGTGCCATTTTATAGCGGTGTGCAAACAGCTCTTTTTCAGGAGAAAATTAAGCCTGAATATTTAGGACGTGTATTTTCTTTGATCGGAAGTATCATGTCACTTGCTATGCCAATTGGGTTAATTCTTTCTGGATTCTTTGCTGATAAAATCGGTGTAAATCATTGGTTTTTTTACTATCAGGTATTTTAATTATTGGCATTGCTATAGTTTGCCAAATGATAACTGAGGTTAGAAAATTAGATTTAAAATAAACAATATTGGAGGAATATTTATGTATCTTATTTTCATGTAACTCTTCCTGCTAAAATCGCAGGGTTTTCCCTGCATACAAGCAAATGAAAGCATGCGATTATAGACAGGAGGAAATGTTATGGAATTAATATTAAAAGCAAAAGACATTCGTGTGGAATTCAAAGGACGCGATGTTTTAGATATAAATGAATTAGAAGTATATGATTATGACCGTATTGGTTTAGTAGGAGCAAATGGTGCTGGAAAAAGCACTTTACTCAGGGTACTTTTAGGAGAATTAACTCCCCCAGGATGTAAAATGAATCGTCTGGGTGAACTTGCCTATATTCCCCAGTTGGACGAAGTAACTCTGCAGGAGGAAAAAGATTTTGCACTTGTAGGCAAGCTAGGTGTTGAGCAATTAAATATACAGACTATGAGCGGTGGTGAAGAAACAAGGCTTAAAATAGCACAGGCCTTATCGGCACAGGTTCATGGTATTTTTAGCGGATGAACCTACGAGCCATTTAGACCGTGAAGGAATTGATTTTTCTAATAGGACAGCTAAAAATATTTTACAGGTGCACTGTTAGTTATTAGCCATGACCGCTATTTTTCTTGATGAAATAGTAGATAAAATATGGGAACTGAAAGATGGCAAAATCACTGAGTATTGGGGAAACTATTCTGATTATCTTCGTCAGAAAGAGGAAGAACGTAAGAGCCAAGCTGCAGAATACGAACAATTTATTGCGGAACGTGCCCGATTGGAAAGGGCTGCGGAGGAAAAGCGAAAAACAGGCTCGTAAAATAGAACAGAAGGCAAAAGGTTCTTCAAAGAAAAAAAGTACTGAAGACGGAGGGCGTTTAGCTCATCAAAAATCAATAGGAAGTAAGGAAAAAAAGATGTATAATGCTGCTAAAACCCTAGAGCACAGGATTGCGGCCTTAGGAAAAGTAGAAGCTCCGGAAGGCATTCGCAGAATTCGTTTCAGGCAAAGTAAAGCATTGGAGCTCCATAATCCATACCCCTATAGTCGGTGCAGAAATTAATAAAGTATTTGGGGATAAGGCTCTGTTTGAAAAATGCATCTTTTTCAAATTCCGTTAGGAGCAAAAAGTGGCGTTAACTGGTGGTAATGGAATCGGAAAAAAACAACTTTAATCCAAATGATCTTAAACCATGAAGAAGGAATTTCTATTTCGCCTAAGGCAAAAATAGGTTACTTTGCACAGAATGGTTACAAGTACAACAGTAATCAGAATGTTATGGAGTTTATGCAGAAGGATTGTGACTACAATATATCAGAAATTCGTTCAGTGCTAGCATCTATGGGGTTCAAACAGAACGATATTGGAAAAAAAGTTTATCTGTTTTTAAGCGGTGGAGAAATTATAAAATTGTTGCTTGCTAAAATGCTCATGGGTAGATATAACATCCTAATAATGGATGAACCCAGTAACTTCCTTGACATACCAAGTTTAGAGGCTTTGGAAATACTAATGAAGGAGTACACTGGAACTATCGTGTTTATCACCCACGATAAACGATTACTCGAAAATGTAGCAGATGTAGTTTATGAAATTAGAGATAAGAAAAATAAATCTGAAACATTAAATTTAAGGTAGTCGCTGGTCAGTATAGTCTGTTCTGGTTGGCGACTCCATTGTTAAAGAGTATAAAGACTTTAGATTTTATGAATATTAAAAAAATAGGAACAGTCAATTGAACTGCTCCTATTTTTTTCTGCTAAATATATTGTAGTTTTTCTTATATGTATAATGATAGATTAGCGGATTCTCATCTACGGTACTTACTTCAAATATGAAGAAGTGATCGCGGTTATCTCTGGACTTTTCCTTATTGAGGACAAAGTAATTTTTACGTGAAGTCGCCATTGTTTTTTTAGGATATCATCAGTTAGGAAGGTCAATGGAATATTCATGTTAGAGTAGCGGTAGAAGTCACGTTCAAAATCTTGGTAGCTCTCGCTATAATAGTCCATTTGTAGGTGATTACGCTGAAACTCAAGCTGATTCATAGAGCACCTCCTCGACAAGTTCAATACTAATAATGTCTTTTAATTTCAAATTGATGTGACCTGTTGTAGTTTTTATCAAAATGAAATCTTTGGTCAGACTTGGTATTGTTCCAGTGTAGGAAACACGCTTGTTTTTTTCAATCACTTGAATGCGTGTGCGTAGCTGCCCGGCGTATACTTGACTGAGGAGTAATAATTTCTTCTCTAGTGATAAGTCAGACATGTACGTTACTTTGTTTGTATCATCAGAGAGTGCTGATGCATGTTCAGATAGGAAAAAGCCCATCCATTTTTTTGCATCTTTGTATCCTGGTACTCTCTTGCTGATTGAAATGGTAAATATGAACGGTCAATCATATCAAATCCTTTCTATGCAGAGGCAAGGGTATTTTTATCAAATTGAATCGTAAAACCTTGAATTCCCCCACCTGTGTAACATTCTTTAAAGCGATTGATTACCTCAGTATAGATTATCACAGATGAGCTTGTTGGCTTAATGCTAAATGTAAATTCCAATGGTAATCGGTTTTCAGATTTAGCATGTACTAGTCGTATCGATATTTCAGTTGTTTTGAGTTTTCTCTGACGAAGTTTTTGAAGTTGCTGTTTCAACGATTCCATGTAAAAATCTTTCAAGCATTTCAATATCATTACATCCTTTGCTACGGATTTCTGAAAATTGTACTGTATTTTTTTCTTGTTTCATTTTAATCCCTCCAATCCACCCGCGGAATGACCACCGATAAGTTTACTGCGTTCAATATTTCTGGAACCTTCAGTTAGGACGGTTCCTTTTTTTGTATGGCTAAAAAACCAAACTGTTCTCTGACAACATCAATAGCTGTCTGAAGTCTATTATCTTTTTCAATTTGTTCTACATCATCAAAGAGTGATAGTAGAGTATAGCTTTCATCTACGAAGCCACTATAAGATACACCAATTTGTCTCACTGCACCAGAGGTGTATTTTTTCGGAATAATACAAGTACATGACTCACCATTGTTTTGGGGAGATTTGCGGGTTCAATTTTATTCTGAGCATTTATAGATTTTTTCATCTCAGTCCTAGAATAGCCAATATGAATAGAAACGACAGTAGTCAATACTAGGGCTACTGTTCCGTTCCACAGTATCATTTAAAAATCATTTTCACACCCTTTCGTCTATTAGTATAGAAGAAAGCTCTCAGCACATGTCGAGTGTGTAGCTTTGCTTGTAAAAGCCTAGAACATTTTGATAAATCGCAATAATGAAAAGCCTTGGTTTCAAGGCTTTTTGTATTGGCGTGGGGGAGTATTATAGTGAGAAAATTTTTGGAATGAATAGAAGTGATAGCTAGAAATTATCAGTTTCTATTTACATTTACCCTGTGGGTATGTGTTTCTTTCCATTGACAAGGAGTTTGTGGGAATAGAAACGTCCCCACCTTACATATCTCCAGAATGGGCGATTGAAATTGAGACAATTTAATAGAGATAAGCTCTTGTTATGTTTCTTTTAAGTCAATAAACTAACAATACTCAAAGTATGCTCAAAAATATGATATAATCTAGGACATAAGGCAATACTGTTTTAAAGTATTTTCTCTTAACCATGTCTCGTTAGACAAATCTGATTCGTCTGGTTTTCTAATGGATTTTAATGCTGACTTGGTTTTATAGCCATTATGCTCTCCATTATTTTAGTGTAGAACACTTTGGTTATTAGTTTTTTGTTACATTGTAAGCAAATCAATAGAGATAGAAAAAGGAATTATATGTTTAGTTATGAGGTTGTAGCAAGTTTTAACGACTTAGAAAATGCTATTTATACAACTATTTTAGAAAATGAAAATATATCCTCTATGACAATCAAGGAATTGGCCCAACTTGCACATGTATCAGTTGGAACCGTACAACGATTTTGCAAGCATCTAGGATTTGATGGATATAGCCATTTTAAGATTGCTTATAAAGAATATTTAAAAAATGAGCAAATTATTTTAAACAATCAAGACAATCATTCTTTGAAGTTATTCATTGATTATACTGAGCAAGATACTTTTTTGCAGCTGATTATGGAGGCTGTGGCAATCTTAAAGAACGTTGAACAGATTGTTTTTGTCGGAATTGGTTCCTCTGGAACTTTAGGTCGATATGGAGCGCGCTATTTTTCAAATATTGGCAAATTTAGTATGTGTATTGAAGATCCTTGGCAACCAGTGCTACAAAACAGTATGGAAAAAACTTGTGTCATTGCCTTATCCGAATCTGGTGAGACTTCTCAAACATTGAAAATTGTACAAAAATTAAAGGAAAAAGGTTGTCCAGTTATTGCCATCACAAATACATTGGAATCAACATTGTCAAGGCTATCTGATTGCTCCATAACCTATCATGTTCCTCAATTATTTTTAAATGGGTTTAATATTACGACGCAGGTACCTGTTATTTTCATTATTGAAATGTTAATGAAACAACTATATACTACAAAAGCATAAGGGTGTCTATGAATTTATTTGATTATCATAAAGTAAAAGGGCTAAATAATAGTGAATTAAGCGTGTATAATTTTATATTGCAACATAGAGATAAAGTTGCTACGATGACTATCAGAGAGCTATCGACATCTATAAATCTATCGACAACAACCATCATTCGTTTTGCGAAAAAGATGGGATTTGATAGCTACAATGATTTAAAGTATGTCTTGTCAAGGTCAGAAGATAAGGAAAATAAACATCGTCACTACTTTCCTATTGATATTCCAGCAATACAATTTTTACAGACTAGTGTTCAAGATGAAGCTTTAAAAAAACAACTATCAGAGATAGCAGACTTGATCGTTCAAGCCAAACAAGTTATCTTTTTAGGGGTGGGTACTAGTCTAAGTTTGGCAGAATATGGCTCATATCTTTTTTCTGGAATCGGTATTTTTAGCTTTGCTATCACTAACCCATTTTATTCTCTGAAATTGCATCATTCTAATTTGGAGGATGTTTTGGTTATTGCTCTAAGTGTCAGCGGTGAGACAGAAGAAGTTCTAACTCTGGTACAGGGATTCAAAGAAAGAAATGCTAAGATTGTTAGTCTGACAAATACAGATATTTCCACTTTATCACAGCTATCGGATATAAATTTATCCTACTTTATGCCAGTTGCCTATGCAGATTCCTCGCTACGTTCCACTAATTTGACCACTCAGATTCCAGTTGTCTATTTTTTAGAATCCTTACGTTACCAAGTTTATTTAAAAAAATAGGAGTGAAAACTCTTGTTTTTTTTATGTAACAAATATTGTTCGACTGTACATTTATTTTTCTATCTCAATATCTATTGTCAGCAGGTACAGTATGTTATAAAATAGACTTGTTCATAGCGCTAGTACAAAATACAGAAAGGATTGGTAAAATGGCAAAAATACCAGAAGGCTTTTTATGGGGTGGGGCAGTTGCTGCTCACCAAATTGAAGGAGGATATGATAAAGGTGGAAAAGGCATTTCGATAGCCGATGTGATGACAGTTGGAAGTGCTAGCCACTCTCGACAGATTACTGATGGCGTCTTACCTGACGAATATTATCCGAATCATGATGCAATAGATTTTTACAGAACCTATAAGGACGATATACAATTATTCGCTGAGATGGGATTTAAGTGTTTTCGAACTTCGATTGCCTGGACTCGTATCTTCCCAAATGGAGATGAAGAAGAACCTAACGAAGAAGGGTTGAAATTTTATGATGATTTATTTGATCAGCTTCTAGCTCATCAAATTGAACCGGTCATCACACTCAGTCACTTTGAAATGCCCTATCATCTAGTTACTAAGTATGGTGCTTGGCGTAATCGCAAGTTGATTGATTTCTTTGTTCGTTTTGCGAAAGTCGTCATGGAACGATATAAGGACAAAGTTAAGTATTGGATGACCTTTAACGAGATCAATAATCAAGGTGCAATTAATGTTCCTTGGTGCTCATGGACTAATTCTGGTGTCATTTATCAAGAAGATGAAAATCCAGTTGAGGTACTACAGCAGGTTATCCATTATCAGTCAGTGGCTTCTGCAAAAGTTGTACAATTGGGTCGGAAAATCAATAAAAATTTCAAAATTGGTTGTATGCTGGCAATGGTACCATTTTACCCGAATACATGTGATACAAAAGATATACTTGCTAGCCAGAAGGCAATGGAGCATCGTTTATTTCACTATGGAGATCTTCATGTTTTTGGAGAGCGTCCTTACTATATTGAGGCCTTTTGTCGAAAAAATAATATCAAACTGGATATTATACCAGAAGATCTAGAAACTCTAAAAGAAGGTTGTGTAGATAATATTGGCTTGAGTTACTATATGAGTGATACAGTGACTTCTACAGCATCTGAGGAAACAGAAGAACTTTTCAAAGATGTTTACACTAAGAAAAACCCCTATATTGAATCAAGCGATTGGGGTTGGCAGATAGACCCTGAGGGATTACGCTATAGCTTAAATCTTTTATACGATCGCTATCACTGTCCGCTTTTTATAGTTGAAAATGGATTCGGTGCTTATGATAAGGTAGAGCCTGATGGAATCCATGATTCTTACCGCATTGATTACCTCAAACAACACATTGAACAAATGATGTTAGCGATTGAAGAAGATGGCGTAAATGTCATTGGTTATACCCCTTGGGGCTGTATCGATATTGTTAGTGCTGGTACAGGTGAAATGGAGAAGCGTTATGGCTTTATCTATGTCGATAAGAATAATAATGGCGAAGGAACTTTGCAACGAATGAAGAAAGATTCCTTTACATGGTATCAAAAAGTGATTGCATCAAATGGAAACGAATTATAAGGAGTAATTAAAATGAATATTGGATTGTTTTGTGCAGCAGGTATGTCAACAAGTATTTTGGTTGAGCGTATGAAAGAAGCGGCTCAGAAAAAAGGGAAAGATGCAACAATTGCAGCTTATTCCATCAGTGAATTGGAACAAAGAGTTGGAGATATTGATGTGGCTCTATTAGGCCCACAGGTTGGTTTCCAACTTGAAAAAGCAAAAGAAATTTGTGCTTCTCACAATGTTCCTGTAGAAGTGATTGCAATGGCTGATTATGGTACTGCAAACGGTATGGCAGTTCTTAAACAAGCTTACATGATGAAAAAATAAGGAGACGATGATGAAGGATAAACTGATTAAAAAGTTTGTTGATAGGATGATGGCCTTTGTCAATACCAAAGGTGTAACAGCGATAAAAGATGGTATTGTTTTCTCTATGCCATTGTTGATTGTTGGCTCCATCTTTCTTATCTTGGCCAATCTTCCAGTTCCAGCTCTAGCAACGATGTTAGAAACTAGTGGTATTACCCCTGTTCTCAATCAAGCAATTGGTGCAACCTTTAATATCAGTGCGATTGTAACAGTCATTGGGATTGCGTATACCTATGCTAAGCTAGAAAAACAGGAGCCGCTTGGGGCAGGTGTCATTGCCCTAGCAGTTTTCTTGCTAATCCAGCCCTCCAGTTTGATTTCTAAAAATGGGGATGTAGTTGGTAACATTATTCTGAAGGATTGGACTTCCGGGAAAGGGATGATTGGTGCCATTATCGTTGGTTTGATAGTAGGAGCAAGCTATTCTTGGTTTTTGAAGAAAAATATCAAAATCAAAATGCCAGATGGCGTACCAACTGGTGTAGCCAACGCATTTTCAGCCTTGATTCCTGCTACTGTTATTATCACAGCGGCAACGATCTTTGTCGGACTTGTTGAACAATTGTTTAAGGTCACAACGATTGAAGTGATTTATAATCTTATTCAAACACCAATGCAAGGCTTGACTGACTCATTGTTTGGTGCGGTGCTTATGTGTTTCCTTGTACCATTCTTATGGATGTTTGGGGTGCACGGCTCAACTGTAGTTGGTGGCATCATGAGTGGCTTGCTACAGGCGAATGCTTTGGAAAACCAAGCCATTTTAGATAAGGGCCTAGAATTAAATCTAGCCAATGGCGGTCATATTGTGACGATTCAATTTTTTGATCAATTTATCAATGTTACAGGTGCCGGGATTACGATTGGTTTGGTAGTTTACATGGTTGCATTTGCAAAATCAAAACAACTAAAAATTCTTGGACGTCTTGAAATGGTTCCAGCCATCTTTAATATCAATGAGCCGGTGCTCTTTGGTTTGCCGATTGTAATGAATCCAGTTTTAGCAACTCCCTTTATATTAACGCCTATTTTATCTTGTATCATCCAGTATTCAGCGATTTATTTTGGACTGACACCTATGTATGGTGCCGTTCAAGTTCCGTGGACTTGTCCTCCAATTATTTCAGGATTTATCATCGGTGGTTGGAAAACAGCCTTGTTGCAAACACTTATTTTGGTTATGTCTTTCTTTGTTTATTATCCGTTTATTAAACAGATGGATAAACAAGCTTTACAAGCTGTAATACAAGAAACAAGCGATTTAGAAGATGAAGATTGGTAAGAGAGGTATTAAAATGGACGAAAAAGTACTCGAAGTGTGTTTTCAAATTATCACCTATGTAGGAACAGCAAAATCTATGTACATCAATGCTATTCAATTGGCTAAGCAGGGTGAATTCGAGCAGGCTAAAGATAGAATTAAACAAGGCGAAGAAGCATTTGTACAGGGACACAATGCTCACCACTCACTTTTGACAAAAGAAATGAATGGGGAATTAAGCGAAACAGGTCTACTTCTGATGCATGCTGAGGATCAGTTAATGAGTGCAGAAGGTTTTCGAACGATTGCTGAGGAATTTATAGCAGTCTATAAACGCTTTGAGGAAGGTAAATAGAGCAAGTTATGAAAGTAAAAAATCAAGCAATGTTAATTACCTATTCAGACAGTCCTGGAAAAATCTGAAAGACTTGAAGTAGGTCTTAATCTCAGCCAAGTCGCCTTTTCCCTTGATTTCCTAGAAAAGAAAGATGAGTCTGCCTATCCGGATTTGTTTATCCACTACAAAAACTTTTGGCCAAACAGTGGGCCGACTCAGGAAGATGTAGACCTGATTTACAAACGGAAGCCACGTGCTCCCTATAGCATTGCCAAGTTTGCTGATGGTAGTGAGGAAAAAGTTTGGTGTACCTTTGATGAGCAACAGATCGACCTCGATGTGACAAGAGAAACAACTCGTCGCTTTATTCAGGAAAATCTGGAACAGCTGGCGGACCACGGAGCTTCCATTATTCGCTTGGACGCCTTTGTCTACGCCAATAAGAAATCGGCACCAACTGTTTCTTTGTTGAGCCAGATATTTGGGAAATGCTTCATTTTCCGTGTCAGCTATTGGCACCAAAAGGAGTGAAAATTCTTCCAGAAATTCATGAACATTACACCATTCAGCAAAAAATCGCTGAGCAAGACTACTATGTCTATGACTTTGCCCTTCCGATGCTGGTTTTTCATGCTCTTTATTCAGGTAATGTCAAACGTCTTGTTCACTGGATGGAAATCTGCCTCGCAAGCAATTTACAACCTTAGACACGCACGATAGTATCGGAGTGGTCGATGTCAAGGACTTGCTAACAGATGTTGAAACAGAGGCGACAAGAGAAGCCCTCTATGCCCAAGGAGCAAATGTCAAAAAGATTTACAGCTCAGAGGCCTACAATAATTTGGATATTTATAAGAAAAATTGTACCTACTATTCATCTTTAGGAAATGATGACCAAGCCTATCTCTTGGCACGTGTGCTTCAATGTTTTGCACCAGGTATTCCGCAGATTTACTACGTTGGCTTGTTGTCAGGAGAAAATGATATCGAATTGCTCGAATCAACCAAAGAAGGCTGCAACATCAACCGTCACTATTACGATTTGGAAGAAATTGAGCGAGAAGTTCAACGCCCAGTTGTGCAGTCCTTGTTCAATCTGCTCAAATTCCGTAATACCAGCGCAGCATTTGATGGAGAGTTTGCTGTTGACATGGAAGACGCTAATACTATCCACATCAGCTAGACCAATACCGATGCCAATACAGTGGCAGAATGAAGAGCTAATCTGAAAGATAAATCATTTGAAATTACAGAGAAAATAGATAGTGAAAGAACATCGATTTATCTATAATAGAATACAAACGAGTGGTGGAAACGTTTGATTTCCTCACTCTTTTTGTTAGCTAGTTAGTAACAAAATAGTACTTAAACGTAAACTATGAATTATATCCTGTTGTGACGATAATTGTTCGAGAATATTCGTAATAAAAAACAGGAACAGTCAATTAAACTGCTCCTATTTTTATGATAGAATATAGGTAGTTATAAATCGAGAGCAACTAAGAAGCAGTAACAAATATTACATATAAAATAATCAAAATAAGGAAGATAAAATGACAGAAATTGACAAAAAGAATTTAAAAAAATTATCTTTATTGTACATTTGGAATTACTTATATAGCTTGGGGGATTCTTGCCATCTTTACTCAATCTTATATTTTTGGGATTAGAGACATTTATAGGAAGAATATTACATATAGTTGGTGCACTTGGACCAGCTATTGCAAGTGGCTTTTATTTAAAAAAAGTAATAATATAAAAATTTAAACATTTTTTTATTTAATAAGATAGAAAATAGTAGTATTTATTTCATTTATCATATGTTAGCAATTTTGATACTATTTTCTGTATCTTCCTTAGAATTAAACGGAGTATCCATTTATCTGATGCCATTATTCTTTATACAACTAATTTTTTTTGGTGGTGGACATGAAGAATTAGGATGGAGAGGAATATTACAGCCATTACTTGATAAAAAATATACTTATTGGCAATCTAATTTGATTGTAGGTTCAATCTGGGGAATTTGGCATCTGCCTTTATGGTTTATAGTCGGAGAAAGTCATCAAGGATTTCCTTTCATTTTATTTTTTATATATACATTATTTTTAAGTTTTGTTTTAGGGCTTCTTTATCGTCAAACGAAATCTGTGGGGTACTGTCTATTATTTCATGCGTTCGCAAATTTGTTAAATCTCTATTTTGTGTTAAAAATTAATCTTATTTTTATTATCATTTTTATTGGTTATTTGATTTATACTATATTGGCGAGTAATAGAATTAGTAAGGAAACAACATTTTAAAATTTAGATCAGGATATCCATTATTGAATGTAACGTGTGGTCATTCTAGATAATCAATGTTAGAGACTTTTCTATTTGATGAGGCATCACTGATTGTTCAAACTGATTTAACAAGTATTTATCTAGTGAAAGTCCTACAGCAAGGAGTTTAAACATGAAATTCCATGAATTTGGTGATAAGAATTTGCCTCCTATTATACTGATACATGGTGGTGGCAGTTCTTGGTGGAATTATCTTCGTCAAGCACGAATCTTGTCAAAGAATACCGTATTATTCTACCAACTTTGAATGGCCACGGCGAGGAATATCAACTTGATTATGTTTCTACTGAAGATTCTGCTTTGGAGATTCTAGACTATATCAAAGCAAACTGTGGTGGGAAATTGTTTGCAATCGGTGGTGTTTCACTTGGTGGTCAAATTGCCATGGAGCTTTTGTCTTTAGACAGTGAAATTGCTGAGAAGGCCATCATAGATGGAAGCCTCTGTATTCCTCAACCAAGATTAGCTAAAATCAGCATTTTTCTGGTACGTCTATTTGGCAAACTGATGTTTAGTAAATTCTCTTGTAAACTTCAGTTAAGCATGATGAACAAACTCTATCCTAAACTGGCTTATCCAGAGGAACTAAAAGATTATTATTTGGAGGATCTGCCAAGGACGCATATCAAAACATTGGTGACCATTTACAAAAACTATATGGGATGTTACAAGCTGAAAGATATGATTTCTGCTAGCAAGGCTCAGGTTCTGTATATCTATGGTGAAAAAGAATTGAACTGTGTGAAAGAATCAGCGAAATTATTTCATCAGCTACATTCAAATACAATTTTCTATGAAGCAAAGGGCTATAACCACGGCTATTTATCAGCTTACCTACCTTATGAGTGGATTGATTTGGTGGTGCCATTTTTAAAGAGTGACTCATTAGAAATGTGTAACGAATCTGATATGCCATAAGGAGGAAACGTATGCTAGGAGCAATTGTTGGAGTCATTGTAGGTTCTATTTACGAATGGAACAATATCAAAACGAAGGACTTTCCATTATTTCGTGAGGATTGTTTTTTCACGGATGATACGGTAAGTCCGAACCACTGAGTGTGTGAGTTTGTTAGTGAAACGTTGCTAATCCTCAAAATAAAGAAGCCAAAATTCCATTATTTTGAGATGAAAACCTAAACTGTTTTTAAGGAGGTGTTATATTGATAGAGAGTAGACCTGGGTTTGATAAAATCACATCCTTTGATGAATTTAATAAATACTATTGGTATCGTGATGAACTCTCACAGATATGCAAGTCATTAGGACTTGAAAATAGAGGTACAAAACAAGAACTCAATCATTTTATTGAGCAGTACTTTAAGGGCAATTTGATTAAAAAATCATCAGTAAAAAGGAAAAAGAAACGAGTAGAAGTCGTTACCTTAGATACGCCCTTGCTTGAATGCGGGTTCTCCTTTAACGCACACTTTAGAGAATATTTCTCAACTTTAACAGATGTTTCGCCCTTTAAATTTACTGCTGATATGGCGACAGCTTGGAGAAAAGTAAAAAGAGAAGATGATTTGAGTTTTACAATCCAAGATATGCTAAAAGTCTATTATGGAGATTCAGATTATGCCAAGTATGACCATTCGGTTTGTCAATGGAATCAGTTTTTTAAGGATTTTTGTGCAGATGAAAATAGTCACAATTACTCGAATAAACTAAAAGTAGCTTCTATTCTTTGGAAAGAAGTTAGAAATTCAAGTAATGCAAAAATTTATTCAAAAAAACTTTTGACTGAATATGCTGATAAAATAAAAGAGTATGGTAAGGTAGTTCAATAGAAATGATTTCATTTTGATATTTTTGATTTGATTGCTGTTGACTTAGCTGAATTAAAGCAGTCTTTAACTTTAAAGTAAGCGATAATCATTTTAAGAAATTTTGAGCAAGTCAAGGATATTTTTTGAAGACGGAGTAAATAGTGAGCTAGTGTAGATTTACACACATCTATTTGTCTTTTTAAACGGATTTATATAATTAAAAAATATGGAGTATATTTTATGATACAAGTAAATGAGTTTATTAATAAAGTAGATATTACAGATAGTGATAATGTCAATTGTGAATTTGAAGTACGTAAAAAGGCAATGGATTTTTATAAGAAGTATCCTTTTTATGAGGAAGATGATTGGGAGATTATTAAGTTTCAAAACTCAGTTAATCAATATAATAATTTAATGGATGACCAAAAATATAATGAGATTGAAGCATACAAAGAAAAATCAAAATCAGGATATAAGGGAGCTCATTTGCTTGTCAATAAATCGAAAGGTATTGCACTTACGGGTGACATCCTTACTTCAATCACTGTTCCATATAAAAAAATTACCAATGTTGAACCTAGCTTGAAAGGTGGTAAAGAAATAAAAGATTGGATATTAAAAGATGATTTAGAAATACCACATGACTTAGAACCTTATTTTAAAGCTTTTGCTATTGTTTACTATTGGTGTGGAAATATGATGCCTACTGTTGGGAATTTTAGACCAGGACGATATGGAGGAGATAACTGGCTTCTAAAAATGGATACAATAATTAATTGTCTTAAAGCTGGGCCACATCAAAACTGGAGGAATTGGATTAAAGAAAACTGGGGAGAAAATCTAAACAAATTCATCACAGATTACTATTTTGAAGATTGTTTTGAAAAGAATACTTTAAACATTAAGTATATTGTACGAGAATCTGATCCAAATCTTCATCCAGCTAATTGTATACCGAACATTTCTTCACTAAACAATGAGAATATGATAAATCTTCAAAAAAATAATAATAAATTAGCAAAAGAATTTTTAATCAATCATGTAAAAGTGATTATTCAAAGAAGTTACCGAATCGAGAATGAATTTCATGGGGATTGGAAGAAAGAAGAGGAGGACGAGGTAAAAGAAATTTTTAAAGAAATTTTCGCGCAAGCTGGATTTAATGGTGGACAGATTAATAAAATGATTTCTTTATTTTAGATAGGTAACTGACAGTATTTTGGAGCTATTCGTCTGATATTATCTGCTAATCTTTATTTAACCTATGTTTTATATGCTTAAAATTCTTAGTAAACTCTTTGTCTATGTTGTTATAAATCAATCTCCAGTACGTCTGATTTCTATTTTCTGAGGTTTCATTATATAATAGCATTATATGTAATGACTGATGTAGTTACACTAACATTTCTATTTAAAAATTAAGGAGTATTATCAATGAAAAAAGCAATGTTAATTATCAACCCTACCTCTGGTGGGGAAAAGGCTTTGGATTATAAGGTCAAGCTGGAGAATAAGGCCAAAGATTATTTTGAGCATGTGGAAACCAAAATTACCGAAAAGGCACTGGATGCAACACACTTTGCTGAGGAAGCGTCTCGTGAGCGGTACGATGCAGTGGTTGTTTTCGGTGGAGATGGGACTGTCAATGAAGTCATTTCGGGTATTGCTGAGAGAGACTACACTCCGAAGTTAGGTATTATCCCAGGCGGTACGGGTAACCTCATTACAAAACTGTTGGAAATCAATCAAGACATCGATGGCGCGATAGATGAACTCGATTTTAATTTAACCAACAAGATTGATATCGGTAAAGCAAATGATAACTATTTTGGTTATATCTTTAGTATCGGTTCTCTTCCAGAGGCGATTCACAATGTGGAGATTGAGGACAAGACAAAATTTGGTATTCTTGCCTATGCTGTAAATACCATGAAGTCTGTCATGACGGATCAGGTCTTTAACATTAAGATTGAGACAGAAGATGGAAATTATGATGGTGAAGCGAGCCATGTTTTGGTTCTCTTGACAAATTACTTCGCTGATAAGAAAATCTTTGAAGAAAACAAAGATGGCTACGCCAATATTTTGATTCTAAAAGATGCTTCTATATTCTCAAAATTATCCGTCATTCCTGATTTACTAAAAGGGGATGTTGTCGGAAATGATAATATTGAGTATATCAGAGCGCGTACTATTAAGATCTCTTCAGATAGTGAATTGGAGTCAGATGTTGACGGCGATAAGTCGGATAACCTACCTGTAGAAATCAAGGTACTAGGCCAGCATATTGAAGTCTTTTCACAACCGAAAGAGTAGAAATTAAAAATTAGTTTATTTTTTACTGCGAAATCGAGTTTCATATCAACGATTGGAGGAGGAATGAATTCTCTATTTGATGAATTTCGAACAATTTGTTCTCATTTAAACCAAGTCGGAATCACTCCGACGCTCATGGGGTCTTTGGGTTTTGAATACCGTTCAAATGAAGAATGGCAGCCGTCTGACATTGATATTCATGTTCCTGGAGATCCTAGAGGCTGGGAAGCGCCTGATCATCTAAGGATTTATGACTGGGACAAGATAATGAAAGTGATGAATAACTTAGGCTATACCTTAATAGATATTCATGAGCATGAATTCCAAAAAGATGGTCTGAGTGTTGAGTTTGGAAGTATTGATTCCTTACCTGAATTTGCGGGAGTTTCGGAATCAGATATAGAGCTTATTCATCGCGAGGACATCACTTTTCGTGTTCCAAGTTTAGAACAGTATTTCAGTATATACAAGGCTTCTTCCCAAGATTCCTATCGAAATGACCACAATAACAATAAGGATTTTAAAAAGATAAAGTGGCTGGAAAGACATTTGTAAATCATCAATCTGAAAGTAGTAGGTATTAAGTCTTACTGCTTTTTTATATTCTCAAAAACAATCCACTCGAAACTACGGATTAGTCTTGAAAATAAAATTTTAAAGTAGTATACTAGAATCAAAGTTATGAAAACGTTTGCGTTATAAAGAGATTCAAAGTAAACTAGGAGACAGAACAATGGAATTAACTGCCATTTACCATAGACCAGAGTCGGAGTATGCTTATCTTTATAAGGATAAGATAATGCACATTCGTATCCGGACTAAAAAAGATGATATTGAAAGCATCCATTTGCATTATGGAGATACTTTTATCTTTTTAGAGGACCATTATGAAGCAAGCAAGGCGATGGTCAAAGTAACTTCTGATGCCTTATTTGATTACTGGCAAGCGGAAGTTTCAGTTGGCTATGCGCGACTCCAGTATCTTTTTGAACTCAAAGATAAGCTAGGTCAGAGTATTTATATGGCGATAAGGGATGTGTTGAAAACACGCTAGAAAACCTTCATTATGAAGGAAATGGTTTTAAAATCCCGTATATCCATGAGATTGATGCTTGCCAAGTTCCTGACTGGGTAGCAGAGACGGTATGGTACCAGATTTTCCCAGAACGCTTTGCTAATGGGACCCCTGAGATTTCACCCGAAGGTGCACTAACTTGGGATTCCTCTATCAAGCCAAAGACGAGTGATTTTTTTGGTGGTGATTTACAGGGCATTATTGATCATCTGGATTACTTGCAAGACTTAGGGATTACAGGTCTTTATCTCTGTCCGATTTTTGAATCCCCAAGCAATCACAAGTATAATACGACGGATTATTTCGAAATTGATCGTCATTTTGGAGATAAGGAAACCTTTCGTAAACTGGTGGAGGAGGCCCATCAGAGAGGGATGAAAATCATGCTGGATGCTGTTTTCAATCATATCGGGGATCAGTCTCCTCAGTGGCAGGATGTTCTCAAGCATGGTGAAGATTCTGTTTACAAAGACTGGTTCCATGTTCAAGAATTTCCCGTGACCAAAGATAAGCTTGGAAATCCAAGAAAGCTCCCTTACCATACCTTTGCCTTTGCCAGCTATATGCCCAAGCTCAATACGGCAAACCCTCAAGTCAAAGACTATCTCTTAAAAGTTGCTACCTACTGGATTGAAGAGTTTGATATCGATGCTTGGCGCTTGGATGTGGCTAATGAAGTGGACCACCAATTTTGGCGAGATTTCCGGAAGGCTGTCCTGGCTAAAAAGCCTGACCTTTATATTCTTGGAGAAGTCTGGCATACTTCACAGCCTTGGCTAAATGGCGATGAATTCCACGCAGTCATGAATTATCCTCTCTCCGACAGCATCAAGGATTATTTCTTGCGAGGGACTAAGAAGTCACCTCAATTCATCGATGAGATCAATAGCCAATCAATGTACTATAGACAACAGATTTCGGAAGTGATGTTCAATCTTTTGGATTCGCACGATACGGAGCGGATTTTGGCTACTGCCAAGGGAGATGCCCAACTGGTTAAGTCTGCCCTAGCTTACCTCTTTCTACAAAGAGGGACACCGTGTTTCTACTATGGAACAGAGTTGGGGTTAGGTGGAGGGCCAGATCCAGATTGTCGTCGTGTCATGCCTTGGGAACGTGTTTCCGACAGTAATGACATGCTTAATTTTATGAAGAAGTTGATTCAGCTTCGTAAGGAGGTTTCAGGCATTATCCAACATGGCACCTATAGCCTAAAAGAAATTAAGCCGGACGTGCTAGCTCTTGAATGGGATTATGATGGACAAAAGGTCCAAGCTATTTTTAACCAATCAAGTGAAAACTATCTTGTAGACCGTGATTCTGTAGTGCTAGCCAGTCATTGCCAAGAATTGGGACTGCAACTGGCGATTTTGCCTAAAGGTTTCGTCATTCAATAAAAAATAGGATTAAAAAGGCTGTAATGAATGGGTGATTCGTGCGGTCTTTTTTTGACTTATGTAGTATAATATAGCTAAGTCAACGATTACTAGCTGAATGATTAGTGAATGGTGTTTAAAATGAAAAAGAGACTTGTAGTCTAGAAGGAGAATTGCATGAAACGAACGAGAAAAGTAGTAGCCTTGGGACTGTGTTTGCCCTTATTTCTTGGCTTGGCTGCTTGTCAGCAAAATAATACGAGCACTGAAGCTGCAAATCAGACACAGACCAGTTCAGATAAAGTTCCTTGGACGGCTTCATATTCCAATCTAAACGGTCAAGTCAGTACCGAAGAGGTCAAATCTCTCTTATCAGCTCACTTGGACCCAAATAGTGTTGATGCATTTTTCAATCTTGTCACCGCCTATAATGCGACAGTCGGCTCTACTGGCTTAAGTGGTGATTTTGCCTCCTTTACGAAGACAGAATACGACGTAGAGAAAATCAGCAATCTTTGGAATCAAAAAAAGGGTGACTTTGTCGGAACCAACTGCCGTATCAATAGCTATGCGCTCTTGAAAAATTCAGTCACGATCCCAAAACTTGAAAAGAATGATCAGCTTCTTTTCGTGGATAACGATGCTATCGATAAGGGAAAGGTGTTTGATGCAAAAGATAAGGAAGAGTTTGATATTCTATTTTCTAGGGTAGCGACGGAAGCAACGATGGATGTAAAAGTTCATGCGCAGAAGATGGAGAAATTCTTCTCACAGTTTCAATTCAATGATAAAGCTCGAATGTTGTCTGTTGTGTTGCATGATAATTTGGATGGAGAGTATCTTTTTGTTGGGCACGTAGGTGTTTTAGTGCCAGCTGAGGAGGGTTTCTTATTTGTAGAGAAACTGACTTTTGAAGAGCCTTATCAAGCAATTAAGTTTGAGAGCAAGGAAGATTGTTACAAGTATTTAGCTACAAAGTATGCGGATTATACAGGTGATGGACTGGCCAAACCTTTCATTATGGATAATGAAAAGTGGGTTGAAGGATATTAAGCTAGGCAAGGGAGAAGTAGTATGGAGACAGTAGTAGCACTTTTAGTTGTCATTCTTATCGGATTCTGGGCTGTAAACATTCTCAAGCCTCGTAAGGCAAATCAAAAAGAAAGATTTTTAGGCTATATGCAGCGCTATGATATAGAAGGTGAGGGTTATCAGTCAGAAGTCTGGGAAGTGACGGAAGATGAGAATGAGAAATAAGGAGGAGAGTCCAAAAACAGTAGATATCTTGCCTTTTTCAAGAAAGGGGACCAATAGGAGGAAACATTATGGGAATGATTGCTAATTATCAATATCTGTCTGACAATGAATTAAGCCAAATAAAGCGGTATTCTCGTCAGGAAGAGGAATTGCTTGACTTGGTAGAGGATTATCCTGAGGGAAATGATACGTTGATAGATATTGACAAAATGTGGGATGCCTTGCTCTTTGTTATGACAGGTTTTAATAGTTCAGAATTTATGGATGACGACCCCTTGAGAGAAGCTGTCTTGGGAGTGACTCCTTTAGAAAATGTATCGGAGTATATAGCCTATACTGAACACTCAAAGATAACTGAAATTGTCCAAGCTTAGAGAATTTTGATATGGATAAGGCTCTGGCTGACTTTAGCATGGAAGCATGCAAGAAGGCAGATTTGTATCCCGATATTTGGGATTATCTTGATGAAGAGGAAGAAATCAAGGATGATATTCGAACCTGTTTTGTAAAAATGAAAAACTTTTATAAGAAAATCTTAACTCTCAAAGGAAATGTCTTAGTGACTATTTGTTAACTACTTTTACCACTGTTAGTCAGGTGCCTGATGAATGCACATCTAGAAAATCGTACACCTGATGATTTGTCTGGTGAAGGAAATATTCCAAAGTATAGTTGGACGGAATAGGTAGAAATTGGTTATAGAATTTGTAAGCATAATAGATTTTAAACTTTAAGATGGAGGACTAAAGAGATGGGAAGAATTGAATGGGAAAATGCCAAGACACGTTTAGATGCCTTGCTTGTCATTGATGAGTATCGAACAGATCCAAATGAGACCTGGCTTCGATTGATCGTTAAGACTGAGGGAAGCTATGGGGTTCGTTACCTTATCGACAATGGTTCTGGTGATTCTCTAGATGTGATGTTCACTGATAAAATGATCCTTATAAAGGGCTTTGATCATGAAAGCAGTTTGAGTCAATTTGCTGCGGATGAGTGGAATCAAGACATCATAGACGGATTTTATAAAGGACTGGATGTAAAGTATCAAAACCTATATTCAGAAGAGCAAAAAGATGAAACAACTTTCTTTATCTGGTATGACGGTCAAGAGCATCAAAATACCTACCAAGAGCAGGACGGTGGCGAATGGTTGTTATCCTATTTCTTTGACAGTTTTGAGAAATTTCATGAGTTTGTGACGGATTACTATTCAATTACTGTAGATGAGGATTTACTTAGAAAACTTTACAATCAAGGACAGCTTTCAGAAGTAGAATTGGAGCAGTTGATTCGCACTTCCTAGCTAGAAATGTGTATAAAATCTGATGAAAAGAACTGATTTCAATATCAAGTTATACTTTAAGATTATTGAAGCAGCTAATGGTTGTAGTTTCTTTTTTCTTATGTCTATAACGCTTTAAAGCGATTTCTTTTTATTGTTGAATAATATTTTGCGAACAAAAAAAGAAATTCTTTAAAAAAGTTTCACAAAATCCTTTACAAGCTCTTGTAAACATGATATAGTTATAAGGCTTAGAAAATGAGAAGATGTTTTCTAGCAAATATAAACCCGAGTAAAAAATGCCTACGGACAGGCAGGGTTGAATGCCGAAGCGTGGTTGAAAAGCCACATTATTGATAGGGTTAAAAGCCTACTTTTATAAGTTGATGTTAGGACACTTGTCCTAATTCATAAATTTTAGTGTGGTGAAAGCACACGTCATCTTGTGAAACGATCAATAAAGTACGTAATATTTGCTACTAGAGAGTTAGGAAACATCAGGAACAGACATACTCAACAGAAACCAAAATACACACGTCAGAAGATTGCAGAGCAGGTGAAAACCTGCTCTTTTTTCATAAGTCAACCTTTAGTCGCCTTTATCTTCTTGAGGTGCTAAAAATACGGTAAAGGAGTATGTCTTGAAGAAGTTAGATCAAAACCAAGCCCCAATTTACGAGGCTTTGGTCAAACTACGCAAGAAAAGGATTGTCCCCTTTGATGTGCCAGGTCACAAGCGTGGACGAGGAAATCCAGAACTTGTCGAACTGTTAGGAGAAAAATGTGTTGGCATTGATGTCAATTCTATGAAACCCTTGGATAATCTTGGTCATCCCATTTCGATTATTCGGGATGCGGAGGAATTAGCTGCGGATGCTTTTGGTGCAGCCCATGCCTTTCTCATGATTGGGGGGAACAACCTCATCAGTTCAGACCATGATTCTTTCCACCTGTAAGGCAGGAGATAAGATTATTCTGCCACGTAATGTTCACAAATCTGCTATCAATGCGCTGGTTCTATGTGGTGCCATTCCCATCTATATCGAGATGAGTGTGGATCCTAAAATCGGTATCGCTTTAGGTCTTGAAAATGACCGTGTTGCACAGGCCATTAAGGAACATCCAGATGCTAAAGCTATCCTAATCAACAATCCTACTTACTATGGGATTTGTTCAGACCTCAAGGGTTTAACGGAAATGGCTCACGAAGCTGGCATGATGGTTTTAGTGGATGAAGCCCATGGAGCGCATTTGCATTTTACAGATAAATTGCCGCTGTCTGCTATGGATGCTGGCGCTGATATGGCGGCGGTCTCTATGCATAAGTCTGGTGGGAGTTTGACCCAGAGCTCCATCCTTCTTATCGGGGAGCAGATGAATCCTGAGTACGTTCGTCAGATCATTAACCTGACCCAGTCTACATCTGCCTCTTACCTACTTATGTCTAGTTTGGATATTTCTCGTCGCAACTTAGCCCTTCGTGGCAAAGAGTCTTTTGAGAAAGTCATTGAACTATCTGAGTATGCTCGTCGTGAAATCAATGCTATCGGTGGTTATTATGCCTACTCAAAAGAGCTCATAGACGGTGTGTCTGTTTGTGATTTTGACGTGACCAAGCTGTCCGTTTACACTCAGGGTATTGGCTTAACAGGTATCGAAGTTTATGACCTCCTGCGAGACGAATACGACATTCAGATCGAATTTGGTGATATTGGGAATATCTTAGCTTATATTTCGATTGGTGACCGCATCCAAGACATCGAACGTTTGGTCGGTGCTTTGGCGGATATCAAGAGACTCTACTCAAGAGATGGAAAAGATTTGATTGCTGGAGAATATATCCAGCCCGAGTTAGTGCTGTCTCCTCAGGAAGCCTTTTATTCAGAGAGAAGAAGTTTCACCTTGGATGAATCTGTTGGACATGTCTGTGGGGAATTTGTCATGTGCTATCCTCCAGGCATCCCAATCCTAGCACCAGGTGAACGCATTATACGAGAAATTGTAGACTATATCCAATTTGCCAAAGAACGTGGTTGTTCCCTCCAAGGAACGGAAGATCCAGAGGTCAATCACATCAACGTCATTAAGAGAAAGGAGAACTAGATGGATCTATGGTTTTCTGAAGTTCATACTCCAGATGTTAAATTGTCCTTGAGAACTGCAAAGCAACTCTATGCTGGAAAAAGTGAATGGCAGGATATCGAAGTATTAGATACGCCAGCTTTTGGAAAGATATTGATCTTAAATGGGCATGTCTTGTTTTCAGATGCAGATGATTTTGTTTACAATGAAATGACCGTTCACGTTCCCATGGCTGTCCACCCAAATCCAAAGAAAGTCTTGGTTATTGGGGGTGGTGACGGTGGTGTTGCCCAAGTATTAACCCTCTATCCTGAACTGGAGCAAATCGATATTGTGGAACCAGATGAGATGTTGGTTGAGGTCTGTCGTGAGTATTTCCCAGACTTTGCTGCAGGGCTAGATGATCCTCGTGTTACCATTTACTACCAAAATGGGCTACGCTTTTTGAGAAACTGTGAGGATGATTACGATATCATTATTAACGATGCGACGGATCCATTTGGACATACGGAAGGGCTCTTTACCAAGGAATTTTACGGGAACAGTTACAGAGCCTTGAAAGAAGACGGCATCATGATCTATCAGCATGGGAGTCCCTTCTTTGACGAGGATGAGTCAGCTTGCCGAAGCATGCACCGCAAGGTCAATCAAGCCTTTCCAATCAGCCGGGTTTATCAGGCACATATCCCAACCAGTCCTGCAGGCTATTGGTTGTTTGGATTTGCATCGAAAAAATATCACCCTGTTAAAGATTTTGACAAGGAAGGCTGGAAAAAACGCCAGCTTTTCACAGAATACTACACTGCAAACTTACACGTGGGAGCCTTTATGTTGCCCAAGTATGTTGAGGACATTTTAGAAGAAGAGGAAGGAAAAAAATGAGTCGCTTATTAGTTATTGGATGTGGGGGCGTTGCCCAAGTTGCTATTTCAAAGATTTGCCAAGATAGCGAAACCTTTACAGAGATTATGATTGCTAGCCGCACCAAGTCGAAATGTGATGACTTGAAGGCTAAATTAGAAGGGAAAACAAGTACAAAGATTGAAACAGCTGCTCTTGACGCTGACAAGGTTGAAGAAGTGATTGTTTTGATTGAAAGCTACAAACCAGAAGCTGTTTTGAACGTAGCTCTGCCTTATCAAGATTTGACCATTATGGATGCTTGCTTGGCAACAGGTGTCCACTATATCGATACCGCCAACTACGAGGCAGAGGATACAGAAGATCCTGAGTGGCGCGCTATCTATGAGAAACGTTGTAAGGAACTTGGTTTTACAGCCTACTTTGACTACTCGTGGCAGTGGGCTTATCAGGAGAAATTTAAAGAAGCGGGCTTAACTGCTCTTCTCGGTTCTGGTTTCGACCCAGGTGTGACCAGTGTCTTTCAGCTTATGCTCTCAAACACTATTTTGATGAAATCCACTATATCGACATTCTAGACTGTAATGGTGGTGACCACGGTTATCCATTTGCGACAAACTTTAACCCAGAAATCAATCTCCGTGAGGTTTCTGCGCCAGGTTCTTACTGGGAAGATGGAAAATGGGTCGAAGTCGAAGCCATGTCAATCAAGCGTGAGTACGATTTCCCTCAGGTTGGACAAAAAGACATGTATCTCCTTCACCACGAAGAAATTGAATCATTGGCCAAAAACATTCCTGGAGTCAAACGGATTCGTTTCTTTATGACTTTTGGCCAATCTTATCTAACGCATATGAAATGCTTGGAAAACGTTGGTCTTCTTCGTACGGATGCTATTAACTTTAATGGACAAGACATTGTGCCAATCCAATTTTTGAAAGCCTTGCTTCCAGATCCAGCCAGCCTTGGTCCACGCACAGTTGGTAAAACCAATATCGGTTGTATCTTTACAGGTGTAAAAGATGGTGTTGAAAAGACCATCTACATCTACAATGTTTGCGACCATCAGGAATGTTACGCCGAAGTTGGTTCACAAGCAATTTCTTACACCACTGGAGTTCCAGCTATGATTGGGACAAAATTAGTGATGAATGGTACTTGGAAACAACCTGGAGTCTATAACCTTGAAGAATTGGATCCAGATCCATTCATGGAAGCTTTGAATGAGTATGGATTACCTTGGGTTGTGGTTGAAAACCCGCAAATGGTGGACTAATGAAGTTAGAACAAGTACCCACACCAGCTTATGTCATTGACTTGGCCAAGTTAGAAGCCAACTGCCGTATTTACAATATGTTCAGGAAGAAGCGGGCTGCAAGGTTTTACTGGCCCAGAAGGCTTATTCTCTCTACAAAACCTACCCCATGATTAGCCAGTATCTATCTGGTACAACGGCTAGTGGACTCTATGAGGCTAAACTAGCACGAGAAGAGTTTCCAGGGGAAGTCCATGTATTTGCACCTGCTTTCAAGGATGCAGACTTGGAGGAATTGTTGGAAATAACGGACCATATCGTCTTCAACTCAGAGAGACAGTTGCGTAAACATGGTCCTCGTTGCCGAGAGGCTGGTATCAGTGTCGGTTTGCGCCTCAACCCTCAATGTTCTACCCAAGGTGATCACGCGCTCTATGACCCTTGTGCTCCGGGATCTCGGTTTGGAGTTACTTTAGACAAGATACCGAGTGATTTGCTGGACTTAGTAGATGGTCTTCATTTTCATACCCTTTGTGAGCAGGGGGCAGATGATTTAGAAACAACTTTGAAAGCTGTAGAAGCGCAGTTTGGACCTTATTTATATAAGGTCAAATGGCTCAATATGGGTGGAGGACACCACATAACGAGAGAAGACTATGATGTGGATTTGCTGACTTCTGAAATCAAGCGTATCCGAGAAACTTACAATCTTGAAGTCTATATCGAGCCGGGTGAAGCTATTGCGCTCAATGCGGGTTCTCTAGCAACTGAAGTATTGGATATTGTCGAAAACGGTATGGAGATCTTGGTTTTAGATGCCTCTGCAACCTGCCATATGCCTGATGTACTTGAGATGCCCTATCGTCCACCTTTGAGAAATGGATTTGAACCGCAGGAAAGCCCATACCTATAGACTTTCTTCCAATACCTGCCTGACGGGTGATGTGATTGGAGATTATAGTTTTGAAAATCCAATCCAAATTGGTGATAGACTTTATTTTGAAGACATGGCTATTTACTCATTTGTCAAAAATAATACCTTTAACGGTATTGGCTTGCCAAGTCTCTATCTCATGGACGAGCAAGGTGACTGCAGCTTAGTCAAAACCTTCGGCTATCAAGACTTTAAAGGGAGATTATCATGATAGAAACTCCGAAAAAAGCAGGCTATCGTATGCCAGCAGAGTACGAACCCCATCATGGCACCCTCATGATCTGGCCAACTCGACCAGGTTCATGGCCCTTCCAAGGAAAGGCTGCAAAAAGAGCATTTACTCAGATTATCAAGACTATAGCAGAAGGGGAAAGAGTCTATCTTTTGGTGGAGCAGGACCATCTATCTGAAGCCCAATCCTATCTTGGAGAAAAGGTTGTTTATTTAGATATTCCTACTAATGATGCCTGGGCGCGTGATACGGGGCCGACTATTCTCATCAATGATAAAAAAGAAAAGTTGGCAGTCGATTGGTCTTTTAATGCCTGGGGTGGTGCTGTCGATGGTCTTTATCAAGATTATGAAGAGGATGACCAAGTAGCCAGTCGTTTTGCAGAAGTTTTAGAGATACCTGTTTATGATGCCAAACCTTTTGTACTGGAAGGCGGCGCGATCCATAGCGATGGTCAAGGAACCATTCTTGTGACTGAAAGCTGCTTACTCAGTCCTGGACGCAATCCCCACCTGTCTAAAGAGCAAATTGAAAACACCTTATTAGAGAGCCTTGGCGCTGAAAAAGTTATTTGGCTTCCTTATGGTATTTATCAGGACGAAACCAATGAACACGTTGACAATGTTGCAGCCTTTGTTGGTCCTGCAGAACTTGTTTTAGCTTGGACAGACGACAAAAGCGATCCTCAGTATGCCGTGTCTGCAGCTGATCTTGTGCTTTTAGAAAAAGAAACAGATGCAAAAGGGCGTACCTTCACCATTCATAAATTGCCAATCCCAGCGCTTCATCAAGTTGTAACCGAAGAGGATTTGTCAGGCTACATCTATGAAGAAGGGGAAGAAGAGCGTTATGCAGGTGAACGTCTTGCAGCTTCCTATGTCAATTTCTATATTGCAAACAAGTCTGTCTTAGTGCCCCAGTTTGAGGATGTAAACGACCAAGTGGCCCTAGATATCCTCAGCAAGTGTTTCCCAGACCGTAAGGTCGTAGGAATTCCAGCCAGAGATATTCTCTTAGGTGGTGGCAATATTCACTGTATCACCCAACAAATCCCAGAATAGGAGAAAAAGATGAGAAATGTAAAAGTTGCAGCGATCCAGATGCAATGCGCCAAGGATGTGGCGACAAATATCCAAACAGCGGAACGTCTAGTACGTCAAGCTGCAGAACAAGGCGCACAAATTATTCTCTTGCCCGAGTTGTTTGAACGTCCCTATTTCTGTCAGGAACGCCAGTATGACTACTACCAGCATGCTCAGTCGGTGACAGAAAATACAGCCATTCAGCATTTTAAAACCATTGCCAAGGAGCTAAAGGTCGTTTTACCCATCAGTTTCTACGAGAAAGATGGCAATGTCTTGTATAACTCAATCGCCGTCATTGATGCTGATGGAGAAGTGCTGGGCGTTTATCGGAAGACCCACATACCAGATGATCATTATTATCAAGAAAAATTTTACTTTACGCCTGGTAACACTGGTTTCAAGGTCTGGGATACTCGCTATGCTAAGATTGGGATTGGCATCTGTTGGGATCAATGGTTTCCTGAAACGGCGCGCTGTCTTGCGTTGAATGGGGCAGAATTGCTCTTTTACCCAACCGCTATCGGTTCAGAGCCTATCTTAGATACGGATAGTTGCGGTCACTGGCAACGTACCATGCAAGGGCACGCAGCAGCAAATATTGTCCCAGTCATTGCAGCCAATCGTTACGGTTTGGAAGAAGTCACTCCTAGTGAGGAAAATGGCGGACAGAGTTCTAGTCTTGACTTCTACGGTTCCTCCTTTATGACGGATGAAACAGGAGCTATTCTAGAGAGAGCTGAAAGACAAGGAGAAGCTGTTCTGTTAGCAACTTATGACCTTGATAAGGGAGCAAGCGAGCGCCTAAATTGGGGACTGTTTCGTGATAGAAGACCCGAAATGTACCAACGAATTACGGACTAGAAGGTAAATTTCATAATAAACATTTAATATTCATGCCTGTCTTACAAAAATGTAAGATAGGCTTTTTAAATGTAAGATAGGTGTACGATTATACGCGGAAATGTATGCTATACTCTATGTAGATAAAAAAGAAAGAGGTTTATTATGAAAAAATGGAATGCGACACAGTTGAAGTATCTGATGGCGGCAGTAATGGTTCTGGACCATATCCCTCATATCACCGGGATCGTTTCTCCTTTGTGGGAAGGTATCTTTCACGCCTTGACCCGTTGTGTGGGAGTTTGGTTTGCGTATATGGCTATGGAAGGTTTTATCTATACTCGAAACTTGAAAAACTACCTCATCCGTCTCTGGTCTTGGGCGCTGATCATGTTTGCTGGAAATAGCCTTCTCAATACTCTGTTTGCCTCTAAGGGTGTAATGGTTACTAATAATATTTTCTTGACTTTGGCCATCGGTGTTACCATGCTTTGGATTGGTTTTCCCAGAAAAGAGTTGGATAAAAAGGAGAAGTTGTGGCGTCGTATTGGGCTTGCTGGGCTCTTGATTTTCGGGTGTCTTTTTACTGAGGGGGGGCATCACCATGCTACCATTTCTCTTGATTAGTTACTCTTGTCGAAATCGCAAGGGCTTGCGAAATCTCCTCTATGCCTTTCTGTGGGCCTTCTTGTTAGTGACTTCCATCCAAATTTACGACACTTGGCACCAAACACTGGAAATGATGCTTTACAATTCTGACTGGCTCTTTATCACCGTCTTTCCTTTTATGGCTTTGTATAATGGACAGCGAGGAAAAGAAACTAGTTGGAGTAAATATTTCTTTTATATTTTCTACCCAGCGCATCTATGGATTATAGCCTTGATTGCTTATTTAGTTAAGTAGATTCAATACTCATTAGCTCCTTCTTGCTTAAAATGTGAGAGGAGCTTTTCTGTATCTGGAATTCCCAACAAAACATGTTATAATAGTTTTAGAAAGGACGAGGTTTATGGCGAGCATACTTGTAATTGAAGATAATAATGAAATCCAGGAAATCTTAAGAACCCTTCTTGCAGAGGAACACGAGGTGATTCAAGCATTTTCTGGGACAGAAGGTATCATGCAATTTGACAAAGGTGGCATTGATCTCGTCTTGCTAGATATCATGCTCCCTGGGAAAAATGGCGACCAAGTCTTGCAAGCTATTCGACAAACTAGTCAGACTCCGGTCATCATGCTTACTGCTTTAGGTGATAAAAAGCTCATCAGCCAATATCTACTAGACGGTGCCAATGATTATGTAGTAAAACCTTTTGATTTGGACGAAGTCTTTGCCAGAGTCACCGTGCAATTACGCCAAAGTGGTGAACATCAGTCAGGAGATCGAAGAGAAATTGATAACTTCGTACAAAACTTTAAAAATATCCAGTTCGATGCGGATAGTTTTGAAATAAGTAACGCAACTGAAACCATTCGCCTTGCAAAGAAAGAGTGTCAGATTCTCCAAATGTTGCTCCAGTACCCTAAAAAGATCTTCACCAAGGAAGAACTCTATGAATTGATTTGGGAAGAAAGTTACCTGCCTGGAGACAATACGCTCAACACCCATCTAAGCAATCTCCGTAAAAAAACTGCATCAACTGGATCCAAATCACGAGTACATCGAAACCGTTTGGGGAGTTGGTGTTCGATTAAAAGGAGATAAGTAATGATTTACATTTTGATATCTATATTGCTCCTCATTAACATCATTTTGGCGATTTCTTTGATTCGCTATCATATAGCAATTAGAGATTTAAGCAGACAAATCGAAGAAAAGATTCGCTCTGGTAGCATGAAGAGGATCGGTGTAAATTTCTTTTCAAAGACCATTTTGCGTCTACATAACCAAATTGAGAATCTATTTCAAGAAGTGGAGCAAAACCAGCTAATCATGAAGCGTGAAAAACGCACCCTAGATATGGCAATCAGTAACATTGCTCATGATATTCGGACACCTTTAACAATCGCTTCAGGATACACTCAGCAACTAATAAAACACCCCGATAATAGTTCAGAAACCTTAAATAAAATAGCCCATCATCAGGATTTGGTTTCCAAACGGTTGGAGGCTCTCCTCGAATACCGTCATTTGATGGAAGGCGCAGTCAAACCGAAACTGGAAGAACCTGATTTATCAACTTTTATAACGAAAAAGACTTTAGCTTATTACGACGTTTTTCAATCTTCACATATTGTTCTTGATTTTAACGTTGAACCAGGATTGAAAACGACGACTGATGAGGACTTGCTTGATCGAATTATACAAAACCTCCTTGGAAATGTTCTCAAGCACGGCAAGGAGAAGGCTCGACTTTCCTTGAAAAAGGAAGAAAATAGACTTGTTTTGGAAATTGATAATCTAGTCAAAAAACCTATCAAGAATATAGACAATCTCAGCAATCGTTTTTATTCTGAAAATATGTCAGATACCGAAGAATCCTCTGGTTTAGGTCTCTATATTACTGAGGAATTAGTTCATCTTCTTGGAGCGGATATGAAGCTAGCCACTGATGGAGAATGGTTTTCAGTCTTTATTTATCTTTAACAGAAGAAACCTCCTCTATATCCTAGAGGAGGTCCTTTTTATAAGCTTTTCTTCTTGAAAATAATCAGTCCACTGAAAGAGAAGAAAAGTATGACTGTTACGCAAACCGTGATGGTATAGAGAATAGCTTGACTATTAGTGGTCATAGCATAGGCAAAATCTAGAATTAAATATCTAAGAATTTCAATGTCTGGGAAAACAAGAATTGGAATAGAAAGGACGATAGAGCTAATCAGATAACCAATAAATACGGCAAGATAAGAATGAGTTAGGTAGAGAATAAAGGAGACAATCGAAAGCCAAGCGAGAAGGCATAGAAATTGAAGGGAAATCGTCAAGAGGAGATTAGTAACAAAACCATCAGGTATTGTACCAAGTCCATTTAGTAGAGTCGCGGGAATAAAGGCAATCACAAGACTTGTGATGAGTTGTAAGAGAGCGATACTTGCTAGTACAAAGAATTTAGCAAGGAAAAATTCTGTACGAGAAACACCAACTGTCAAACTATTTTTATAAAGCTTGCCGATTAGATCGACCCCAAGAACTAAACACACTAGAATAATACAGAGGAAAACGAGGTTTGAGCCGTTATTTGACGCGTTGATTAGAGCTTCTATCCCATTCCAACCATGGGTAGGAAGCTCAGGTGGTGCTGCTTGAACTGACATTAGATGCCCTGTAGCGCCAATAGTAGCACCCAGTAACATAAGTACAAAGAGAATGAATTCTGTAATCCAGAATCCTTTGGAGCGGAAAAGACGGTAAAAATCTGCTTGAATGGTATGTATCATGATTTTTCTCCTATTCTACCAATTGGGTGAAGTATTCTTCTAGGTTTTGACGGGCAAAGTAAATCTCATCAATAGCAACATCGGACAAAGTTAGTTGCTTGAGAATCTGTTTAACATCTTGTTCATTACCAAAGATATGGATTTCATTTTCAGGGTTTACAACCTTAAACTGGAGCTGGATTTGTTCTTTCAATACCTGACAAGCTCTTTCTTTATCACTTGTTTTAAGCACAATATAATCCTCACTCAGTGTTTCAAATTCAGCTTTACTGATTTCACGGATAATCTTACCTTGATCCAGAATACCAAAGCGATTAGCTAAGAGATAGAGTTCTGACAAGATATGACTAGAGATGAGTATAGTTATGCCTTTTTCTTGATTGAGTCGCTGGATCATGAGACGAAATTCTTTGATTCCAATCGGATCGAGACCATTAATAGGTTCATCAAGAATCAGGAAGTCGGGTTTTGTTAGGAGGGCAATGGCGATACCAAGTCTTTGTTTCATTCCTAGTGAGAAATCACGAAAGACTTTTTTACCTGTATCTGACAAGCCAACATAGTCCAAGGTCTCCTGAATCACCTTATCAGCATTTGGAATATGACGTATCATACAATAATATTTAAGGTTTTGATAAGCTGTCAAGTGATTGTGAGCTACAGGTGATTCGATAACTGAACCTACTCGAGATAAGGCCTTGGTCCACTCATTTTGTTCTTGGCTAGAGAAGAGGGAAACTGTACCTTTGTCCGCAAACAATAATTGAGTAATTATTTTGATAAGAGTAGTTTTACCTGCTCCGTTTTTTCCAATTAGACCATAAATATCTCCCTCTTTTATGGTTAGACTAAGATCTTGAAGAATAGCTTGGTTAGCAAATTGTTTGGTCAGTCCATGAATTTCGAGTACTGTTTTCATGATTTTCTCCTTTTGATTTATTTTTCTAACTTTAGTATAAGGTATAGAAATCAAAGAAACATCAAGTAATTCTAAAGAGTTTCTAAAGTTTTGTAATTCTTAAAAGAAACAAAACCCAGTTGATATGAACTGGGCTTTTTTTACTATAAAATATACTTCTCAATGGCACGCGCAACGCCGTCTTCTTCGTTGCTGGCTGTAACGTCATTAGCAAGGGATTTGACATGGTCGCTGGCATTTCCCATTGCAATGCCAAGTCCTGCAAACTGAAGCATTTCGATATCGTTATTGGCATCGCCCATGGCCATAATTTCTGAGGGCTCGATCTTCAAAATCGCTGCTAGTCGAGAAAGAGCAGTAGCCTTTGTCGTTCCAAGTGGCATGGCTTCATAAATGACAGGCTGTGAACGAACTCCGCTAAATCGTTGGCAGAGTTCCTCAGCAAACCGTTGCTCAAAATCGTCTGTTTGCTCTTTGGTTCCTAAAAACATACCTTGGAACATTCGATATTTGCCACTGGTCGCCTCCTCAAGGGAGATTTCAGTCAGGTCTGAAAAGACTAGCTTGGCATCATTTTGAACGATTTGATTGGGCTTGCCACCGAGGACAAAATAATGTTCCTCATCAAAAAGAGTTAACTGGACGTCGCTTTTTTCAGCTAGGTCATAGAGGTATTCGATGTCAGCTGGACTGAGTTCTTGCCAGTCCACTAGACTCCAGTCACTGGTCTGGTGGGTTGAACAACCGTTATTGACAATAACATACTCATTCTGAAGGTCCAGTCCTAGTTTTTTATAGTAGGGAAGGACACCGAAAAGCGGGCGACCTGTACAGAGAACCAGTTTGACACCTTTTTCAATGGCTTGGTGAATGGCAGTGATGTGGGCTTGCGGGATTTCCTTAGCTTCATTGAGGAGGGTTCCGTCCATATCCAAGGCTAGTAGTTTAATCATAAGACTTCCTTTTCTAGGTGTTTTGCTTTTATTATAGCATATAGACTATGAAATGTCTGACAGAATTGTAACATTTGACTTTCCTTTTCTTGAAAAACAAAATAAATTCATTTATAATATGTATACTTAATATTTAAGGAGAAATAATGTCAAAGTATCAATTTAATTCAATTTATAAAAACGATGAAACAGAGTCTACAGGTCTTCTGTTCATCAAAGTCTACAACAAGTGGGAAAGCAACTTAAAAAGAGTTTTGAAATCAGTTGGTCTTACTCTGCCTCAATTTATCGTTTTGACTTCGCTTTTGTTTCTGTCTAATAGAGAGGAATATGTAACGCAAGTTGATATCGCTCGGTTCACTGGTATGGATGTCATGACGGTTTCCCAGATTGTTAGGCTACTGGAGAAGAAGGACTACATTAAACGCGATCAACATCCAAAGGATAGTCGGGCAAAACTGGTCTCAGTGACGAAGTCTGGCGCAGAGAAGGTCAATCAAGCTTTACCTTTAGTAGAAGGGGTTGATGAAGAATTTTTTGAAAAACTATCTAACGATAGAGAAGTTTTTAATCGTTTGTTAGTAGAGTTGGAGGATAAAAATGCCTAGATATTGGGTTGGAGTTGTTTCAAAGAACCATGTTTTAAGAGGAGTTGAAGGGAATTTTTGCCAGGTCTGTCATGGAAAGGGCGGCCCCTTAAACCGTATGAAAAAAGGTGACTATTTTTTATACTATAGTCCAAAATACGATATGAACGGTCAAGATAAGTTACAGGCTTTTGTGGCCGTAGGTAAAATTACAGATGACAAAGCCTATCAAGTAGAGCAGTTCGAAGGATTCTTTCCCTTTAGACGAAATGTCGAGTATTATCAACCAGTCAAAGATTGCTCCATAGAAATAGCTAGACAACATCCTGAATGGAAAGACTATACTTCTCGACTTCGTTATGGACATTTTGAAGTTTCCAAAGACTTTTTCCTCTATATCTTTCAGCATATGAAAGTGGATGATGAAGGATGATTGATTTGCTAATTAAATGATTGTCAACTAGAATTTTGGATTTGGACTGTGAAGCGAACTTTGCTATAATAGAGTAAGAAACTTTGATAAAGCAAACGAGGCAGAGATGAAATTACTTTATACTGATATACGGTCTTCTTTGACTGAAATTTTAACAAGAGAGGCGGAAGAGCTAGTTGTCGCGGGCAAGCGGGTCTTCTACATTGCCCCCAACTCTCTTTCTTTGAAAAGGAACGCGCCGTGCTGGAATGCTTGTCCCAGCAGGCTTCTTTTGCGATTACCGTCACGCGCTTTGCTCAAATGGCCCGTTATCTGGTCTTGAATGACTTACCTGCCAAGACCAGTCTTGATGATATTGGTCTTGGGATGGCTTTTTATAAGTGCCTTACGGAACTCGATCCCAAGGACTTACGTGTTTATGGTGCGATTAAGCAAGATCCTCAGTTTATCCAGCAGTTGATTGAACTTTATCACGAGATGACGACTGCTCAGATGAGTTTTTTGGACTTGGAGAGTTTGACAGATGAAGACAAGCGAGCAGACTTGCTCTTGATTTTTGAGAAAGTAACAGCCTATCTCAATCAAGGTCAGTTGGCTCAGGGAAGTCAGTTGTCACATTTGATTGAGGCTATTGAGAATGGCAAGGTAAGTAGTGATTTTACTCAAATTGCCCTTGTCATTGATGGATTTACCCGTTTTTCTGCAGAGGAAGAGCGGATTGTGGATTTACTTCATGGCAAGGGTGTTGAGATTGTCATCGGGGCTTATGCTAGTAAAAAAGCCTATATCAGTCCGTTCTCTGAAGGGAATCTCTACCAAGCCAGTGTGGAATTTCTTCATCATTTGGGGGCAAAATACCAAACACCTGCTCAGGATCGTTCTCAGACTCATGAGAAAATAGATAGTTTTGACAAGGCATCTCGTTTGCTGGAGTCTTCTTATGATTTTTCAGAACTCGCTTTAGATGTCGATGAGAAAGATCGTGAAAATCTGCAAATCTGGTCTTGTTTGACACAAAAAGAGGAGTTGGAGTTAATAGCACGTAGCATTCGTCAGAAATTACATGACCATCCAGAACTGAGTTACAAGCATTTTCGTATTCTCTTGGGTGATGTGGCTTCTTACCAGCTATCACTGAAAACTATTTTTGACCAGTATCAGATTCCTTTCTATCTTGGTAGAAGTGAATCCATGGCTCACCATCCCTTAACCCAGTATGTCGAATCTATTTTGCGTTTGAAACGTTACCGTTTCCGTCAGGAAGATTTGATTAATCTCCTCAGAACTGGTCTGTATACTGACCTTAGCCAAGCGGATATTGATGCTTTCGAGCAATATCTCCGCTATCTTGGTATCAATGGCTTGCCAGCTTTTCAGCAGACCTTTACCAAATCCCACCATGGAAAATTTGATTTAGAGCGTTTAAATTCTCTTCGTCTGCGCGTTTTGGCGCCACTTGAAACCTTATTTGCCAGTCGAAAACAAAAGGCTGAAAATCTCTTGCAAAAGTGGAATACTTTTCTAAAAAATGCTGCTTTAAGCAAGCAGATGCAAGAATTGACAGCTACTATGGAAACACTAGAACAGGAAAGACAAGCCGAAGTTTGGAAAGCCTTCTGCCATGTTTAGAACAATTTGCGACCGTTTTTTCCGGTTCACAAGTTAGTCTAGAGGACTTCCTGTCCTTGCTTCATTCTGGGATGAGTTTGTCCCAGTATCGCACCATTCCAGCAACTGTTGATACTGTTCTGGTGCAGAGTTACGATCTGATTGCCCCTCTGACCGCTGACTTTGTCTACGCCATTGGGCTGACTCAGGATTATTTACCCAAAATTGCGCAAAACACCAGTCTGTTAACAGACGAAGAAAGACAAAGCCTAAACCAAGCGACTGAAGAGGGAGCGCAATTACTGATTGCAAGTAGTGAAAATCTCAAGAAAAATCGCTATACTATGCTTTCCTTAGTTAATGCTGCCCGCAAGCAGTTGGTGTTATCAGCTCCAAGTCTTCTCAATGAAAATGAGAGTAAGGAATCGGCCTATCTTCAAGAGCTAGTCCATTTTGGATTTAGCCGGATAGAGAAGAAGATTCATCACAAAGGTCTGTCTAAGGATGATATGGGTTCTTATCACAGTCTCTTGTCTAGTCTAGTTGCCTATCATCAACAAGCTACTTCTAGTGAAAATGAGCAAGATGTCACCTTTGTCAAGGTTCTGGCGCGTGTGATGGGTAAAAACTTGATCAAAAAGGTCTTGCAAATCCTGCTCTCCCAACCAGTCCAAGCAGCAAACCATTAGAGAAAGAGACCTTGCAGGCTCTCTATCCAGCTGACAAGGAGTTTTACCTGTCTACGTCTGGTTTGACAGAGTTTTACCGCAATGAATACAGTTATTTCCTCCGTTATGTCTTAGGTTTGCAGGAAGAATTGCGCCTGCGTCCAGATGCTCGCAGTCACGGGAATTTCTTGCACCGTATTTTTGAACGTGCCTTGAAACTACCTGCTGAAAATTCCTTTGATCAGCGTTTGGAGCAAGCTATCAAGGAAACCAGCCAAGAACGCGAATTTGAAGCTATTTATCAGGAAAGTTTGGAAGCCCAGTTTACCAAGGAAGTTCTACTTGATGTCGCGCGAACTACGGGCCACATCCTTCGTCATAATCCAGCTATCGAAACCATTCAAGAGGAGGCAACATTTGGTGGTAAAGATCAAGCCTTTATTCAATTGGATAATGGTCGCAGTGTCCATGTGCGAGGCAAGGTTGACCGTATTGACCGCCTGAAAGCTGATGGAGCGCTAGGAGTGGTGGACTATAAGTCTAGTTTGACCCAATTCCAGTTTCCTCATTTCTTTAATGGGCTTAATTCCCAACTGCCTACCTATCTTGCTGCCCTAAAAAGAGAAGGGGAGCAGAACTTTTTCGGTGCCATGTACTTGGAAATGGCTGAGCCTGTCCAATCTTTATTAGCTGTTAAAAGTCTGGCAGGAGCAGTAGCAGAAGTCAGCAAGTCTATGAAATACCAGGGACTCTTTTTAGAGAAAGAAAGCAGTCACTTGGGCGAATTTTACAACAAAAACAAGGCTAATCAGCTGACAGACGAGGAATTCCAGCTCTTATTGGACTACAATGCCCATCTTTACAAGAAGGCAGCTGAGAAGATTTTACAAGGTCAGTTCGCCATCAATCCATACACAGAGAATGGCAGAAGTATTGCCCCATACGTTCAACAACATCAGGCTATTACTGGCTTTGAAGCAAACTACCATCTAGGTCAAGCTCGTTTTCTAGAGAAGTTAGAGCTAGCTGATGGCAAACGACTGGTCGGAGAAAAACTCAAGCAAGCTTGGTTTGAAAAAATGAGAGAGGAGTTGAATCGATGAAGCCTATTTCCTTTTTAACTGAGGAAGAAATTAAAAAATTGCAAGAAGCAGAAGCGAGTTCGAGCAAGGAACAAAAGAAAACTGCCGAGCAAATCGAAGCCATTTATACCGAAGGGCAAAATATCCTTGTTTCAGCCTCTGCTGGTTCAGGGAAGACCTTTGTTATGGCCGAGCGCATTTTGGATCAATTGGCGCGAGGTGTGGAAATCAGCCAACTCTTTATCTCGACCTTTACCGTCAAGGCTGCTACTGAACTCAAGGAACGTTTGGAGAAAAAAATCAGCCAACAAATCCAAGAAACCGATGATCTCGATCTCAAACAACACTTGGGACGTCAATTGGCAGATCTACCAAACGCTGCCATCGGAACCATGGACTCTTTCACACAAAAATTCCTTGGCAAGCATGGTTATCTGATTGATATCGCACCGAATTTCCGTATTCTACAAAATGAAAGTGAACAGTTACTCTTAAAGAACGAAGTTTTTCATCAAGTTTTTGAAGAGCATTATCAAGGTGAGAATAAAGAGAAATTTAGTAGTTTGGTGAAGAACTTTGCTGGGCGTGGCAAGGATGAACGTGGTCTGCGCCAACAAGTCTACAAATCTATGACTTTTTACAATCCACCAGCAGTCCCCAAAAATGGCTGAGCGACTCTTTTCTCAAAGGGTTTGAAGAAGCTGACTTTGCAATTGAAAAAGACAAACTGACCGAGCAAATCAAGCAGGCGCTTTGGGATTTGGAAAGCTTCTTCCGTTATCATCTGGATAACGATGCCAAGGAGTTTCCAAAAGCTGCCTATTTAGAAGCTGTGCAAGATGTTTTGGATGAAATTGGCTCCTTAAATCACGAGTCCGATAGTCAGACTTATCAAAAAGTTCTTTCACGTGTTGTCGCTATCTCGAAGGAGAAAAATGGTCGGGCTCTTGCTAACTCTAGTCGAAAGGCTGATTTGAAGCCACTTGCAGATGCTTATAACGAGGAGAGAAAATCCCAGTTTGCAAAACTTGGACAACTAGCAGACCAGATAACGATTCTCGACTATCAAGAACGTTTTCATGAAGACACCTGGGAGTTAGCTAAAACTTTTCAAAACTTTATGAGCGATTTTGTGGAGGCTTATCGTGAACGTAAACGCCAGGAAAATGCCTTTGAATTTGCTGATATTAGCCATTACACCATTGAAATTTTAGAGAATTTCCCACAAATTCGTGAGGCATATCAGGAACGTTTCCATGAAGTCATGGTCGATGAGTATCAGGATACCAACCACATTCAAGAACGAATGCTGGAATTGTTATCTAATGGTCAAAATCGCTTTATGGTGGGGGATATCAAGCAGTCCATCTACCGTTTCCGTCAGGCAGACCCGCAGATTTTCAATGAAAAATTCCAAAGCTATGCGCATAATCCTAAAGAGGGGAAGTTGATACTCCTCAAGGAAAATTTCCGTAGCAGTTCAGAAGTGCTATCAGCAACCAATGATGTTTTTGGACGCCTTATGGACCAAGAGGTCGGCGAAATCAACTATGATAGCATGCACCAGCTTGTTTTTGCCAATACCAAACTAACTCCCAATCTAGACAACAAGGCAGAATTTCTCCTCTACGATAAGGACGATAGTGGGCAAGAGGAGGAAGAAAGTGATGCAGACACGAAACTCACAGGAGAAATGCGCTTAGTCATCAAGGAAATCCTAAAGCTCCATCAAGAGAATGGTGTAGCCTTTAAGGAAATTGCTCTTTTGACTTCCAGTCGCAGTCGTAATGATCAGATACTCCTCGCTCTGTCAGAGTATGGAATTCCTGTGAAAACAGACGGAGAGCAGAATAATTACCTCCAATCCCTAGAAGTGCAAGTCATGTTGGATACCCTTCGTGTCATCCACAATCCTCTCCAAGACTATGCCTTGGTTGCCCTTATGAAGTCTCCAATGTTTAGCTTCGATGAGGACGAGCTGGCACGTTTGTCCCTTCAAAAAGCAGCTGATAAAGTACAAGAGAATCTTTATGAGAAACTGCTTCATGCTCAAAAACAAACAGCTGAGCAGAAAGAGTTAATTCACAAACCTTTAGAGGAAACTAAATCAATTCATGGATATTTTGGATTCTTGGCGCTTATATGCCAAAACCAACTCCCTTTATGACCTGATTTGGAAGATATACAACGATCGTTTTTACTATGATTATGTCGGAGCTTTGCCTAACGGTCCTGCCAAACAAGCCAATCTCTATGCTTTAGCTTTGAGAGCAGACCAGTTTGAAAAGAGTAATTTCAAGGGCTTGTCTCGTTTTATTCGTATGATTGACCAGGTTTTGGAAGCACAGCATGATCTTGCAAGTGTAGCCGTCGCACCGCCTAAAGATGCAGTGGAACTCATGACCATTCACAAGAGTAAAGGTTTGGAGTTTCCTTATGTCTTTATCCTCAACATGGATCAGGACTTCAATAAGCAAGACTCGATGTCAGACGTTATTCTCAGTCGTAAAAATGGGCTTGGTGTCAAATACATTGCCAAGGTGGAAACAGGAGCAGTAGAAGCCCACTATCCGAAAACCATTAAACTCTCCATTCCTAGCCTCACTTATACGCAAAATGAAGAAGAGCTACAACTGGCTAGCTATTCTGAGCAAATGCGTCTACTGTATGTTGCTATGACACGGGCTGAGAAAAAGCTCTATCTTGTCGGTAAGGGCTCTCGTGAAAAGCTAGAAGCCAAGGAGTATCCAAGATCTGAAAACGGAAAACTCGATAAACATACCAGACTTCAAGCCAAGAATTTCCAAGATTGGATCTGGGCGATCACTAAAGTATTTGCCAAAGACCATCTCAACTTTAGCTATCGTTTGTTGGTGAAGACCAGCTGACCAGAGAAGCTATCGGAGAATTGGAAAACAAGAGCCCTCTACAAGATAGTTCTCAAGCAGACAATCGCCAGTCAGAAACTATCAAAGAAGCTCTGGAAATGCTAAAAGAAGTAGAAGTCTATAATACTCTTCACCGTGCGGCTATTGAACTTCCTAGCGTCCAAACTCCTAGCCAAATCAAGAAATTCTACGAACCAGTAATGGATATGGAAGGGGTACAAATTGCTAACCAAACCAAATCAACAGAGAAGCAAATCAGCTTCGATTTACCAGATTTTTCAACTAAAGAAAAGGTAACTGGAGCTGAGATTGGTAGTGCCACTCACGAACTCATGCAGAGAATTGACCTTAGTCAGCGACCAACACTTGCTAGCCTGAAAGATACTCTCAAACAAGTTCAGACTAGTCCAGCTGTAAGAGACAAGATCAATCTTTCTAAAATTCTCGCCTTCTTTGAAACACCACTTGGTCAGGAAATTCTCGCTAATACCGGCCATCTCTATCGCGAGCAACCTTTTTCTATGCTCAAGCGGGACCAAAAGAGTCAGGAAGACTTCGTTGTCCGTGGGATCTTGGATGGCTATCTGCTTTATGAGGATCGCATCGTTCTTTTTGACTACAAGACTGACCGTTATGATGAACCAAGTCAACTCATAGACCGCTATCGTGGTCAGTTAGCCCTATACGGAGAGGCTTTATCTAGAGCCTATTCGATTGAAAACATTGAAAAATACTTGATTTTGCTCGGCAAAGATGAGGTTCAAGTTGTAAAAGTATAATTTATACTCTTCGAAAATCAAATTCAAACCACGTCAGCTTCACCTTGCCGTATATAGGTGACTGACTTCGTCAGTTCTATCCACAACCTCAAAACCATGTTTTGAGCTGACTTCGTCAGTCTTATCTACAACCTCAAAGCAGTGCTTGAGCAACCTGCGGCTAGCTTCCTAGTTTGCTCTTTAATTTTCATTGAGTATTAGAAAGGAGACCTCGTGACACTTCCAGTTAGAAAATCCCTGCACGATGCGGTTTTACAGGCTTCAAAAGCCGATACTTGGGATCAAGCTACCAAGGAATGGAATGAAGTTTCCTTGATCTTTAATGGCATTGGCCGTAGTAATTGTGTCTGCGGGAATGCCATAAAATACGCCTACGAACTCTTTAACGGAGTCACAGGCCAACGTCTTTTTCCTATCGGAAGCGACTGTGTTCGCCATTTTCATCGTATTAGCCTCGATCGGCAACTAGAAGAGGAAGAAAAACTACTCAGAAAAGTTGAAAATCTAACCAGAAAGGCTCAGAAAAAGGAAAAAATCAAGGTTAATAAAAGCGATTTTGACGAACGACTTCTAAAATGGTTTTGGGAGAAAGGTGTTTTCAAAGCCAATCGTGGCAATCAATTCGCGCCTGAGAGAGACTATCAGCTCTTCCTAGAGGTCTTTCAAGGCGGAAGTTGGACCAAGGCAGATCCAAAGAAGAAGGCTCGTATGGAAGAAGTGCTGGAAAAGTGTATCAAACTTTTTTTACTTGGGAAGACCGATGACCAACTCTACCTTGTCAAACTAGGCAAGGAGAAAATCGACTACGAGCAGCATTTACGGATTCAGGCAGAGAAGGAACGCAAGAAAAGAGATAAAATCGCCAAGCAATACGCTGACAACCTCATTCTTGCCATGGGACCTGCAGAACGAGCCTATCAAGATTACTTTGGCTTTACAGAAACCTTGACCCAAGAAGAACGAAAATGGGAGAAAATCCTCTTTGGAAAAAATAGAGACGAACGGGCTATCAAGGCTAAACAAAACCAAAAGGAGCTGGAAAAGGATCAGCGGATTGCAAATCAAGATCCTATTGAACGAAAGCAGAAGCAGACTTGGCTTCTCAATTCCTATTTTCGGGATTTGCCTGATGAAAAAGCCAGATTTTCTCGGCTTCTATTAGAATATCGAAAAAGTGGAGAAGTACCCTTTTCAGATGATTACTTATCTGAGCATCTCATCGATTTTTTCTACAAGATGAAAGCCTTTGAGTTTGAAATCTCACCAGAACAAGTCCGCGATTTTCTAAAAGAATGCCTTCAGGCAGAACATCTATCATCTGCACAAGAAAGTTGGACTAGAGGGATTCTCCTCAATTGTCTTCATCCGTTTTTAGATAGGTTACTCATATAGAAAAAATCCTACCTTGTCTATGCATGGTAGGATTTAAGTATCTCCAAAGATGTACTGGTAAAGTTGGACGACTTTCTGAAAACATTGTGTGTCCATTCTTGTTATTTTTTGAGCATTACGCATCCGAAAATCGAAGGTATACAGTTGAAATGGATTGACAGCGCCATCTACCTTGTCCGACGAGACAGGAACGAGCAAGCCTTTTTCTGCCAAACGACGTTGGCCGTGAGTGATAGGACAGACAGCTACAAAACCAGTTTGCAAGGCATATTCTCTCCTAGAAACTACCAAGGCAGGTCGCCTTTTCTGAATCTCCCGACCGACTGATGGATCAAAGTCCAGCCAAATGATATCCTGCTTTTCAGGAATATAGTCAGATTTCGCTATCAACTGACCTTACCCCTTCAAAATCGTTTGTCATTCTCAAATCAGTAATCCCATCAAAAGGATCTTTCAGTTTTGGAGCTAAGACAATGACTCCGTCAATTCCTTTGTAGACAACCATTTCTTGACCTTCTGACATCCCTAAATTTTTAGGAATGGTCACAGTGAGCGAATTTCCCACCTTGCGAGTCTTTACTGTATTCATTGCTCTACCTCCACGAATTAGTATACACTAAGTATATACCTGTTAGCAAAAAAAGTCAAGTAAATCCTGACTGGCATCAAGGATGTGTCGACCAATACTATTTGTCATTTATTGTGGTCAAAGCCTGTGCAAAAGTTCCTCATTTATGATAGAATAGATGGTAAGAAAGAAAACGTTTTAATCACGTTTTTTTTAGTCGGAAGGGGAAAATATTATGGCTACTATTCAATGGTTTCCGGGCCACATGTCTAAGGCTCGGCGGCAAGTTCAGGAGAATTTAAAATTTGTTGATTTTGTGACGATTTTGGTGGATGCTCGGCTACCTTTATCTAGTCAAAATCCTATGTTAACCAAGATTGTGGGTGATAAACCTAAACTCTTGATTTTGAACAAGGCTGACCTAGCAGACCCAGCAATGACCAAAGAATGGCGTCAGTATTTTGAATCACAGGGAATCCAAACTCTGGCTATCAACTCCAAAGAGCAAGTAACTGTAAAAGTTGTGACAGATGCGGCTAAAAAGCTCATGGCTGATAAGATTGCACGCCAGAAAGAACGCGGTATCAAGATCGAAACCTTGCGGACCATGATTATCGGAATTCCAAATGCTGGTAAGTCAACTCTCATGAACCGTTTGGCTGGGAAAAAGATTGCAGTTGTCGGCAATAAACCAGGTGTTACTAAGGGGCAACAGTGGCTCAAAAACCAACAAAGACCTGGAAATATTAGACACGCCAGGTATTCTATGGCCCTAAATTTGAAGACGAAACCGTTGCTTTGAAACTAGCCTTGACTGGAGCAATTAAAGATCAACTACTCCCAATGGATGAAGTGACCATTTTTTTGGTCTCAATTATTTCAAAAAAACATTATCCAGAAAAAGCTAGCTGAACGCTTCAAACAAATGAAGATAGAAGAAGAAGCACCTGTTATCATCATGGATATGACCCGTGCCCTTGGTTTCCGAGACGACTACGACCGCTTTTACAGCCTCTTCGTCAAGGAAGTCCGTGATGGAAAACTCGGTAACTACACCTTAGATACATTGGACGACATCGATGACGACGATTAAAGAAATCAAGGAACTTCTTGCTACTGTCAAAGAATTAGACAATCCCCTTTTTCTTGAACTGGAAAAGGATCCTCGTTCTGGAGTTCAAAAAGAAATCAACAAGCGTAAAAAATCCATTCAGGCTGAACTGGACGAAGACCTTCGCCTAGAAACTATGCTTTCCTATGAAAAAGAACTGTATAAGCAAGGATTGACCCTAATTGCAGGTGTTGACGAGGTCGGCCGTGGTCCTCTGGCTGGCCCTGTAGTTGCTGCAGCTGTTATTTTACCTAAAAATTGTAAGATTAAAGGCCTCAACGATAGTAAAAAAATCCCCAAAAAGAAACATCTGGAAATTTATCATGCTGTTCAAGACCAAGCCTTAGCAATCGGCATTGGTATCATGGATAATCAGGTCATCGACCAAGTCAATATCTATGAAGCTACCAAACTAGCCATGAAGGAAGCAATCTCCCAGCTCAGTCCGCAACCTGAGCACCTCTTGATAGATGCCATGAAACTGGAGTTACCAATTTCACAAACCTCCATTATCAAAGGAGATGCTAACTCCCTCTTAATCGCAGCAGCATCTATAGTAGCCAAGGTGACACGGGATGAATTGATGAAGGAATACGATCAGCAATATCCTGGCTATGATTTTACAGCTAATGCAGGCTATGGAACAGCTAAACATCTAGAAGGGCTTGAAAAACTAGGTGTCACCCCAATTCACCGAACCAGTTTTGAACCAGTCAAAACACTGGTTTCAACTAAGAAAAGACAAGTAAGAGGAAATGATTATGGAGGAACAGTCAGAAACACTCAGTTCCAAGAAAGAATTTGCCTTTTGCCTCAAGCACCATATTATCCCAAGTTGGACGAGGAATCATTGTTGGTCTCGTCGTCGGGATAATCGTCGGATCCTTTTCGTTTCTTAATCGAAAAGGGTTTCCATCTGATACAAGGACTCTATCAAGATCAAGCGCACCTAGTGCGCAATCTTTTTATCATTGGCCTATTTTATGTATTCGTTTGCTGGCTTAGTGCGAAACTAACTCGGTCAGAAAAAGATATCAAGGGTTCAGGAATTCCTCAAGTCGAAGCCGAACTAAAGGGACTGATGACTCTTAACTGGTGGAGTGTCCTCTGGAAGAAATATGTATTAGGTATTCTTGCTATTGCCAGTGGCCTTATGCTAGGTCGAGAAGGGCCAAGTATTCAACTTGGAGCGGTCGGTGGTAAAGGCATTGCCAAGTGGCTCAAATCTAGCCCAGTAGAGGAACGTTCCCTGATCGCCAGTGGAGCTGCTGCAGGTTTAGCCGCTGCCTTTAATGCACCGATTGCAGGTCTCCTCTTTGTTGTGGAGGAAGTCTATCACCATTTTTCACGATTTTTCTGGGTCTCAACTCTAGCAGCCAGTCTCGTAGCAAACTTTGTTTCTCTGCTCATATTTGGCTTAACACCCGTACTGGATATGCCAGACAACATTCCTCTCATGACCCTAGACCAGTATTGGATTTACCTCTTTATGGGAGTTTTTCTCGGACTTTCTGGTTTTCTCTATGAGAAGGCTGTACTCAATGTTGGTCGAATTTATGACTGGATTGGTCAAAAAATCCATTTGGATAAAGCTTATTATCCAATCCTAGCCTTTATCCTTATCATACCAGTCGGGATTTTCTTGCCACAAATCCTTGGTGGTGGAAATCAGCTTGTTCTTTCCCTAACTGAGCAAGATTTTAGTTTCCAGGTTTTATTAGCTTACTTTTTGATTCGCTTTATTTGGAGCATGATTAGCTATGGAAGTGGCCTCCCAGGAGGAATTTTCCTTCCCATTCTGGCGCTTGGTTCCTTACTTGGTTCCCTAGTTGGTGTCATTTGTGTCAACCTTGGGCTTGTCAGTCAGGAGCAATTCCCTATATTTGTCATTCTGGGAATGAGTGGCTACTTTGGGGCAATTTCCAAGGCACCCTTAACTGCCATGATCCTCGTAACTGAGATGGTTGGGGATATTCGCAACCTCATGCCACTGGGCTTAGTGACCTTAGTCGCCTACATCGTCATGGATCTGCTCAAGGGAGCACCAGTCTATGAGGCCATGCTCGAAAAAATGCTACCAGAAGAAGCAACAGACGAAGGAGAAGTCACCCTCATAGAAATCCCTGTATCAGATAAGATCGCTGGAAAACAAGTTCACGAACTAAACTTGCCACATAACGTACTCATCACCACCCAAGTCCATAATGGCAAAGTCAAACCGTTAACGGCTCAACTAGAATGTATCTGGGTGATATGATTCACCTAGTGATTCCAAAAAGTGAAATTGGAAAAGTCAAAGATTTGTTGTTATAAGTTCTGTTTACATAATTTATTTTACGTAAAATATTATTGAAAGGATTCTCAATGAAAAGAAATAAGGCAATTGCGGTATATTTGCTAGGCACATTTAGCCAGTTAGTATCAGTTTGTCTCCTTTTCTTTCTCTTGAATCATTTTTCTATTCATTCCAATCTATTATCTATTTTAGGAATCTTTCTAGGTGGCATTTCTTCAGCTCTTTGGGGAACAATTGTTGCAAATCACTATTTTCATATTCATTTTAAAAAGATTGTAAAAGATTTTTTTAACATTCATACCAGTTATAAACACTATTTATTATCTTTTTTCCTTATTGTCCTTGATTTTTCTTTTCTAATGTTTGGTGGGAAAATAGTAGAATTTAGCTGGTATCTCCCATTTTTGATGTTCTTCAAATTTATTGTCTTTGGCGGTATAGAAGAGATTGGATGGCGATATGTCTTTCAACCAATTTTACAAGAAAAGTTGCCATATTTTTACTCAGCAATTCTAACCTTTTTCAGCTGGGCGATTTGGCATCTGTTGTTCTTTTACATTGATGGCTCCCTAGCAACTCTGCAAACTCTACCGTTTTTATTTGGATTGCTGACGAATTCTTTCATACTCTCAGCTCTTTATATCAAAACAAAGAATCTCTGGATTTGCGTTATGACACATTCGATCATTAATGTCTTGTCTCAGCTAACCATAGATACTGATCGATCCGAAACCTTCCTGCTTAAAATCTTCGTCATCTTGGTATCCTGCTATATGGTAGTACATAAAAAAGATGAGTATAATCGGTATAAATAAAATTAAATATAAACCTTCAAAACCAAATCAAAAAAGATTTGGTTTTTTAAGAATTAGAAATCTAATTTTCAGTATATAGTATGATTTTTACCCCCTACTTTGTAAAGAATGATTAGAATATTGTATAATAAGAAAAAGGAGAAAAGCATAAATGAATAATTCTGGAATTAAAAAAAGTCATACAAGAATACTAATCATTTTGTTACTCGCAACCATCACAGCAGGAGCTATTTTTATGTTTAGTTTGTTAGGAAAATCGCAAGAAGAACATCGGAATAGAGAGTATGAAGTAAGTTTGGTTAATGCCTTAAAGAATTCCTACCAAGGGATTGAAGAGATTAAAATTTCCAATCCAGAATACACAAGCCCTCCTGGTTCGTGGTCTTGTGATGTAGAAATCAAATTTAAACATGAAGTAAATTAAGTATGGTATTGGATATTCTCTAGACACTGAAGAAATAACAGATACTTCATTGGAATGGGAAAATAGAGTAAAAGATCGACAATTTTTAAATGAAAACAAGGGTAAAACTGCTTCGAAAATTAGGGTAACTTATTCTAATAATGACGAAGGAGAGCAATAATGGCATTTAGTTATACTGATAAACAACTCAATGAATTAAAGCATGGAAAGAATGTATATAGTGTCAATGCGGAATTTGCTGAGAAAAAGAGGGAATGATAATGAGTAAAGACAGATTAAGAAAAAGCTATAAACCATTATTCATAGTTTTACTATTCGTATTCATCACATTAGGAGGTGTTTTTATGTTTAGGTTGTTAGGGAAGTCTCAAGAAGAACGTCGAAATAGAGAGTATGAAGTTAGTTTGGTGAATGCGTTAAAGAATTCCTATGAAGGGATTGAGGAGATTAAGATTTCCAATCCTGATTATACAACCCCACCAGGTTCGTGGTCTTGTGATATCGAAATTAAATTTAATGATGAAAGAACTCTTTCATATGAGATTAATCATCATTTAAACTATAAAATCAATTATGGTGGCCGTCAAGAAACAAACGAAGATTGGCAGTATTTAGAAACTCATAGAGGGAAACTTTAAAGTCAGTGAGAATTACTTATTCTGATAGCGAGCAAGGAGAACTATGATGAATTTCCATTATACTGATGAATAATTTAAACCAAGATTATGCTGTTTATAGTGTGAACGAAAAGTCTTCAAGGAGAAAAAGGAGAAAAGCTTAAATGAATATTTCCAGCAATAAAAAAAGATATATAAGACTACTAATCGTTTTGTTACTCGTAGCCATCACAGCAGGAGCTATTTTTATGTTTAGGTTGTTAGGGAAGTCTCAAGAAGAGCGTCGAAATAGAGAATATGAAGTAAGTCTGGTTAATGCGTTAAAGAATTCCTACCAAGGGATTAAGGAGATTAAGATTATGGATCCTTACAATAATGACAAACCGGGTTCGTGGTCTTGTGATATTTCAGTACAGTTCAATGATAGTCAAACTATTACTTATGGAATTAATCACAGATTAACCTATAAAGAAAACCATGATGGTCTTATGAAAGGGGATACTAATGAAGAAATTGATCAACAATGGTCGATACTTCAAAAACACATTGGTAAAACAGAATCTACAATATTAGTACGATATTCAAATGGTGAAACAGGAGAGCAATAATGGTATTTAATTATACTGATAATCAGTTGAATAATTTAACCCAAGATTTTGCTATTTATATGGTAAATGAAGAGTTTTCAAGTAGAAAAAGAGGAAAAGCTTAAATGAATAATTCCAGCAATAAAAAAAGCCATAAAAGGATACTAATCGTTTTGTTACTCGTAGCCATTACAGCAGGAGGTGTTTTTATGTTTAGTATGTTAGGGAAATCCCAAGAAGAGCGTCGAAATAGAGAATATGAAGTAAGTCTAGTTAATGCTTTAAAAAATTCCTATGAAGGGATTGAGGAGGTACATATAACCGACCCTTCATATGCATCAATTCCGTCTGATGCTTGGGGCGCAAAAGTTAAAATATTTTTCTCTGATAGCAAACAACTAAGTTATATAATCGCATTTAATAAACAAAATAACGAAATAAGAAGTAGAGATTTTCAAAATAGTTCTCGAAAAGATGATAATCAATATTTGATAAACCATCGTGGAATTACAGAAAAAAATGTAAAAGTGATTTATTCAAATGGTGAAACAGGGGAACAGTAATGGTATTTAATTATACTGACAAACAACTCAATGAATTAAAGCATGGGAAGAATGTATACAGTGTCAATGCTGAATATGCTGAGAAAAAGAGGAAATGATAATGAGTAAAGACAGATTAAGAAAAAGCTATAAACCATTATTCATAGTTTTTCTACTCGCAACTATCACAGCAGGAGGTGTTTTTATGTTTAGTATGTTAGGGAAATCCCAAGAAGAGCGTCGAAATAGAGAATATGAAGTTAGTTTGGTAAACGCCTTAAAGAATTCCTATGAAGGGATTGAGGAGATTAAGATTTCCAATCCAAACTACACAAACCCTCCAGGTTCATGGTCTTGTGATGTAGAAATCAAATTTAATGATGAAAGAAAAACTAAGTATAGGATAGGCCATGGACTCCATGATAAAAAGAATTATCAAGGTTCATTGACCAATGAGAAAAGGCAATTCCTTAACAATTACAAAGGAGTGACCGACTTAAAAGTAATTGTTACATATTCAGATAATAGCACGGGAGAACAATGATGACATTTTCCTATACAGATGAGCAGTTAAACAATTTGAATCGGGATTATGCTGTATATAGTGTAAATCTTGAATTCGCTAAGCGTAACGGTCGGACTTATGTCAATTCAAATCTCAGTGAAAGTATATCTCCTGATGATTTAGAAAAAACCAACACCATAACTACCTCAGATGGTCAAGAATTCCGTGTTGTTGCCACTAAGTCTGACACTGAAACAGGTTTTGACGGGCTAGCAGTTGCACCTATTGTCAACGGCGAACCAGATTATAAAAATGTAGCTGTGATTGCTGCTGGAACGGATCCTGATAGTCCGGTGAATAAAACTATGTTTGGTTCACGCGATTTCTATAGTGCCATAATTGCAAGGCAAACTTACTTATCTCCACAATATAAGGTTGCTGACCAATTTGTAAAAGAGATTATGGACGATCCTAGATATGAAGTCAGTCAACTATCAGGTTATTCACAAGGATCTTACATGCTGAAGGTGGGAGCTAAATACCACATCCCTACAACCACTTTTAATGCTTGGTTTAAATATGGTGGACTTACACTGGAAGAAAAAGCATTTATTGAAAGCAACCCTTCTATGTTTATAGATTACCGTAGAAAACATGATAATGTAGTACGTTGGAATGACTCTAATCACCCAGAAAGGTACACCAGTCCGATTGATATTACAAATTCTATGCCTAGCACGATTCATTGGATTGATGGTTCGAGCCATAAAATTGAGGACTGGGAGTTTGATCCTGTAACTGGTCAAGTTATAGATGGCAAGGGAGGAAAACCCTTAATCAGTGGTGTTTATCGAGCCTATGCCAACAGTCTCCGAGGAATGGCTCATTACAAGGACTTGAAGTCAAAATGGTCATCAGGTGGTATTAGTAGTTCTGAGGAAATATACTTAGATGCAGCTCAAGGTTCTATCCTATCATCATCTATGGCTACTGCAGCAAGAACTGGAGCTGATGAAGTGAGCGCCTTAGCCAAAAAAGCAAATCAGGAATTACAAGAAATTTGGTCAAAAATCGATTTTACAAGCTACACAGCATTAGCTCCCTATGAGGTTGAGGCCATTTTTGCTAGCCAAGGTATCACTCAAGCACAGTTTATCGATACTTTTCAGGCAGAGACAACACAAACAGTCACTAAGATGAATGCTTCCGCCCAAGCATTTGAACAGTTAGACAAACAATTACAGAATGTCATTGAAAAAACAGTAGCAACAGACACACAATTTGCCAAGGAGTTCAGACAATGGAAAGAAAAGATGTGAAATGGGAGGAAATTAGAGAGAAAGAGAGAGAACTGTTTAATCTAGAAGAACAATATTATCAACAAAAGAAAGAACTCGATGATAAAGCACTCGATTTAAACGAACGAAATGCAAATTTAGAAAAACTGATGTCTGATGAAGTTGATAAAATGTATCAAGTCTTGAGAAAATTTTCATCAACTGCTGATGATGTTAGAGACTACTTTACAGAAATAGAAAATCTGAGACACTTTTCGGAACAAGTATACCGAGAACATAGAATTAAACTCGAAAATGAGAGAGAAAAAAACGATAACGAGTTTCGCAAAAAAAGAAATGAATTAGAGGAAGAATTTCACAAACTAAGGAGAGATTATGCAAGCACCAATGAATGAATACTACACAGATGAAGAATATCAATATGCACTGAAACAAATGTATCGAATGATGGAACGAAACCGAATCATTGCGGAAGCAAAGATAGCAATAACAGCAAAAAATAAATTAAAAGAAAACTTTAGTAAGACAGCTAAGAAAATTGCTACAGAAACCAAATCAACTATCACAAGCATAAACAGCCAAATGGACACTGCAATACGAGGAAAAGTTCGCAAGAGTCTTGAAGAAAAGATTCCTAATATGTTACTCAAGTATGATGAAATTTAATAAAATGGTTCAGAGTGAATGGGATAAAGTTAGATATTTTAAAAGTTTCTTATATCATCTTTCCGAAAAACTATAATTTTCTTGAAAAATATATGAGTCTATGCTATACTACTAGTAGACTTAATTATGGAGAAAATACATGAAACGTGAGATTTTACTGGAACGAATCGACAAACTAAAACAAATCATGCCCTGGTATGTTCTGGAATACTACCAATCCAAGCTTGCTGTGCCCTACAGTTTTACAACCTTGTACGAATATCTCAAGGAATACGATCGATTTCAGCTGGGTTTTAGAGTCTGGAATTTCAAATGCTGATAAAATGTCTGATATTCCTTTATCTGTCTTGGAAAATATGTCTAAGAAAGATATGGAAGCTTTTATCCTATATCTACGTGAACGTCCATTGCTGAATGCTAATACAACCAAGCAAGGTGTATCTCAGACGACCATCAATCGGACCTTATCAGCACTTTCTAGTCTTTACAAGTATCTAACAGAGGAGGTTGAAAACGACCTGGGAGAACCCTATTTCTATCGTAATGTAATGAAGAAAGTTTCAACCAAGAAAAAGAAAGAAACACTTGCTGCTAGAGCTGAAAACATCAAGCAAAAACTCTTTCTAGGTGATGAAACAGAAGGTTTTCTAACTTATATCGATCAGGAGTACCCACAACAGCTCTCAAATCGCGCTCTCTCATCATTTAATAAGAACAAAGAACGTGATTTGGCCATTATTGCCCTTCTCCTAGCGTCTGGTGTCCGCTTATCTGAAGCTGTTAATCTAGATCTAAGAGACCTCAATCTCAAAATGATGGTGATCGATGTCACTCGAAAAGGGGGGAAACGTGATTCTGTCAATGTCGCTGCTTTTGCTAAGCCTTACCTAGAGAATTATCTAGCCATTCGAAATCAACGCTATAAGACGGAAAAGACAGATACAGCTCTCTTTTTGACCTTATATCGAGGCGTTCCCAATCGTATTGATGCTTCTAGTGTTGAAAAGATGGTTGCTAAGTACTCTGAGGACTTCAAAGTCCGTGTAACTCCACACAAACTACGCCATACCCTGGCGACTAGGCTCTATGATGCTACTAAATCGCAAGTTTTGGTCAGCCATCAGCTAGGACATGCCAGTACACAAGTCACTGACCTCTATACCCATATCGTCAATGATGAACAAAAGAATGCTTAGATAGTTTATGATTGTTACATATTATAAATTATGTAAAGCAACTATTGCTAAAAAACGAAAGACCAATTCCTTTATCTTTCGTTTTTTATTTATTTAAACTCAATCCAGTAGTTACGGTGAGGCTCTATAATTACTGGTTTACCCCAAAAGGCTTGCAGATAGGCTAGATTTGCTGGGCTTACTGGTTTTTTTGAATCATTGTACTGCTCAGCACTCTCTTTAGTTAGAAAACATTTTACTGCTTCATAAGAAGTACCATCAGCTGATTCTCTTTCGATTCCCATATACGAAATTTCGTCACCATTTTTAAGATCGTCAGTTAACAGTTTACCAATAAAGAACACTGTCTTATCTTTCATAAATTCATAAGCCTTACTATGTTCTAGTCGGTTATTCGCTGCAGCATACATAATACAAAAACTATCAACAATGTCCTTCAAAGACATTAAGTCCCCTTTGTTTACTTTGATTTCATCAGGGAGAAGACCGCCAATTATAAGATTTTGAAAATGGGCTTGCTGGATTACATTATCTAAAGCCATTCCTAAAGGTATTTGAACAGCTTGGTATCCTAAAGGTTGAAGCTCTTTGTATTTCTTATCATAATGTTCTTGTGTGATGCTTATATTTAAACTTTCAGTTTGATAAATTTCTTCATTTCTATAGAAAGCAACAACATTGCGGTCTAACTGTTCAAATAGATTAAGACTTTCTACTGGAATTTCTAACATTAATGAATAACTCCTTTTCATTTTTCATCTCTATTATAATCTAATCAGCATGATTATTAAGTTTAACCCTAATAAAAGAATCCATCATAAATGGATTCTTTTTCCTTACCCCACTACTGCTTCAGCGATTTCTTCACGGCTAATACCAGCAAAGTAGCGTGTGATGTCAATAGTTTCTAGTGACTTGAGGACATCTTCACGTTCGTATTTCACTCCACGGAGGACATCTTCTACAGCTGCAACGTCCTCGATACCAAAGAAGTCCCCATAGATCTTGATATCTTGGATTTTTGATTCAATGACGTTGGCAAAAACTTCGACCTTACCACTGGTGAATTTTGTTCCACGACGGACGTTAAATTCAGGTGATTTACCGTAGTTCCAGTCCCAAGTACCGAACTTGGTATCCTTGATACGATTGATTTCAGCCAATTCTTGCTCAGAAAAAACATATTCAGTCATCTCTGGATACTCTTTTTTCATGTATTCCAATAGCAAATCACGGAATTCTTCAACTGTGATTTTTTCTGGTAATTCATTGACAATATTGGTTACACGGGCACGGACGGATTTCACACCTTTTGATTCAAACTTATCTTTTGAAACCTTGAGGGCATTAGCAAGGACTGACAAATCAACGTCAAAGAGCAAGCAACCGTGGTGCATGATACGGCCATTGATATAGGCTTGGGCATTGCCACAGAATTTTTTGCCATCAATCTCAAGGTCATTACGGCCTGTGAACTCAGCTTTAACGCCTAGTTGAGCCAAGGTATTGATAACTGGAGTTGAGAAGCTCTTGAAGTCAAAGGCCTTGTTTTCATCTTCTTTTGAAATGATGGTGTAGTTGAGGTTGTTTAAATCGTGATAAACAGCTCCACCACCACTGATACGACGGACTACCTCAATACCATTTTCTCGAACATAATCACGGTTAATTTCTTCGATAGTGTTCTGGTGACGACCAACAATGATAGAAGGTTTGTTAATCCAAAGAAGGAAGATTTGATCCTCATCTAGTAAGTGTTTAAAGGCATATTCTTCCAAGGCGATATTAAAAGCAGTGTCGTTTGAATGATTGATAATATATTTCATGATATCCCTTTATACGATAGAGACTGGAAATAATCTTCCAGTCTAGTCTATCTTCGTTTTATTTTTTCTTAGGTGAATGGATGGCCATTCCTAGAACATCCGCAAACGCTTCGTACATCACTTCAGAGTATGTTGGGTGTCCGTGGATAGTCTTCAGCATTTCTTCGACAGTAATTTCCATTTCGATGATACTTGACGCTTCGTTGATCAATTCTGCAGCTGCAGGACCGATGATATGGACACCAAGGATTTCACCGTATTTCTTATCTGCAATGACTTTAACGAAACCTTGAGCCGCATCAGAAGCAATGGCACGTCCGTTAGCAGCAAAGTTGAATTTACCGATAGCGACATCGTATTTCTCACGAGCTTGTTCTTCAGTTAGACCTACTGCTGCTACTTCAGGAAGAGTGTAGATGGCTGCAGGAGTCAAGTTAAGTTTGGCAACAGCATGATTTCCTTTAAGGGCATTTTCAGCGGCAACTTCACCCATACGGAAGGCTGCGTGAGCCAACATCTTCGTACCATTGATGTCACCTGGTGCGTAAATTCCTGAAACAGAAGTTTCCATGTATTCGTTGACCTTGATACGACCACGATCCAATTCAAACTCAACATCGCCAATTCCTTCAAGGTCTGGCACACGACCGATTGAAAGGAGCGCTTTGCTTGCAATGATATCGTCTTTTCCTTCAACTTTAATACGAAGTTGACCATTTTCCTCGATGATTTCTTGCAGTTTAGTACCTGTCAAGATGGTCATTCCTTTACGTTCAAGGATCAAGCGAAGGTTCTTAGAAACTTCAGCATCCATAGCTGGAACGATACGGTCCATCATTTCGATAACAGTTACTTTTGAACCAAATGTCATGAAGGCCTGACCCAGTTCGATACCGACAACTCCACCACCGATGATAACAAGGCTTTCTGGAACTTCGTTCATTTCAAGAATGTCATCACTTGTCATTACGAGTGATGATTCCATACCAGGAACGTTTATCTTGCTGACTTTTGAACCACCGGCAAGGATAATTTTCTTAGTTTCAAGCAATTCCGAACCATTTACCAAGACATTCTTGTCTTTAGTGATGGTACCAATTCCCTTATGAACAGTAACTCCGTAGCTACGAAGAAGACCTGCAACTCCACCAACCAAAGTATTGACAACCTTAGACTTGGTTTCAAGAAGTTTATCCATATCTACAGTGAAGTTTGGATTTTCGATGACGATACCACGGTTTGCTGCATGACCGATGTTTTCGATGATTTCAGCGTTGTGAAGGTAGGTCTTAGTTGGGATACATCCACGGTTCAAGCAGGTTCCACCGAGTTCAGATTTCTCAACAAGGGCAACCTTACCACCAAGTTGAGCAGCTTTAATGGCCGCTACATATCCAGCAGGACCTCCACCAATCACAACGATATCAAAGGCATCATCGCTCTTGCCGTCGTCGTTTGAAGCACTAGCTGCAGGCGCCGGGCTAGCTTCTGGCGTAGCTGCTCCAGCTGTTGGGATGTTTTCCCCTTCTTCACCAAGGTAACCGATAACTTCAGTTACTGGAACAGTTTCACCATCTCCTTTAAGGATGGCAATCAAGTATCCATCTTCTTCTGCTTCCAATTCCATGCTGACTTTGTCAGTCATGATTTCCAAAAGGATTTCTCCTTCTTTTACAAATTCACCGACTTTTTTATTCCATTGGACAATTTGTCCTTCTGTCATATCTACGCCGGCTTTTGGCATAATTACTTCTAAGGCCATGTCTTACTTCCTTCTAAATCTCTAAAATAACAATAGCTGACTTAAACCAACATTGAGATCGGATTCACAATCAAGGCTTTCAAGTCTTTCATAAACTTAGCACCAGCCATACCATCTACAACACGGTGGTCAATAGTTAAACCAAGGCTCATGATAGGGCGAATGACAATCTCACCATTGACAACTACAGGTTTCTCGATTGTCGAACTTACACCCAGAATAGCTGAGTTGGGTTGGTTAATAATCGGACCAAAGGACTGAACACCAAACATTCCCAAGTTACTAATTGTGAAGGTTGAGTTTTGTAACTCACTTGGAGCCAATTTGCCATCCAAGGTACGACCAATCACGTCTTTAAATGCAACGACCAACTCTGACAAGCTCATCTTCTCAGCATTGTAAACAACTGGTGTCATTAGACCGTTATCCATACCAACCGCCATCGCAGGTTGACATAGTTATGAGTGATAATGGTCTTGCCATCTTCTGTCAATGAAGCGTTGATGTATGGGTGTTTCATCAATGTTTTCACAACAGCGAGTGAAAGAAGGTCTGTTACAGTAGTCTTCTTACCAGTCGCTTCCATAATCGGATCAAGAACCTTCTTACGAAGGGCCAGCATTTCAGTCATATCAACTTCATAGTTGAGTGTGAAAGTTGGCGCAGTTAGGTAAGATTCAACCATACGTTGCGCGATAACCTTACGCATTGGTGTCATTGGAATACGCTCAATTTCACCATAAGGAGTGATATTATCTGGTACTTCTTCCACTTTTTCAATCTGAGCAGGAGACTTGATAGTATCGTTTTCGATATTTTCAGGAAGCAAGGCCAAAACGTCCTTCTTCATGATCTTGCCACGATGACCTGTTCCTTGGATTTCCTGCCAAGCAATGTTATGTTCGAGGGCAATTCGTTTTGCAAGTGGCGAAATGCGAACCACATTTGTGTCTTTATAAGTTTCCACGTCTTCTTTGTGGACACGACCGTTTGCACCTGAGCCAGAAACGTCGTAGAGGTTGATACCTAAATCATCCGCTAACTTTCTAGCCGCAGGAGTCGCTCTTAGCTTGTCATCAGCCATGACCTCTCCAATTCTAATTATGATACTAAGGGCGTAAAAAGCGACTGAAAAATAGGAAATCTACGCAGGCTTCGATGAAGCCAAGAAGATTTATCTTTTTTCCGAGCTTTTAGCCCGTGTTCGAATATAAGATATTAAGGACGAAGAGGGCAATGAAAAAATAGGAGATTGACGATGTGTTCGATGAACACAAGAAAATCTATCTTTTTTTCACAGACCTCCGTCCGAATTCAACTCTACAAGTAACTTGGACACGAAACGCGTCTCAAGTTACTACGGTTGCCGCTATTAGGCGGTCAACCTTGTAGACTTACTAATTCATTCGTCTAATATTATCGATTCGACTCATTCATGTCGCAACTCTTCAAATCACTTGGATATGAAACGAGTCTCAAGTTACTACGGTTGCCGCTATCAGGCGGTCAACCTAGTAGACTTACTAAGTCGTTCGTCGAATATTATCGATCCGACTCCCTTCTGTCGCAACTTTCAAACAACTTAGGTACAATACGTATCTCAAGTTGCTAAAGTTAAAAACTATTTTTACATAATTTATTTTATGTAATTTTATTCTTTGTTATAAGTTTTACGTATGGCATCTTTGATGCTTTCAACTGTTGGAATCATTGCATTTTCTAGATTTTGTGCGTAAGGCATTGGCACATCTTCTCCGGCGCAACGGCGTATTGGTGCGTCTAGATAATCAAATGCTTCTGATTCTGAAATAATAGCTGAAATCTCTCCGATATAGCCACTTGTTTTGTGAGCATCGTTGACAAGCACCACCTTACCAGTCTTCTTCACTGAGTTAATGATGATATCCTTATCAAGCGGAACAAGGGTACGTGGGTCCACAATTTCAACTGAAATTCCCTCTTCTGCTAATTCTTCAGCAGCTTGAACTACACGGCGAAGCATTTTGCCATAAGTAACGACTGTTACATCTGTACCTTCGCGTTTGATTTCCCCAACCCCAAGTGGGAGTGTATAGTCTGGATCAACTGGCACTTCCCCTTTTTGGTTAAATTCTGACTTGTACTCAAGAATGATAACAGGGTTATTATCACGGATAGCTGACTTGAGAAGTCCTTTCATATCCGCAGGTGTTCCAGGAGCTACAACCTTAAGTCCAGGAATGTGAGTAAACCAAGACTCTAGAGATTGCGAGTGCTGAGCCGCAGAACCAACTCCGTTACCAGCTGCACAGCGGACAGTCATTGGAACCTGACCTTTCCCACCAAACATGTAACGTGTTTTAGCAGCTTGGTTGACGATATTGTCCATGGCAATGACCGAGAAGTCCATGAAGGTCATATCAACGATTGGGCGAAGTCCTGTCATGGCTGCTCCTGCTGCTGCACCTGAGATAGCAGCTTCAGAAATCGGACAGTCACGAACACGTTCTGGACCAAATTCTTCGAGCATTCCAACAGAAGTTCCGAAGTCTCCTCCAAAGACACCGACGTCTTCTCCCATCAAGAATACATTTCATCGCGACGCATTTCCTCAGACATAGCAAGGATAATGGTGTCACGGAACGACATTGTTTTTGTTTCCATTTTTATCTCTTTCTCCTTAGTCTGCGTAAATATCTTCAAATGCTGATTCTAGTGGTGGGAATGGGCTTTCTTCTGCAAATTTAACAGAAGCTTCTACTGCTTCCTTGACTTGTGCTTGAATTTCTTCCAATTCTTCTGCACTTGCAATATTGTTTTCAATGAGGTATTTGCGAAGGTTTTCGATTGGGTCTTTTTGTTTCCACAATTCCACTTCTTCACGCGTACGATATTTACCAGGGTCAGATGATGAGTGGCCAAGCCAGCGATAGGTTACACTTTCGATCAAGACTGGGCCATTGCCACCACGAACATGATCTACTGCTTTCTTAAATCCTTCATAAACATCGATGACATTGTTTCCATCTTCGATAAACATTCCAGGAATTCCATATGCCGCACTACGTTGATGGATATGCTCCACATTGGTCATTTTCTTGATATCCGCAGAAATCCCATAACCGTTGTTAATGCAGTAGAAAATAACAGGAAGTTTCCAAATAGAAGCCATGTTCACTGCTTCGTGGAAAACACCTTCGTTGGTCGCGCCATCTCCAAAGAAGCAGACAACGATTTACCAGTATGTTGCATTTGTTGACTGAGGGCTGCACCGACAGCGATTCCCATACCACCACCAACGATACCATTGGCACCGAGGTTCCCAGCATCCAGGTCAGCGATGTGCATAGAACCACCTTTTCCTTTACAGGTTCCAGTGTATTTCCCGAGGATTTCAGCCATCATTCCGTTGAGGTCAATCCCCTTAGCAATAGCTTGCCCGTGTCCACGGTGATTTGAGGTAATCAGATCATCTGGATTAAGAGCCAGCATCGCTCCGACGTTAGCAGCTTCCTCTCCGACAGAAAAGTGAGTCATACCGGGAACTTTTCCCTTTTTCACTAACTGAGCGATTTTTAAGTCCATGCGACGGATTTCTTCCATCTTACGGAACATCTCTAGCAAAAGATTTTTATCTAAAGTTGACATAATCTTGCCTTTCTAACTTTGTACTTACCTTACTATTTTACCTTTTTTAGTATACGCTGTCAAAGTATATGGCTAATAAAAATTCACAATATAAAAAAATAAACCCCTGTTAAAACAGGGATTCTCTCTAGTTAGAGTATTTTTTCACAAAGTGCTTTTTCAGGATATTTTCCAAAAATTAGCTCAATCTTTTCATTACGGTTTTCAGACGCCATTGATACAAACAACCAGAAACAATCAAGCTGGCAATTAACCCAATCCAGTAGGCAAATGCCCCTAAGTCAGTTACTTGATCTAGTAGATATCCTAGTGGTATCGCTACTCCCCAATATCCGATTAAGCCAAGATAGAAAGGAACGATAGTGTCCTTATACCCTCTTAAAATTCCTTGGAGCGGAGCCGCAAAGGTATCAGCTAGCTGGAAAAAGAGACTGTAGGTTAGAAATACAGCAGTTGTTTCAATGAACTGAGAGTCATTCCCATATAGACTTGCTACACGATCTCTAAAAATGTAGAGAAAAGATAGGGTAAGACCTGCAAAAATAAGGGCGGTTACTCTCCCCAGACGAGCATAGATTTTTGCATCCTCAAAACGTTTGGCCCCCACCTCGTAAGACACAACAATCGCCATAGCAGAGGAAATACTCATAGGAAAAGCATACATGAGACTCGAAAAATTCATAGCTGACTGGTGACTGGCAATGATGAGCGATGAAAACTTAGCCATGATTAGTCCAACCACGGAGAAAATGGCTACTTCAGCAAATACGGTTCCCCCGATTGGTAGACCTAATCGAACACCTTCCTTGATTTTATCTATATTTAGTGGAATGCGTTTTTCAAGATGTAACGCTTTTAACCTTTCTTGTTTGAATAAAACAAGAATAGAAATCCCCAATAAAACCCAATAGGCTAGTGAAGTTCCTAGTCCTGCTCCTGCGCCACCAAGCTCAGGGAAACCGAAAGCTCCATATATCAAGAGATAGTTAAAACCACTATTGAGCGGAAGTAATAGGAGCATGAGTACATAGATAGCTTGGTCAATCCAAGAGAATCCAACAAAGAGCGAATGACACTGAACAGCAACAAGGGAATAATTCCAATAGACAGGTACCAAAGATAGGAAACTGCAACTGCCGCCACTTGAGCTTCTAGTCCGATGTTGGTTAAGACAGGTGGCGCTAAGAATACTACCATTCCAAGCAAGACCAAAGACAGTCCGAAAGCCAAGTAGATAAATTGGTAAAAATCAGATGCTACTTCTTCCTTTTTGCCCCGTCCCAGATGATGGCCTATGATGGGAACCATGGCCGAAACAATCCCTGTTAAAAAAGTAAAGAAAGGATTCCATAGACTCGTTGCGGTTGACACCCCCGCCAAGTCCATGGTATTGTACTGCCCAGTCATGGTTGTATCAACAAAAGAGGCAGAATAATTGGCAAATTGATAGATCAGAATAGGGAAAAATATCTTAAGAAATAAGACAAACTTGTCTTTAAATTGATGGGTTGGATACATATACGCTCTCTATTCTTATAGTTTCTAGAGCAGAATCCCATCTAGTTTTGGTAGACAATTTGTCCCTTGCAGATGGTATATTTAACCTGCCCTTTTAAAGTTTCACCGATAAATGGGGAATTAGCTGCTTTTGACGCAAAACGGGAGTCCACAAGGCGGTCAGCCTTAGCGTCAAAGATAGTGATATCCGCTGGACCATTCTCAGCCAAGTAACCTGCTTCAAAGTTGTAAAGCTTGGCTGGATTGACAGTCATTTTTTCTAGCAATTCCATCAAGCTCAACTCACCAGCTTCCACCAAATAAGTCAAACCAAGAGAAAGAGAGGTTTCCAAACCTGTCATACCAGATGGTGCTTTGGTGATATCTTCAACATTTTTCTCATCTGCATGGTGAGGCGCGTGGTCCGTTGCGATAACTGTGATAACACCTGACTTGAGACCTTCGATAACGGCACGACGGTCTGACTCCAAACGAAGTGGAGGATTCATTTTGGCATTGCTTCCTTGAGTTAAAAGAAGAGCTTCTGTCTTAGAGAAATGCTGTGGCGCTACTTCTGCTGTGACCTGCGCACCTAGTCCTTGAGCAAACTCCACCACCTTGACACTTTCTTCCTTAGACAAATGCTGAATGTGAACATGGGCCTTGGTTGCATAGGCAATCATAACATCGCGCGCAATCATAGCGTACTCAGCCACTCCTGTCGCTCCACAGATATGGAAATGTTCTTTAGCGATGTTTTCGTTAAAGCCAAGAATTCCATTCAAACCTGGATCTTCCTCATGAAGGCAGATAAAGGTATTGAGTTTTTTGGCTTCTTCCATTGCTTCCTTAACCACTTTACTACTTTCAAGCGGAATTCCATCATCTGAAAAACCAACGGCTCCAGCTTCTAAAAGCGCCTTAAAATCAGTCAAGTCTTGGCCATTAAAGTTCTTAGTAATGGTCGCAACTGTCTTGACGTTAATCTTTTCCTTGGCAGCTGACTGGAGAACTTCTTGAAGAGTCTCTACATCCGAAATGGTTGGACTAGTATTAGCCATCATGACAACGGTTGTAAAAGCCACCTGCAGCGGCTGCTAGGGCACCAGTATGAATGTCTTCTTTATGAGTTTGACCAGGTTCACGGAAATGAACATGGATATCGACCAATCCAGGAGCAACTACTAGACCAGTAGCATCAAGCACCTCTGCTCCTTCTTCCTTGATTTCAGGTGCAATTTTGACAATTTTCCCATCTTGGACCAAAACATCACACACTTGATCCAAACCAGACTTGGGATCCATTACACGACCATTTTTGATAAGTAGCATCTGCTTTCTCCTTTATTCATAGAAATCAACTTGGGTATCCAATAATTTATCCCCATCATAAACAAACTTGGCTGAAAAGAAGGTTTTATCTTCTAAAAGCCACTCAACAAAAGTGTGATCACCCTCCCAAGTTGGCTTGCTCAAAACTTCATCATAGGGAACCCATTCCAGCGTCCCCTCATTGCAGTCAATCAAGTTACCCTCAAACTCCGTCACCTTAAAAACATAGGTGTACCAGTCTAAATCTGGTGTGAATTCTGGAAAAGTGATAACACCTTTTAGAACCGGCTTGGCTTTGAGCCCTGTTTCTTCGAGGATTTCACGCGCTGCACATTCCTGTGGAGTCTCACCTCGCTCTAGCTTTCCACCCACACCAATCCATTTGCCTTCATGGACATCGTTGGGCTTCTTATTGCGATGGAGCATGAGCAGTTCTTTTCCGTTATCAATGTAGCAAATAGTCGCTAACTGAGGCATATTTTCTCCTTATCTAAGCCAATCGATTGGCTCTTGTCCTGTCTCTTTTAAGAATGCATTGGCCTTGGAAAAAGGCTTGGAACCCCAGAATCCTCTATAAACTGATAAAGGACTAGGATGGGCTGATTCGATAATCAAGTGGTTAGGATTGGTAACCAAGGCCTTCTTCTTGCGTGCATAGGCTCCCCAGAGTACAAAGACTACAGGTCTGTCTAGATTATTGACAACCTGAATCACAGCATCCGTAAAAGGCTCCCAAATCTGCCCAGCATGACCATTGGCCTGGCCAGCAGGAACCGTCAAGCAAGCATTGAGAAGTAAGACTCCTTGCTCAGCCCAAGCTGTCAAATCATGGGATGCTTTATTACCGATGTCATCTGCTAATTCTTTCAATATATTTTGCAAGGATGGCGGAGCTGGAATAGCATCTGGAACCGAAAAACTCAAGCCCTGCGCCTGACCTGGCCCGTGATAGGGGTCTTGCCCAAGAATCACCACCTTAACTTCTTCAAGCGGTGTAGTCAAGAGAGCCTGAAAAACTTTATCCTTGGGTGGATAAACAGTTCCCTGAGCATAGACTTGCTCCATAAACTGATTGATTTTCCCAAAATAACCCTCAGGTAATCGCTCCTTAATCAAAGCATGCCATGATGAGTGTTGCATCGCCAACTCCTTCGTTTTTACTGCCTCTATTATAGCAAAAAGTGGCTATCTAAACCACTTTTTACAGTTCTTATATATACTGTTATTGACCCTATTATTTGACATTAGTATTCACAGTATCAATCAGCCATTAAAAACTTTTCGATTGTATCAATAGCATAGGAAAGTTGATTATTTACAGACATCATCCGTTCAAGATTAGCGTCCATATAGTAGAGTTCAGATAAACCACCCCTAGGGAGAAAGAGTGAATAGTGGATATTCATCTTCTCTCGAGTACTTAACTCTATATGATTGCTTATGATATACTTTAACTCTTTTAACGAATTTACTTGGGCAACCACACCTTTTAACTGATACTGCTCGATGAGATTTAGTAAGTTATCAATCTCTTCAATGACTTTAATTTCCATATCAACACCTCTTAGGAAAATCACTACAAAGCATCTAAACAATCCAGCAAGTCTTGGTAAGAATGAACTTCATAAGTCGGCTGGGCTTGTGTGTGATTTTCGAGGTGATGAGGGTTGTACCAGATGGTGTCAATGTCAGCATTATTACCTCCTTGAATATCAGCCGTTAAGGAATCTCCGATCATCAGCGTCTTTTCTTTACTAAATCCTACAATCTGCTGACCGATTTTTTCATAGAATAGTGCATCAGGTTTTTGTGTTTGCAACTGTTCAGAGATAAAGACTTGGTTGAAATAGGGAGCCAGACCTGATTGAGCCAGACGACCCGTCTGAATAGCAGTAATGCCATTTGTCGCAGCGTATAGCTCATAATCTCTCTCGATGAGGCTGTCCAAGAGTTCATGTGAGCCCGAAAAAGTTTGTCCCTGTTGAGCGAGATAAAATTGGTAACGCTGGGCAAGAAACTACCTTCTTTCTCCAGTCCAAAATGAGCAAATAAACGAGAAAAGCGCGTGTTAACCAGTTCTTGTTTACTGATTTTCTTTTGCTCCAAGTCTTTCCAGAGAGCCTTGTTCATAGGAATGTAATAGTCTTTATAGGCTTGAATATCCGCAACTCCTTCTTCCTTTAGAAGTTGCGTCAAAGCCACATCCTCAGCAGCATCAAAATCAAGCAAGGTGTGGTCGAGGTCGAAGAGTAGAAATTTGTAGGGCATTGAGTTTCCTTTCTGAAAATTCATTAAGAACATTATAGCATAAATGAACCTTTGATTTATTGAGTTTCAAATACTTTTTACACTCACATTTTGACCGTGCTCAAGTGCAAATCTAAAACTAGTCAGCAAAACTTCGAATAAATCTTTTCCGGAACTCGTTATGAAATAATGCGATAAATTTGTTATATTCTCTGCGATATTATTTCCCCAAGGAGGAGTGAGTGACAAATCTTCAAAATCCCATATAACATCCTGAGGGAGAAATTTTTTCAACTCCTCTTGGATAGATACCAACTCAGCTATTCCTCTTTCAACAAATTCAAAAGGAACATTTCCCCAGTAAAGCTTATTCATTATTACTGGGTATCTACTTCCCCACTCATTATTCTCTAAGCGAACATAAATAGTCGAAAAGAATGAATTAAAAAGACTCCCTTCTCCTATAGTCCACCAATTATAACCAACCATTAACCCTACAGACATAGATATTCTCCTACTCATTTTTAATATTATTTAACGTCAACTAAAGTTTTATATTGATAGTATCTAAAACATACATTCATTCTCCCTTACCCCAACTCCTTGGCTATTCTACTCTTTTCAAGTTTTCCCTTAGTAATTCGTTTCCATAAAACAAGTGGGTTCAGACTATAGGATAAACGTAGGAGGAAATAATTAACCCATTCGATAAGGGCAAAAAGCTGTATTAGTGTGGCTATAATAGCCAGTTGGAAACTCTGTGTATTCCAGACAATAAAAGGAAAGCCTGAAATAAGTAAAACAAGGTCTAGTATTCTGAAACCACCATATAGTTTGGGGACACTAGCGCTTCCGAACTGAGGTTTCGAGAGTCTTCTAATCAAAATCGCCCAATAGATTGAACCTTGAAGCAAAATAAATGTCAGTAAAGACAGAGGATAGAGAATGGTTGCTAGACTATTCCAATCACCAAGCCGATTTTTCAAAAGGAAAAAACACAACCAAAAGGATAGGACGGCTGTAAACTCTCCCAAACAAAGGGACACCAACTCTTTTCTAACTTTCTCTTTTTGTATGTTCATCATTTCCCCCATCTATCTATCATCCTCTATCGGAAAAAAGCCTTTCGATCCAATTTCTAGTCAAAATTTCACAGAATAAAGGCGTTCTAAGCGTCGAACAGTTTAGTTCCTTTAATATCAATGTAATTCTAAGTTTAGAATTACATTAAAATAAATGTTTTAGAGCTATTCTAAGTCTATGATAGCCTTAAAATTTGATTTTTAAAGGATTCTAAAGCTAGAATGGCTCTAAAATCACGAGAATGAAGCTATTCGAAGCTTAGAAGACCTTTTTCTAAACTTCATACTCACTTTAACTAGTAGGACTTACAATTTTTCTGATGAGCTTTGAGTTTTTTCAGAGCCCAGTCATAGTGACTGGAGGTGCTACTGACAAAATAGGAACCTAGACTTGTCCCACCCGTCCATTTATAGATACCTTTGGTAAAGAGTTGGTCATTACTGAAGCCTTCCATCAACTCTAAAACCTCTCTATGCGATTGCTCTAGTAGTTTAGTCGCTTCTTCTAAAGATGTTTTCTGGTGCTTCTTCCAAATAGCGACATTCATTTCTCCATAAGTTTTCCAATTATAAGGCTCAGGGAGAAAAGTTCTTTCTTGACCTTTTTGATTAGAATGTACCCAAGTTAAAAGTAATTGCTGCCATTCATAGAGATGGATCAAAACATCCCGTAGATTTTTATCTCTTTTCCAGTGAGCTTCTTTTTTCTTTTGGTCTTTTGAAAAATCAAATGGAATCATCAACTCTTCCTGACTCAACTGAGAAATGAGGAGATTGAGCTTCTCATAATTTTCCTTAGAGGCTAGCACTAATTCCTCTTTTGTTTTTGGTCTAGGCATAGGAGTTCTCCCTTCATTTTCAACTAGAATAAGCTATTTTCTTACTTCATTATACCATAATCAAAAAGCAGTTCTTCATTTTACGAAAAACTGCTTTTACTAACTATTTTTTATGCTTATAGTCACTACTTTACATATAAATCTTTAAAGAGACTGTCCACTTCTGCTATCTGATAGAGCAAGTGGGACAGTTCTTGGTAATCTTCTTTTAAACATGAAAGGTGGGCTTGACCAAATAGAGTAGCCAATTCCTCTTTTAATCTTGCCCCTTCTGGATCATGATCTTTTAAGAACTTACTGAGATAGAGATTTCGAACAGCAGCAAGTTTAAAGCTGAAATACTGATGCAATTGTTTTTGCTCGGTATTTAAGCCGTTTTCAGCAACTGATTTTGCATAGCATTCCAAAACACCATTTTGACCATTCAGATATCGGTTTTTCATAATCCTTGCTGTTTCCTGATAGATTTCAGACTGACTAGGACTCTTGACCTTCTTAAAATTTCCCCACATGGAATAAGCTCCACGCTTATAGTCAATAGCCTCTGCCTTCCAGGCTTCTAGTATGTCATTAAAAGCAACCTTCATACAGGCAAAACCAGCTGGATCATGCAAATAAAGGTACTGCTCATCAATACCATACACGGTTACAAAATGATCCACACCATAAAGGATTGTGTGATTGGGATTGTAGGTCAGATGCCCCATATCAAGAGGTCCCAGTACGACAGGTCCATTGGACAGAAAGGTTTCCAACTTTCCTTTAATCTCTTCTAAATCTACTTCAGCTCCATCTTTTAGATAGAAATCCTCATAGTCAAACCCTAGTATTTTTAAAGAATGAGAGATAGAAAGATCTGGCATACCATTATCAAAGAATACTAGAGGGTGTTGTTCATCTTCCTTTACGATACTAGCGCCATTGCCCATTACCATGATTGCCTCTAAAAACTCTGCTTTAAAGTCATAACCATAGGCATCCAGTGCCATTGCCAATGAATAACTATAGCAAAGTGACACATCTCCAAAATACATCTGCATATCCCTGCCTCCTTATCTTCTATGGGACTATTATACCGAGAAAACTATTCGCATGCCCAATAAAATCCAAACAAAAAATATGGGTATTTGTGATTTATAGTCATGAATGTCAACAATTAAAAACTCTGTAGAGATTCTTTCTACAGAGTTCGGTTTGCATCTTTATAAAAAATCAGAAAATGATCTAGCCCTTGATCACTGGTATCCAGAGTTCCATTTGGTAGTCTGGTGACGACATGTCTCCCTCGGTGTATACTTCAAAGTCTGGTGCTCCTGAGTGGCGATAGCCAGTTTCTGGGAAAAAGACTTCCAAGACATATTTCCAAGCATGATGGATACTGGCTGGTATGGCCCCCTTGACTGGTACGATAGCATATTCAGCTTCTGCGATTTCTTTGATCGACAGACCTAGTTCTTCTGCTTTCGCTTTATCCGCCACATCATAAGCGGCCATATAGTTAATGATTTCGCCTTCTTTGACATCCGAGCAGACGCCAAAGGATTGGCCATTGCCCAAACTTTCCATGCTTTCAAAGCTGTGATTTGCATAGAGCTGCTCCCAAGCAGACGGGCATTTGCTATTGTCAATAGCTTCCAATAGAACACCTGCAACGGTAAATGCAGGTTTCTTTTGAATCTTGATATCCATGTTCTTTCCTCCTGTAATCTTTAAGGATAATTGAAGTCTAGGAAAAACCCGATAAGGTTTTCCATTTCGAACTTCTGAGGGTGTTGCCCCATGGAATTTCTTGAAGGCTGCGCTGAAGGAATCCGCAGATTCGTAGCCGTACTTCATTGCTATGTCAATGATTTTGTCAGAGCTTTCCCGCAAGTCTGTCACAGCTTCTGATAGCCTGCGATTGCGCAAGTATTCTGCTAATGTCATATCAGCCATGATGGAAAAGATTCTGCTAAAAAGAGGATAAGAATAGCCTGATAGCTGCTGAAATCTTTTCATATCCACTTCTCCAGTCAGCTGCTGCTCCAAATAATCCATGGTTTGATTGAATTGATGCATCATATTCTTTTTCACCTCATAAAAGATACTAAGGCCGTTAAAAACAAAGTGTGAATAGGAAAATTAACGCTGGTTCTTCTGATTCTAGGTAATTTTTTCTTTTTCGCATAGCTTTTAGGCCGTGTTCAATTCTATCTATATTCTAACAAATACAAGATACTTACACCCTAGAATCTTTGTACAAGATTTAAAGGTGTAAATTCTATAACTTATCTTTTAATTTCTCAACAAAGAGATAGGCTGCAGGGCAGGTCAAGGTATTCTTAATCGTCAAATGGTTGATTTGGTGGATCTTTTTACGATCTGTATGGGGGAATTCACGACAGGCCTTGGGACGAACGTCATAGATGGAGCAGAGATTGTCTCCTCCTAGAAAGGGGCAAGGCATGGATTTGAAAACTTTATCACCATCTTCATCCACCTGAAGGAATTCCGCTTCAAAGCCGGTAATTTCATCTTAAAGTACTTGGCAATACGGGTAATATCGGCTTCCTTAAAGTCAGGCCCCAAAGTCTTGCAACAGTTAGCGCAGGCAGTACAATCAATCTCAGCAAAGACTTCTTGGTGAATCTGCTGGGCAATCTTGTCTAGATTTTTTGGTGGCTTTTTCTTTAGGTTAGCTAAAACTTTACGATGCTCCTTCTGCTTCTTCAAGGCTAGTTGATGGTAATACTCAATATCAATTTCTTTAGACATAGTTTCTTTCTAATACAAGTGTTTTTGTCTATTATACCATAATCTCAGCCCCCTTTTTGCCCCCTGAACAGAAAAAAAGCCCTTCGGATAAAATCCGAGGGGCTAAAAACGTTGTTAAATCAACGATTATTTTTTCAAGTTGTAGAATGATTTCAATCCACGGTATTCAGCTACTTCACCAAGTTGGTCTTCGATACGAAGCAATTGGTTGTATTTAGCGATACGGTCTGTACGTGAAAGTGAACCAGTCTTGATTTGTCCTGCGTTAGTTGCAACTGCGATGTCAGCGATTGTTGAATCTTCAGTTTCACCTGAACGGTGTGATACAACAGCAGTGTAACCAGCTTCTTTCGCCATTTCGATAGCATCGAATGTTTCAGTAAGAGTACCGATTTGGTTAACTTTGATAAGGATTGAGTTAGCAGCACCTTCTGCAATACCTTTTTCAAGGTAAGAAGTGTTTGTTACGAAGAAGTCGTCACCAACCAATTGTACTTTACCACCAAGACGTTCAGTAAGAGCTTTCCAACCGTCCCAGTCGTTTTCATCCATACCATCTTCGATAGTGATGATTGGGTATTTGTTTACCAATTCTTCAAGGTAGTCGATTTGTTCTGCAGCAGTACGTACAGCAGCGCCTTCACCTTCAAATTTAGTGTAGTCGTAAACTTTACGTTCTTCATCATAGAATTCTGATGAAGCACAGTCAAATCCGATAAATACGTCTTTACCAGGAACATATCCAGCAGCTTCGATTGCAGCAAGGATAGTTTCAACACCGTCTTCAGTTCCTTCGAAACGAGGAGCGAATCCACCTTCGTCACCTACGGCTGTTTCCAAACCACGTGATTTAAGGATTTTCTTAAGAGCGTGGAAGATTTCAGCACCCCAACGAAGAGCTTCTTTGAATGTAGGTGCACCAGCAGGTACGATCATGAATTCTTGGAAAGCGATTGGAGCGTCAGAGTGAGAACCACCGTTGATGATGTTCATCATTGGAGTTGGAAGAACTTTAGTGTTGAATCCACCAAGGTAGCTGTAAAGTGGGATTTCAAGGTAGTCGGCAGCAGCACGAGCTACAGCGATAGACACACCAAGAATTGCGTTTGCACCCAATTTACCTTTGTTAGGAGTACCGTCAAGTGCGATCATAGCACGGTCGATAGCTTGTTGGTCACGTACATCGTAGCCGATGATAGCTTCAGCGATGATGTTGTTTACGTTGTCAACAGCTTTTTGTGTACCAAGACCACCGTAACGAGATTTGTCACCGTCGCGAAGTTCAACTGCTTCGTGTTCACCAGTAGAAGCTCCTGATGGAACCATACCACGTCCGAAAGCACCTGATTCAGTATAAACTTCTACTTCAAGTGTTGGGTTACCGCGTGAGTCTAGGACTTCGCGAGCGTAAACATCAGTAATAATTGACATTTTTTACTCTCCTTTGAGTTAAATTTTTTACACCTCTATGATACCTTAAAAATAAGCGTTTTTCAAGAAAAAACGTTATCTTTGTGCAAATTTTCCTTAACTTTATAAAGTAATCGCTTTCTTTTCGTCTGTTTTCTCGCGATTTTTGTGATATACTATTTTTATGACAGATTTATCAAAACAACTACTAGAAAAAGCTCATGGTGGGTCGAAATTAAATCCTGACGAACAACGCCGCTATCTCGGCACTTTCGAGGAAAGGGTTCTTGGCTATGCGGATATTAATACTGCCAATAGTCCTGAATTAGAACATGGATTTTTCTCTATTTTAGAAAGTTTCCAAGAAAAGGTAGAGATACTTTTTGTGAAGATCTCACCAAATATCGAGTTTGACAAACAGGTCTTTTACTTAAGACAAGCAAAGGAAAGTAACTGTCAGGCGACTATTGTTTCAGATGATCATATCACCTCTCCTTATGGCCTTGTCATTCACACGAATAAACCTGTTCAAGTGGACGAGAAGGACCTCAGACTTGCTTTCTCAGACCTCTGGGAAGAGAAAAAGGCAGAGGCTCCTAAAAAATCCGTCTGGAAAAAATGGTTTGGTTAATCCTTCCTCAAATTTAATAAACGGCCAATATTAGTAGATGTGTGCTCCAAATAGAGACTTACATTTTTCAAACTGTCTTCCAAAGGTTCACTTTTCTCTAGGATAGAGAATGCTGCTTGTATATTTTCAAATGGTAGGGGAGGCAAATCGTTAGAAAGACTACCGCAAATAGCGATAACAGGAACTCCGTTAGGGGTTCTTTTTGCTACACCGATTGGAGCTTTTCCAGCAAAGCTTTGGCTATCCAGTCTGCCTTCTCCAACGATAACCAAGTCGGCCCCTGCAACCTTTTTGTCAAAGTCAATCAAATCCAAGCAAGTATCAATCCCAGATACGATACAGGCCTCATCAAAGGCACAGAGCCCAGCCGCAATCCCACCGCCGGCTCCTGCTCCTTTAAGAGAGAGGGTTGATGGTGAAAATTTTTCATAGAACCGCTGTATAGCCAGATCTACTGTCTCAAACAAAGCAGGATCCAAGCCCTTTTGTTTTCCAAATGTATAGGTCGCTCCTTGATGACCACATAAAGGACTCACGACATCTGCTATAATGCTAATTTTCACATCTTCAGGAATCCTATACAACTCACTGTCTGAAACTGACTCGAACTCAAGCAAAGTCTGACCGCAAGCTGGTAATTCCTTTCCATTCTTATCATAAAAACAATAACCCAGACCAGCAGCAATGCCTATCCCACCGTCATTACTAGCCGTACCGCCAACGCCGACATAGATATCTTTCATTCCTTGATCAATGAGATGGCGAATCAATTCTCCGATACCGCGAGTTTGGATGTGGAGAGGGTTTCGTTTCTCCTGCGGAATCTTTCCAAGACCAACCAAGTCAGCAACTTCGAAGAGCGCTATTTGATCTTTTTGAAAGTAGCGCATTGATTCTTTTAGCCCAAAAGGCCCCGTCACCTCTTGCCATTTTTCTTCGAGTTCAAGAGAATGGCGAATAGCATCTACAGTTCCTTCCCCACCATCACCTACAGGGCAAAGCAGACATTCTACATCTGCTATTGACTGTTCAAAACCCCTTTTTATAGCTTGAGCGACCTCTTCTGCCGTCAAACTTTCTTTAAAAGAATCGGGTGCAATTACAATTTTCATAGTTCCCTCTCATTCTAAGAAATCAATCAAAGGTAGAACTTCCAAAAAATCCCTCGTATCTACATGACAAGCTATCTCGGATTTTACGACTTCTTTGGCACAAAATGCAATACCACGTCCTGCTGACTTTAACATCAAGAGGTCGTTAGCCCCATCACCAATGGCAATCGTTCTTTCTTTGGGAAGTTTCAGTTCTTTTTTCCATTTCTCAAGAGTATCTTGTTTTTACTTGACCTGTCACAATTTCACCAACTAATTTTTCCTGTTAAAAAAACCGTCTTTGACTTCCAACTGGTTGGCGGAGAAATAGGAGATACCAAGAGATTTTGCTAATCTCTCAACTATTGGTGCAAATCCACCAGACACTAGACCGACTAAAATACCCTTCTTTTGAAGTATGGAGATAAATTCTTGGGCATTCTTGGACAGATGAATGGATTTGATGACAGTATCAAAGACCGAAACCGGAAGGCTTTTTAACAAAGCTACCCTCGCTCGTAAACTTGTTTCAAAGTCCAGTTCGCCTCGCATTGCCTGGCTTGTAATCTGCGATATTTCTTCTTCGCAACCTGCTTCTTTTCCTAAAAGATCAATCACTTCTTCTGCTATCAGGGTGCCGTCAACGTCCATGACACACAAGCCTTTTACTTGAGACATAAACTTTCCTTTCTAAACAGCCCAAAAATCGTATGAAAGAATCATACGATTTTATCTATTAGTTGACTAAACTATGGTACAAGTCCAGGTAAGATTTGCAGGCTGTATCCCATGAGAAATCGCATTCCATAGCTTGTTTTTGTAGATTTCTCCAAACTTCCGGCTGGTACTTATAAACATCCAAGGCTGTTTGGAAACTCCAGTTAAGCCAGTAAGGTGTTAAATTATCAAAGCTAAATCCAGTTCCAGTTCCTTCTATCGGATTGAAGGATTGAACAGTGTCACGCAAGCCACCCACTTCATGAACCAATGGTAGAGTTCCATAGCGCATCGCCATCATTTGAGACAAGCCACATGGTTCAAACGACTTGGCATGAGGAAGAGATCACAAGCTGCGTAGATTGCTTGAGCGAGCTTGACGTCAAAAGTGATATTTGCTGATAGCTTGTCAGGATAGACTTGCGCAAACCAAGAGAAGGAATGTTCAAAAGCCGGGTCACCTGTTCCTAAAAGGACTATTTGAACGTCCTCCTGTAAGAAACGATGCAAGCTTTCTACAACAACATCAAAACCTTTTTGGCGCGTCAATCGAGAGACAATCCCAACTAGCGGAACATCTGCTCTCACAGGCAACCCAACTCTCTCTTGTAATTTTGCTTTGTTTTGAGCTTTTCCAGACAAATCTTCCTTATCAAAATGATAGTCTAAAAGCGGGTCTGTTTGAGGATTATAAAGATCTGCGTCAATACCATTGACAATACCTGAAACCTTACCTGACTCCATCCGAAGAATCTGGTCCAAACCGCAACCGAACTGACTGGTCATAATCTCATGCGCATAGCTAGGGGAAACGGTTGAGACACGATCAGCGTAGAGAATCCCTGCTTTCATCCAGTTAAGGCAATCATTCCAGCGAAGCGTTCCATCAGCATAACGTTCAAAGCCAACACCGAACAAATCCCACAACATTCCTTCAGAAAATTGACCTTGGAATTCCAAATTGTGAATGGTTAAAACGGTTCTGATTCCTTGATAAGCCTGAATCCAATGGTACTTTTCTTTTAACAAGAAGGGAATCATGGCTGTGTGGTAATCATGAACATGGAGAAGGTCAGGGATAAAGTCGATGCGCTCCATGGCCTCAAGAGCAGCCAGTTGGAAAAAGGCAAAGCGTTCACCGTCGTCAAAATCACCGTACACATGACCACGGAAGAAATAATACTGATTATCAATGAAGTAGAAAGTAACCCCATTCAAGACCGTTTTCTTAATACCACAGTACTGTCTACGCCATCCTACACTAACTTCAAAGTGGAGAACATCCTCTATCTGGTCTCCAAACTTTGCTTCTACCATATCATAATAAGGCAAGAAAACTGCAACTTCGTGCCCCGCTTTTACAAGTGATTTGGGAAGTGCACCAATGACATCGCCCAAACCACCTGTTTTTGAAAAGGGTGCTCCTTCTGCCGCTACAAATAAAATTTTCATGAATAAATGTCCTCTGTTACTGTTTCACCCTTCTTCACTACAACTGGATGTTCTGCTGTGCCTCGAATGACAACACCGTCCGCAACTTCAACTCCCTTGTCCAAGATAGCATATTCAACTTGGGCACCCTGACCAATCACAACACGAGGGAACAGAATGCTGTTCTTCACAACACTATCTTTGTGAACATAAATGTTACGAGATAGGACTGACTGAACTACTTCACCCTCAATGATACTACCAGAAGCAAACTGAGAAGTACTTACTTTTGAAGTATTCGCATAGTAAGTTGGTTCTTCATTCTTAACTTTGGTATAAATTTTTTGATTTGGTGAGAAAAGAGAGTAGAATTTTTTAGACTCAAGCATATCGATGTTTGCTTGATAATAGGACTGAACAGAATGAATGTTTGCTAAGTAGCCTGTGTATTCGTAAGCAAAAGCACCTTCTTTTACAGCTAAATCGCGAAGGACATAGCGCAACTTTTCAGGATATTCTTTCTGAGCCTCTTCTTCAAGTCGTTCAATCAACCAAGGAGTGTCCACAACAAAGATATCTGTAGACATGTTGAAGAGTTCATCTGTAGATTTATTATCAAAGAGTTTGTGCGAACGAACATGGTCAGTTTCATCGATTTCCAAGATAGCATTCACATCTGAAATGTCTTTCTTTGGAAGTTTCTTATATACAACTGTGATCGGACCATTCGTTGTATTGTGTAGGTGGAAGACTTGATTCAAGTCAATATTCACCAGCACATCGCAGTTAATCGAAACGGTTTGATTTGAACCTGAACGTCTCAAGTAGGTGAGAAGCTGTTGGTAATACTCTTTTCCAACTGTACTGCTTTCAACACGAGTATTGTAAATTCCTAGATAGTAGTGACTTAGAAGGGTTGACAAGCCCCACTCACGACCTGAACGGATATGGTCGAAAACTGAGCTGATATTATCTTGTTGGAAAATACCAAAGATACTCCGAACACCTGCATTTGCAAGACTGGAAAGGGGGAAGTCAATCAAACGGTATTTCCCACCGAAAGGCAAGCTAGCCACCGGACGGTGTTCTGTTAACGTTGACATATCATGAAAACCAACTGTGTTTCCTAAAATGGCTGAATATTTATCAATCTTCATCTGTTGCTACCCCCACTACTTCATTGTATCCTACTACTTGTACTTCGTCCGTTCCGTCAATCTCTACGCCGTCTGCAATAATGGCACCCTCACCAATAATAGCACGAGTAATCTTTGCTCCATGGCCAATAATAGCCCCGCTCATGATGACAGAATCAACGACCTCAGCACCTTCACGTACTTGTGCTTCTGTTGAAAGAATCGAACGTTTAACCGTTCCATCTACAAAACAGCCATCCACGACCAATGAATCTTCAACGTGTGCATGCGCACCAAAGTAGTTTGGTGGTGAAATCAAGTTTCTTGAGTAAATTTCCACTGACGATTGCGGCTATCCAAGGCATTTTCTGGTGAAATGTACTCCATATTGGCTTCCCAAAGTGACTCAATCGTACCAACGTCTTTCCAATAGCCATTAAATTCATAAGCATAGACACTTTCACCAGACTCGAGATAGTTAGGGATAACGTTCTTACCGAAGTCTGACATATCCACATTACTCTTTTCAGCAGCAACAAGCATATTGCGAAGTCGTTTCCAGTCGAAAATATAGATTCCCATAGAAGCCTTTGTAGACTTAGGTTGAGCAGGTTTTTCTTCGAATTCAACGATACGGTTATTGGCATCTGTATTCATGATACCGAAACGGCTAGCTTCTTTGAGAGGTACGTCTAGGACAGCTACTGTCAAACTGGCATTGTTATCCTTGTGGGACTGAAGCATATCATCGTAGTCCATCTTGTAGATGTGGTCACCAGAAAGAATCAAAACATACTCAGGATTAACACTGTCGATGTAGTCAATATTTTGGTAGATAGCGTGACTAGTCCCTTCAAACCAACGGTTTCCTTCGCTGGCTGAATAAGGTTGTAAAATAGAGACACCTGAATTGATACCATCCAATCCCCAGCTAGAACCATTTCCAATATGGTTATTCAAAGCAAGAGGTTGGTACTGCGTAATCACACCAACATTATGGATTCCAGAGTTTGCACAGTTGGAAAGAGCAAAGTCAATGATACGGTAGCGCCCACCGAATTGCACTGCCGGTTTGGCAATGCTTTGAGTGAGTTTTCCGAGACGTGTTCCTTGCCCACCCGCAAGGATCAAAGCTAGCATTTCATTCTTCATTTTCTACTCCTTTTTAAAGACATGTGAACGTTAAAATCGAAAGAAGGTCGGAAGTCAAACTTTTTTATAAAAATAATAGGAAATCCATTTCTCTTGTGTTTCAAGTCCAATACAAGTAAATCCGTTTTTAAAATCTAAAAAATTATAATCATCAGCCCATTATTCTTTTTTCTTGGTTGGTTTCAAACGACGCTTGATCTTCCAGATGCTTGCCCCCATAGCAGGCAGGGTAAAGGTCAAAGTCTGCTCATAATCTTTCCATAAGCCTTCTTGAGTCTGAACTGTTTGATTGTGCTCTTTCCACACACCTCCCCATTCTTCTAGTTCTGTATTCCAAACTTCTTCGTAAATACCTGCAACAGGTAAACCAATCGTAAAGTCCTTACGTTCAACTGGTGCCATATTAAAGACACAGACTAACATTTCGTCCTTCTTGCCCTTACGAATAAAGGAAAGGACACTCTGATCTCTATTATCAGCATCGATAATCTCGATACCATCATAACTAGTATCAATTTCCCAAAGACAACGATGCTCTTTATAGAATTGATTCAGTTGTGAAGTGAAATGCTTCATCTTGGCATTCATCGGATCTTCTAGATTAGACCATTCTAACTGCTCTTCAGACTTCCACTCGAGGAATTGCCCGTACTCACTACCCATGAACAAGAGTTTCTTGCCTGGATGACAAATTTGATAGGTGTAGAGGTTGCGCAGACCAGCGAACTGATTGTAGCGATCTCCCCACATCTTATGCATCATACTCTTCTTACCATGAACTACTTCATCATGTGAGAAAGGCAGGAGATAGTTTTCATTGAAAACATACATAAGCTGAAAGTCACAAGATTAAAGTCATACTTGCGATAAATCGGATCTTCCTCGTAGAAACGGAGAATGTCATTCATCCAGCCCATATTCCATTTATAGTCAAACCCAAGGCCGCCCATTTCTTTCATGCCAGTAATCTTTGTTGCTGATGAACTTTCTTCTGCAATCATCATGATATCTGGATGAGCAAGCTTGATAACGGTGTTCAAACGTTGAAGGAAATAATAACCCTCGTAGTTAAGGTTTCCACCGTCTTTGTTTGGAGTCCAAGGAGCATTATCATAATCTAGATACAGCATATTGCTCACTGCATCGACCCGAATACCATCTAAGTGGTAAAAATCAATCCAAAATTTAATACTTGAGATCAGGAAAGACTGGACCTCATTTTTCCCGAGGTCAAAATTCAGTGCACCCCAACCATAGTTATGAGCCTTGTTGTGGTCTTGGTATTCAAAAGTTGGTGTACCGTCATAATATGCTAATGCATCATCATTAATAGTGAAATGACCCGGAACCCAGTCGACGATAACACCGATATTATTTATATGACACTCTTCAACGAAATCTTGGAATTCCTCAGGTGTACCATAGGAATGTTCAAAAGCAAAGTAACCCATAAGTTGATAGCCCCAGCTCAATCCAAGTGGGTGAGCCATTAAAGGCATGAACTCAATATGTGTATAGTTCATCTCAACTAAGTATGGAATCAACTCGTCTTTCAGTTGCGAAAAAGTATAGGGACTACCATCTGGATTTCTCTTCCAAGATCCTGCATGGGCTTCATATATATTAACTGGTCTCTCGAAAAATCCCAGACGTTTGCGACGTGCTAGCCAAAGGCCATCTTTCCATTTCTTTTCACGGATATTGGTCAAAACAGCTCCTGTACCCGGTCTAGCTTCAAAATAAACTGCCAACGGATCGATCTTCATAATCTGGTGACCATTTGCACGCGTGATATGATATTTATAAATCTGACCTTCCTGGGCTTGACTTGTAAAGACTTCCCAAACACCTGCTTCATTACGAACCATAGGAATCTGATTCTCAACCCAATCGGTAAAATCACCAACTAGATGAACTGCTTGTGCATTTGGGGCCCAAACCCTAAATGTATAGCCTATTTCTCCGTTTTTCTCCTCTCTATGCGCTCCTAAATAATGCTGGAGGTGAAAGTTCTCACCTGTAGTAAAGGTTCTTAATGCTTCTTGATTATTCATTCAATCCCCTTTCTTTTGTAAGCGTTTTCTATAATTCTATTATACACTCTTTTAAGATAACTTTCAAGTAATTTACGAAGGAAATCATATTTTTTTATGAAAGCCTTCAAAAAATTACCTAGCATTTTAAAAAAGATATCCAGAAAATAGAACACGAAACAATTTACATATATTTTTTTATTATAATACCAGAATATTCGTTTTTTATCAATTTTTTACTGTATTATTTTGAAAAAAATAAAATCAGGAAGTCGTTTTCCTGATTTTATAAATTATTTCACATCAAAAACAATGGATTTAACATTTGTCATCGCTTCAATACTATATTTAATTCCTTGCACTCCTGCACCAGAACCTTTTACACCCAGGAATGGGAAATTATCTGGTCCACGTTGTGTTTTATTATTAATATGAACGGTACCCACTTCAAGTTTTTCAGCAATTTCAAATGCCTTCTTAAAGTCATTTGTAAAGACTGAAGATTGAAGACCGAATTCTGATTCATTAGCAATTTCTAGCGCTTCGTTGGCATCTGCAACTCGGATAATTGGGAGAACAGGTCCAAATGGTTCTTCCCAGGCTAATTTCATGTCTCTTGTGACATAATCAAAAAGTCCTGGCCAAATGAGATTATTCTCACGTTTGATTGGACTGAGCGCTTTGGCTCCTTTTTCCTGAGCATCTTCAATCAATCCCCAGATGAAATCAGCTGAAGCATTGTCAATAACAGGTGTGATATCTGTATTGTCAAATGGATCACCGACTGTTAGCTTAGCAACTTCAGCTTGGAGCAATTCTGCCAATCTGTCTGCTACGCTTTCCACAACCAAAACACGTTTGATAGCGGTACAACGCTGACCAGAGTAGCTAAAGGCACCACCTACGATTTGCTTAGCTGCATTTTCTAAATCTGCATCTTCTAAGACAATTGCTGCATCTTTCCCACCAAGTTCAAGCATAATCGGGCGCATACCAGCTAAACGACCAATACGCTCACCAATCGGTGTTGAACCTGTAAAGTTAATGAAGTTCACTTCCTTGTGTTCGATGATGTAGTCTCCGATTTCAGAACCACGTCCAGTGATGGTGTTAAAGACACCTGCTGGGATTCCTGCTTCGTCAAATGCTTTAGCTAGCAAGAGGCCAGAAATAGATCCTTGTGTTGGGGGTTTGAACATAACGACATTTCCTGCAATCAAAGCCGGAGCAATCTTAGATCCAGAAAGGTTGACTGGATAGTTAAATGGTGCAATAGCTAAAACGACACCAACTGGTTCACGACGGACAACGGCTAGTTTATTTTTACTTGCAGCTTCAAAACCGCCACCTTCCATTGCTTGTCCAGTGATACGGAGACCTTCCTCGGCAGCAAAACGAATCAATTCTGCTGTACGTACTACTTCTCCAATGGCTGCTTTAATCCCTTTTGCAACCTCTTTAGCAAGAATGGTACCAATTTTTTCTTTGTCACGTTCCAAAATGTCTGCTGTCTTATGCAAATAGGCTGCACGCTCAACTGGTGCTAAATCACGCCATGCTGGGAGAGCTGTACGCGCTGCTTCCATAGCCTCATCTACTTCAGCCTGACTCATAGCGGGTACTGTCCCCAACTTTTCTTGATTGATGGGAGAATAGATGGCAATTTCATTCTCTGATGATTTCCATTTTCCATTCACTAAATTCTGATAATGTGTCAAATTCTCTTCCTCCTGAAAATGATTAAAACTTATTTTATCAAATTTTCAGAAAATTACAACCCCTTTTTGGAAAATATTGATATTTTTTTCACAAACTTGATTCTTCAAATTATTTGAAATTTATTCCTATTAGATATTGGTTTTTCAATAAAAATCAAAAAAGGTCTAGTTTTAACTAAACCTTTTTGCTGCATTTACTATGAAAGTACCTTCAAGACTGCAACGCTGATATCATCAATCACATTAGACTCTTTAGAACGACTATTGGACACAAGCATTTCAAGATTTCCTGCATTTTCAAAGTAGAAAGAAGTTCCCTTGGCATTGAATACCACCAATAAGTGCTCTGTTCCACCGTGAATTTCGTAAACAATCCAACCACTATTTTCAGCAGCTGTATGGACGAAAACATGACGATAAACTTCTTCGTATGTAGGATAAGAGAAAGCACGCCTTTGTGTTTTTAGGCGAATAATCTGGCGAATAAAGTCAATGCTCTCTTGTCTCTCATTGATTAAATCCCAGTTGACCTGGTTGACACTATCTGGAGCATTGTAACTATTCATAGCCCGTTCTCTATCTGCTGGAGTCAGCTCGCCATTTTCTCCTGTAGCAAGGAGCTTGGTGCGACCAAATTCTTGCCCCAGCTCTATAAAGGACATCCCTTGCATAAGAATGCTCATCGCTGTTGCTGTCTCGACCTGACGCATAATCTTATCTGAACTGTGATCTGGGTGAAGGGTTGCTAACAAATCATGCAAGTTGTAATTATCATGAGCTTCCACGTAGTTAAGAACTTGGTTTGGACTAAGATATGAACCCAACTCTCGGCTACCAAGAATAGCTTTGGCTACAATCGGTTCTGTAGCTGCACCGCTAACAAATCCTGCCTTGATTGAGCCGTAAACTTCTCCTCCTTTGATGGCATCACGCTGATCATCGTTGAAGAATCCGATATTTGGCATCTGGTAGGCATTGTCCTTCTTGGCCTTATCATAAGGTGCAAGACCTGTCCCCATATCCCAGCCTTCTCCATAGGTGATAATACGGGGATCAACTTCATCAAGTGCCCAGCGAATCGCCTGCATGGTTTTAACATCGTGAATTCCCATCAAGTCGAAACGGAATCCGTCAATATTGTATTCTTTCACCCAATAAAGGAGTGAGTCAATCATATACTTGCGGTACATTTCGTGTTCGCTTGCGGTTTCATTTCCAACACCTGTACCGTTTTGGAAGGTTCCATCTGGATTCATACGATAGTAATAATCGGGAACAGTTGTTTGGAAAGGTGCATCAACCGTTGAGAAGGTATGGTTGTAAACGACATCCATAATGACACCGATTCCCGCATCATGATATGCCTGAATCATGGTCTTGAGGTCTCGAATAACCTGTCCAGGATCATCTAGATTACTAGAGAAACTTGGTTCTGGCGCATTGTAGTTTTGAGGGTCATAACCCCAGTTATAGGTTACATTCCCGTCCTCGTCATATTCCTTATGGCGATCAAAGATTGGTTGGAGTTGAACATAATTACAGCCGAGTTCTTTGATATAATCAAAGGCTGTTGCTTGACCATACTGGTTAACCGTTCCAGTCTGGGCAGCCCCAAGGAAGGTCCCTCGAAGGTTTTCTGGAACTCCAGATGTCGGCGATTTTGTAAAATCACGAATGTGCATCTCACAGATAACGGCTTTACATGGATTTTCCAAACGCCAAAGGGCGTCTGTCCCATGTTTGACTTTAAATCCTTCTACCTGTCTATCTTGCTGAGATAGGATGACAGAACGTTTCCCATCAGGACTTGTAGCGATAGTGTATGGGTCTCGTATCAAGGTCTGGTGGTGCGGAAACTCAATCTGATACTGATAGGCTTTACCTGCAAGATTTTCGTCTAAATCTACACTCCAAACACCAATGGTATTGTACTTATGACTGTATGAATAGCTATTCCCACGCTCAAGATTAAAGGTTTTCCAAATCGGCGCGTCGTTACTTGTATTTTCATAAACGACCACTTGGACTGCTGTAGCGGTTGGAGCCCAGAGTTTAAAGCTTGTCTGGTAGTCAGAGATACTATACCCCAACTCTCCTTGGTATCCCCAATGGTGATCAAAACTTTCACTGTGAAAGGCTTTATCAAAAGCAAACGGGTTTCGATCTTTATAGCAAGAACTTGCAATGGCTGGATTTTCAGAATAATAAACCGTCTCATCACCATCCAAAATCCAAACCTCAGTCAACAGTGGATAATAGTTAAACCGTAGGAGATAATCTTTTGTCTTTCCATCTATTTCGACAGAAAAGGTCAGAGTATCGAGCCTTTCTGCACTTGTAACTGTAAAGGAGAATTTTGCTCCAAAATAGTCATTTTCATAATACAAATTTTCTTTAACATCTGCCTGTTTTCTACTGAATGAACAAGCATCATAATCCCCATTTTTTCGGTGAAAATGGATGACTACTGGGTATCTATACATTTCTTTTCCTAATTCCTAATTTCAATTTTTTTATGTAGTGCTGAAGAATTTAGCGGGAATTTCAGCACAATAGAGAATAGCATTAATAGATATAAAAACACATCAGGAGAGATAGTTTCAGACTATCTAACATCTAGTTTTCAACTATTCTTTACAAACTTTCTAGCCAAGCTTCATCTCGAACTTCGATACCAAGTTCTTGTGCTTTTTGGAGCTTGCTTCCTGCATCTGCTCCTGCTACGACAAGATTCGTTTTCTTAGATACACTGCCTGTAACTTTAGCACCAAGGATTTCGAGTTTATTTTTGGCTTCAGAACGTGTGAGACGTTCCAATTTTCCTGTTAATACAACTGTCAAACCTGACAAGGCTGCATCTGCTACTACTGTCTGCCCTTTGTAGTCCAGATTAACTCCAGCTTCTTCAACTCGTCTAAAAGAATCTTCGATCCTTCTGTAGCAAAATAAGTCTGAAGGCTTTGGGCAATCACACTACCCAAGCTCTCGATACTTGCTACTTCCTCAGGATCTGCTTGGGCTAGATTTTCAATAGAGTGGAAATGTTGGAGCAAGAGTTGGCTAGCCTTACTTCCGACATGGCGAATTCCCAGACCAAACAAGAGTTTTTCAGCAGAGTTTTCCTTGGATGCTTGAATGGCCTGATATAGTTTAGAAGCAGACTTTTCCTTGACGCCTTCTAAAAGAAGGAAATCGTTTTCTTTCAAACGGTAAATATCTGCCACATCCTTAACCAGATTAGCAGCAAAAAGCTTTTCGACGATAGATGGACCAAGACCCGTAATATTCATAGCATCTCGAGAGGCAAAGTGAATCAAACCTTCCATGATTTGGGCAGGACAGCGTGGATTGATACAACGAAGAGCCACTTCATCTTCAAAATGAAGCAACTGACTGTCACAGCTCGGACAGTTAGTCGGAATATCTAGTTTTTCTTCAGAAACACGTTTAGACTCTACCACACGCAGAACAGCAGGGATGATATCTCCAGCCTTATAAACGATAACCGTATCATCTTTGCGGATATCCTTTTCAGCAATATAATCTACGTTGTGAAGAGTTGCACGGCTAACAGTTGTGCCAGCAAGCTGAACAGGTGTTAGATTGGCAGTCGGGGTCACAACACCCGTACGACCTACTGTCCAGTCAACTGAAAGGAGTTGAGCTTCTTTTTCCTCAGCAGGAAATTTATAAGCTACTGCCCACTTAGGTGCTTTAACGGTAAAACCGAGTTCTTCTTGACCTGCTAGGTCGTTAACCTTGATGACCACCCCATCGATATCGTAAGGCAGTTTCTCCCGTTCTTGTCCTACTTCTTGGATAAAATCCCATACCTCATCTATACTTTGAGCCAATATTCGTTTAGGATTAACTACAAAACCAAGCTGTTCAAGATGCTCCAAGACCTTTTCTTGACTATCACGAGTTGAAGGGCTGGCTTCTTGATAGAGGAAAGTAGCAAGATTACGCTTGGCCACTACTGCTGTATCCAACTGACGCAAGGTGCCTGCAGCTGCGTTACGAGGATTAGCAAATTCAGGCTCCCCATTTTCTTGGCGGGCTTGGTTGACCTGATCAAAGGAAGCGCGTGGCATGTAACACTCTCCACGAACGGTGATATCTAGTTCTTCGGGCAAGGTCAAAGGAATGTCCTTGACACGCTTGAGGTTTTCGGTGATATTTTCACCAACAGAACCATCCCCACGTGTGGCACCAACAACCAAAATCCCCTTTTCATACGTAAGCGAGATAGACAAACCATCGATTTTCAGCTCACAAATATAGGTCGGTTGGGGTAATTCCTTTCGCACACGCGCATCAAAAGCTTCTAACTCTTCACGTGAAAAAGCATCCTGCAAACTGTATAGAGGATACTGATGACTGTATTTTTCAAAACCATCTAAAACCTTACCACCAACACGATGAGTTGGACTATCCGCTAAAACTTGATCTGGATAGGCGGCTTCCAACTCAACCAACTCTCGGTAGAGACGATCATACTCGCTATCTGAAACCGAGGGATTGTCACTCGTATAGTACTCGGTCGCATAGCGGTTGAGTAAGGCAACTAACTCATTCATTCTTTCATTCATAATCCCATTTTACCACAAAGCAAGCCCTCCTCACAATAGAGAAGGACTGAAAAATGATTCGTAATGAAATATTTTCTAAAAAAGAGAAATTATAACTCTTTTTTAAAATGACTTCGCACATAAACGAGGGATAAACAAGACAGGATGATAACACCGCTTCCAATTATCAGAAAAGAAGAGAGATGGACACTTGGTAGCACCGTCATAAAGCCTTTTGCAATCGGCATAAATAGGATGGCTAAGGTAAAAATGGTGCTTAGTACTCTTCCCAAGTATTCCCCCTCAACCTTGGTTTGAACCTGAGTAAAAAAGTGAATATTAAAAATCGTCATAAACAGTTCACAAACTAAATTTCCAGAAAAGGAGAGAAAAGTTGGCAGTGGTAATCCCATCATAAAAACTCCAACTCCAGTTAAAGCCAATAGAATCAAAAGATTATAAACACTTGCCTTTATTTTACTAGCTAGAAGAGCTCCAATAATCGAACCAATAGCGCCCATAGTTAAAATAGTTGCATAAGCTCCTTCTACCCCGTATAGTCGATTTGAAAAAGGGAGGAGAAATTCAAAAGCTGCAAAAAAGAAATTAACACTGGAAGCTACTACCAAAAGGAAAAAGATCTCTTGCTGGCGCCAAATATAGCGAATCCCTTCTTTCATATCAGCAAAAATATTTTTCCAGCTGAAAGTCTTTTTCTCTTGTTCCTGAGTCTCTTTTTTTGGGAGAAAAGCTACTAAGGTAAATGCGATAAAAAAACTAATGGCATCTAAAACGAGCGTCATATGGAGACTGGCAAATTGTAAAACGAGAAAAGAAAGCACCGGAGAACTGACTCCTACAACCTGTAAAACTAACTCCAAGCGAGAGTTATAGGTCACAATCTCGTCTTTCTCTACAACCTCAGTTATAATGGCTTTGTTAGATGTACGAGAAAATGCAAAGGCAACCGCCTGAACAATATTGGCAAAAATCAAGGCAGCAATCATCAAGCTATCATCTCTGATGAAAGAAATAGCTAAGCAAAGAACGCCACAAATCAAGTCTGTCGTCATCAAAATTTTGCGACGCGAAAATCGGTCTGAAATCACTCCGCCAAAGGGATTGACCAGAATCGATGTGACGAGTTCAGAAATTTGATAAATCCCAAGAACAGTCTGCCCTATCGTTCCCATTGATGCCAACCAAACACTGTTTCCATAATCATAGAGCATATTTCCTATTTTATTAATAGCACCACGACTAATCAACTGGATTGCATGTCGATTCATATAAAAAACCCCTCTCAAATTTTGAAACTATTGTATCAAAACTGAAAGGAGTCTCTTTATTTTTCCCTTATTTGGGAAATTTAAGGATTTACAAATTTTTCATAATGTTCCTGATAGTAAGCCACTTGCTCTGGAAGTCCAAGCACAGCAAAAATATGCATGGCCTCCCGCATCTGACTACAACCCTCTTCTTTCAAGTCTCTCTGGTAGAGGGCGAAACCTTTGAGATAATGGAAGATATTGCGCTCATAAAGCTTGATACCATTTCCAATTAACTTCTCCACATAGCCCTCAAAATAGTCCGCATCCGCAAAGGATCGATTTTCCAAACAATGCTGGTAACAGTTAAGAGCTAAAATCAAAACAAGTTTTCGATGCCGACCAATTTCCTTGTAGTAGTCTTCCCTCTCCATCACTTCTCTGCCAATTCGAGCCACATAGTCCACATTGTAGAAAGTATAGAGATTTCCGAAAAGAATCAACTCATACATAGTCCATTCTTCTGTTTGAAAAAGATAATCTGCTACCTTTTCCAAATCACTCTGCCTCATCGTGTAATAAGCATCTCTTTGACAAATCAGTCCTTGTAGCAGAATCCAATTCAGCTTAAAATAGAGGGGATTGGTCGAACTCTTAGCCTTTTCAAGTTGTTCTCTTTGAAGCTTTTGAAAACCTGCAATATCATTTGAGTAGTAAAGCGGAATAATCTGTGCCATCAAGGCAACATGTTCATGATTTTGAAAATCCCTAGCCTTGTCCATGAAATTTTCAATAGTCACATGAATATTATCCAAAATCTCAAAGAAACGGGAAACTGCTAAATCAGACTCACCAAGCTCAAAGCGAGATAACTGAGAGGTCGAGCAAGAATCGCCCGCTGCTTCCTTTAAAGAGTAGTTCCCACTGGTTCGAAATTCACGAAATACTTTTCCAAGATGTTCCATCTTTACACCTGCTCTGATAATTCTTCCCACTCAAGCATGGCTTCTTCCTGACGATGGCTGATTTTTTCCAGTTCAGCCTGCATCTCCATGAGTTTTTCAGCGTCATTGGTTTCCAACATTTGTTCAGAGATGGCTTGGCTTTTACTTTCTAGTTCTTCGATTTCAGATTCTAAACTTTCGATTTGTCGCATGAGTTTGCGGGCTTCTTTCTGACTTTCTTTCTGAGCCTGATAATCATTAACTGGACTTTCTTCTTTTTCTTGATTGCTAGTTGAAGCTTCCGCTGTCTGAATCGCTTCTACTTCTGCTTTCTTTTCAACATAGTAGTCGTAATCCCCAAGGTAGAGGGTTGAACCATTTTCGGACAATTCCAAAACATGAGTGGCTACACGATTGATAAAGTAACGGTCGTGACTGACGAAAAGAAGGGTCCCATCAAAGTCAATCAAGGCATTTTCTAGCACTTCCTTGCTATCAATATCCAAGTGGTTGGTCGGCTCGTCAAGAATTAAAAAGTTGTTGTTTTCCATAGAAAGTTTGGCAAGTAACAAACGAGCTTTTTCGCCACCTGACAGCATGCCAACTGATTTCTTAACATCATCTCCTGAGAAAAGGAAGGCTCCAAGTCGATTACGGATTTCAACCTCTGGTGTTAGTTTAAAATCATTCCAAAGTTCATCTAGGACACTATTGCTTGGTGTTAGCTTGCTTTGAGTCTGGTCATAGTAACCAACCTCAACATTTGCTCCAAAACGCTTCTCTCCTTTGATAAGAGGAATCTGGTCTACTATTGACTTGATAAAGGTTGACTTCCCAATACCGTTTGGTCCAACGATAGCAACAGCATTCATCTTGCGAAGGTCAAGATTTATCGGTTCTGACAAAATTTCCCCATCATAACCAATGGCTGCATTTCAACTGTCAGGACAACATTACCAGATGTTTTTTCAGACTGGAAGGTCATATTAGCTGATTTCTTACCAGCTTCAGGTTTATCCAATCGCTCCATTTTTTCCAGTTGTTTACGGCGCGATTGGGCACGTTTGGTTGTCGAAGCTCTTACTAGATTGCGATTAACAAAATCTTCCAGAGCAGCGATTTCCTTCTGCTGTTTCTCATAGTTTTTTGCCTCAGTTGCTAGTTTTTGCTCTTTTTGTTCAACAAAACGAGAGTAATTCCCCACATAGCGATCCAAAGAATGCTTGGTCAAATCGAGCGTAATTGTTGCAACCTTGTCCAAGAAATAACGGTCGTGACTAACAATGATGAGAGCGCCACTGTAGTTGACTAGGTAATTTTCCAACCAGGCAATGGTTTCAATATCCAAGTGGTTGGTCGGCTCGTCCAAGACCAAGAGATTTGGTTTTTCAAGGAGCATTTTGGCCAGAGCAAGCCGAGTATTTTGACCACCTGAAAGCTCAGCAATTTTCATCTGCCACATAGACTCGTCAAACTTGAAACCATTCAAGATAGCGCGGATATCAGCTTCGTAGGTAAAGCCACCAGCCTGACGGAAATTCTCTGATAAACGATCATAATCCGCCATCAGTTTATCTAGATCTTCACCATACTTTTCACCCATCTCCAACTCCATCTGACGCAGTTGTGTCTCTGTCCGACGCAAGTCATCAAAGACATGGAGCATTTCATCATAAATGGTATTTTCAGACTCAAAACGGCTATCTTGGGCTAGGTAAGACAGAGAAATATCTTTTTTCTTATTGATTTCTCCACTAGTTGGCTCCTCTTCTCCAACCAAAATCTTTAAAAGAGTAGACTTACCTGCACCATTTTTCCCAACAAGAGCAATCCGGTCTCGTTCATCTACCTGCAGATTAATATTATCAAAAAGAACCTCACCAGCAAAAGATCGTTCAATTTTATTAGCTTGTAAAATAATCATATCTCTATTTTACTATCTTTTTCTCTTTTGCACAATTGCAATGAAAAAAGTTCGAGTAGTATACCCGAACCTTTCATCTTAGTATCCAATGCCTCCACGGAATGTGCGAGCCATATCTTTTAAGTCATAGTTTTTAGAAGAGGTATCGATGGTCCATTTTCCATCTTTCTTGGTCATTTTAATTTCATAACCCTCTTTTTTCATGTTATCGCTTGTATCTAGAGGAGTTGAATCAAATTGACTTGGTGCATTTTCTAAAATGTACTTCTCACCAGCTTTCATAGCTTCTGAGTAGTTGCTATATTTACCTTTGTTTTCTTCATAGAATTTACGGCTCAATTCATGAACATTCAAATTATCCAAGTCGATTGTTTCTGGTCTAACATAAACAACAGCATAGTCTGGCAAATATGTCTTCACTTTATAATCAACTTTTGCTCTCTTAGCATTTGCTTTGATGTAGGCATCTGCGAATGTTCTAAGTTCTGAATCAGATGGTTTGTAGTTATAGAAGCCTTTTCCGAACGATTCTGTAAATTTCTTGATAAACTCTTCTTTATCAGCTTTCGCATCGTTTGTGAATTCAGCACTATTATCAGAAGATTTTTTATCATCAGCAAGCGCAACAACTTGAGACTTATTATCAGTAGCACTTAGGTTCGTTCCACCACCAGAACTTTCCCCATTAAGGTAAACAGCATCGACATATTTTTTCATTACATCTTTCGCTTCATCAATATGATCTTCATACTGACTTGGATCCACCTTGATTGCTACATCGTTATTCTTTTTAGAATTCTCTTTGATGTCATCATAAAAGCTAGGTGCGAAGTGGAGTTCATACTTAGCATTCTTGTCTACCTCATACACTACATAACCAGCAACACTCTTTCCTTTAGAAAGACTGTCACCATATGACATAAATTTCGTTTTACTGTCGCTTTCGTAGATTTGAATTGGTTGTAATTTTTCATCTTTTTCATTATAAAGCGTAATATCTTGGCTAGTAAAACTAAACTGTTTATCACGATTGTTCTTGATTTCGACTTGAAGTGCAAGGTAGCTTGAAGATGAATCTTCATCTTTAGGCAATACAAACATACCGTCTTTACTGAAACTTCAAAGTTTGAGTTCGAGGCAGTACCATTGTCGCTTGCTTTTTTGGAAGCTCCACAGGCAACCAGTGCTAAAGCTGATAAAAGCAAAGCAGAATGCTTAAGAATTTTTTTCATAATGGATTCTCCTTTAATGATTTACTATATTTTACCATACGTAGAATAAAATTCAAAACAGAAACCAGAATTTTTCAAAATATCTTAAATTTATAGAGTTTTAACTTAAATTTTTCTATCTGTTCATTTGATACATTAAAGGATTCTTTATAAAAAGAATAGAATATAACAATATTTTTGATTTTTTTCTTCAACAAACCTACAAAATGAATTATAAACTTTCATGTTATAAAGTATCTAATAATTAATTTTCATCCCTAACTTAGTATAAGTAAGCACAGTCCCCACCATTTTCCCGCTAAAGTGCAAAAGTTAATTTCCTACATTTTAAGTTATGCTAACGTTTTACTAAAATGTCAAATCGTGATATAATGAAAGCGATTAAAGCAAATAAACAAAGGAGACACTCTATGACTTACCAAGAAAATTATCAAAAATGGGTCGATTTTGCTGACCTTCCAGACTACCTTCGTCAAGATTTAATCAATATGGACGAAAAAACAAAGGAAGATGCCTTTTATACCAATCTTGAATTTGGTACCGCTGGTATGCGTGGTTTGATCGGTGCTGGTACAAACCGCATCAATATCTACGTTGTTCGTCAAGCTACCGAAGGTTTGGCTCGTTTGATTGAGTCAAAAGGTGGAAACGAAAAAGAACGTGGTGTAGCAATTGCCTACGATAGCCGTCACTTCTCACCTGAGTTTGCCTTTGAATCTGCGGCAGTTCTTGCTAAACACGGTATCAAATCTTACGTATTTGAAAGCCTCCGTCCAACTCCAGAACTGTCATTTGCAGTTCGTCACCTCAACTGTTTTGCAGGTATCATGATTACTGCCAGCCATAACCCTGCTCCATTTAACGGTTACAAGGTTTACGGTGAAGACGGTGGACAAATGCCTCCACATGACGCGGACGCTTTGACTACTTACATTCGTGCTATCGAAAATCCATTCGCTGTGGAAGTTGCCGATGTAGAAGCGGAAAAAGCTTCTGGCTTGATTGAAGTTATCGGCGAAGCTGTTGATGCAGAATACCTTAAAGAAGTTAAAGACGTAAACATCAACCCAGCCTTGATCGAAGAATTCGGTAAAGACATGAAGATTGTCTACACACCACTTCATGGTACGGGTGAAATGTTGGCTCGTCGTGCTCTTGCTCAAGCAGGATTTGACTCTGTTCAAGTTGTTGAAGCACAAGCAACTGCTGATCCTGACTTCTCAACTGTAAAATCTCCAAACCCAGAAAGCCAAGCAGCCTTCGCCCTTGCTGAAGAACTTGGTCGTCAAGTTGGTGCAGATGTGCTTGTTGCAACTGACCCTGACGCTGACCGTGTTGGTGTTGAAGTTCTTCAAAAAGATGGTAGCTACCTTAACCTTTCAGGTAACCAAATCGGTGCTATCATGGCTAAATACATCTTGGAAGCCCACAAATGCTGGAACTCTTCCTGAAAATGCAGCTCTCTGCAAATCCATCGTATCAACTGACTTGGTAACGAAGATTGCTGAAAGCTACGGCGCAACCATGTTCAACGTTTTGACAGGTTTCAAATTCATCGCAGAGAAAATCCAAGAATTTGAAGAAAAACACAATCACACTTACATGATGGGATTTGAAGAAAGCTTCGGTTACTTGATTAAACCATTCGTACGTGATAAAGATGCTATCCAAGCCGTTCTTGTCGTTGCTGAACTTGCTGCCTACTACCGTTCACGTGGTTTGACACTTGCTGACGGTATCGAAGAAATCTACAAAGAATACGGCTACTACGCTGAAAGACTATCTCTGTTACCCTTTCTGGTGTTGATGGTGCAGAACAAATCAAGGAAATCATGGCTAAGTTCCGTAACAATGCTCCAAAAGAATGGAATGCAACAGCTATCACTGTCGTAGAAGACTTCAAGGCTCAAACTGCTACTGTTGCTGATGGTACTGTTACAAACTTGACAACTCCTCCAAGTGATGTGTTGAAATATACACTTGCTGACGGTTCATGGATTGCAGTTCGCCCTTCAGGTACAGAACCAAAAATCAAGTTCTACATTGCCGTTGTGGGTGAAAGCAATGAAGATTCACAAGCTAAGATTGCCAACATCGAAGCAGAAATCAATGCGTTTGTAAAATAAGAAATTATAAAAGATGAGACCAACCAATCTCATCTTTTTTCGTATCAAATCTGAGCATTTTTAGAAACTTTATGGCATACTAGACTTATCAATGAAAGCGAGGTAATCTCATGGAACAATTTTTAGAAAACATTAAAGACCTTGAAGTCACTACAGTTGCGCGTGCGCAAGAAGCTCTTGATAAGAAAGAAACTGCAACCTTCTTTATCGGTCGCAAAACTTGCCCTTACTGCCGTAAATTTGCTGGTACCTTGGCAGGTGTCGTAGCTGAAACTAAAGCTCACATCTACTTCATCAACAGTGAAGAACCAAGCCAACTAAATGAGTTACAAGAATTCCGCTCACGCTACGGAATTCCAACCGTACCAGGATTTGTTCACATTGCTGATGGACAAATCAATGTCCGTTGCGACTCTTCCATGTCAGCACAAGAAATCAAGGACTTTGCTGGATTGTAAAAAAACAACAAAAGAAGGCACTCGCCTTCTTTTTTTATATATCTGTCAATGGTGTTGCAGTATCTGGTGAGGTATCGTAAACTTTAAAGTCTACTCCGACTCCCAAATCCGCTTGGGCTAGCTGGTTGACCATGGTCATGTGAGCCAGCTCCTTGATATTGTTCTCTTTGGACAAGTGACCAAGATAAATTTTTCTTGGTTCGATTTCCCATTGCACGAATCATGGCTTCAGCACCGTCTTCGTTAGAGAGGTGACCGAGATCCGACAGGATTCGCTGTTTGAGACGCCAAGCGTAAGATCCTGCTCGCAAAATCTCCACATCGTGGTTGGACTCGATGAGGTAGCCGTCCGCATTCTCGACAATTCCCTGCCATACGGTCACTTACATAACCTGTATCGGTCAGCATAACGAAGCTCTTGTCGTCTTTCATAAATCGGTAAAACTGTGGTGCTGCCGCATCATGGCTAACACCAAAACTCTCAATATCGATATCACCAAAGGTTTTGGTTTTGCCCATTTCAAAGATATGCTTTTGCGAAGAATCAACCTTGCCAAGATACTTACTATTTTCCATAGCCTGCCAAGTCTTTTCATTGGCGTAAAGATCCATGCCATATTTACGAGCCAAGACACCGACTCCATGGATATGGTCTGAGTGCTCATGCGTAATCAAAATCGCATCCAGATCTTCTGGTTTGCGATTGATTTCAGCTAGCAGACTTGTAATTTTCTTACCAGACAGGCCTGCATCTACTAGGATTTTCTTTTTTGGGGTTTCCAGATAAAAGGAATTTCCACTGGAACCTGATGCTAAAATACTGTATTTAAAGCCTTTTTCACTCATTCTAGTCTTCTATTTCGTCCTCCCATATTTCTTCTTTTACGGCATCCTTATCATAAGGGAGCACTATGGTAAAGGTTGAGCCCTTACCGTATTCACTTTTGGCCCATATAAAGCCATTGTGTTGTTTGATGATTTCTTTTGCGATCGCCAGACCTAGACCAGTTCCACCTTGAGCCCGGCTTCTTGCACGATCCACACGGTAGAAGCGGTCAAAAATCTTCGGCAAATCTTGCTTTGGAATACCTAGACCTTGGTCTTTGATGGATAAAATCATCTGGTCATCAGTAGTTTTCATGCTGACAGTGATTTTCCCACCATCTGGTGAGTACTTAATGGCATTGTTAAGAATATTATCAATCACCTGAGTCATCTTATCGGTATCAATCTCGATCCAAACTGAATTAATAGGGTAATCTCTGACAAGCTCATATTTTTTCTCGTCATCCTGGCTTCTCATCTTATCAAAGCGGTTGAGAATAAAGGTGATGAATGCTGTAAAATTAATCAATTCCACATCTAACTGAGTGGTCGCATTATCAATACGAGAGAGATGCAAGAGATCTGTCACCATCCGCATCATACGGTTGGTTTCATCGAGTGAAACCTTGATAAAATCAGGAGCAACAGGATCATACAGAGCTCCCTCGTCCAAGGCTTCAAGATAAGATTTAACACTGGTCAAAGGAGTTCGCAACTCGTGACTCACGTTCGAAACAAAGAGTCTTCGCTCACGCTCTTCCTTCTCCTGCTCGGTCGTATCATGTAAAACGGCAACCAAACCAGAGATGAAACCTGACTCACGACGAACCAGAGCAAAACGTACACGAAGGCTCAGGTATTCCCCATTCACATCCTGGGAGTCAATCGTCAACTCAGGAATCTGTGTAATCAGGTCACGCAGCTCATACTCATCTTCTATCTTAAGCAATTCGAGGATGCTTTATTCAGAACATCTTCTTTCTGCACACCGAGCTGTTTCTTGGCCATATCGTTGATCATGGTAATCTGGCCACGGCGATTGGTCGCAAGAACGCCATCTGTCATGTAAGAAAGAATACTGTTCAATCGTTTACTCTCTTGTTCCAGATTTTCTTGGGTCAAACGAATAACTTCTGACAAATCATTCAGATTATTGGTGATATTGGTGATTTCTGTACTTCCTTGCAAGTCCAAAACTTGAGAATAATCACCTGCAATCAAGTCCTTAACCTTTTGATTTATCTCCTTCAGACGGATATTATCCCGACGATTTTCCAGTAACAGCAAGGTCACCACCAGGATAAAGCCCAGTAAAATCAAGATAAAGATAAAATCGCTGGTCAGAATAGTTTGTCTAATATCTTCAATCATTATTTCTCATATAGTATCCAACACCACGACGTGTGAGAATGTACTCTGGACGACTTGGAGTGTCTTCTATTTTCTCACGCAAGCGTCTAATGGTCACGTCCACAGTACGAACATCACCAAAATAGTCATAACCCCATACAGTCTCAAGCAAGTGTTCACGCGTAATCACTTGTCCAATATGGGAAGCCAAGTGATATAAGAGCTCAAACTCACGGTGGGTCAAATCTAATTCCTCACCATATTTCTTTGCCACGTAAGCATCTGGAACGATTTCCAAATCACCAATTTGTAAAGGTTGCGTCTTCTTCTCATCAGACTCTTGGTTATCTACTGAAACTAGATCGGTACGACGAAGAAGGGCCTTAACACGAGCCTGCAACTCACGGTTTGAGAAAGGTTTTGTAACATAATCATCTGCACCTAACTCTAAACCAATAACCTTGTCAAACTCGCTATCCTTGGCTGAGAGCATGATGATAGGAACACTACTGGTCTTGCGAATGGCTTTGGCAACTTCTAAACCATCAATTTCAGGTAACATCAAGTCGAGGATAATAATGTCCGGTTGCTCTGCTTCAAATAGCTCGATTGCCTCACGACCATTGAAGGCTGTAACAACTTCATAACCTTCCTTGGCCATATTAAACTTAATAATATCTGAGATTGGTTTCTCATCATCTACAATTAATATTTTTTTCATTTTATCACCTTTCTCTATCTATTATAACAAAAAAATGCAAAGAAGGCACAAATGGCTACTATAGGCCTTCATCTTCAAGATTTGTTTTATAAGCCTGCCAAATTTTTTGTTGAGGTTTCGCAAGTGGATAATCAGAAAACTCCTGAGAAGAAACCCAGCGAATTTCTCTGTCAGAAAACTGTTTTGTTTCTGTCACCTGACCAGCTAGGATTTGAATATGCCATTTACGATGACTAAAGACATGCTTAACTTGTTCAAAAACTTGATGAGACCAATCAACCTCCAAATCATAATCCTGCTCAAAGTTTTCTTGAGGACTTGGCCCAAATACTCTACTTTCCTCTTTAACTTGAGAAAAGAGATCTAATTGATTGTCATCGCTTGAGAAATCATCAACTTCGATCAAGGGGAAATGCCAAAAGCCGGCTAGCAGTTTCTCGCTTTCATTTTTCTCAAGAAGATATTGACCACGGTCATTGCGTACAACTATAGCCTTGAGATAAATTGGGAGAGGCTTTTTCTTGGGTTCTTTAATCGGATAACGACCCATGGTGCCATTCTGATACGCTGCGCTAAAGTCCTTAACAGGGCTTTCTTCTGGTCGAGGGTTAACTGGAGCCTCTATGTCAGACCCTAAATCCATCAGAGCTTGGTTAAAGTCACCTGGTCGTTTCGGGTCAATCAAGATTTCCATCATTGCCTGAAAAATTTTGCGATTGCTGGGAACTCCGATATCATGATTAACCTCAAACAAGCGTGCCAAAACCCGCATGACATTGCCGTCGACCGCTGGCTCAGGTAGATTAAAAGCGATACTAGAAATAGCTCCCGCAGTGTAAGGGCCAATCCCTTTTAAACTAGAAATGCCTTCATAGGTATTTGGGAATTGACCACCAAAGTCAGATATAATCTGCTGAGCCGCAGCCTGCATATTGCGCACTCGAGAATAATAACCCAAACCTTCCCAAGCCTTCAGCAGACGCTCTTCAGGGGCATTCGCCAGACTTTCAACAGTTGGAAACCAGTCCAAGAATCGTTCGTAGTATGGAATAACTGTATCCACCCTGGTCTGTTGGAGCATGATTTCAGATACCCAGATGTGATAAGGATTTTTACTTCTCCGCCAAGGTAAATCTCGCTTGTTTTCATCATACCAGTTGAGGAGTTTTTCACGAAAAGAAATAATCTTCTCCTCCGGCCACATGACGATACCGTATTCTTTCAAATCTAACATATATCTAGTATAACATAGAAGCTTCTAACTGTCCTTTTCTCAGTACTAAAAAGCCTCTTCCCATGGGAAAGAGGACTAAATCTTATTGATGAACTGCTTGAGCTGCTGTGATAAGGGTCAACTTGTACACATCATCTGCATTACATCCACGAGAAAGGTCATTAACAGGTTTGTTCAAACCTTGCAAAACAGGTCCTACAGCCGCAAAACCACCGAGACGTTCTGCCATCTTGTACCCAATATTTCCTGCTTCGATACCTGGGAAGACAAAGACATTTGCTTGACCAGCTACATTACTTCCTGGAGCTTTAAGAGCTGCAGTTTCAGGAACAAAGGCAGCGTCAAATTGCAATTCACCATCAATCTCAAGGTCAGGACGCAAGTCGTGAGCAATTTTAGTAGCTTCCACTACCTTATCAACACTTTCACCAAAGCCTGAACCTTTAGTAGAATAACTTAGCATAGCAATTTTAGGTTCAATACCAAACATCTTAGCTGTGATTGCTGAATTGATCGCGATTTCAGCCAAGGCTTCTGCATCTGGATTGATGTTAATGGCACAGTCTCCAAATAGGTAACGTTCTGTACCACGTACCATAAGGAAGGCACCTGAAGTACGAGTTACGTTTGGACGAGTTTTGATGATTTGTAGGGCTGGGCGAACTGTTGAGCAGTTGAGTGAATCGCACCAGATACCATACCGTCAACCAAGCCCAAGTAGACTAGCATCACACCAAAGTAGTTGACATCTTCAACCAAAACTTTGCGCGCTTCTTCTTCAGTCATTTTGCCCTTACGACGCTCTACTAAAGCAGCAACCATTTCTTCAAATCGAGGATAGTGTTGAGGGTCAATGACTTCATAACCATCCATGATTCCTTCAATTTCAAGATAAATTTTAATTTTTTCAGGATTTCCAAGCAAAACAGGAATTACTTCTGTTTCTTTTACCAAGCGTTTTGTCGCTTGGAGAATACGTGGCTCTTCCCCTTCAGGGAGAACGATACGAGCATTTTTGCCAACCAGGTTGGCTTTGAGACTTTCAAAAACTTCCATGAGTTTTCTCCTTTAAGAAAATAAATTATACTCCAAACAATTTTTAAAGAGTATTAGTTGATAACTGAGTAATAAGATTGCTGAAATCATCCGGTAAGGGGCTTTCTAGCTGCAAATCTTGCTCTAGAAAGGGATGATAAAAAGATAAATAATGACAATGCAGAGCCTGGCGCTGAATCCCATCGTCTAGGCTGCCTCCATAGAGATCGTCTCCCAACAAAGGAAAACCGATATGAGAAAAATGCACTCGTATCTGATGAGTTCGCCCAGTATGCAGGCAAATATCGACTAGGTGAATATTTCTATAAGACGCTACAACTTTGTAAGACGTATGGGCGTATTTCCCACCTTTGGCAACCCGTCTCGTGATAATGGAATCTTCATCACGCGCAATCGGGGCGATAATCTCCCCTTCAGGCTCCAAGACACCAACTCCTTTAACTAAAGCAAAGTAACGTTTTTCGATAGACTTTCGTTGCAACTGCTTGTCTAAACGTGCATGAGCGTAGCCGTGCTTGGCAAAGAGCATCAAACCAGATGTATCTCTATCAAGCCTAGTCACGATGTGAACTTGCTGGTTTTCATAGTTTCGCTTGACATAGTAGCCCTTGATAAAATTGGCAATGGTATTGGAATGATTGACACTGGGGATGGAAGCTACTCCATAAGGCTTATTCAAAACCAGAAAATGGTCATCCTCGTAGAGAATATCCAGTGGACGCTCAATTGCTTCCAACGTTTCAAAGCCTTCCTCTGCTGGAATGTCAATAGTTATCTTGTCTCCAATATCTAAGAGATAAGTCGCATTTTGAGTTTGGCCATTGACCAGAATAGCCCCGCCTCGAAACTTAATCTTAGCCAAAAGTCCCTTGGAAACCTCATGTTTCTTGAGGAAGGTTTTGACTTTGACGTGCTCATCTGCGAGAAATTCGAACCTCATTCATCCACCTCTCCGATGAAGGCATCTTTGACACGATTCCAGAAACTAGTGTGGCTTGGAGTCGCTACGAAGTGAATCTTATGATGGTCGATTTGATACTCAATCCGTTCGATATTACGGAATGAATAAACGCTGTTATCGACTGATATCGTGTGGTAATCATTGCGTGTCGGCAAGAGTTCAATCTTATCTTTTTTGGGAATAATGATCGATGATCCTAAAGTACGATAGACTCGGTTGTTAAGACTCGCTATCTCCGTCAACTGCAAGGCTTCAATGGTCGGATGCAAGACAGCTCCCCCCAAGGACTTGTTGTAGGCAGTACTTCCCGTCGGCGTTGAAACAGTCACTCCATCTCCACGAAATCTCTCGAACGGAACATGGTTAATGATGATATCCGCAACCATGGTGCGATCTGATCGACGGATGCTCGCTTCATTTAAAGCACGGAAGATTTTCACCTCTCCATTTTCAAGCGTTACCTTAACATTCAAAACTGGATAAGAAACTTTGGCACCAGTATCTAGTAAAAGATTGGTCACCAACTGATCCAACTCAAAATCACGATAATCTGTGTAAAATCCCAAATGCCCTGTATGAACACCTACAAATCGAACCTTGTCTAACTGATTCTCATACTTGTGAAAGGCAGACAAAAGCATCCCGTCGCCACCAATAGAAATGACGATGTCGGGATTGGTATCGTTCAGTATAAAATGTTGTTTCTTGAGTTTTTCCCTCAGCTCATGCAAAACCTTCTGACTCTGAGGTTTTCTATTTGCTATGAGGTCAACTCGTTTACCTGTATTCTTCATCTGTATCGTCACTATTTCCTACACCATCGTTTAGTTTTCTGCTCAATGGATCAAAGAGAGCCTGCGCTTCCTGGATATCATCACGAATCTTACCCATTTCTTCATCCAGTTGATAGGCTATTTTGGCCGTGATTTCCAGTCTTTTCCTGATTTCTTCTGGAAAATCGCCCTGATATTTATAATTGAGCGAGTGTTCAATCGTAGCCCAGAAATTCATGGCTAAAGTCCGTATTTGAATTTCCGCCAAAATCGTCTTAGCCCCGTTGATCGTATCAACCGTGTACTCAACAACCACGTGATAAGAACGATAGCCCGAAGCCTTACGATGAGTGATATAGTCTCGTTCCTGAACGACTCTCATATCTTGGCGTTTACGTAGAATTGCAACAACTTCTTCCACGTCATCAACGAACTGAACCATGACACGTAAACCCGCAATGTCTTGCAGATCATGTTCCAGACTTGCATATGTAATTCCTCGACGAGCCATTTTTTCTTTGATACTTTCAATCGGTTTGACACGACCCGTTACAAACTCAATCGGAGAATGCTTGTTTTGCTTACGATACTGTTTGCGAATCCCCCGAAGTTTAATCTTCAATTCACCAACAGCCTGAATGTAAGGATCTAAAAATTCTTCCCATTCTATGGTCATACTTTCTCCCTTGTAATGTTTGATTGCTCTGTCGAAAATCTTTGATTTTTTCAGTACATTCGTATACAATAAATACATTGTCCATTATACCATAAATCGCTTTCAAAGATATAGAAAAGGTTGAAAAAATGAAACATTTAGAAATAGAATTGAAAACACTTCTGAAAAAAGAGGAATATGTTCATCTAAAAAAACAGTTTTCCCATATCCAACCCGTCCTTCAGAAAAACTACTACATTGACACACTAGATTTTCAATTGCGTGAAAAGAAGATTGCCATGCGCATTCGCACTTTTGCAGATTGGGCGGAATTGACCTTAAAAGTACCTCAAACTGTAGGAAATATGGAATACAACCAGAAACTAACTCTTCCAGAAGCTGAATCGTACCTAGAAAAACAAAAACTACCTCCAGGTCTCGTTCTAGAGAAACTCGCTAAGATTGGCATCGAAAGCCATGACTGGTTTGTTCTAGGCTGTCTTTCCACTCTACGTTATGAAATGAAAACTGAAATTGGCTTAATGGCCTTAGATGAAAGTCACTACTTTGACCAGACGGACTATGAACTCGAGCTTGAAGTCACCGACCATGAAAAAGGGAAAGCTGATTTTAAGAGATTTTTAGATGAAAATCAGATAACCTATCAGAAAGCTCCTTCAAAATTAATTCGTTTTATTAAAAGCATGAAAAAAAGCTGAAATAATCTCCTTTTTTTGGTAAAATAGAAAAGATAAAAATAAAAGAATCTGGCTTTGAAAAACAAAGCTTTCTCAAAGAAGATTCACAAAGTTTACAGAGGACGGTCTATAATGTCAGATAGAAACAACATGAAACTTTTCACCCTAAACTCTAACCATGAAATCGCTCAAAAGATTGCGGATACAGTTGGTGTACCTCTCGGGAAGTTATCCTCTCGACAATTTTCTGACGGCGAAATCCAGGTCAACATCGAAGAAAGTGTCCGTGGTTACGATGTCTACATCATCCAGTCAACCAGCTACCCTGTTAGCAACCACTTGATGGAGTTGTTAATCATGGTTGACGCTTGTGTACGTGCAAGTGCTCATAGTATCAACGTTGTCCTCCCTTACTTTGGTTATGCGCGTCAGGATCGTATCGCTTCTTCTCGCGAACCCCTCACTGCAAAACTAGTTGCCAATATGCTTGTCAAAGCTGGTGTAAGCCGTGTTCTAACGCTGGACCTCCACGCTGTTCAGGTCCAAGGTTTCTTTGACATTCCTGTAGACAATCTTTATACTGTTCCTCTATTTGCTAAGCACTACTGTGATAAAGGACTTCTTGGCTCTGATGTTGTTGTTGTTAGTCCAAAGAACTCTGGTGTTAAACGTGCACGTAGTTTGGCTGAATACCTTGATGCTCCTATCGCTATCATTGACTACGCGCAAGATGATTCTGATCGTAACGAAGGCTATATCATTGGGGATGTTGAAGGCAAGAAAGCTATCTTGATTGACGATATCCTAAATACTGGTCGTACTTTCTCTGAAGCAGCTAAAATCGTTGAACGTGAAGGCGCAACTGAGATTTATGCAGTATCCAGTCACGGTTTATTTGTTGAAGGTGCAGCAGACCTTCTTGACGCTACAAACATCAAGAAATCCTTGTGACAGACTCCGTAGCTACCAAAGAAAGAACTCCAGAAAATGTATGTTACATTACTGCTAGCGAATTAATCGGAGATGCTATCGTCCGCATCCATGAAAGAAAACCAGTCAGCCCACTCTTTGCTTACAACAAAAAGAAATAAGGTGATTCTTTGATTTATTTGGACAATGCTGCTACGACTCCTATGTCAGCAGTAGCTATTTCTGAAATGACCAAGGTCATGCAAGAAACTCATGGTAATCCTTCTAGTATTCATAGTCATGGTCGGCAGGCTGGCAAACTCTTGCGAGAAGCTCGTCAAGACTTGGCCCTCTTACTAGGAACAAAACCTCAACATATCTTTTTACATCTGGCGGTACAGAAAGTAACAATACAGCCATTATCGGCTATTGTCTCCGTCATCAAAATCAGGGAAAACATATCATCACAACAGCTATTGAACACCATTCTGTGCTTGAGACTATCGATTATCTGGTTCAACATTTTGATTTTGAAGCGACCATCATCCAACCAGTAAATCAAGAAATCACTGCCCAACAGATTCAAGAGGCTTTACGTGACGATACCATTCTCGTTTCCACCATGTATGCTAACAATGAAACTGGAAGTCTCTTACCTATCGCTGAGATTGGACGTGTTTTAAAAGATCATCCTGCAGCTTATCATGTAGATGCTGTTCAAGCTATCGGAAAAATTCCTATCCATCCCGAGGAATTGGGAATTGATTTCCTCAGCGCTTCTGCCCACAAATTTCATGGACCAAAAGGAGTTGGCTTTCTTTATGCTTCTTCCGCGGACTTTGATTCCTACCTTCACGGTGGAGACCAAGAACAAAAGAAACGGGCTGGAACAGAAAATCTTGCTGCCATTGTAGGTATGGTCGCTGCTCTCAAAGAGGATTTAAATGACCAAGCTAAGCATTACCAAAAACTAAGCGCACTCAAATCTGCTTTTTTAGAAGAAATTGCAGGTCTCGACTACTATCTCAATGAAAGCAACCACCAACTACCTTATGTTGTCAACATTGGCTTTCCTGGCCAAAAAAATGATTTGCTCTTGCTACGGTTAGATCTTGAAGGAATTTCAATTTCTACCGGTTCAGCTTGTACTGCTGGTATTGTGCAAACCAGTCATGTACTTGAAGCATTTTATGGGTCTGATTCGCATCGATTGAAAGAATCTGTCCGTATCAGTCTCTCTCCTCTTAACGCTGAGGAGGAACTGAAACAACTCGCACAAACCTTAAAAAATATTATTGGAGATTAATCTAATGGCATTCGAAAAAACCATTAAACTACAAAACTGCCGCTACGACTACACACTTAGCCCAACTGTCAAAAAGTTCACACTGAAAGATAATACTTTCTTTGAAACAAAAGTTGGAAACTTCGAACTGACTCGTTTGCTTGAGAAAGTACCCAACAGCGGTGAAGGTTTCAAGCTAAAAATCATCATCAACAAAGACCTTACAGGTGCTAAACTCAACATCACTGACAAGTCAGGCCTTCGTTTGGTTAATATCTTTAAATCAGAAGACAACCACATTCATCAGGAAAAATTCTACTTCCTCATGGACAGTTTAGTAGAACGCGGTATCTTCACTAAAGAAGAAAGATAATTGCCTATGTATCGACTTACCTATCAAGATAACTATCACGTAGAACGTACACTTGAATATAAGGATTACGAAGAGCTTATGTTATCTCTATCAGGCTGTGTGACCCTACCTGATACTCTCCTAATCAGCTCCTTAACGCTGAATGATAAGGTGATTTATCAAGGATTGGTTGGCGATCTCTACCGTTTTCTATCACAAGTTCATTTTTCAGATAAAAACTAAGAAATTTCTTAGTTTTTTCTTGTTTTTGTTGATTTTTTCACAATGTTTCTATAAAATAGAAGAATAGAAAGGTTGTGATTTTGTGAAAGATAAACAGTCTGCTATTCCAAAAGCAACAGCAAAAAGACTCTCTCTTTACTATCGAATTTTCAAGAGATTTCATGCAGAAAAAATCGAACGTGCCAACTCCAAGCAAATTGCAGAGGCTATCGGTATCGATTCTGCGACAGTTCGTCGGGATTTTTCCTATTTTGGCGAACTAGGTCGTCGTGGTTTTGGTTACGATGTCAAAAAATTGATGAATTTTTTTGCGGATCTCCTAAATGATAACTCAATTACAAATGTTATGCTGGTTGGGATTGGAAATATGGGCCATGCCCTTCTCCACTACCGATTCCACGAGCGTAACAAGATGAAAATTATCATGGCCTTTGACCTAGATGACCATCCAGAAGTTGGAAGTCAAACACCAGATGGGATTCCAATCTATGGTATCTCACAGATTAAAGAAAAAATCAAAGAAGCAGATGTCAAAACTGCTATCCTAACAGTTCCAAGTATTAAATCACAAGAAGTTGCCAATCTTTTGGTTGATGCAGGCATAAAAGGTATTCTCAGCTTTTCCCCCGTTCACCTTCACCTCCCAAAAGATGTGGTCGTTCAGTATGTCGATTTGACAAGCGAACTCCAAACCCTCCTCTATTTTATGCGTAAAGAGGATTAGAAAGCGAAAGCATTTATGAAAAAACCAGTTATTGGGATTACAGGAAATGAAAAAGCTCATCCAGATGATGACATCATGATGAGCTATGCAGCAAAGGGCTTTGTTGAAGGAGTCAAGGACGCTGGCGGAATTCCAATCATCCTACCGATTGGTGATCAAGAAATGGCTGCCTATTACATCAGTATCATTGATAAGCTCATCCTAACGGGTGGGCAAAATGTTGATCCAAAATACTATGGTGAACCAAAGGCTATTGATAGTGATGACTACCACCTTCAAAGAGATATTTTTGAACTAGCACTTATCAAAGAAGCGATTAAGCAAAAGAAACCAATTTTCTCTGTTTGTCGGGGTACTCAACTTTTCAATGTCGCCATGGGAGGCACGCTACACCAAGATATCGAGGATCATTGGCAGGACTGTTCAGCCGAATACACAACACAACGCCTCGTAACGGAACCTGATACAATTCTCCGAGAAATCTATGGAGAAATCTCTCATATCAACTCCTTCCACCACCAGAGCATTAAAGATCTAGCTTCAAATCTTAAGGTTGTAGCACATGATCCTAAAGATGGAATCATTGAGGCTGTGACAACTACGGACGGCTTTCCTTATCTTGGTGTCCAATGGCATCCAGAATTTCTCTTTGAAAATCGTCCCAAAGATAAAACGCTATTTGACTATGTTGTTAACGAACTCTAAATTAGATTCGTCTTTTCACGGTAACTAAAGTAATCCGAGTGAGAGACAATCAGATGGTCCAAGAAAACGATACCCATCAGTTCGCAGGCTTCCTTGACTAGCTTAGTGACATGATCGTCGTTTCGACTAGGAGATACTGCACCAGATGGATGATTGTGAACGAGAATCACGGAGGTAGCCATATGCTTGAGGGCATAGTGAAGAATTTCCCTCGGTTCAGCAATGCTGCGTGTCGCAGATCCGATAAAAATAGTTTGCTGATGGATGATTTGATTTTGAGTATTGAGATAGAGCGCCACTAGGTGCTCTTGTTTTTTGTCGCCAAGTTCCTGTTGCATTTTCTTGGCTAGCTTTTGACTACTGAGAATACTTTCCATCTCAAGGGTTTCATGTTTGTGAATGCGGTGTCCCAGTTCAATCACTGCTTGTAGTTCAATGGCTTTAATCCGTCCAATACCAGACAGACTCTGCAATTCCTGCAGGGTCATATTTTTCAGATCAGTTAGACTGTTAAGACTATTCAAGACTCTCTGGGAAATTTCAAAAACATTGGCCGTACGCGTTCCGGTTCTGAGTAGAATTGCTAGCAATTCTTGATTGCTCAGTGCCTCTACTCCTTCTTTAACCAGTCTTTCTCTAGGCAAAAGTGAATCTTCTTGGAATGAAATGCTGTACATAAAAATCCTCCTCACTTTATTATTCGTGAGAAGGATGGAAAATTAGATTTTTTTCTCAATTGGAGCTACACTGGCTAAGAGTTTTTTCAGCCCCACTTCTGGGAAATTGATTTTCAACTCCTGAGTATCACCGCTACCAGAGACTTCCAGAACAGTTCCCTCTCCCCACTTCTTGTGGAGAGCAATATCCCCAATAGACCAGTTGGTATCGCTTGAATCTTTTTTATTTCCGGCTGCTAACTGTCCAAACGGAAGACCACTTGACTGGATAGAGCTTGGTGCAGCATTCCGTTTCCGTTCTTGAAGGGCCTGAGCTAGGCTCATACCTTGACCAAAGGCCACTCCACCACTGCTATAAGATGCCTTAAAGCTAGTATTCGCCGGACGAGCCAAGCCTTGATATTCAATCAAGTCCGAACTAATTTCATTGATAAAACGAGTTGGACGATTGTAGTTGGTACGCCCAAAAAGCAAGCGAGAGTTAGCATTGGTCAGATAAAGGATCTTTTCTGCGCGTGTAATACCGACATAGGCCAAACGGCGTTCTTCTTCCAGTTCATCAGGATCCTCAGCTGCACGGCTAAGTGGAAAGACATTTTCCTCCATCCCAATGATAAAGACAACTGGGAACTCAAGTCCCTTAGCTGCGTGCAAGGTCATCAAGGTCACTTCCGATGTTTCCTGACTACCAGAGTCCGTATCCGCAATCAGGGCAAGGTCATTCAAGAAACGACTGAGTTTGTCCAAACCTGTTTCCTCTTCTTGACTATCAGGATTGTCGTCAAAATTCTTGGTAACAGATAGAAATTCCTCGATATTTTCAACCCGAGCCTTGCTTTCTAAGGTCGCTTGGGCATTGAGAATATCGATATAACCTGTTTTTTTCTAGAACAGCCTCAACCAGCTCGGTGATAGTTAATTGATCCAGTTTTTTTCTCGCAAATCCAAAAATCATATTGGCAAAGTCCCAAATTGACTGTGCTGCCTTCCCCTTGATTCCTGATAACATGATATTGGCTGAAGCATCCAGCATAGACATGTCTTGCATATTAGCAAAGCCGCGAATTTTCTCAACGGTTCCTGGGCCAATTCCGCGTTTAGGCTCGTTGATAATGCGCTCAAAACTGATATTATCACTCAAATTGGCAATGAGGTTAAGATAAGCGATAATATCACGGATTTCCTTACGGCTGTAGAACTTGGTTCCTCCAACCATAGTATAAGGAATATTGGACTTGAGCAAGGCTTCCTCAATGGTACGGGATTGTGCATTAGTCCGATAAAGAACTGCAAAATCCTTATGAAGGAAGTTTTGACTGCGACCAAGTTCATCGATGGTTTTGGCTACAAAAACAGCCTCATCTTGTTCGTCATTTGCGCGATAGTAAATAATCTGCTCTCCATCCGCATTCTGGGTCCAGAGATTCTTGGGACGGCGATTTTTATTGTTTTTGATGACGTCGTTTGCAGCTTGAAGAATAGTTTTGGTTGAACGATAATTCTCCTCTAACAAAACGACCTTGGCGTTAGGGTAATCTTTCTCAAAATCCAAAATATTCTGCATATCAGCCCCACGCCAACCGTAAATAGACTGGTCAGCATCACCGACTACGCAGATATTTTTAAAGCGTGAAGCCAAGAGTTTGACCAGTTGGTACTGGGCATGGTTGGTATCTTGGTACTCATCAACGTGAATGTACTGGAACTTCTGCTGATAGTAGGTCAAGACGTCAGGATTTTGATCAAAGAGACGCAGGGTCAGCATAATCAAATCATCAAAGTCAAGGGACTCAGACTGACGAAGCTCCTTTTGATAGGCCGTATAACACTGAGCAACGATTTGCGTATACATATCACCAGCCTGGGCAGCATAAGCCACATCATCAATCAAGTCATTCTTAGCATTGGAAATAGTCCCTAAAATGCTCCGTTCATTCCATTTTTTAGGATCCAAGTTCAACTGCTTGAGAATGCGTTTCATGAGAGTTCGTTGCTCACCTGGATCTACAATAGTGAAATTTCGGTTATAGCCAATATGATCCGCATCACGACGTAGAATACGAACACACATGGAGTGAAAGGTCGCAATCAGACAGTCCTGAGTAGCTGGATTGAGGCCATAGGCACGCTCCTTCATCTCACGCGCCGCCTTATTGGTAAAGGTAATGGCCAAGATATTCCAAGGATTGACCATCTTTTCATCAATCAAATAAGCAATACGGTGGGTCAAAACTCGGGTCTTCCCAGAACCAGCACCAGCCATGATCAATAATGGACCTTCTGTTGTTTGCACCGCCTCGGCTTGACGGTCATTCATTCCATTCAATAATGCGTTCATTTCTCTTCCTTACTCTTGAAGTCAATATTTCTATTATATCAGAAATCAGGGAAAATATCTTTACCTAGACTGATTGCTTGTAGAAGACACCTCTCTCATCAGCTAAAGACAACTCCCATATCTAGACAAGAAAATGAGCTTGGAAAGCTTTTCCAAACTCATTTTAATTCAATTACAATATACTAGAACAAACCTAGAACAGTTCCGTCGCTTTCAACATCCATGTTGAGAGCTGCTGGTCGTTTTGGAAGACCTGGCATGGTCATGACATCACCTGTTAAGGCAACGATGAAGCCCGCACCTAATTTTGGTACCAATTCACGAATGGTAATTTCAAAGTTTTCTGGAGCTCCAAGTGCACTTGGGTTGTCAGAGAAACTGTACTGAGTTTTCGCCATACAGATTGGCAATTTGTCCCAACCATTCTGAACGATTTGAGCAATTTGCGTTTGAGCTTTCTTCTCAAAGTTCACTTTGCTACCACGGTAGATTTCAGTGACAATTTTTTCAATCTTTTCTTGGACAGAAAGGTCATTGTTATAAAGACGAGTATAGTTTGCTGGATTTTCAGAGATAGTCTTGACAAGCGTTTCGGCAAGTGCTACACCACCTTCTGCCCCATCAGCCCAGACACTTGCTAGTTCAACTGGCACATCAATAGAAGCACAAAGTTCTTTCAAGGCTGCAATTTCAGCTTCTGTATCAGTGATAAATTCGTTAATCGCAACAACTGCTGGAATACCAAACTTACGAATATTTTCAACGTGACGTTTCAAGTTAGCAAAACCTGCACGAACTGCTTCTACATTTTCCTCTGTCAAAGCGTCCTTAGCTACACCACCATTCATCTTAAGGGCACGAAGGGTTGCAACGATGACAACTGCATCTGGAGATGTTGGCAAGTTTGGTGTCTTAATGTCAAGGAATTTCTCAGCACCAAGGTCCGCACCAAAACCAGCTTCAGTAACAGTATAATCAGCCAAGCGAAGGGCTGTGCTTGTTGCCAAAACAGAGTTACATCCATGAGCGATATTGGCAAATGGACCACCGTGTACAAAGGCAGGTGTACCGTAAATTGTCTGAACCAAGTTCGGTTTGATAGCATCTTTCAAAATCAATGCTAATGCTCCCTCAACCTGTAAATCACCAACAGTAACTGGTGTACGGTCATAGCGATAGCCAATAACGATGCTAGCCAAGCGCTTTCAAATCTTCAATATCAGTCGCCAAGCAAAGAATGGCCATGATTTCTGAAGCAACTGTAATATCAAAACCATCCTCACGAGGAATACCGTTTAGAGGACCACCAAGTCCAACGGTTACATGACGAAGGGCACGGTCATTCAAGTCTACTACACGTTTCCAGAGGATACGACGTTGGTCGATTCCCAGCTCATTTCCTTGGTGTAAGTGGTTGTCAATCAAGGCAGAAAGAGCGTTGTTAGCAGTTGTAATGGCATGCATATCCCCGGTAAAGTGAAGGTTGATGTCTTCCATTGGCAACACTTGGGCATAACCACCACCGGCTGCACCACCCTTAATCCCCATTACTGGGCCAAGAGACGGTTCGCGAATAGCAATCATGGTTTTCTTACCAATCTTGTTCAAGGCATCCGCAAGACCAATGGTAATAGTTGATTTCCCTTCACCGGCTGGCGTTGGGTTAATGGCAGTTACCAAGATCAATTTACCAACTGGATTGCTCTCAACTGCACGAATTTTATCAAAGCTGAGCTTAGCCTTGTACTTCCCGTACAATTCCAAATCGTCGTAAGAAATACCAAGTTTCTCAACAACATCAACGATTGGATTCAACTCAATACTCTGTGCGATTTCAATATCTGTTTCATTCAAAACTCCTCTAACCTCTAATATGATAATTCATTATAACACAAAACAAGATTTTTAACATCCATAAACTCTCTAAACGTTCGTAAATATCCTGAATTTCAAGATTTTTAGGGCCCTTTGAAAAATTTTATATGGCTTTATAGTTTTAGACTATAAAGAATGTGAAAATAATCTAGTCAAGAAAAAAATTATCAATTTCAGACAAATCATGGAGAATTTTATTATCTTCAATTTCTAAACTTTCTGCCATCTCAATAGAGTACTCAAACCTAAGTTTAGTATTTATTGACAAATCAAACGAATATGCTTGTATTTCGCCCAATTTTTTATACTTTTCTATAATTTCGTTGTAAATGACAAGATAATTTTCGTCTATAGTTTTTATGTAACTATTCAGATTTTCTTTGTAATCTTGAATTATCCTTTGTTCTCTTTCATTTAATATTCCCTTACCTATCTCCAAATTATCGAAGTAGATATTGAACCAACTACAGAACCAAGAACAGGTATTGGAATCATGATCTGACCAATACAAGCACCAATTGTTGCAAAGGAAGCATCCATTACATTTAATGTCAAAAGATTCATAAATTCATCTTGGGTTATTTCTGTAGATCTATACTTTAGAATAATGTCTATCATTCCATAAGTTGCCATAACTAAAGCACTAGCATTTGGAGCACTAATACCAAAGACATTTGTTAATCCGTAAATGGAATAACCAGATATTGCCCCCTTTACAACTCCTTCAGCTGTGTCCAATCCACAATCTAACCAATCTGATTGTTCGAATTCAAAAATACTTTTTCCTTCTTTGTATTTCCCATACACAGTCGACATTAATGCTAAACCACCCTGTAAAAAAGCTGCGTTTCTTGCAACCTTGTTAGCTTCTTTTAAATTTGGTAATGCATGTTTTTGGGCCACTAATCTTTTTTTATTTAATTCTTGTTGTTTTAGTCTGACTGTTTTACGAATATTCTTCTCTTCAGAATCTATAAGAGAATGAATTGAATTTTTTTGAGCGTCTTTATAATCTAGAGCAGAGGATTTCATCCAATATTTGTATGAAGTAAATCCCTTGCTTTCAGTGATATCATTAATCATTTGGCGTATATCCGTAATTTGTTTAATGGATAATCTCTTGCCATTCAATTCAACTTCTTTTGCTCCCGCCATTATTTTTTCAAATACTTGAACGTGATCTTTTGGAAACATCATTTTCATTTTTGAACTGTAATGAAACGATTGAGCTAGTTCATCACGTAAATTACCATAAAACTTCATTTGAATGGTATTTCTACCAATTAATAAATCGGCTGGTCCATTATCATTCAATACTTTGACAATAGGATTTAAGCCTTCGATGGCTCTCCTCGCATTTACAATCCCTGCTTCTGCAAATTCAGCGATGAAGCCGTGACCACCATAATCTCCTCCACGCTTCTTTAAAATAACGTCTTCAATTTTGTCTCTCGTATAGTTTAAAATCTTTGAGGCTTTGTCCTTGTTTAAGATGACTCTGCGTGCTTCATCCTCTATGATTTTCATAGCAATTTGTAAGTCCTGAATCCTTAAATTATTTAAACAATTAACATATGCACCAATACCTTGGTTAAAAGCCTGATTAAAAATCTGATTACTCATTTATTCTAATTTCCTTATTTACCATAGCAGTCAATGATAGAGTTGAATTCACTAAAGCACCTGCTTGATATTTTTCGTCATCAGTAAATAAGCTATAGTCCATTCCAGTTAAAGATAAATTGGCTAAATGAATTCCTTCTGTTTGTTTTTCAGTTAGTTCTATTAATTCCGTAACTTCTATTACTTTTTCTTTAAGTTGTCTAGCCAACAATTCTACCTTTTTCTGTTCCTCTATAGCCTCTTTTGCAACTTCTTCATTTTTCCTATTAGCTACTACACCAGCGCCTATAGAAGCGGTCAACATAGCGCCTGCAATTCCCCAACCGACAGGACCAGCCAATGCTAAAAATGCGTTACCGGCTGCCACTCCACCGCCACCAGCTGCTACACTTCCACCACCTAACCAAGCCAGAGCGGCGCTATTTGCTGCAGCACCTGACAAACTTGAAATTGCAGTACCTGTTGATGCAACACCAAATTTAGTTGCAACACCCATAGCGGCAGTAGGCCCTAAAGTTGCAACTGTTACTCCTAATGCGCTAAGTGAAGCCGTAGCCGCTGTGCTACCACTTGCTAATTCAGCTTCCTTAATTGACTGTGAAATAGCAATTTGCTTATCTTCAAAATTCTGAATTTCAACATCAATTGCTTCTAATTTTGTTTCAAACTCTTTTGGTTTATTTGCTAGTTTGTTAATTCTTTCTTCAACAATTTTTACAACTTTGATAGCTTTATCCCTAACCTGATAAAGCTCTATTGATTTATTAGCCAAGCTATCAGCTTCCTCATTATAACAACTAATAGCTTCATTATATCCATCAACAGCTTCTTGTCTTAGTTTAGAATTAAAAAGGTCTACCGATTCAATTTGTTCTTTTGTATTATTCGCTATTTTCCCAGCTTCGTTAAATGTTTCAGAAGTCACATTTGTTATCTGATGTGCTACATCTCCGGCAACTCCAACAGCTTTCACTGAGACATCTGAGACAACATTACCAACTTGGCTTGATACTTCACCTATAGTTTTTACAGATTCAGTAATAACTTCTCCAGTAAATTTACTCGCTTCATTTAAAGCTTCGCTAGTAGCAGAACCGACATCATTCAATACTTTACCACCTTCCTTTGCAATGTTATCTGCAAATTTAAAAAAATCCATAATAATACCCCTATTAATTTACTTAGATTCATTATCTTATTTATTACTATAAATGTCAATAATAATATATTTTTCTTTTAAATGCTTTCTTTGACTTGCATATCATTTTTGTGTACAATAGTGCTATGAAAATTTTAGTCACGTCAGGCGGTACCAGTGAAGCTATCGATAGTGTCCGCTCTATTACTAACCATTCTACAGGTCGCTTGGGGAAAATCATCACGGAGACCTTGCTGGCGGCAGGGCATGAAGTTTGTTTGATAACGACAAAACGAGCTCTGAAGCCAGAAGCTCATCCCAACCTAAGCATTCGAGAAATTGATAATACCAACGACCTTCTAGTTGTGATGCAAGAACTTGTTAAGGAATATCAGGTCTTAATCCACTCAATGGCTGTGTCTGACTACACTCCTGTTTATATGACGGGGCTTGAGGAGGTACAGGCTAGCCCTAATTTAGAAGAATTTTTAAGCAAGCAGAATCATCAAGCTAAGATTTCTTCAACTGATGAAGTTCAGGTCTTATTCCTGAAAAAAACACCCAAAATCATCTCTTTGGTCAAAGAATGGAACCCTGCCATTCATCTGATTGGTTTCAAACTATTGGTTGATGTCTCTGAGGATTATCTCATTGAGATTGCTAGAAAAAGTCTTATCAAGAACCAAGCAGACTTAATCATCGCAAATGACCTGACTCAAATTTCAGCAAACCAGCATCAAGCAATCTTTGTTGAGAAAGAGGAACTCCAAACCGTTCAAACCAAAGAGGAAATAGCAAACCTCCTCCTTGAAAAAATTCAAGCATACGATTTTTAGAAAGGAAAGCCATGGCAAATATTCTCATCGCAGTGACAGGTTCCATTGCCTCCTATAAATCAGCTGATCTAGTCAGTTCCTTGAAGAAACAGGGCCATCAGGTCACTGTCTTAATGACTGAGGCAGCGAGAGAGTTTATCCAACCGCTGACACTACAGGTCCTCTCTCAAAATCCTGTCCACCTTGATGTCATGCAGGAACCCGCTCCTGATCAAGTCAATCATATCGAACTAGGCAAAAGGACTGACCTTTTTATTGTAGCCCCAGCTACTGCTAATACCATAGCAAAGTTAGCCCATGGATTTGCGGACAACATGGTGACAAGTACAGCACTTGCCCTGCCAGACCACGTCAAAAAGTTAGTCGCGCCAGCCATGAATACAAAGATGTATGACCATCCGGCAACCCAGGCTAATCTAAAAACATTAGAGACCTATGGTTATCAGATCATCTCTCCAAAAGAATCTCTACTAGCCTGTGGCGATCACGGCAAAGGCGCCCTAGCTGACCTGAATACTATATTAGAAAGAATAAAGGAAACCCTCGATGAACAAACGCTCTAACATTGCCCCAATTGCTATCTTTTTTGCAGTTATGCTCGTTATCCACTTTTTGAGCTCTCTCCTATTTAATCTTTTCCCATTTCCAATTAAACCAACTATCGTTCATATTCCAGTAATCATTGCTAGTATCATTTACGGCCCACGAGTTGGTGTTACACTTGGTTTCTTGATGGGACTGCTAAGCTTAACGGTAAACACGATTACCATCCTTCCAACCAGCTACCTCTTCTCACCATTCGTACCGAACGGAAACATTTACTCTGCGATTATCGCTATTGTCCCTCGCATTTTGATCGGTCTGACACCTTACTTGGTCTATAAACTGATGAAATAAAACTGGGCTAATCCTAGCTGGTGCCCTTGGTTCCCTTACCAACACCGTCTTTGTCCTTGGGGGGATCTTCTTCCTTTTTGGAAATGTCTTCGACGGCAATATCCAAAAACTCCTAGCAACCGTCATTTCTACAAACTCAATTGCCGAGCTTGTCATTTCTGCCGTTCTAACAGTAGCAATTGTCCCACGTTTACAAACCTTGAAGAAATAAAAAATCAACTCCACTTTCATCCTGAAGGTGGAGTTTAGCATTTAAAACATAAGAAACATCAATAGAATATGAAAGCCAAAGCGCAGGAGCTGATACGAAAGAGGGGTAGGTTGCTGGCTTTTCTGGCTATCCAAGTATAGGGTTAGTGATAGAAAAACCAAACCAAATGCAATCACCAATCTGACGAAATAAGCAATTTCGAGTATTGCTGCCATCAAAAGAAAACCTAATAAAGGAAGGCTAAAGAGTGAAACAGCCAGACTGCTTGCTAATAGAGAGAGTAGAGACAGGACCAATAAACTATAAACTAGGAAACGAGTCCAACCTGAGACTACTTTCCCTTCACTTTTCTGTTTTGACATCATCACGATTACCACGACTAGGTAGACAAAAAGTATCATCACAATTTCTCCTCAGTTCCTATTATTCTTTACCACATTTTAACCAAATTTTCCCGAAAAATCAATAAAGCTTCTTGACTTGATTGGTGATTTATTGTACTATACTTGTGTATATACAGATAAATGGAGGTTCTTATGGATATACGGAAAAAAACGCAGTTTATGACTATGACTGCCCTACTCACTGCAATAGCGATTTTGATTCCAATCATTATGCCTTTTAAAATCGTTATCCCACCGGCTTCTTACACCTTGGGAAGTCATATCCCCATCTTTATCGCCATGTTTCTTTCGCCTTTGATGGCTGCTTTTGTGATTATTGCTTCTAGTCTCGGCTTCCTAATGGCAGGTTATCCCCCTGTTATTGTACTTCGTGCCTTCTCTCACATTGTTTTTGGTACTTTGGGGGCTTTGTACTTAAAGAAATTCCCTGAAACCTTGGATAAACCAAAGACATCTTGGATTTTTAACTTTGTTTTGGGTGTTGTTCATGCTATCGCTGAAGTAATAGCTTGTATCATCTTCTATGCTACTTCAGGGACAAATGTTGAAAATATGTTTTATGTTCTCTTTGTCCTAGTTGGTTTTGGCACAATCGTCCATAGTATGGTAGACTATACATTAGCACTAGCTGTCTATAAAGTGCTTCGAAAACGTCGCTAAAAGGAAAAACTATGACAAAGGATCGCAAACAAGCTCTTCTCAAACTATTAAAAGAAGCGCCAAAAGCTCTCAATGGTCAAACCTTGGCTGAACACTTTCATGTTACGCGTCAGGTCATTGTACAGGACATCGCTATTCTCCGAGCAGATGGAGCTCCTATCCTATCCACCAATCGTGGCTATATCTACAAAGAAAATGATGCCAGCCCCTACGTGCACAAACTCTTTAAAGTGAAACATGAACTGGAAGAAATCGGTCAGGAACTACTAGCTATTGTAGACAATGGCGGACGCGTTCAAATATCTTAATCGATCATCCCGTTTATGGCGAAATTGAAACCCTACTCAAACTCACCTGCCGCCGAGATGTCCAGCACTTTCTGGAACAAGTCGAGAATTCAGACTTTAGACCCCTTTCTGAATTGACAGACGGCATCCATTACCACCTTGTTGAAGCCGAGACACAACAAGACCTCCACTATATCGAGGAGGCCTTGGATCAGTTAGGTTATTTAGTAAAAGACTAGAAAATTTCTTTTTCCCAGCCGTTCTCTGTGCGGTGGCGATAGAAGAATTCAGACTTGTCAGGTGCTTCCATCATTTCCATCAAAGGCAACATATCATAGGCCAGATCCAAGTTTGGAATCTGGTCTTTTTGTACCCAACATACTTCTCCTTCTTCTGAAGATTGGAGATTTCCAGTAAACTCTGTCGCTTTATAGCAAACGACGATGTAGCGCCCACCTGTATCTAAGGGCCAGTTTTTAATGCCGACTAGTTGTGGATTCTGAATCGTTAGACCTGTTTCTTCATAAATCTCACGAATGACAGACTCGGCAAAAGCCTCGCCATTCTCAACATGTCCTCCTGGAAAGGCATAGCCAGACCAGCGATTGTTTTCGGGTGAACGATACTGCATCACCACGCGCTGGGTTTCGAGGTCTTCAATCAGACAGATGTTGGTTAAAATAGTTGCTTGGGCACGGGACATAGGTTTACTCGCTTTCTAAGTTATTAAAATGTATCTTCATTGTATTTTACTTCTGCCTTCATGATAAAGGGATTGATCAATTCATGATGTTCATAAGTAGTACGGGCCAAAAAACCTCTAGCAATGATGATTTCTTTATCTTGTATGTGATAGTCTATATTAATAGGAATGGTTGGATCCGAGACAATTGACAAAGCAAAAAATGCTCCAAACCAAAGATAAAGTGCCACCAATCCACTAAATATTTGAAAAATAAGGTGGTACCATTGAAAATCTCTTGTTCTATAAAAGATTCTCCAGGGATGAATTAAGAAGGTCAAACAAAGAATGAAAAACCAACTATTCCACAAAATCGGCGTAAAAGATAGTCCAAAAACTAACAACATCAAATGAAGAACCATAAAAGTCAGCAAAGTCAAATAGAGTGTTTTAAATGAAAATAACTTAATTCGATTTTCTTTTGTCATGATTTTTCCTCTTTTTGTCCTTATATTTCAAAATGACCATTAATATCGCTGAAATGATGAAAAAGATTAGATAGGTAGCAATTGGAAGCCAGATGTAGCGATAATCGATAGATAATAGGGAAGGAATTTTTTTAACATTTCTCCCTTTCACCCCAACAATTAAGTGGAGGAGAAAAATAGGTCCGTTTATGAATAGAAAAGTTTTTAAAAATCCTTGTACTGAAGCCTTGTTGCTAAAACCATCTCTAAAAATACCTTGATAGAATGTGTGAACCAAAAAGACAAAATTCATAATAATTGGCAAGACATAGGACATTTCTTGATATGGTTTCGGGATAAGTGACGTCCCGAACAACACATACATGATACCAAAAATAGATAATAATATTATACCACCCTCCATAAAAGAAGCAATCTTTGAATGTCTTTCCAGCCACAATTGGACGTGAGCTATCAAAGAATACTTTTTCTGGATTTTTCTCATTTGTCTGTTCTGTTGTTTGATCTTCTTTGATTTCTTAATCTTTCGTTCCATTTACGCCTCCTTCTTCTCTTTTCTATTCGTATAATCAAAAGCAGAATGCCCAGCCCCAAGAAAAAGAAAAATAGATAACTTACAATAGGAACCCAGACATAGGCTGGATCCATAGAAATTATGGGAGGGAAATTCGTTGACTTACGACGTCCTAGCCAATTCAGACCTACCAAGAGATGAAAGGGAAAAAGAAGACCATTGAACCCAATAAATCCCCATGAAAAGTAACGCCATTTCTGAAGTTTATCACTACTAAAACGAAAGACAAGGAAATAGGTTGATAAGATCAGAAGGATAAGATTGAAGCTTAAGGGGGAAAGATAGTTCATGTTCGGTAATGGATAACTAATGTAAGAGGCGACAAGAAATGATACAAACATAGATCCAAATAATACACTCGTATCCAAAAGTTGACCAATCCTTCTGTGCCTTTCCAGCCAAAGAAAAATCCTCTTAGTCCAAGAAGACTTTTCTTTTGTCTTGTACTTCATTTGCCTACTCATCTTCATTTTCATCTACTCCTTTTTTTGAACCTTTAGAGAGAAAGAAGATTGCTAAAGTTAACATCAAGACCAGAAGGTAGACGACAATAGGAAACCAGATATAGGAAGACTCCAGTGAAAACAAAGGTGAGAGAACGACTCTTCCTCTTTTTCTGACGCCAATCAGTTGAAAAATGAAGCTAAGGACATTGATATAAATAAAGGGTTCACAGAATTTTTTAAGAGTCTTTTCTTTTTTTGTTTTCACTGATAAAAAGAAAGCATAGAGTCTATAACCCAAGATAAAAAGATTCAATTGCAAGGGAAACAAGAGTTCTCTGTACCGAAAATCAGCTGGAATGCTTTTGTTCTGTGATGTTGTAAATTCTATAACTAGGAACAAGATGATATAAAAGATAATATCAAGCATAAATTTGACAAATCGATGCCCTTGTAACCAAAAACGAACAGAATCTAACCCCGATGACTTCTCATACTTCGTCTCTTTCAAATTCATAATAACTTCCCTCTATTTAAAATATATTTTAAAACGTAATCATTTGTTGATTTTGCAATCTGAAAACAAATCACAACTGTCCTTGCATTTAACTCTCAAATTTTGATGATTTCTTATATACCATTCTAATTTCAGTGATCGGTTTTCCAAGTTCAAGTATTTTTTCTTGACCATCAAAAGTAAAACCCATTTTTTGATAAAAAGCAATGGCTCGCTTATTCTCTTTTAATACCCATAAGAATATTTCAGAGAACTGTTCAAGAGTCGTCAGAGCTTTCTTCATTAACTTCTGAGCAATACCTTTTCCATAATAGTCTTTTAAAACATATAAGGCAATAATTTCTCCAGCTTGAATAGCCACATCACGAAAGTTTCCATAACTGATAAAACCAACTACCTTCATGCCATCCATCGCAATCAATGTATTTTCTGGATATTTTTGACTAAAGAATCGACATCTTTCTAATGTCATCGTCTCCTGAAATTCTGCAGGTAAAAGGTCATCATAAGCCTCTCTCCACGTTTGCCAGTGAACGAGAGATTTTCCTTCTATCTCTTCAGGAGTTTCCATCTGTTTGACTGTGATGACCATTTGCTTCCTCCCATTCTTCTCTCAAAATGCCGTATTTAATACTATCATAATAAACACCTTGATAATAACGAACTTTGGAATATGAGCTTCTTTTTTCATTCTTAATTTCTCAGCCAATTTCATCATACCAAAATTTCCTGACCAAGTTGTCAAACCAAGATGCTCCAACTCCAAGTAATCCTTAAATGTCCGATCTATCCATTGTAGCATAGCAGCTTTTCCAATGCCAGAGTTCCAAAACTTGCTATCATAAATACAAATCCCCAATTCCATCCATCTTGTTTGTTTACATACCCAGTAGCGCGAAACAGTCCCAACTAGTTTATCATCAACAAAAATGCCAAGGCGATTTGAGTTGTTTAGAGTAGATTCTGATTTTTGGAGTTTAAATTCTTGAAAATTAGGAAAATGCTGATAATCGTCATAATAGGGAGCATCATACTGCTTCCAAATTGGATTAGATTGTGAATAAGCAATTTCCCACAAAGACACCAAATCTTCTTCAATTAGTTTTCTTAAATAAACCATACTTTTTCCTAATCCAACGCCTTCACTTCCAACATCATATCGCGGATCTGAGCTGCGAGTTCAAAGTCAAGCACTTCGACGGCTTCTTGCATTTGTTTTTTGAGTTTTTTGACGAGTTCCTTGCGTTCTTGTTTGTTGAGGCTATTGATATCGACTTCCTTGTCCTCTTCTTTGGAAACTGCCTTGGTTACGGCGATTAGATCACGGATTTCTTTCTTTATGGTTTGAGGTACGATACCATGCTCTTCATTATAAGCCATCTGGATTTTCCGACGGCGGGCAGTTTCATTGATAGCACGTTGCATAGACTGAGTCATGGTATCCGCATACATGATGACATGACCTTCACTGTTACGGGCGGCACGTCCAATGGTCTGGATGAGTCCACGCTCGTTACGGAGGAATCCTTCCTTGTCAGCATCGAGAATGGCAACCAAGCTTACCTCAGGAACGTCAATCCCTTCGCGGAGCAGGTTGATTCCGACCAAGACATCAAAGACACCCAAGCGTAGGTCACGGATAATCTCCGTCCGCTCCAAGGTCTTGATATCCGAGTGCATGTACTTGACCTTGATGCCCATTTCTTTGAAGTAGTCAGTCAAGTCTTCTGCCATCTTCTTAGTCAAGGTTGTGATAAAGGTTCGTTCATTCTTTTCAACACGGGCATTGATTTCACCTAGGAGGTCATCAATCTGTCCCATAGTCGGACGGACTTCCACCTCTGGGTCTAGAAGTCCTGTCGGACGAATGATTTGCTCAATCACTGTCTCGGTCTGTTCATTTTCATAGTCACCTGGTGTCGCTGAAACATATACAATCTGATGAACGTGACTCTCAAACTCCTCACGACGGAGAGGGCGATTGTCCAAGGCAGACGGCAAACGGAAACCATAATTAACTAGCATTTCCTTACGAGAACGGTCTCCATTATACATTCCCTTGATTTGCCCCATGGTCATGTGACTTTCATCAATCATGATCAAGAAATCATCAGGGAAAAAGTCGAGAAGCGTATAAGGAGGCTCTCCTTCACTACGACCATCCATGTGGCGTGAGTAGTTCTCAACCCCATTTGTATAACCCATCTCACGTAACATCTCAATATCATACTCTGTCCGCTGTTTCAAACGCTGGGCCTCTAGCAGTTTACCTTCCTTCTCAAAGACAGCTAACTGCTCTTCTAATTCTGCTTGAATTTTTGCAATCGCAACTTCCATATGGTCGTCATTGGTCACAAAGTGAGTGGCAGGGAAAATCGCCAAATGATCCACTTCGCCCAATACCTGACCTGTCAAAGCCTCAACCTCGCGGATACGGTCAATCTCATCCCCGAAAAACTCAACTCGAAAAGCGTGTTCATCACGAGAAGCTGGGAAAATCTCCACCACATCCCCGCGAACGCGAAATCTTCCCCGTTGGAAATCAATATCATTGCGTTCAAACTGAATATCCACCAAGTCATTCAAGAGTTTATCACGAGAAATCTCCAGACCTGGACGGAGACTAACGACACTATCAGCATATTCCTTGGGCGAACCCAAACCATAGATACAAGAAACAGAAGCCACGACGATGACATCGTTACGCTCCAGAAGAGCCGAAGTCGCTGAGTGACGGAGCTTGTCAATCTCATCATTGACAGAGCTGTCCTTCTCAATATAGGTATCGCTCGAAGGGACATAAGCCTCGGGTTGGTAATAATCATAGTAAGATACAAAATACTCAACAGCATTTTCAGGGAAAAATTCCTTAAATTCTCCATAGAGCTGACCAGCCAGAGTCTTATTGTGGGCAATGACCAAAGTTGGTTTATTGACTTTGGAAATGACCTGACTCATGGTATAAGTCTTCCCAGTACCAGTCGCGCCCATCAGAATCTGTGCTTTTTCTCCGCCCTCGATATTATCGACCAACTGCTCAATCGCTTGGGGTTGATCTCCTGATGGTTCATATTTTGATACTAGTTTAAATTGATTGTCTGTAATTCGATTTATCATGATTGCCTCATCTGCATTTTTCTATCCTTCTATTTTACCATAAATTTACTTTTCAGACTCTACTCTAGGTTGATAAGAGTTAGTGTTTCATGTTATATTTCCTTACATAAAATTCATAAAATTTGCCTTTTCATTCATTTTCTGATATAATGGGAAAATATTCGAAAAAGGAGGCTAAATGAAGAAAAAAATACTAGCATGTTTGCTCATTTTATTTCCCATTTTCTCACTAGGTATGGCAAAAGCTGATACTGTTAAGATTGTGTCTGATACAGCTTACGCACCTTTTGAGTTTAAAGATTCAGATCAAACCTATAAGGGAATTGATGTTGATATTATCAATAAAGTCGCAGAAATCAAAGGATGGAACATCCAAATGTCTTATCCTGGCTTTGATGCAGCTGTAAATGCAGTGCAGTCAGGTCAGGCAGATGCTATTATGGCAGGTATGACAAAAACAAAAGAACGTGAAAATGTCTTTACCATGTCTGATACCTATTATGATACAAAAGTTGTCATTGCCACCACAAAGGCAAATAAAATCACCAAATATGAGGAACTTAGCGGGAAAACAGTTGGAGTTAAGAACGGAACTGCTGCTCAACGTTTCCTCGAAAGTATCAAAGATAAATACGGTTTCTCTATTAAAACCTTTGATACAAGTGATTTGATGAATAACAGTCTAAGTGCTGGTGCTGTAAATGCCATCATGGATGATAAACCTGTTATTGAGTATGCGATTAATCAAGGACAAGATCTCAGCATCAATATGGATGGTGAGGCTGTTGGAAGCTTTGCTTTTGGTGTCAAGAAAGGGAGCAAGTATGAACACTTGGTTACCGAGTTTAATGAAGCCCTAGCACAAATGAAGAAGGATGGTAGCTTGGAGCAAATCATCCAAAAATGGACAGCTTCTACAACTACGGCAACCCCAACGACAACTACTGCTGCTGGACAAAAAGCTACTCCTGTGAAAAGCAAGTACATTATTGCCAGCGACTCATCTTTTGCCCCATTCGTCTTTCAAAATTCAAGCAATCAATACACCGGTATTGATATGGACCTTATCAAGGCCATTGCCAAAGATCAAGGTTTTGAAATTGAAATTACCAACCCAGGATTTGACGCAGCCATTAGTGCTGTTCAAGCAGGACAAGCAGATGGTATCATTGCTGGCATGTCTGTAACAGATGCCCGTAAGGAAACCTTCGACTTCTCAGAATCCTACTACACAGCAAATACGATTCTCGGCGTGAAAGAATCAAGCACCATCGCTTCTTATGAGGACCTCAAGGATAAAACTGTCGGTGTTAAACGGAACCGCTTCTCAAACCTTCCTTACTGAGAATCAAAACAAATTCGGCTATAAGATTAAAACCTTTGCAGATGGCGCATCAATGTATGACAGTCTGAATACTGGATCTATCGATGCCGTGATGGATGATGAGCCAGTTCTCAAATATTCTATCAGCCAAGGTCAAAAATTGAAAACGCCAATCGCTGGAACTCCAATCGGAGAAACAGCCTTTGCGGTTAAAAAAGGAACAAACCCAGAATTGATCCAGATGTTCAATAATGGACTTGCGAACCTCAAAGCTAACGGAGAATTCCAAAAGATTCTTGACAAGTATTTAGCTAGCGAAACTTCAACTGACTCTACAAGTACGGTTGACGAAACAACTATCTGGGGCTTGCTTCAAAATAACTACAAACAACTTCTTAGTGGACTTGGAATCACTCTTGCTCTAGCGCTTATTTCATTTGCAATTGCCATTGTCATTGGTATTATCTTCGGTATGTTTAGCGTTAGCCCATACAAATCACTTCGTCTGATCTCTGAGATTTTCGTTGACGTTATCCGTGGTATCCCATTGATGATTCTTGCAGCCTTCATCTTCTGGGGTATTCCAAACTTCATCGAGTCCATTACAGGCCAACAAAGTCCAATCAATGACTTTGTAGCTGGTACTATCGCCCTCTCACTCAATGCAGCTGCTTATATCGCTGAAATTGTTCGTGGTGGGATTCAAGCTGTTCCAGTTGGCCAAATGGAGGCCAGCCGCAGTCTTGGTATCTCTTATGGAAACCATGCGTAAGATTATCTTGCCACAAGCGACTAAATTGATGTTGCCAAACTTTGTCAACCAATTCGTTATTGCTCTTAAAGATACAACCATCGTTTCTGCTATCGGTTTGGTGGAACTTTTCCAAACTGGTAAGATTATCATCGCCCGTAACTACCAAAGTTTCAAGATGTATGCAATCCTTGCTATCTTCTATCTTGTAATTATCACGCTTTTGACTAGACTAGCGAAACGCTTAGAAAAGAGGATTCGTTAATGGCAAAACTAAAAATTGATGTAAATGATTTGCATAAGTATTATGGAAAAAACGAAGTTTTAAAAGGCATTACTACTAAGTTCTATGAAGGAGATGTTGTCTGTATCATCGGTCCTTCCGGTTCTGGTAAATCCACCTTCCTCCGTAGCCTTAACCTTCTCGAGGAGGTAACGAGTGGCCACATCACAGTAAATGGTTATGATCTGACTGAAAAATCAACCAATGTCGACCATGTTCGTGAAAACGTGGGAATGGTCTTCCAACATTTCAACCTCTTCCCTCACATGTCAGTCCTAGAAAATATCACTTTTGCACCTATTGAACACAAACGAATGACCAAAGAAGAAGCTGAGAAATTGGGGATGGAGTTGCTGGAGAAAGTCGGTCTTGCAGACAAAGCTAATGCTAACCCAGATAGCCTATCAGGTGGTCAAAAACAGCGTGTAGCTATCGCTCGTGGACTTGCCATGAATCCTGATATCATGCTCTTTGATGAGCCAACTTCCGCTCTGGACCCTGAGATGGTTGGAGATGTACTGAATGTTATGAAGGAATTGGCAGAGCAAGGTATGACCATGATTATCGTAACCCATGAGATGGGATTTGCTCGTCAGGTGGCTAACCGTGTTATCTTTACGGCTGATGGTGAATTCCTGGAAGATGGAACTCCAGATCAAATCTTCGATAACCCACAACACCGTCGTCTAAAAGAGTTCTTGGACAAGGTCTTAAATGTATAAAACAAAACTGTAAGGCTCTCCTTACAGTTTTTAATTGCGTATTGGATTTTTTGTTTTTTTTGAAAATTATGATAAAATAAAAACTATGATAATGAGGAAATCTCATCCCTAGTCCAACTAGGAAAAAATATAGAAATTAGGTAGCTAGATGTCATCAAAGGTTATTGTTACAATTTTCGGTGCGAGTGGAGATTTAGCTAAACGCAAACTCTACCCTTCCCTTTTCAGACTCTATAAATCAGGCAATCTCTCTGAGCATTTTGCTGTTATTGGAACAGCTCGTAGACCTTGGAGTAAGGAATATTTTGAATCTGTAGTTGTCGAATCCATCCTTGATTTGGCAGATAGTACCGAGCAAGCCCAAGAATTCGCTAGCCACTTCTACTATCAAAGCCATGATGTGAATGATACGGAACATTACATTGCCTTGCGTCAATTACAAGCTGAGCTCAACGAAAAATACCAAGCTGAACACAATAAACTCTTCTTCTTGTCCATGGCACCCCAGTTCTTTGGAACTATCGCCAAGCACCTCAAATCTGAAAACATTGTTGATGGCAAAGGTTTTGAGCGCTTGATCGTTGAGAAACCATTTGGCACAGACTACGAAACAGCGAGCAAACTCAATGAAGATCTCCTTGCTGCCTTTGATGAGGAGCAAATCTACCGTATCGACCATTACTTAGGTAAAGAGATGATTCAGAGTATCTTTGCTGTTCGTTTTGCCAACATGATCTTTGAGAATGTTTGGAACCGTGAGCACATTGATAATGTACAGATTACCTTTGCGGAACGCTTGGGTGTTGAAGAACGCGGTGGCTACTATGATCAATCTGGTGCCCTTCGTGATATGGTGCAAAACCATACTCTCCAACTCCTCTCTCTTCTAGCCATGGACAAACCAGCTAGTTTTACAAAAGATGAGATTCGTGCTGAAAAGATAAAGGTCTTTAAAAACCTCTATCATCCAACTGAGGAAGAACTGAAAGAACAGTTTATCCGTGGTCAATATCGCTCTGGTAAAATCGATGGCATGAAATACATTTCCTATCGAAGCGAACCAAATGTCGACCCAGAATCTACAACAGAAACCTTTGCATCTGGTGCCTTCTTTGTAGACAGCGATCGTTTCCGTGGTGTTCCCTTCTTCTTCCGTACAGGGAAACGCCTGACTGAAAAAGGGACTCATGTCAATATCGTCTTTAAGCAAATGGACTCTATCTTCGGAGAACCACTTGCTCCAAACATTTTGACCATCTATATCCAACCAACTGAAGGATTCTCTCTCAGCCTAAATGGGAAGCAAGTCGGAGAAGAATTTAACCTGGCGCCAAGCTCTTTAGATTATCGTACAGATGCTACCGCTACTGGGGCTTCACCAGATCCATACGAAAAGCTAATCTACGATGTCTTGAACAACAATTCTACCAACTTTAGCCACTGGGATGAGGTGAGCGCTTCTTGGAAATTGATTGACCGTATCGAAGAGCTCTGGGCTCAAAATGGAGTTCCGCTCCACGACTACAAGTCTGGAAGCATGGGACCACAAGCAAGCTTTGACTTACTTGAGAAGTATGGAGCAAAATGGACTTGGCAACCAGATATCGCCTATCGTGAAGATGGCCGTTTAGAATAGCAAAAATATCCTGCAAGATGACTTGTAGGATATTTATTTTGTATTAAATCAAGCCCTCTAAGAGACCTTTCATAAAGTTTTCTGAGTTAAATTCCCCGATATCATCGATTTTTTCACCAAAACCAATCAATTTTACAGGGATATTAAGTTCTTCTCGGATAGCCAGAACGACACCACCGCGAGCAGTTCCGTCAATTTTTGTCAAAACAATTCCAGTCAATGGTGTTATCTTAGAAAATTCCTTAGCTTGTACCAAGGCGTTCTGTCCAGTTGAAGCATCGAGTGCCAGGAAGGTTTCATGAGGTGCCTCTGGAACGACACGTTTAATAATACGACCAATCTTTTCCAACTCGGCCATAAGGTTGTCCTTGTTTTGCAGACGCCCTGCTGTATCAATCATGAGAATATCAATCCCTTCGGCTACGGCGCGTTCCATACCATCAAAGACCACACTTGCTGGATCAGCCTTTTCAGGCCCCGTCACAACAGGAACATCCACACGTCGACCCCATTCAGCTAGCTGAGCTACAGCACCCGCACGGAAGGTATCTGCCGCAACCAACATGACTTTCTTGCCAGCTTGTTTATATCGATGAGCCAATTTCCCAATAGAAGTTGTCTTCCCAACACCATTAACACCAACAAAGAGCATGACTGTCAAACCATCTTGGAAATGGATTTGTTCATCGTAGTTGCCATCCTTCTCATAGAGTTCAACCAATTTCTCGATAATGACACGACGGAGTGCGTCAGGCTTCTTAGCGTTTTCGAGTTTGGCCTCATAGCGTAGTTCTTCTGTTAAGTTTGAAGCGACTTGCACACCGACGTCGCTCATGATAAGCAGTTCTTCCAATTCCTCGAAGAATTCTTCATCGACTGAACGGAAGTTAGCAAAGAAGGCATTCAAACGAGCACCGAATCCTGTACGGGTTTTCTTGAGACTGCGGTCATATTTTTCCTGTACGGTTTCTTCAACCTGAGGAAGTTCTTCTTCTACTACTTCAGAAGCTAGCTCTTCTTCAGTTTCTTGGTTCTCTTCTTCTAGAATTTCTTCCGACTCTTGGAATTGTTCCAATTCATCAGATTCTAGCTCAAGCTCTTCCTGAGCAGTTTCCTCGACTAATTCGGGTTCAATAACTTCTTCTGTTGAGATCTGAGGAATTTCTTCTTGAGCAGATGTTTCTTCCACTTTTTCTCTTGTTGTCTCTTCCTGAGCAGTTTCTTCGACTGCCGTTTGGTTTTCTTCAACCTCTTCTGACAAATCAAGATTTTCCAGAGCTTCTTTTACGATATCTTCGATTTTCGGCTCTTCTTTTTTTCCGAATAGACGGTCAAATAATCCCATATTTTAGTTCTCCTTTAGCACGTATTCTTCGATAGCCCAGGCAACGGCTTCCTCGTCGTTGGTCATAGGGGTAATCACATTGGCAACAGCCTTAACTGCTGGAACTGCATTTTGCATGGCAACTCCCAGACCTGCCCACTCAATCATGGAAAGGTCATTGGCCTCGTCCCCACAAGCCATGACTTGACTTTGATCGATGCCTAGATGTTTAATTAATTTCGCTAAACCTGTTGCCTTGTGGACATTTTTGGCGACCATTCCAATAGCATTTCACGCGATTTGAAGATCTCATATTGGTCAAACAATTCTGGAGAAATCTGTTGAATCGCTGCATCCAAAGGTTCTTGAGCAAAGGCAGTCACACATTTATTATATGTCATCTGACTAGATAGATCTTCAAAAGCGACAGGTACGAAAGTCAAGGCTGGGTTGAACTTCGCATAGAGACTTTCTTGGTCTGACTGGATTTGATAGACTGTTCCTTCTGAAATGGCATCTAACGGTAATCCGAGTTTTTCAGTTTCCTCGTACAATCGTGCTACATCGTCGATTGAAAAGACAGTTTTATCGAGAATCTCCCCTGTGTTTTTCTGTACCAGACCACCATTAAAGGTGATGGTGTACTCATCCTCCTGACCGTCAGTCCCTAGCTCATGGAGAAAGAAATCCATAGCTTTCAGAGGACGCCCCGTTGTCAGTACGACCTTGATACCACGGTCACGCGCAGCTTTGAGAACCGCCTTGGTACGATCTGTCAGCTTTTTATCCGTTGTCAGCAAAGTACCGTCCAAATCCAGTGCAATCAATTTAATATCTGCCATTATAAGCCCTCCATATAAGTCATCACTGATTGGTTCTTATGGTGGCCAATCACTGTCTCTGCTAATTCTAAAATCTCTGGTCGCGCATTTTCAGGAGCGATTGGGTGTCCAACAACCTGCATCATGTGAAGGTCATTGAGATTATCGCCAAAAGCCATAACCTGATCCATGGTCAGACCAAGTTTTTTTGCCAGCTCAACAATAGCTACACCCTTATCAACATAGTCCAAGACAATATCGATGGATTCAAAACCTGTGGTCATGGCTTTCACACCAGGAACATTTTCGTTGACCCAGGCCTCACCAACTTCTATCGTTTCTTCAGTAAAGTTCGTAGTGAATTTAAAAATCTCATCTGTGATATCTTCCAAACTCGCTACTTTTTGAATGTTTTCGTTGTAGTGACGGCTAAACATCAGATAGGTCTCATCCACTGTATCCAAAACATAACAAGCTTTTTTCCCAGTCAAGAGCATTTTTCTTTCATCAAAATAGGGCGATTTCTTTAAAGCTTCAAAAGTGCTCAAGTAAAAATCCCGAGACATAGTAGCCTCATACATATCCTCGCCATGAAACTCAACATAGCTCCCATTTTCAGCTATAAAAATCACTTCATCACGCACATCCGCAAACAACTTTTTCAGGGACAAGATACCGCGACCTGAAGCCACTGCAAAATAAATCCCCTTTTCCTTGTAGGATACAAGTAAGTTTTTGAGGCGTTCCATATCAAACCGACCCTCTCCGTCCAGAAAGGTTCCATCCATATCGGTGGCAATGAGTTTTATCATACAATTATCTCCTTTTTTGAATTAGGGGTGTGCAAAGGACATTTAGGGTGTGCACTTTTTAACGATTTAGGCAACCCCCATCATTTCTCATCTCTGTTAATCCTTTATATTATATCATAAAATGAATGTCTCATTCCATTCATAAAAACAGTCAGATCATATTTCTATGACCTGACCGTTTTTGAAGTGAGCTTTATTTAAAAAATAGCATCTACAATCCTAAATTTATAATAACTAAACTTCTCTTGTAACAAACACTCATTATCAAATTCAATATATTTCATAAAACAAATTAATACACTCAGCACATTATCTATTCCATATTTTCCAATGTCTGTATATTGTTTAATTAAGTAACTACGTGCATATTTTTCATCCTCTGTATATCTGTTTCCTATGTTTATCTTACACTAGCCATTTTGATAAACTAATAACCAATAAATGAAATAATTATCTACTATTTAATTTTCCTCCTTTTCTGGCCTGATCACTTAGGCTATAAATGGAATCTCTGAACCTTCTTAGAAACTAGCTTGAAGCCATAGTAAAAAGCCTTGGTAGTCAAGGCTTTTTACTATTTATCTTGTTTCAAAGTCTCTCAATTTTCAAGCAGAACAACACACTTTATGAAAACTAAATGATTTCTTCCAGACGAAATATTGATTAAATGATGACTAAATCTATACATACTATCATACTATGCAAATTTTAAATTAGTAGTCATTTTTTCTAGCTTGCTATTATACATTTCCCTTAACTGTGCTAAATCAGTATCTCTATTTTCAGCTAAGAATACCCTATATTGCATATTTTCACTGGAGATTTTTTCCGTTAAAATAGAATCGTAAATTGAAAATCTGTCTTCAATTTCAATTTTCACTGTATTTACTAAAGAAAATTCTACATCTTTGTTTTCTAGTGCTTCTAAAACTGCAATAATTGATTTTAAGAGCAAGTAACTACATACACCTTTTTCTCTATACTTAGGTAGCACACTAATACTTCTATACCTGAAATTAAAATCTGCAGTTTTGGTAACACTATAGTTTATACCAATATTTCGAAAACTAAAACTCTCAGAAATTTCATTATCATTAATGAGCAATTCTAACTCTACACAGCCATTCTCTTCCAATAGAGAGTCAAATGTCTGATTCTCCCAATTTTCATAATACGTTTTAATCTTGATCCCTCGTTCTTCTGAAATAGAATCATTAAATCTAGGATCATAGCCTTCCTCTCCATTCTCTGTTTCGTTTTCAAAATCAGATATAGACTTTTTTAAGAAAATTTTCTTCAAACTATCAGTTAAATATTCAAACGAAGCCATTTTACACCTCTGCTTATCATACAACTTTCTCAATAGATAAAGCTTGTCTACTAGCTAACTTCAATTTTGGAGGGAATCCTTTTGAGAAATCTAATTGGCCAATTGCAACAAAAAAATAATCTGCATCTTCTTCAACTTTAAGCAAGACTTTATTACCGAGATATATGCTCGCTTTCTTTTTCCATTCCCTATTCGAATCCTTACAAAAAATATTCAAAAAATAAAGAGTATATCCTTGCTCATTATTCCATTCTGAAATGCTTAAACGTACTTTACCATAGAAAAGATGAAGTTCATCTTCAAGTTCTTTGTCTAGCCATTTTTCAATACTTTTTCTTCTTAAAGTTTTATGATGTACTTGTCTTTCAACCTTTCTTGTCAGAACTAAAGGATTTTCATCACTAAAACCTCCTCGAACTATCGCTGTTTGAGGCAAATATTCTTTTTTGAAAAAAAGGCTTCTCATCATAGCATCTAGCTTATCTTTAATTTGGTCATCACGAAGATTTTTAAAATATTCTTCTATATACTTTTTGCTAGCATAATCAAATTGATAAGAGCACCCATTTGTGTGTTTAGAACTAGTTTTTCTTTTTAAATGTGCTCTCCTTTGCGAAGTCTTAGGGACATAAGATAACTCTGCTTGTTTACACTCTGGGCAGAACATATTATCTTGATAAATTCCTAGATTTTTATATTTTATAAAATAATCATTTAAAGTCTTAATATCTTCTTTCTCATCCGCAGTGGAAAAGTAAAATTCATCGAATGATTTTGGCATATTCCGTTCCTCATATACAGCAATTTAAAATTAAATATTATAAATGATTATAGCATTTTATAACATACGTTTCAACTGATAATATTATGCAGTTATACTGCCTCAAGATGGTTGACTTTCGAAACATGCAATTTAACGTTTAACAAATCAAGGATGTCTCCATAGAATCAAAGTATTTCTGATACCCATTTTCTTCTATCTATGGACAGTAAAATGCCTTGAAACAACTTATTCCAAGGCTTTCTTAGTATTCTATTGTATCAATTACCTTATTCCGATTTCGGTTGCTACAAGTTTAATCATAAATCCTTCATTCTCCAATTGATAAATCTACCTTCTATTATACCATAGATAAGCTAAAAAAGGACTTGTACAGTAGGATTGGCAACTGTATTGCCGTGCTTTTTCGGTAAAGTCGAAAAGGGCTTAAAAATTAGAATCGTAGAACTTTTTTCAGATAGTTTAAAAAGTTTGTATTCCCCTACTCTTTTCTCTATAATGGAGAGAAAGGAGATGACTATGACAGAAATAAAACATGAAATTGATGCAAACTTTGCAGGACGACTCAATATCTTACGAGCTGGCGTTCTCGGTGCCAATGATGGGATTATTTCCATCGCTGGAGTGGTTATCGGGGTTGCTAGTGCGACAAGCAATATCTGGATTATCTTTTTATCTGGACTAGCCGCTATCCTCGCTGGTGCTTTTTCTATGGCAGGTGGCGAATATGTCTCTGTATCCACTCAGAAAGACACGGAAGAAGCCGCTGTTGCTAGAGAACAGTTGCTCTTGGATAAGGACATCGAATCTGCAAAACAATCCCTCTATGCTGCCTACCTTCAAAATGGTGAGTGTGAAACGTCCGCCCAACTCTTGACCAACAAAGCCTTTTTAAAAAATCCCCTCAAAGCCTTGGTCGAAGAGAAGTATGGAATCGAGTACGAAGAGTTTACCAACCCTTGGCATGCTGCTATCTCTAGCTTTATCGCCTTTGTACTGGGAAGTCTTCCTCCTATGCTTTCCATCACCGTCTTTCCAAGTGACTATCGTATTCCAGCAACTGTTCTTATCGTAGCCCTTTCCCTTCTCGTCACTGGCTATACCAGTGCTAAATTAGGAAAAGCACCTACGAAAACTGCTATGATCCGTAACCTCTGTATCGGACTTCTCACCATGGGAGTAACCTTCCTCTTAGGACAACTCTTTAGTATCTAAGATAAAAGAAATACCTCGATAAATATCGAGGTATCTTTTTTTACATTTGCACAATCTTGCGATAGCTTCTTGAGGTAATCATAAAGATTAAAACATAGACGATGAGGAAGATCGCACAGATGGACAGAGTGACAGTCAGCATCATGGTTGCATCTAGCACCCCAATGACTTTTAGGATGAGACTAAGCATATGATAGGCAAAGGCAAGGTGTAGGAAGGCAAAGAGCAAAGGGAGGAAGAAAACAGTTAGCACCTGTTTATTGATGGTTTGCTTGATTTGCTTTTGATCGAGACCGACTTTTTGCAAAATGATAAAGCGTTCACGGTCTTCATAGCCTTCAGAGATTTGTTTGTAGTAGATGACAAGAACTGTTCCCACCATAAAGATGATAGAGAGGAAGATACCGATGAAGAAGACTCCACCAAAGAGAGCACTCATCTGCGCACTGCTATCAGCTAGATTGCTTCCGTAAACATAGCTTCCTTCTTTGCTTAATTCTCTATTAAAATCACCAAGGAATTTTGAATAGTCGTTGGCAAGTTTGAGTTGCTCTTCCTCACTAGCTGTTACATTCATACCACCGTAGTATTGATTAAAGATGGAAGAATTAGGATGCTGGTCAAGAAAGACTTGTAGGTCAGGAACAACCAGATAGTTATAGTCCGAAGTTAGAATATTGTACTGATTTGGGACATGTTCAAGAATAAAATCTTTTTTGATTTCTTCCTTTATTGTATAGGTCTGGTCATTTAGAGTCAGTTCTTTCTGTCCTTGAAGTTCTTTGTTTTTAGTAAACAATCCGACTTCCTTACCTGAAAGTGCAAGTTTCTGACCCGTCATATTCTCGTAATCTTTTTGGTCAAAGACCATAAAAATAGTTTTCGGTTGAACACGATTTTGACCTTTCTCAAAAATGGTTAATTTCGTACCTTCTTGGTTTGCTACACCAAAGCTACTGTATGTAAGGACTTCTTTCTTTGTGACAGTCAATCCTTTATCGCTAGCATACTGGTCTAGGAGTTTATTTATGTCTTCTTTTTCAACATTCTGTCCTGTAATTCCAAAATCATGTGGATTCATGACTTTCTTGAAAGTTTCAGAGCCTTTAAAGATACTCGTTGCAGCAGACATAGTCACCAAGACCATGGTTGAGAGAATAGCAATCGTCGCTAGACCAACAGCATTTTTCTTCATACGAAAAATGAGATTGGATACAGAAATCATGTTGTTAGGTTGGTAATAGTAACGCTTGTTTTTCTTCAAGATTTGTAGGAAAACTGTGATTCCTGCATTGAAGAGAAGATAAGTTCCCAAAATTACCAACAAGACTGCTACAAAGAAAATCAGAACGGCAGAAAGTGAATTTTCAACTGTCACTGCTAGGTAGTAACCCGCTCCCAAACTGATTAGACCTAGAATGGTTTGAAGACCTAAGAAACGTCCTTTTTTCTCACCACTGGCTTTTTCACGGGAGAGCTGAAGAGCATTCATGCGGGCGATGCGAAAGGCATTGATAAAAATCAAACCTAGGAAAATAGCGCCAAAAACGATAAGAACTAGGATAAAGACTATTGGTTGGAAGGTTGAAACGAGCTCCACCTTCATTTTCATCAACTTCAGAAGAAGGGCAAAGATTAGCTTGTCAAAGAGAGCTCCTAGGCCAAGACCAGCTGTCAGCGTTAAGGAACCAAAAATAAGAAGCTCCTTAAAAACCATACTGATCAAATGGCGCTTTTCAAGCCCCAGCATACCATATACACCCAGCTCCTTGGAGCGGTTCTTCATGACAAAACTATTGGCATAAAGTACAATAATTCCAGAAGCGATGGTAACAACTACCATACCGAGAGCGAGGGTCATAGAGATAGTTTCTCCCCCTCGGATCTTGCCAATATTAGGGTTAAGTGACAGTGAGTAAAAGAGATAGGTGATGGTCACTGCTAAGAGAACAGCTAAAGCAAAGGGATAGTAGAGTTTGCGGTTTTTAATTAAGTTTGATACCGCTAACTTATTGGTTAATCGGAACATACTAATTCACCTCGCTTGCCATGACAGTCAAAGTATCAGAGATTTCTTGGAACATCTGACGCTCTGTCTTGTCTCCACGGTAGATTTGGTTGTAAAGAATGCCGTCCTTGATAAAGAGAACGCGCTTGGCCCTGCTGGCTGCTGCCGTTGAGTGAGTTACCATAAGAATAGTTTGGCCACGTTCATTGATTTCATCAAATACATCGAGTAAGGCTGCAGATGACTTAGAGTCAAGGGCTCCTGTTGGCTCATCCGCAAGGAGAATTTCAGGTTCAGTGATGATGGCGCGTGCTACTGCTACCCGCTGCTTTTGACCACCTGAGATCTCGTAAGGGTACTTCTCTTGCAATTGGTTGATGCCCAAATTTTCAGCAGTCACTACCAATTTCTTCATCATCTCTGTGATAGGTTTTCGTGATAACACTAACGGAAGCAATATATTGTCCTTAACAGACAAGGTATCTAGCAAGTTAAAATCTTGGAAGACAAATCCCAACTTCTCACGACGGAAACTCGAAGCCTGTGAATTTTTAATAGTTGCTGTGTCTGTTCCGTTGAGGTAAACCTGCCCACGAGTTGGTTTGTCAAGCATAGCGAGGATGTTGAGCAAGGTTGATTTACCGGAACCAGACTCTCCCATGATAGCTACGTAGTCACCCTTCTCTACGGTAAAGTGAATGTCTTTGAGTGCTTCTACTTGGTTGCCTTGGAAACGTGTTTGTAAATTTTTTGAACGTGTTTTACATCTAAAAGTGTCATTGTTATCTCCTTCTTAATATCCCATCAATTGAAACTGTGCTTGCATCATAGCGCATCCTAGTTGAACACGCTCGATATCTTTTTGACTTGGTTTTCTTCTTTTCTTTTGTAAGATTCTTTTCATGGTTTTACTCCTTTGTTCTTTATGAGTCTAGTTTATCGCAAAAAAAGACAGCTTGCCATAACCTAACCTTACAAAAGAGACTTTAATCTTACATTTTTGTAAGATTGAAGAATATCAAGCAATTTCGCTATCAATATTTTACCATAAAAGAAAGTCAAGAAGAAAACCCTTGCGGATACAAGGGGTCTACTGTAAATATTCTATATGATAGCAAAGTTGTTTACTTTTCTATACCTCACCAAAACCGTCCATCATTTTCATCAATGGCCTCGGCTTCCTTGCGTTTGCGTGGTCCTGTTCCGTACATTTCTGCTTCAATCTCTTCCTTAGTTGGCAGAATAGAGGCGAGGATGATGTAGATAATCACACCAATCCCAAAATTTGATATGGTAAAAATGGCAAAGAGAAAGCGGACTAGAGTTACATCAAAATTCCACTTGTCTGATAAACCAGCTAAAACTCCCGATACCATACTATTTCGTTTCATTTTATAAAATTTTGTATTCATGATTTGTTCCTCTTTCGGTATTCTTACAAGTAGTATATCATGAAACGGGGGCACAAACATCAGTCCTTAGGCCGATTTAGGATGACGAGTTTACCACGGCAGACGCCACAGCGATAGCACTTGGTATCAATCTTCCTCTTTCGTTGATAGCGTTGCTGGCAGGATTGACACTGATAAACTAGGAAATTACTTTGGGCTCTCAAAGGGGGAACAAAGCGTAGTCCATCCACTTCTTTCAAAAGTTCCTTAAAATCTCGGTCCTTATGCCGATACCCCTTTTTCTGAAAATAAAGGTGATAGTGACAGAGTTCATGGCGCACGATTTTCCGAAAAACCTCCAAACCAAGTTCATTATAGACCTTGGGATTAAAATCCAAATGCCCATCTTTAGGGAAAAATCGCCCACCTGTCGTTCGCAGACGAGAATTCCATTGGGCTTGGTGTGTAAAAGGTCTACCAAAGTCTTCGAGGGAAACGGACTGAACGTACTCAGTCAGTTTCATCTGGAGCTAGGAGCGACAGATTAACTTTTTCACGTTCAGTATCGATTTTCTTAACCCAAACCGTTACCAAATCTCCAACAGACACCACTTGACTAGGATGTTTGATAAATTTGCGACTCATGTGGGAAATATGGATCAAACCATCCTCGTGAATCCCGATATCAACGAAGGCACCGAAGTCAACGACATTACGCACCACACCTTCTAGCTTCTGGCCGACTTTTAAGTCTTTGATATCCAGTACATCTTGACGGAGTACAGGTGCATCAAAAGAATCACGGAAATCTCGACCTGGTTTGAGAAGGTCGGCAATAATATCTTTAAGGGTTTCTGGGCCAAGATCTAGTTCTTGCGCCATCTCCTTAACTGAAAGGGACTTAAGCTTATTTTGTGCTTCTTCATTTCAACTCCTTGATATCCAAGCGTTTGAAAAGCTCCTTAACCGCAGCATAGTTCTCTGGATGAACTCCTGTATTATCAAGGATATTGCTACTTTCAGGAATACGGAGGAAACCTGCAGCTTGCTCAAAGGCTTTGGCACCTAGACGAGGAACCTTCTTGATTTGAGAACGTGAAGTGATTTTTTTCCTTCTTCCTCACGGTATTTGACGATATTTTTCAGAAATGGTTTTATTGAGTCCAGCTACGTGGGAAAGAAGAGCTGGGCTGGCTGTATTGACATTGACACCGACTTGGTTAACCACCGTATCTACGACAAAGTCCAGACTCTCAGACAGTTTCTTCTGACTGACATCGTGCTGGTATTGACCGACACCGATTGACTTGGGATCAATTTTTGACCAATTCAGCAAGGGGATCTTGCAAACGTCGAGCGATCGAGATAGCAGAGCGTTTTTTTCAACGGTCAAGTCTGGAAACTCCTGACGAGCTAGTTCACTAGCAGAATAGACAGAAGCGCCACTTTCATTGACGATAACATAGCTGACTTCTGGAAAATCTTTCAGAACTTCCGCCACAAAGGCTTCACTTTCACGACTGGCCGTTCCATTTCCGATGGCAATAATTTCCACGCCATACTGACCGATCAAGTCGGCTAAGTCTCGCTTGGCTTCTTCGATTTGACGATCGGAGGCTGGTTTTACTGGATAAATGACTTGAGTCGTCAGCATTTTCCCTGTTGCATCAACGACAGCTAGCTTGGCACCTGTACGAAAGGCTGGGTCAAATCCTAGAACCACGCGCCCTTTCAGCGGAGCAACCAAGAGGAGATTGCGCAGATTGTCAGAAAAGAGTTGGATAGCCCCTTCTTCCGCTTTCTCAGTCAACTCTGTCCGAATGCGTCGCTCAATAGCAGGCAATACCTTTTTCTTAACTGACTGTTGGACAACTTCATCTATATAGGCATTTTTGACTTTAAAACGAGCACCAAAGAAAGATAAGATACGGTCCGTCGCATGTTCAAAGCCAACCTTCAAAATACCTAATTTTTCCCCACGGTTGAGAGCCAAGGTACGATAGCCCTGCATGTTGCCAACTGTCTCTGAAAAATCATAATAAATCTGAAAAACTTGTTTTTCATCGAGATTTTCACCCTTGACTTGCGAAGTGATTTTAGAGTGTCTCAACACTTCCTGATAGGTCATAGCACGTAGATTGACATCTTCGGATAAGGCTTCGACCAAGATATCAACCGCACCAGCCAAGGCTTCTTGACCAGTCGCAAATCCTTCACAGACAAACTTCTCAGCTTCTTTCTCCAAGTCAGCTACATCCTGCAAAATCAAGCGAGCAAGAGGAAAGAGTCCAGCTTCACGGGCAATGGTAGCCTTGGTCCGACGTTTTTCCTTATAAGGAAGATAGAGTTCTTCTACATCTGCTAATTTCTCAGCTGCAAGGATAGCTTCTTCCAATTCCTTTGTTAGCTTACCTTGTTCTTGAATCTTAGCTAAGATAGCTTCTTTACGATCGTTGAGATTTGTCAGACTTTTATCCAGATCAATAATGGCCTTAATCGCTACCTCATCCAGACTACCAGTCATGTCCTTGCGATAACGGGCGATAAAGGGAATTGTCGCTCCTTCAGCGGTCAAACTTAGAACGGTATCGATTTGCTTTAAGGTTACACCCAAATCTTGGGAGATTTTTTCATATTTTTTATCCATATACCTATTATACCATAAGGAACAGCCCTTGTTTCGCCCTACCCTTTTTTACCTCTTTGATTATCAAAATAATCCCTTTTCAAGAAAATAATAGTATAATAGAGGTAGAATGTAGAAAAGAGGTAGGCCCATGGCTGTTAAATTTACAAAAACGGATGACTTGGACAAGATGTTTGAAGAATTCGCAAAACTTCCTGACTTAACACAAGTCACTTTTCCAGATGACAAAGATAAAAAAGAAAAAGTTGAGAAGAAAAAATAGATGACGATTTTCCAATCTCTTCCTCCTAGTGTATTACAAGCGGGAGCTATTTTTCTCTCCATCATGATTGAAGCCCTTCCTTTTGTCTTGATTGGGAGTCTCATTTCGGGATTGATTGAGGTCTATATCACACCTGATAAAGTTTATGAGTTTCTCCCTCGCAATCGTTGGGGGAGGATCTTTTTTGGTACCTTCATTGGCTTTCTCTTTCCTTCTTGCGAATGTGGTATCGTTCCGATTATCAATCGTTTTCTGGAAAAGAAAGTGCCCAGCTACACAGCGGTTCCTTTTCTGGTGACTGCTCCCATCATCAATCCTATCGTTCTTTTCGCCACATATTCTGCCTTTGGCAATTCAATAAAACTTGCCTTCTTGCGAGCTCTGGGAGCTATTGTGATTGCTTTGATTCTGGGGATTTTCCTAGGATTTTTCTGGAAGGAACCCATTCAAAAAGAGAATCCTATCGCTTGCCATGAACATGACTTTTCACACTTGGGTCCCGCTAGAAAAGTGTTTCAGATCTTTATACAAGCTATTGATGAGTTTTTCGATATGGGGCGTTACTTGGTCTTTGGCTGTCTCTTTGCGGCTATCGTGCAGGTCTATGTCCCGACTCGGATCTTGACCTCTATCAGTGCTAGTCCAGTCCTTGCGATTCTCTTGCTCATGTTTCTTGCCTTTCTCCTTTCCCTCTGTAGTGAGGCGGATGCCTTTATCGGTGCTTCTCTCCTCTCGAGCTTTGGTCTTGCTCCTGTTCTTGCCTTTCTGGTCATCGGCCCCATGCTCGATATCAAAAATCTCCTCATGATGAAGCACTATCTCAAAGCGCGCTTCATCTTGCAATTCATGGGCATCGTGACAGTGTTTGTCTTGCTTTATTCTTACATGATAGGAGTGATGCTATGATCCGATTTTTCATTTTACTGGGTTATTTTGCTCTAACTCTGTATCTGCAGCTATCTGGCAAGCTCAGTCACTACATCAACCTCCACTATTCCTATCTAGTCTATATCTCCATGATCCTTTCTCTTCTGTTGGCTCTGGTCCAATTCTATATCTGGATCAAGAAAATCAACTCTCACAGCCATTTGGAAAGTCGTCGTGCTAGACGAATCAGTATCCTTTTACTGTCACTACCTCTGTTGATTGGGGTTGCCTTTCCGACCGTAAGTTTGGACTCGAGAACTGTATCTGCCAAAGGTTATCATTTCCCACTTGCTGAGGGAATCAACACAGCCATTCAGGCAAGCGAAGGAACATCCAGTCAATACCTCAAACCCGATACCAGCACCTATTTTTCCAAATCTGCTTATGAAAAGGAAATGAGGTCTACAGCTGATAAATACCTCTCCCAGTCAACCATTCAGGTTACAGATGAAAACTATATGGAGGTCATGGAAGTTCTCTATGACTATCCTCAGGAGTTTGAAGGAAAGAAAATCGAGTTTACAGGCTTTGTTTATAACGATCCTAGCCATCCAGATAGCCAATTCCTCTTTCGCTTTGGGATTATCCACTGTATCGCAGACTCTGGTGTATATGGACTCCTGACCAAGGGAAACTCACGCCAGTATCCTGACAATACCTGGATTACCGCTAGAGGAACCCTGACCCTCCACTACCATAAAGAACTCAAACAAAAACTCCCAACACTAGAGGTTGAGAGTTTCACAAAAGTAGACAAACCAGAAAATCCTTATGTCTATCGTGTGTTTTAATAAAAAGTAGCCTGACAAGGCTACTTTTTATTATTTAGCAATTTTCTAACCTCTTGAGCACCAATCTGATCGCCTGCCTTTTCAAAAAGAGCGATAGCTTGTAAAAAATTTTTATGTGATTCTTCAGGATTTTGTATCGAACCAATCTCTCCTAAACCTCTATAAGCACAAGCTTGGGCAATCAAATCATCTGTTTGCAAAGCTTGTTTTAAGGACTGTTCCATATACATGAATGCTTCTGCTACTTTCCCTAGCTTTAATCGTAAATAACCTTGCTCATAATTGTTAACAGAAGATTTGAGGGTATCCTCTGTAAAAGCTTCTTCAATGACTTTTTGCTCTCTTTCGATATAGAAAAGGGCTGTTTGAAATTCATTCATTTCACGATAAACCATGGCTAACTGATGATAGCCTATATGTTCATTTTCTGGGTCACTTTTAGTTCGTGCTAAGTCAATGTAACGCTGATAGATACTTAAGCACTCGTTGTATTTTTGCTCTTCAAGATAAATATACCCCATCAAATTTAACAAACTAAAATCCGTGCAAGTTTCCAATGAAAAATCAGCTTCAACTAATTTTTTAGCCTCTTCAATCTTGCCCTCAAACAATAAATCCCATGCTTGATTCATACATATCCTCCTGCTTCTTATGTTGTATAGAAAAAAATTGACAAATTGCTATCAGACTCGTATTTTTTCCAAGCTAAACTGAAGCCATAATAATCTTCAAATTCAGGGTGCCAGTCATAATAAAGTGGGACACGACTATACTTTCTCGCTACAACTTCGTCTTCAAATTCTGGAGACTCCCCTGCAGTAATACCAAATTGAAGACCATTTAGTTTCCAAGTATTTCCCCAAACGTTTTTCATCAGAGAGAACATCGATCCATCTAGAAGCATCAATATCAAAATCCGCACATAATTCCAGTTCATAAAATCTTCTACAGTTAATCCCTGAAGGTTTTTATATAAAGGGCGCTATCAACTTGGTATTTTTTTATCTTTGACTTGAATCTGTGTGATTTTCATTGGAATCGGAACTCCATTTAATTCTAACCAGAAATATCCTAAAGGAGTTTTTGATACTATAATATGTTTGCTGAGAGTTGGGGTTAGCGTTTTTAGAGCAAACATCTAGAATTCTTCCTAGCTTTTTTAAATTTCTAAAAACGTTTTTCGAAGTGATTGGGTCGAAATGTGAATACCTACGAATGACACGTTTTAACTTTTCAACAGGAAAAGTGATATCCTTTGGTAGGGCATGATACTTCTGTACAACTAAAGCATTTTTTTCAGTATTTTCCTTCCCGACTGGTACAATAACAGCGTGTCCTATATGGATATTTGGGTCATCACAGATATAAGTATAACCATTCCCTCCCTCCTGAAACTCAACCACAACAAGATTTAACTCTTGATCTGGATCAAAGAGAGGCTCTACCTTTTCTACTTCTTGGCGCTCATAAAAAGTAAAGTGATCTCCATCCCCGTCTTCGCCGAAAACCATGAAACTGCCACACTCAGGGCAATTCCACATATAAAATGACGCTTCAGAAATATCATCATAAGAAATTTTATTATGGTCGTCAGCTTTATTTATGATTTCTTCAAACAACTCATCCGAATAAACTGAATAAGCATTTGGATTGGGCGCTCGGTGGTCATTCATTTCTTGCCCACATTTACATGTCCATTTACCCATAAAAAACCTCAGTCGCGGCCTAATTCTTCAAGAAAAAATTGATTTAGAGCTTTCCAGTCTTTCTTTTCCTCACGAACACTTTGAACGTATGCATCCAGCTCTTTGATATTTTTGATGATGTAGTATTGGATCGGCATAATCGGATCAATTTCCATACCTTCAGGTCCCTTTACCTTGATATCAAGCAATCTTGATACATGCTCTTTCATCTCATCAGGAAGCAATTCTTTGACCAAATCGTCAAATAAAATTGGAGGAACAGAATGGTATTTTTCAATCCAACGACAGGCCAAAATAGGACGCAGCGCATAGAAATACTTTTTAGGTTTGATCTTGTCTCCTGAAAGATACTTATTCATTTGAGTTCTAGCAGTATTCAAGTAATGATACAGCATTTTCTTCTCAGAAAAATACTGGTTGGCAAGAGGACGCATGCGCTCGATAAAATCCGTTTGTTGATAGACAATTGGTGACTGTAACCATTCAAACAGTGTAGGATTTGACTTATAAAGGAGTTTTAAAGTCTTGTCTAAATCCCAACCACTCACATCCCAAGTATCGTCAATTGGTAGCTCGATAACATCACGCTGTTCATTTAAACGGAGATAAAAATCTTGCTTGTGTTTGTAGATAAACCGTACATCAAAATCACTATCGGGAGACTCAAAACCCCAAGCACGACTACCAGACTCAATAGCCCATAAAACTCTGACACCATAATCACGCTCAATTTCTGCTAATTTTTCCGGTACCAAAATATTCATTTCTTCTTGCGTTTGCATTTATAACCTCTTATTATTTATGCTACTTCTCCAGCTCGATCATTAATGAGTTCAATTGTTTGGACAATATTACGAAGTATAGGGAGTTGGTGTTGAAAGAGTAGTTGAACTGAACCATACGATTTAAACGGCTCTTGTGTTAAAACTTTAGTCTCCAAGCAACCATTTTCTACAATGTAATCTACAATCAATTTCACAAAGGAAATCTGCTTGGCATTGAGACTCTCATCCGATAAAAATTTAGAAAAAACTTGATTGGCAGCCTCTCTATCTAAACCAATAATCTCACGAACCAATCTAGGAATTGCCTTATTTTCATAATGTTGTTGGTAATCTGACTTGCTACCTAATTTTTCCCATAGCAATGTTTCAAGTGCAAGTAAATCTTGAGAGGTCAATTTTTCATTATGATATAACTTAGAAATTGCTTCATCATCTAGATGAGTTTTCAAATAATGTTCAACTTTTTCATTATAAGATCGCAGGTCATTGACTTGTAAATATGGCTTAGTATCATGGACAGTGGAAAGAATGTGATCATCAAAATTGACATAATATACAGTGCGTTCCGGTTTATCCAGAAACTGTAGTAAATCTCGAAGCGCAAGGCGTATTTTTTCCAACTCGGATAAACTAACTTCTTCCCAAAATTCAGGTTCTTGTACTTTCCTGATAATTTCAGCCTGTGCAAAAACTTGTGGTATATTGCCAACCCTAGCAAGGGCTTTAGCTGTTTTCATAACTTGAGATATATGGACAGTTGCTGGCTTAGCCAACAGTTGTCCTAACTGTATCTGAAACAGCCATAAATCAAATCGTCTCGCCATCTCGTCTTCTTTATTTTCTTCAAATAGAATCGGCGAAAGATCTTTCTGGATTGTTTCACTTGTGACGGTCGTTAGATTTTGCCAATTTTCCAACTTTCTGTAAGTATAAACTGTATCTAAGACCATACGAACCCTAAAGTCTAACTCATTTAAGCTCACCATACGTTCATGAAGTTCTGAGACGAGTTGTTGACGGTATTCTCTAGCAAACTGATCATCTTGATAACGAAGCTCCTGCAGTTCACGAATCAAGTCCACCTTGATGTTAAACAAACGTTGAGTCAGAGAAACAATGTGACGACCATCTCCTTCTCTTGGATCAGCTTTGAAATATTCAAAATTATCGCCATAATCAAATACCAAGAAATTTTCCTTATCCTGCTCAGGGCCGAATAAATCTTTACAAAGACGGGTTCCACGGCCAATCATCTGCCAAAACTTAGTTTTAGAACGCACTTTCTTGAAAAAGATTAAATTAACAACCTCTGGTACATCAATACCTGTATCCAACATATCAACAGAAATTGCAATTTGAGGGTATTTCTCCTTAATTTTAAAATCATCAATTAAGGTTTGATAATGCTTAATGCTATAATCAATCACTTGAGCATAATCGCTTCCTTTTTCAGGATAGCGTTCGTTAAAAATATCTCTGATGTATTCAGCATGTCGATGGTTTTTAGCAAAGATAATGGTTTTACCAATTTCGTCACCTGAAGCTGTCTGAATTCCTCTTGTCATTAGTTCATCTAGAACAATTTTGACTGTTTGTCTATTGAAAATAGAGGAATTAAAATCCTCAGGATCAATATCTTTTTCAGAACTACCATCTTCAAATCGACTATCAAAATATTCTTTCGTCTTGGGATAAATCATCATAATGTAGACCATCCGTTGGTAGTTTTAACTTAGTTTCAATCGAATGATAAGCTACTAAATAACCATCTTTTACAGCCTCTTCCAAATCGTATGCGTATGTTGGAACACCATTCTCCAAGTTAAAGAAACTATAGGTATTCTTATCCAAATCTTGACGCGGAGTGGCAGTTAATCCTACAATCCTTGCATCAAAATAATCAAAAATTGATTTGTATTTCTGATAAATAGAACGGTGAGATTCATCAATTATGATAAGATCAAAGTGCCCAACAGTAAAGGATCGTTGATTTATTTCTTCTTGATCACTAATCGCTCCTATCATAGTCGGATAGGTTGAAAAAACCATTCGACTAGATCGAGCACTATCTTTATCCTCTAAGAAATTACAAACTGAAATATCTGGAAGTAATTTCCTAAACGAATCATAAGCTTGCTTAACTAGGGAAGTTCTATCAGCTAAAAAAAGAACATTTTTTACCCAGTTATGACGCGAAAGGATATCAACTAGGGAAACCGCTGTACGGGTTTTCCCAGACCCAGTTTGCCATTACCAAGAGTGCCTGTCTCCGATTATTGGAGAATGCTTCACAGACACTTGTAATCGCATGTTTCTGATAATGACGTCCAGAAATGTCGTCCCTGATTTTGCTAGAAATATCCTCGAGTGGTTTTTGCAAGTGACGTCTGTCCATCAAAAGTTGCAACTCTTCTTGAGAGTAGAACCCTGCAATCTGGCGACGATTAACACCATCAAGTATGTAGTGCTTTAAACCATTGGTAATAAAGCAAATTGGCCGATAGCCTATTTGTTTCTCAAGAGCTTCAGCATATTCCTTGACCTGCACCTCCCCTACTTCTGGATTCACAGATGCCTTTTAGCTTCAACAATTGCTAGAACTTTCCCATTTTTGCCATAAAGGACATAGTCACAGTATCCAGTTCCTGTACCATGCTTCAAACCATGAACGGCTACCTCAACACGACAGTTTTCCTCAAATGTCCAACCTGCTAAACGGAGATCGATATCTATAAAGAGTTTTCTTGTCTCTGCTTCAGATAGTTGATCGATATGGAAAGATACATCTTGCCGTAGAGCTGCTGTTTCACGTTTTTCAGTATAAGTCTCTTGAACAGCCAAGGACTGACTAGCCATCTGTTCATCAAAATCAGGAAGATCTGGCAAACTGTTTTGTAATTTCGCCATAGTTTGTGGCGTTTCTCGAAACTTGATGTTTGCTGAAAGTGGCAATAACTGCTCGTCGAAATAACGCTCCACAAACTCGTTACTGTAGCAATAATCAATAAAATTGACAAATTGATACAAATGATGCAAAGCCAAAATCGCTTCTCGTTCCTTAATTTCTCCACCATGTGCAGCATGATTTCCCCATCGAATTAAAGAACAATCTGCCTATGGAGCTCTGGATCCACAATCTCTCTAAAATCTTCATCCCATACCAAAGAAGATAAGGTAGCACGATAGGGAGCTTCTAAATATGAATCGTGACTATATATCCAATGAACAGCCTGCTCAAGAGCACGACGCGCCATAAAAGCAGTAGCTACAGTTGATGTCGCGATCATATTCTCAGCCTCTATACAAGGCTTTGAAAAAGATTCATACTCTTCGTTATTTAAAAGAAAATCAAAATTTCCCATTTTTCTCTCACTTTGAATAAATAGATAGCTATATTATACTAGATTTCAAGCTATTTCTCCACAGTTTTATAACTATCCCACAAGCAAATTGTGATTTGTCGACCTGAGCCACAAAGTCTGCGAATTCGTTTTGGAGGGAAAGAGGGGGGAGGATCAGTTCAAAATTTTTAATCAGTTGACCGTTTAAATTAGGTTGATTTCCTCCTCGTCCAAGTTCTCGTAATTCGCTATACCTTAGCATTAATTGATGCCAAATAAAAACTGGATTGTCTATTTTATTTGGAAATATAGCACCACATGCTTGGTTGCTAGTAGATTCAACTTTGAGGATTGCACTTCTTCCTCTTGTTTGTCCTTGACCATACATAGCAATTAATATTGTATTAACTGGAAAAAGTTTAAGAGATGTATTTTCTAAAGCAAATTTTGTGATTTTTTCCTCAGTTTCCGTAATTTCTTTATTTATTACCTCAGTTGTTTTTACCCAATTAATCGTTCCGCTATCCCAATATAATTTATTATCTCTTGATGGTGTACTTCCACTAGAAAGTTCAAATTTTTCACCTATTTTATATTTGGGGAATAATGTAGTATAAAAATCCCCAAACATCTCGTTAAATCGGGATTTGACGAGTTCGTTAAATTTTTTATTTTGTTTTTTACGACAGCAAATTAAACGTTCAATCAAATTTAACGTACTGGTAATCAATTCTTGTTGTTCAACTGAAGGATAAGTAATTTCTACTTTTTTCAACCAGTCTGTACTTAGATTTTTTTGAGCAACACCATTAGAACTTCTTATTGCTGACTGTTCAAAAAGATCTGAGTTAAGAAATTGAAATACATATTCTTTGGAAATTAAACTATCAATAGTTCTTAAACAGGCAACTCGTTGATTTAACGCAGCAGGAAGCATTGTTTTACTTATTAATCCTACTCGTCCAACATTACCTGTTAAAGACATTAGCAAATCATTTTCTTTTAAAATATACTTCTCGATTGAATTTGTATATTCAATTGGATAGTATTTTGGATCACTATCTTCGATGTATCCTTTTTGAACATTAGTAATTCTTATAATACGAATACCTTCATTAACATATAGCGAACTCTTGAAGGCAAATCCATTTAATATCTCACAAACTTCCCCCAACTTCACTTTTTTCATACATCCATCTCCCTACTTGAGTAATTCTTCTAACTCTGCTAATCCAGCTTGAATTTCTTTTTCTAGATCATTAATTTTCTTTAAGATGACTTCTGTTGGTTCATACTCAACTTTTTCATACTCAATTTCTTTGTATTTATTGATCGATAAATCATAATCATTATCCTTTATCTCATCGACTGGAACAAAGAAAGACGGGTCCGTTCTCTGACGTTCTGCTTCTTTTTCAAGTTGATGGAAACGCTGAATAATATCTGGAATATCATTATCACTGATCGGTTGTCGTTTATCATCCAAGCTCAAACCATCTGCTTTCATATCGTAAAACCAGACCTTATCCGTTCCACCATTTCCAGTTTGTAAAGATGAGAATGGCAGTTGAAACTCCAGCATAAGGTTTGAAAACGCCACTTGGCATTGATATTACAGCATCCAATTTATGATTCTCTACAATTTCCTGACGAATTCCTTTATGGGCTTTAGAAGAACCGAAGAGGACACCGTCAGGTACAATAACCGCTGCACGTCCCCCTGGTTTCAAGGTACGCAAGAAAAGAGCAAGGAAAAGCAATTCTGTCTTTTTTGTTTTTACAGTAGCAAGGAGATCATTTGAAGTTGAATCGTAATCAAGTGACCCTTTAAATGGAGGATTTGCTAAAACCAAAGTGTACTTGTCTGCTTCTTCGTTATCTTGAGATAGTGAGTCAAGATAACTAATTTGTGGATTTTCCACTCCATGCAGCATCATGTTCATTGCACCAAGTCTCAGCATAGTCGTATCCGTATCATTTCCATGAAACATATCGTTATGAAAATGGTTAATATTATTTGTATTTGTTTCCCATTCATCTTTCTTACGTTTTAAGTAACGGCTGGCAGATACTAAGAAACCAGCAGACCCCATAGCAGGATCCGAGATAATATCCTTGATAGTTGGTTGCATCAACTCAACCATCATATCGATGATGTGACGAGGCGTACGAAATTGTCCATTTTTACCTGCTGTTGACAATTTTGATAGTAGATATTCATAGATGTCTCCAATATCATTAACTCCCTGTGTGTCGCTATCAAAATCTATATCTGAACCCCTAGTTGGAAATTCGTCTAATATAGAAATAACCTTTTGCAATGTAGCTGGTTTATTAATTTGAAAGATAGCTTCTCGCATATAACGTGAAAAAGCTGTATCGTCAGTATCACCCTTAAGATTCTTAATAAATGGAAAAATCTCCTGAGTCATTAATCGATAAACTTCCTGAGCATCTCCTATATTTTTAAAGGTCGACCAACGGTATTCAGGTTTGTCTTTTGGAAAAATTCCCTCATAAGAAATCCCTAGAAACTCAGCATCGCTTTCGCGTCCAAGTTCGACACTATCCAGATCCTTCATAAACAGAAGATAAGTCAATTGTTCAATATTTGTTAGAGGATTTGCATTTCCTTCTGTCCACAGCATTTCCCACAACTGATCAATTTTATTTTTTAATTCACCTGTAATCATACTAGTCTCTTTTCTTTGGTTTTTAAAGTTATGAATATCACTATTTTAACAGATTTTCAATCAAGCTTCAATTATGTTTCTCTCTATAAAAATTTCTTTCAAAAATAAAAAAGCAAACACAATATGTGGTTCACTTTTTTTAACATTTCTACTCTTCACCCTTCCAGTTTCGAGCAATCTCTTCGTCTTTCTGGAGTCGGTCTACGAGTTCTTCGATGGAGTCAAATTTGACCATATCACGGACACGGTCCAACCAATAGACCATGACAGTCTCACCATAAATATCGTCTGAAAAGTCGAAAATATTGACTTCAAAACGTGGTTCTTCTCCATCAAAGGTAACATTTTTTCCAACACTTGCCATGCCACGATATCTCTGACGTTGTACTTCTACATCAACTACGTAAACACCGTCTGCTGGCATATAAGTCCGATCTCTTAGGACCAGATTGGCTGTTGGATAACCGATAGTACGCCCACGAGCATTTCCATGAACGACCATGCCACGGGTTGGGAGCGGTGTGCCGAGTAGATGGTTGACTTCCTTGACATCTCCATCAAGAATAGCTTGGCGAATCCGTGTGGAACTGATCTTGCCCTTTCGTCCTCGACCGGAGGAACAATGATAATCTCTCCATCAAAATAATCCTTCAGGTCATCCGCAGTTTTCTTATCTGAACCAAAGGTGTAATCAAATCCTGCTACGATAATCGCTGGTTTTAAAGCTCTAACATAAGTATCAAAGAATTTTTGACCCGTTAAACTAGCAAATTTGCTACTAAAGTCCAGTAAGAAAAGAGCCTCTACTCCGTGCCACTTCATCTTGTGCTCCCGCTCCTCATGATTGACGATGTGAAGCATGAGCTCAGGTTGATAAGGTTGTAAGGCAAGTTTTGGCGACTCTGTAAAGGTCATCACAACAACTGGCAGATAATCCTTCATCGAAGCCTTGCTGGCCACTTCAAAAAGTTTCTGATGCCCCTTGTGGATGCCATCAAAATAACCTAGTACAAGGACTGTTTTTCCCGGTACTGCAATATCTTTTTCGTTCTTAATAGGTACTGTTGTAATCATGAAACTATTATATCATAGAGCCAGTCTTTTCGCTAAGAGGAAATCCCAAATGTCGTTATTTGCGCCTGAACTGACCTTGATAGACAATTCAAGCAATTCGTTTTAAAAAATAGCACCCCCTGAGAGATGCTATCGTTTGGTAACTAGTTTACTGTCTCTTCCAAGTCTTTTAACTTAACCGAAACAATCTTGGACACACCAGATTCTTGCATGGTAACCCCATAGATAGAATCAGCTGCCGCCATGGTCCCTTTACGGTGAGTCACGACGATAAACTGGCTGTCCTTGTCAAAACGATTGAGGTAATCCCCAAAACGTTTGACATTAGCTTCGTCCAGCGCCGCCTCTACCTCGTCCAAGATGACGAAAGGAATAGTCTTAACTCGGATGATTGAGAAGAGCAGAGCCAAAGCCGATAGGGCTTTTTCACCACCACTCATGAGGTTGAGAGACTGGATTTTCTTACCTGGAGGTTGAACAGAAATCTCCACACCTGCTGTTAAAAGATCGCCCTCAGTTAATATCAAGTCTGCCTGACCTCCACCAAACATCTGTCTAAAGGTCACTTTAAAGGACTCACGAATAGCTTCAAAGGTTGATTTAAAGCGTTCCTTAACCTCATCATTCATCTCTGTGATGGTCTCAAGGAGCAGGTTTTTCGCAGACAAAATATCATCTCGTTGACTATTTAGGAAATCCAAACGATTGTGGACTTCTTCGTACTGTTCAATAGCATCCAAATTGACTGGACCGAGTGAGCGAATAGCCTTCTCAAGATCCTTAACCTCTTGCTCTGCCAGATTGAGTTCTTCCAACTCATGCGCTTTTTCTAGAGCCTCAGTGTAGCTGATCTGGTACTGGTCTGTTAATTGAGCTTGTAGATAGCGCAAGCGTTCGCTGACCTTTTCTTTCTTGGCTTCAGCACGTGTTTGTTTGCGAATCCACTCCTCATTCTGCTGACGAGCCTGATCCAAATGGCTGGCAATATCATCCAGCTGACCTTCGATATCATCCAACTCAAACTGCTTGCGAATCAGACCTTGTTGGAGGTTTGTTTTCTGAGTTTTGGCCTCTTCCGCCTGCTGACTTAGCAGATCCGTATCAACCTTCTCAAGATTATCAACCTTTTCTTGGAGGAGACGTTGAATTTCCTCTTGTTCGAGATTGAGGTTATCCAATTCCTTATCTAAGCGTTCAATATCAGTAACTTCGTACCGCTTTTGTCCTTGCAGTTCTGACTTAAGCAAGCGCGCTTGAGAAATCTGTTCCTGCAAGTTTTGATAACGTTCTTGAATAGCGTTTTTGTTAGACTTAATTTCTTCAATCTCAGCTTCCAGCTTTTGCTTTTCACTGGCGATAGTAGCGAGGCGCTCTTGGCATTTTTTCTTGTCCGCTTGCCAATCACCTTCAGATAGGCGATTTAATTCCTCTTCTTGAAGTTTCCAAAGCGTTTCCAGTTCTTCGACCTGCTGATTGGTTTGTTGATAAGCAAGGTACAAGCCTTGCTCCTGAATACGAGCTTGCTCACCCTGAGATTTGATAGCTTCTAATCTTTCTGCCAATACCGCCATCTCATCTTGCAAGGTCTTCAAAGTCTCTTCTTCTGTCCGCAAGTCAGCTTCTTCTTTAGCAATTTCTTTTTGTAATTGTTCCAGCTCTGGCTTGATGAAAATACTGTTGTTTTGACGATTGGCACCACCCGCGTAGGAACCACCTGTACGCAACTCTGTCCCATCTAGTGTCACCATGCGAACCTGATAACGAACTTGGCGAGCTGCCGTACGCGCGTGTTCTACGGTGTCAAAGATAGCCGTTGTAGCAAGCAAGTTTTTGAAAATGGCTTCTAGTCTCTTATCAAACGACACCAACTCATCTGCCATACCCAGAAATCCTGGACTTGCAGAGATAATATCTTGATTCTGACTAGATATTGTACGCGCCTTGATAGTCGTCAATGGAAGAAAAGTTGCACGACCAGCTCTATTGCGCTTGAGGAAATCAATAGCATTAGTTGCTGCTTTCTCATCTTCTACAATGATATGCTGACTGCTGGCTCCAAGCGCAATTTCTAGGGCAGTTTGATAATGTACATCAAAGGTCAAATGTTCACTGACTGCACCAACGATCCCACCAAGGCGGTCTTTTTCTTGGAGAACACTCTTAACACCCGCATAAAAATTACTATGATTTCTTAGGATATTTTCCAAACTCTGGGCTCGAGCCTGCTTGTTTTTGAGACTGTCTAGACGGTCAAAGAGTTGGCTCTGCTGGGCTTGGAAAGAAACTTTCTGCTCCTCTTGCTCCTTGGCACTAGCTTGGTAGTCAGCCAATAATTTCTGAACCTGCACCTTGGCAGTTTCAAGTTTAGCCTGTTGTTGACTGGCCTTATCTTTAGCTGTAGCCAGTTGTTCTTTCAATTTCTCAAGTTGATCTGCTTGTTTTTGAGATAACTGACGGCTGTTCTCTAGTTCATTCTCGATGCGGGTCAACTGGTTTGAGACATCCGCTTCTTCTTGTAAAAGCGCCACAAAACGTTCACGCAGGAGCTCGATCATTTGGTCAGGATCATCTGAAAAAGCCAGCAATTCCGCTTCTAGGCGATTGAGTTCCTTGTTATTTTCAACTAGACTTTCCTCTAACTGTTCCAGATTCTCTTCTTTTTCAGCCTTTTCCTTACTTAGAGCCTTTCTCTTATCTTCCAGAGTCGCCAAACGGGCTTGCGCTTCTTGTTGATTAAGGGCAACTTGCTCGGATTCCAGTTTGGATAGGGCTAGTTTTCGCTCTAAGTCACTGATCAAACTAGTCAAATCCATCAAGCTTCCTTGATCCTTGGCCATTTGAGCTTGGAGATCTTGACGTTTCTTTTAAGACTTTGATTTTCTTCTTCTAGCTCTTGACGCTTTTGATAATAACTAGTCAAAAGTTCCTGAGCTTGCGTTAGCTCTTCTTCTGTTAACTCTAGTTCAGTCTTGTTTTCCTTGATTTGGGCAACCAGTACATCCAAGTAAACCGCCTTGCGTTGACCATCCAAGTCTAGAAACTTTCGAGCATTCTCGGCTTGTTTTGCTAAGGGCTTGATTTGATTGTCCAACTCGTAGATAATGTCTTCTAAGCGATCGAGATTGTCTTGAGTTTGTTGCAGTTTGCTTTCTGTTTCTTTTCGACGAGTCTTGTATTTTAAAACTCCAGCAGCTTCTTCAAAAATAGCTCGGCGTTCCTCTGGCTTAGAATTAAAAATCTCCTCAACCTTCCCTTGGGAAATGATGGAGAAGGAATCCCGTCCCAAACCAGTATCCAAGAAGAGGTCGTGGATATCACGCAAGCGCACTTTCTTTCCGTCAATTCGATACTCGCTATCTCCACTACGGTAAATATGACGCTCTACCTTAATGACTTGCCCCGCATCCTTGATAAAACCATCTTCATTGTCCAAGGTCACGACAACAGATGCATAATTGAGTGGTTTACGACTTTCAGTTCCAGCAAAGATAACATCGGGCATCTTGCCACCACGAAGGCTCTTGACACTAGACTCCCCTAAGGCCCATCGCAGACTTTCTGTGATATTTGACTTCCCAGAACCATTGGGCCCAACGACAGCTGTCACACCTTGGTCAAAGACGACCTTGGTCTTGTCAGCAAAGGACTTGAATCCCTGAATCTCAATCTCCTTTAAATACATGAATCCAGCCCTTTCTCAACTGCATTTTTGGCGGCCTCTTGTTCTGCCAATTTTTTAGAACGGCCTTGACCTTTTCCGATACTCTTGCCCTCAACTAGAACTTCTACATCAAAAACCTTATCATGGGCAGGCCCCGTCTCAGAGGTCACCTGGTAACGAATATCTACATCTCCATTGACCTGGAGCAGCTCTTGCAAGTGTGTCTTGTAATCCTTAATCATTTCAAAGTCACCTGCTTCAACCTTGGGAATCATGACCTGATAGATGAACTCTTTTACTCTAGAAACATCCTTGTCCAAAGCAATGCTCCCAGAAAGGCTTCAAAGGCATCGCCAAGAATGGTGTCACGATTGCGCCCACCAGACTTTTCTTCTCCTTTTCCTAGCTTGATAAACTGATCAAACTGGCAATCACGCGCAAAACCAGCCAAACTCTCCTCACGGACAATCATAGCACGGAGTTTAGACAAATCTCCCTCTGGTTTCTTAGGATATTTTTTATACAGATATTCTGAAATCAATAATTGCAGAACAGCGTCTCCTAAAAATTCCAAGCGCTCATTGTGTGAAATTTTTAAGAGGCGGTGCTCATTGGCATAACTCGTATGAGTAAAGGCCGTTTCCAGTAAGTTTTTGTCTGCAAATTCGATTGCAAAACGCTTCTTTAGTACAGTTTGTAATTCTTTCATACCAACCTCTTTCTAACTGATAACAGTCTCTTTTATTATATCAAAAAAAGCCCCCTGAGTCACTTTAAAACGGGACTAGAGGGGATTTGAGCATTTTTTAGAACAAACTTTTCATTTTTAGGGGCAAACTTGGGGCGAGATAAAGAAAAAAGCCTTATTTAAGGCTTTCATAGGCTTTTTTACATCCACCCTGAGGGAATCGAACCCCCATCTCAAGAACCGGAATCTTACGTGATATCCATTACACTAAGGGTGGAAACTTGTCTTATTATAACAGAAATTTGCTCTAATAACAAGTTTTTTATGGCTAGACTAAGCGTCCATTAGTGGGAAGCATCCCCGTTCCAGATAGAATTTTTCACGATAACATAATCAACGTGTTTGAGGTCAGCAACCTTGCGTCCACCTGCATAAGAGATAGCACTTTGCAAGTCCTGTTCCATCTCAGTAAGGGTGTCTTGCAAGTGTCCTTTGGCAGGAAGCAAAATTCGTTTGCCTTCCACATTTTTATAGGCTCCTTTTTGATATTGAGAAGCTGAACCATAGTATTCTTTGAACTGTTCTCCGTCAACTTCGATTGTCTTTCCAGGGCTTTCGATATGTCCTGCAAAGAGAGAGCCGATCATGACCATGCTGGCACCGAAACGGATAGACTTAGCAATATCACCATGAGTACGAATCCCACCATCAGCGATGATCGGTTTACGCGCAGCCTTTGCACACCAGCGTAGGGCAGCCAACTGCCAGCCACCTGTACCAAAACCTGTCTTGACCTTGGTAATACAAACCTTACCAGGACCGATTCCAACCTTTGTTGCATCCGCACCAGCATTTTCCAATTCACGAACAGCTTCTGGTGTCCCCACATTGCCAGCAATGACAAAAGTATTTGGTAATTCTTTCTTGATGTGTTGAATCATAGAAATCACGCTATCCGCATGACCATGAGCAATGTCAATCGTAATATATTCCGGAGCATCAGCCTTAAGTTGGCTAACAAAGTCATACTCGTAATCCTTGACACCGACAGAAATGGAAGCAATGAGGCCTTGGTCGTGCATGCGTTTGATAAAAGGAATGCGCCCCGCTTCATCAAAACGGTGCATAATGTAGAAGTATCCGCCTTTAGCCAGTTGCTCTGCAACATTCTCATCCAAAATCGTCTGCATATTGGCTGGAACAACAGGTAGTTTGAAAGTGTGATTTCCAAGTGTGACACTCGTGTCTGCTTCTGCACGGCTTTTAATGACACATTTGTTTGGGATCAACTGAATATCTTCGTAATCAAAAATTGGAAATTCATTTAACATATCGATGTCTCGTTTCTTTTGTAATGACCTACCTATGCTTGCGCATCCCTACGCCTTTTGCAACGTTTCCTTAATTTATTATAAACAAAAGTACAGTTTTTGTCAAATAGTTTCAATTATAAAACAATAATGTTCGGCTTTTGTTTTTTGTATATAAAAAGTGGAGAGACTAGTTTTTCCCCACTTCTTCATCAATATTCCTTTTAAAAATTTCTTCGGAACTTTCCATCATTTTACAAAACGCACTGTAGGATGAGGCATTCTGAGGGATTTGGATAGACCACTTTTTCAATTGAGCTCCATAGCCAGCTAGTTTTCCTATTTCACTATTTACTGACTGCTCCATACTAGGAAAAATCAGTCCAGCTTTCTCAGATTTTAAGATATAAGAATAGGAAATCAATTGGAACAAGTCCTCACGGTTAATCCCTTTTTCAGTGAACTCCAGTTTCTTATATTTTGCATCTAAAACAATCTTTCGTTCTCTGTCATAAAAATCTGGATATACCTTTCGTTTCCCAACAGAAAATACTGAAATTCCGTTCGTCTTATCTTTATTTCGTGGATGAATGAAACCTTTTGGCAACAAGGTATGAACATACTCTTCCCAAAGCCAGGCAACATCAAAGAGAATACCATGTACCCTCTGAGATTGAGGGCCAAGACCATGCTTTTCTCTACTCAGAATCATCAAGCAGAGTTCCTGTAACTTTCTGTACTCTCTGAAGTATGCGTGTCGGATGGATTTCGTTTTATTCATTCTGATAATCTTGGCACGATCAGAGAGTTTATAAGATGCGGTTACTCGCACGATTTCTGCCATATTTTCACGATTACTATCGAGTAGTGCTCCAAAACTTTTTTGAATCTTTATGTACTCAATCGTATGCCGAATCAATTGCATGAGTGGATTATCATAGGTGAACTCTCTCGTTGTGTAGGCAACATTTCCCATAAAAGGAACATTTCTCTTAATATGATTTCCTACATCTATCACTCCCTTTACATGACTGTCGTTATGAGAAAATCTCTGGTATTCCTTATAAAGACCTTTTCTGAGAGCAACTTGTAAATACTTGGGAAAGAGGTAAATCAAAAGCTGATAGAGTTTATCCTCTAGAGATAGACCGACATCCAAACTAGTCAGATTGATATTGAGAACCTTTTGTAAAAGATAATGCAAAAAATGGTCGTTACTTTCATCAGAAAAACGAGAGGCAATCGTTAATCTTTCCTGACCACAGCCCAGAAAACCAATCACATTTCCTGTCTTGATTTTCGGATTAACTGTTTCCAAAATCTTTTGGTCCTTGTCTAAATCAGGAGAATTCATCAAATCATTTGGGAAAATAAAAATATTGTCCTCTCGAGATAGGTTATCTAGTGTTCTATCAAGGAGCGCTTGACTTAGATTGGGAAATTCTGCGACAAAATCTTCTCTAGCAATTTTATAATGATTATCAGTTATACGCATCATTATCACCAGTCTCTTGCTGATTTGTTTGCTCGTTATTTGTCAGATCAAATGCTTTTTTCAATGTATCCAGAGTTTCGGCCTCTTCATAAGAACCACGTAAGTAATCTTCCAATAGAGGTTTGAGGTAATCAGACCAGAGTAACTCATAGTCAAAATCCACATCCTTCAACTTAAGGAAATAACTTGGTCCGATATGATAATGACTATTTAGCTCCTGAACGTTTTCGATAGCAGCGTTCAAATTTCTAAGACGAAGTTTTGCTTCTTCTGCATGGATACCCAGTTCTTTATCCAACATGCCAACTTGACTCTCGGCAGTAACTTCAACAAAACGAAAACGACGACGCATAGCAAAATCAAAGGTATCCACTGATCGGTCAATATCATTCATAGTTCCGATGATATAGACATTTTCAGGGATATAAAATTTCTCATCAGTCTCATGTAAATTAGCATATTGGGTAGAAACACTTCCCTTTTCACCACGATAACCAGGGTCAATAGAGAAAAAGAGTTCACCAAAAATCTTTGAAATCTCTCCACGATTGATTTCATCGATGATGAAGACGAATTTCTTGTTAATTTCAACCTCTGCTGGAGAAATATAGTCTTTCAGACCAAATCTTTCTTTAAAGTTTCAAGAACTTTTTTCCCCTCACTCTTATAATACTTTTGTTCGTCATAATTCGGATCTTTATAAAGTTCGTATACATAATTTCTAGATAAACTCCATCCTGATGTTCCCTTATCATAATTAACGGATAGGTTTTGTTTACTATTTACTGACAGGTAAGAACCCTTTGTTAAATACTCTTTTTCATCCGAATTATTTATATAGGCTAGATAAGAATCCCAAGCTTCCTCAAAATTATCTTGGCCTCCAGTTTTCTGAGCTTCTTTAGCCTTCTGGCAAAACTTCTTAAAAATACCATCTTCTAGCTTAAACTCGATAGCTCCATCACCATTTGATACAGGTCTCAACCCCTCTACAAAATCAGTATAATCATAGGATGGATGAAATTGTACAAATCCGATTTGGTCTTCGTTGCCACCCGTTAATTCTTTAGCAATTTCTTTAGCAAGATAAGTTTTTCCTGTGCCAGGAGCACCACGGAGAATGAGGTTTTTGGATTGTAATAAGATATTACTCAAAGGATGATGAAAATTATTTTGTTCAGACATTTCTTTCTCTCCTTGCTTATCATCACTGTCTATAATATCTTTTGAATACTCAAATAAAATACTTCCCAACATTGAAGATTCTAGTTCAGGATATGTTTTAGAAAACAGTTTACAAATCTCATGATTCTGACGATAGGGCCCTCCTTGATTGCTTTGGGGAATCAACCTATTCCAAAATTCATTTTGACTATTCATATTTACTCCTAAAAAAGAAGGATTCTCAGAATAAATACAAAGTAGTTTTGTTACCACTGCAGAACGCCTAATAAATTCATTCTTTGACTTTTTCATGTCAAAGATAGGATTATTGAAATCCAACATTCTACCAGCTTGGATGATCTCATACAAATCCGATTTTAATTTGTTAAAGCGGTCTTCTAGTTCTGATTCTGGAATGATTTTATTAGCTTGATTCTTATAGCTTTTGGTATCCTCATTCCAATAAATACCAAATTTTGAAGAACCTCCTCCACCAATCCCCATAAATAATGATTGGTACTTTCCTGTCTCAAGAGCATAGCAAAAAGAATTACTTTTAGCACCTTTCCCAATGACATATTCATCAATAGACATGGTTAAAATTCTATCAAGTGGCCATTCTTTAAGAAATTCTTCACGTAATTGTTCATTGTGAATACTATATTTAAATGCATCTTCTCTTAATCTTATTTTATTTTCTTGGTACCAAGCATAAAAATCTTCCAAGCCAAGCTTTCTTTTATCCATCAATCTTACTCCTTTTATAATAATGTTCGAATAAAAAACTATATATTTCATATATAGAATATCATATCCTATAGAAAAAGAAAAGAACTTCTAAAAAAAGCCCAGCGTTAGGAGCTTAATGACTCTTAACACTGGACTTCTTTTTTTATCTTAGTAATACTCTCCCTGACGGTAGTCCCATGAGTTAAAGGTATCTGACAAATGCATCATGATTTTATCAATGTCAAGCCCTTTACGGATAACGACTGGTGCTGGTGAGATTGAACGGTCTCCTCCTTGTTCTGGGATGAGTTTTCCGTCCTTATCGACCATAGAAACCATCACACCTTGCTCGTAGCGCGTTTCAATCGTTTTGTCAGGTTGGATAGATGCCACATAGTCGTCTGCTTCGATGACAAGGTCCACTGCTCCTTCGATACGTTCTCCGATACCTTCTACCTTACCACGGTTTCCTTTACCAGATGGGTTAGCTGATGAGGCATAGACCATTTTTACCTTCTTCCCAAAGTTTAGTAGCCAATTGTTCACCAGCTTTCCCAAATTTGATAACAAAACAGCTTGTACCACGAACGTCTGTCATGAGTTCTTCACGGCTATCACCGTATTCTTTCAATTTCTCAAAAGCTTCTGGTTTCCAAGGAAGGATACATCCAAGGAGAATATCTTCGTCCCAATGTTTTTGGTAGAAGGCTTCAATTTCTGGGTTGAGTTGTGCTAAAGCACGTAGCTCGTCCATGCTACCACAAAGTACAACACCTGGTTTGTTACGGTTACGCTCTTTAGCTTCAAATTTGCGTTCAAGACCTGCCTTATCGCTCGTCATGATAATGTAACCAACTTTTGTAGGGCAAACGATACATCCGCCCTCACCTTTTAAAATGTCATAGCCTTCTTGTGAAAGTGTACCGTTCCATTGAATGTGTTTTGTCATAGTTCTATATTTCCTTTTCTATTTTTCTATTCCTGCCAGTAGGCTGGTCGTTGTTTTTCATAGGCAGCAATCAAATCTTCATACTGCAAAGTAATACCGATATCATCCAAACCATTTAAGAGCTTGTGTTTCCATTCGCTATCAATTTCGAAAGTGAATTCTCCAACTGGTGAGATGATTTTTTGTTGTTCCAAGTCTACAGTTACCTGGTCGGTCGGTTTGAGTTGGGCTAGCTTTTCTCTAACCTCCCTAGGCTGAACAATAGGCAACATACCATTATTGAGTTCATTATTGTAATGAATGTCCCCAAAAGATCCTGCAATCACGACCTTAAAACCATAGTCGGCTAGAGCCCAAGCTGCGTGTTCTCTGGAAGACCCTGCCCCAAAGTTATCCCCCGATATAAGAATACTGGCTTTGCGGTATTCAGGTCGGTTAAAGACAAAGTCTGGGTCCTCAGTGTAGTTATCGTCCAGATAACGCCAAGCATACATGAGGTACTTACCAAAGCCCTTCTTATCAATCAACTTGAGAAACTGCTTGGGTAGGATTTGGTCGGTGTCGATGTTATCATTCATGAGAGGAACGGTCGTTCCCGTATAAACTGTAAATTTCTCCATATCCTCTCCTTACTGGGCCTCTGGCATTTGCCGAACATCTACGAAGCGCCCTGCTATAGCTGCCGCCGCTGCCATAGCTGGACTGCAGAGATGGGTCTTAGCACCAAATCCCTGCCTATCTTCAAAGTTACGGTTACTGGTTGAAGCACAGTGGACGCCATCAGGGACCTTGTCGGGATTCATCCCCAGGCACATGGAGCAACCTGGGTCTCTCCACTCAAAACCAGCATCCAAAAAGACCTTGTCCAAGCCCAACTTCTCAGCGGCTCGTTTGACAGGACGAGAGCCTGGAACTACAATTGCTGTTAGATTGGGAGCAATTTTCTTTCCTTTGACAAATCGCGCAGCCAGCTGTAAGTCACTGAGACGAGCATTGGTACAAGACCCGATAAAAATATAGCCTAGTTCAATATCTGCTGCCTTCTGACCAGGCTCCAAGTCCATGTAATTGTAGGCTCTCTCATCATTCATATCCTTAATTTCTGGGAAGCTACTGTCAAAGTCAACCCCCATAGCAGGATTGGTGCCCCAAGTCACCATAGGAGCCAAGTCTGAGACATCCATCCGGATAATCTTATCATAAACAGCATCCTCATCGCTGACAAGCGTCTTCCAGTCAGCAACCGCCTCCTCAAAAGCTTCGGGAACACATTCCCGTCCCTTGAGATAGTCATAGGTAGTCTGATCCGGATTCATGATTCCCATCTTAGAGCCAAACTCGATGGACATATTGCAGATGGTCATTCTCTCTTCCATGGTCAGTGCATCAATCGCTTGCCCACGATATTCAACCACATAGCCAACACCACAGGCAACGCCATACTTGGCAATTAAGGCGAGAATGTAATCCTTAGAATAAACTCCTTTTTGAGGAACACCAGTGAATTCTACCAGCATTTTCTTGGGTTTGACCTGCCAAAGGGTCTGGGTAGCAAAGACATGCTCGACCTCACTGGTCCCAATCCCAAAGGCGATAGCTCCGAAAGCTCCGTGAGTAGCTGTGTGGCTATCTCCACAGACGATGAATTTTCCTGGTTGCGTCCGTCCTGTTTCTGGACCTACCATGTGAACGATCCCCTGCTTTTCAGAACCATGGGCAGCATGTTCAATCCCAAACTCCTCAACATTTTCAGCAAGCTTATCAATTTGGGCCTTAGAAATAACATCTCGAATATCATAGATGTTGACCGTTGGTACATTGTGGTCAAAGGTCCCAAATGTCAAGTCTGATCGTCTCAATCTGCGGCCTGCATCTCGTAATCCTTGAAAAGCTTGGGGACTAGTCACTTCATGAATATAGTGCTGGTCCACATACATGAGTTGGGGCTGCCCTTCTTCTCCTGTGATGACATGACGGTCCCATAATTTATCAAAAATTGATTTTCCTGCCATCCATTACCTCCAAATAAAATATAAGGCTACTAGTGTGGTCACCATCCCGAGAAACCAAACTGTTTTAAAGTACCATTTTCTAGTCTTGTGGTGAAAGATGATTCCTGCCAACCAGGCACCAAAACCACCACAAGTAAGGGCTAAAATGAGTAAGATTTTCTCTGGGACGCGCCAAGCACCTCTTCTTGCCTTGGATTTGTCAATGCCATAAATCAAGAAAATCAGCAAATTCCAAATCAAGAGGGCAAGCGTTATTCCTTCATTTATCTTCATAATCTTTCAATGATGGCTTCTGTCATTTCCCTGGTCGAAGCCTGTCCTCCAATATCTCTTGTTAAAATACCAGCCGCTAAGCTAGTTTCAACAGCACGCTCGATACGCTCTGCATCCTCATAACGTCCAAAACTATCTCTCAACATCATGGCAACTGACAAAATCATAGAGATAGGATTGGCAATTCCTTGACCTGCAATATCAGGCGCTGAACCGTGAATAGGCTCATAGAGACTTGGCCCCTTCTCAGAATGACTAGCTGATGGCATGACACCAAGTGTGCCTGATAGAACGCTTGATTCATCAGATAAGATATCTCCGAAAAGATTTTTCCGTCACGATGACATCAAACTTGGCAGGATTGGTAATCATAATCATGGCAGCTGAGTCCACCAACTGGTGTTCCAAGGTAACATCTGGAAAATCCTGCGCAACTTCCTCAGCTACTATCCGCCAGAGTTTTGATGTCGCTAGAACATTTTGCTTATCGATACTAGTAACGATTTTTTTCTGCGACTGCTTGCAATTTCAAAGGCCTTACGAATAATCCGCTCTACTTCCTCATAGCTGTAGTCGTTGATATCACGCGCTTTGCGTTCTTCAAGGATATGATCCCCAAAGTAAATTCCACCTGTCAACTCACGCACCACGACAAAGTCTACACCAGCAATTCGTTCCGGTTTAAGTGGTGATAAATGCTTGAGACTATCAAAGATTTTTACAGGCCGAATATTGGCATAGAGATTGAGTTCCTTACGAAGAGCTAGCAAGCCTTGTTCAGGCCGAATTGCCGCCCCATCATACTGGGGACTACCGATAGCCGCAAGGAGAATAGCATCTGCTTCTCTACATGCCTTGAGGGTTTCATCAGGTAAGGGATGCCCCGCAGCATCAATACCTGCACCTCCAAAGGGGCATCTATCTATCTCATAGTCAGAGCCCGTTTTTGAAGCTAGAGCTTCCAGAACCGCTAAACCAGCTTCCATAATTTCTGGACCGATTCCATCCCCTGCTAGAGCTACTATTTTCTTTGTCATAGCCATCTCCTTTACACACTAGGCATGTCTCGGTAGGAAACGCTATGCCCCATCTCACCTGCATTCTCTTTTTGAACAAAGGTATTAGCATTGATATAAGCAATAGCCGAAGCCTTCAATACATCGAAATCGAGGCCTGCTGCGTTAAAGATGGTTTCTGTATCTCTGTTTTCAACAGTAACCAAGACACGAGCTTGAGCATCAATTCCATCTGTCACAGCATCAATGGTATAGGACACCAAGCGAACAGATTGGTTAAAGAACTTATCGATAGCGTTAAAGATTGCTTCAACGGAACCTTGTCCTGTCGCATTAAATTCGACTTTTTCACCATCCATATTAGCCAGACTAACAAGCGCTTCAATGTCATTGTCTGCATGAGTTTGAAGTTGTAAATCATCAAAATGGAATCCTTCTGGATTTTCAACCATGGTTCCAGCTACCAGAGCTCGAATATCTGCATCTGTGATTTCTTGTTTCTTATCTGCCAGTGCCTTGAACTTAGCGAAGAGTGGTTTGATATCCTCTTCTGTAAAATCTAGGGCCAGTTCTCTTAGTTTTTCAACAAAGGCATGGCGACCTGACAATTTACCAAGTGGAAGACTATTGCTCTTGACACCGACCAATTCAGGTGTGATGATTTCATAAGTGAGAGGATTTTTAAGGACTCCATCTTGGTGAATACCAGACTCGTGAGAGAAGGCATTACCACCAACCACAGCCTTGTTTTTAGGAACTGGAATACCAGAGAAGCGAGAAACCATTTCAGACGTATTCATTGTTTCATCCAAAACAATATCACTAGTTGCTTGGAAGAAATCCTCACGAATCTTCAAAGCAACAGCTACTTCTTCAAGAGCAACATTACCTGCGCGTTCACCGATACCATTAATAGTTCCCTGGACACGTCCAGCACCATGTTTAATTGCTGTCAAAGTATTTGCAGTTGCCATACCGAGATCATCGTGACAGTGGACACCAAAGACAACTTTATGATCTGATTTAATATTTTCAGTCAAGTGATCAAAGATACGTGCAAACTCTTCTGGAGTCGTAAAGCCAACTGTGTCAGGGATATTGATATAAGATGCTCCTGCATCGACCGCTGTTTGAACGACTTGTAATAGGAAATCCAACTCTGTTCTAGTCGCATCTTCAGGAGAGAATTCGACGATTTCAAACTTAGAACGAGCATAAGAAACATGTTCCTTGATAGCTTCTAAAATCTCTTCCTTGCTCTTATTGAGCTTATACTTGCGGTGAATCGGACTGGTAGCGATAAAGACATGAATTTGAGGATACTTGGCATCCTTAAGCGCCTCATAACAAGCATCAATATCAGATTTTACAGAACGAGCTAATCCTGTCACTGCAGTTTTTTTCATGGCTCTAGCAATTTTTTGAACGGCTATAAATGAATCTGGACTAGCAGCCGGAAAACCAGCTTCAATTACAGAAATTCCCCATTTCTCCAGCTGTCTTGCAATGGAAACTTTTTCCTTTATTGAGAAGTTAACACCAGGTGTTTGTTCCCCATCACGAAGGCTTGTATCAAAAAATTCAACTTTACGCATAAGATTTCCCCTTTTCCAAATGTGGTTTTAAAAAAACATCTCGCTTAGAAGCCCAAGCGAGATGTTGATTTACTCCCGCTTGGTAAGCCAAACAGGACTAATGCTTTTGCACTAGCCCGAGTACCTCAACAACAAAGCAAATTGATTAAACTTAGCTGTTTTCATGTTTGACTTTCTCCTTCGTTTGATATCTTGTTTAGTATTTTAGCATAGCTAAAAACACTTGTCAAGAAAAAATCCAATATTTTCTGAAAATTTCTTCAGTAAAGAATATTTTGCTAATTGAAAGTATTTGAAAACTCAAGTAACTTTCCTTATTTTTTCACAGTCAAGTTCCAACTTCTTTCGATGAGTTCTATCACTTCTTCATCTTGCAAACTATCATCAAGCGCCAGACTAAGCCAGTAGCGTTTATTCATATGAAAAGCTGGATAAATACCCTTTTGTGAAAGCAGGTCAGCTACTTGGTCGTGTTTGAGGTTGATTGCTTCGACTAGCCCTTCTCTGCCCTTTCCAGCTTATCCCATGGGATTCTCATTAAAACAGCATACCACTTTTGATTGCCTCCATGGCGCAATACAGCTGTATCAGGTGACTTTTCCCACAAATACTCCAACTGATTACCATACTTTTCCTGAATCTGATCCATGATACGCTTAGTCTGAGGGCAGATAAAATCCTGCACATCAAAACAAGCCTTCCGAATTTGATAGAGAATCTCCAGACAAGCTTGACGAACAGTTCCTACAAAAGTCCCTCTCATGCTTTCCATATGGACTTGAGGATAAAGGTCACCAGTCTCCTGATCAAAAACTTGAAAGCTCACTTTATCCGTAGAGGTGGATACTTTCATGACAAAGGCTCCATCCAAGATCTGTAAACTGTAGGTCCAGACTCCCTCGTTTTCTATAAAACCGTAGGCACTGGCTTTTTCTTGATTAAACTGATAGGATTTAAAAATTTCAAACATAAGTGAAAACTGCTACCCAAAGCTAGCAGTTCCTTTCTATTTTTTAAAAGACAACCTTGGTACCGTGAAGTTGCGTCACGCCCAGTTGGTCGATAAAGGTTTGACGGTTGTCCAAGTCAATCCCCCCACCTGGTAAGATTTCAATTTTACCAGCAGCATGTTCCAAAATTCTGTGATAGTGAGCAAAACGTTTTTCTAGCGCATCACTAGACACACCCGCACGAGTCAAGATACGAGTGACACCAGCTTGGCTGAGCCAGTCAATAGCTTCCAACTGGTCTTCTTCGCTCAATTCATCAAAAGCCATGTGGAAGACAATTTCCATTCCTTTTGATGCGGCAATTAACTTTTCAAGATTAGGCTTATCCAACTTCTTATCAGCAGTTAAGGCACCAAAGACGACCCCTTGGCTACCTGCTTGAGCAGTTAAACGAATGTCTTCTAGCATGATGGCAATTTCCAAATCTTGATAAACAAAGTCGCCACCACGTGGACGAATCATGGTCATGATGTTCGTATCGTAGTTAGCTGCCAATTCAACAGCTGCCTTGGTTACTCCATAGCTTGGTGTTGTTCCTCCTACTGCTAGATTGTCACAAAGTTCGATTCGACGAGCTCCAGCCTGCATCGCTTTCAAGCAAGGTCACATTTTCAGCACAAAATTCGTAAATCATTTGATTCTCCTTGATGTTTTCTTTGAATTTATTATATCATATTATTTTAAATATGCTTTCATTTTTATCAAGGCAAATAACTACTATTTTTATCTATTCTTTGTCAGGAATGACTTTAAAGAGATAGTAGGTGATAAAGATAGTCAAGGCTCCCAGACCAATTTTAACAGGTAAGAGAGGAGCGAAATAGATAGAGATTCCCATCAAGATATAGATAGATACGATGATTTTTTTCTTTCGTTCTCGCGCTATTGACTTGGTTTCCCGAAAGTCCGCTACATAAGTCTGATAAAGCTTTGTATGATAAAGCCAGTCTTCAAAACGCTTAGAAGATTTTGAAAAGCAAGCAATAGCTAACAAAAGAAAGGGGGTTGTTGGTAAAAGTGGTAGGACAACTCCAATAACAGCTAAAGCCAGTGAAATAAAGCCAATACAGAGATAAATGATACGCATGATTTCTCCTAGATAAATTACTCTTCCTCTAGTTTCGCACACAAGGGGGAAATTTGTCAAGCTCCAACCAAAAAGAGCCTGAAAATCATTTTCAGGACTCTTCATTTTACTTAATTTTTTCCTCTTCGTAGTCGCCATTACTACATACAACCTGCTTGCCACCACCACGGACTTTTTTCTCCACAAGGAAGTGTCCGCATTTTGGACAGTCACGGCCAATTGGTTTATCCCAGGAAGTAAACTCACATTCTGGGTAACGATTGCAACCATAGAAGATACGATTGCGCTTGGTTTTGCGTTCGATGATTTGTCCTTGATGACAGCTCGGACACTCGACTCCAATCTCTTTGACAATGGCTTGTGTGTGACGACAGTCTGGGAAATTACTACAAGCATAGAATTTACCAAAACGACCGAGCTTAATCACCATCGGACTGCCACAAACTTCACAGTCAAATCCAGCAGGCTCATCCTTGATCTGGATTTTTTCCATTTCAGATTCAGCCTTGGCTACTTCTTTAGAGAATGGTTTGTAAAAGGTGTCAATGACACGTTGCCACTGCTCTTTACCAACTTCGACATCATCCAGTTTTCCTTCCATCTCAGCTGTGAAGGTCACATTGACAATATCTGGGAAGTATTCAACGATGAGTTTATTGACAATTTCTCCCAGTTCTGTCGGTTCAAAACGTTTAGCTGCCAGACGAACGTAGTAACGTTTTTGGATGGTTTCAATGGTCGGAGCATAGGTTGACGGACGTCCAACTCCATTTTCTTCCAAGGTCTTGATAAGAGTCGCTTCTGAATAGCGAGCTGGCGGTTGGGTGAAATGTTGCTCTGGCTTGCTATTCACCTGCTTGACCACATCTCCTACTACCATATCTGGCAACATTTTGTTCTTGTCAGAGTCATTGTAGATAGCAAGATACCCATCAAACTTAACTTGGCTTCCATTTGCCGCAAACTGAACCCCATTTTGAGAGAGCTTAACAGCCATGGTATCAAAGATAGCGCCTGTCATCTGGCTAGCCACAAAACGGTTCCAGATAAGAGTATAGAGCTTGAGCTGGTCTTTGTCCAAGTACTTAGCGATGCTTTCTGGTGTGTTAAAGACACTAGATGGGCGAATGGCTTCGTGGGCATCTTGAGCACCTGAGGCATTCTTGACCTTGCTACCATGCTTGGAATACTTGCTACCAAAACGGTCGTTAATGTAGCTTGCCGCTTCATTCTGAGCCACAGGACTGATACGAGTCGAGTCTGTACGCATATAGGTAATCAAACCTTGCACACCTGATCCGATATTGATCCCTTCATAGAGCTGTTGAGCCACCATCATGGTCTTTCGAGTACGGAAATTGATTTTGTTAGCAGCATCCATCTGCATGGTTGAAGTTGTATACGGTAGGGGCGCATTGCGTTTGCGTTCTTTCTTATCTACCTGATCTACTGTGAAATCTTTACTAGTCAAATGGGACAAGACTTCTTTGACTTCTTCATTAGTGGTCAATTTCATCTTTTTGCCATTCATACCATAGAAAGAAGCCTGAAATTGTTTGGTTCCCTTCTTAAAGACACCATCAATTGTCCAGTATTCTTCCGGTTGGAAGGCATTGATTTCATTTTCGCGGTCAATAATGAGCTTAAGGGCAACAGACTGCACGCGTCCTGCTGATAAGCCCTTCTTGACCTTTTTCCACAAAATAGGCGAAATCGAATACCCTACCAAGCGGTCTAAGACTCGACGAGCTTGTTGGGCGTCGACCAAGTCCATATCAATCTTGCGTGGTTCTTTAAAGGCATTTTTTACCGCGTCTTTGGTGATTTCATTAAAGACTACACGGTTGGCATCATTCTCGTCCAAGTTGAGAATGTGAGCCAAATGCCAGGAAATTGCTTCTCCTTCACGGTCCGGGTCACTCGCCAGAAAGACTTTATTGGCCTTTTTAGCTTCTTTTTTTAAGTCATTGATGAGAGGACCTTTCCTCGGATATTGATATACTGTGGTTCATAGTTATTTTCAATGTCGACTGACATACTGGATTTCTTCAAATCACGGATATGCCCGACACTGGCTAAAACCTTATAATTTCTGCCTAGATATTTCTCAATCGTTTTCGCCTTGGCAGGCGACTCCACGATGACTAGATTTTTTTTAACTGTTGATTTTTTCTTCTTTGTTGCCGTAGCCACACTATCACACCTTTTCAAAGTAATAAACTTTATAAAGTGTAAACCATTTTTCTATAGCTGTCAAGACCTAAGTCCTATATATAGAAGAAAAGTTTATCTGTGTGAACAAATTTCTCCTTAAAATTCAAACTCAGCCAACACATCTTGACCACTGCTAATCAGCTTTGCCCCCTCTTGGATCAAGTGGTGACAGCCATCTGAATGGCCATCTAAAATGTTTCCTGGAATGGCAAAAACATCACGCCCTTCCTCCATAGCTCGCTCACAAGTAATAAGACTACCCGAACGCATCCTTGCCTCTGCTACAATCACACCACGGCAAAGGCCAGCAATGATACGATTACGAGCTGGAAAGTGAAATTTCAAGGGTTCCTCACCAGGTCCGTACTCGCTAAGTACCAAATGGTGATTGCCAATGTGTTCCTGCAAACGTTTATTGGCTCGGGGATAAAAAACATCCAATCCTGTTCCAATGACAGCAATCGTTCTTCCTCCATTCTGGAGTGCAGCCATATGGGCAGCCGTATCAATCCCTTTGGCTAAACCACTGACCACGATTAACTCGTTTTCCAAACCTTGAATGACTTTCTGAACCGATTTTGCTCCCTGACTAGAACATGAACGACTCCCTACAACAGCAACCTTTGGAAACTTTAACAAGTCCAGATTTCCTTTATAAAACAAGAGCACTGGAGCATCATAAATCTCACTCAGATCCCAAGGATAACAGTCATCAAGAATAGAAAAGGATGGAAATTTCTGAAACTCCTTCTCCAACTGTGCATCATCTATCTGGAAATAGCGTTCCATAAAGACAGCAGGATTACGACACCCCGATAGTTCCGCAATATCACCTAGCAAGAGCTCCTGATCTACAGTCTCATCGTATTCAAGAACTGTTAAAATTTGTTGATTGCTCAGCCCAGCTTTTCTCAATTTGTAAATCTCATAGTTTGTGATCTTCATATACAACTCCATTTCTTTTTCTACTCATCTATCTATTCGTAAAAAAAAATAAAAAGAAGACCAAGGATCTTCTTTTTTTCATTTATTCAGCTTTAGTAGTTGACCAGCTACTTTCAACCATCGGTAAGATTGTTTTTAAAGTTTCCCCATCCCCTTCAAGTGAAACATAGCGGATTTTACCATCATTTGATCGGAAAACCCAGGTAACGAGGTATTTCCCTGACTTAGCAATTGCATTGACAACATAGGCTTCATAACCTCCAATGGTCGATTTGGAGCCCCAGACCTTACTGAAATCAGAGCTTTGTTCTTTGGAAGTTAAAATACTAGATGAGACTGTCACAACATCCAGTTTAGCATATTCTTCTTCGCTGATATTGAACTGCTCAGCCTTGAAGGTATTCAGCGTAACAATGTTGATATCTGTTCCATCACTATACTGTATATCATTTCCACCTTCTACTTCATGAAATCGAACCCAAATTTGGGTACCTTGACAAAACCATATTCATTCGAGCCGATGATTTGCGTCTCTTCCTTTTTCGCTTCTGAAACGGCAGAGCTAGAGCTACTCGTTTCCTGACTGCTAGAAGAACTAACAACTGCAGACGAACTTTCTTCGGTTGCTGTTTGTGATTTATTGGAGCATGAAGCTAGAAAAACACTAGCAGTAACTACAGTACCTAAAATTAATAATTTTTTCATCCTACCACCTTTCCATCTGCATTATAAGAAAAATAAGAACTTCTGTCAAATTCTAACCTAATCTGTTCTGTTAGTTTCCGATTTTATCGCTCTCATTTAAAACAAAACTCTTGAAAAATCTTCAAGAGTTTTGTTTTTTATTTCTATTCTTCATCCATGCTTAAGACGCTAAGGAAGGCTTCTTGTGGGACTTCTACTGATCCGATAGCTTTCATGCGTTTCTTACCAGCTTTTTGTTTTTCAAGGAGTTTGCGTTTACGAGAAACGTCACCACCGTAACACTTGGCAAGTACGTTCTTACGAAGGGCCTTGATATCCGTACGAGCCACGATTTTGTGTCCAATAGCTGCTTGAATCGGCACTTCAAATTGTTGGCGAGGGATGATTTTCTTGAGCTTATCAACGATGAGTTTCCCACGTTCGTAGGCAAAGTCCTTGTGAACGATAAAGCTAAGGGCATCAACTTTGTCTCCATTGAGAAGGATATCCATTTTGACTAACTTAGACGGACGGTACTCTGACAATTCATAGTCAAAGCTTGCGTAACCACGTGTCGAAGACTTGAGCTTATCAAAAAAGTCAAAGACGATTTCAGCAAGTGGAATTTGATAGATGACATTGACACGATTATCATCAATATAGTCCATGGTTACAAAGTCCCCACGCTTGCGCTGAGCTAGTTCCATAACTGCTCCGACAAACTCCTGCGGTACCATGATTTGCGCCTTGACATAAGGCTCTTCAATAGTCGCAATCTTGGTTGGATCTGGAAATTCAGAGGGGTTAGACACATCCATAGATTCACCATCAGTTTGGTTAACCTTATAGATAACAGACGGAGCTGTCATGATAAGGTCAATGTTGAACTCACGCTCCAAACGTTCCTGGATAACATCCATATGGAGAAGTCCAAGGAATCCACAACGGAAACCAAATCCAAGGGCCTGAGATGTTTCTGGTTCAAACTGAAGGCTGGCATCGTTGAGCTGCAATTTTTCAAGGGCTTCACGAAGGTCATTGTATTTGTTTGATTCAATTGGATAAAGACCTGCAAAGACCATAGGATTCATCTGCTTGTATCCATCTAGTGGTTCTGCTGCAGGATTGCTTGCTAGGGTCACTGTATCTCCGACACGCGTGTCTTGAACTGTCTTGATAGAAGCCGCAATATAACCAACGTCACCAGTCGCAAGAAAATCACGACCAACTGCTTTCGGCGTGAAAATACCGACCTCCGTCACATCAAAGGTCTTGCCATTGCTCATGAGCTGAATCTTATCGCCAGGTTTGACAACTCCATCCATGACACGCACTTGGAGGATAACCCCACGATAGGCATCATAAACTGAGTCGAAATCAATGCCTTAAGTGGTGCTGCAACATCACCCGTTGGAGCTGGCACTTTTTCAACGATCTGCTCAAGAATTTCTTCAATACCAATACCAGCTTTGGCTGAAGCTAAGACTGCTTCGCTGGCATCCAGTCCAATGACATCTTCAATCTCTGTACGAACGCGCTCTGGATCCGCAGCTGGCAGGTCAATTTTGTTAATGACGGGCAAGATTTCCAAATCATTGTCCAAGGCTAGATAAACATTGGCAAGAGTTTGCGCCTCAATCCCTTGGGCCGCATCAACCACCAAAATCGCTCCTTCACAGGCTGCTAGCGAACGCGACACTTCATAGGTAAAGTCCACATGCCCTGGCGTGTCAATTAAGTGGAAAATATAGGTCTCGCCATCTTTCGCAGTGTAATTGAGCTCGATGGCATTGAGTTTAATGGTAATCCCACGTTCACGCTCAAGATCCATACTATCCAGAAGTTGGGCTTGCATTTCACGACTAGAAACGGTCTCCGTTTTTTCCAAAATGCGGTCTGCTAGGGTTGATTTCCCATGGTCAATATGGGCGATGATAGAGAAGTTCCGAATCTTCTCCTGTCGTTTTTTCAAATCTTCTAAGTTCATGATGCTCTTCCTTTCAGGGTATCTATTAATTATAAATTGTTTTTAACATTTTGACAAGACCATACCCTGCTAGGAGTACTAATCTTCAGCAACAAAACCATCATTCTCGATAAAGTGGTGTTCTGTCATTCCTTGGTCAGTAAAGACGATTCCATGAAGGACACCGCCATAGACAGCTCCTCCATCCATACCAATCTTACCATCCTCTGTTATCCAAAGCTCAGCAGTACCTCGGTCTTGCTTGAGCAAACCATAAACCGGTGTATGCCCAAAGACAATGGTTTTTCCAGTATGATTTTCAGCTTCGTGGAATGGTTTTCTGAGCCAGACTTTCTTGTAATCTGTGGTTTCATGCCAGTCATCCAAGGTCAAGTCAATACCCGCATGAACAAAGATATACTTGTCTGTCTCTACTACAAATGGCATTTTACGAATAAATCCGACCAAGTCTGCTGCTTCTGTCGCAACCCGTTTGGCATCTTCTACGCCATCAACTGGTGCATCCAAGGGACGACCTAAAATTGAGTTAATGGTTGTATCACCACCATTGCGACGATAATGGTCATAGCTTTCTTCTGGGTCATCGAGCCAAGTCAGAAACATATACTCGTGGTTTCCTGATAGACAGATAGCTCCTTGATTGTCGACCAAGTCTTTGACCATTTCTAGAACACGGCGACTGTCTTCACCACGGTCAATCAAATCCCCTAGAAAGAGCAACTGGGTGTGACCATCCCATGTTTTGAGAAGGTCTTCCAGCATACCTGCTTTTCCGTGAACATCTCCAATTACATAATAGTCTGTCATTTATTTCTCCCTCGTTTGCAATAATTCTCTAGCTTGGGTAAGGGCCGCCTCTGTTACATTTTGCCCAGCCAACATTTTAGCAACTTCCTCTACTCGTTCTTCTAAAGTCAAGAGACGAACTGTCGACACCGTTGAGTGCTCATCGCTAATCTTCTCAATAAAGAATTGATAATCCGCGATGGCAATCACTTGTGGAAGGTGAGAGATAGCAAGAACCTGACCATGCTGGCCAATCTTATGAATTTTTTGAGCAATGGCCTGGGCTACACGACCTGAAACTCCCGTATCCACCTCATCAAAGACAATACTGGTCTTGCCTTCCTTACGAGAAAAGGCTGACTTGATAGCCAACATAAGGCGGGATAATTCCCCACCAGATGCAACTTTGACCAAAGGCTTAAAGTCTTCACCTGGGTTGGTGGAAATGTAAAACTCGACCGTTTCATTCCCCTCACGACTAAATTTGCCCTTGCTAAAGCGAACTTGAAATTGAGCCTTCTCCATATAAAGATCTTGCAACTCTTGTTTTATCTCAGCTTCTAGCTGCTGGGCCAAGTCATGGCGAGCTGATGCAAGCTGCCCTGCCAAATCAACAAGATTAACTTCCAATTTCTTGAGCTCTGCTTCCATATCTTCGGAAGAAAGGTTATTTCCAGTCAAGAGATTGTACTCATCCGTAATCTTGGCAAAATAAAGCAAAACGTCGTCCACAGTTCCACCATACTTGCGAGTAATAGTATTCAGAAGATCTAAGCGATTCTCAACCTGCATGAGGCGATTGCCATCAAATCCAAGTCATCAATAATATCTTCCAAACGCTTGGTAATATCTTCTAAAACATAGTAGGTTTCTGATAGAGAACTTGAAATTTCACGGTATTCAGGGTCATACTCTTCGACACTTTCCATGTCATTCATGGCTGAACGGACATTAGCAAGACTGGAGAATTCCTCATTGTCTAACATGCTATAGGCATTGGTTAGCGTATCCGCAATATTTTTATGATTGAGGAGTTTATCTCGTTCTTGGTTGAGAACCAAGTCTTCACCAGCCTGCAAGTTTGCAGCCTCAATCTCTGCCATTTGAAATTCCAACATCTCAATACGAGCCTTGTGTTCCTGTTGGTTTTTCTTGACTTCCAAAACCTGCTTACGCATTTTGCGATAGGCATCAAAGCTCGTCTGATAGGCCTCCTTCAAGTCCAAGAAAGCTGCATCACCAAACTCATCCAACATCTGAATGTGCAGTTGAGGACGCATTAACTCCTCTTGGTCATGCTGACCATGGATATCCACAAGATGTTGCCCAATAGCACGCAAGACAGAAAGATTGACCATCTGGCCATTCACGCGACTAACACTACGACCATTTTGCAAAATTTCCCGGCGGATGATAATCTCATCACCCATTTCCAAACCTTGCTCATCAAAAAGTTCCTGTAAAAGGCGACTATTTTCAACTGAGAAAAGCCCCTCAATCTCTGCCTTAGGAGCACCGTGACGAATAACGTCTGTCGTTGCACGAGCCCCCAACATGAGATTCATAGCGTCGATAATGATAGACTTTCCAGCACCCGTTTCCCCGGTTAAAACAGTCATACCCTTTTCAAAATTGAGCGAAATCGCCTCAATAATGGCAAAGTTTTTTATCGAAATTTCAAGTAACATACTGACCTACCATTTTTTGACTTGTTCAACAATTTCTTCAGCTGCCTCTGCTGTTCTAGCTACAATTAAGATAGAATCATCATCAGCTAGACAGCTAAAAATCTGTTCAGAAAATGCTTCAACCAACTGACTCTTCACAAAAATAGTATTTCCAGGAATGACAGCAAGGTTGATCATATTTCCCATTAACTCAGAACTCACAATATTGTCCTCAGCCAACTGCAAACTTTTGACGATTGATTTTGGCAACTCATAGATATAGGTGTTATTCTTCAAAGGAATTTTAACAATACCAAGCTCTTTGATGTCCCTTGAGACAGTGGCTTGCGTAGCAGAAATACCTGCTTCCTTCAAATGCTCAACGATTTCTTCCTGAGTACCGATTTGATAATCCGTAACAAATCTTCTAATTTTTTCAAGTCTCTCTTTTTTATTCATCTTTAAATTCTCTATGTGCTCTCTCTACAACTTTTTCTATTTCAGGAGCAACTTGGTTACTTGCTCCCTCTTCCTTTTTCAAATATGCCAGAAATTCGATGTTTCCATGTCCACCTTGGATTGGTGAATAGTCTAATCCAAGCACTGAAAAACCTTGCTCAACTGCCATAGCTGTGACAGATTCAAGGACATTCTGATGAACCTTGGCATCACGAATAATCCCATTTTTCCCAATCTGCTCACGACCTGCTTCAAACTGGGGCTTAACCAGAGCTACAATTTGACCTTGATCAGCCAAGACGCGGTGCAAAGCAGGCAAATCAGACTGAGGGAAATAAAACTCACATCAATACTGGCAAAGCTCGGTTCCTGCTCAAAATCAGTCTTTTCAGCATAACGAAAATTAAACTGCTCCATGCTGACAACCCGAGGGTCTTGGCGCAATTTCCAAGCCAACTGATTGGTGCCAACATCGACTGCAAAGACTAACTCAGCACCATTTTGCAACATGACGTCAGTAAATCCCCCAGTGGAAGCCCCAATATCAATCGTGGTTGCTCCCTCGACTGACAAATCAAAGACCTGCAAGGCCTTCTCTAGTTTTAGACCACCTCGACTGACATACTTGAGTTTTTCACCCTTGAGTTTTAGTTCAGTATCATCTGGAATTTTCTCTCCTGGCTTGTCAAAGCGTTCTCCATTAAGGACTGCTACGACTAGTCCAGCCATGACACCGCGCTTGGCCTGTTCTCGCGTTTCAAACAAGCCCTGTTTATAAGCTAGTACATCCACTCTTTCCTTAGCCATTGATTCTCAAACTTTCTACTACTTTCACAATCGATTCTGTTTCAAAGGGAACTTGCTGGGCAATTTCTTCTAATTTAGCCTCGGCTTGATCCAAAGTTTGGTTACAAAAGGCAGTCGCCTCCTCCAAGCCTAACAAGGCAGGATAGGTTGACTTTTCTGCCTGCAAATCCTTTTGTGGAGTCTTGCCGATTTCCTCAAAACTAGCGGTCACATCCAGCACATCATCACGAACTTGAAAGGCCAGTCCAATCAATTCACCAACCGCTTTCAATTTTGCTTGGATTTCTGGCGCTAATTCTGCTATGATAGCGGCGGCTTGGAAAGGATAGGCTAGTAATTTTCCAGTTTTATTGGCATGAATGGTCTGGAGTTCTTCCAAGGACAAGTGCTGGTGTTCGCCTTCCATATCTAAAACCTGACCTGCTACCATGCCTAGACTTCCTGAAGCAAGGGATAAGTTGGCAATCAGGTCCACCTTGATCTGACTTGGCAAATCCGCCTGCGCTATTAAGGCATAGGGATCTAGGAACAAGGCATCACCTGCCAATATTGCCATCGCTTCGCCAAATTTCTTGTGATTTGTCAAGCGCCCCCGACGGTAATCGTCATCATCCATGGCAGGAAGATCATCGTGAATCAAGCTCCCTGTATGAATCATTTCCAAGGCCGCGGCTACCTGCGCATGAGCTGGTCTAATAGCGACTTGCAAGGCTTCCAGAACTTCTAGCAAGAGAAAAGGTCGAATACGCTTGCCACCAGCATGAATGGAATAGAGAACGGACTCTCGCAAACTAGAGGCAAACTGCTGGTCTCCATAAAAATTTTCCAAAGCAGACTCGACAAGAGCTAATTTTTCTTGCTTCTTCATTCAAAATCACTTTCTGTTCCGTCTTCTTGCATGACTTTAACCAAAGTTTTTTCAGCCTTGTCCAGCGTCGCTTGGAGCTCTTTTGACAAGACCATGCCCTTTTGAAAGGCAGCAATCGCATCTTCTAAAGCAATTTCACCATTTTCTAAACTTTGGACAATGGTCTCCAGTTCTGTTAGATTTTCCTCAAATTTCTTTTGTTTTGACATCTTTCACCTCTAATTCTACTTGACCATCTCGCATCAAAAGCGTCACTTGGTCTTTTTTATTCAACATCTCAACCGAATCGATAACTGACTCTTCTTTTTTGACAATTGCATAACCACGCGCCACGATTCGACTGGTATCCAACATCAGTAAGGCTTCTGAAAGTCTTTCACCTCAGCAACCTTGGCATCATAAACCAGCGCCATTTGGCTACGTAGAAGCTTGTCTAACTGACCAAGCCGGTCCTGATAGCGTTGGATTTTGGTCACAGGTGATAATTGTACCAGTTGATGCGTCCTTGCTTGGACTAGCTGTTTATTATCAGAAATCCGTGTTCTCAAACTTTGTTTTAAGCGCAGTTGCAGTTGGTCCAAGCGTTGTAAATAACCATCATACAAGCGCTCTGGCTGTCTAAAGATGACCGACTGACTGCATTTTTTCAGAGCTTCTTTTTTTCTTGACAGGACATTCTGAACTGCTGTCGCCATCCGTTTTTCTTGATTTTGCAAATGGGTCAGAAGATCCAACTTGGTTACAGGCGTTGCTAGTTCAGCTGCAGCTGTTGGTGTCGCCGCCCGACGATCCGCTACAAAATCCGCCAAGGTCACATCTGTCTCATGCCCAACACTAGAAATAACTGGCAAACGAGATTCAAAAATGGCTCGTACCACAATTTCTTCGTTAAAGGCCCAGAGATCCTCGATGGAACCCCCACCACGACCAATAATCAGCAAATCCAAATCGTCCCGTTGATTAGCACGCGCAATATTTCGAGCAATTTCTTCTGCCGCTCCATCACCTTGAACCTTGGTCGGATAGAGAAGAATATCGACACCTGGAAATCGCCTGCTGACGGTCGTGATAATATCTCGAATAACAGCTCCACTGCGACTGGTTACCACACCAATTCGCTTAGAAAATTGGGGAAGAGGTTGCTTGAAACGTTCTTGAAACAGGCCTTCTTCTGTCAGTTTCTTCTTGAGTTGTTCAAACTGAATCGCAAGCGCCCGACCCCATCAGGCTCAGCCTTTTCAATGATGATAGAGTAGCTCCCACTGGGTTCATAAACCTGCACACGCCCAATTACATTGATCTTCATTCCCTCTTCGAGGTCGAAACCTAATTTCTGATAGATCCCTGACCATATGGTCGCTTGAATAACTGCATGGTCATCTTTTAAGGAGAAATATTGGTGAGTAGGTCGTTTACGAAAGTTGGAAACTTGACCAGTTAAATAGACCCGTTCCAAGTAAGGGTCTTTATCGAATTTCATTTTCAGATACTTGGTCAAAGTTGTTACCGATAAATACTTTTCCATCTCCACCTACTATTCATTTTCTTGCTTTTCCATGGGTATTATTATACCAAAAAGATGATTAAAAATCTCCTTTTGCATACTGAAACCAAAGGAAAAATAGAAAAAGGAGGCATTGCCTCCTCATCTGATTATTTGCTGTTTCGTGCTTCTTCCAAAATCTTAGAAATTTTGGTGGTCAAAAGGTCGATAGCAACAGTATTGCTGACCCCTTCAGGAATGACGATATCGGCATAACGCTTGGTCGGCTCAATGAACTGGTGGTACATAGGTTTGACCACACCTAGATATTGGTCAATCACGCTATCCAGACTACGGCCACGCTCTTCCATATCACGCTTGATCCGACGAATAATACGCACATCATCATCTGTATCCACAAAAATCTTGATATCCATCAAATCGCGCAGACGCTTGTCCTCCAAGACCAAAATCCCCCTCAACGATAAAGACATCCTGAGGCTCCTGACGATAGGTCTTGCTACTCCGTGTATGTTCTGTATAGTCATAAGTCGGGATGTCCACTGGGCGCCCTGCCAACAATTCCTTAATCTGCTCGATCATCAGGTCTGTATCAAAGGCAAATGGATGGTCGTAATTGGTTTTGACACGCTCTTCAAAGGTCAAGTGAGACTGATCCTTGTAGTATGAATCATGCTCAATCATGGAAATCTTTCATCAGGAAAGTGCGATAAAATGGCTCTTGAAACACTTGTTTTTCCTCCACCAGAACCACCTGTCACTCCGATAATGATTGGTCTATTTTGCATGCTATCCTCCGTTTTTTTATCCGTCGTCTATTCTATCACATTTTTTGCAAAATTTATAGTCTGATTTGGATAGTCTAGGGGAAACAAATCCATCCCCACACTCCAGTTAGACTAGCCAAAAACCTTTCTTGGCTTGTAGAGATTGCCCCTTTTTTCTAGAATGGCTAGCAATGTATCTCCCTCAAAGGCAGCTAATTCTTGGTCCGTTTGGTCTAGCTTGATAAAACGACCAAAGCGCACTTCTGTAGCCTCTTCAGGACTTAGGAAAACTTTGACAAGATCCCCCGTTCCAATTTCAAGAGGATGGAGAAAGTCCAGTTGACCAGCCTCCACTTTTTCAGCAATTTCGTCCAAGGTAAGAGCATCCTCCAGTTGTAACCCTGCAGCACTAGTCCGTGTCAGATGGGACATATGGGCCACATAACCAAGCTTCTCTCCCAAGTCAACTGACAAGGTACGGATATAAGTCCCCTTACTGCATTTCACACGAAATGTAAAACGTGCGAGGTGATCGTCATAAGAAATCGAACTAGTCCGCTCAAATTGATAAATAGTCACCTGACGTTCTGGACGCTCCACTTCCTGACCAGCACGCGCATACTCATAGAGCTTGCGACCATTAACCTTGACAGCCGAATACATAGGCGGAATCTGGGTAATAGGTCCGGTCAGACTCGCAATCGCTTCATCGACAATGGTTTCATCCAAGGGAGACAAAACGGGTGTCTCTGCGACCACTTCTCCGCTGGCATCCTCAGTCGTCGTTGAATAACCAAGAGTGATTTCCCCCTCATAGACCTTACCCTCATCCTGCATAAACTCGACCATGCGTGTCGCCTTACCCACCGCAATAGGCAAAACACCCACCACATCTGGATCCAAGGTCCCACCATGACCAATCTTCTTGGTTCCCAAAATCTTGCGCAGCTTAAAAACCGCGTCATGCGAGGTCATCCCCGCTTCTTTTTTTAAGTTAATAATACCGTTCATCTGTTGCTTTCTAATTTCCCTCTCACTTCTATTCCTCATTGTTTAAATCAATTTTTTTAATATCATATAAATCCTCAGAGTAAAATGGTTTACCCGACTCAATTGGTAAAATATATTCAAAATTATCATCCTTTTCAAGTTGCTTATATTTTCCATTAACAACCAAAAAGTAGTCAGCATTTATGTTGTAATATCCATCTGGAAAGCTTGAAAAATCAATATCTCCTAGTTCCAATAGGTTGCTTTTGCTAAGTGTTAAATGCAAGCAAAGTGCTCCCTCCTTCATAAAGTCTTTAACAGAAAGAGTCGCATATCCTCTAAAAGCTTGTTTTTCTTTACTGAATGAATTTTGATTTTGAAGAGCCTTTTCTTTTATTAAAGGAGTTATCCTATATGAATTTGATATTTTAAAACCAGGGCTAGCTAATGGCTGTTCTTTATCATCAATAACTACTATATCATATCCTTTCTTTTGTATTGCACTTTCTACAGCTGATTTAAAATCATTCAGAACTGTCTGAGCTTCTTGGCTCGATGCAGAAAGCCTCAAGAATTCTTTAAAACCATAATTCTCATTAATGAAACTGACCTGTGTTAATTTTTGACGAATGTACTTAGCACCTACTTGGATAGTCATTCCATTATCCGATACATCAAAAATACTAATATCTGAAACGTTGCTTTCTATTTCTACGCTTTTAAGAGCAACATCATAATTCATTCCCATAGAAGAATAAAACTCTTTTAATTGTTGAACTTTAGCATTATTTCTAAAGTGGGTTTGAATTGTATTTCCTATAAATGGAGAAAAAATCCCAATCAAAAATAGAATAAGTAACTTACGACTTAATTTTGGATTATAGTTTTCCTTTTGATAAATCCAATCTAAATACGGAAATAAAAATAATGAAAAAATGAAACTCCAAAGGTCAATATCTTTTATAAAGTCAAAGGAAACGATCATTTTAAATCTTAGCAAAAACATCAGAAAAATTGCTAAAAAAATATTTCCAAGCAATAGAAAAGCAATGATGCGTTTCGATTCATTTTTTGCTTTTCGCACATAAGATATCCCCACCAGAAGATTAGCCAAAAAACTAATTCCATAACCGAATATAGTTGGAATAAATCCAAAAATAGCAAAGAATAAATTATATCTTGAGTCAGTATCGCCTACGCCTTCAATATTTAAAAGACCATATAGGAGATTAAGAAAAAATACAACAAATGGTAAATAAGCAATATAAATTTCCGAGAATTTCAAAGATTTTTTCATAGGAACTCCTGTTTTTAAAGTAACCTCATTCCCCCTTCAGCGCTTCAAACTTCGCTTTCATGGTTGGGTTTTTTCGGGTCAATTTTTTAACTGAAACATCCTCCAATTTGTTATTAGCGAGGCGGAGTTGGTTTTCGGATGTGGTTAGGAACTTTTTGACCTCTTCCATGCGTTTGATGGCCTTATCAATTTCGTCGATGGCTTTACCAAAGTTAGTTGAAGCTGAATTGTAGTTCTTGGCAAAGGCTAGTTTAAAGGCATCCAAATCTTCCTCAAAGTGAGTGATATCAATGTTTTGTTCACGGACAAGTGCCAACTCTTGCTTGTATTTGAGAGAATTAAGAGCCGCATTACGCAAGAGACCAATTAACTGGATGAAGAACTGGGGACGAATCACATACATCTTTTCATACTCATGACTGACATCCACAATCCCTGTATTAAAGTAGTCGTTATCTGCTTCTAGCATAGTCACCAAAACCGCATACTCACAGTTCTTCTCCTGACGGTCCTTGTCCAATTCCTTGTAGAAGTCCGCATTCTTGTGCTTCTTCTCTGTTCCATCCGCTTCATTTTCATTTCAAACATGATGGAAATGAATTCTAGACCATTTTCATCAAAATCACGGAAGATAAAGTCTCCCTTAGATCCACGCGCAGAGACCTTGTTATCCTTCTCAAAGTAGGCATTTGGAAAGGCAAAACTACGAACCTTGTTAAACTCACTCTCTGCATACTGTTCCAAACTTTCCCCGATAGCTTTTGTGGATTGTTGGGCTTTGAAATTCTTATAGAACTCTACTTGTTCACTAGCAGCCTTAAGCTGGGCTTCGTAATTTTGCTTAACAGAAGCCAAAGACAGCTCATTTTCCTTTTCTTGCAAGAGGAGCTGATTTTTGACCTGATCGCGTTCTTTTTCTAAGTCAGAAAGGGTCTTTTGCAGTTGATTTTCATGCTCCAAACGCAAGGTGGCCAATTGGCTTTCCAAGGCCTGTACTTCCTTGTCCTTTGCTAATAAAGCCTGATGGCTTGTCTGTTCAACTTCTTTCTTAGCCAATTCTTTCTCTGTATCAAAGTTTTGGATTTGACTCTGCAATTGCGCAATTTCTTGGTCTTTTTGAGCCAGTTTAGACTGTTGCTCATTCATGGCCTTTTGCTCAGCCAAGGCCAGCTCCTGCTTCATGCGATTGTGTAATTCCTTATCAAACTCGGCAGTTCTCACTTGGGATAAGAGTTCGGCATACTGACTTTCATTTACTGTAAAGACTTCCCCACAGTTGGGACATTTGATTTCGTTCATAACTTTCCTCTTTCTAGACTTCTGTAACCATTATATCATGCCTGAGGGAAAATCAAAAACAGTGAGTCGAAACCCACTGTTTATATCAGTTACTTTAAATTTTTTCCAAGGCCAAACGCAAATCTTCAATCAAATCCTCTACATTTTCAAGTCCGATAGACAAGCGGATTTGGTTTGGTGTGACACCTGCTGCTTCTAGATCTTTTTCTGACAACTGACCGTGAGTGGTTGTCGCAGGATGGACAACAAGCGATTTGGCATCTGCTACGTTAGCAAGGTCAGAGAAGATTTCCAAATTATCAATTACCTTGCGAGCTTCTGTCTCTCCGCCTTTAACATGGAAGGTAAAGATTGAACCAACACCTTTTGGCAAATATTTCTCAGCCAAGGCATGATATGGACTGTCAGCTAGTTTTGGATAATTTACCTTCTCTACCTTAGGATGATTTACAAGGAAATCAACAATTTTCTCTGCATTTTGCACATGACGTTCAACACGAAGAGAGAGAGTTTCAAGCCCTTGGAGCAAGAGAAAGGCATTAAATGGCGACAAGGCAGCACCTGTATCACGGAGCAATTGAACACGAACAGCGATAATAAAGGCTGCTGCACCCACATCACGAGTATAGCTCAAGTTATGGTAACTTGGGTCTTCCTCAACAAATTGAGGGAACTTCCCTGAAGCCTCCCAGTCAAAACGACCACTATCGACAATCACTCCACCAATAGTCGTACCATGCCCACCGATAAACTTGGTTGCTGAGTGAATGGCAATATCTACACCATGAGAGAAGACGTTAATCAAATATGGTGTGGCAAAAGTGTTGTCCGAAACGAGAGGAATCTGGTGTTTATGCGCAACCTCAGCCAATTTTTCCAAGTCAGGAATGTTAATCAAGGGATTCCCCAAGGTTTCAATCAAGACAAGCTTGGTATTGTCATTGATAGCTGCTTCTACTTCTTCCAAATTATCCACATCCACAAAGGTTGTTGTAATCCCATAACGAGGAAGGGTTTCCTTCAAGAGGTTGAAGGTCCCACCGTAAATAGTTGATGCAGCCACCACATGATCACCTGCGTGAGCAAGCGCCAAAATAGTGTAGGTTACAGCAGCCATACCTGATGCTGTCGCTAGTGCTCCAACACCACCTTCAAGAGCAGCGATTCTTTCTTCAAATGCCGCTGTTGTAGGATTGGTAATACGAGTATAAATGTTTCCTGGTTTTCTCAAGGCAAACAGATCTGCACCTTCCTGCGTGTCATCAAAAACGAAGGATGTTGTTTGATAAATCGGTACTGCACGAGACTTAGTTGCTGGATCAACTACTTGCCCAGCATGTAATTGTAGAGTTTCAAATTTAAAATCACGAGTCATAAGACGACCTCCAAATAGCTTCATTAGGGATATTGTATCATCTTGGGCTAGTCTTTTCCAATACCGTTTTTCTATATTTTGATATAAGGAACAACTATGACTAGTCTTACACATCAAACAAAAAAGCACGATTCACTCGTGCTCATTTCTTTAATCGACATAAGTATCTTCATTTTTATTGAGGAAGGCGTAAGGTAAGCCCATCAAGAGACCTCCTCCGATAAAGTTCCCGATAAAGGTTACACCCCAGTGACGAAGAATATTAGGAATGTCAAAATTAGCAATTGAATCTGCTGCAACACTAAACTTAACAATCGCAAAAGAAGCAAAGTTCGCAGCAATGTGTTCGTTTGTTAAGAATACAAACATGTAAATTGCTGATAAGACAAGCCAAAGTTTGGCGCCTCCGTCTTTCACCAAAACAAATGAAAGAATGGCAATGTTTACAAAGATATTGGCTAAAATACCTTCAAGTAAGACTAGCTCATTGGAACGACCTAACTTCATCTCTACAACCCCTGAAATGAAGCTATCATGTGTTAGATTTGCATAGGCTGCTGAGTGGGCAAATCCCCAACCTGCTATCAAAGCTCCGATGAGATTGAACAAGGTACAGTAAAGTAAAATCTCAGCTGTTTTTCTCCAAGAAATTTTTTTCAAGAAACTACCAGCTGTCAAAAACATCATATTTGAAGTTACCAGCTCAGCATTCAAGAAAACAATGTAGGCCAATCCCCAAGCAAAAACAAATGGGAAGAGAAAACGTCCACTACCTGGTGCGATCTTATTAATCAAGTCAGCCCCAACTGCACCCGCAGCCGTACTAAATGTCAGAAAAGCACCTGCAAACATGGAACGAATCGCATACTTAAACTTACTTTGACTATAAAGACTTTCTTTCTTTTTGCAAGCAAATTCAATCTTTGAGATAAATTCTGAAGAGACCATAAAAAACTCCTAAACTTTTATTTGTGATAATTATAACATAATTCTTGTTTTCTAGAAAGCGTTTTCCGTAAATTTCTAAAATATTTATCTTAAAAATCTATATCGTAAGGCTTACAAACCTTTTTCATATGAACTATTTTGATTCTATTTGTTCATATAAAAAACCAGTGAAATAGCACTTCACTGGTTCATTCATAATTAATATCGTTGTCTATACGGTTGATTAAAGGCCTTCAAAATATCCTCAGAAGTCTCAGAATAAGCCTTTGAGTCTTTGAAGATTCCTTTGACGATTATACGCTCGGTCTCATTATAATCAACACAGGTAACCAAAGTAATCTCTTTTACGCCATCACGATCTTCGATTTCATCTACACGGTCTGGTGTAACACGTTTTACTTCTGTAATCTCATAAGTATAAACTTTATCCTTATCCGTCAGGTAAATTTTCATACCTGCTTTGGCATTGACCAAAGGCGAGAAGAGCATTTGACTGGCATTTCAGCAGTAAAGATATGGTGACTGGCTAGAGAATAGTTGCCTTCTCCCATTTTTTGGTCTGGTTTCATGGTCCCTGCTCCGTAGAACAAGTTTACATTATCCAACCCTTTGAAAATAGGGAGGTTAATCTCTACTTCGGGAATAGCAATACCTCCAATAACGGGAAGTTTCTGAGCATCCCATTGTGAAGCCAATACAGCTTCGGATGAAATAGACTTAACAGAGTCAAAATCAAAATTCCCTTCGGTTTTTAGATTTTCATCTATATTTTCCTTAGTGACTTGATTGACTTGGTATTTATTGGTATTCCAGACCAAAAAGATATCGCGAATCTTTGAATTAAAAATTAAAGCTAGCGATAAAAGAATTAAGAAACCCGCTAAAATATTGATAAATAGATTTCTGCGCTTGTTTTTCTTACTCTTTTTATTTTTCGTTTTTTTATGAGACATTATGCTTCACCTTCTGTTTCAATTTCAGTCCCAACTTCTTCTTTTTCTGCCGCAGCAACCGTTGTAAAGGTCACAATCTTAGCATCCTGATCTAGACGCATCACCTTAACTCCCATAGTTGAGCGTCCAGTTTGTGAAATATTGGCAACATTTGTACGGATCATGACACCTGTATCTGTGATAATCATCAGGTCTTCATCTCCTTTAACAGTAAGGAGACCTGCCAGAGGACCATTCTTCTCAGCAACATTGGCAGTCTTCATCCCTTTACCACCACGGCCCTTAGTAGGATATTCAGTAGCAAGTGTACGTTTACCATATCCTTTTTCAGTGATGATAAGAACTTCGTCTTGGTTTGTAATCACGCTAGCACCAACTACTGTGTCACCCTCACGAAGATTGACTCCTCGGACACCTGTCGCAATACGGCTCATGCCACGAACAGCTGATTGATTAAGCGAACAGCATAACCAAACTTGGTACCAATGATAATATCCGTATCTTCTTCTGTCAGCAAGACATTAATCAATTCGTCTTCATCCTTGAGATTCAAGGCTTTCAGTCCATTTTGACGAATATTAGCAAACTCTTTAACACTGGTTCTCTTCACAATACCGTGACGAGTTGTAAAGAAGAGATAGGCGTTATCACTACGTTCAGACTCAACGTTGATGATGGTCTGAATACTCTCACCTTCGTCCAACTTCAAAAGATTGACAACTGGCAAGCCCTTAGCAGTACGACCGTATTCAGGGATTTCATAACCTTTTAGTCGGTATACGCGTCCTTTATTGGTAAAGAAGAGCAAATGATCGTGGGTGCTGGTTGAAACCAACTCACGCACAAAGTCATCATCCTTAACTCCCGTACCTTGAACTCCACGGCCACCACGTTTTTGTGCGGTGAACTCACCTTGATCCAAACGTTTGATATAACCCTTGTTAGATAGGGTAATCAAGACATCCGTTTCTTCAATCAAATCTTCATCTTCAAGAGTTAAGACTTCTCCGATCATCAACTCCGTACGACGCTTGTCTCCAAACTTGCGTTTGACTTCGTCCAATTCCTCTTTGATAATTTGCGCCACGCGCTCAGGTTTAGCAAGAATATCAGCCAAATCTGCAATCAAGGCAATCAATTCATCATATTCAGACTGAATCTTATCACGTTCCAATCCTGTCAAACGACGAAGACGCATATCAAGGATAGCTTGACTTTGACGTTCAGAAAGCTTGAACTTGTTCATCAACTCAGCTTGCGCTTCCGAATCTGTTTCACTGGCACGAATGATACGAATCACTTCGTCGATATGGTCAAGTGCAATTAAAGACCTTCTAAGATGTGCGCACGCGCTTCTGCTTTTTCCTTATCAAAACGAGTACGGCGAACAACCACTTCTTTTTGGTGCTCGATATAAGCATCCAAAATTTGACGAAGGGACAAGATTTTTGGCACGCCATTTTGAATCGCCAACATGTTGAAACCAAAATTGGTTTGCATCTGGGTCATCTTGAAGAGGTTGTTAAGGATAACGTTGGCAGACGCGTCGCGTTTAACCTCGATTACAAAGCGAACGCCTTCACGGTTGGACTCATCACGTACGGCTGTAATGCCCTCGATTCGTTTTTCCTGAACCAAGCGAACAATATGCTCATGTACCTTGGTTTTATTAACCATATAAGGGAATTCTGTTACAACGATGCGCTCACGACCCGTCTTAGTGGTTTCAATCTCTGTACGAGAACGAAGGACAATGGAACCTTTACCAGTCTCATAAGCCTTATGAATACCTGATCTCCCCATAACAAGAGCACCAGTCGGAAAATCTGGACCAGGCAAGACTTCCATCAAGTCCTTAGTCGTCACTTCAGGATTATCCATAACCAACTTCACTGCATCAATGGTTTCACCCAAGTTGTGAGGTGGAATATTGGTTGCCATCCCAACAGCGATACCCGTTGCTCCATTGACCAAAAGGTTTGGAAAACGAGCTGGCAAAACCAAGGGTTCACGTTCGTTAGCATCGTAGTTATCTACGAAATCAACGGTGTTTTTATTGATATCACGAAGCATTTCAAGAGCAATCTTGCTCATACGTGCCTCAGTGTACCGCTGCGCGGCAGCACCGTCCCCGTCCATAGAACCAAAGTTTCCATGCCCATCAACAAGCATGTAACGGTAGCTCCACCACTGAGCCATACGAACCATGGCTTCGTAAATAGAGGAATCTCCGTGTGGGTGGTATTTACCCATAACATCCCCTGTAATACGGGCTGACTTTTTATGAGGTTTGTCTGGTGTAACACCTAGTTCATTCATTCCATAAAGAATACGACGGTGAACAGGTTTTAAGCCATCTCGAACATCAGGAAGGGCCCGCGCAACGATAACGCTCATGGCGTAGTCGATAAAGCTGGTCTTCATCTCCTTTGTCAGATTGACATTCACTAAATTTCTATCCTGCATTCATAAATGCCTCATTTCACTATTAGTAATTAGATATATTATACCATAATTCGTCCTTCATTTCAGTCTTTGGAAATCACTAAAACGTTTACATCGATGACCGAATAGAATATTCGTGACAAAGCTTTTTAAAAGTGATAGAATGAAAGTGTCTGGGGATTCCCCTAAAAAAAAATGAAGGAGATGTTTAGATAATGACTTCAACTAAACAACACAAAAAAGTGATCCTTGTTGGTGACGGTGCCGTAGGTTCATCTTACGCTTTCGCACTTGTTAACCAAGGAATTGCACAAGAGCTTGGAATTATCGAAATTCCACAATTGCATGAAAAAGCTGTTGGTGATGCGCTTGACCTTAGCCACGCCCTTGCCTTCACTTCACCTAAAAAAATCTACGCTGCTCAATACTCTGACTGTGCAGACGCTGACCTTGTTGTTATCACTGCAGGTGCTCCTCAAAAACCGGGTGAAACTCGCCTTGACCTTGTAGGTAAAAACTTGGCTATCAACAAATCAATCGTAACACAAGTTGTTGAATCAGGTTTCGATGGTATCTTCCTTGTTGCAGCTAACCCAGTTGACGTTTTGACTTACTCAACTTGGAAATTCTCTGGATTCCCTAAAGAACGTGTTATCGGTTCAGGTACTTCACTTGACTCAGCACGTTTCCGTCAAGCACTTGCTGAAATTGGATGTTGATGCTCGTTCAGTTCACGCCTACATCATGGGTGAACACGGAGATTCTGAATTTGCGGTTTGGTCACACGCTAACATCGCTGGTGTAAACCTTGAAGAATTCCTTAAAGACACTCAAAACGTTCAAGAAGCTGAATTGATTGAATTGTTCGAAGGTGTTCGTGACGCTGCCTACACAATCATCAACAAAAAAGGAGCTACATACTACGGTATCGCTGTAGCGCTTGCTCGTATCACAAAAGCAATCCTTGATGACGAAAATGCAGTACTTCCACTTTCAGTCTTCCAAGAAGGTCAATACGGTGTTAAAAACGTCTTTATCGGTCAACCAGCTGTTGTTGGTGCACACGGTATTGTTCGTCCAGTAAATATCCCATTGAACGATGCTGAAACTCAAAAAATGCAAGCATCTGCTAAGGAATTGCAAGCTATCATTGATGAAGCATGGAAAAACCCTGAATTCCAAGCAGCTTCTAAAAACTAATGAAAGAAGGTTCTCATCCGTGGGAACCTTTTTCTTTTTTCTTTTTGCCCCAAAAATACCCCAAAGCAACAAAAAAAAAGCCTATCGACCAAGCAATGAAGCTTGATACAATAGGCTTTTTGAAAATTCATTATTTAACAGCGTCTTTAAGAGCTTTACCAGCTTTGAATGCTGGAACTTTAGAAGCTGCGATTTTGATTTCTTTACCAGTTTGTGGGTTGCGACCTTTACGTGCAGCACGCTCACGAACTTCAAAGTTACCGAAACCGATCAATTGAACTTTTTCACCAGCTGCAAGGTATTCAGTTACTGCTGCAAATACAGCGTCAACTGCTGCTGCTGAATCTTTCTTAGTCAATTCTGTAGCTTCTGCTACTTTAGCGATCAAATCTTGTTTGTTTGCCATGTTAACAAATCCTCCAAATAATTTCTAATTAACAAATATAATCATATCCTAAAATCGGCTATAGGTCAAGTCAAAAACACTATTTTGACCATTTTTTCTCTATTTTTTTAGGAATTGTAGCGAATTAGAATCGCCCAAGCATTCTCTCCAGTATGAGTTTGAATAATAGAGCCAGTTTCCAATACAGAGATTGGTTTCTCAACATAAGATTGCAATAATGCCTTCATCTCATTCGCCCATTCGTTCGTTCCAGCATAGGAAATTCCAATCTCTGCAACTGATTTTTGGGAAAGAGTATTGGTTAATTCCTCAAGCCACTTTTTGAACGTTTTCGCTCCACGTCCTTTGACGATTGGTTGAAGTTCGTGGTTTTTCATCTGCATTACTACACGAATGTTCAAGAGTGAGCTTAGTAATCCTGTCACACGTCCAATACGACCACCCTTAACTAAGTTTTCTAGCGTCGAAACACCGATATAGAGTTCTGTATGATTTTTGACGTCCTCTACATGAGCTAAGATCGTTTCTAAATCTTTACCTTCTTTAGCAAGTTTTGCGGCTTCAACAACTTGGAACTTCATCGCTTGATCTGTAAAGGAACTATCAATAACTGTTACATCAGCAGTTGAGAGGCTGGCCCCTTGGCGAGCAGCTTCCACAGTTCCAGACAAGGCATGGGACATGTGAATGGCGATAATTTGACTACCATCTTTACCTAGTTCTTCAAAGACCTCAGCAAATACTCCTACAGGTGGCTGGCTTGTTTTAGGAAGATTCTTACTTTGTTGCATAAGATGAAGGAATTCTCCCTCTTTCAAATCTGCATCCGAATAAGCACACTATCAATCATAACTGATAGAGGGACAACAGTGATATTTAATTCTTTAACTACTTCTGGTTCGATAGTAACAGAAGAGTCCGTTACAATTTTTACTTGTGTCATAATTCAATCTTTCTATTCTTCTCGATAGGATTGGGATTTTCTCCTTTATTATATCAAAAAAATGATAAAAAATCATAAGTGATCCGATGAAAAGAACTGAATTTTTGGTATAATCTATCTATAGAAAAGTGAGGAACAGCCATGATTCGAAAACTTCAACCGATTATCACCATTATTCTTGGAGCCGCTATCTATGCCTTTGGTCTTACCTACTTTGTTGTTCCTTATCATTTATTTGAGGGAGGGGCGACAGGTATTACCTTGATTACCTACTATCTTTTTAAGATTCCTGTCTCATTGATGAACCTCTTAATTAATATCCCTTTATTTATCCTGGCTTGGAAAATATTTGGACCTAAGACCCTATACTCCAGCCTTCTAGGATCTATTTCACTTTCCGTTTGGCTAGCAATCTTTGAGCGCATTCCTTTGCTCATCGACTTGCAAGGGGATCTCATCATTGTCGCTTTAGTCTCAGGAGTTTTACTGGGGGTTGGTTTAGGAATTATCTTTAATGCTGGTGGAACCACTGGTGGCTCTGATATCGTTGCCCGTATCCTCAACAAATACACTAATATTTCGATTGGTAAATTGCTTTGGGATTGACTTTTTTATCCTAATGTTGATTTTGATTATCTTCCAGGATCTCCGTCTCGTTACCTATACTCTCTTGTTTGACTTTATCATCGCTCGTGTTATCGACTTGATCGGCGAAGGAGGTTATGCTGGTAAAGGATTTATGATTATTACCCAATATCCTGATCAATTGGCCAAAGAGATTAACGATGAACTCGGACGTGGCGTTACCTTTATATCTGGTCAAGGCTACTACAGCAAAAAGGATTTAAAAATTATCTACTGTATCGTCGGTCGAAACGAAATCGTTAAAATGAAAGATATGATTCACAAAATTGATCCTCAAGCCTTTATCACCATCACTGAGGCTCATGAAATTCTGGGTGAAGGATTCACTTATGTGAAAGATTAAAAAGCTGGGAATTCCCAGCTTTTATTCTTCTTCTGCGAGGGTTGAATGGCGGAACCCGTAAGTAAAGTAAATGACTAGACCAACTACAAGAGCGATGCTAAAGGCAATCCAGGTATCTAGACTATATTGAAGCATAAAGGAAACACAGATAAGAATGGAAAGAATTGGCAAAAGTGGCACCAAGGGTGTTTTAAACTCTCCCTCTTTTGGCATACCCTTATCCTTTCTGAGTTTTATTATTCCGTAGGCTAGCAAAATGAGATAAGCTAGCGTACAGATATTTAAGAAGGCTGCAATACTGGCTAGAGGAAACACTCCTGCAGCAATGGCTGAAGCAACTCCTGTTAAGAGGGTTGCATTTTTAGGAACGCGACTAGTCTTGCTTAATTGTTTGAAACTTTGAGGTAAAAGTCCATCACGAGCTAAGCTATAAATCATCCGAGATAAAGCATAAGTCATGGAGATACATACGGTTATCAGGGTTAGAATGGCTACAAGCGAAACATAATTGGCCGCCCAGCCGATACCAATACTCCGTAATGAAAATGCTACTGCATCGTCCACATTGAGCTTACTGTAGTGAACAATCCCTGTCAATACTAAAGTTACCAAAGCATAGAGAATGGTGACGATTGTCAGAGAAAGGACAATTCCGCGAGGAATATTTTTTTGCGGACTTTGAATTTCATCAACTGCCATGGAAATAGATTCAAATCCGAGAAAACCAAAGAACATCAAAGATGCGCCCGCCATAATCCCTGTACTTCCACCATATAGTTGACCAAAGCCAAATGGAGCAAAATTCGCCCAATTTTCTGGCTTGATGTACCAAATACCAACTAGGATAAATAAGGCTAGAGCTGAGAATTTCAAGACCACTAAAAGCGAATTAAATCTCAAAGCTGCCTTAGAATTTAATAAAACCAATCCCGTTACCAAGGTCAGTACTAAAATAGGTAGAAGATCGATATAGGTTCCCTGTTCAGGGTTAAAGGTTCCATTCAAGGCTTGGGGCATGGAGATACCATAATTACTGAGCAAGCCCTTAAAGTAAGCTGCCCAGCCAGACGCCACACCTGAAACAGCCGTCATGAATTCCATGATGGTCAACCAACCAGCAATCCAGGCTGGCAATTCTCCTAAAATCGCATAGAGGTAACTATAAGCACCACCAGTAGCAGGCACACGAGAGGCAAATTCTGCGAAAAAGAGAGCTGATAGAGAAACACACAGGGCAGAAATCACAATGGAAATCACTAGTGAGGGACCAGCTAGAGTAGCCGCTGCTGTTCCTGTAATGGTGAAAATCCCCGTCCCTACCATGGCACCGATTCCCAATAAAATCAAATCCCACAATTTCAAATGGCGACGCATCTCTGTCTGTCTCAGACTAACATCCTTGGTTCTAAAAATATTCATACTTCATCTCCACTAAATGTAATTGTTTTATTTTACCATATAAAAGCATTTTTGTGAATATTTATTAGGTTCTTTTTTGAAAAAAATCTGAACAGAAAGGATTCCTGTTCAGAATTTGCATTTTTACCCACTGATTCTTTCAATTTGTTACCTATCAAGCGAGTAAGCTCAACAGTATACTCCATTGAAAGTTTTTGGGGATTTGGGATTTTTTAAACTTCAAAGTAAGGGAAGGGACGGTCACTATCTAAAGGACGATTTGGAACTTCTTGTTCCAAAATAGCGCGCCAACCTGATACCAATTCTTCAAAAGTCAATTGGGCTTCTGGAGAAGCTGTTGTCAGCTTCCGACCAAACCAAGCCATGGTTGCAGTTTCAAACTGAAGCATAGCGTACTGGATTACTGGTACATTTGCCTCTTCATAATTTCATTTACTGCACGCGCTACTTCTGCCGCTTGCGGAAGGAGTTGATTGCTGATTTTATCAACAACTGTCGCATCCATCTCTCTCCATGAAAGAAGTTGACCATTTACCTGATAAAAGAGCTCAAAGGTTTCTTGATTTTCTTTGAAATTAGTAAGAACAAAAGCACGTTCCACGGCTTCAGGACCACCAACGCCTTTTACAGCGTTTATCAAGAGGTTTTGTTCCATTTGTCGCCAATAATCATCAGCTTCTGCTTCAAGATCAAAAACAAATGCCTGATCCAACTCTTCAATCGGGGCTTCTCCCTTATTCACTTTTTCAATCGTTCCAAATAAACGCTTTAAAAATCCCATTTGCTTCTCCTTTGGGGTTTTATCCGACAGATCCTTCCATTTCATAGCTAATCAAGCGATTCAGCTCAACTGCGTATTCCATTGGAAGTTCTTTTGTGAAGGGTTCGACAAATCCCATGACAATCATCTCGGTTGCCTCAGATTCTGACAAACCACGGCTCATGAGGTAGTAGAGTTGTTCCTCTGAAATCTTAGAAACCTTAGCTTCGTGCTCCAAAGCAACTTGCGAGTTGTGAATTTCATTGAATGGAATGGTATCTGACGCTGATAAGTCATCCATGATAATGGTATCACACTCGATGTGAGAAACAGATTTCTTAGAGTTCTTGTTAAAGGTTACTTGTCCGCGGTAGTCAACCTTTCCTCCGCCTTTAGCGATGGATTTAGAAACGATAGACGAGCTTGTATGCGGTGCGTTGTGGATCATCTTGGCACCCGTGTCTTGGTGTTGCCCTGCATTGGCAAAGGCAATCGAAAGCATGGTTCCACGGGCTCCTTCTCCATCTAGGTAAACAGATGGGTATTTCATGGTTGTTTTAGCACCCAAGTTACCATCAATCCACTCAACAGTCGCATCTTTCAAAGCTTTGGCACGTTTTGTTACCAAGTTATAGACATTATCAGACCAGTTTTGGATGGTTGTATAACGCATATAAGCTCCGTCCAATGCGAAAAATTTCTACGATGGCAGCGTGCAGGCTATTACTTGAATATGTTGGTGCTGTACATCCTTCTACGTAATGGACGCTTGCTCCTTCATCAACAATAATCAAGGTACGTTCGAACTGACCTGTATTTTCGTTGTTGATACGGAAGTAGGTTTGAAGTGGAATATCTACCTTGACACCTTTTGGCACGTAGATAAAGGTTCCACCCGACCATACTGCTGAGTTGAGGGCAGCCAACTTGTTATCTGTCGGTGGTACCAACTTCGCAAAAGTATTGTTTAAACAAGTCTGGGTATTCCTTGAGGGCAGAATCTGTATCTGTAAAGATAATCCCCAATTTCTGGAACTCTTCCTTCATATTGTGGTAAACAACTTCTGACTCGTACTGGGCAGAGGCACCTGCTAGATAAGCACGTTCAGCTTCTGGAATCCCGATACGTTCAAAGGTTTCTTTGATTTTTTTCAGGAACTTCATCCCAAGAACGGGCAGGTTTATCAGAAGGTTTTTTTGGTAGTAGATCAAGTCATCAAAATCAATCTCTGACAAGTCTGCTCCCCAGGTTTGCATAGGCATTTTTTTGAAGGTTTCATAAGACTTCAAACGGAATTCTAACATCCACTCAGGTTCTCCCTTAGCAGCTGATAATTCGCGAATGACTTCTTCGTTCAATCCTTTTCCTGTCGATAGGACAGGCTCTACATCGTCATGGAAACCAAATTTATATTCACCAAGGTCAATTGGTTTTGGTTCTACTCTTTCTTCAGCCATAATATCCTTTCTTTCATTCTTCATTTCTACTGATTCGTAAGACAAAAGAAACTTGTCTTACTGTTTTTCTTGATCTTCAATTGTTTTCTTAAGGGCATTCCAAGCTAGGGTTGCACACTTAATCCGTTGTGGGAATTTGGCAACACCTGATAAGAAGGCTGCATCCCCAAGTTGGTCTTGGCGGTCATCCTTTTGACCTTGAACCATTTCAGAAAAGATGGTTGCAAGTTCTAGAATTTCTTGCTTGGTTTTTCCTAAAACAGCATCTGTCATCATACTAGCAGAGGCAGTTGAAATCGTGCATCCTGAATTTAGAAAAGCAATATCTTCCAAGCGGTCCTCTGCGTCAAACTTGACAGAGAGGTTGATGACATCCCCACAGGTTGGATTATTGAGACTGATTTGTTCAGCATCTTCCAGCTTCCCTTGGTGATGTGGATTTTTCGAATGGTCTGCCACCACTGCCATATAAAGGCTATCTAGTTTAGAAAGTGCCATTGAAAAACTCCTTTGTCTTTTGTAGGGCATCGACTAGCTTGTCACAATCTGCCTTGGTATTGTAGATATAAAAACTTGCACGAGCTGTTGCTGAGACTTCCAAATACTGAAGCAAAGGTTGGGCGCAATGATGACCTGCACGAACTGCTACCCCTTCATAATCCAGTGCTGTAGCTAGGTCATGGGGATGAAGATCGCCTAAGTTAAAGGCAATGACACCTGACCGTTGAGCCAAGTCCTGCGAACCATAAATGGTCAAACCTTCAATGGCCTGCAATTTTGGATAGACATATGCGATTAATTCCTGTTCATGAGCTTCAATGGAGTCCATACCAATCTTTTCTAGATAATCCACTGCTGCAGCAAGTCCAATAGCACCTGCCATATTTGGCGTTCCAGCCTCAAATTTCCAAGGCAATTCCTTCCAACTAGCAGATTGTTCATAAACGAAATCGATCATCTCACCACCAAATTCAATTGGTGACATTTGTTCCAGATACTTTTCTTTACCGTAAAGAACACCAATGCCAGTTGGTCCAGCCATCTTGTGACCTGAAAAAGCAAAGAAGTCCACATCCAAGTCCTGGACATTAATCTTCATATGGGGCGTAGACTGAGCACCATCCACCACCATGATAGCTCCAACTTGGTGGGCTAATTGAGTAATTTCTTTGATAGGATTGACCACACCAAGAACATTTGAGGCCTGAGCTAGGGAGACAAACTTGACTTTATCAGTCAATTTAGCTCGCAAGTCATCCATATCCAGAGATCCGTCCTTGAGATAAACATAGACAAGCTCTGCTCCAGTCTTGCGGCAAGCATCCTGCCAAGGAATGATATTGGAATGGTGTTCCATGACTGAAATCAAGACCTGGTCTCCCTCAGTCAGGATTTCCTCAGCAAAGCGTGCCACCCAGTTAAGGCTGGTTGTCGTTCCTCTGGTAAAGAGAACTTCCTTTGTAGAGCCTGCATTGATAAACTTACGAATGGTTTCACGAGCAGCTTCATAAGAAGCTGTTGCTCGCTCCGCCAAGGTATGAACACCACGGTGAACATTGGCATTGTCCTGCTTATAGTAGCGGTTGATTGTTTCCAGAACTGCTAGTGGTTTTTGTGTCGTCGCAGCATTGTCCAGATAGACCAGAGGTTCATCATTAACAATCTGGTCTAAAATTGGAAAATCCTTGCGAATCGCTTCTACATCTAACATAGGCTTCCCCTTAGCGTTTTGACAATTTTTCTTCGATGGTTGCAATCATTTCATCACGAACTTCTTTGACTGGAATCTCAACAATTACGGAGCCAAGGAAACCGCGAACAACCAAGCGTTCTGCAGTTGCCTTATCCAAGCCACGACTCATGAGATAGTACATATCTTCTGGATCTACTTGTCCGATAGAAGCCGCGTGACCTGCAGTTACGTCATTTTCATCAATCAAAAGGATTGGGTTGGCATCTGAACGTGCTTGGTCTGAAAGCATAAGAACACGACTCTCTTGCTGCGCATCTGCTCCCTTAGCACCCTTTATAATGTGTCCAATACCATTGAAGGTCAAAGTTGCTTTTTCAAGGATAACTCCATGTTGAAGGATATTACCGATAGAGTTGCAACCATAGTTAGTCACACGAGTGTCAATCCCTTGAACCTGACGGCCACTTGAAAGAGCTACGACTTTAAGGTCAGCATGGCTACCATTTCCAATCAAGTCGCTATCAAAGTCCGCAACGACATTTCCTTCGTTCATGACACCGATTGCCCAGTCAATGCTTGCATCGTTGCCTAGTTTACCACGGCGGCTAATGTAGGCAGTGACATTTTCACCTAAACGGTCAATAGCAGCAAATTTCACTTGCGCACCAGAACGAGCAATCACTTCAACTGTGATATTGGCAGTTGCCTTGGCACTACCTTCACCTCGTGACTCTAGACGTTCAAGATAACTAATCTTAGAATTTTTACCAGCGATAATCATAATATGCTTGTTAAATGGCACATCGCTATCACTGTCTTGGTAGAAAATTCCTTCGATTGGCTCTGTAATCTCAACATTATCAGGAATGTAGAGAACAGCACCACTGTTAAAGTAAGCTGTATGGTAGGCTGCCAACTTGTCATCGTCATACTTAACAGATGACATGAAGAATTCCTCAATAAGTTCTGGAATTTCTTCTAAAGCTGAGTGAAAGTCTGTAAAAACTACTCCTTGTTCAGCCAATTCAACTGGAGTTTGTTCAAAAACAGTCTGCGTTCCTACTTGCACCAACTTCAAGTGATTATCTAAAGCAGTGAAGTCAGGAACATTTGCTGAAGGTTCACTTTCTGTGATGGTTCCATCTCCCAGATTCCAACGGTGAAATTTGACACGCTCAATTACTGGTAATTCCAAACTCTCAATCTTATCAAAAGCTTTTTGACGGAGGTCAGCCAACCAGCTTGGTTCAGCGTGCATTTCTGAAAAAAGTTTAATATTCTCTTTAGTCATTTACTTCTCCTAAAAGATACGAGGGAATTACAATTCTTCCTTGTAGTCGTAGCCAAGTTCTTCAGCTAATTTTGCGTATCCTTCACGTTCCAAACGAGCAGCCAATTCTGGACCACCAGAAAGGACCACACGCCCTTCCATCATCACGTGGACAACGTCTGGTGTGATGTAGTTCAAGAGACGTTGGTAGTGAGTGATAATCATAGCACCAAAGCCTTCACCACGCATGGCATTGACACCTTTAGACACAACTTTAAGGGCGTCAATATCAAGACCTGAGTCAATCTCATCCAAAAGGGCAAATGTTGGTTCCAACATCAAGAGTTGAAGAATTTCATTACGTTTTTTCTCACCACCAGAGAAACCTTCGTTGAGGTAACGCTCAGCCATTTCTTCTTTCATGTTGAGCAATTCCATTTTCTCGTCTAGTTTAGTGATAAACTCACGAACCGAAATCTTCTCGTCATCTTCTTTACCAGCATTCATGGCTGCACGAAGAAACTCTGCATTGGTAATGCCTGGAATTTCAGATGGGTATTGCATAGCAAGGAAAAGTCCCATACGCGCACGCTCGTCTACTTCCAATTCAAGGATATTTACACCATCAAACAAGACTTCACCTTTGGTAACTTCATAGTTAGGGTTCCCCATGATAGCTGCAGAAAGAGTCGATTTACCAGTACCATTTGGTCCCATGATAGCAGCGATTTCTCCTGTTTTCAGAGTCAGATTGACCCCTTTCAAAATTTCTTTTCCTTCAATTTCAACGTGAAGATCTTTGATCTCTAATACTGACATGATAGTTCCTTTCTTTTTCTGGCCTACTTCCTTTACCCTTAAAGAAATCACTTACATTTCTAAAAAAATACAAGAAAAGGTCCATAAATATACTCTACTAGTATAACAAAAAAAAGCCTAAAAGGCTTTGATTTTGTTTAGAAGCTAGTGACTAATCCTTGCGGTTTAGGTGCTGATCAATGGCATCTACTATTTTCCCCATTACATAACTTAACCTAAAATTTCGAAAAAGTAGAATGGCCCAAAAGGCTGCCATAAAATAGCGACCCGTCATCCAAGCTTCATTGAAAAAATAAGTCTCAGCAGCAGTAAATAGTGCTATCACGATAAATTGTTGTCTAGTCATAGGATTATTGTACCATGAAATCCACTTTTAGTCTTCTTCGACCATGACTTTATCAGCCAAAAATTCGAATCCTTCTGGAATTAGACTTTCTTCTTCTACCTCTTGATCTGCTTGAGAAGACTTGTTTTTAGCTGAAAATGCTGCACGAACCTCTTTCCATTCCTCTAGGGAAATTGCCAGGATTTCAGGTGAAAATCCAGCCGCCTGACTGAGAATATTGCCAAACATGGTATTGAGGTTATCCCGTTTCATGGTTTGCCCTGCATTGAAATTAGACTCAAAAGCTAAAATAGCATGGTGTTCGTTGGCTGCAACTGGTTGAGAACCAACAAGCAGAGCCTTATCAGGACCAGCTAAGCTTTCGATTACTTCTCCCCATGCATTCTGGAGGCGAATCAAGTTTTGCCGTGCCAATTCAGGATTTTCAACAGCTTCTTGTAGGATAGCCTGAACTTTATTACGGTCTACTCGATAGACAGTCTTAGAAGTGGCTTGACGGCTAGGGACTGGCCCCACTTGTTTAGGAGCTGTCCCAACATTAGCAAGTTCTTGTTTGAGACGAGCGACTTCCTGTCTTAGTGCAGAAATTTCACTTTCGACAGCTTCTGAAAGTACTGGTTCAGGCTTAATCTCAGCTAAACGAATGGTCATCATTTCAGCATAAATCTTAGGTTGCAGGCTAGCTTTCATATTCGCCAAACTCACAGTCGCTATTCGAATCATTTCAAAGAGACTTTCCTGAGAAAGAGCTAGATTGTCCATAAACTGGACTATGATGAGTATTTTCGCCACCTGTCTGAACAACTAGTAAATCACGCAAATACTGCAAAAGATCCGTCACAAAACGAGTCATACTCTTACCATTTTCAAACAAAAGATTCAAAGAATCAAGCGCTTTTGAAACATCCTGCTGAGATAAGGCGGCTACATAGTCATCAAGCGCTGATAGACTAATGGTGCCTGTAATCTCCTCAGAGATAGCTGTCGTTAAAGCATTCCCTTGAGTCAAACTCAAGGCTTGGTCCAGAATAGACAAGGCATCCCTCATCCCACCTTCAGCTCGTCTAGCAATGATTTCCACAGCCTCTGGTTCAGAACTGATATTTTCTTTTTCTAAAATATGATGAATATGTGCCGTGATATCTTGCGTTCGAATCGATTTAAACTCAAAACGTTGGACACGCGATAAAATAGTTGCTGGAATCTTGTGCAATTCGGTAGTCGCCAAGATAAAGACAACATTTTGAGTTGGTTCTTCTAGCGTCTTTAAAAGCGCATTAAAAGCTCCTGTAGACAGCATATGAACCTCGTCTATGATATAGACCTTATAACGTGCCAAACTAGGAGCATAGGTGGATTTATCACGAATTTCTCGGATTTCATCAACTCCGTTATTCGAAGCCGCATCCATTTCGATAACATCTTCTAAGCTACCTTCTGTCACTGCTTGGCAGATATAGCAGTTATTACATGGTTCTCCGTCCACTTGGTTCGGACAGTTCATAGCCTTGGCAAAAATCTTGGCTACGCTGGTCTTCCCAGTCCCACGGGGACCCGAGAAAAGATAGGCATGACTAATCTTTTCCTGCTCGACCGCTTGTTTTAGGGTTTTAGCTACAACCTCTTGGCCTACCAGTTGTGAAAAAGTCTGGCTTCTATATTTTCGATAAAGTGCTTGATACATTAGGCTTTCTCCTCAAACATCGTAAAGTCCCATTCTGTCTTCTCAAGCAAAATAGCGACAAATTGTTCCAAGTAATCGCGGTCAATTGCATTATAATCATCAATAAGTGAAGAATCCAGGTCTAGGACACCCAGCAATTGACCATTCTTGAGCATAGGAACCACGATTTCACTCTTGGCCATACTATCACAAGAAATGTAGTTTGGATAGGTGCTCACATCGCCAACTAAAACAGTCTCTTGAAACTCAGCAGCTTCTCCACAAACGCCTTTCCCAAGCGGAATGCGAATACAAGAAACACCACCCTGAAAGGCCCTAAAACCAACTCGCTACCATCAAATAGATAAAACCCTGCAAATACAGTATTCGGAAAGCGAGATTTTAGGAGGGCACTAGCATTCGAAAGATTGGCAAGAACATTGCTCTCACCTTCAAGTAAATAAGAGAGTTCCTCATTTAACAATTGATATTGTGATTGTTTTTCTGAATCTAACATAGAACTATTATATCAAAAATGAGAAAGAGACAAAAGAAAAATCCCTTGTTTTAAACAAAGGATTTTGTGATTATCAATTTGATTAAAGTTCGATATCACCAAACAAGTCAGCCATTGAGAATCCTGTTTGTGTTTCTGGAAGTTCGAAATCACGTTTTTCTTGACGTTTTGGACGACGTGGACGAGCAGCACGTTTTTCTTCTTTTTGTCCTTCTTCTTGAGCTGGACGTTCTTCAAGAGCTTTGATAGAAAGAGATACGCGTTCTGCGTCAGCGTTAACATCAAGTACTTTAACAGTAACTTCTTGACCAACAGTAAGAGCTTCTTTTGGATTTTCGATACGTTTGTGTGAAATTTGTGATACGTGAACAAGTCCATCGATACCTGGCAATACTTCAACAAATGCACCGAAGTCAGTCAAACGTTTAACTGTTCCTTCTACTACATCACCTTTAGCCAATTTTTGCTCAACACCATCCCATGGTCCAGGTGTTGTTGCTTTAAGTGAAAGTGATACGCGTCCTTCTTCTTCGTTAAGATCAAGGATCTTCACTTCGATTTCTTCACCAACAGTTACAACTGATTTAGGTGATACGTTACGTTCGTGTGACAATTCAGTCAAGTGAACCAATCCGTCAACACCACCAAGGTCGATGAAAGCACCAAAGCTAGTGATACGAGCAACTTTACCAGTTACGACATCACCAACAGCCAATTTACCGAATACTTCAGCACGAGCCGCTGCAGTAGCTGCTTCAACAACTTCACGACGTGAAAGGATGAAGCGGTTTTCTTTAGGATCAACTTCTTTGATTTTAGCATCAAATTCTTGACCTACGAAACGCTCAGTGTTACGTACGAAACGAGTATCCAACATTGAAGCTGGGATGAATCCACGAACACCTTCAAATTCTACTGAAAGTCCACCTTTAACGGCACGAGTTCCTTTAACAGTAACAACTTCTTCTTCGCGTCCTACAAGTTTGTCCCATGCTTTGCGAGCTTCAAGGCGTTTTTTAGATACAAGGTATGTAACTGTATCAGTATCTTTACCAACTACTTGACGAAGTACAAGAACATCCAATACTTCTCCTACTTTCACAAAGTCATTGATATCTGCATCGCGATCGTTTGTCAATTCGCGAAGAGTCAAGACACCTTCAACACCAGTCCCAGAGATTGCAACGTTAGCTTGAGTCGCATCAACTGTCAATACTTCAGCACTAACAACATCACCAGGCTCAACTTGGCTAACGCTATTTAGCAAATCTTCAAATTCGTTCATCTAAAAAATCCTCCAACAATCAAGTTTTTCCAAACTTGACATACTTATAATTTTTTTCCTAAGCACCCGCAAAGACATGTTCATATCGTTCACGTCTTTCAATTATAAAAATAAAATACCCTAAGATATTTTTCTTTTTATCTTGAATTTATTACCTAAGAACTGGGGTAGCTGGATTCGAACCAACGCATGAGGGAGTCAAAGTCCCTTGCCTTACCGCTTGGCTATACCCCATTGATGAATGGAGAGAGAGGGATTCGAACCCCCGAACCCGAAGGAGCGGATTTACAGTCCGCCGCGTTTAGCCTCTTCGCTATCTCTCCAATGTTTAACGAGAACTATTATATCATGAAATTTTCAATAAAACAAGTATTATTTTGTCAAATTATAGTTTTCAATCAAAATTTCCACAGCTTTTTCAAGTTTTTTATAAAAACTATCGACATTTCCATTCTTTATGATAGCAAATTGGCTATCTAATTCGGCAATTTCCCCAATAACCTTTTTCCCGATCGTCAAAACGTATCCTTCATAGCTGTCTTTTCCAACAGTCACTTTTGCATCGGTTAATTGGATTTCAATTTTCTTATCTTTTTTACTCATACTGTACCTCTTTTCACTTTTTCTATTGTACAAGAAAATGCTCAAACTAGCAAGAAAAAACTCCATTTCAGCTATTACAACTGCTATGGAGCTCTTCTTTATTTCATGTCTTTTAGTCCACTTTGACAATCCATCCTTCAGGCGCTTCTACATCACCAAATTGGATACCAGTCAATTCATCATAGAGTTTACGTGTAACAGGACCTACTTCTGTTTCACTATAGAAAACATGGAAATCATCGCCATGTTGGATCCCCCCCAATTGGAGAAATGACCGCTGCTGTACCACAAGCACCTGCCTCTACAAAACGATCCAAATTATCGATTGGGACATCACCTTCAATCGGAGTCAAGCCCAAGCGGTGTTCTGCCAAGTAAAGCAAAGAGTACTTGGTAATGGATGGCAAGATGGATGGACTCAATGGCGTAATAAATTCATTGTCGGCCGTGATTCCAAAGAAGTTGGCTGATCCGACTTCTTCAATCTTTGTATGTGTAGATGGATCTAGGTAGATAACATCTGAAAATTGGCGCGACTTGGCCATTTTACCTGGGAGGAGGCTAGCAGCATAGTTACCTCCAACCTTAGCCGCACCTGTACCATTTGGAGCTGCCCGGTCGTATTCATCCTGAATCAAGAAGTTGGTTGGGACTAAACCACCTTTAAAATAGTTACCAACTGGCATAGCAAAGATGGTGAAAATATACTCTTCTGCTGGTTTTACCCCAATAATATCCCCAACACCAATCAAAAGTGGACGAAGATAAAGGGTTCCACCTGTTCCATATGGTGGGACGTATTCTTCATTTGCACGCACAACTGCTTTACAAGCTTCTACAAACATTTCTGTCGGAACTTGTGGCATCAAAAGACGGTCACAAGTACGTTGCAAACGCTTGGCATTTTCGTCAGGACGGAACAGTTGAACACTGCCGTCCTTGGTACGATAGGCTTTCAATCCCTCAAATGCTTGCTGTCCATAGTGGAGACTTGGAGAAGACTCTGAAATATGCAAGGTTGCATCCTCTGTCAATTCTCCTTGATCCCATTGACCATTTTTGTAGTGAGCGATATAACGGTAAGGTAGTTTCATATAAGCAAAACCAAGATTTTCCCAATCAATTGCAACTGTCATGTGTTTCTCCTTTATACTATTCAAACTATGTGTTCTATTCTACACTTTCTAGTAAAATTTCAAGTATTATTTGTAATTTTCTGAAAATTTTTTCAACATAAAGAAATCAGCCCTCTGGACTGATTCTTTTTACGAATTTGTTTTGTCCTCTTTAAAGACTTCTTTGAGGTAAGCATCGAAAACTTCCTCATCTGAAATGGTGTCTGAAATAAAGCTTCCATTGCTAGTACGTTCTGACAAGTTGAGGTCTTGCAATCGACTCTCATAGATTGTTCCCTTGTTAGATTGGACAAGTAACGTTTGGTCATTTTCTTCTACTTCTGTACTAAAAAGATCACCAACGAAACCTTGCTCTGCAACTGCTCCAGCCAAGAAAACTCGGTGCGGTTTGTTTTTCAACTCACGCAAGACTTGTAGGCCTCGTTTGGCACGGCTGGTCGCTGGAATTTCCTCAATGGAAACGCGTTTCAAGCTTCCACGTTGGGTCAAGAGGTAGAAGGATGAAGTGTTACAGATAAAGGCTGCCTGAAGCGCATCATCTGCTTTCAGGTTCATAGCCTTGACACCTGCAGCCTTGGCACCAACAACCGGAACCTCTTCGATATTGAAACGAAGGGCGTAACCGTTTTGACTAATCAAGAGTACATCATCAAGTCTAATCGGAGCCACTGCTACAATCTGGTCTGTCTCGTCTTTGAGCTTAGCATACTTAACAGACTTAGACTTGTAGGTCCGCCATGGAGAGAATTCTTTGCATTCTACGCGTTTGATTTGACCAAGGCGAGTTGCTGCAAAGTAGGTAGTTGCATCATCAAACTGATCCACGACTTCTGCATAGAGAATTTCTTCGTTCGTTTCAAAGTTTGTAATCGTTTGGCTCAGATGCTCTCCGATATCCTTCCAGCGAATATCTGCCAATTCATGGATTGGTCGATAAATGACATTCCCAAAAGTTGTGAACATCAAGAGGTGCTGGGTTGTCTTGGCAGTTTGTACAAAGATCAAACGATCATCATCACGTTTGCCAATTTCTTCCAGCGTAGAAGCCGCAAAGGAACGTGGGCTAGTACGCTTGATGTAACCAGCCTTGGTCACGCTGACATAGGTATCTTCCTCGGCAATCAAACTAGCTGTGTCAATCTCGATTACTTTGCAGTATCTTCCAAAGTACTCAAACGTGGAGTCGCAAATTTCTTCTTGACCTCACGAAGCTCTTTCTTCATGAGATTGTACATGGTCCGTTCATCACCGATAATGGCCGCAAGCATGGCAATTTTTTCACGAAGCTCTGCTTCTTCTTCCTGCAAGACAACCACGTCTGTATTGGTCAAACGATACAGTTGCAAGGTTACGATAGCCTCAGCCTGCTCTTCTGTAAACTCATAGCTGACCTTGAGATTTTCTTTAGCGTCAGCCTTATTCTCAGAAGCACGGATAAGGGCAATGACTTCGTCCAAAATCGAAATCACGCGAATTAAACCTTCAACGATATGGAGACGTTTTTCAGCCTTTTCCTTGTCAAACCGTGAACGCGCCAAGATGACTTCGCGACGGTGGGCAATGTAGCTAGACAAGATTGGCACAATCCCAACCTGACGGGGAGTGAAATTGTCAATCGCTACCATGTTGAAGTTGTAGTTGATTTGCAGGTCTGTGTACTTGAAGAGATAGTTAAGAACCAGCTCGGTATTAGCATCTTTCTTGAGTTCAATAGCAATACGAAGACCATCACGGTCAGACTCATCACGAACCTCAGCGATCCCTGCCACCTTGTTATTGACACGAACATCATCGATTTCTTGACCAGATTGGCCTTATTGATTTCATAAGGAATTTCAGTGATAACGATTTGTTCCTTACCACCTTTTAGCTTTTCAATCTCCGTCTTAGATCGAACGACCACGCGCCCTTTCCCAGTTTCATAGGCCTTCTTGATTTCATCACGGCCTTGGATGATAGCCCCTGTAGGGAAGTCAGGTCCAGGCAAAAATTCCATGAGTTTGTCCACCTTAGCTGTTGGATGGTCAATCATGTAAACCGTCGCATCAATGACTTCAGCCAAATTATGCGGTGGAATGTCTGTGGCATAACCAGCTGAAATCCCAGTCGAACCATTGACCAAGAGGTTTGGAAAGGCTGCTGGCAAAACCGTCGGCTCTTTCTCGGTATCGTCAAAGTTCCAAGCAAAGGGAACTGTCTTTTTTTCGATATCTTGAAGAAGATAACCAGCAATCTCAGACAAACGAGCCTCGGTATAACGCATAGCCGCAGGCGGATCTCCGTCCATAGAACCGTTGTTACCGTGCATTTCAACTAGAATCTCACGATTTTTCCAATCCTGAGACATACGGACCATAGCATCATAGATGGAGCTGTCACCGTGTGGGTGGAAATTCCCCATGATGTTACCGACAGACTTGGCAGACTTACGGTAGCTCTTGTCAAAAGTATTGCCATCCTTATTCATCGAATAAAGAATACGACGTTGCACAGGCTTCAATCCATCACGAATGTCTGGCAAAGCCCGGTCTTGAATGATGTACTTGGAGTAGCGACCAAAGCGCTCTCCCATGATGTCCTCAAGGGACATGTTTTGAATGTTACTCATAGGATACAAAACCCGTAAAATGCAAAGTGAAAATAGGAAATTCTTGCTGTGAGCGATGCTCACAAGAGAATTTATCTTTTTCACACAGTATTTAGGGCGTGTTCAACTCCTTTCAAAGAATGTAGAGTAGTTTTTTATAAAATAAAGGATATTTTACGAAAATTAGTCCCGTGTTCAATTACTATAAGTAACCAAACTATCCTTTCTGTAGTTTTAATGTTTTAAATTACGTTCTTTATTTTGTTAGTGATTGGGAAGTCTTGCCTCAGCATACTCAATCATCTTCTCTGCAGTTGCTTTGTCATAGTGGAAGCCGGTTTTGATAGAGAAGGCCTGCGCTTCTTTATGGAAAAAGTCCATGGTAGCAAAGAGAGACTTGGTGATTTTTTTCTGGTCAGAAAAGTTAAGCAAAGCTGTAAATTCTTTCTCTTTCTCAGCAGGCAAATGCTGAAAGAGATACTTGTAGTTCTTGCCAACATCGATCGTACCCTTATCTGCTGTCACTTGCCAAGCTAAAAGTTTGAGCAATTCTTGCTGGCAGATTCCATACAGATGATCTGTCGCATAAACCAGGTGGTTTCGATGAATGCCCTTGACCACATAGGCTGATACCCACCAGAACTCATTGCAGGATTTTTCGAAATCTGTCTGACTAGCTGGATTCGTCCAGTAACGCTGAGGATTTGGAGAATAAGGCGAAAATAAGCCCTTAGGGTCCTCTAGCACCGTGAAATCCGCTTCGCTTTCTACCCACTCCTTGATATACTCTTTAGGACATAGAGTCAAATCAATACGGTTGCCATCTTCAAAGAGCATGAGATAGAGACGACGGTTGCCTAGGATATTATGCTGCTCAATGATACGAGCGCCAAACTGGTCCAACCAAGCAAGGTCACTCGTCAGATTATCTAAATCGTCCACGACATAAACAACATCATAGTCTTGAAACTCATCTGTTTGAACCTTTTGGTTTGTACGTGAACCAGATAGTGCCACGGCTTCGACTTTTAGAGTTTTTGCGGTTTGTAAAATTAAATCAAGCATTTCGGGTTCAGTTCTCATGTTAACACCTGTTCTTTATTTGATATTACTGTCTATTAGCGTACTATTTCTCAAGTTAAATTAGTTAATCAATTATAACAGATTTAGCTATCCTTCTCTCAAAGTTTTTAATTTCGACAAAATTCTAGATTCATCCATGCTTAAAATAACAAATAAAGTCGAAGTATAGATGTCATCGTACCATTGTTCCAGTTCATCATCAGCCAAATCAAGATGATATTGATTTGAATTATTGTGCCTTAAACCAAAATTATTATACATTTCAAAAAGTTTTTCAAACGCGATAACCTTTTGATTGTTAACTTTCAAAATATCTTTTAATTCTTCAGAATTATTTAATTCTCTCCTAAACGGTTCAAGGTAGTTCGCTAAAGCAATAAGTATTTCTTTCTTACGCTGAACATCTCCTTTATTTGCAAAATGATTATATTCTAAAACCTTTATCGCATCTTGAATACTCGTTTCAGATACAATCTGAGAAACTTCTGAGGCATAAACATTCTTTTCAACGATGATTTGACGACCACTTTCTAAAGTAAGAAACTCATTATTCGATAAATCTAGAACTCTGTTGATATTTTCTCTAACAGCATACACATCATCCCTTAATAAGGGATGATTCGGGTTTATAATCGACAACATATCATTTAAAAGCTCAGCAAAAATAAAAAGTTTTTCTAATTCATTATCCGCTTGAGATAAGCAAAACTTTAAGAACTCATCAAAATCTATAAAAGTTCTGCGATTTTGATAATTAAGAAATTTATGATTTAGTTCCTCTAACAATCTATTCGATAACAAAATATAGAGATTATCAAATTCCGTGCTCGGGTTAAAATTCATACCATCTAAGATTTCAAAATAATTTTTTCTAACCATCAGAAAACAGTACTCTCCTCCAAGGTAAACTTGACATTATCCTCAATCCATTTACGGCGTGGTTCGACCTTATCTCCCATGAGGACATTGACGCGACGTTCAGCGCGTGCTAGGTCTTCGATGGTGACACGGATAAGAGTGCGGGTTTCTGGATTCATGGTTGTTTCCCAGAGCTGATCTGCGTTCATTTCACCAAGTCCCTTGTAGCGTTGGAGGGTTGCGCCTTTACCAAACTGTTTGCGGAGTTCTTCTAGTTCTCCGTCTGTCCAAGCATAAGCTACTTCTTCTTTCTTGCCTTTGCCTTTGGACATCTTGTAAAGAGGCGGAAGGGCAATATAGACATGGCCTGCTCAACTAGCGGACGCATGTAACGATAGAAAAATGTCAAGAGCAAGGTCTGGATATGGGCACCATCGGTGTCCGCATCGGTCATGATAATGATCTTGTCATAGTTGGCATCTTCAATGGAGAAGTCTGCACCCACACCCGCACCAATGGTATAAATCATGGTATTGATTTCTTCATTTTTGAGGATATCCGCCATCTTAGCCTTGGCTGTATTAATCACCTTACCACGAAGAGGTAAGATAGCCTGGAACTTGCGGTCACGACCTTGTTTGGCAGAACCACCGGCAGAGTCACCCTCGACTAGATAGAGTTCATTCTTAGCTGGATTTTTAGACTGAGCTGGGGTTAATTTACCAGAAAGCAAGCCCTTGTCTTTCTTATTCTTCTTGCCATTTCGGCTCTCATCACGCGCCTTACGTGCTGCTTCACGGGCATCACGTGCCTTAATAGCCTTGCGGATGAGATTGGAAGCCAGTTCACCATTTTCCATAAGAAAGAAGGTCAACTTATCAGCCACAATCCCATCCACAACTGGACGAGCCAGAGGACTCCCTAGTTTATCCTTGGTCTGACCTTCAAACTGGAGGTGTTCTTCCGGAACTAGAATAGAAAGAACAGCTGCTAGTCCCTCGCGATAATCTGAACCTTCAAGGTTTTTATCCTTTTCTTTGAGAAGACCCGTCTTACGTGCATAGTCATTCATAACCTTGGTAATGGCAGACTTAAGTCCTGTCTCATGCGTTCCACCATCTTTCGTACGAACGTTATTGACAAAGGATAGAATATTATCTGAAAAACCATCATTGTACTGGAGGGCGACTTCCACTTGGAAACCATTGTCTTCGCCTTCAAAGTATAGGACTGGCGTCAAGGTTTCCTTGTCTTCATTGAGGTAAGAAACAAAGTCTTGTACCCCGTTCTCATAATGAAATTCGATTGCTTCATCTGTTCGCTTATCTGTCAAAGACAAGGTAACATTTTTTAAGAGAAAGGCTGACTCATTGAGTCGTTCTGAAATGGTATTGTATTTGAAGTCAGTCGTAGAGAAAATCGTCGCGTCAGGCATGAAAGTGACTTTAGTACCTGTCTTAGACTTGGGTGCTGTACCAATTTTCTTCAAGGTTGTAACAGGTTTTCCGCCATTTTCAAAACGTTGCTTGTAGACTGTACCGTCACGAGTAATTTCAACTTCTAACCAGCTTGATAGGGCATTAACGACTGAGGACCCCACCCCGTGGAGACCACCAGATGTCTTATAACCACCTTGACCGAATTTTCCTCCAGCGTGGAGAATGGTAAAGATAACTTCAACAGTTGGAATTCCCATGGCGTGCATCCCAGTCGGCATCCCTCGACCATGGTCTTGAACGGTTAGACTGCCGTCTTTATTAATCGTCACATCAATGCGATCACCAAATCCAGACAAGGCTTCATCTACTGCATTGTCCACGATTTCCAGACTAGATGATGGAGACCAGCACCGTCGGTCGATCCAATATACATCCCTGGACGTTTACGAACCGCATCCAACCCTTCTAGCACCTGAATGGCGTCATCATTGTAGTTATTAATATTGATTTCCTTTTTTGACACAAGGAACCTCCTATTTGTTCATCTTTTCTATTTTACAGGTTTTCTAGCGATTTTGCAAAGTTTTTCCCATTCAGCTGTCACAATTTCACAGGATATTCTCTGACTTTCTATACCATTTCATGGTATAATAGGTCTATGATGACATTTGTATTATTAATTTTAGCTTATTTGCTAGGTTCGATTCCGTCTGGCCTATGGATTGGACAAGTTTTCTTTCAAACCAATCTGCGTGAACACGGTTCTGGAAATACTGGAACGACCAATACTTTCCGTATTTTAGGTAAGAAGGCAGGTATGGCAACCTTTGTGATTGACTTCTTTAAAGGGACCTTGGCCACTCTACTTCCTATTTTTTTCCACCAACAAGGTGTATCACCACTTGTCTTTGGACTTTTAGCCGTGATTGGACATACCTTTCCTATCTTTGCAGGGTTTAAAGGGGGCAAGGCTGTCGCAACCAGTGCTGGAGTGATTTCGGATTTGCGCCTGTTTTCTGTCTCTATCTAGCAATCGTATTCTTTGGAAGCCTCTATCTAGGTAGTATGATTTCACTGTCTAGCGTTACTGCTTCTATTGCAGCCGTTATTGGAGTTCTCCTATTTCCACTATTTGGATTTATCCTGAACAGCTATGACCCTCTCTTCATTTTGATTATCCTAGCACTTGCTAGCTTGATTATCATTCGTCACAAAGATAATATCACACGTATCAAAAATAAAACTGAAAATCTCGTCCCTTGGGGACTAAACTTGACACATCAAAATCCTAAAAAATAAAACGCCAGTTTGAAACTGGCGTTTTTTTGTATGCTTATTTTGACTTGATGTAGTTGATACCATCTGCCTTAGGCGCAACTGCTTTTCCAAAGAAGGCTGCCAAGACAAGAATGGTCAAGACATAAGGGGCGATTTGAAGGTAAACCGCTGGCACTCCTTGTAGGAAAGGTAATTGAGAACCGATAACTGCCAAACTTTGTGAAAGTCCAAAGAAAAGACTAGAAAGCATAGCACCAATTGGGTTCCATTTACCAAAGATCATTGCAGCAAGGGCGATAAATCCAGGACCGACAATAGTTGTCACTGAGAAGTTAACTGAAATGGATTGAGCATAAATCGCTCCCCCAATTCCCCCTAGGAAACCTGAAATAATAACCCCAAGATATCGCATCTTGTAGACATTGATCCCCAAGGTATCCGCTGCCTGAGGGTGTTCACCAACAGAGCGAAGTCGAAGACCAAAACGGGTCTTAAAGAGAATAAACCATGCAAGGAAAGAGAAGGCAATCGCGATATAACCTAGCAAACTTGTTGACTTGAAGAAGATATCTCCAATCACAGGGATATCAGCCAAAACTGGGAAATCAAAACGTCCAAAAGTCTGGCTTAAGTTATCCGTTTGTCCTTTGTTATAAAGAACTTTAACCAAGAAAACCGCTAGGGCAGGAGCCATCAAGTTCAATACTGTACCACTGACAACATGGTCCGCACGGAAATGAACTGTAGCGACTGCATGGATGAGGGAGAAAATAGCTCCCACGATACCAGCAACTAACAAGGAAATCCAAGGAGTCGCTGCTCCAAGTTGTTCTGCAAACTCAAGGTTAAAGACAACCCCAGAAAAGGCTCCCATAACCATAATTCCTTCAAGACCTACGTTAACGACACCACCACGTTCAGAGAAAACTCCCCCGATACTCGTAAAAATAAGTGGTGCTGAGTAAATCAGCATAGAAGAGACCAAGAGGGTGAGTAATGTTGTAATAGACATCCTTACTTACCTCCTTTAACTTGTTTTTTAGGTTTGACAAAGCGTTCAATAATGTAGTGAACGCTGACAAAGAAGATAATAGACGCTGTTACAATGCTAACAAGCTCAGACGGAACTTGCGCTGCGTTCATACCCGGTGCTCCTACTTGCAAAACTCCAAATAAGAAGGCCGCAAAGAGAATTCCAATTGGTGAATTTCCAGCAAGCAAACTAACTGCCATCCCGTTAAATCCGATAGCCAATGACGAACCTTGAACGTAAACGTTTTGGAAAGTTCCAAGACCTTCTACCGCTCCACCAAGACCAGCCAAAGCACCAGAGATAATCATTGATAGAATGATTGTACGTTTTGCTGAAATACCAGCGTACTCTGAAGCATGGGGATTGAGACCAACTGCGCGAATTTCAAAACCGAGAGTCGTTTTCTTGAGCAAGAACCAAATCACAGCTACAGCAATGATGGCAAAGAAGATTCCAATATTCATACGAGAATTTCCAGTCAACTCTGATAACCATGGTGTCTGGTAAGTAGCATTGGCACTAACACGAATCGTTGAGTCTGTACTTTGCATAATATCTTTCGGAAAGGCATGAATAAAGGCATTTCCCACATACAATACAATGTAGTTCATCATGATGGTCACGATAACCTCTGACGTACCGAGATAAGCTCTGAGGATACCTGGAATCGCACCAACAATTCCACCTGCGATCAAAGCAATGATCACTGTCAATGGAATCAAAACGAGACGAGGCATATCTGGATTTGACAAGGCAAACCAACCACTGAGAATCCAGCCTGCAAGTGCCTGACCAGGAAGTCCGACGTTAAAGAAACCTGCTCGACTGGCAACAGCGAAACCAAGACCTATCAAGACAAGAGGACCCATGGCACGGAAATTTCTCCAATTCCACGGAGGCTACCAAAAGCTGTATAGAACAACTCCTCATAACCCCAGATAGCATCATATCCGAAGATCCACATGACAATGGCTCCGAGCAAGATTCCTAAGAATACGGAAATCAAGGGAACCGAAATTTGTTGTAATTTTTTAGACATCACTCTTCTCCTTTCCCAAGTTTCCACCTGCCATCAAGACACCAAGTTCTTGTTTGTTAGTTGTTTCTGGCGATACAATACCTTGAATCTTACCATCGTGAATAACAGCAATTCGGTCTGAGACATTTAAAATCTCATCCAATTCAAAGCTGACAACAAGGACAGCCTTCCCGTTATCACGTTCTTCAATCAAACGTTTGTGGATATATTCAATGGCACCGACATCCAAACCACGAGTTGGCTGGCTGACGATAAGGAGATCAGGATCTCGATCAATCTCACGAGCGATAATCGCTTTTTGTTGATTTCCTCCTGAAAGAGCTGCCGCTGGAACAAATTCGCTTGCCGCACGGACGTCAAATTCTTCCATCAATTTCTTGGCATGTGAAGTGATATTGGCATAGTTCAAGATGCCATTTTTGCTGAGTGGTTCTTTGTAGTAGGTTTGAAGAGCGATATTTCTGAAATCATCATCTCCAAAATCAAGCCATCACGGTGACGATCTTCAGGAACGTGCCCCACGCTTAGTTCTGTAATTTGTCGAGGATGCATCCCCACGATTGATTTGCCTTTTAATTCAACGCTACCTGACTCAACCTTACGAAGACCAGTAATGGCTTGAATGAGTTCAGATTGACCATTGCCATCAATACCTGCAATACCGACAATTTCACCAGCACGAACATCCAAGGAGAGATTTTTTACTGCTGGTACACCGCGGTTTTCATTGACAACCAAGTCTTTGATAGACAAGACCACTTCTTTGGGTTGCGGTGCTTGTTTTTCCGTTTTAAAGGAGACTGAGCGTCCAACCATCATTTCTGCCAAGTCCGCATTTGTTGCGCCTGCAATTTCGACTGTCTGGATTGATTTCCCACGACGGATAACCGTCACTCGATTCGATACCGCACGAATCTCATCCAGTTTATGGGTAATCAAAATGATAGACTTCCCTTCTTTGACAAGGTTTTTCATGATTGCCATCAACTCATCAATCTCTGAAGGAGTCAATACGGCTGTAGGTTCGTCAAAGATAAGGATATCAGCACCACGATAGAGTGTTTTCAAGATTTCTACACGTTGTTGGGCACCAACGGAAATATCCGCCACCTTAGCAGCAGGATCTACTGCCAAACCATAACGTTCAGAAAGAGCCTTGATTTCTTTAGTAGCACCAGCTATATCTAGAACACCATTTTTAGTGACTTCACTTCCTAAAATGATATTCTCAGCTACTGTAAAAGCCTCAACCAACATGAAATGTTGGTGAACCATCCCAATTCCAAGACCAGCGGCTTTAGATGGTGAGTCTAGTTTTACAACCTGACCATTCACCACAATTTCACCACTCGTTGGTTCAAGAAGTCCTGCCAGCATATTCATCAGAGTGGATTTACCCGCTCCATTTTCTCCTAAAAGTGCATGGATTTCACCTTTTCGCAGTTGCAAGTTGATTTTGTCGTTTGCTACAAATTCACCAAACACCTTGGTAATATCCCGCATCTCAATGACATTTTCGTGTGCCATATGCTCTTCCTTTCAGAGGTTTATTTTATTTCAATAAAACCTGCTAATCACATTAACAAGCTCTATTGAGACAAAAGTTGCCTCAATTCTTAAAGAAGCGACCAATGGCCGCTTCCTAAGAAATGACTTTTATCCATTATTTTTCAGGAACTTTTACGCTTCCGTCAAGGATTTTAGCTTTTGCATCTTCAACAGCTTTTTTACCTTCTTCTGAAAGGTTTGTTACTGCTAGCTCAACCCCTTTATCTTTCAATGAGTAAACAATCACTTGTCCACCAGGGAATTCACCTTTTTCTGTTTTGTTGGCAATATCTTTTACAGTTGTACCAACTTGTTTCAATGTAGATACAAGAACAAAGTTAGATTCTTTACCATCTTTAGAAGTGTATTTACCTTCTGCTGCTTGGTCACGGTCTACACCGATAACCCAAACTTTTTCGTTTTCATTTTTGTTTTCGTTCAATGATTTTGCTTCAGCAAAGACACCAGCACCTGTACCACCAGCTGCTTGGTAGACAACGTCTGCACCGGCAGCATATTGAGCTGCTGCAATTGTTTTACCTTTGGCAGCATCACCAAATGAACCAGCGTAGTCAACTTGGACTTTGATAGATGGGTCGACTGACTCAACACCAGCTTTGAATCCAGCTGCAAAACGTGAAATAACTTCAGATTCGATACCACCTACAAAACCAACTTGTTTTGTTTTCGTAGTTTTCGCTGCTGCAACACCAGCAAGGTAAGCTGCTTCGTTATCCGCAAATCTTACGCTCGCAACATTCTTTTGACCTTCAATCACATCATCAATCAAGACATAGTTTAGGTCAGAGTGGTCTTTTGCTGCTTCCTCAACTGCATTGTGAAGGGCAAAACCAACACCGAAGATCAGGTTGTAACTTCCAGCCGCTTGTTGCAAGTTGTTAGCATAGTCTGCTTCGCTTGTTGATTGGAAGTAAGTGTAACCTTTATCTTTAGAAAGATTGTGTTCTTTACCCCAGTCTTGCAAACCTTCCCAAGCTGATTGGTTAAATGATTTATCATCAACACCACCAGTATCTGTTACGATTGCTGCTTTGGTCTTCATTTCTGATGAAGATGAAGCTGCGTTACGAGAAGAGCGGTTACCACATGCAGCAAGTCCAACTGCTGCTACTGCAACTAGACCAAGGCCTAGCCATTGTTTCTTGTTCATTACTGAACCTCCTAAATAAGATGTGCAACGATGTTGCAAGTATGGATTGGTTGGCCACAAGGACCGCATCACTCAGAGAGTGACTCAGACTAGTTTAAGTCTGTAAATGAGTATGGAAGTAACTCCCCGACCGTCATCTCGACCGTCGATTTATCTTTAGCGACTAAAGTCACTTTTAGATCTTGTTCAAAAAATTCAACCATGACCTGGCGGCAAGCACCACATGGCGAGATGGGTTTTTCAGTTTGTCCGTAGACAATCAATTCTGAAAACTCCCGTTGCCCCTCCGAAACTGCTTTAAAAATAGCAGTACGTTCTCCACAATTAGTCAAGGGATAACTAGCATTCTCGATGTTCACACCCGTATAAACACTACCATCCTTGGCTACTAAAACAGCACCTATGGGAAAATGAGAATAGGGGACATAGGCTTGTTTGCTGGTTTCAATTGCTAGTTCAATTAACTCAGTAGTCGCCATCTGCCAATTCTCCTTTTAAAATCGCTACACCAGCAGATGTTCCGATACGGGTAGCGCCTGCTTCCACAAAAGCGACAGCATCTGCATATGAACGAGCTCCACCAGCTGCCTTAACTCCCATATCTGGCCCGACTGTTTCACGCATCAACTGAACATCCTCAATAGTGGCACCACCAGTTGAAAATCCAGTTGATGTTTTGACAAAGTCAGCGCCTGCTTTCTGGGATAATTGGCAAGCCACAACCTTTTCATCGTCTGTCAACAAGCAAGCTTCAATAATGACCTTAACCAACTTGTCACCACTTGCTTCTACGACAGCACGGATGTCCGATTCAACCAAATCCAGATTGCCTGATTTGAGGGCACCAACATTGATAACCATATCAATCTCATCCGCACCGTTTTGGACAGCTTCTTTTGTTTCAAAAGCTTTCACAGCTGAAGTTGCTGCTCCCAAAGGAAAACCTACTACTGTACAAACTTTTACATCTGAGCCTTCGAGCCCTGTTTTCGCATGTTTCACCCATGTGGGATTGACACAAACGCAGGCAAAGTCATACTCACGCGCTTCAGATAGCAAACGATCAATTTGTTCTTGACTTGCATCTTGCTTTAAAAGCGTATGATCAATATATTTATTTAACTTCATATTCGGATTCTCCCTGGTTTTATGAGATAATTTCTATAATTTCTCGTAAACTTTGCACTCCATCATTTATTTTAACATATTTTTGAAATTCTGTAACTAGTTCAGAAGAAATTTTTCCATTTGTATAAACTTTTGCAACAATTTCCCCTTTTTGAACGGAGTCTCCAACCTTCTTCTCAAAAACAATCCCTGTTTCATAGTCCAAGTCATCAGACTTGACTGCACGACCAGCTCCTAGTCTCATGGCATAGAGGCCAAATTCCATTGCAGGAAGAGCTGAAATAACACCCGTATCTTGAGCTGGAATTTCCACCACATGGGCAACTTTGACGGGGCGATAGAGATCTTCTAAATCACCGCCTTGTGCTGCTACCATTTCTTCAAACTTAGCCAGTGCTTGGCCATTTTCCAGGTGTTGACGGATTTCCTCAATCGTTTTTTCAACATCAGCCAAGCCAAGCATAATCTGAGCTAGCTCGCAGATAAAGTGACTAATATCTTCTCGGCCATTTCCTTGGAGAATCTCGATTGCCTCAAGGATTTCGAGACGATTGCCAATGGCTCTTCCCAAGGGTTGGCTCATATCGGTAATGACTGCTACCGTCTTTCGACCAACTGCCTTACCAAGATCCACCATGGTTTGAGCCAATTCGCGCGCCTCATCAACCGTCTTCATGAAGGCACCCTCACCGACCGTTACGTCTAGCAAAATGGCATCCGCTCCTGCAGCAATTTTCTTGCTCATCACCGAACTCGCAATCAAAGGAATCGTGTCTACAGTTGCTGTCACATCTCGGAGGGCATAGAGAAGTTTGTCTGCTTTAACCAGCTGATCTGACTGCCCAATGACAGATACACCAATGTCCTGTACCTGACGAATGAAATCTTCTTGACTTCGTTCGACTTGATAGCCCTTAATGGACTCCAATTTATCAATCGTCCCACCAGTATGGCCAAGACCACGACCACTCATTTTAGCAACGGGCACTCCGAAACTTGCAACAAGGGGAGCCAAAATCAAGGTCACCTTATCACCTACACCACCAGTCGAATGCTTGTCAACCTTAACCCCCTCAATAGCTGACAAATCAAACTCCTGACCTGTCTTGACCATATTCATCGTCAGGTCAGAAATCTCACGTGTGGTCATTCCTTTAAAATAAACAGCCATAGCAAAAGCAGACATCTGATAGTCTGGAACAGTTCCAGCCACATAGCCTTCTACCAGCCATTTGATTTCATTTGAAGTCAGTTCTTGACCATCTCGTTTCTTTTGGATTAAATCAACTGCTCTCATTCTTTCACACTTCTAAGGATATAGTATCCCTTATCTTTCTTTACGATTTCACAATTTCCAAAAACGTCTTCCATCTTGCTTTTGGCACTTGGAGCTCCTTGTTTTTTCTGAATGACGATGGTTAAATCTCCTCCGTCTTTCAAGAATTCTCTGCTCTTTTCGATAATCTCATGAACAACCTGTTTGCCCGCTCGAATCGGCGGATTGGAAATAACATGGTCAAACTTCCCTTCAACTTGTTCATAGATATTGGATTGGAAAATCGTTGCTTCTACTTTATTTCGTTCAGCATTTTGTCGCGCTAGGTCCAAGGCACGATTATTGATATCGACCATGGTTGCCTGAACTCCATAAGCCTTGACCAATGACAAGCCCAATGGCCCATAACCACAACCCACATCAAGGACCGTCTCTCCTTCATTTACCTCTAGACACTTGAGCAAGAGCTGACTCCCAAAGTCAACCATTTTCTTGCTAAAAACACCCGCATCCGTCAAAAAGGTCATGTTTTCTCCCAACAACTCCACTCTCAACTCATGAATGTCGTGACCAGCATCAGGATTTTCTGCATAATACATTTTACTCATAAAACTATTTTACCATAATTTGGCTTGAATTGTAAATCGTTTACAAAGTGATGATCAAATGAAAAAGACTGAAGAATCCTAGTCAAAAAACCTTTTCTTCAATCTCTTTCAATTATTAGAAATACATTACAATCTATCGGGAACTACAAATTATCATAGTCAGGAAAAAACAGTTCGTCTGCAATCAGGCGCATTTTTATTACTATTTCTTAACCTTAAAATACTTTATTATCAACAAGATTCCCAATATGATGTTTAGATAAAAACCCAACTGATAAGTTTGTGTCAAGATTTCCAAACTTGTCCAAAGTCGTATCAAATCTTCTAGTGACATACGGAATAGATATCCTTCTGTAGCAATCCACAAAATCAAAAATAGATAACTTCCAGCAGCAAGCCATTTCGTCCACTGCTTTTTTACTAGCCAGGCAATCAAGAGTGAGCAGATAAAGACAGCTGTTACAAGGAGATGATCCATTAAGAAGGTAAAACCGTAATAGGTTTCTACAAAGCGTCTACCATTATCCGCATTCGCTCCCCTTATAAAAGGTAAGGCAAAACTTAAAATAAAACAGAGTTCCAATATATAACTTTTTAAGATTTTCATGACACACCTCCTATAAGTTGTGAACCAAAAAGCCCACTTTCAATAACTGATAAGTCTTCAGAAACCATTCTCTATCTCATCATTAAATTATTCAACCTCCATCTACCTCTATTATACGATATTGACTTACTACCATCAAGAAACCGCTTTATCTTTAGCTTTTTATGGTATGATAAACAAAATATCTAGGGGAAAACAAATGACCAACGAATTTTTACATTTTGAAAAAATCAGTCGCCAGACTTGGCAATCATTGCATCGCAAAACAACCCCTCCCTTGACAGAGGAAGAGTTAGAATCCATCAAGAGTTTCAATGACCAGATTAGTCTGCAGGACGTAACAGACGTCTATCTTCCCCTTGTCCATCTTATCCATATTTACAAGCGCACTAAGGATGATTTGGCATTTTCAAAAGGAATTTTTCTTCAACGCGAAAGTAAATCTCAGCCTTTTATCATTGGGGTTTCTGGAAGCGTTGCTGTGGGGAAATCTACTACTAGTCGCTTGATTCAGATTCTACTATCACGCACTCTCCCAGATGCTACTGTAGAATTGGTGACAACTGACGGTTTTCTCTATCCCAATCAAACCTTGATAGACCAAGATATCTTAAATCGCAAAGGTTTTCCTGAAAGTTATGATATGGAAACCTTGCTGAATTTTCTTGACCGCCTAAAGAATGGGCAAGATGTCGATATTCCTGTCTATTCTCATGAAGTGTATGACATTGTTCCTGGAGAGAAGCAACGTGTCAAAGCTGCTGATTTTGTCATTGTCGAGGGCATCAATGTCTTTCAAAACCCTCAAAATGAGCGCCTTTACATCACTGATTTCTTTGATTTCTCCATCTATGTGGATGCAGCAGTTGAGGACATTGAAAGTTGGTATCTGGATCGTTTCTTAAAACTCCTCAGCTTTGCCCAAAATGATCCCAACAGCTACTACCACCGCTTTACGCAAATGCCAATTGGAGAAGTTGAAGCCTTTGCACATCAGGTTTGGACCAGTATTAATCTCACAAATCTACAAAACTATATCGAACCAACAAGGAATCGCGCCGAGGTCATTCTCCACAAGACTAAAAACCATGAAATCGATGAAATTTACCTAAAAAAATAATTTCCCCTTGTCAAAACCTAAGTTTTCATATATAATGGTATAGTTAGTAAATATGGAGGTAAGAACATTGGCAAACATTAAATCAGCTATCAAACGCGCTGAATTGAACGTTAAACAAAACGAAAAAAACTCAGCTCAAAAATCAGCTATGCGTACTGCTATCAAAGCTTTCGAAGCAAACCCTTCTGAAGAACTTTTCCGTGCTGCTAGCTCAGCTATCGACAAAGCAGAAACTAAAGGTTTGATTCATAAAAACAAAGCAAGCCGCGACAAAGCTCGTCTTTCAGCTAAACTTGCTAAATAAGAAACAGTCCATAGAGGCTGTTTTTTTGTCCTCTAATCAGAAAAGGTAGAAAATGAAAATCGCAATCATAGGATATTCTGGAGCCGGCAAGTCAACTCTAGCTGAAAAGTTGTCAAACTACTACTCCATCCCCAAACTGCATATGGACACACTCCAATTTCAACCTGGTTGGCAAGACAGTGACCGCGAATGGATGCTGGACGAGATGAAAAACTTTCTCACAAAGCACGAAGCTTGGGTCATCGACGGCAACTACTCTTGGTGTTGCTATGAAGAAAGAATGCAGGAAGCTGACCAAATCATCTTTCTCAATTTTTCACCATGGACTTGTCTCTTTCGAGCCTTCAAACGGTATCTCACTTACCGAGGCAAGGTCAGAGAAAGTATGGCAGCAGGCTGTCCTGAACGCTTTGACTGGGATTTTATCAGATGGATTCTCTGGGATGGGCGGACAAAGAATGCTAAAGAACGCTATCAACGGGTTCAAGAAAACTACCCAGAGAAAGTAATTGTTCTCCGGTCTCAAAAGGAGATGGAGTACTTCTTAGAAAATCTAGCGCATAACAAGAAAAACCAACGTGTCTAACGTTGGTTTTTTGCTTTTACCCAATCACACTTCCGTTTGGTACAGCTGGATCCACTGTGAGAAGGGTTAATTTGCCATCATGTTCAGCTGAGAGAATCATCCCTTGGCTGACATATTTTTTCATCATCTTGCGTGGTTTGAGGTTGGCAACGATTTGTACCTTCTTGCCGACCAATTCTTGTTCGTTTGGATAGTATTTGCAATTCCTGAGAGGATTTGACGGTCTTCGCCATCACCAGCATCTAGGCGGAATTGGAGCAACTTGTCAGAACCTTCCACTTTAGACACTTCTTTGACTTCTGCGACACGGATCTCAACCTTGTCAAAGTCTTCAAACTTGATTTCATCCTTGTTGAGTTTGAGTTCGACTTCATCTGGATTCCATTCTTTTTCGACGGCTGGCTTGTTGCTTTCCATTTGTTCCTTGATATAGGCAATCTCTTCTTCCATATCCAGACGTGGGAAGATTGGTGTTCCTTTGGCCACAACATTCACATCTGATGGCAAGTCAGCTAGGTTCAAATTTTCAAGGCTAGCAACTTCTGCCAATCCAAGCTGGGTCAAGACTGCACGACTGGTTTCCATCATAAATGGCTCAATCAAGTGAGCTACGACACGAAGGCTAGCTGCCAAGTGGCTCATGACACTTGCCAATTGGTCACGGTGCTCTTCATCCTTAGCCAAGACCCATGGGGCTGTCTCATCGATGTATTTGTTGGTACGTGAGATAAGAGTCCAGACTGCTTCAAGGGCACGTGGGTAATCAACGGCTTCCATGTGTGTATGGAAGTCAGAGATAGATTGCTCTGCTACTTGAGCAAGAGCATTGTCAAATTCAGTCACACCCTCTACATAGGCAGGGATTTGCCCATCAAAATACTTGTTAATCATAGAAACCGTACGGTTAAGGAGGTTTCCAAGGTCATTGGCCAATTCATAGTTGATACGGCCAACGTAGTCCTCAGGAGTGAAGGTTCCATCTGAACCAACAGGAAGGCTACGCATGAGGTAGTAACGAAGTGGATCCAGTCCATAACGCTCTACTAACATTTCAGGATAAACGACATTCCCTTTAGACTTAGACATCTTGCCGTCTTTCATGACGAACCAACCATGGGCAATCAAGCGATCAGGCAATTTCATATCCAACATCATGAGAAGGATTGGCCAGTAGATGGAGTGGAAACGAAGGATATCTTTTCCGACCATATGGAAGACTGTTCCATTCCAGAATTTATCGTAGTTAGCATGATCCTCTTGACCATAACCAAGAGCAGTCGCATAGTTGAGAAGGGCATCAATCCAAACATAGACAACGTGTTTGGATTAGATGGGACTGGAACTCCCCAGGTAAAGGTTGTACGAGAAACCGCTAAGTCTTCCAAACCTGGCTCGATGAAGTTACGCAACATTTCATTAAGACGACCATCTGGAGTGATGAAGTCAGGGTGCAATTTGAAAAATTCAACCAAACGGTCTTGGTATTTGCTGAGGCGCAGGAAGTAAGATTCTTCAGAAACCCATTCCACTTCGTGACCTGATGGAGCGATACCGCCTGTCACATTTCCAGCTTCATCACGGAAAACTTCCGCAAGCTGACTTTCTGTAAAGAATTCCTCATCTGAAACTGAATACCAGCCAGAGTATTCACCCAAGTAGATGTCATCTTGAGCAAGTAAACGTTCAAAGACTTGCGCCACTACTTTTTCATGGTAGTCATCAGTGGTACGGATAAATTTATCATATGAGATATCAAGTAATTGCCAGAGTTCTTTAACTCCAACTGCCATCCCATCAACATAGGCTTGTGGTGTAATTCCAGCTTCTTCCGCTTTTTGCTGGATTTTCTGACCATGCTCGTCAAGACCTGTCAGATAAAAGACATCATAGCCCATGAGGCGTTTGTATCGAGCTAGGACATCACAAGCGATGGTTGTGTAGGCAGAACCGATATGAAGTTTACCAGATGGATAGTAAATCGGTGTTGTAATATAAATTCTTTTCAGACATAATTTTTCCTTTCCAGGCAAATGAAACCTGATTTTCTAACACTTCATTATATCATATTTTTAGTGATTTTCGATAGGAAAATCCATACAAAAACAAGATAGACAACTGTCCATCTTGTTTTTTTCTGTTCTATATCTTATTCATAACGAAGGGCTTCAATCGGATCAAGTTTAGACGCTTTATTGGCTGGCAAGACTCCGAAAATCATCCCAACACTTGCTGACACAGCCAAGCTAAAGAGAGCGATTGGGAGGGAAACCCCAACTTCAATACCTGCAATCATGTTTTGAAGCAATACTCCAGCTAACATGGTCATTCCAGCAGCAATCCCAAGACCAATGACACCACCTAACAAAGTCAGGATCATGGATTCAATCAAAAACTGTACCAAGATATTAGCCCGAGTAGCTCCGAGAGCTTTCCGCAGACCAATCTCACGTGTGCGTTCTGTCACCGAAACCAGCATGATATTCATAACACCAGTTCCCCCGACAAAGAGAGAGATTCCTGCGATGGCACTGATAATGGTGGTCATAAAACCAAAGAGTTGTTGTACTTCTTGGAAGGCAGCGGTTGCATCCGCAACTTGGTACTCCCCTTGCTGAAGACCAGCAATCTCAGTCAGTTTTCGAGCCAACTCCGGACCCAAGGTCTGCGTTAGACTAGTATCATTGACACGAAAGACGATGTTCGAAATTTCATCAGTATTAAAATTGGCTGCGAGAGAAATATTGGTCGTAATTGGAAGACCACCAATCCCAAAGGCTTTAGCAGTTTTGGCTTCATTGCTGGTATAAACGCCAATCACACGGTAACTAAATTCATTAACAGAGATGATTTGATTTACCGCAGCTTCTGGACTATCAAACAAACTCTTGGCTAGTTCTTCATCCAACAAAATCACACTGGCAAATTCCTTGTAGTCTTGCTGTCTTAGACTTCTACCCGCAACGATTTCATTTTCAACTGCGTTCATGTAGGTGCTATTTCCGCCTGTCAGAGTCGCTCGTTCAACCTTCTTATCCTTATAAGACAAGGTAACGTTGGTCGAGTTGGTGACATAGTAACTGTCTACTCCTTTGAGTTTGGCAGCTTCCTTGACCCAGGATTCTAGTGGTTTTGGTGGTTCAACATGAACATCCTCTTCTTTCCCGCTGACTGTCAAAGCGGATTGTTTCTGCGTAAAGGAGCCGTCCTTGCTTTTTGATAGGTGAGAAAAAGACATGGATATCCTTCTGTGATTTGGTCATGTTTTTTTATTGACCTGACGAGACATGGAGTCTCCCAGAGCCATGATGACAACGACAGACGAAACTCCGATGATAATCCCAATCATGGTGAGGAAGGAACGCATCTTGTGGGCCATGATGGATGAAAAGGCAAATTTCAGATTCTGCATCTAGTTTTCCTCCTTTTCTACCAGAGCACTGTCTGATGAGATGACCCCATCACGAATGACAATTTGGCGTTTGGCATAAGCAGCAATCTCAGGCTCGTGCGTGACCATGATAATGGTTTTCCCTTCCTTGTTTAACTCAACCAACAGCTGCATGATTTGATTTCCTGTCTTGGTATCCAAGGCTCCTGTGGGTTCGTCCGCTAGGATGATAGAGGGATTATTTACCAAGGCACGCGCAATCGCTACACGTTGCTTTTGACCACCTGATAACTCGGAAGGCAAATGATGACTGCGCTCCGTCAGCTCAACTTTTTCCAGAAATTCCTCAGCCAATTTCCGACGTTTTGAAGCCGAAACACCAGCGTAAATCAAGGGCAATTCGACATTTTGAAGAGCATTAAGCTTGGACAAGAGAAAGAACTGCTGAAAGACAAAGCCGATTTGCTGGTTACGGACCTTGGCCAATTGTTTCTCTCCAAGACCTGCCACTTCTTGGCCATCAAGATAGTACTCTCCACTAGTTGGTGTATCCAACATTCCTATGGTATTCATCAACGTAGACTTACCAGAACCAGATGGTCCCATAATGGCAACAAACTCACCTTCATGAACTTCTAAGTTAATATTTTTTAGGACCTGTAGTTCTTGCTCACCATTTCGATAACTCCTGCAGATATTTTTTAGACTAATTAATTTTTTCATCATCCTTCACCTCTTTTCCTTCTTCCAAGGAAGATGTTGGATTACTGATGACCTTGGCTCCGTCTGTCACACCTGAAGTAATTTCTTGGTTGTCTGCGTCCGCATTCCCCAAAGTAACTTCTACCTTCTTCGCTTTTTTCTGGTCGTCAACGATCCAGACATAGTTTTTGTCATTTTCGGTAACAACACTTGTCAAAGGAACAAGGATGGCCTTACTCTTATTTTTGACTTCCACACTGACAGAGAAGCCTTGTTTCAACTCACCGATATCGCTGGTCACATCAACAGTATAAGGGTACTTAGAGCCAGTATTTCCTCCAAGGGCTGCATTTGCTGCTTCTCCATTGTTTTTAGGATAATCAGAAATATAGCTGATTTTTCCAGTCCAGCTCTTATCTTGGTAAACCTTCGAAGTAAAGGTAACTTCTTGCCCAACAGAAAGGTTAGCAAGGTTGTATTCAGACAACTCCCCTTTGACCTGCAAGTTTTCATTACTTACGACATGTACTACCACTTGGCTATTACCTGTTGGCGATTTGGAAACATTACGATTAACTTCAACTACAGTCCCTTCTAGTGTACTGAGGACAGTTGCGGCATCTAGCTGTGCTTGAGCCTTGTTGAGCTGAGCCACAGCATCTGCACGGTTATCCTTGGCATCACTGATTTGAGAGTCGATAGAGGATACTGAAGAAGTCGCTGCTTGCGCTTGTTCTGGGAGTCCAGCTTCTGTTGGAACCTGTGGAGAAGCTGGTGTAGCTGATGCATTTTCACGAGCCTTGTTTAACTCCTCGATATGACGGTCTGCCTTTGCAACTGCACGATCGGCTGCATCATAGGCAGCTTGAGCATCTGCACTGCTGTATTTGACCAAAGCTTGCCCTTCTTCGACCTTGTCTCCAACCGAAACGAGAATTTCATCTAAATCTCCCTTACTAGCATCAAAATAAACGTATTGTTCATTTTTTGCTGTAACCGTACCTGACAAGAGGACCGATGAAGCAACAGAACCTTCCTTAGCAGTAACGATATGAGAGGTTTCCTCCTTGACTGCTGACTGGGAAGGTTGTCTAAATCAAAATCCCCGCAGCACCGATAACAATAGCACTGGCAACACCAATCGCTGTGTATAATTGCCATTTTTTTGCCTTCTTATTTCTTTTCATTTTTAAGCTCCTTTATTCTTTTGCCTTACAAAAACCATTATATCAGAAATACCAAGCCCAAACAATAACAGTTCAGATGGAAACAATGACAATTCAGGATCATTATTTCGTTCGGTATTCGTTTATTGGATTATTGTGCTAGATATATAATACAATATCTTTTTGAATTTGGCAAGCGTTTTTATAATTTTTTTATCGTAGCAGATTTTTGCATTCAAAAAATAAAAACGATAGAATATGACTATCAAAGCTATAAGGAGTTTTCTATGAGAGAATATGATATCATCGCCATCGGTGGAGGAAGCGGCGGCATTGCCACTATGAACCGCGCTGGCGAACACGGTGCAAAAGCTGCTGTTATCGAAGAGAAAAAATTAGGTGGAACCTGCGTCAATGTCGGCTGTGTTCCTAAAAAAATCATGTGGTATGGAGCGCAAATCGCTGAAAACTTCCACCACTACGGCCCTGACTACGGTTTTACAAGTTCAGATGTTCAATTTGATTTTACTAAACTTCGTCAAAACCGTGAAGCCTACATCGACCGTGCTCGCTCATCTTATGACGGAAGTTTCAAGCGCAATGGGGTTGATTTGATTGAAGGTCGTGCTCATTTCGTTGATGCTCATACGGTCAGCGTTAATGGTGAATTGATTCGTGCCAAGCATATCGTGATTGCGACTGGCGCTCGTCCAAGCATCCCAACTATTCCTGGAGCTGAACTCGGTGGCAGCTCAGACGATGTCTTTGCTTGGGAGCAACTTCCTGACTCCGTTGCGATTCTTGGAGCTGGCTATATCGCCGTTGAATTAGCAGGTGTTCTCCACGCACTAGGAGTAAAAACGGATTTGTTTGTCCGTCGTGATCGTCCCTTGCGTGGTTTTGACAGCTACATCGTTGAAGGACTTGTCAATGAAATGGAAAAACAGGTCTACCTTTACACACACATAAGGTACCAGCCAAACTAGAAGAATCAGAGCAAGGTATTACCATTCATTTCGAAGATGGTTCTAGTCACACTGCCAGCCAAGTTATCTGGGCTACCGGTCGCCGTCCAAATGTAGACGGTCTGGAGTTAGAAAAGGCTGGCGTCACACTCAACCAACGTGGATTTATCCAAGTAGATGAATACCAAAATACAGTTGTAGATGGCATCTATGCTCTTGGAGATGTTACTGGTGAGAAGGAACTGACCCCGGTAGCCATCAAGGCAGGACGTACCTTATCTGAACGCCTCTTCAACGGGAAAACAAATGCCAAGATGGACTACACGACTATCCCTACTGTTGTCTTCTCCCACCCAGCAATCGGAACAGTCGGTTTGACCGAGGATCAAGCTATCAAAGAATACGGCCAAGATAACATCAAAGTCTACAAGTCAAGCTTTGCATCTATGTACTCAGCCGTTACAAGCCATCGTCAAGAATCTCGTTTCAAACTCATCACCGCCGGTGATGACGAAAAGTTATTGGCCTACACGGACTTGGTTATGGAGTGGATGAGATGATTCAAGGATTCGCTGTTGCCATCAAGATGGGGGCTACCAAGGCGGACTTTGATGCTACAGTAGCTATCCACCCAACCGCCTCAGAAGAATTTGTAACCATGCGCTAATTATTGTAAGAGACCTCTTGAGGTCTCTTTTTACTTGTAAAATCGGCCGTTACAAAATTGTTACCTTGATTTCAAAAATAGGTTGACTTTTCTTTCTGAATTAGTATAATAGTTACTATAATTTTGAAAAGAGGTTAACAGTTTTGAAAAAAGCTCATATATATGCTATCCCTGCTATCGGTGCAGCTCTCATCGCCGTATTGGCACAAATCAGTCTCCCTATCGGTCCTGTACCTTTCACTTTGCAAAACTTTGCGATTGGTCTGATTGCTACTGTTTTTAGACCCAGAGAAGCTGTTCTATCTGTAGCTCTCTATCTCTTGCTGGGTGCCATTGGTTTACCTGTTTTTGCAGGGGGAGGAGCTGGATTTCACGTTTTAGTCGGTCCAAGTGCAGGCTATCTTTGGTTCGACCTTGTCTATGCTGGACTTACATCTTATCTCATCCATCAAAAAAGTGGCTACATTCGCATTTTCCTAGCCAACCTCTTGGGTGACTCCCTCGTCTTTGTCGGAGGTATTCTCAGCCTCCACTTCCTTGCTGGTATGCCACTTGACAAGGCACTCGCTGTTGGCGTCCTTCCCTTTATCCTCCCTGATCTTGGTAAGATTATTGCCATTAGTTTCATTAGTCGTCCCCTACTCGAACGATTGAAAAGTCTTCCATATTTTTCAAGATAAAAGAATAGTCCAGAACAATTGTTCTGGACTATTTCCTTTCTAAGAATCAACTGTACACTATTTAGATACTCGACTATTCTTATACCAGTATGAATATTAATCGTTTTATTCTTCAAATTATAGCTATTCACAATATGCAAAGTAGAAAAGTATTCTAATTGATTCAAACCGAATAAGCTTCTATTGATTTTGGATGCTTAGCAATTGTATACTTTTCAGAAAACGCATTTTCAATGATTGAGCTATATTTTATAAATCATTTATGATACAATAGAGCTACCTAAAAGATTCAGAAAATTTAATGTTCATTGATTGTTTATATTAACTTGAACATTCTGATTTTTCTTCATTCAAAAATAACTGTAAATAATTATAAGTAGAAAGGTAATTCTATGGCAAAGAATACTCGTGAGCTAATCATTGGGGCTCTCATCACACTAGCTAAGAAAAATCCTCAGCGTAGTTCCTTTACAATGACTGAAATTGCTGCTGAAGCTGGTATTTCACGACAAGCGATTTATCAAAAGCATTTTAACAACTTTGAAGATATTATCGAATACATTCACGAAGAGACCAATCAGCACATTTTTAACGTCTTTAATAAGTACTGCCCTAGCAATGATGGAGATCCTATCAGCTTTTTAGCAGACCATATACTTCCGCTCATATACGAAAAAAGGGAAATTGTTAACACCTTGTACACCACACAAGTCGACCCATGTTGGAAGGAATTTCTGCGTGGAACATACTCAGAGTGGGTACTAAAGAATGTCAATTACCAACTGAAATATAATTTTAATAAAGAGGACATCGCTTATATCATTACGACCATGGCAATCTCTTTCATTGAAGTCTGGATTCGTAAGGATGATCCAACACCACCTGAAGAGTATAGAGAGACTTTTATTCAATTGTCTAAAACTTCTCTGTGTGACTATATTGTGTCCTAAAAAAAGAATCTTGAGTTGCACTCAAGATTCTTTTTATTGTTGCCCTTTAAAGGCATCGACCATTACCTGAAATTCTTCATTGGAAAGCGTGATTCCTTTGCCCATTTTGGTATGGTCTGGGCTCCAAGCGCGAATGTCAAACTTTGCAGGGGCACCATTAAAGCTAACGCGATTTAGTTCTTTTGTCCATCCTTTGTCATTTTCAGACAAGGTGAGCAAGTGTTCTTCGATTTCAAATGTAAATTCTGCCATTTTAACTCCTTTATGTGATATGCTTTCTATAGTCTATTCGTAAAAATCTTGTGGTTTTTAGGAAAATTTTATATAATGTGGATATATAAGAAGGGAGGATTCTATGAGACAGACATTCAAACTAGTTCTAGATAAACTACATGGTTTTCTCAATGGGAATGATGATCATCCTCAAATCGAGGATAACTCCCTCACTGCTATGATTGAACAAGCCATCCAAAGAAAGACGGCTGTTCATGTCATACTTGCTGAGACAAGTTTTACGGGTGATATTGTTAAACACGATGCTAATCGCCAACAAATTATCGTCAAAAATTTTTCAAAAAACGTGACCCGAATCATTCGTATCAGTGATATTAAACGACTTCGTTTTGTTCCCTCAACCGTACAAAAAGCTCAGAAAAATCTATTTAAGAAAGAGTGAGATGTTCTTTGCATCCCACTCTTTTTCTTAACGAATTTGTTCAAAATGAAGATGAACAGCGATATGGTCGCCATAACCACTTCTCTCCAAATCGCGTTGCAAGCGATAAGAGATATAATGTTCTGCGATTGTAATGTAGCCAGCTCCAAGCAAGCGGTGCTCAACCATTGACTGGATCATGCTGATAGTGGCACGTTCTACTTTTGCTTCTTCCAAGTCCAAAACGACTTTTTTAGTAACTTGAGCTAAGTTTTGACGTAGGTCATCAGTCAAAACATAAACTGTTTGGGCTGCTTTTAGAACAGCTTGGTAAATTTTATCTGGATCAAATTCAGCAATTTCTCCATTACGTTTGATTACTTGCATAAGGTTCTCCTTTATTCTTTGTTTTCTTTGATTTCAGCCAGCATCTTTTCTTCTTCGGCTGTCAGTTTATAGTTTTCTAGCAGGTCAGGTCTGCGTTCGTAGGTTTTCTTTAGACTCTCATACAGCCGCCACTGGCGAATCTTTTCATGGTGCCCACTCATGAGCACATCTGGCACGACCATACCTCGATAGTCATAAGGGCGAGTGTACTGAGGATATTCGAGAAGACCCGAAGAAAGCTATCATCCTGGTGACTAGACTCCTTACCAATCACTTCCGGTATCAATCGCACAGTCGCATCGATCATGGTCATGGCCGCCAATTCTCCTCCAGTCAAAACATAGTCTCCTAGGGAAATTTCATCAGTTACCAAGGTCTTGATGCGCTCGTCATACCCTTCATAATGACCGCAGATAAAGATTAGTTCTTCCTCTTGAGCCAAATCCTCAGCATAAGTCTGATCAAACTGCTTTCCAGCTGGATCGAGGAGAATGACGCGCGGATTTTTCTTTTCAATAGCATCAAAGGCATCGAAAATGGGTTGAGCCCTTAGCAACATCCCCTGACCGCCTCCGTAAGGTTCATCGTCAACATGACGGGCCTTTTCAGCATATTCTCTGAAATTATGATACTGGATATCCAAGAGCCCTTTTTCTCGAGCCTTCCCAACAATCGAGTGTTCCAGCGGAGAAAACATCTCAGGAAAGAGGGTTAAAATATCAATCTTCATCATCTAGTCCTTCTAAGATTTCCACTTCGACCCGCTTGTTTGGAATATCAACATTGAGAACTACTGGTGGAATGTAAGGTAAAAGCAAATCTCGCTTACCTTTTCGCTTGACTACCCAGACATCATTGGCTCCCGGTTGTAGGATTTCCTTGATAGTTCCTATCAAGTTATCACCCTCGTAAACATCCAAACCGATAATCTCGTGATAATAGAATTCTCCATCATCTAGATCGTTCAAATCTTCCTCGGCGACCTTGAGACTATAACCCTTGTACTTTTCAATCGCATTGATATGGTACATGTCTTTGAATTTGATAATGTCAAAGTTCTTATGCTTACGGTGACTTGCGATGGTCACTGTTTGGACAAACTGGTCTTTATCATCAAATAAAGCCAGCTCTGCCCCTTTTTTAAACCGTTCCTCAGCAAAATCCGTCACAGACAAGACTCGCATCTCACCTTGTAGACCCTGCGTATTAACGATTTTCCCAACATTAAAGTAGTTCATCTTGTCTCCTGTACTCTCCTTCTTTCCATCTTATTCTGACAATTCTCGAATAATATTCGCAATTTTTTCTGATTCAGACCATTGTAAATAATGGTGATTCCCTCCTAAAATGAGTTTAGTATTGGAAGTCCAATATTCTGAGTCTCTGTATTCTTTTTCTCTATAAGCCTGACAAAAAATAAATACAGGGACATGAGCTTCTATAGATACATTCTTAAAATCTTCCTCAGTAATCTCACAATATATATGAAATTCTGGAACTTGTCTTTCCAACTCTGAATCTTTTTCTTGCACTAAATCCCAGATTTCTTCATTAGTTTCAGAGCTAAATGCTGCTTGAGTTATGTTCTTAAATAGACTTCGGGGCCACACTCTTCAATCAGTCTCATTTGCTCTTCCATTTCTGGATAAGGATTTTCTGAAAAATCAGAAAACATTACTTTTTTAGTTGTTGGTTCAATTGCTACTAAAGCCTGACACTTAATTGATTTGTTCATCAATTTGCAAGCTAAAATTCCACTCAAACTATGTGCACAAAGTATATATTCATAAATCGCCAATTCTTCAAGTACTTCATAAACCGCGTCTACAAGATTGTCCAGATTTTTTCCAGATTGGTCATGAATCGGACTCCTACCTGTGTTTGGAAAATCAATTGTCAAATAACCAATTGTGGGAGGAAGTTTTTCAAGTATAAGTGAAAAATTTTCATAACTTGGTAGCAAACCTGCGCCATTTAAACAAACAAGCACTTTCTTTTGCTTTTTATAAGTAACAGAGAGGCTGCCAATTTTTGTAGTTACTTCAAATCGTTTCATAAAGAAATCCACTCATTCTATAACAATGATTTATTAAAAACCCTTATCCTTTATTTTATCACGTTCTAGGGATTTTCACAAGTTGAAGAAAAAAGACACTATAGATATTTTCCCTCCAAAAATTCTTCCAAATCTCGTTCATGTTGGTACTTAATGGCAGCCTTCTTATCTTTGTCAAAGATGGTTTTGGTTAGATCAATGTCGTTTATGGTCGCGATTGCGACGGTGTAGTGAATGATATCAGCTAGTTCTTTGGCTAGTTCCTCATTTGAGTCCTGGACAGACTCTTTTCGACCAGAGCGCCCGTTCAAGACCTCGGCTACTTCTCCGACTTCCTCCACTAGCTTGATAAAGAGACCTTCCTCAGTCCGAGATTGCTGGTAATGTTCGAGTAAGTAAGCTTGTAATTGTCTAAACGTTAAATCCTTCATCTTCTCCTCCTCACAAAAAAGCGAGACTTCTGTCCCGCTTTTCTTATTTTTCGTCGATAACGATTCTTACTTTCTTGTCTTCAGTTGGGACAGAGTAGACAATCGTTCTTATCGCTGAGATAGTGCGACCTTTACGACCGATAACACGACCGACATCGCTTTGGTCAAGATCCAAGTGATACTCCAAAAACTCTGGTGTGTCTTCGATCTTGATAGTTAAGGCATCAGGTTGTGAAATCAAAGGTTTCACAATCGCAATAATGAGATTTTCAATCGTATCCATCTGTCAACCTACTTTAAACTTATTTTGAGAATTTAGAATCGTGGAATTTTTTCAATACGCCTTCTTTTGAAAGGATGTTGCGAACTGTATCTGAAGGTTGAGCTCCATCAGCCAACCATGCAAGAACGCGGTCTTCTTTCAAAGTTACTTGGTTTTCAGCAACAAGTGGGTTGTAAGTACCAACTGTTTCGATGAAACGTCCGTCACGTGGTGAACGTGAGTCTGCTACGTTGATACGGTAGAAAGGTTTTTTCTTAGAACCCATACGAGTCAAACGGATTTTAACTGCCATTTTTTAATGTCTCTTTTCTTATTTTTTTATTTCGGTGAAATAGCTGAGCTATTTAGCACATGTTCTATTATAGCAGATTTCTGACAGGTGTCAAGAAAAAAACTTGACAGAGTTTTAATTTTTTTAACTCCTAGAAATTTTTAGTAAAATCATTAACATTTGAAATCACCTCCCTTTTAGGGTACAATGGTAGAAATGAATTTTTGAGAGGAAAACAATGAAAAAACTAGCAACCCTTCTTTTACTATCAACTGTAGCCCTTGTTGGATGTACTAGTATCCAACGTAGTCTCCGTGGTGATGAATATGTCGACTCCAGCATCTCAGCTGAAGAAAGCTCAAAAGCAGCTGCTCAGGCTGCCAAAGATTTGAATGACGCATTGACCAATGAAAATGCCAACTTCCCTCAACTTTCTAAGGAAGTTGCTGAAGATGAAGCTGAGGTCATTTTACACACAAATCAAGGCGATATCCGCATCAAACTCTTTCCAAAACTAGCACCTCTTGCGGTTGAAAACTTCCTTACTCACGCTAAGGAAGGCTACTATAACGGCATCACCTTCCACCGTGTCATCGATGGCTTTATGGTCCAAACTGGAGATCCTAAGGGAGATGGTACAGGGGGCCAATCTATCTGGCATGATAAGGATAAAACAAAGGACAAGGGAACTGGTTTCAAAAATGAAATCTCTCCTTACCTATACAATATCCGAGGAGCCCTTGCTATGGCTAACACTGGTCAACCAAACACCAACGGTAGCCAGTTCTTCGTCAATCAAAACTCAACAGATATTTCAGCTAAACTCCCTACAAGCAAGTATCCAAAGAAAATCATTGAAGCCTATAAAGAAGGTGGAAATCCAAGTCTAGACGGCAAACACCCCGTCTTTGGTCAAGTCATTGATGGTATGGATGTTGTTGACAAGATTGCCAAAGCTGAAAAAGATGAGAAAGACAAACCAACGTCTGCTATCACCATTGATAGTATAGAAGTCGTGAAAGACTACGACTTCAGCAAAAATAAGCCATCAACAGATAAGGAGACGATGACATGATTTTATTTTGGGGTTCTAAAGGTTATCAGAAAGATTTGGGACATACGCAAACTGCGATCGAATGTGGTCACTGTAACAATGTTGACACTTGGGAGATTGTAGAAACTGGACGCAAGTTCACCCTCTACTGGATTCCACTTTTCCCTTATGGTAAGAGTTACTTCGTTTCTTGTCCGATTTGCCACTACGGTAAAGAAATTGAGAAATCTGAAGTTGAAAACTATTTAAATTACTAGTCAAAAAGGCCAAGTCATTTCGACTTGGCTTTTTTACTGCTTTTAAGTTAGCTTGTTAAAGTCCCAGATTTGGTCCATCCAGCCTTCATAGAAGTCTGGTTCGTGACAAACCATAAGAATGCTTCCTTTGTATTCTTTAAGCGCCCGTTTGAGTTCTTCCTTAGCATCCACATCTAGGTGGTTGGTCGGCTCATCCAGCACTAAAACGTTGTTTTCACGGTTCATCAAGAGACAGAAGCGTACCTTGGCTTGTTCTCCACCTGATAAGACCTGAATCTGGCTTTCGATATGCTTAGTTGTCAAACCACAACGAGCAAGGGCCGCACGGACTTCTGCTTGGTTAAGTGCAGGAAAAGCATTCCAAACAGCTTCAAGAGGTGTTTGACGATTGCCACCTTCTACTTCTTGCTCAAAATAACCAAGTTCTAGGTAGTCGCCACGTTCGACTTCTCCAGCGATTGGTGGGATAATGCCCAAGAGAGACTTCAGGAGAGTTGTTTCCCGATACCATTGGCTCCAATTATTGCAACCTTTTGATTGCGTTCAAAGGTAAGATTTAAGGGTTTGGTCAGAGGACGGTCATAACCAATCTGCAAGTCCTTGGCTTGGAAGATAAAACGCCCTGGCGTACGAGCTGGTTTGAAATCAAAGGATGGCTTTGGTTTCTCGCTTTGGAGTTGAATGATATCCATCTTGTCGAGTTTCTTTTGACGGGACATGGCCATGTTTCGTGTTGCAACACGCGCTTTGTTTCGAGCGACAAAGTCCTTGAGGTCCGCTATCTCTTTCTGCTGACGTTCGTAAGCCGCCTCTAGCTGAGATTTCTTCATGGCATAGACTTCTTGGAACTGGTAGTAGTCACCAGAGTAACGTGTCAACTGTTGATTTTCCACATGATAAACGATATTGATCACGTCGTTGAGGAAAGGAATATCATGCGAAATAAGGACAAAAGCATTCTCATAGTTTTGGAGATAACGCTTGAGCCAGTCAATGTGTTCGGCATCCAGATAGTTGGTTGGCTCGTCCAGCAACAAGATATCAGGCTTTTCAAGGAGAAGTTTAGCCAAGAGTACCTTGGTTCTTTGTCCACCTGACAAGGCTGTTACGTCTGTATCTATACCATAGTCCATGACACCGAGGGCACGCGCCACTTCATCAATCTTAGCATCCAAAGTATAGAAATCTCGACTCTCCAAACGGTCTTGGAGTTCGCCAACTTCTTCCATCAGTGCATCAATATCCGCTCCGTCCTCTGCCATTTCCATATAGAGCTCATTGATACGAGTTTCTGCTTTAAATAGCTCATCAAAGGCTGTACGCAAGACATCACGCACAGTTTGACCTTCCTTTAGCACAGCATGCTGATCCAGATAGCCAGCAGTCACATACTTAGACCACTCCACCTTTCCTTCGTCAGGTAACATCTTACCAGTCACGATACTCATAAAGGTTGATTTTCCTTCACCATTGGCACCGACTAAGCCGATATGTTCTCCCTTGAGGAGACGGAAGGAGACATCTTCAAAAAAATTGCACGATCACCAAAACCGTGACTTAAATTTTTTTAACTTCTAAAAATACTCATTCTAATTCCTTATCTTATTTTTATGCAGTCCTTTATAGAGGAGCCAAGCCAGATAGCCTCCCAAGGTATTGGTCCACAAATCATCAATCTCAAAGACGCGATTAAAGTCGAAGAAAAAGTCTAAGACCAGTTGTGTACACTCGATTCCTAGACTCAGAAGAAAACTGAGAAGGATGATTTTTTTCGTTTGCCGCAAGTTTGGACAGAGGTAGAGCAGTTGAAAGACCAGAGGGAAAAGCAAGAAAAACATTTAAAAATGTTCTGCAAAAAGATCCAAATAACTTGTCCCAAAACTAGTCACTTCACCCTAGATTCCAAAGGGAGTTTAAGGGAGTTAAAAGAAAAACCAGGCGTCCAAAAGTTTGAATACCTGGAGTTTCCACTCCTGTAGGAAGTTGAGGCTGGGGAGTAAAACAAAAACAGACAATGCATAGACTGTAAACAGCCACTCCCAATCTTAAGATTAATTCTCTTTTTTTAGTCATTTTATGGATTTACCGCTGCGACTGCCTTCTGGCGGTCACGTTTCATTGTATTGGAACGCAATTGTCCACAAGCTGCATCAATATCTGTACCATGCTCTTGACGGACAACACAGTTGACCCCTTTTTTCTTGAGGGTATCGTAGAAGGCCATCACGCGCTCTTTAGGACTACGGCTATATTGGTCATGCTCACTAACAGGGTTATAGGGAATCAAGTTTACATAAGACAATTTCTTGATGTTCTTGAGCAACTCCGCCAACTCCAAGGCTTGTTCTACACCATCGTTGACTTCATTGAGCATGATGTATTCAAAGGTCACACGGCGATTGGTTGTTTCGATATAGTACTCAATAGCAGCAAAGAGTTTTTTTCAATCGGAAAGGCACGGTTAATCTTCATGATGCTTGAACGCAATTCATTATTGGGTGCGTGAAGAGACACAGCCAGATTAACCTGTACACCTTCATTAGCAAAGTCACGAATTTTATGGGCCAAACCTGAGGTTGAAACCGTGATGTGACGAGCACCGATTGCCATCCCCTTGTCATCATTGATGGTACGGACAAAATTCAAAACATTGTTGTAGTTATCAAATGGTTCACCAATTCCCATGACAACGATATGACTGACACGCTCGTCCTGACCACGCTCATCAAAGTATTTCTGAACCAGCATGATCTGCGCTACAATTTCACCGTTATTGAGGTCACGTTGCTTCTTGATCAAGCCTGACGCACAGAAGGTACAACCAATATTACAGCCAACCTGAGTGGTCACACAGACTGACAAACCGTAGTGTTGACGCATGAGTACTGTCTCAATCAACATGCCATCTGGCAACTCGAAAAGATACTTAACAGTACCGTCAGCTGACTCTTGTACAATCCTTTGTTTCAAAGGATTGACCACAAACTGGTCATTGAGCTTAGCAATCAAATCCTTGGAAAGGTTGGTCATTTCTTCAAATGACTGGACACGTTTACGGTAAAGCCATTCCCAGATTTGATCTGCCCGGAATTTCTTTTCTCCTTGTTCTAATACCCACTCTTGCATGGTTTGACGTGTTAAACTATAAATAGACGGTTTCATCTCTTCTCCTTATTCTCTATCTATTTCTGACGAATGACAAAATGGCGCTGTCCCTTGTCCTCTTTCTGAGACTTTTGGTCCTTATGACGACGTCTATTTCGCTTATCCGCATTTGGTTTTCTCTTGTTTTGCGAAGGTTTCTTGCCTCTTCTAGGAAGGTTTTCCTCTTCCTTTTTACGCAATTTTTGTCAAATGAAGCCCGTTTCGGTGCTTGATTTTCTAGGACAAAATAGGCACAACCATAACTACAGTACTCCAAAAGATAGTCCTGTAAGCGACTGATCTTTTCAATTTTTTCCTCTGTTCGATCGTCTTTGTAAAAACCACGTAGGCGGAGCTGTTCATTACTCCAGTCCCCCACGACATAATCAAACTTGGTCAACACTTCTGAAAAGCGTTGATTAAAGACTGTCACATCGAAAGCATCCTTGATATTTTCAACCAAGGTAAAAGCAATCCCTTCAGTCTCAACCTTATCCCCATTTACTTGAAATTCTGGGCCAGGAAACTTGTTATAGTTGTATAATTCAGGTGCAATTTCTTTACGCATAGTCTTCCTTTTCCACGATTACTTAACACTCTATTTTACCATATTTTCTACAAGTTGGCACGAATATCCTGAAAATGAAAAAAGTCTGACGATTCTGTCAGACTTCTGCTTGAAAATCTTAAAAAGAGAAGATTGACTCTTCCCTCCATATTTTTTATTTAGCTGCTGCGTATAGCTCGTCTACTTTGTTCCAGTTGATGACTGAGAAGAAAGCTTTGATGTAGTCAGGACGAACATTGCGGTATTTCACGTAGTAAGCATGTTCCCAAACATCCAAGCCCAAGATTGGTTTTTTACCTTCTGAGATTGGTGTATCTTGGTTTGCTGTTGAAGTCACTTCAAGCTTCCCTTCTTTGTTGACAACCAACCAAGCCCATCCAGAACCAAAGCGAGTTGTAGCTGCTGCTGTAAAGGCTGCTTGGAACTCTTCAAATGAACCAAATGTTGCATCGATTGCTGCTACAAGTTCTGCTGATGGAGCAGTTTTTTCAGGAGTCATCAATTCCCAGAAAAGAGCATGGTTCAAGTGTCCACCACCATTATTGATAAGTGCTTGACGGATATCAGCTGGGATAGAGTCTACATCAGCAAGCAAAGCTTCAAGGTCTTCACCAATTTCAGGGTGTTTTTCAAGAGCAGCATTGGCATTGTTGACATAAGTTTGGTGGTGTTTGTCATGGTGCAAGTGCATTGTTTCTGCATCGATGTATGGTTCCAAAGCGTCGTATGCGTATGGAAGGTCTGGTAAGATAATAGCCATCTGTAATACCTCTTTTTCTTTCTATATGAAAATTATAACGCAATCATCCTCTTTTTTCAAGTTTTTTGCTCAATTTGCTTCTGCCGCGATCTGCAAAAGTGCCTTTTCAAACAGGTACCCTTTTTCATAGACACCTGTCTTAATCTGGTAGTCCGTTTCAATTAAATAAGAAATCGCTCGCTTGAGAAAGGCCATGGAAATCCCTCTCGAATCTCTCAGTGCAAACTTGATTTGATAAGGATTAGGGTTGCGCCCCAAGTAAGTTCCCAGACTGCTTGCAATCTGCGATTCCGTCTGACCAGTCTCTGATAAAATCTTCACTTGGGTAAAGGTACGAAACTGTCCTAACATGACAGCTATGAGCTTGATCTCATCCTCCCCTTGCAATGTCAAATCTCTGACCAAGTCACGGGCCTGATCAATCTTTTTGCCCAAGATAAGCTGAGTCAAATCAAAAATATTGTCCTGCAGAGTCTTTGGAATAGCCTCGACAATGTCCTTCTCCTCAATCACGCCGTCTGATTTATAAGACTGTAAAAAAAGGAGGTTTTTCTGGATTTCACTAAATTGAAAACCAGATTTGAGAAGTAGATTTTCAAAGGATTGCCCCACAAACTGCAGACCTTGTGTCTGACTCCATTTTTGGAAATACTGGCGCAGTTCTTGTTCCTTGGGTTCAATAGCATCAAATACAGTCGCATCTCGTTTGAGCAATTTGACCAGCCGTCTCTTACTATCTAGCTTTCCTTCTGCAAATATCAATAACTTGGTTGTTGGCGAAGGGTTATCAAGGTATGCCTCAAACGACTTGAACTCATCATCTGCTAAAGCGTTTCTTGGCTGTTGTGATATCGACAAAATGGTCTAATATCACGATTTTCTCATCCGCAAAGAAAGGGAGACTGACCAGCTCCAACTCTAAGTCTTTATAAGCTACTTCTTTCATATCAAAGTAAGCAAAATTGAGATCAGCTGGATCATAACCAATCTGTTTCAACACTTGACTCTTCATAACTTCAAACTGGCCCTGATCTGTCCCTGTAAATAGATTCAAGCTAGATAGATTTGATAACGTCAACTTCTGACTGTCTTCAATGGCAAGCATCATCTCTCCTTTCTTCTGATTTTTTATTAAACTTAATCAATATAGCGCAATTTCCCACGGAAATCTTCTAGGCTCTCGTATCCTTTTTCCGCCATGATTGCTTTTAGTTCATTGGTAATGCGTTCAAAAGCACTGATACCTTCTTTGTGAAGAGTGGTCCCTACTTGCACCATACTAGCACCGCAGAGGATATGTTCAAAGGCATCACGACCCGTAAGAACGCCACCCGTTCCGATGATTTGGATTTGGGGATTGAGACGTTGGTAAAAGGCGTGCACATTCGCTAGAGCAGTCGGTTTGATATACTCTCCACCAATGCCACCAAAACCATTTTTAGGACGAATCACGACTGACTCGTCTTCTATGTAAAGACCGTTTCCGATAGAGTTAACACAGTTGACAAACTTAAGTGGATACTTGTTAAAAATAGCTGCCGCTTGATCAAAGTGGACAATATCAAAATATGGTGGCAACTTGATTCCAAGAGGTTTGGTAAAGTAGGCAAATACTTCTGCCAAGATACGGTCTGTTGTCTCAAAATCATAAGCAATCTGAGGTTTTCCTGGAACATTTGGACAAGAAAGATTAAGCTCTGTCAGTCCTTTGAATTCACTATCTTGAACTTTTTTCAAGATGGTATGCGTTTCCTCTGGAGACATGCCGACTAGGGAAAGGAAGAAAGTACGGTTCGGCTCTTTTTCCTGCAAGTCCAAAAGATAGTCCAAATAATAGTCTAAACCATTATTTGGTAAGCCCATGGAGTTGATAGAACCAAGTGGAACATCCTGATAACGTGGCTCAGGATTGCCCTGACGAAAGTCCAAGGTCGCTGTCTTCGTGACAAAAGTACCCGCTGCTGAGTTTTTGACCCCTTCAAGCTCTTCTATCGTCATACAAGCCACACCCGCTGCATTCATCAAGCAATTGTCAAACTCAAAGCCAGCAATTTGTGTTTTCGTTGATACCATGATTCTGATCCTCCAGATTCCTTTTATTTCTAATATTATACCATACTTTAAGATTTTCTCTTTGAGAAACTAATTTCTATATAAAACGTTCGGTTTTTGTAAATTGAAAGAATTTTTTTAGAAAAATTTCTGTTTTTTTCTTTACACTCAAAAAAAATTCTGCTATAATGGCTCATGTAATAAAATATAACAACAAAAAGGAGAACGATATGACATCTGCTAAAGACTATATCCAAAGCGTGTTTGCAACTGTGAAAGCTCGTAACGGGCATGAGGCTGAATTTCTCCAGGCGGTTGAAGAATTCTTCAGCACTTTGGAACCTGTATTTGAAAAACATCCTGAGTATATCGAAGAAAACATCTTGGCACGTATCACTGAGCCTGAGCGCGTGATTTCTTTCCGTGTTCCTTGGGTGGACCGTGAGGGAAAAGTCCAAGTCAACCGTGGTTACCGTGTTCAATTCAACTCAGCTGTTGGACCATATAAAGGCGGACTTCGTTTCCACCCAACTGTAAACCAAGGGATCTTGAAATTCCTTGGCTTCGAACAAATCTTTAAAAACGTTTTGACTGGACTTCCAATCGGTGGAGGTAAAGGTGGATCAGACTTCGATCCTAAAGGGAAGACTGATGCTGAAGTGATGCGCTTCTGCCAAAGCTTCATGACTGAATTGCAAAAATACATCGGACCATCTCTTGATGTACCTGCTGGTGATATCGGTGTTGGAGGACGTGAAATTGGTTACCTTTACGGACAATACAAACGTCTTAACCAATTTGATGCGGGTGTCTTGACTGGTAAACCTCTTGGATTTGGTGGTAGCTTGATTCGTCCAGAAGCAACTGGTTATGGTTTGGTTTACTATACTGAAGAAATGCTCAAAGCTAATGGTAACAGTTTTGCTGGTAAGAAAGTGGTTATTTCAGGTTCTGGTAACGTAGCTCAATATGCTCTTCAAAAAGCAACTGAACTCGGCGCTACTGTTATCTCTGTATCTGACTCAAACGGTTATGTCATCGACGAAAACGGAATTGACTTTGATCTTTTGGTTGATGTTAAAGAAACGCCGTGCTCGTTTGACTGAGTATGCAGCTGAGAAAGCAACTGCTACTTACCATGAAGGTTCTGTATGGACTTACGCTGGAAACTACGACATCGCTCTTCCATGTGCGACTCAAAACGAAATCAACGGCGACGCAGCTAAACGTTTGGTTGCTCAAGGCGTTATCTGTGTATCTGAAGGTGCTAACATGCCTAGTGACCTTGATGCGATTAAAGTCTACAAAGAAAACGGAATCCTTTACGGACCTGCCAAAGCTGCTAACGCTGGTGGTGTAGCTGTATCAGCGCTTGAAATGAGCCAAAACAGCCTTCGCCTTTCATGGACCCGTGAAGAAGTTGATGGACGCCTCAAAGACATCATGACAAACATCTTCAATACAGCTAAAACAACTGCTGAAACATACGGACTTGGTACCGACTACCTTGCAGGAGCAAATATCGCTGCCTTCGAAAACGTAGCAAACGCTATGATTGCACAAGGTATTGTTTAATTAGTCGATACATCCTATCGGAGGACAAATGATGAACTTACGGCCAATGGAAGTAAGAGATAATCTAGCTGTAGCACAACTCATTCGAGCTAGTCTTGAAGAATTCGGGCTTGACAAACCTGGAACAGTCTACTTTGATTCTCATCTAGATCATTTGGCCGACTACTATCAACAGCAAGAGAGAGCAGCTTACTTTATTCTGGAAGATGAAGGTCAGCTGGTTGGTTGCGGTGGCTTTGCACCTGTGTCTGATAAGATTGCTGAATTACAAAAACTGTATGTCACTAAAAATAGCCGTGGCAAAGGTTATTCCAGCAGGTTGATAAAGCGGATATTCCATGAAGCCCGCCTAGCAGGTTATGAACAACTTTATCTAGAAACCTCTACTGAACTGGCTACGGCTGTGGTAATCTATCAGCACTATGGTTTTACAGCATTGCAACAACCACTTTCTAACGCTGCCGGCCACCCAGCTATGAATATCTGGATGATAAAATCCCTCTTATCAGATGAATAGATGTCAATATACTCTGACCTTCTCAAAGGCATCATGACCAACACCCTCAACACAGCTAAAACAACTGCTGAAACATACGGACTTGGCAAAAAATACTTGGCTGATACTAACATTGCTGCTTTCGAAAACGTAGCCGACGCTATGATTGCCCAAGGTATTGTTTAAGATTCATTTGCTCAATCCTCAATCACTATGATTGGGGATTTTTATGTTGACCTCAAAAAAGCTCACTATTTAAAATAGTAAGCTTAAAATCAAGATTTATTTTACTTCTACTAAGGCAAAAGACAGGCATTCAACTATTTCATTTACTGCTTCATCTATGTCTAGGACCTCATTATTATTCAACATCATTGGAAGAGCATAAGAAAGACTCAAAGCTAGAATATAACGAACGATTCTTTCATTAGACCAATCTCGGATAACACCATTTTCTTTAAACTGATTCAGAACTGGACTAATTGGCTTAATGATAGAGTGAACAATAACATTCCCTAACTGCTCAGAAATAGTTTCATCAATAAAAGAACGACTCAAGAGAATTTTAACTTGCATTTGATTCTCCTGAATAAAAACTAGTCTATCCCGAACAATACTTTTCAAAAACACTGAAAAATTCTCTTGGTTTGCTGTAAATTTCTTCTGAGAAAAATCAGCAATCATATCTGGAATAACTTGCTCAAGAAAAGTCGATAAAATTGCTTCTAAGATGCCTTCCTTGGTCTTAAAGTAACTAAAAACCGTTCCTTCTGAAACTCCGGCTTCCTTGGCGATAAGACTGGCTGTTGTGTTTTCAAAACCAATTTCTGAAAATAACTTTAGACTTGATAATAATACTTGGCGTTGTTTTAAACTCAAGTTGCTATTTTCTAATGTCTGAGCATACTTTTCTTCTAAACTTTCCATTGCTGGCACCTCTCTGCTACTCTCTTACTTTTACAACTTTCTTACCTCGAGTGTGTCCCAATTTCAGACTACGATATGCTTCTCTAACTGACTTTAGAGAAAAGTCATACACTTGATCAATATTCAGCCGAACCTTCCCATCTGAGACCATCTCCGCTAAAGTCTTAAAGTCATCATATGTAGAGTGTCTCGGACCCGTGAACTGAGCTCCTCTTATCATAACATATGGAGAAGGTACTAGAGTTCCGATCTCACTCCCCTTCAAACCTAGACTAAAAGCTAACTTAACGTAATCACTTCCATAGCAATCCAAGAATTTTGTAATCGGCTTTGGACTTGCTGATAGAAGAGCATTTTGAATATTCTCTTCGTAAGCTACTGGTATGGCACCTAAGGACTTCAGATATTCTGAATTCTTCTTACTTGCAATTCCGATAACTGTTGCACCCTTAGCAACTGCATACTGTACTGCAATACTTCCAATACCACCTGTCGCCGCTGAAATAACTACAACATCTTTAGAATTTAACTCAATTTTTCTAAAAGCACCACCCACAGTTAGAGAGGCTACACCCATAGTAGCTGCGTGGATCATATCAATCATATCTGGTTTCGATACGATTTCCGATTCATTGACACAAATTTCTGTTGCCAAAGCTCCCCTCTTGGTTCCCAATCCAGGGTCACTGATCATTGTTCCAAAAACCTTGTCCCCTACTGCAAACCTACTTACTCCTTCACCGATTTCTGTGATAACTCCAGCAAAATCCCGACCAACACCTCTTGGAAATAGAGATGATTTTGATTCAAACCAACGACTTGGCTTCCTTAGTTTCGTCATAAAAGATAAAAAACGAAGTGGCTTTGCACCCTCAAAAGTCTTATAATCAATAGGATTTAAACCAACAGCATGAACTTCTACCCTAACTTGATTCGCTTCTAAAGAATCAGATTTAATATTCAGCAAATCTAACACTTCTTCATCACCGAAACGACTATATTGTACTGCTTGAACAACCATTTTATGAACTCCTTTGCCCTTCACATATTGAGTGAGCGCTCAATCATTTTCTTGATTGTACGCTTATTCTTCAAAAATGTCAACTATACTGTTCCCACAGAGAGTGGGACAGAAATCGGGAATTCGTTAGAATTCGATTTCGTCGTCCCACCTCCGCACAGTTGAGTAGGGCTGTAAAAGCTGATGAAATCAGCATAGTAGAGCCCACTCAACCACTGCGTCTTGCTCGACAATCCAAAGATAATTGAGAGGCTAGGACTTTTGTCCCGGCCTCTCATAATAAAAATGGATCGAATTTCAGTATCTTGATAAATAAAAAATACTGCTGGCTCAATAGCTCTATATTTCCTTATGAAAGATTATCAAACTATAACTCAAAGAAATCCGACTGCTTATAAAAGCAGCCGGATTTTTATATATCTAATTTTTCAAAAAATTTGCCTGTTGACTGCTTTTCTTTTAGCTTCTCCAGTAGCTCATTCTCCAGAAAAGGACTTAGTCCGTCAAAGTCTTGACAAACCTTAAAAACAGTCTCTCTGTCCAACTGGTCATAAGCTAGTTCGTAATAGTCCTTATGATGTTGCCAATTCTGCTCATAATTGATATCTGTTCGTTGATAGTAAACAATATTTTGCTTCGGTGTTAGGTAAATCTTCTGTGTTAGAATGCTTCTCCGATCTTTGGATAACTTGCTTCGACTGAAAATCTTAACCCCTTGAAAAATCTTGCGCTCGTGGATACCTTGATTTGTGACTTTTAATTCAACTCTTTTATAGTACATATAGTAACCTCCAAAAATTACTTTCATTATATCAGACTCTGGCAGATTTGCAAGCAAAAGTATCATTTCCAAAAATCTTTAGTAGCCTCTAAAATTTCTTCTGTCGGTGTTACTGTGGCCTCAATAATGCTCTTGCCAGTCTTTTTCAGATAGGCTTGTATCAGATGATAGCCATAAGCATAGCCTGCAGCATAGGGCATTCCAACTGGTATTTGACCTTGAATCTCAGCGATTTCATCACCGTAGAGATAAGGAGCCATTTCCGCCATCCCTGTTAGCTGAAGCTGACTAGAAAAGTAAAAACAATAGAATCAGATTTTAACTCATTCTACTGTTTTTTCTTTATTCTATCTTTCTACTTCCGATACATTTTAAACTGTAGGAAAAGGTCGCTGTATTTTCCTGTCCATTTATGGTCAAATTTCTCATAAACTTCTAGGTGTTTCATGGTATCAGCGTCCGGATAGAAGGATTTGTCCTCACGAGTCTCCTCTGGGAGCATTTCCTTGGCTGGTAGGTTTGGTGTTGAGTAGCCCACATACTCCGCATTTTTCAGAGCATTTTCAGGTTTCAACATAAAGTTGATAAAGGCATAGGCTGCATCTTGGTTTTTCACGGTTTTTGGAATGACCATGTTATCAAACCAGAGATTGCTGGCCTCAGTCGGAACGACATATTTGAGGTTAGGATTTTTCTCCAACATCTGGCTGGCTTCCCCTGAGAAGGTCACCCCGATAGCAGCATTGTTCTGAATCATGTAACCTTTCATCTCGTCCGCCACAATGGCCTTGATATTTGGAGTCAGTTTATAGAGTTTGTTTACCGTTTCCTCCAGCTGCTGAGGATCCTTTGAGTTGAGGCTGTAACCGAGCGAGTTAAGCCCGAGCCCCAGCACCTCACGTGCCCCATCAAAGAGCATGATAGAATCCTTATATTCTGGCTTCCAGAGGTCATCCCAATGTTCAGGGGGCCTCCTCTACCATAGTTTCATTGTAAACAATTCCCAAAGTTCCCCAGAAATATGGGATAGAGTACTGGTTATTTGGGTCAAAAGACTGGTTGAGGAACTCTGGTCCGATATTTTCGATTCCTTCAATTTTTGAATAATCAAGAGGAACCAAAAGGTCTTCGTCCTTCATCTTGTTGATCATGTACTCACTAGGGATGGCAATATCGTAGGTTGTTCCCCCTTGCTTGATCTTGGTATACATGGCTTCGTTGGAATCAAAGGTCTCATACTGGACTTGGATTCCTGTTTCTTCTGTGAATTGCTCCAAGAGTTCGGGATCAATGTAGTCTCCCCAGTTGTAGATAACCAATTTGACTATCTCGACTGTTGATTTTACTATCTAGATGATGAGCAATTCCCCACAAGACAAGGATAATCGCTACAATTCCTGCTAAAAATGAATAGAGTTTTTTCATGCTTGCTCCTCCTTCTCACGTGAGATAAAGTAATAGCCAACAACCAGGATAATACTAAAGAGAAAGACAAGGGCAGAGAGGGCATTGATCTCTAGCGAAATTCCCTTACGAGCACGAGAGTAGATTTCAACTGATAGAGTCGAAAAGCCATTTCCCGTTACAAAGAAGGTCACGGCAAAGTCATCTAACGAATAGGTGAAGGCCATGAAATAACCTGCAATGATAGACGGAGTCAGGTAAGGAAGCATGATTTCCTTAAACATCTGAAACTGACTGGCACCAAGGTCATAAGCCGCATGAATCATGTCATCATTCATCTCCTTGAGACGAGGCAAGACCATCAAGACCACGATAGGGATGGAAAAGGCCACATGACTAGATAGAACCGTCAAAAAACCAAGAGAAAACTTAAGCTGGGTAAAGAGAATCAAGAAGCTAGCACCAATCATAACGTCAGGCGCAACCATGAGGATATTATTAAGCGATAGAAAGGCTTCTTGGTATTTCTTACGAGACTGATAGATATAGATGGCTCCGAAAGTCCCGATAATGGTCGCAATCAAGGCCGATAGAAAGGCCAAGAAGAAGGTTTGGGTGAGGATCAACATGAGACGACCGTCACCAAACATGGTTTTAAAATGGTTCAGGCTAAAGCCTGTAAAGCTGTTCATATCATCGCCAGCATTAAAGGCATAGCCAATCAAGTAAAAAATTGGCAAATAAAGGATGATAAAGACAAAGGCTAGGTAGAGATTGGCAAATTTTTTCATCGTTCTCTCCTTTCCTTGGTCACCCACATAGTGATAAACATGGTCAGGATGAGAATCACACCGATGGTTGAACCCATACCATAGTTGTCATTGGTTAGAAAGTTCTGCTCAATAGCCGTTCCCAGCGTAATAACACGGTTCCCACCAATCAAACGTGTCAGCATGAAAAGACTCAAACTTGGGATAAAGACAGACTGAACCCCACTTCTCACTCCATTCATAGACAGAGGGAAGATAACATGGCGGAAGGTCTCCCACTTGGTCGCACCGAGATCATAACTGGCATTGATGAGATTGTTGTCCATATCATCCAAGACATTGAAAATCGGCAAAATCATAAAGGGAAGCTCGATGTAGCTTGCGACAAAGATAAAGGAGAAATCCGTAAAGAGCAACTGCTGCGAACCGATTCCGATAAATTCCAAGAATTGGTTAATAGAGCCATTCTGCCCAAAAATTCCGATAAAGGCATAGGCCTTAAGGAGTAGGTTGATCCAAGTAGGCAGGATAATCAGCATGAGCCAGAGTTGACGATGCTTGAGACGAGTCAAAAAGAGGGCTGTAGGGTAACTGATTAAAAGCGTCACCAGAGTCACAATCCCTGCATAAAGCACAGAGTTGAAACTCATTTTAAGGTAGGTCAAGTTTTGTGACGCAAAGTAAGATTTATAGTTTTCTAAACTAAACTGCCCCTCAATGTTGAAAAAGGATTGACCGAAAATCAAGACCAAGGGTGCGAGGACAAAGAGTGCAATCCAAAGCATGTAGGGCACTACAAAGAGTTTAGAGCTTGTTTTCTTCATCTCTTTCCTCCTCAATAGCGTTAATCAAACCTGCTTCTTGCTCTTCGATTTCTACGTATTCTTCGATACGAGCATCGAACTCTTCTTCGGTTTCGTTGAGACGCATGATGTGGATGTCTTCTGGTTCAAAGTCCAGACCGATTTCCTCACCAACGATGGCCTTGCGAGTCGAGTGGATCATCCATTCATTTCCGAGTTCGTCATAGGCGATAATCTCATAGTGAACCCCACGAAAAAGCTGGGTATCAACCTTGACTTGGAGCTTGGCTTCTTCAGGAAGGGTAATGCGCAAGTCCTCTGGACGAATGACAACCTCGACAGGCTCATTTGGCTTCATCCCCCCATCGACCGCTTCAAAGCGTTTGCCGTTAAACTCAACCAAGTAGTCCTCAATCATGGTTCCTGGCAAGATATTTGACTCACCGATAAAGGTGGCAACAAAGTGGTTGATTGGCTCATCGTAGATGTCCACGGGTGTTCCAGACTGAACAATCTCACCATCATTCATAACAAAAATCCAGTCACTCATAGCAAGGGCTTCTTCCTGATCGTGAGTGACAAAAACAAAGGTAATACCCAATCGTTGTTGCAGTTCACGCAATTCATACTGCATGTCTGTTCGTAATTTCAAGTCCAGCGCCGACAAAGGCTCATCCAGCAAGACCACACGGGGTTGGTTAATGATGGCACGGGCAATGGCCACACGCTGACGTTGCCCTCCAGAAAGTTTACGGATGGAACGCTTCTCGTAACCTTCCAACTGAACCATCTTGAGAACTTCTACTACACGTTGCTCAATTTCTTTCTTGTCGACTTTACGCAAGCGGAGTGGAAAAGCAACATTTTCAAACACATTCATATGTGGAAACAAGGCATAGGATTGGAAGACTGTATGGACGTCTCGCTTGTTGGTTGGGATGTCGTTGATCCGTACCCCATCCAGTAAATATCCCCTGTCGTTGCATCTAGTAAACCTGCAATGATGTTTAGGATGGTTGATTTTCCTGAACCAGATGCGCCTAGTAAGGTATAGAACTTCCCTTCTTCCAACTCAAAGTTAATGTCTTTGAGAACCTTGGTGTTGCTGTCTTCAAAAACTTTAGAGACGTTTTTGAATTCAATAATTGGTTTTTTCAATTGTCATAAATTCCTTCTTTTTCATAAATTAACAGATCCGGGCTCTGTCAGGCCGCTACTACCTCGTGTAGGAGATTGAACTGCCTACATACTTCTGCACTAACGATAGGCTTTCACCCCCTTTACAATGGTTATAGCAGCAACTTTTCTGCCCCAACCTTATTCTTTCTCACCCAAAATACGGACTTCCCTCTCAAGGGTAACACCTGAGTGTTCCTTAACTTTTTCAATCACAGACTCAATCAAGTCCTCGTAGTCTTTGGCCGTTCCGTCAGCAATATTGATCATGAAACCAGCGTGCTTTTCAGATACTTCAACACCACCGATACGATAGCCTTTCAAACCAGCCTCTGAAATCAACTGACCTGCAAAATGCCCCACTGGACGCTTAAATACTGAGCCACAAGATGGGTATTCTAGAGGTTGTTTGAGTTCGCGAAGGTGCGTCAAGCGATCCATCTCTTGTTTGATAACCTGATGGGTTCCTGGAGCTAGGGCAAATTTAGCTGACAAGACAATGGCACCAGACTCCTGAATGGCTGAATGGCGGTACCCAAAGCTAAATCCTTGGCTGACAAGGTCTCGATTTCCCCTTCCTTGGTCAAAATTTGACAAGACTGCAAGATATGAGCAATCTCACCTCCGTAGGCACCCGCATTCATAAAGACAGCTCCTCCGATGCTCCCTGGAATACCACAAGCAAACTCAAAACCAGTTAAACTATGACGGAGTGCAATACGTGTTGTCTCAATCAAATTAGCACCAGCTTCTGCTTCGATGGTATAACCATTAACTGAAACGTTATTGAGCTTGTCACACAAGATGACAAATCCACGGATCCCACCTTCACGCACGATGATATTGCTGGCATTTCCTAGCACCATCCAAGGAATATTCTCTTGATTGGCAAATTGGACGACACGCGCCATCTCATAGCGATTACGTGGTAGAACTAGGTAATCCGCTCGACCTCCAACCTTGGTATAGGTATAGGTCTTCAAGGGTTCCTTGAAACGAATATCAATTCCTTCTAATTGTTCTTGTATTTTAGTTACTAATCTCATATCTCTCATCCTTTTGTAAAGTCATTTCATTATACCATTTTTAAAAGCTTTTGACGAACCGAAAAATGGAAGTGTCAAAGCATCGCATAAAAAAAGAGGTAAACCTCTTTTTATGATGATTTTTTTCCAAAATGTAGATTTTGTTAGCCAAACAAAGGTCAGTACTTCTACAAGGAGAATGCCCTCCACTAGAAGTGGATTTGAAATCCATCCCACTTGAGATAAAGCTGGAGCCAAGTCAAACAAGGCATGCAAACCATAGGCAGCAAAGAGATAGTTCCATTTCTTTTGGCTAACACTTTGGTAAACCCAGATGGAAAGACCAATTTGCAGTACTAGAGCCAGCACACGCTCAACTCCTAGTAAATAAACCTGCCACACAGAAAGAGACTGAACCGTTTCGAGTGTAGTCTTTGGAAGAAGATTGGCCACATCAGTATTTGAAGACTGGATGAGTGAAAAGAGGATCAACAAACTGATCAAGCTTCCCATCCCGAGATAGAGCAACTCCAAACCTCCATGTCCCAAACCATAAGCCAAAGCGTCTTTCTCTTCTAGACTTCTCTTTTTCTCCAACCATTTAAAAAAGACAAGTCGGGCAGTTTCCTCAAAGAGGGCAGCCATGGCAATCCCGTAAAGAACATATAGAAAGGGTTGCTCATTCATGAGCGAAATCGTTCCATCTTTTTGTGGTTGAAGAACTAGAACGTGAACCAGCTTCTCTAACACTTGAGACGAAACGAAATGCAATTGCCCCCAATCCCATGACTGCAAGAGAAATCTTAAAGCGTTTTTTGGCGTACCAAGTCCCACCTACTAGGACTAAAACCAAAGCGATCATAGTAAGGATAATATGTAGTGTCATCTTTTTCTCCTATTCTGACTTATCAATATCTTTCTTCATCTCGTCAACGTTAAATTTGGCAAATAAATACTGGCGATCTTGGACTGGAAAACGTTGATCCAACTGGTCGACTGCCCCAACCTCAATCATTCCTTCTTTGATAACAAAGTCCATCACATGCCCACCAAAGGTCAAATCATCTGAGATAAAATGCAAATGGTAGCCTGCAACACTCACTCCATGGAAAATCTCCGGTGTCCAAAATCCAACAATAGTTCCCGATACATTTTCACGGCTATATTCAGGTTGGTGTGTCGCTACATCAGCAAACTTGGTATCAGGTGTGGATTTGGGAATCATCCGTACGTGCATTTGTGAAAATTCGCCATGAATCTTGATGGAACGAAAAAGATTTTCCCCATCATAGTAGGACTCAATTCGTTTTTCCAATTCCTTGTCCGTCATTTCAAAGCGCTGACGGAAAATCACTTCTGCCTGATGAGGAACCACTGCTGCATAGGGAATAAGAGCATCCGCTGCCACCTCAACGATTTCAGGCGTTTGACCAGATCCCTTGGCTTGATAAGCCTTGCCATCAAGAACAATCAACTCCCCGTCAATCGAATCCAAAGTCCCCAAGCCGAGGTCACCATGTTCCAGCAATTCTCCTACTGTCATAGTTCCACCATAGAGACCTGCCATTAGGGCACCTAAAGTATTGTATTGAAATAATTTAACCGGTTCCTGCACTTTTCTATCCATTCTCTTTCTTATCTTCTGTTCAATGAATCATCATACTTTCTAAGTATACCACATTTGCTCCTAGTTGTGAAAGGGAGAAATGCTTTTCCCATTGCCAAGTAGGCAAAAAAAAGGTACAATGTAACAAAATCAACGGAGGTCTGGAATGAAGAAAGAAAGTAAATACCAAGCAGTCGTTTCCTTTCTCAAAAAAGGGATTGAATCAGGAAAATTTCCAACTGGTAGCCGGCTTCCCTCCATCCGTCAACTGAGCCAAGACTTCCACTGTAGCAAGGACACTATCCAACGAGCCCTGCTAGAATTACGCCATGAACAATACCTCTATGCCAAGCCCCAAAGTGGCTATTATGTTCTGGAACAAGGACAGCATCAGGATTTGGAAATCGAAGTCACTGACGAGCATGCCAGTGCCTATGACGACTTCCGACTCTGTGTCAACGAAACCCTGATAGGCCGAGAAAACTACCTCTTCAACTACTATGACAACCAAGAAGGCCTTGAGGAACTCAGACAATCTGTCCATCAACTCCTCTTTGACCAAGCCCTCTACTGTAAACCCGACCAATTGGTTCTAACATCTGGCACCCAGCAAGCTCTCTTTATCCTTTCTCAGATTAACTTTCCGAGCGAGGGAGAAGAAATTTTGGTCGAACAACCGACTTACCACCGGATGAACCGCCTCTTGGTCGCTCAAGGATTAGCCTACCAGACCATTGAACGCCGAATCGATGGGATTGACCTTGACGAACTAGAAGAACAGTTCAAATCTGGAAAAATCAAGTTTTTCTATACCATTCCTCGCTTCCACTATCCCCTAGGTCATTCCTATTCTGATCAGGAAAAGAGGGCTATTCTGGATCTAGCAAACCAGTATGGTGTTTACATCGTTGAGGATGACTATTTAGGGGACCTAGATCCTAGAAAGGGCCAAACCTTCCACTATCTGGATACTGATGATCGGGTCATTTATATCAAGTCCTTCTCAACCAGTCTCTTTCCAGCCCTTCGTATTACCGCTCTCATTCTCCCAAATGCCCTAAAAGAGGCCTTTGTTTCCTACAAAAATATCCTGGACTATGACAGCAATCTCATCATGCAAAAGGCTCTTTCTCTTTACATCGATAGCCAGTTATTTGAAAAAAATCGACTGGCTCGCTTGACCCTTCAAGAGAACTATCAGGCTCAGATTAAGGAAGTACTTGAAGAAAACACCTGTCCCTTGCCCCACTATCCTCTACACGATGGCCTTCTCCTTGATTTGAGAAACTATCCTAAAATTGCCAGTCTGAAACACAGCTCACTCAAACTAGACTTTTTTGAGAAGGCTTATTTGGACGCCTGTCCTTATCAGTTCGCCAAAGTCACTCTCGAAAATCTAGAAGAGCTATTACAATACATAAAAGCAGAATTGGATTAAAGTCCAACTCTGCTTTTTCTTATTGTTCAACTTCTGTTAGTTTCGCTGCTTTTTCAAGATAAGTTTGATAGGTTCCGTCATCTTTCAGTTTTTGGATAACCTTATCTACTACCGCTTTCAAGTCTGATTGATCCTTCTTGATAGCAACGGCATTGGCTTCGCCATCTTTCATTGTCAAGTTAACAGATGCAACGACAAGGTCTGAGTTTTTACCTGCGTAGCTAAGAGCAACTGGTTCATCCATATGAACAGCATCCACTTTTCCAGCCTGCAACTCATTGACTGCTTCACCCATATTGGTCAAGGATGTCAACTGGGCATTTGGTAATTGTTCCTTGACCATGGTTTCTGGAACAGTTCCCTTTTGAGCTGCAATATTGGCACTTGCGAGGCTTGAAAGATCCTTGTATCTGTCTAAATCGGCTTTTCTAACCAAGAAACTCATCTTGTTTTCATAGTAAGGGATTGAAAAGTCAAAGACTTCCTTTCTTTCATCTGTGGCACTAATTCCTGCAATAGCCAAGTCAGCCTTTCCAGTTTGAAGGCTGGTCAAGACATTGTCAAAACTCATACTTGAGATTTCAAGTTTAACCCCAAGCTCGTCCGCAATCGCTTGAGCCATATCAATATCTGCACCAACCACTTGGTTTTTACCATCTACCAAGGCTTGGAATTCAAACGGCGCATAGTCTGGGCTGGTCGCAACGACTAGCTTTCCTTTTTGTTTGATAGCGTCCACAGCAGACTGGGAACTATCCGTACCTGACTGGCAAGCTACTAGAACCACACTGGCAAGCATGCTACACACAACTAATATCCATTTCTTAAATTTCATAAATAAACGACCTTTCTGTTAATTCTGAATAATTATAACTCTTTTAAAAATAGTTGTCAACACTTTCTAGAATTTTCATTTTAAAAAATTCCTTTTTATTCAAAAATAAAGACTAATCTGAGTTAATTAGCCTTTTTTATTGCATATTTAAACCATTTCTTAGAGTTCGACAATCTTACCTGTTTCAAAGTAAACAACCCATTCACAGATATTTTTTGCGTAGTCCCCGATACGTTCCAAGAAGGAAATGACCTGGAAGTAATCACGGCCTGTAACGATAGCTTCAGGATTTTTCTTGATTTCCTCTGTAGCTAAATCACGGATGCTATCAAAGTAATGGTTGATTTTTTCGTCCATAGCCGCTACTTCATATGCTTGATCCACAGAACCGTTCAGATAAAGATCTAGAGCTGCTTCGACAAAGTCTTTCACGTCGCGTCCCATCTTTTTGATTTCTTCTTCAACGGCGGGGATGCGTTGCTCTCCCTTCATGCGAATAGTTGCTTCAGCGATAGACACTGCATGGTCTCCCATGCGTTCCAAATCGGATACGGCCTTGAGAACTGTCAAGACAGTACGAAGGTCTTGCGAAACAGGTTGTTGAAGAGCAATCATTTCAAATGATTTCTTTTCTAGTTTCACTTCATATTCATTTATCTCTGCATCTTCCTCGATAACTTCTTTTGCCAAATCACGGTCATGCGTGACAAAGGCACGCACTGTACGATTGATTTGTGAGAGCACTTCTTGTCCCATGGCGTAGAACTGGTTGTGCAATTTCTCCAAATCTTCTTCAAATTGAGATCGTAACATCATTCAACTCCTTATCCAAATTTTCCTGTAATATAATCTTCTGTTTCCTTGTTTTGTGGGTCTAGGAACATCTTCTTAGTATCGTTAAACTCAATCAAATCCCCATCGAGGAAAAATCCTGTTTTATCAGAGATACGTGAGGCCTGTTGCATGGAACGCGTTACCAAGAGCATGGTGTATTTATCTTTCAGACCATACAAGGTTTCCTCAATCTTACCAGCCGATATAGGATCCAAAGCTGAAGTTGGTTCATCTAATAGGATGATTTTCGGGCTAGTTGCCAAAACACGGGCAACACAGACACGTTGCTGTTGACCTCCTGAAAGACCAATGGCTGAATCATGCAAACGATCCTTAACTTCATCCCAGATGGAAGCACGTTGCAAGGCCTTTTCTACTGCTTCATCAAGGACTTGTTTATCCTTGACTCCATTGATACGTAGTCCGTAAACAACATTTTCGTAGATAGACATAGGGAAGGGATTGGGCTGTTGGAAAACCATGCCGATTTCCTTACGCAATTCAACCGTATCTGTGCGGGGACTGTATATATTGTGACCATTATAGACCACTGATCCAGTTGTTGTCACCTCAGGATTTAAATCTCCCATGCGGTTGATGGCCTTGAGAAGAGTTGACTTCCCAGATCCAGAAGGACCAATGAGGGCAGTTATTTCCTTGGATTGGAAAGAAAGGGAAACACTATTCAAGGCCTTCTTTTTGTTGTAATAAACGGATAGGTCTTTAACCTGCAAAATCGGTTCTGTCATACTGTTTCCTTTCTAACCAAAGTGTCCTGTTACATAGTCATTGGTTGACTGTAACTTGGCATTTTGGAAAATATTGGATGTCTTATCATACTCGATTAAATCACCCAAGTAGAAAAATCCTGTGTAGTCACTCGCACGGGCAGCCTGCTGCATACTGTGGGTAACGATAATGATGGTAAAATCCTTCTTCAATTCCAACATGGTTTCTTCCAGCTGGGCTGTCGCAATCGGATCCAAGGCTGATGCTGGCTCATCCATCAAGAGGATATCTGGCTTGACAGAGATAGCTCGCGCGATACAAAGACGTTGTTGCTGACCACCAGACAGGGTCAAGGCTGACTTGTGCAAATCATCTTTTACTGATCCCAGAGGGCAGCCTGACGTAGAGAGGTTTCGACAATTTCATCAAGGACTTTCTTGTCCTTAATACCTGCACGTTCGTGGGCAAAAGTGATGTTACGGTAGATAGACTTGGCAAATGGATTTGGACGTTGGAAGACCATTCCGATGTGCTTGCGCATCTCATAGACATTGATTTCTGGACGGTTGACATCAATCCCTTGGTAGAGGATTTGACCTGTTACCTTAGCAATATCAATGGTATCATTCATCCGATTGAGACTGCGAAGATAAGTAGATTTCCCAGATCCAGAAGGACCAATCAAGGCTGTAATTTTATTCTTTTCAAATTGCATATCGATGCCCTTGATGGATTCATTTTTACCATAGTAAACATGTAAATCCTTGGTTGAGAGGGCCACTTTTTCTTCAGGGAAGGTGATGATATGCTTTTCATCCCAGTTATATTTTGACATGGCTTCTCCTTTAGGCAGCGGTTAATTTCTTGTGTAAATAGCTTCCGAGTTTGCGAGCTCCAAAGTTAAAGATCAAGATAAAGATCAGGAGTACTGCGGCAGAACCTGCTGATACGATGGTAGCATCTGGAATGGTTCCTTCGCTGTTGACTTTCCAGATGTGGACAGCCAAGGTTTCTGCTTGACGGAAGATTGAGATAGGACTAGTTACGCTGAGAACATTCCAGTTAGACCAGTCTAGAGCTGGTGCAGACTGTCCTGCCGTATAGATAAGAGCGGCAGCCTCACCAAAGATACGGCCAGATGCCAAGACAACACCCGTTACGATACCTGGTAGGGCTTCTGGAATAACAACATGAACAATTGTCTCCCAACGAGAAATCCCAAGAGCCAAACCAGCCTCACGCTGTGTATGGTGAACGTGTCTCAAACTATCCTCGACATTCCGAGTCATCTGAGGCAGGTTAAAGACCGTTAAGGCCAAGGCACCAGAAATAATGGAAAATCCATACTCAAACTGGACTACAAAGATTAAGTAACCAAAGAGACCTACAACGACTGACGGTAGAGAAGACAAAATCTCAATACAGGTACGAATAAAATTGGTCACAGGTCCTTTTTTTGCATACTCAGCTAGGAAAATTCCCTGCTCCCATGGATAAAGGAACAGAAATAACCAAGGTAATGACTAAAAAGGAAGAAGGAATTATAAAGCTGAATCCCAATACCTCCGCCAGCTTGATAAGAGGAAGATTTCCCAGTCAAGAAGGACCAAGAGATATGAGGTAACCCTCGAACCAGGATATAGAGAATCAAGGACGCCAGGATAGTCACGATGATACCCGAGATGGTATAGAGGACAGCTGTTGCAAGTTTATCTAATTTCTTAGCGTGCATAGTTTTTCTTTCCTCTTTCTTTCGTAATCAATTTAATCACACTGTTAAAGGCCAAACTCATCAAGAGCAATACCAAGGCCAGTGACCAGAGTACGTTATTATCAACTGTACCCATAACGGTATTTCCAATACCCATAGTCAAAACAGAAGTCAAAGTCGCAGCTGGTGTTGTTAGTGAAGTTGGGATAACTGCTGAGTTTCCGACAACCATCTGAATAGCAAGAGCTTCACCAAAGGCACGTGCCATCCCAAAGACTACTGCTGTAAAAATACCTGAACGCGCTGCTTTCAAGGTCACACGCCAGATGGTTTGCCAGCGAGTCGCTCCCATAGCCAAACTAGCTTCACGGTAGTGACGGGGCACAGCACGTAGGCTATCTGTGGTCATAAAGGTTACAGTTGGTAGGATCATGACAAAGAGAACGAAAATCCCTGACAAAATTCCAAAACCAGTTCCACCAAAGACGCTACGAACAAAAGGCACCACAACTTGCAAACCGATAAATCCATAGACAACTGAAGGGATACCGACGAGGAGTTCAATGGCTGGTTGCAAGATTTTTGCACCCTTTGGTGATACTTCTGTCATAAAGACTGCAGCACCAATAGCAAAAGGAGTTGCTATGAGGGCTGATAAAATCGTCACAATAAAGGAACCCAAAATCATTGGAAGGGCACCAAATTGTTTCCCTGAAGGATTCCAAGTTTGTCCAAAGAGGAAATCAAAGATGTTCACTCCATTGACAAAAAAGGTCGACAAGCCTTTTTGGGCTACAAAAATCAAAATCATCGCCACAATGATAACAATCAAAGAAAGGCAAGTGAAGGTCAAACCTTTACCAAACTTCTCAAGACGAGAGTTCTTTGAAGGAGAGAGTAATTTTTTAGATAATTCTTCTTGATTCATTATTGACCTCCTTCTACTGCTGTAACGGTACCTGAAGCATCCTTTTGGACTTTCATTTCATTGATAGAGATATAGCCCATACCCTTAACAATTCCATTTTGGGCTTCATCTGAGAGGACGAAATTCAGAAATTCAGCAGCTAACTCATTTGGCTGACCAAGTGTGTACATATGTTCATAAGACCACAAAGGCCAGTTATTGGTCGTTACATTTTCAGTTGTCGGCTCATAACCATTGAGCTTCATGGTCTTAACCGAGTCATCCACATAGGCAAAGGCAAGATAAGAAATGGCTCCTGGAGTTTGGGGAGACAATCGACTTAACCATCCCGTTAGAATCCTGCTCTTGGCTCTGCATTGCCGCTTGACCATTCATTATGACATTATCAAAGGTTGCTCGGGAACCAGAACTTGCTGCTCGGTTGATAATCGAAATCGCCAGGTCTTTGCCACCAACCTCTCTCCAGTTGGTCACTTCACCGGTAAATATTTTACGAAGTTGCTCAGTTGTGAGATTTTCAACATCTACTTCCTTGTTTACAATCACTGCCAGACCAGCTACTGCAACCTTATGGTCCACAAGCGCTGAAGCATCAATACCATCTTTTTCCTCAGCAAAAACGTCAGAGTTACCAATATCAACCGCTCCAGACTGCACCTGGGAGAGTCCTGTTCCAGAACCTCCACCTTGAACGTTGACTGTTTTTCCGATATTTTTTGAACCAAATTCGTCAGCTGCGGCTTCGACCAGAGGCTGAAGGGCAGTTGAACCGACGGCTGTCATGGTTTCTCCACGATCAATCCAGCTTGCACATCCGGCTAGAAAACCTGCAAGCAAAAGTGTCGCAAGAGATAGGACGAGCTTCTTTCTTTTTTTCACTGTTTTTCTCCTTGAACATAATGATGAATGTTCTGATTTCTTTCAGTTCCTATCATGCCAATTAGCGATGATAAGATTTGGCTTACGATTTATAGACTGCAGGCCCCTTGAGGGCCAGCAAGTTCATCACATAATATAAGTAAAAATGAAAGACTCTCAGAAAAACCCATACTTCCACTATAACATAGAATAGGCTCTTTGACTAGCTTTTTCACTTGAATCTGAGGCCTTTTGGATAATAATTTTTTAAAACATTTCCAGTAACTTTTGCAAAGCCCAGTCCGTTTCCTTGAACAAGAACTTGATACCAGCCATTTGGTAGACTTTCTGCTAGTTGAACTGTTTCGCCTGCCACATATTTTACAAAGTCCTCATCCTTGATTTCGACCCTTTGTTTTACTTGGCTTGGCTTCAAAGCTAATCCCAGAGCAAAGCTTGGTTCGAAGCGTTTCTTCTTAAAAGTACCCAGATGGAGGCCATTTCTAGCAATTTTGAGTTTCCCTAGATCAGGTAGCATCTCTGGTAAGAGATAGAGTTGGTCGCCAAAAGTTTGTAGAAGGCCAGTTAGTGATATTTTGAGATATTTTTGGGCAAATTCCTGCCATAAAGCTAGTTGTTCGCGACTGAGATTGCTCTTGCTGGCTTTGAATTTGGGTGCTGGATTTTCTCCCTTAAACTGCAAATGGGCAACAAACTGACCTTCTCCCTTAAAATGGTGAGGGTACATCCGAGCCGTTTCAGGGAGATCAATCCCTGCTACCATGCCATTCACATGCTCGACCGGAAGCAGTTCAAAATCATAAGCATCTAGTAACCAGCGAACGATCTCTTCGTTTTCCTCTGGCGCCCAGGTACAGGTCGAATAAACCAGACGACCGCCTTCAGCAAGCATGGTGACTGCATCTTCTAAAATCTCTCTTTGGAGGCTAGCACATTGGCTCGGATAGTCGATGTTCCAATAGTCCATGGCATCTGGTTGTTTACGGAACATCCCTTCACCTGAGCAAGGGGCATCAAGGACAATCACATCAAAATAGCCTTTAAAAACCTTGGCTAGGCGGTCCGCAGATTCATTGGTCACGACAACATTTGTCGCTCCAAACCGCTCTATATTTTCCACCAAAATCTTAGCTCGTTTGCTTGAAATTTCATTGGAAACAAGGACACCCTGATTAGACAGATAAGCAGCCAATTGAGTAGATTTTCCACCTGGCGCTGCCGACAAGTCCAAGACCTTCATACCAGGAAGGGGCTGAGCTACCTGGGCCACCATTTGAGCTGCGGGTTCTTGTGAATAAACGAAGCCTGTCACGTGCTCTGGTGACTTCCCTGAAACCTTGCCATAATGCCCCCAAGGGGTATGAGGAATGGCATCCGCAAACGATAGTTGACTTTCTTTTAAGGGATTAACCCGAAAAGCCGAAACTGCTTCTTGTTCAAAAGAGGCAAGAAAATCTCTTGCCTCATCTTCTAGTATCGCTTCATATTTTTCAACAAATCCTTCTGGAAATTGCATTTAATTTTCTTTCCTTTCATAAATGTAGGACTGAATCTCTTCTTGCATCTCGCTTGGCACCAACATGACCGGCTGGCGTGTTTGAAAATCAACAGGCTCACCAGAAACTGTAAGAAGACAATAGCCCAGACTTTCCCCTAGGATGCTGGCTGCAGCGTAATCCCATGGTTGCAAGTAGGTGATATAAGTCAGAAGACGTCCTGATAAAACCTTGGCAAAACTGATGGCTGCACTACCATAGACACGGACTCCCAACGCTGCTCGGCCCAAATCCGCCAATCCCCACTCATTGGTTTCAAACATAGCTGAGTTTCCAGCCACTAAAAATTCTTGAAGAGGTTTCTTTTTAAAAGTCGGTAAGGGGTCATTATTACGATATGGAGGAAAGTTACCACCACCATGGTAACAATCTTCTTTCATGACATCATAGATGATGCCAAATTTCCCAACCCCATTCTCAAAGTAGGCCAACATAACAGCAAAATCTTCCTGCTGAGCGACAAAGTTATTGGTACCGTCAATGGGATCAATTACCCAAACGAAACCTTGTCCAACTGCCGCACGCAAACAGCCTTCTTCTGCACAAATCAAGTCCTCAGGATAGGAGGACTTGATCCGCTCAACAAGGAGTTCCTGAACTTCCTTATCCAAACGCGTCACCAAGTCTGTGGGGGGAAGACTTACGCTCGACCTGCAAATCTTCTTGCATGTGGGCCAAAATGTAATCTGCAGCTTCTTGCACAATCTGTTTGGCAAATTCAAATTTAGTTTCCAAGAGAAATCTTCCCTTCTCTTTTTTCTTTTGCTAATTGAACTGCATGATAGAAGGAATAACCGCTAGCCGTTTCAAATTCGCGACCTAAGCGCTTTTCTTCGCTTTTGCTCGGAACTACGGATTTAAATTCCTTGTAGGAATCTAGCAGTTTTTTTGCTTCTACCTTATCTTCATAGGCAGCTTCAACATCATTAAAAAAAGAAAGCACTGAAGCAAGTTCTTCAGTGCTCCACGACAAATCTAGTGGGTAACTATACTGTTTGTTCATCTATCCAATACCAGCTCTCAATGTTGCTTCTTTCAATTCTTGTTTACGGTAACTACGAGGGAGAAAAGCACGAATCTCATCTTCATTAAAACCGATTTGCATGCGTTTAGTATCTATAATAATTGGGCGACGCAAAAGACTAGGATATTGCTCAATCAACTGAAGCAACTCCGATACTGAAATACTCTCTACATCAATATCCAATTTTTGGAAAATTTTTGAACGAGTTGAAATGATGTCATCAGTACCATTTTCGGTCAAGGAAAGAATATGTTGCAATTCTTTTCTTGTTAAAGGACTGGTCATAATATTATGCTCTTGAAAGGGCACCTTATGCGTCTCTAACCAGGCCTTTGCCTTACGACATGATGTACAGCTCGGTGATAAAAATAGTGTAATCATGCTTTTCTCTTCTTTATCTATACTTTGCTATTCTTATTATACAAAAAAATAAAGCGCTTGACTAGCAATTTCTAGAAAAAAGCCTATTTTTTTCTAGAAAAATAAACTGTATGCGAACGAATACCTCTATTCTGACTAGATTAATTCACCCCTCATCAGAATTTCTAAATCCGTTTCTATTTTATCTATGCAAAATACTAGAATAGTTTACGATTATGACTTTTCAAATAAAGGAAGCCAAAGAAGCTTTCATAGAAGCCAAAGAAGAGAAGGAAAGTATGGAGAAAGAAGGTCTCTGGTAAAATCAAAATAACTGGGTCCTTTGCTGGATCAAAAAGCCAGGTATTATCTCCCACAAAGAGAATCTGATGAAAAAGAGTAAAGAATTGCTCGAAACCAATCAACACTCCTACAAGCCCAATGACCAAAGGAAAGACTAATAAAGTCAGAATACTTTTACGATATAGTGATAAAAAGCCTTTTTTTACAATCTTTTTAACAAAGAAATAAAAACATGGTAGTGTCACTAGGGCAACTAGCTGAACCAAGTGAAAGAGGTTCTTCACCACCGCAAAGTGGTGCAGGCCTGCCGCTGACGAACGAAAATCTGGCATCTCTAAGACCTGACTAAAGGGATTGGTCAGGTAATTCATCAAGATATGAAAGTTGTACTGAATGGTTTCTGACTTTAGAAAGACACGATCCGTTAAATTCAGCCACTCAATCTCCAAAGGATAGAAAATCCATGCCAGATAAATGGTTAAGAGAATAGAAAGGGAGAGGAAAAAGAGCATACTTCCCCAAAAGGTTAGTTTAGTTTTCATCAAAATCCCACTCCGCAAGGCTAGACACCACATGAGTTGGTGCGATTGGCAAGTTCGCCACTTCTTCTGCCTTGGTAAAACCTGTCGTCACCAAGAGCGTTGGAATATCATTGTCAATCCCTGCTCGAATATCGGTCAAGTAGTTATCCCCAACCATGAGCAAGTCTTCTCGATCCAAGCCCAGATGTTCCACGGCCTTGTCCATAATGATAGCATTCGGTTTTCCGATATAAACTGGTTTACCCGAGTTGTTGCTTCAAGAAGTGTTACCAGTGAACCAGCACCTGGCAAGAGACCACGCTCTGTTGGAATATTGAGGTCGGGGTTGGTTCCGATAAAGTGGGCACCCTTTTGAATGGCAAGAGTTGCCGTAGCAAATTTTTCATAGTCCACTTGCCAGTCCAGTCCAACTACCACATAGGCAGGATTTTCCTTGTCTTCGACATAACCAGCCGCCTGAATGGCATCCTTGAGTCCTGCTTCTCCGATGACATAGACTGTCTTTTCCAGTCCCAAGTCATTCATATAGTCGATGGTTGCCAAAGTCGCTGTGTAAACCGTTGATAGAGGTGTGTTGATATTAAAATTCTGAGCCAACATCTCTTGGACACTCTCAGGAGTTCGAGTTGTATTGTTGGTCACAAAGAGATAGGGAATCTCTCGTTTTTGCAATTCATGCACAAAAGCCTCACCTGCCGGAATCCGGTCTTTCCCCTTGTAAATGGTGCCGTCTAAATCAATTAAATAACCTTTATAAGCCATATCGTCCTTTCTAATTGCCTTCAATTTCTTGCCAAGTAATCATAGCTTGGGCATTGATCTCGCCATCACTGATAATCTCATGCTTGCTTTCTAGTCCCTTGAGTTCATAAGCTGAGGCAATCATGCCACCTGGCCGCACTTCTTTGACATACTTAAGATTGATTTTCTTTGGAATATACTTAGTTAGAAAATCGGCTCCCATGACCTCAAAAATCCAGTCTAGGTATTTACTATTATTAACATGACCATTCATATCCAAGTCGTAAAAACGAACATGGTAGTCTTTACTGATTGGATCTTCTAGATTTGCATACTTTGGCCCACGGATGAGTTTTTTATCAAACTCAGACTGGTAAGGCGCAACAATTTCCGGTTCGACAGCATGAACTTTACGACTGTCTCTGTCCATGAGAACAAAGGTTGCTACCATGCGAATGATTTCTTGACCTGCTTCATCATAAATAGTGAAACGGCGGTAGCAAAAAAGACGATTGTAAGTCAATGCTTCTGTTTCAATCGTAATCTCCTCAGCAAAGCGAGGCAATCGAACCACGTCAATCTCATAGTCTGTAATAATCCAGACCAGATTGTAACGTTCTAACATATCCTTGTCGCTAACTCCCAGTTCAATCGACTGCATACCTGATACTTGCAAGGACAGCAAAATCACATCTGGAAGTTTGATATGGCCGTTCATATCCGCCATATCAAAAGGAATTTTCATTTTCATTTGATAAGTTAAACCCATTGTTCTACTCCAAAATAAATCGTTCTGCTACAGTATCTCCTAAAAAGAGACCTCTCTTTGTCATTCGGACACGGTCATCATCGATCTGCATAAGACCCTGTTGGGTTAAGTCTTTGACGATTTCTCCATAAATTCCTTCAAAGGAACGTCCGAATTTTTCCTCAAATCTAGCTATGGAAACTCCAGATTTCTTGCGGAGTCCCAAAAACATTTCTTCTTCCATCTGCTCCTTTTGGCTCAGGTGTTCTTCTGTTATCCGAGCATTTCCTGCCTCTACTGCACTGAGATAATGTCGAATAGGACCGTGATTTTTATAACGAACTCCGTCTACATAGCCTGAAGCACCCGCGCCGATACCATAATACTCAGCATTATCCCAGTACATGAGATTGTGGCGACTTTCAAAGCCTGGTTTGGAGAAATTTGAAATCTCATAATGCTCAAAACCAGCTCGCTCAAGTTCCGCAATGATGTACTCAAACATTTCTGCTTCTAATTCTTCCTTGGGCAGGGGCAATTTCCCACGTCGCATACGGTTCATAAAGACCGTATGATTCTCCAAAATTAAGCTATAAAGGCTCATATGAGGAATATCCAGTCCAATGGCCTTAGCCACATTTTCCTTGACCTGATCCATAGTTTGACCCGGAAGAGCATAGATTAGGTCAATGGAGATATTGTCAAAACCAGCCAGTTTGAGGCGGTCGATATTCTCATAAATGTCCTTCTCCAAGTGACTACGCCCAATCTTTTTCAGCATTTTGTCATCAAAAGTCTGCACACCTAAGGAAACACGATTGACTGGCGAATGTTTCAATACCGCAATCTTATCCGCGTCCAAGTCTCCTGGATTGGCCTCAATGGTCAACTCTTCCAAGACAGACAAGTCCAAGTTTAGTCAAGCCATCCAAGAGCACCTCTAATTGCGGAGCTGACAAAGCCGTTGGAGTCCCACCTCCAATATAGAGAGTTCGCAACTTTTGGATATCATAAGAACGAAACTCTTCTAGCAGATGCTCCAGGTAACTATCTACTGGTTGATTCTTGATAAATACTTTTGAAAAGTCACAATAATAACAAATCTGTGTGCAAAAGGGAATATGCACATAGGCTGACGTTGGTTTTTTCTGCATAGTACTTATTATACCACAAAGACGGGTTTCCAGATAAAAATCACCATCCCCAGAACCTTAGATGAACCAGAGACGGTGATGTTTTATTCTTCTATAATATCAATAATAATCTCTTCTTCGTCTTCTACGATATCTGGAGTTGCTGACTGTTCTTGCCATTGCTCCTTGAGATTGTTAAAGGTTTCTTTCGATGCTTCTGTCGCTTGTCGTGCACATGTTTTGGCTTGATTAAGGACACTGTCAAAAGTAATTTCACCAGATTCTACTTGTTCCTTTGTTTTCAGCACAAAGTCAGTTGCCTGTTCTTTCACTTCTGTCAATTTCTCACAGACTTGCTCTTTGGCATATTCTGGATCTTCTCTCAAGTCATCTAGAAAATCCTGAGCTTGACTACAAACTTGCTTGCCCTTGTCACTGGTTAAGAACAAGGCCAGAGCTGCACCTGAAACAGTTCCTAAAAGGATAGAGGATAGTTTTCCCATGAGATTTCTCCTTTTTTATTTTTTGAAAAATTTACTAGCAACACGGAGTGCAGATAATCCAGCACCCGTCTTAAGTGTTTTTGATCCGACTGATGAAGCTTTCTTGCTCAAGACACGCGCTTGGCTATTGAGGTCAGATACTGACTCAGATAAGTCTGCTACAGCCGTAAAGAGTGGGTCGATCGTCGAAACCTTAACATTGATATCATCTACTAAGACATTAACTTTTACCAACAATTCATTGGTATGATGTAAGGTAACATCTACATCTGAAGACAAGGTTTTGATGGTTTTCTCCGTCTCATTAATCATTCGACCTGCTTTTTGAATGGTGATCGTCAGATAGACTAAACAAACGATCAAAGCAATCGCAACAAGAATATAAGCAACTTCTAACATTTAGTTTTCCTCCTTAGTATGATAGAAAGGGGCTTTCTTTCGATTTTGATAAAGTATGATGTGAACACCCAGTCCAATGAGGACAACTGATAACCATTGGGACACCCGCAGTCCAAAGAACATAAGACTATCCGTTCGCATTCCTTCGATGATCATACGACCAAAACCATACCAAATCAAGTAGAAAGCAGTGATATGACCACGTCTGATTCCCTTCAATTTTCTTCTAAAAATCAGAATCAAAGCAAATCCAACCAGATTCCAAACCGACTCGTAAAGGAAGGTCGGCTGACGGTAGCTACCGTCAATGTACATCTGATCACGAATGAAGCCTGGCAAATAATCCAGACTATCTACTGCTGCACCGTAGGCTTCTTGGTTAAAAAAAGTTCCCCCAGCGACCCAAACTTTGGGCAATCATGACACTCGGTGCTGCTATGTCTAAGAAATCCCAAGTATTGATCAGCTTTCTATCTGCAAAGATATAAAGGACAATAGCTCCTGCTATCAAACCTCCATAAATGGCCAAACCACCATTCCAGATGGCAATAATTTCACCTGGATTTTGCAGATAGTAATCTAAGCGAAAGAGTACATAGTATAATCTAGCGCCTAAAATCGCAACTGGAAAAGCAATCAGGATAAAATCCAAAATGTCATCTGACAGGATTTTCTTTTTAGGAGCTTCTTTCATGGCAAGATAAACTGCCAAGACCAAGCCTGCAACAATACACAAGGCATACCAACGAATGGAAAAAGGTCCGATTTCAAATGCAACTGGATTAATCATCTTTCACCTCATTTTTGGAGATGAGATTAGTCAAGCGTTCTTCAAATAAACGCGTCGCATCAAAGCCCATTTCCTTAGCGCGATAGTTCATAGCTGCTGCCTCAATAACAACTGAGATATTGCGTCCTGTTTTTACTGGGATACGAATACGTGGAATAGTCACACCAGAAACTTCTAATTCTTCAGCATTGTTTCCTAGACGATCAAAAGTCTTTTGGGTATCGTAATTTTCCAAATAGACTGCCAGCTGAACTTGTGAAGAATCTTTTACAGCGCTTGCTCCGTAGAGACTCATCACATCGATAATCCCCACTCCACGAATCTCAAGCAAATGCTTCAAAATTTCAGCGGGCTCTCCCCAAAGGGTCATTTCATCCTTAGCAAAGATATCCACACGGTCATCTGCTACCAAACGGTGTCCGCGTTTCACAAGCTCGAGACCTGTCTCACTCTTACCGATACCACTATCCCCTTGGATCAAGACACCCATGCCATAAATGTCCATCAAGACACCATGCACACTAGTCCGTTCAGCTAAACGGGAATCAAGGTAGCTAGATAACTCTCCCGACAAGCGACTAGTAGCTGTACGACTGGTTAAAATGGCAATCTTACATTCCCTAGCAGCTCTCAACATCTCCTCTGGAATCACCAAACCACGCGCAACAATAACCACTGGTGTTTCTGGTTGAAACATCTTGGTCAAGACTTTATAACGGTTGTGAGAAGACATAGCGACCAGATAAGACCACTCCTTCATCCCCAACAGTTGAAGCCGTTCCGGAGTATAGTAATCAAAATAGCCTGTCATTTCAAGACCTGGTCGAGAAATGTCCGCTGTGTTGATTTCTTTTTCAAGCAATTCGCCCTCGCCGTATACAATGTCTAGTCTGAGTTTTTCAATGATTTCTCTTACTAAAACTGACATAATTTCCTCCTTCAATCGAGTTCTCCTTACTATTATATCAAATTGTAGTTGGAAGTTTCCTTTTTTTGCAAGATTTACAGTATTTATTTGAAGTTGATTGGAAAAAGATTTATCGGGCAAATATTTTTGTACTTTCTCAAATCAGTTGAGACAAATCTACTGCAAATCGATCAACGTCTATCACCAAATCCCTTCCTGATTTTTCTATATAAATTCTTGGAAGGCCTTGTGTCAACATTCTGTTTGCATCAGCCATATCTTGAGGATAGATATAGAACTGTTGACCTTTTGGAAACTGATTTCGGACTTGCCATTCTTCAAAGTCCTTCAAAAAAGTCTTATGAGACGGCATGCTGACTTCTTCGAACAAGGAATGGTCAAAAAATCGTACCAATCGATATAGACCATGAATCTCATCCGCAAAGCACTTATCAATCTTTTCATAAGGATAACCTCGTCTCTGATAAGCTTGGCATAAACTTTGTAAGGACTCACTTAATGCAACAGCATCTTTTCTTGCCAAGTTTATAAAATACCGAACAGAAAATTCTTCCATACCAGTTCGTTTTTTCTTCTCCAAAAAATGTTGTGCCAGCGAGAGCGACTCGAATAATCTTTCTTCATCTTGATAATAAAGAGCGTATAAAAGATTCATCACATTTTCTGGATAATAGTTTCCTTTCAACAAGGGTAAATCTTTGGGGACGAATGATGGAATGGCTGAAAAATCATTACAAGCAAAAGAGGTAAACAAGCCTTTCAAAATTCCATCTGTGTAGATGGTTCCACTTGCCAACAAACCGCCTCTCAGCAGCTCGGTTCTTCCTGTTTGCCATAGAGCGTTGTTTAACTGCTTATAATCCCCATCTAAAAACGCAGCATAATAGGCAAAATATTGAATATCATCTAGCAATAAGCTACTGTACAATTTTACTCTTAAAACCTTGTCAGACAATACTTTTGAATCCTTCAAATACTTTTCAAAAATTCTACGGTTTGACTCTTCAAATTCCTTCCAATCTATCGGATCAGCATAATAACCCCAATCTTCCAAGTGATTGTCACGCATTCTTTTATATTCTTTTATATACTCTCTCATAAGAATTTTTTCCTCTAAATACTATGCAAAAAAAGACTAGACAAGTCTAGCCTTTCATTTCAATTAGAATTTTTTACGTTTACGAGCTGCTTCTGATTTACGTTTACGTTTTACAGAAGGTTTTTCATAGAATTCACGTTTGCGTGTTTCTTGAAGAGTACCAGCTTTAGTAACCGCACGTTTGAAACGACGAAGTGCATCGTCAAGAGATTCATTCTTACGTACTACTGTTTTAGACATTTTTTTCACTCCCTTCAAGTTCAAGATCTATTCTATTTTACACACAAAGTGAATAATTGTCAAGAGAAAAGCAACCATAAACTTTTATTATTTTTGCTTTCTTCTTGTATCCATAAAATTAATTCATCCATAGCAAATTCTCGCTAAGTGAATTATCAACCTCTAATCGTTTTAGTGGTAAAATATTAATGTTCTTCCAACCTCACCTTTATCGTCTTTATTCTATTGTTAAGATATCTATTTGTTCATCGTTAACGATAATCGCTTGGTGATTATGAAGCGGTAGCAATTCAAGCTGCTTTTTATACATTTCAAAGGTCTTTTTGCTACTATCAGCAAAAGGTTCCTCACCATAATGTGGAAGGATGTAAAAATCCACTTCATCCAATCCCGCTGTATCATATAACTCTGTCGCTACCGTCTTGTCGTCCATGAGTTTATTGTAGTCAATATCCTTGGCTGTAATGATAGCCCCTGCTGATTCTCCCACATAGACTAACCCATCTCTTATTTGTTCTTTGATGAGAGATAGGAGTTGCTTTTTCTTTAATTCTTGCAATAAATAAAAGGTATTTCCGCCTGATACATAAAGAATCTTGCTTTGGAAAATCTTTGCCTGCGCGATTTCTCGATCACAAGAAGCAATATCCAGAATCTCTATCTCAAAGCCTAAATCTCTGAATGTTTGCTGAGCCTCATCGATATAGGCAGTATAGTCCTCTTTGTTCCCAGCGGTAGGAATAAATACAACCTTTTTTTCTAGATTTTTTTCCTTTGCATAATCACTAAAAAGCTTTTTGACTCCAGCAAAGTATGAACATAAAAATAATTGTTTCATGATTGTACCTCCATTAATGTTTAACAACTTTATAAAGGATCCATGATCCCTTTCTTTGACTAGTTACGAGCTCAAGCCCTACTGATAACAAGAATCGTCTAAATGCTTCTTCGCTTTGGACCTCTGGTAAAAAGTAAGACAACTTGTTATATTCACAAGCCAGTAAGAGCATCCCGTCTGATTTGAGTATTCTTCGAAGTTCCATAAAAGAAGCCTCTAAATCCTGCCAATGAAAATGAGTTTGAAAAGCTGTGATTAAATCAACACTTTCATCAGAAAAACCTGTCTCCCTAACATCTCTTCGTTCAAAATTTAGATTAGTCATCTCTATCTGTTTAGCTTGAGCTATTGCAGTATCTGAAATATCGATTCCAGTTACAGTACTTCGCGGAAAGGTTTCTTTCAGTAGAATGGTTGAACGACCATTTCCAACTCCTACATCTAAGATTACAGGGTAAAATGTCCTATCCAGATGACGAATTGCCCATACAAACATGGGGATATAGGCTCGATTCCACAATTTCATCATTCATTTTCCTAGAAAACCTGAAGGGTTCTTTGATTGCTGAATGAGACGACAAAACAGTAACATTAAAAGTAAAAAACAAATAAAACTGATTATATAAATCAAAGTTCGAGCCTCCCTGTATAGCTATATTATACCATTTTAGCGGAATAGTGAACATTTGAAGTAAAAAAACCACTCACTCCAAAGAGCAAGTGATTCTTGTACTTTTTATTTTTTTCAAGCAAGCTGAGCGCTTCAGCATCCGCAATAATAGTCACATCAGGGTGGTTTTTGTAGGCTACTTGCTGGTAGACTTTCAGTTACTGGGCCTGACACTGTTCCAGCAATAGCTTCTGCTTTTGACTCACCGTAAGCAAAGAGTAGGATAGACTTGGCATCCAAGATGTTTTTGATCCCCATTGAAATGGCTTGAGTTGGGACGTCTTCAATCTTGTCAAAGAAGCGAGCATTGGCTTCGATGGTAGACTGATCAAGTTCGACTAGATGCGTTTGGCTATCAAATGGAGTGCCTGGCTCGTTAAAGCCGATATGTCCATTGCGTCCGATTCCCAAGATTTGGAGATCAACTGGGTGGTCAGCCAAAATCTGATTGTAACGTTCAACTTCAGCTTCAGCATTGTCCTTAACCCCACGAGGCAAGAAGCTTTCTTTAAATGGTTTTTGATTAAACAAGTGTTCTTGCATGAAGTAACGATAAGACTGAGGATTGTCTCCGTCAAGTCCCACATACTCATCAAGGTTGACACTGGTTAGATTTGAAAAATCAAGGTCACTCTCAACGATTTCCTTGTAAAACTCAAGCGGGCTGCTTCCTGTCGCAAGTCCTAATGTTTGAGCACCATTGGCCAATTTTTCCTTCAAAATCTCAAAAGCAACTTTTCCACCTTCGATTTGATTCTCAACTTTTATAACTTTCATTTTATATCCTCCATGTTTCTATATTTATTATATGGTATAGACCAATTTTTGTCAAGTGAAAACGATTTAATTTCTAAAAAAAGAGCGTCTAAACTTGAAACATGTTATAATGGATAAGATTAGAACTTAGAAAGAATAATGAAAAATGAATACAGCTGATTTTGATTTCCACTTGCCTGAGGAATTGATTGCCCAAACTCCCCTTGAAAAACGGGATGCCTCTAAGCTTCTCATCGTCAATCGTGAGACGGGAGAATTTCAGGATAAACACTTCCACTCTATTATCGATATGCTGGAACCGGGTGATGCCCTTGTCATGAACGACACCCGTGTTCTCCCAGCCCGCCTCTATGGTCAAAAGGAAGAAACAGGTGGCCATGTGGAACTTCTCCTTCTCAAAAATACTGCTGGTGATGAGTGGGAAGTCCTAGCTAAACCTGCCAAACGCCTCAAGGTCGGTACTCGCGTCAGCTTTGGAGATGGTCGTCTCAGCGCTGTTGTTACGGAAGAATTGACTCACGGGGGCCGTATTGTCCGCTTTGAATACCAAGGAATTTTCCTAGAAGTTTTGGAAAGTCTAGGTGAAATGCCATTACCACCTTATATCCATGAAAAACTGGATGATCGTGAACGCTATCAAACGGTCTACGCTAAAGAAAGTGGCTCTGCTGCTGCACCGACTGCTGGGCTTCACTTTACCAAAGAACTGCTAGCAGAAATCCAAGCCAAGGGTGTCCATTTGGTTTATTTGACCCTCCACGTTGGTTTAGGAACCTTTAGACCCGTTTCTGTTGACAATCTGGACGAACATGAAATGCACTCAGAGTTCTACCAACTGTCTGAGGAAGCAGCTTCTTCCCTTCGCTCTGTCAAGGAAAATGGAGGTCGTGTCATCGCTGTCGGAACCACTTCTATCCGTACGTTGGAAACTATTGGTTCCAAGTTTGACGGACAAATCCAAGCAGATTCTGGCTGGACCAATATCTTTATCAAACCAGGTTACCAATGGAAGGTCGTGGATGCTTTTTCAACCAATTTCCACCTCCCCAAGTCAACTCTCGTTATGTTGGTTTCTGCCTTTGCAGGCCGTGACTTAGTCCTAGATGCTTACCAACATGCTATTCAAGAACACTACCGTTTCTTTAGTTTCGGTGATGCCATGTTTATCTATTAATTTTCACAATCAAAAAAAGCGCATATTATCAAGTTTGATAGTATGCGTTTTGTAATGGATAAAGAATTAGTCTTTTTTAAAGTTTGGATCTTTTAAGCTCTGCACACTGGCATTGATAACTGCCCCGATAATCAAAATTTTAGCAATGAGAATAAACCAGAACATCATGACTACCACGATAATGGAACTGAAAAATCGGACGTCAACTAGATGATTGACATAACTATTGACATAAACAGAAAAGATATTCAATAAAAAGATAAGAGTTAGCAAGACAAAGATACTTCCTGGTAAAACATAGCGGATTCGTGGTGCTTTTACTTTGGGAAGAAAATAGTAAATCATGACTAGAATGGCAAAGATCAAGGCATAGACCAGAGGGCCTGTAAAATCTTGCAGGTAGGAGAGTAGCGGACTATCTGATTGCCAGTAAGTTTTGAAAAGGTTAAGCAACATACGACCAAACATACTCAAAAACAAGGCTAGGGCAAAAAGAATCTGCAGGCCGAAACTAACCAGTAAACTTATCAACTGATGGGAGATAATTCCTCGACTCTTGGTCACTCCATAGGCTTTGTTAAAGGCCTTTTGGAGGAAATCCATTGATTTTGAGAAGGTCCATAGAGCTGACAAAACTGCAAAGCTCAATAAGCCTGTTGAGGGTTGAGTCAGAACTTCTCGGACAATCTTGGCGACCACATCATACACTGTATCAGGTAGAAATTCTTTAATCGTGAGTAAGAAATTTGAGACCGGAATCTGAAAATAAGGCAAGATATTGACCATTATCATTAGCAAAGGAAAGATTGAAATCAACCAATAGTAGGCAACAGCAACACTGGTCAACTCGCTATCAGATGCTTGATAATAATGCAAAAAAGCTTTCAATAAGGGCCTGTCCATCAGCTCTTTCCACCACTTTTTCATGTTCCATCCTCCGTCATTTTCTTCATCATTTAAGTTCTTCTGATTAAATCTAGCATATCATAAGGCAAGGTATTTGCGGCCTCTTTCAGAGAATAATTCTCTAAATTATTAACATTTTGGCGTAGTTTTTTGGCATACTTGGCTGTTATCAGTTTAGCTTCTTCGTATTCAAAGATTGCCTTACGTTCGAGATAGTAGCCTCGTAGCATTTCATCGATATTGTTTGGCTTGATGCGATTGATAACCCGCTCAACAAAAGCACCACTTCCGATAATGGCCGTCTCGCGTAGACGAGACTCTTGCATAAAGCTAATCAGAGAACTCTTGTAAACCCCTTTGAGGTTTTCCAAACTCTCGATAATCAGCTCTGTATTTTCCAAATACAACTCTGAAATCTGATCATAGTCAACTGCTAACAGTTTTCGAGATTCTTCATTCATCCAACTACGAAAAGTCTTACCAAATGTAAACATTTCATGGAGTAGAAAGCGCAGTATCCGTAAAGAAACTAAGAAGTAATACGTAACTCTAGAAGCGAAATTACGATTGATACTCTGCTCCATGTTTTTTAGGTAACGTTGGTAAACTCGATAGCCACGCTCACTGATTCTATTTTCCTCGTAGGCTTGCTCCAAGCCATCACTCTCAATGCTCAAGATAAGAAGTTTGAGGGACTCCCAGTCCTCTTGGACTCCCTTATTTTCCAGACTAAGGATGAGGTTTTCAATCCGACCATGATAGTTATCAATAGCTGCATAAAGAGGGAGTTTGTTCTTGTGATGATTCAGTTCTTTTTCTAATTCTGCCGCTACATCATTCAAAATCGCTATATGCATCAAATGATCCTTACTTTCCTCTTGTTCCTCAGATAAGTAGGGGAGAACCAGTAAACCTGTTAAAAAGCTCAATAGTGTAACGCCTGCTACTAGGAAGAGCAACAGAGGATATTCCTGCTCCAAATGACTTGGTATGAGGAGAATCGTCGCGATAGATACTGTCCCTTTGACACCAGAGAAGGTCAAAAGAAGCATATCTTTCATGTACTTATGGATTTTTTTCTTGAGTCGATGTGTTCTCACAAAGTAAAAACCAGCAATCATGACAAAACGGATCGCAAAGAGCATGAAGGTCAGTACCACAACTGAAAGCAGTAAAAGAAAGGGATTGTAGAGAGAATTAGACAGAATCGGCTCCGCAATCAACTCTAATTCCATTCCCAAGATAACAAAGACAGATCCGTTTAGCATAAAGGTCACGGTGTGCCAGACGGTCTCTGTCACGGTGTCCACCTGAGCCTCGAGAAGCGTAATTTTTTTGAAACGACTAGCCTTCAAAATCCCTGCAACTACAACTGCGATAATCCCTGAAACATGGATTTCTTCGGCAATAAAGAAAGTCATAAGAGGCAAACTTAACTCTAGCAAGAGTTCACTGGCTATATCTATCGCTCGCACACTCAGTAAAAATGTATGCAAGAAACGATTGACCATAGCTGTCACAAAACCGACTACAAAACCACCAAGGATAGAAATTGCTAGGGAAGTTCCTGCTTGGCTGAGAGAAAAAGTTCCTGTTGTCCAAGCAGCAAGAGCCATCTGAAAGGCAACCAGGCCAGAAGCGTCATTTAAGAGTCCTTCCCCTTTTAGGATATTGGATACCCGTTTTGGGAAACTAAAACGCTCAGACAGAGAAGCAAAGGCTACCAAATCGGTTGGCCCAAGTGCCGCTCCAACTGCTAAACAGGCCGCCAAAGGAAGAGTAAGCCAAAGGAAGTGAGCCATGCCCCCTAAGCTTAAGGTCGAGATAAAAATCACAGGAAAAATCAGGAAGACGACAATCCGCCAGTGCTTCAAAATGGATGTAATGTCCGCTTCTTCTGCCTCCCGAAAAAGTAAGGGACCAATAACCATGGCCAGAAACAGCTCTGTATTGAGATGAAAGTCCGTATTGGGGACAAATAAGCCAATCCCAATCCCCAAAAGGATTTGCACAAGAGGAAGGGGCAAAAAAGGTAGAAGTTTATTGGTCGTGGTTGAAATGATTAAGACAAATAAAAATAGAATCAAGTATATGAGTAATTCCACACCATTCCTCCTTAATCTTTTTTACAACAAGATTCAAAAATCTCCTTTTGCTCTTGGATTTTCTGATCAATCTTTGAGCAGTCTTTATGCTCAATTTTTTTCTGGCACCGTTCCATTTCAAGAGCCACTAATTTTTTCTTGATTTTAAGCATCTTTTTGCTCATATGTGCTTCGTCAAGTACTCCAACCGCTCGCTCATGCTGCGTTGACTCGACAAAATTTTGGCGCATAGCCTCTAATTTCTCACGTAGGTATTGTTTATCCATGTCTATATCTTTCTAATTTCTCAATCATAACTAAAAACGGGGGATTGTTGACTTGGTTGAGGGTCCGATAAATGGCAGCAGTGTACTCTTGTTGGTTCAGCTGGCTAACAAAGTCCAAAACAGCATCCCTCTCAATATCTCCCCCCTCATGACCATAGTAAATCATGATGGCAATCCTTCCACCCTTGACAAGCAAATGACACAGCTTTTCTAAGGCTTCGATAGTAGTCTGAGGTTGGGTGATGACGGATTTATCAGCAGAAGGCAAATAACCCAGATTAAAAATCCCTGCCTTGGCTTCTGTCACAAACTGATCAAGTGTCTCATGTCCTTGCAAAATCAACTGGACATTCTCTAAAACCGCATCATTTAAACGCTCTTGGGTTTTCTCCAAAGCCTGCTCCTGTATATCAAAGGCATAAACTTGTTTGGCTAGCTTGGCTAAAAAAAGCGTGTCATGTCCATTACCCATAGTTGCATCCACTACGATATCCTCTTTTGTCACGACTTCAGCCAAAAAATCATGTGCCATCTCAAGTGGTCTTTTCATTTTCAAACTCCTGTTTTACAGCCTTGCATCCTTGAACACTGCCGCGGCGTCTCATTTCAGTTTCAATAGCATTTAGCACTTCCCATTTATTGAGGCTCCACATGGGACCAATCAACATATCTCTAGGCGCATCTCCTGTGATTCGATGGATGACGATGTGCTTGGGAATGATTTCCAATTGGTCACAAATGACCTTGACATATTCGTCTTGACTCATCAGTTGCAAGCGTCCTTCGTGATAATCTCGTTGCATACGTGTATTAGTCATAAGGTGGAGCAAGTGCAGTTTAATGCCTTGAATATCATTATCCGTGACACAGCGGCGGACATTTTCGACCATCATCTCATGAGTTTCCCCAGGTAGTCCGTTGATCAGATGGGAAACAATCTCAATCTTAGGATATTTCCGCAAGCGTTTGACCGTTTCTACATACAATTCATAAGAGTGGGCACGGTTAATCAGGTCAGATGTTGCTTCAAAAGTAGTCTGTAAGCCCAATTCTACCGTCACATGCATGCGATCCGATAACTCAGCCAAATATTCAATGGTTTCATCAGGCAAGCAGTCTGGGCGCGTTCCGATATTGATTCCTACTACACCTGGCTCGTTGATAGCTTGTTCATAACGCTCCCGAATCACTTCCACTTTTTCATGAGTATTGGTAAAGTTTTGAAAATAAACCAGATATTTTTTAACATCTGGCCACTTGCGGTGCATAAAGTCAATTTCCTTATAAAATTGCTCACGGATCGGGGCATCTGGTGCTACAATGGCATCTCCAGAACCCGAAACCGTACAAAAGGTACAGCCTCCATGCGCCACAGTTCCATCCCGATTGGGACAGTCAAACCCCGCATCAATAGGAACTTTAAAAGTCTTTTCTCCAAAGAGTTCTCGATAATAATCATTCAAAGTATTATAAGATTTCATAACTTTCATTATAACAAAAAACACTAACAATCTCAAAAGCTTGACTTTGCCATAAAATCCTCTGTTTCTCGTTTCCTTTAGTGATTTTTTATGATACAATATGGGTATGATTTTAATGAAAATAGCATCTATTTTATTATTGATTTTAACCTTGGTGGTTTGCTTTATTGTCACCAAACTGTTCGGACTTAGGAAATTAGGATTTAATTTCGCGGATTTAGCTTTTCCACTTTTGGTATTCGAGTACTACCTTATCACTGCTAAAGCTTTTACCCACAACTTTCTACCGCGACTTGGCCTAGCACTTTCACTCCTAGCAATCCTCCTAGTTCTCTTTTTCCTCCTCAAAAAAAGAAGTTTTTACTATCCTAGATTTATCAAATTCTTCTGGAGAGCCGGTTTTCTCCTAACCTTAGTCCTCTATATCGCTATGATTGTAGAATTAATCTTGCTAACATGATTTCTCAAATCTCATCATCCTACTCCTCGTATAGCTACTAGAAAATCATTTCCCTAGTAGTTATGCGAGGAATTTTCGTATGTCCCAAAACAATAATACCTGCTTTCTCATCCATTTATGAAGTCTTTCAAATAAAATAATCCTAAAAACCCTTCCCGTTTCTTCGAACAAAAAAGAGAGGTATCATCCTCTCTTAGAAGTTATTTCACTTGGTGTAAAGTATTTTACAGCTAAAGAATAGCCTGATATTGTCCTAAATCAGCCTGATTTGCTGCTTCTTTCTGTCTAGAAAGAGCCTCTTTCATCTCTGATGAATGAGCAAGGACACTTTGAATCTTCTCTACCATGCCTGAAACATTTTCTGCTGGGTAAATGTGACTATCTGCAATAAATCGATGGCTATGACAAGTGTTTGTGAAGCTGAGAATCAACATATTGTTCTCAAAGGCTGTGCGACAAGCATTAAGGATTTCATCGCTGATATTGATATCTAAATACAAATCACATTTCTCAAAAAGCTCAGCAACTCTAGCTGGGCGGATATTTGGATAAAGCGAAACATTTGCAAAACGATTTAGTCCCATTAAATGACCGGACATTTCTGTAATCGCTCCAATATGAAAATGAACATTTGGTAGCTTAGTCACAAGTTCTTCAATCTGCTCAAGCTGATCACTATTAGTCAAAATCAAGGCTTCCGGATTCATGTTATTAAGGCGTTGATAAGCATAGATATATCCAAGATTGTGGAAATAGTTTTTTTCTTCAGGAGCCACCAAGTTTTGAATTTTCTCATAAGCCTGCTTATCTTGGACAGCAATACGAACGTTTCGATTCGTTAGCTTCATAGCTGCCACCATATTACCTGGTAACTCTTCTCCAATAGGTTCTTGCCAGAAAAGAACATCTTCTGCACGACCATTTTTAGGAGGAAGCGAATAGGCCACCAAGAAAGGAGTCGATAGCGAATTATAAATAATTCGATCTGTATCGTACCCACGGTATTGGAGGTAAAAGATAATAAATTCTTGTTTGGATTTAAAGATATGCCGTTTTCCTTCCCATGTAAGGATGATATCTCCCGTCAAATGATTTTCCATAATCACAACGACATTGCTTTGGTCAAAATAGCGAGTATGGGTCGGACGTTGTGTCTTATCATAAGTTATCTGCGCAAAAAGTCGTCCTTTACGATTGTAAATATCTGCTACTCGAACTTGCCCCTCTGAATCCAACCATTCGACAGCCCGAACGCGTCTTTCATGAGTTGGTTGACGATAAAAAATATTAGCACGTTTCTTACCCATGTCTAGAATTTCACCATTCACATTACTAGATCGAATTTCCCACAAGTGAGGTTTTGGAACTAGATTAAAATAAAGAGGTCGACTTTCTGGTGTCTCTAAATCTCCTGTGAAATAACTATAAGGAGACTCAACATCTGGAGCAAGATAACCATCGTCTTGGACAACAACAACGGGACAATCTAGCCCTGCTGTTTTTAGTGAACGTAACAAATCAAAACTTGCCTGATCATAGCGTTCAAACAAACAAATCATAGTTTTTATACCTTTCTTTCTGAACCCTACTTAGTTTGTCTGAGCAGATTGGACAAGATCAGACCAACGCTGAGCGATATGCTCATCAAGATAAGGTTTAGCTACCTCATAAGATACTCGAGACAAATCTTCTTGAGAGTGCTGAATAAATAGCTGAATAATCTTCTCTGCATACTCTGTCGTCATAGCCTCCAAGTCATCTGGACGAGCCTCAGGAATTAGATAACCATTTTCACCATCACGGATAAATGTTGGATTGCCATAACGTACATCAAATCCAATAATAGGCAGACCAGACCCTACTGCTTCTAGCAAGGTCAGGCCAAATCCTTCACTCGTGGATGCAGTCAAATAAGCTGAATAGTTCTTATAAACATCTGTTAGATGATGATGGCCCATCAGACGGATATAATCTCCTGCCTCCAATTCTTCAATCAAATCCCGAAGCATAGCCTCCTCACCGCCAGTACCATAGATGTCAAAAGTGAGCTCTGGCAAATGTTCATGCGCCTTCACCACAGAGCGAATCAGCCAATCAATGTGTTTTTCACTTGCTAATCGAGAAGCTGTTATCAAACCAAAAGGCTTCCTCTCCCTCTCTGGTCGACGTAGCTTATCCAAACTCCCCACAGGAATAGTCCATATTTCCTTTGGTTTAATATTGGTATACTGTGCAAACTGCTCTGTGAGAAGTCTTGTCTGAGCATCCGTCGAATTGATAATGTAATCTACCTCGTCAGCATGTTCAAACTGATACTCGTAATAGTTATTCCACAAGATATAGTCTTTTTCTGCAGGATTTTCACTGAAGTGGTCAGCATGAACGATAACAGCTAATTTAGCCTTCCCTTTATTAGCAAAAATTGGCTGCCCAATATCTGTCTCCCTATCCAAAATCAATAAGTCTTTGTCAGTCAACTCTAAACTTCTCATGAAATGGGCAACAAATTCCTGCTTGGAGTAGAAAACATGATTTGGAAAACGATAGATTTGCGTCTCCTGCTTGCCGTTCACCTCATCGATAATCTCTTCATAAGCTACACTACCGTCTTCATTAAGCCAGGTTCGTTGGTAAAGTCGAGCACGACCATCTACAGGACTATAATACTCAACAAAGTTCTTGACGTAAGTATAATATTCCTTTTGAATTAGACAACCCCGTGAAACAATTTCTGCTCGCTCAATTAGCTCATTATCCATATCGCTAGCATAGCAAGTCACAAAATCATTGTCTCCAAACATAACTCGGAAAGTTTTATTTTCAGGGTTACGGATAATCTCTAGTGGCTCTCTATCAAAACCAGCTAAAACATGAGCTAGAGTGTAGGTCGTTGGAGCAATTTCAACATCAGTGAAATACTGATAAAGCCAGATGACTTCAGAATCTTTAAATCCGATATTTTTAGTCAGATGCTCAATATTATCAGCTGAAATAAAATCCATAAAGATGAATTTTGCATCTAAGCCCACACTGCGGAATAATTTTGCTCGATAGATTTGCGCATACTCCACTCCACTGCTCGCCCAGCCAATTCCCAAATTGATGTTATAAATTGTCATAAATCATATTCCTCTTACAAAAAGATATCGTCTTCAACTCTTGAAAGATGCTTAGTATTTTCCTCTTGTTGCTCTTCTTTGTTGTTCTCTTCTCTAGTTAGTTCCTTCTCAGAAGAAATAAAGTAATTAACAGGGACTGGACTTTCTGAACCAGTCTTTGCAACAATGTTTTCAATCTTTACAACTTCTATTTGAGGTAGGGAATCCTTTACCTTCTCTTCCTCACCCGCAAACAAGTCTAATTCTTCCAGCTCTTCTTTTTGCTCTTCGTCATCCAAAGGAGCTTCAAACAGAGTTGTAGCATCGATTTCTTTATCTAGATTTTCGTCTTCTAAAAAGTCATCAACCTGATTTAGAAGTTCCTTTATCTTTTCCTTTTGTAAATGATAGAGTCTTTCAGCCTCTAGACGTTTTTTTGTCAAGATATCAATCTCTTCCAGAATAGATTCGCGTATGTCCAGATAATCCTTTTGTGCTTTTTCTAAAACTTCCTTGGCTTCTTGCTCCGCACTTTTATGAGCTGAAATGACAAGTGATTTTGCATAAACAACAGCTTCACCTATCTCTTTTTCCTTTTCCCTCATGGAGTCAATTTTTTTACGCAAAGATTCGATCTTTTCATTTTTTTTCTGAATTTCACTATAAAATCCCTCTTCCAAGGATTCGATACAATCGTCGACTTCCTTTGCACGATAACGACCGAACAATGTTTTTCTAAGTCTCATTTTGCTCCCTCTATTCCTTATTTATCTAATATATACCACGATACCCATTGTAGCATAAAATAGCACGTATTACCATTATTTTCTAACTCTCCGACGCTAAATAACATTACAAAATTTGATACTCCATAATCGCTTCTTTATCGATGAATAATATCAACTAAATCAACGAAAATTTATAAAAGGATATGCACTAAAAATCTATTACTCCTTTATAGATAAATTCAAATATGCAAATTGAGATCAATGTAAAAGGACTTAGCCCTATGAAATACAGAACTAAATCCTTTACTTAAATGATGTGCCTAACTTTTTGGGAGCAGTACACCCAGATTGGTCTGACCATTCTGATATTCTGTGGTATCTTTAACAATAAGTAAGCTCACTTTTAATTTGTTATCTTGTGTAAGTTTAGAACCCAAATAAACAAGTTCTTTGTTATCAAAAAAATGATTTATCAAACTTTAAAAAGTTTCTTAAATTTTTTAATGCCATTTTCATTCCTCTTTTAAAATATAAAAATATTTAATTCATCTTGCATCTAGATCAGAATACTAAATTCAAAAATCTGTAACTAATCTAGATGCAAAAATCCATTTTATAATTAATCAGCTACATTAATTTTATGCTCAGAAATAGCTAATTCTATAGCTTCAGAAATATCTTTGTCTGTAAGTATATCTTTACTCCATTTTTTTGCTAAAAAGTATCTCTTGTATAGTATTAATAATTAAATTATTATCCATGTTTTTCTCTAGAATAGTGATTAAAAATTATAATTTTAGTTTTTGGAAGATCTTTTAAATTTCCACTCTATTTTTTTGAGTCTTCAACTATTCTTGAATCTGAACAAACTAGTTTCAAATCGCTACAAACAATTTTTTTCGAAAAATCAGTTATTTCAGTCTTCTTATAGATTTTTATTTGTATAAACTATTTCATAAGCTGTAAGAACATGATCTGATTGATCTTTTATAATTTATTTGTATATATTTGAGCTTATCATTTTGAATCTAATACCCAGTATTCGTGTAATGGCTTAATTATGATATGAGAGTTACTACAATTAAAATCTGAAGAAACAATTAACACTATCGACATATAATTCTCCTTTTTCATTAGATTGCTTTATTAAATTATTTTTAAAGATAAACCACCTCATCCTTTAATGATGCATCACATTATTTGAATATTCATAGTTAAATTAAAACACATTTTTTTAAAATTTTTGAATACGACGTTATTATATAAAATTATTGTATTTTTTTATATAATGATGATACTATATATAATAACGATAACCATTTTTTTCTATAAATGAAAAAAACTCTAAATCTATTGGTTTATTTATAATTGATATCTAAATCAAATATCAAACTTTAAAAGTAAATTATTTTAAAACTTATATATTATTTTTCAATAATTTTTTTATAATTTTTATACAAGAGGTACTTATGAAACACAAAAATGGAATATTTAAAAACTCTGCAGAATTTCTTCATGAATCAATTTCTTTTTAACTTAAGTGAATTCTTGAAAAGAAAACAAACAACCACAATATAATTTATTAATTGATAATTCTGTTCCAGAAAGAATTCTGAACGGTGAAATTAAAAAAATATTGATGCCGAGAATTACTACTCTCATTCTAAAGAAGGTGCATCTTCCAAAATAAGTAACTTACTACAATGTAAAGAGAAATATTCAGATGGTATCATAGATCTCATTTGTAAGAATATAGATAAAAGTGTTGATGAAATAGTTTGGCTTAAACTTCCAACTAAAGATAATAACTACAATTCATTTGTATTTTATTTAAATATTATTATCCCTATGCTATATGATACATTTTGTTCAAATGATTATCATGATTACATGAAAAATTATATTTTAGAATACTATGATTTTTTTCTGATGTTACTATTAAAAACATACAAGGAGCTTACACTAATATAGAAGAGTATTATGATAGTATGAAAAGAATTTTTTTATATATCTTTCAAAAATAAACTTGCTATTAAATTTGATGCAATTGCTCGTGATAAAGGTTTTATAAATTTTTCATGAATACTTCCTTGATTTTTTCATAATAAAAAGAACCCATTAAGAAATTTAGAAAAGTATTATTATGAGTTTTTTTATTTTTAATGAAGAAAGAATTTTTTTAGATTACACAGGTCCCAACCCAGAGGGAAGTGACACTTTTGCTAAGTATTATCTCAACTTAATGATCCACAGGTATTCTTTAAAAAAATTAAAAAAATCCAGAAATTCAATTAAAATTTGACTACCTTACATCTGAATTAGTTGATTTACTTGAGGAGATTGATTATTCAAAATAGAAAAAAAGGTGACAATTTTTTTGTAACCTTTTTATACTTCTCTATGCTTGTATCATATATAACTCTTTACTACTATTGATTTTTTTCTGATGACTCGCTACTTAGGAAGTTATCTTAAGTATTCCAGTTGATACTGTTTTTGAGTAATTATTATCACAATCCGTCAGTACAAATGGAGACATAAGTAATGTTGCTATAGCTTTAGCAGTTTGTGTGTTAGGATTTCCGAGCTATACTGGATTCACAAAAAAATAGATACCTACACTATTTAGAACTTCATATACACCAATATTCAATATTAAAACCTTTTTTTAATAGCTAAAAAAAGACAAAGATCTAATTTTTTTCTTTTAGAAAACTAAAAAAAGAATGTTGATTTATCAGCATTCTTTTTAGTTATAGCAATAATACCCCTATATAATTACATAACAATAATACCATCTCTTCCTAGAGATATAGATGAATCTTTATGTAAATAATTTTTCATAAGAGTAATATACCTCATACGAAAAAGTTAAAAATAGATTTGAATAAATTAGTTTCATTCCTATATTTCAAATCCATAAAATTAATAAAAAAAGTTTTTTTCAGACTCATCTATTCTAAAGTATTCCTTCAAAGTTCCAAAAAAATAAAGCTATTCAATCCCAATTTATAACCTTCAAATTCAACAAAAATATAATTATTATTATTCATTGTTATAGTTTTTTTGAGTCTTTATAGTTGAATAATATAAGAAACATAATATTTTTTTATAATACATTAAAAATTTCAAAATCATTATCAAATTTATAAGTTATTGTACCAGTATCTTCCGGATCGATATCACAGATATTTAATTCTCTATTTTTCAAAAATAAGCTCCAACTACATGTCTATCAAACTTTTGTGATTTTTTTCTTAAAGAATTTCTGAAATCGATAGACTTGATAGCATTTACTTGAGCTTTTGCCTTAAAAACGGTTGAGGTTGCTAAATTTGATCCATAAGTGCCTTTAGCTTCTATTAAGATTGGAGTATGAAAATCAAAAATTTTTTTAAAACCAAAAAAATCAGGACTTTTATTATTATAACCTTTATATCGAGTTATATTTTTTTAATAACTGGATCTTTTAAATGAAATAAAAATGGAACGTTATATTCTTTCTCTGCTATTGCATATGCTGCCATGCTACCAATGAAATAAGAAATAGCCGTTTTTTTATTGTTGCTTCTGCGTTAAAAATAGTCATCTGAAATTTCAAAGATTCCATTTTTCTTCAATGGCCATTTTAACTAAGCTAAAATAGAATTTCATTCCATTAAAAACTAAGCTTTGTATTGCTAAAAGCTCCTAAATTTATAAGATATCTTATAAAATCTTTATCAGTACAACTTATAGATGAGTTGTTAAAGGGGTTCTTATTTTTTTAAAATCTATATCACTATTATAAAAAGATACATTGACCATACTTCTATACCCTCAATCAAATCCACAAACACCCCCACAAAGTTATGTGGGGGTGTTTGTGGGGAAGTTTCAAAGGAAACATCTCCTATTATAACGCCTTTACAAATAACTAAAGGCTTTTAAACTCGGCTTTCGCCCTTAAACAATCAACAATTGATTATTTAAGAGTAACTGAAGCTCCAGCTTCTTCCAATTTAGCTTTGATTTCTTCAGCTTCTGCTGTTGCAACGCCTTCTTTAACAAGAGCTGGTGCACCATCAACAAGTTCTTTAGCTTCTTTAAGTCCAAGACCAGTGATTTCACGTACAACTTTGATAACGCCAACTTTTTTGTCACCAGCAGCTGTCAATTCAACGTCAAATGAATCTTTAGCAGCACCAGCGTCAGCAGCACCAGCTGCAGCAACAGCTACAGGAGCAGCTGCAGTTACACCAAATTCTTCTTCGATAGCTTTTACAAGGTCGTTCAATTCAAGGATTGAAGCTTCTTTAATTTCAGCAATAATGTTTTCAATGTTCAATGCCATTGTTATTTCCTCCAAATAAGTTTTAAATTTTATAATAGTTTTTTTGTAGCTAGGCTACGCTGCGTAGCTTAAGATTAAGCTGCGTCTTCTTTGTTGTCTGCAACCGCTTTGACTGCAAGAGCAACGTTGCGCACTGGCGCTTGAAGTACAGAAAGGAGCATAGAAAGAAGTCCTTCGCGGTTTGGAAGAGTTGCAAGAGCAACGATTTCTTCTTTAGATGCGACAGCGCCTTCGATTGCACCACCTTTGATTTCAAGTGCTTCAGCGTTTTTAGCAAAATCGTTCAAGATTTTCGCTGGTGCGATAACATCTTCGTTAGAAAATGCTACTGCAGATGGTCCAACAAATACTGATGCAAGATCTTCAAGACCAGCTTTTTCAGCTGCACGACGCAAGATTGAGTTTTTAATGACTTTATACTCAACTTCGCTTCCACGAAGCTCACGACGAAGAACTGTATCTTGCTCAACTGTCAAACCACGAGCGTCTACAACGACGATAGATGCAGCAGCTTTCATTTTTTCAGCTACTACGTCAACTAGTTCCGCTTTTTTAGCAATAATTGCTTCACTCATTAGTGTGTTCACCTCCGTAATTATTTTGCTTGGGGAATTTTTCCAAAAGAAAAACGCGCCCAAACCTAGACACGAAAGTACAATACGCTTCTTTTTACATGATACGTTTTGTCCTCGGTAGGATACTTATGAGTCGAGCTCCCCTACTGTCTTAGGCAGTTTTTTCAAACCGTATATAAGTATAGCATAGACAAAAAGAGAATGCAAGATTTTTGCAAACTTTTTTGAAATTTTTTTAAATCTCTACTGTTAAAACTTGCCCTTGCTTGACAACCTGCTCTCCTGCAATGTAGACATCGTCAACATCACTGGATTTGACTGCATAGACTAGATGCGAGAGCATATTTTCCTGAGGTTGGAGATGGATTTTCCCTTGTGGTTGGATGACCAGAAAATCTGCTTGCTTGCCAACTTCCAGACTTCCTATCTGTTCTTCCATTCCAAGAACCTTGGCGCCTTCTATCGTCAGAGCTTTGAGGGCTGTTTCGATTGGAAACTGACTGGCATCTCCACTCTTCATTTTTTGTAGAAGAGCGGCGGTCCGCCCTTCCTCAAACATATCTAGATTGTTATTGGAAGCGACCGAGTCCGTCGCAATTCCCACTGCTACTCCTGCTTTTTGGAGTTGGATGATTGGAGCAATCCCTGAAGCTAGTTTGAGATTACTGATAGGATTGTGGGCGATAGCCACTTGAGAGGTTGATAAACGTTCAATTTCTCGCTCGTTTAATTCGACCCCGTGAGCAAAGACAGACGGATGCTCTAAGTAACCCAGTTCTTCTAGAAAGGCGAGAGGGCGTTTGCCGTATCGTTTCAGGATAATGCCTGACTCCTCCTTGGTCTCCGCCACATGGATATGGAGAGGAATATTTAGCTCTTTTGCCATTTCTAAGCTCGCTTCCAGCAAGTCTTGATTACAACTGTATGGAGAGTGAGGAGCTACCATAACCTTGAAATTTGGATTTTCATATTCTAAGATTTCCTCGATAATGGCACGTGTTTTACTTATAGTCTCAGAAGTCGTTTCTGCCTCTGAGGAAAAGAGGGTCGGTGAGAAATAACAACGCATCTTGGAAGCTTTCACTGCCTGATAAATTCGCTCCATATCCACACCATTGGGATTATACATATCGTTAAAGGTTGTTGTTCCTGACTGGAGCATCTCTGTCAGAGCCTGCTTGACCGCTTTTGTAGTCATGTCCGGCATAAAACCTGCTTCTGCTGGCCAGATATAGTCATTAAGCCATTCATGGAGATTGCTATCATCTTGGATCCCTCTCAATCCTGTCATAGCAGAATGGGTATGGCAATTGACCAAACCAGGCATGATCCAAGCTCCTTGATAGTCTATAATCTGCTCAGCTTGATCTAAAATCTCTGGCTTCTCTTGACCGACATAGACGATTTGAGAATCCTTAACAGCCAAAAGGCCATCCAAATAAACATGGAAATCTTGGTCACAGGTCACGATATTTACATGCTGATAGACTTTCATACTAGGCTCCTTTTCTAAAAGACAATTTATACTAAATTCAAACCACGTCAGCTTCTCCTTGCCGTACTCAAGTACAGCCTGTAGTTAGCTTCCTAGTTTGCTCTTTGATTTTCATTGAGTATTACAGTGAATAATTTTTCTAGCTATTGTAACAAAAAAGTCACCCGAAGGCAACTTTTAGTGTCATTAAGACTTTAAGATGGATAGGAATGGCTTATTCAGAGCTAAAAGCCGCAGCTTTTTGCATTTGGTAATACTTGCCCTTTCTGGCCATGAGATCCTGATGATTGCCATACTCCACGATGTCACCATCCACCAAGACTAGAATCAGATCCGCATCCTGAATGGTAGACAAGCGGTGGGCAATGATAAAGCTTGTTCGCCCCTTCATGAGTTTGGCAAAGGCATCCTGTACCAGCACTTCTGTCCGCGTATCGATGGAAGAAGTCGCCTCGTCTAGGATGAGAATCTTGGGAATAGACAGAAAGACTCGGGCAATGGTTAAGAGCTGAGCCTGACCGACAGAGAGAGATTCACCTGCATTTTCCAGTTTGGTATCATAGCCTTGGGGTAACTGTTGGATGAAAAAGTCTGCATTGGCTGCTTTTGCAGCAGCAATCACCTGCTCTCGACTGGCTTCAGGATTGCCAAAGGCAATATTGTCATGAATGGTCCCTTGTTTGAGCCAGGTTTCCTGTAGCACCATGCCAAACTGCTGTCGCAGAGACGCACGAGTATAATCATAAATGGATCTTCCATCTAGCAAGATATCTCCCGAGTTAATGGGATAAAAACGCATGAGGAGATTGATGAGGGTTGATTTTCCAGCACCTGTCGGACCAACAATAGCCACCTTGCTACCAGCTGGAATTTCAATAGACAAGTCCTTAATCAAGATCCTTTCAGGATTGTATCCAAAAGAAACATGCTTAAAGGAAATGGCTCCCTTAACTTGGTCACTGGTCAAGACTTCCTTACCTGTTTCAACCACCTCAGGACTCTCTAAGACAGCATAGACACGCTCTGCGCAAGCAAGAGCACTTTGCAATTCGGCTAGAACTGAAGAAATATCGTTAAAGGGCTTGGTGTACTGCTGGACATAGTTCAAAAAGGTCACTAAACGCCCGATGGTCAAGGTGGAACCCATCATGATACGATAAGCTCCTACCCCAGCTAAAAGCGCGTAAATGAGTGCATTTACAAAGCGAGTCGAAGGATTGACCGTTGATGAATAAAAGATGGCTGACTGAGAATAGCCTGAATAATTGTCATTAGCCTTACGCAGCCTTTGGATAAACTCTCCTTGAACATTGAAGGACTGGATAATAGTCTGCTGGCTAAGCGATTCTTCAATCAACTGAGTCTGAATCCCCCTTGTCTCTGTTTGCTTTTGGAAGAGATGATAGGATCTCTTGGCAATAAAGCGTGAAATCACCATGGATAGTGGTGTCAACAGCAAGACCAATAGGGTCATGAGGAGATGGATTTGGAGCATGGCTAGAATACTAACCAAATCATCAAGACGCCAATGAAAAATTGGTTAAAAATCATGGTCAAGCCAGCTGCCAACTGTTCTATGTCCGTGGTTACACGACTGACCATCTCTCCACTGCCTTGCCGATCCACAAAAGCAATCGGTAAATGATGGAGCTTATGGATGATTCGCTCTCGCAAGTCTTTGGTATAAGAGAAGATTAGACGATTATAGAGGAGAGGATTGGCCCATTGAACTAGGGTATTTCCTATGACCACCAATACCATCTGAATAAAGATCTGCCAAAAAACTAGCGAAGAACCAGTCACTAGGACCTGATCAATGACCTGCCCAATCAGAATAGGTAGGTAGATTGATAAGCCAACTTGAGCAATAGTTCCTAGAAAGGCTAGGAAAAGGAGGAAGGGATGACTTGCAAGGTCTTTAGCCAAACGTTTGAGCGTCTGGTTTGCGGTTTGTCGTCTCATGCTAGTCCTCCTTTCCATGTTGGGATGCATTGATTTCCCGATAGACTTGGCTAGTCTTCATCAAGTCCTCATGCTTGCCGACAGCTAGAAGCTCTCCTTTTTCCAAAAGGAGAATCTGGTCAGCCATCTGTAAAGTCGAGGTTCGTTGAGAAATCAAGATCAAGCTCGTGTTTGGTAAGTTTTCTCGAATGGCTTTCAAGAGTTTGGACTCAGTGATGGTGTCGAGGGCCGAGGTCGCATCATCTAGGATGAGAAATGGAGCTTGGCGCAAGACTGCTCGAGCGATCGACAGCCGTTGTTTTTGTCCACCTGAGAAATTTCGCCCTCCTGCCTCAACTAGGGCATCCAAAAGTCCTTCCTTTTCACTGACAAAATCCTTAGCTTGCGCAATCTCCAAGGCCTGCCAGAGTTCCTGATCAGTTACTTCTTGATCTAAACCTAGAGTCAAGTTGGAACGAATAGTTCCCTTAAAGAGTTCTACTTTTTGAGGCACATAGGCAATCCAAGACCGCCACTCCTCCAAATTAAGAGGACTACGTCCATCTCGATAAAGGTCAATGCTTCCCTTATCTAGTTGATAAAGACCAAGTAAGACTTGCACTAAGCTTGATTTACCAGAACCTGTTCCCCCAATGATACCAAGGATTTGCCCTTGAATCATATCAAAGGAAATGTCTCTCAGAGAAGGCTGGGCCGCATCAGGATAGGTAAAGGTTAATTCTTGGACTTGTAAAACCTGATTACTGGCAACTTGCTTTTGTTCCAACTCTGAATGGATATCTTCTGGATTTTCGGCAAAGACTTCCTCGATTCGTTTGGCTGAGATGTAGGACTGGTTGAGAGAATTAATCAGCATGGCTAGCTTGACCAATTCCACCAAGATCTGCAAGAGGTAGTTGATAAGGGCAATGAGGGCACCTTGACTGAGTAAACCTCCTTGTATAGAAATATAACCCTGCCAGATGATGGCGAGGAGAGTTCCATTAACAATTAGATAGGTCAGAGGTGTTAGTAAACTAGACCAGAAGCCCGTCTTTTCTTGCAAACTGGCATAGACCTGGTTAAGGGTTTGAAAAATCTGTAATTCTCGTTTTTCTTGCCCGAATGCACGAATGACCCGCATTCCTTGTAATTGCTGGCGCGTTTCTTGAACTAGTTGATCCGTTTTCTTTCTGAGACTGCTGTAGAGAGGATTGACCAGTCGAGAGAGCCCCATAATAACGATTGTTAAAATGACAACCATGACCAAAAACGAGAAAGTCAGCTCAGCTGAGATGCGATAGGCCATAAAAATGGCACCAAAAACGATAATAGGCGCTCGCAAAAAGAGACGCAGGAATTGATTGATACCAGTCTGAATCTGGTAGGTGTCCGAGGTCAAGCGGGTCACCAAGCTAGAAGTTGTCAAACGGTCTATGCTGTCCTTTGGTAAAGAAAGAATATGACGATAGAGGTCATCTGTCAATTCTTTGGCAAATCCAACCGCAGCCTTAGCTGAGTAAAACTGGGCCATCAAGGCCACTACAACGCCAATCACTGCAAAGATAAGGAGCAGGCCAATCTGCATCCAGAGGTGCCCTTGATCTCTCTGAGGCAAGGAGTGGTCAACAATTCCAGCAATCACCATGGGAACCAAAAGCTCAAAAACAGCTTCGAGTAACTTGAACAAGGGGGCTAAAATGGATTCTTTGATATAGGGTTTGAAGTAAGATAGTAAGTGTTTCATAAATCCCTTCTATTCTTATTCTTGAAATGAAGAAAGTGGAAATGCCCACCCTCTCTGTTTTATTTGTTTAAGTAAGGCAATAAATAGCCATATCCTGCTTCTTCTATATCATCCTTGGCTACAAAACGCAAGGATGCAGAATTGATACAGTAACGGAGGCCTCCTAACTCCTGCGGTCCATCTGTAAAAACATGACCCAGGTGGGCATTGCCTGACCGAGAACGAACCTCGATTCGCTCCATTCCATGGCTCATGTCCTTGTAATAATGAATCAATTCCTTGGAAATTGGACGACTAAAACTCGGCCAACCACAACCTGAAGCGAACTTATCCTTGGCGAAAAAGAGTGGCTCACCAGTAGTGATATCTACATAAATCCCTTCTTCAAATGTTTGGTCATAAGCATTGGTAAATGGCGCCTCTGTAGCAGCTTCTTGGGTAACACGATAGGACTCTTCTGACAAACTTTGCCTTAATACTTCTTGACTAGGTTTTTCATAGTTAGAGGCATCAATCAATGGCTTCTCAGCATCAGTCACATCGATATGACAGTAACCAGAAGGATTCTTCTTAAGATAGTCTTGGTGGTAATCTTCAGCTAAAATGTAATGATGAAGTTTCTCCACTTCTACTGCAATCTTTCGACCCAGCATGCGCTCCTGCTCCTGCACCACTGTGTAAATAGCTGGCAAGTCTGTTTCATCTTGGTAATAGATCCCAGTTCGATATTGGCGACCACGGTCATTCCCTTGCTGGTTGATAGACAAAGGATCGATGACTCGGAAATAATAGAGTAAAATCTCACGTAAGCTTACGATGTCCTCATCGTAAATCACTTGAACCGTTTCTGCATGGTCTGTTTCCTTAAGTAGCTGATAATTGGTTGTTTCGACTTGCCCATTAGCGTAGCCAACACTGGTTGCCTGCACTCCAGAAATTCGGGAAAAATACTCCTCTAAACCCCAAAAACAACCACCTGCTAGATAAATTTCTGCCATCTTCTTTCTCCTTTATCAAGTTCTTTGACTAGACTTCTTTTCAAAAAAAGGATAGGAAGCCCTCTGGTCAAGTGGTTTCCCCATCCTATCATCTATTTTTTATTTTGCTTCGACACGGACACCTTGGGTATCAACTTTCAAGTCATGAAGTTTTCCTTTGAAGGGTTGCTTTTCCAATTCAGCTTTAATCGTGGGCATCTTGTCATGAGAAGCCAAGACCATAACTGTCGGTCCAGCTCCAGAGAGATAAGTTGCATAGGCACCATTTTCTTTGGCTACTTGCTTAATCGTCGCAAATTCTCTCACCAAATCCTGACGATAGCGTTCGTGGAAGAGGTCTCCCTCAATCGCTTGGCCAGCAGTCACCATGTCTCCTGCCAACAAGGCTGCAACAGCAACATTAGCAATCGAACTTGCCGCAACAGCTTCCTTGTAGGACAACTTTTTAGGCAAGACACCGCGGCTATCTCGGGTACGCAGTTCATAGTTTGGAATGTAGGCTAGGAAATCACACTCTGGAAAGTCTGCCACAATCGCTGAAACTTGCCCTTCAACAGAACTCGCAACAACGAGATTTCCATAGATAGCTGGTGCCACATTGTCAGGATGCCCTTCAATCTTGGTGGCCAGCTGCAATTTGTCATGGTCAGATAAGTTGAGCTTGCCCAGTTGATTAGCTAGTTCAATCCCAGCAACAATAACCGAGCTGGAAGAACCCAAGCCACGCGCCAAGGGAACATCACTGATCATTTTCAAACGTCTTGGTTGTAGGTCTGGCGCAATTTGTAAAGCAATCTTGAGCAAGAGATTGCGCTCATCATGGGGAATCCATTTGCCAATCTGGTGTTCAATCAACCACTCATCTCGTTCTTCACAGACCTCAATTTGAAGATACTTGGTAACAGCTACACCAACCGAGTCAAAACCTGGCCCGATATTGGCACTGGTTGCAGGTACAATAATCTTCATCTTATTCTCCTAGCACCTTGAAGCTATTCAAGAGGTCAAATTCTGATACCTTGGTCAACTCAGCTGAAACCTTCTCAAGTTGCGCTTTATTGATCTTATGTGTAATGATGACCACACGCGCCTTGTCCCCCTCTTTTCCGTCTTGAAGGATTTGCTTGAAGGAAATATCTTGAGCATTGAAGATTTCAGCAAGTTTCAAGACCTGACCTTTTGAGTCAGGAGCCAGGATTGAGAAGTAGTAATTTGCTTTGACATCCTCAGGCTTGGCCAAGACCAAGTCACGGCTATATTCGTTGAAGTCTTTACCGATGGTACCATCATTCAAGCGACGAACGATACGGACAATATCCGCTACAACACTTGTTGCAGTTGGTTTTTGACCAGCACCTGGTCCGTAATACATAGACTCACCGATACCGATAGACTCTACAAAGACGGCGTTCATCACGCCATTCACGCTGGCAAGTGGGTGTGCTTTAGGCAGGAAGGTTGGAGTCACTTCTGCGGCAATACCTGAAGGTGTTTCTTCGATAGAACCAACCAATTTCACAACATAACCAAGGTCTTGGGCTACAGCCACATCTTCTGGTGTGATATTGCGAATCCCCTTGTGGGCTACATCGTCAAATGCAACTTTCATCCCAAAGGCAAATTGACTTAAAATGACCATCTTGTAGGCTGCATCAATCCCATCTACGTCATTTGTCGGGTCACTTTCTGCAAATCCTAGTCTTTGAGCTTCAGCCAAAGCGTCATCATAAGACCAGCCTTCTTCGACCATTTTAGTCATCATGAAGTTAGAAGTTCCGTTAACCACGCCAAGGACACGAGTGATTTTGTCAGAAGCCAGCGAATTTGCCAACGTACGAAGAATTGGAATCCCACCAGCTACTGCTGCTTCGTAGTAGAGTGCTACCTTGTTAGCTTTAGCGATTTCTAACAATTCTGCACCATGGACAGCCAAAAGGTCCTTGTTAGCAGTAACAACGTGTTTTCCAGCTTTCAGGGCACGAGTGATAAAGGTCTTAGCAGGTTCGATACGCCCCATCAATTCCACTACAATCGTAATGTCCTGATCTGATAAAATATCATCTACATTGGTTACAAAGTTAAAGTCGTTCCCTGCTGCAAGCAAGCGATTCTTTTCATCTTCATCCTTGACCAATACCTTGGCTACTTCAATCTCAGAATGAGCTGACTGAACGATTTTTTCCCCATTTTCCTTTAGGAGGAATGGCACACCACTTGCAACGGTACCAAATCCAAGTGAAGCAATTTTAACTGTCATGTTTGTCTCCTCGAAATTTTCTGATATAGCCATTATAACAGAATTTTGTGAAAATTCCTATTATAGTAAATCACTATTTCAGTCTAGAAAAGAAAAAACGAATCTGACGATTCGCTCTTCTTAAAATCTAGAAATAGCTTCCCAGAAAGGATTATCCAATCTTTTGCAGACCGATAACTGCATCGTGGTTGATCAAGATTTGCCCATACTCTTGCAAGACTGAGCGACTGATGTCACTATCATCTGCAAATTCACGCATACGAGCCAAGAGCCAGGCTGGGTATGGACTAGGATGATTTTCAATATCGACTAAAATTGTCAAATAATAGTGTCCGTTCATCTTGTAGAGTTCAGATGTTTCCATCTGGTAGTTAACCGTCTTTGCAAAAGCAACTAGGTCAGAAAGGCTTGCAAAACGCAAGATATAGTAGATATAAGGTTCCTTCTTGCTCTCAGTCTCCTTGTTCGCTTGCTCCAGTTCCTCTTCCTTAGCCTCGACTTGCTCTAGGGATTGAATAGCCTCAATATCATCCTTGGTCTTTTCTGCGATACTCTTTTCCAAGGTTTTGAGAAATTCATCTGGTGACATTTGGGCCAATTCTTCCATGTCAGGTAGGTCCGCCAAATCTTCAAAATCTAGGTTTTGGTCAATCTTGGACTTGGTTACAAAGACGTCCACCTTATCTGGTTTTGGCGTCACACGGAAACTCAGCATGCCACTATCCAAGAAATTGTCTGGCATCTCTAATTCATCTAAAATAGCATAGAAAAATTCTTCGGTTTTTTCCTGAGGAACGAGAAAATCTGCAATCTCCATTCCCCGATCCATCAAATCATCTAAAGTCATCGTGATTTTCAGTGTCGTATCACTAATTTGTTTCATCTTCATATCTAGTAACCTCATACTTTCAGTCTATCTATTATACTAGATTTTTACGATTTTATCAAAAGAATAAAGCTGGAATGTGATATAATACTAGAGATGATTTTAGATTTAAGAAAGAAAGTTCAATGAAAAATATAAAAGTTAATGCATTGGCCAGCTTGCTGGTCAATATTCTCAATATCGTTTTTCCTCTGATAACCAACCCTTATCTGACTCGGATTCTCAGCAAATCCAACTACGGTTATTTCAATACTGCCAATACCTGGGCTAGCTTTGTCGTTCCACTAGCAGCCTTTGGAATATACAACTACGGGATTCGTGCTATCAGTAAGGTTAAGGACGACAAGAATAAAATCAACTACGTCTTTTCTAAGTTGTTTTATATCTCGGTTTTCACCTCTCTCCTGACGACTGGTATCTACTTCCTCTTTATCTTCTTTGACACCAGCATTGAGAACCTGAAAGTCCTTTATTACATCCTGGGAGCTCAGGCACTCTTCCAATTCCTCAATATCGAATGGATGAATGAGGCTTATGAAAACTATGCCTTCATCCTTTACAAGACATTGATTATTCGGATTACCATGCTGGTCGCCATCTTTGCCTTTGTCAAAACTGCAGATGATATCGTTCCTTATGCCATCGTCATGAGTGCAACCACTATCCTCAACTATCTCCTTAGTTTTCTTTGGATCAAGAGAGAAGTTTCCTTTGTCAAAATTGGTTTCATCGAGTTAGCTAAGGCTTCTAAACCACTCTTTACTATGCTTCTCTTGGCAAATGCCAATATGCTCTATACCTTGCTTGATAGAATGTTTATCACCAAGGGACCTGATGAAAACTATATTTCTTATTATACAATTGCCTATAGCATCGTCATGCTAATTGCTGGTGTCTTAAGTGGAGCTATCAGTGTCAGCATTCCACGTCTAGGCTACTACCTCGGGAAAAAGGATTACAATTCTTATAATTATCTTGTAAATCAAGCGGCATCATTATTCTATTTTCTCATGATTCCAACTAGTTTTGGGATTATGATTTTGGGAAAGTACGCAACGGTTATCTACTCTTCTGAAAAGTATCTTGAGGCAGGTATCGTGACCAGTGTCTTCGCCTTTCGAACCATTATCTGGGCTATTGAATTGATTCTTGGTAAGCAAATTATCTTTATCAATGACCACGAGAACCGCTTGACCGCTTTCTACTTTGCTGGTGGTGGAGCAAATCTCCTATTAAATAGCATCTTGTATTTCAATAATATTTTTGCCCCTGAGTATTATATTGCTACTACCATTATTGCAGAAGCCATCGTTGTTCTCTTAGAAATTCATTTTATTAGGAAACACCAACTAATTAGTTTAAAAGAAATCTTTGTGACCTTAACACGTTATGGTCTCATATCCCTCGGATTTATCCCGATCTTCTATATTTTCAAGATGATTTTCCAAATCAGTTCCTATACAGTGAACCTCAATATGATTCTCATGGTTCTCTCTACCGTAGCTACTTGTGGAATCTACTATCTCTTAACACTCTTTCTCACTAAGGATAAAACACTTCACTATGCACTGAACCTAGTATTATCTAAAATCAAAAGAAACTAAAAGAACACCCTACTGATAAACGAGCGTTTACTAGTAGGGTGTTTCTTATTTATTCTTTTTCTTTCTTGTCAGAAGCATTCGCTTCTAGATTTGAATCTTGTTTAGGTTGTTCAACAATAGAGGAATTAGCTTCTTGCTTCTTTTCTGACTGATCTGCTTCACCATTGACAGCAGCAACAGTCTGTTTCCAGATACCTTCTTCGTTTACCTTGTAACCATCAGGCGTAGTAGCATTTTTCAACAGGGAACCGTCTGTTTGGAAATAGTACCAATTACCGTCAATCCGTTTCCAACCAGTCTGCATAGCTCCAGTTGAATCAAGATAATAATGGTCGCCATTGATTTTGTGGAGACCAACTAGCATGATGCCATCTTCAGGATTGAGATAATACCAGACTCCTTTATCCTTTATCCAACCTGTCTTCATAGCTCCACTTGCTTCAAAGTAACGATAATAATTATCAAACCATTTCCAGCCTGTTTGCATAGCTCCTGATGCACTAAAGTAATACTGCTTACCTTCTACTTGTTGGAAACCTACAAGCATGATACCTCCCTGAGCTTCAAGGTAATACCATGTTCCTTGATCCTTCAACCAACCGGTCTTCATAGCCCCTGAGTCAGCGTAGTAATGCCAGTGTTTATCAAGCCACTGCCAGCCTGTTTGCATGGCACCGCTGGTATTCAAATAGTAACGAGAACCATTGATTTCTTGTTTTCCGGTTTGCATAATACCATCTTGACTTAGGTAATACCATTTCTCATTATCCTTAATCCAGCCTGTTTTCATAGCGCCTGAGTTCGCATAGTAATACCAATTATTCTCTAGCCATTTCCAGCCTGTTTGCATAGCACCACTAGCATTCAAATAGTAACGAACACCATTGATTTCTTGTTTTCCAGTGAGCATGATACCATCTTTATCCAGATAATACCAAGTATCTTGATCCTTGATCCAGCCTGTTTGCATGGCGCCTGAGTTCGCAAAATAGTTCCAGTGACCATCAATAAAGGCCCAACCGGTTTGCATCACACCTTCTTGATTAAAGTAGTATGTGCTTCCATTGATATTCTTTTTACCAATGGTCTTTAACCCATCCTCATCATAGAAATACCAATCTGAATCAATCTTTTGCCAAGTTGAAGGCTTACCTTCTGTTTGTAGTGCACCACTGTCTGCAAAGAACATCTTCTTGCCATTAAAGAATTGATTTCCTGTTAGCATCTTACCATCTTCTGCAAAGAGATACTTTTTCCCTCCAATTTCAGAGAGTTCACTAAATCGTCTAGCGCCATTTGATTGGATATAATACCAAGATCCCTCCAGCTTGAACCAACCACCTGTTTGCATTTTACCATTTGAGTTGAGATAGTAATCATTACCCTTAGCATTCTCTCCCCAATCATCATTAAGGTGAAGCCAGCGGCCTGCCTGCATTTGCCCTTTTCCATTAAAGAAGTAAGTGGCTCCGTCAATCTCTCTCCAACCGATAGCCATTTCCTCATCACGTAAACGATATTTCCAGTAACCACCTTCTTGATACCATTTTTCGTCAACTACGGGGATGTCTGGGAAGAGATTAGAAACATTAGCAAATCCTTTATCGCTAATATCAAAAACAGTTGCATCCTGAGTTTGACTAGAAGCTCTGAGAACTTGAATATTTTTCTTTTGGAGATATTCTCTGGTTGAAGCGACATTAATATCACCACCAGTTGTTTGAATGATCATCTTTGGCGATAGGTTTTCAAGAAAATTAATCGTATTTGAAATTGTTGCATCATAATGATGGTTCCATTTCATCATATCAACCTTGCCGATAACTGGACCTAACTTATCTTCTGCCCCTTCGGCATTATCCAAATCTCCACCAAGATAGATTCTCTTTCCTGCCACAGTCACCACTGAAACGATTGAGTTTGAGTTATCATCTCGAACTTTTTTCAGGTTACCGTCAGCATCATATTCATTTTTATAATTATAGAGTTGGATATCCATATCACCTAATTTAAAGTGACTATCCTCATCTGTAATATTCTGAATCAGAGTAACTCCTCGTTTTTGTGCGGCTCTCAAAGCATTATCGTAATTAAAAAGATTATCCCAGAGTCCCCAGTGTGAGGTAATCCGTTCATCTGAATATTTTTTCAAATAAAACTTATCAACCTGGTAACGATTAAGTATTTCGTCCGCTCCACCAATATGGTCACTATGTACATGGGTTCCCAAAATAAAATCTAATTTTTTAACACCAATCTGATCAAGATGGCGAATCAAACGGTCTTCCAAGACTTGATAATTTCTCATGGAAATTCCCCAGCGGCTTGGATAGCGTGGGTCACTCCCATCAGGAAAGTCATAATCTTCCCCCATATCAATCAAGGCATAATGACCATTGCTTTCCAGAAGGATAGCATCACTCCCGGATTTTGCTTTAGTATTTATGAAATGGATACGATTACCTGAACCAGCAGTAATGGTGTCTGCATCAACTTGTTGCGATAAACCAATCAACACAAAAAGGAAAGCAAATAAACTATAACTGACTGATTTAACTAATCTTTTATTCTTCATCTTGAACACTCCTTTCTCGATGAAAACAATCTCTTACTAATCAATCCAATAATTCTTATCAGTTCCTGGAACCTGTTGTTCAACAGGTGGTGGGGTCATATAATCTGCTCCAAATTCATAGACAAGAATTTCATGGTATTTTCTTGGAGCCTTCACTACGATGTTTTCGTATGGCATATCAATCAGATCATAGAGCCATTCTTTTTTGATTCCCTCTGGAAAGCTTGGATCAAATATCGTACAGGTAAGATCTGTAGCTTGATTTACACTATATCTCAAAGCAAGGTTCTCTAATTTTTGATTCCAAGTTTGTGGAGAGCTTAGACGAAAAATAGCTGACCCAATATAACGAGGCAGATTTTTAAGTCCACCATTCTCAGACTTGATCCCTTTAAAATTCAAAGAAGAAAGGCGGACAAAGTGTTTATAGAGCTTCATTTTCTTACAATCACTTTCCTCCGTCACGACACCATCGTATGGAAAAATGTCAACACAAGTTCCCAATACGACTGTCGGATCCAGAAGATTGGCATCTCTACGTGTTCTAATGTCATGGACACGCATATAACTGTACGGATAGCCTTTTGTTTCTCTAAATGAAATCAATTTGTAGTAGGGGTGATTCTCATTTTTTAAAACCTGATAAAGCTTTTCAAATTCATCTCGCGCCAAGGAAATATCCGTATCATCATCCCAAGGGATAAATCCTTTATGGCGAACAGCTCCTAGTAAGGTTCCAAAATCAATAAAATATTTAATCTGATACTTTTCACATAGTTTATGTAGATACTTTAAAATATCCAACTCCACTTGTTTTATTTCTTCAAGACTTAAAACTCTCTCAGACATACGTTTTATTCTCCTAATTTCGACTAATTCTTTAAACGATTTTTAACTGCGATTTGCTTACTTAGAACTTTTAGTGATTTTCCACAGTTTAAAATCATGGTGAGATACTCTTTGTTCAAGAGGGGGCAATTGCATGTAATCTCCATAGTCAGAAGTCAAAATTTCATGGTAATGTTTTGGAATCATAAATTCCTTGCCTTCAAACGTTCCCACAATCACTTGTTCCAACCACTCTCGTTTCCAAACTGGCTTATTCATATCCTTATAAATCAAATAATCAACTTGCTCGTAGTCAACAACTGCTCTAGATTTAGCAAGCTCATCAATTTGCTCAACATACTTATTCGTATTTGTAAAATAGAAAATGACAACAGAAATATAACGAATCAAAGAATTCAGTAGACTTTTTGTATTTGTAATTCCTTTAAAAGTATAACAACTCAATTGACGTTTCTTTATCAGTTTCGTCATCTTATTTTTAAAATCTGCGTCATCTTCGTATCCGTCCACAGGGAAAATGTCTACATAGATTCCCATATTTGAATCGATGCGAACATCTTCTTCTAGCAAGTAGGTATGGTTATCCTGCACTTTCATGAAGGGATAGACGTAGTTGAGATTATTTTTATAAGACATGACTTCATAACGTTCATCAGGATGAGCGATGAGGTAATCTTGTAGCTTCTCATAGTCTTCTCTTAGCATGCAAATATCCATATCATCGTCCCAAGGGATAAAACCTTTATGGCGAACAGCACCAATTAGACTTCCATATGCTAGGAAATACTTGACACCAATTTTCTGACAAACCTCGTGAATGTACTCCATGATTCCAAGTTCCATCTGTTGAATTTCACTGACATCTGTTACTTCTTGGTACCGAACTCCTTCATCCCGTTTGCAGACTACGAGCCCATAGCCAATCGCTAACCAAAAGATGATATTGATAAAGTTGGTAGAGTACATGATCTGACTCTCAAATAATTGACCAAACAAGATACCAAAGAAAAGGATCATAATCAATTTATCAGTATTTTTCTTGGAAATAATCAAATAAGTTAGAAAGCGCTTGATAACATAACCCAATATAAGAAGGAAGGATACTAATCCTAGAACTCCCGAACTAACAAATATGGTCACAAAAATGTTATGGAAGTTCCCACCAATGAGGGAATTTTGAATCTCAAATTTACTGAAATATTCTGTGTAATAATCTGGGACATTCCGCACACCATAACCAAAAATTGGTTTGGCACTTCCCATCTTGATAGCATTTTTCCAGATATAGGTTCTACCACTCGGTGTTGTTTCAATCAGATGGAGTTCACCATTCTTCTTAGTAACAGACGAATCTGTCTCAGCGTAGGATTGTCCTTTATTTAAGTCAAAAACAGTCGCAGTTTCAGATGAGATATAAATTGAAGTAGCATAACTTAATCCAATATTGGTAGCGGTAATCAGCAAACCAGTAACAATAAAAGTAAGGAATCGTTTAACGATACTTCCTCTAGTAACAAAGAAACTATAAAGTCCAATCATGAGAAGCAAGGACAATAAGGCTCCTCGACTTTGCATAGTAGCGAAGTAAACTAATTGAATCACATTGTTCAGTTTAAGATATACAGAATATTTACTTCCTTTATGGATCAAATACATAGCCAGAATAATGCTAATGTATGAAAAAATCGCACTAGCATTAGGATTGACAATTCCCCACAGACGTCCATTCATGACACCATAGTAATAAGATTGCTCGCCAATCTTAAATAGGATAAGGACTCTACTTACTAATAAACCAAATGCAAAGATTGCGGAAGAGAAAGAAATAATTTGAACTGTATAGGCAATCCAGTCAAATAATTTTTTAAGTTGCCCTGATTGTAACATGGTAAATAATAAAACATAGGTTACCATGAAGAGGATTTCAATCACATTTCCAATTAAATGTCCGGAACGATTGAAAATAGCAGATAGCAGATGGCTTCCAGCTAAGAGTCCAAATAAGGATAGAAATTTGCGATCTACTGTGATTTCTTTCCACTTAAACAACAGTGTGTAGCAAATATAAAGTACAACAATCGCTGACAATCCCTTATAGATTGGATTTGCTACCTTATAAACTAGTGAACTCATACTTAAAATCGAAATGAAAACAAACAGATATGAAATCCATAATTTTGATTTTTCAAAGTATTCATCCATTTTTGAAAAATTCATTTTCAACTCCTTCTCATAATATTAGTTTCTTAACCCAACAATTTTCTTATACATCCATGGAGAAAATAAAAGTGATAGAACTGCTATCTTGCGAAATGTAGTGAAATAAGCATCCTTCCAAATTTCGTGTCGATGCTGAACAATCCAAGACCTCAACTCAGCTTTCTCCTTTTGATACTGTTCAGATGAAGTAAAGATAATTTTATCGTAAACTGTGATATATGACCAACGTTCTCTATTTTTTAATTCAGGTTTTAAATCAGGAAAGGCTTGTGATACTTTAGCGATTATGTGCTTATAAACTTCTATCGTGTCAAATACATGCTGATTAACAGATGTTGTCGCACTTCCCTCACGATGATCATAATAATAAATTGGTTTGTCAATAAATACGCTACTGCATCTTGTCTTTAGTAGCAATTCAGTTAAGAACAAGGCATCTTCAGCTAGATGATAGCTTGTATTAAATTTTTCATCCACCAGTAGGTCCCTCTTAAACAGTTTTGCGACAGGAAAAAATGACGTTCTAGTGGTCATCAGTAATTCCTTCATGGTTTCTTCTGTTGACCATATTTCTTTTCTTCCAGAATGAGGAGGTAAATCTGTCACAATTCCATTTTTAATATGGTGCAGAGGAGCGATTGTAAACCCTACGAACTCCTCATCATCAACTGCACCAATCAAGATTTCCAGATAGTCTTTCGTAACGAAATCATCGCTATCAATAAAGGTGATCCAAGCACCAGTCGCCAGCTTGATTCCTGTATTTCTCGCATTTGAAACTCCAGCATTTTCAAGATGATAGACCTTAACATTCTCATGCTGAGAGGCTAAATTGTCACAGATAACTCCGCTGGAATCAGTGGAGCCATCATTGATCAGAATTAGTTCAAAATTGGCATAAGTTTGTTGAAGAATCGACTCCACACATCGTTCCAGATAGGCTTCTACATTATAGACTGGAACAATGACGCTAATTTTTTCTTCCATCATGCCCCATATTCTCCCTTGTACTCTGTATAGCTCTTGTCCATGTCTGCTATAATGGCATCATGATGCGGCACTTGCTTGTCTGCTGGTGGTGGCGTCATATAATCCCCAAAAGCAGTGCTGAGATAGGCATCATAGCCGACTGGAATGGGCATCTCAGTATCTTCAAAAGGCAAGAAAACATTATCTTCAAAGGATGTAATTGGGTACTTGTTTCTCATGTAGCCAGGACCTGAGCATAATTCCGTGATCCCATCGCTCTCAGCCAGACCATACTTGGTCATTTCTTTCTCAGCCTTTTTCCAAATGCGGTAACGTAGACCTTTGGGAGTCAAACCGAGTAAGATACGACTTCCCCATTTCATGATTGCACCATGCTTTTCTGGAATAGTTTGTGCGCAAAAGAGTGAATAAATCAAGGCCCAACGAACCTGTTTTTTACGCTCAGCTGGATTTTTAGGATAATAATCTAAAGGTAAAATATCCAAGGCTAAACCGTGTGGCAAATCCAAATCCTGCTGATAAGGCTTGATACAGGTAGTTTCCTTATCTCGAATGGTAATAAAAAGGTTCCGATCGACAAACTCCTTGTTGCTTTTTGAAAGAAAATAACGCTCATCTGCATAACGAGGCCATAATTCTGCCAACTTTTCATAGTCCTTGCGAGGCATGAAAAAATCTAGGTCATCATCCCAAGGAATAAAGCCCTTGTTGCGAAGGGCACCAATGGCTCCTCCACCACAGAGATAGCACAACAAATCATGTTCTTTACAAAATGCGACGAAATATTCAGCCATTTCCAGACTACGAGCCTGAATCGCTTTCAAATCACTCATGTCTCTCCTCTTCTGTCCAATAACGAGTTATATCGTTTTATTATACCATAAAAAAGCCTTAAAAATCCATCAGATACCGTAAAAAATCAAAGCTTCATCTACTCTTTTTGCTAGTGAATAAAGCTTTGATTTTTATTTATATACATCTTATCTCATTCCCATTTGGGCGAGTTTAGTCCGGTATTTGTTTTGGTCGACAAGTAGACCTTGTCCTCCGTAGACATCATAAGCATCTACCCAATCGCCAAGTTCTGGCACTGTCAATCTTTCAATACCATTCTGTGCGCCTTGGATAACTGACAAACCATTGGTCAACAAGAAGCTATACGGTAGATTGGTTGAAGTCATTCCAAAGACCTTTCCAAGCGCCTCTGAACCTGTAAAGAGTTTGGTTGGGTCTTTGATTTGCTCAAGAACAGCTGACATGACCTGCTGCTGACGTTTGGTACGTCCGTAGTCTCCTTCATCATCATCACGGAAGCGAGCATAGTTCAGCAAAGTGGAACCATTCATCTGCTGTTTTCCAACTTTGATGGTTTGGGTTGGGGACTCTGTTTCTGTTGCATGAAGATCATCTCCAACTGTAGCTTCTGTCAGAGGCTGACCATTCAATGTTGAGAATTGAGCATCGATGGTCACCCCATCAGGAAATAGCGTATCAATAGCAGTTGCAAAGGCCTGAAAATCCACTAGAGCATAATACTTAATGTCCAAATCAAAGTTATCTTTTAAAACCTTGCGAACCATTTCTGCTCCTTTTTGTCCTTCCTGCTCCCCAAGTTCATAGGCTACATTGAGTTTGTTATCCCTCTGCTTCTTTCCATTCACAATCTGGCTGTAGCTATCAATATAGACTAGGTTGTCACGCATGAAGCTGACTAGCTTGATCTTCTTATCCGAACCACTAACATTCAACACCATAATCGTGTCTGTGCGAGTTTCTGCACTGTTTTGACCAATACGGCCATCTGTCCCCATGATTAGGATGTTCACCCCGTCTTTAGTATCTTGACCATTAAACACTTCAACCTGAGCTGCCCGTGCATTGGAAGGATTTTTAGTAGAATTTGTGGACTGGAAACCTCGAAGGAACATAATAATCATGCCCGCAGCCACACAGGTTATCAACAGTAAAAGCCAAATTAGAACTCGTTTAAAAAATCTTCTTGGCTTCTTCTTTTTCACTTTTGGAAGAGAGGGAATTTTCTGATGTCTATTCGAGCGACTTTGATTGGAATACTGTGGAATTCCAAGATCCGTCCCTAGATTTTTTTCCCTTTCATTAGAGAGTAATTCACCGTCCATTTTTCTTTTCAGATAGTCAAATTCTCTCTTTTCTCTGTCATTTAGGTAATGAATATTCTTAAAAAGGTAGTCATAACGTAACTGCTCATGATGACTTAAAGGGCTTTCTTTGCTCATAGGTTCTCCTTTCCTAGGTCCCTTATGGTGAAAATAGGGTAGGTTCCCAGTATCTTGTACTGGATTCCAATTGCTTCTAGTTCTTGTCTGGCAAAATGAACCAGCTCTTTCGCACTATAATCCACATCAATAATGAAAAAATATTCTCCCAAGGCTGTTTTCAAAGGGCGACTTTCTATCTTGGTTAGGTCAATACCTCGCCAAGCAAAGGTTGAAAGAGCCTTGTAGAGGGCACCGGGAAGATTATCTGGCAAGGTCAAGGCTAGGCTCATTTTTTCATCTTGTGGTTGCAAAGGAAGAGTGGGAATCTCGGACCCTAAAACCCAAAAACGAGTGAAATTGGCTTCCATCTCCTGAATATCCTCTGCAATTAATTCCAAGCCATATTCTTCAGCTGAACTTTTAGGAGCAATGGCTGCATAAGGCTGGTCTGGATGTTCCGAGATAAAGCGAGCTGCATAAGCAGTACTGGCTGTTACCTCAATTTTGGCCTCTGGATAGTGTTTGTCGATGAATTTCTTTCCTTGAGCTAAAGCCTGAGGATGGGAAAAAATTTTCTCAATTTTTGACTGACCTGGAATCACCATCAACTGCTGGTGAATGGGCTGGACGATTTCTGCAACTGCTTGGATGCGTGCCTGATGAAAAAGATAATCCAAACTTTCATGGACACTACCTTCAATGGAGTTTTCAACTGGTACCACAGAATAATCCACCAAGCCTTGCTCATAGGCCTTGATAACATCTGTGATATTGGCAAAAGCCTGCAATTCCTCTTTGGGAAACGCTGTCTGCACAACATGATGCGAAAAAGATCCCTTGGGACCTAGATAGGCAATTTTCATCTCAGTTCCTCTATAATTTCCTCTGGGCTTAGCTTGGTCACATCCAGAACCCGACTGGCTACTTCCTCATACCAAGTCTGTCTTTCTTGGAAAATACTGGCTAATTCTTTCTTGCTTTTGTTAAGAAAGAGCGGGCGCTGATTGTCCTTATCAGCTGCGATACGTTGGTAGAGAGTTTCAAAATCTGCTTTTAGGTAGATGTTATCAGGATTGGTCTTGAGCAAGTCACGATTTCGCTGAGAAATAACAACTCCTCCGCCAGTTGACACAACTCGGTCCGTTTTTAGTAAATCAGCTAAAACTTCTGACTCCACCTGACGAAAGGCTTCTTCTCCCTTTTCAGCGAAAAAATCCGCAATGGACATGCCTAAACGTTCCTCAATTAAGGCGTCCATATCAATGTAGTCTGGGTCCAATCCTCTAGCGATTGTTGACTTGCCAGCCCCCATAAATCCGAGTAATACCTTAGCCATGAATCAAGCTCTCCAAATCATCAAAGAAACTTGGATAGCTGGTATTGATGGCTTCAGCTCGTTCCAGCTCGACTTCTCCGTCCCTTACTAGAAGAGCAGCAATGGCTGACATCATGCCGATACGGTGGTCACCAAAAGTATTGACTCTAGCACCATGAAGAGATGATTTCCCCTTGATAATCATTCCATCTGCCGTAGGAGTAATATCCGCTCCCATGCTATTTAAGGCGTCTGCCACCACCTGAATGCGGTCGGTTTCCTTGACCTTGAGTTCTTCTGCATCCTTGATAACCGTCATTCCTTCAGCTTGAGTGGCTAGCAGGGCAATAATTGGCAACTCATCAATCAAACATGGAATCAAGGTTCCCCCAATTTCTGTTCCTTTCAAGTCAGAAGACTCGACAGCTAGGGTTGCAGATTTTGCGACTGGATCGATTTCAGTTATTTCTAGTTTTCCACCCATGGCGCGAATGACATCAATGATACCAGTACGCGTTTCGTTAATGCCCACATTCTTAAGCACCACACGAGAATCTGGAACAATCAAACCTGCGACCAACCAAAAGGCTGCACTGGAAATATCTCCTGGAACAATCACCTTTTGTCCTGTCAGTTTTTGCGGTCCTTGGACTGTGATTTTCTTTCCGTCCACACTTAAATGACCACCAAATTGCTGTAGCATATCTTCTGTATGGTTACGAGTGCATTCTTTCTCGATAATAACTGACTGACCCTGAGCCTGTAAGGCAGCAAATATCAAGGCAGACTTGACTTGGGCAGAGGCGATTGGCAACTCATAGTGAATTGGTGTTAGGTTTTTAGTACCTTTCAAGTGAAGGGGAGGCAGGTCTCGCTCTGTTTGCCCTGAAATGCTGACTCCCATCTTTTTCAGTGGAATAGTCACGCGATCCATAGGACGTTTGGATAGACTGTCATCACCAAACATCTCTACTTCAAAGTCTGCACCGGCAAGGACACCTGAAATCAGGCGAATAGAGGTTCCAGAATTCCCCATATCCAAAGCATGTTGCGGAGCTTTAAGGCCATCCATCCCAACACCTTGAATGGTAATAACTCCGTCTTTGTCCTCAATCTCAACACCAAGATCACGAAAAACTTGAATAGTCGAGAGCACGTCCTCGCCACGCAAAATATCATAAACCTTGGTCTCGCCTTCAGCTAAACTTCCAAAGATAATCGAACGATGGCTGATAGACTTGTCACCTGGTACCCGGATACTGCCATGTAAGTGGCGAATGTTTGTTTTTAGTTTCATAGCGGACCTCATACTTGCAATACTTTCTTATTTTATCACAAAAAAGCCAGAAATTCCTGAAATTTCTGGCTTTTATACAGATAAAATACTATTTCAACAATTCTGAAACAGGTTCAAAGACAATTTTTTCAATGTCTGAAAGGTAAATCGATAATTGTTGCTGCTTGGCAAAGAAATCTGACAAAAGAGCGTTTTCTTGAATTTGCTTGCTGAAGGACTGCATCTTCTCTTGGAAAGAAGCATCTGGCATTTGTCCAGTTTGCGCCATGACTTGGATTTCTTGCTGGAAGGCGAGGTAGTCTGCAAATATCTTGCTAGCTTGTTCATCAGCTTGGATGGCATCTTTTGCTGCTTTGACTGCCTTGTATTCTGGTAATTCGCGTAAGCCGCGACTGAGTTCATTTGCACTATCGTAAATATTTGACATGTTTTTCTCCTTATTTGATGACGACTGTGTAGTCCGTATTTTCTGAAATTAAGCGCTCAGCTCGTTCCAGATCCTGAGCATTTTTGAAGGAAATTTGTAGAATTCCGTGAACATCCTCACGGTTTTCTTCGTTGATGTGGATATTGACCAAGGAAGTTCCTCGTAGCAATTCCAAGATTCGCAAGATAACGTCTTCTTCATCGGGAACATCAACATATAAGTCATAAGAACTGTCCACTCCACCACGTTTATGGATTTCCATAGCCTGACGTTGCTCACGCGCTTGGTTGAAAAAGTTCCAAATCTGCTCTTCTTCCCCCTTGCTAATAGCCTGACCAATCTCATCTAAGCGTTTCTTGAAATCCTCAATCCGCTCTAAGATAGTTTCGCGATTGGATAGGAGAATAGAAGTCCACATACCTGGTTCACTCTCTGCAATACGGGTCATATCTCGAAAACCACCCGCCGCAAAGCGCCTTGCCATCTCATGTTCTTGAGCATAAACTGCCGTCTGCTCCATAAGGCTGGAAGCCAGAATATGAGGAAAATGGCTAATCTGAGAAGTGACCCGATCATGCTCCTTGGCATCAATCTCGATAAAACGAGCATGAAGGCCTGAAAGCAGATTCTTCATTTCCTCAAGTGTGTCAGGACTTGTCAGGCTCGAAGGTGTAAAGATATAGTAGGCATTTTCAAAGAGATTGACATCGGCAGAGGCAGCTCCTGTCTTGTGGCTACCAGCCATAGGATGGGCCCCGACAAAACGAACAGACTTACCAGCCAAATACTTCTCCGCTGCATCCACTATGTCTGACTTGGTCGAGCCAGCATCCGAGATAATGACGCCTTCTTTCAAGTTCAAACCTGCCAACTCCTGAATAAAAGCAATGGTCTGTTTGATTGGCAAGGTCAAGATGATGATATCTGCCAGAGGAGCAAAACTGGCAAAATCATCCGTCGCACGGTCAATCATCCCCCGCTCCAAGGCAATGTCTCTCGAAGCCTGACTGCGATTATAACCCAAAATTTCATAATCCGGATGATCACGCTTGATACCGAGCGCCATCGAAGCACCAATCAAACCGAGACCTACGATATAGATGGTTTTTGCCATAAGGACTCCTTAATAGTTCTTTGTATAGTCACGGTGTTTGGCTACCGCTTCTTTTAATTCCTCTAGGTTGTCTGATGAGAATTTCTCAAGGATTTCTTGTGCTAGAACCGTTGCTACAACGGCTTCCATGACAACACCTGCTGCTGGAAGAGCGGTCGGATCACTTCTCTCCACAGTTGCCTTATAAGGTTCGTGAGTCTCGATATCTACACTCATCAGAGGTTTATAAAGGGTGGGGATGGGTTTCATGACACCACGGACAACAATTGGTTGCCCATTGGTCATGCCTCCTTCGAAACCACCTAGATTATTGGTACGACGAGTGTAGCCGTCTTCTTTAGACCAAAGAATTTCATCCATGACTTGGCTACCTTTTCGGTAACCAGCCTCAAACCCAAGACCAAACTCCACCCCTTTAAAGGCATTGATAGAAACAACAGCTTGGGCCAGTCTAGCATCCAATTTTCGGTCCCATTGGACATAGGATCCGAGTCCAACTGGAACGCCTCCGACCACTGTCTCAACAACTCCACCGATGGTATCACCGTCACGCTTGATTTGGTCAATATAATCCTTGATTTCCTGTTCTCGTTCTTGGTTGACAATAGAAACTTCTGACTGGGCAGCTCTTTCCTTAATCTCAGCGACCGTCAGATTTTCAGGGACATCGATTTCCTTGCCACCAAAGACCACGACATGGTTGGCAATTTCCATATCCAGCTCTGCCAAGAGGCGTTTAGCTACTGCCCCAACTGCCACTCGCATAGTTGTTTCACGAGCAGATGAGCGCTCCAAGGAATTTCGCAAATCATCAAAACGGTACTTGATACCCCCAACCAAATCGGCATGACCTGGCCGAGGATGAGTGATTTTCCGTTTGCTTTTAAGGCGGTCTTCAATGTCCTCAGCAGACATGATATCCAACCATTTTTGGTGGTCCTTATTGACGACATCCATGGTAATAGGAGCCCCAGTCGTCTTCCCATGGCGAACACCCGAAGTAAAGACAACCTGATCACTCTCAATCTTCATACGGCCACCACGACCGTAACCACCCTGACGGCGTTTCAGATCCTCATTGATGTCCCCTGCTGTCAAAGGAAGTCCAGCGGGAATTCCTTCAATGATAGCTGTCAAACGGGGTCCATGTGATTCTCCTGCAGTTAAATATCTCATAGGCTCTCCTTATTTTACCAAGTAGTCTTTCATTTCTTCTAGGGAAACAGGGTGAATGGTCGCCGAACCAAGCTCTGGCACCAAGACCAATTTCAAGGTGTTCCCACGCGCTTTCTTGTCATGAGTCAAAGCCTGATAAAGCTTTTCAACATCCCAGTTTTCATACTCCACAGGAAGTCCAAATTTCTGACACATTTCTGTGATGGACTGGGTCATTCCTTCTGGCATGAGGCCTTTCCCCTCAGCAACCTTGGAAATCTGCACCATTCCCATTGCAACGGCTTCTCCATGCATGACTTTTCCATAACCGGCAGTCGCTTCAATGGCATGGCCAATGGTGTGGCCAAAATTGAGGTAAAGGCGGACACCCTTGTCCAACTCATCCTCAACTACCATCTTGCGCTTAACCTGACAAGAATGTTCAATCAAAGTCTCTGCATGTTCCAAAATGCTCTCTACAGAACCATCTAACTCCGTCAAGAGACCCCACAATTCTGGGTCCTCAATCAAGCCATACTTGATGACCTCGCCCATTCCTTCAATCAACTCTCTCTTTCCAAGAGTTTCAAGAACAAGCGGATCAATCAGAACCCCATCTGGTTGGGCAAAAGTTCCCACCATATTCTTAGCAAAAGGGGTGTTGACACCTGTCTTTCCACCGATAGAAGAATCAACCTGGGCTGTCAAACTAGTCGGAATCTGAACAAAGTGAATGCCCCGCATATAGGTAGAGGCCACAAAGCCTGCCAAGTCTCCAACGACACCACCACCAAGGGCCACAATCCCATCGCTACGAGTCAGACCTTGCTTGACTAGAAATTCATAGACTTTCTGAACAGTAGTTAAATTCTTTCGTTCTTCACCTTCTAAAAAGTCAAAAACGGCTACCTGAAAACCAGCATCTTCTAGGCTGAGCTTGACCTTCTCCGCGTAGAGTGAGGCCACATGGTTGTCTGTTACGATAACCACTTTTTGCGGTTGCCAGAGCTCTCGCAACCATTGACCTGCTTGCGATAGACAACCTTTTTCAATCTGAATATCATAAGGATGATGTGGAATATCGATTCTGATTTTCATAGTAGGGTCTCCTTTTCATTATTGATATTTTTCTGTTAAGGACTGCCAAATCTCTTCAGTCGGCATTTCTTTTCCTGTCCACAGTTGAAAAGCTTCAGCAGCTTGATAGAGTAACATTCCCAGACCATTGACAGCCGGATTGCCCTGACTTCTGGCCCATTTCAAAAATGGTGTTTCAAAGGGTTGGTAAATGATATCTGCCACCAAGAGAGTTTCTGGCAAATTGATGCTTTCTGGAAGTGGGGACGACTGCCCATCCATCCCCACACTAGTCGCATTGACGAGTAGATCCGACTTGGCAATCTTTTCTTGCAGTTCAGAAATATCCTCTAAAGCATACAAGCCCACTTTAAAGGCAGTCTGCTCCTGTAACTTATCTAGGTAAGGTCTTGTTTTTTCCATAGAAACTGAACGAACAAAGACTGAAATCTGACTGACGCCATCTAAAATAGCCTGTGCCAAAATGGACTTGGCCGCACCACCTGCTCCCAGAATAGTCATTTTCTTATCTGAAATTGTAAAAGAAGGCAAGCTCTTAAAGAATCCCTTGCCATCTGTATTATATCCAATTAACATTCCGTTCTGATTAACAACTGTGTTGACCGCCCCAATCAAACGAGCCTCATCAGTCAACTCATCCAGATAAGGAATCACTTGCTCCTTGTACGGCATGGAGAGATTGATTCCAAACATCTGGTAACGTCGAATATTAGCGACTGTTTCTGCAAGATCACTCGCTTCAATTTCCCAAGCCACATAGACACCGTTAGTATTTGTTTCCTTAAAGGCACTATTGTGGATAAAAGGGGAGATGGAGTGTTTAATGGGATTTGCAACGACAGCCGCCATACGTGTGTAGCCATCAAGCTTCATCCAAAATCTCCCTGATTTTTTTCATGTTTGATAGAGAAATCTGACCGGGGGCACTCGCTTCATCTAGACTAGCAAATGACCAACTCGAACCCGTCACGTCTGAAGTAATGCGTGATACCTTGCCCATTTTTCCCATGGAAATGGTCACGTAGTCTTGCTCAGGGTTGAGTGTCTTAAATCCTCGTGTGTAGTTCATCAAGTCTAAAACATCTTGCTCCGTATGAGCCATGACAGATACCTTGACCACTTTTGGAGAGAGACTGGTCAACTCAGACAGGATCTCCATCATGTTTTCAGGTGTCTCTTGGAAATTATGGTAACTCAAAACAAGATTTGGAAAATCCAACATTTCCTCAAAAACGTCCTTGTGGCTGAAATACTCAAAATCAACGTAATCCGGTTGATAGAGCTGGGTGACTTCCTTGATGGTTTGAACATACTCTTCTGAGGAAAGTTCGATTTCTCCTCCCTCAGCTCGCGTGCGAAGGGTAAAGACAAGTTCACGTCCTGCGAATTTCTCAAAGATAGCGGGTGCTACCTGTAAAATAGCGTCCTTTGCAAGAAAGTCCGCACGCCACTCAATGATATCTGCGTCTTCATACCGTGTGGAATCCAGCTCTTGCGCTTCTTCTAAACTTCTTGGCATCACTGAAACGATTAATTTCATCTACTAACCTTCATACTAATCACCTTGAGGTAATTACTGCTTTCATCTTTTTTATTATAGGCAAAGTCTGCTGGAAGTCCGTATTTATTCAAGACTTGATACTTTCTTCCCGCAAAACCTTTATCAATTTGTTCTGTAAATTTCTGGCGGGAAACATTGGCAGCATTGGTACTAGCAATGATAATGCCTCCCGGATTTAAAATCTCTAGACTTTGGGAAATCAACTTGTGATAGTCCTTAGCTACAGAAAAAGTTTGTTTTTTATTCCGAGCAAAGCTTGGCGGATCCAGGACAATCACATCGTAGGTCAAACCTTTTCGCTTGGCATACTTAAAGTACTCAAAGACATCCATGACGATAAAACGATGGTTTTCAGTACTGAGTCCATTTGCCAGAAAATGAGCTTCTGACAGTTCTCTAGACCGTTTGGCCAAGTCGACAGAAGTCGTCTCACTCGCACCTCCCATAGCTGCAGCAACTGAAAAGGCAGCTGTATAGGAGAACATATTGAGCAAGGATTTGCCCATGGCTAAACCGTCTACCAAACTCCCACGAACCTCATGCTGGTCTAGGAAAATCCCTGTCATCAAGCCATCATTCATAAAGACCTGATAGAGAACGCCATTCTCAAGAACAGTAAAGTAGTCTGGTGCTTTCTCACCATAGACATGAGCAGACTCGAAATCTAGACCTTTGAAACGAATCTTTTCATATGCTCCCAAGACCTCAGGAAAGACTTCCTTAAAAGCCTTTACAATCAACTTCCGAATCTGGTAAACATAGGAGTTATACCAAGAAAAGACCACATAATCTCCGTAGAGTTCAAGAGTCAGACCACCAAAACCATCTCCCTCTTGGTTAAAGAGGCGAAAGGCAGTTGTCAAGTCATCCTGATAATAAGAAATTCTAGCTTCCTTAGCTTTACGAAACAGAGTTTCAAAGAAGGCTTGGTTGAAACCAACCTTTTCCTTGCTGATAAACCAGCCAATGCCCTTGTTCTGCTGAGAAAGATAGGCACTCCCTAAAAACTTCCCGTCTTGACTAAGAACTTCTACTGCCTGATCCGTCAGATCAATATCTGTTAAATCGCTTGCTTCCAAAAGAACTAGACCCTTAGCTAGCTTTTTTTCAACACGTCTGCTGACTCTAATTCTATTCATAGCTACTATTATAGCAAATTTTGTGATAATTCTCAAAAAAGAAACCGTTTAACCATCTATACTTTAGTTTACTAAGTGTCACTTTTGTTAAAAAGTTTAGTCATATTATTCTTTATCCTAAAAACCCTTTTCCCAGCAATAGAGAGAGGGGGAGCAATCTCTAAAAATAGACAATTCTAGAAAGGGGGATAGAAAAAATTGCGCAAACGTTTGCGTAGTTCTGGACTTTATGGTAGAATATAACACATCATTGATAAGTAAGAGGAAAAACTATGCAAAATCAGACACTTATGCAATACTTTGAATGGTATCTGCCCCACGACGGACAACACTGGACGCGATTGGCAGATGACGCTGAACACCTAGCAAATCTTGGTATCAGTCATGTCTGGATGCCACCTGCCTTCAAGGCGACCAATGAAAAAGATGTGGGCTATGGCGTTTATGATCTTTTTGATCTAGGAGAATTTAATCAAAAAGGGACTGTCCGTACCAAGTATGGTTTCAAAGAAGACTATCTTCAAGCCATTCAAGCCTAAAGGCACAGGGAATCCAACCTATGGCCGATGTGGTTCTCAATCACAAGGCCGCTGCCGATCACATGGAAGCCTTTCAGGTCATCGAAGTCGATCCTGAGGACCGTACAGTTCAACTAAGTGAACCCTTTACTATCAACGGATGGACCCACTTCACTTTTGATGGACGTCAGAAAACCTATAATGACTTTGAATGGCACTGGTACCACTTTACTGGTACTGACTACGATGCCAAACGCCGTAAGTCTGGCATTTACCTGATCCAAGGAGATAATAAAGGTTGGGCAAATGAGGAATTAGTCGACAACGAAAACGGCAACTACGACTATCTCATGTACGCTGACCTGGACTTTAAGCACCCTGAAGTCATCCAAAATATCTATGACTGGGCTGACTGGTTCATTGAAACGACTGGTGTGGCAGGTTTCCGCTTGGATGCCGTTAAGCATATCGATTCCTTCTTTATGGGCAATTTCATCCGTGATATGAAGGAGAAATACGGTGAGGATTTCTATGTTTTCGGGGAATTTTGGAATCCAGACAAGGAAGCCAACCTAGACTATCTCGAGAAAACGGAAGAACGCTTTGACCTTGTCGATGTTCGTCTCCACCAAAACCTCTTTGAAGCCAGCCAAGCTGGTGCAAGCTACGACCTTCGTACTATCTTTACTGATAGCTTGGCTGAACTCAAGCCTGATAAGGCTGTCACTTTCGTTGACAACCATGATACTCAAAGAGGACAGGCACTCGAATCAACCGTCGAAGAATGGTTTAAACCAGCAGCCTATGCGCTCATTTTATTACGCCAAGATGGTCTTCCATGTGTATTTTACGGAGACTACTATGGTATTTCAGGAAAATACGCCCAAGAAGATTTCAAAGAAGTCCTTGACCGACTCCTCGCCATCCGCAAAGACCGAGCCTATGGAGAGCAAACAGACTACTTTGACGATGCTAACTGTATCGGATGGGTTCGTTCAGGTGCTGAAAACCAATCCCCAATCGCAGTCCTTATCTCAAATGACCAAGAAAACATCAAGTCCATGTTTGTCGGCCAAGAATGGGCTAACCAGACCTTTGTAGATTTACTTGGAAACCACCAAGATCAAGTTACAATTGATGAGGAAGGTTATGGACAATTCCCTGTCTCAGCTACTTCGGTAAGTGTCTGGGCTGCCAATAAAATCTAAAAAACTAAGCCAAGTCCACTAGGATTTGGTTTTTTAAAATATCTTGAATTATCAAATTAAGTACACTTTTTCTTCATAGAAAACTTCATAAGGTGTTTTCCAGTTAAGATATTTTCGTGACCTATTATTAAGTTTGTTCTCCCACAGCTAAATGGTTTGTTCATCAACCAATGTTATATCACTTCCTTTTGGAAAATATTCTCTTAGATGTCGCTTCCATTCCCGACTAATGCTGAAAGGGTGACGATGGAGCAGCTTAGCATTTAGGCCTTGTATATGGTAAATGAGGATACTTTCACGCTCATCTATGGTAAAATGATGGGAGCTCATAAGATTTCCTTTAGTAACTAGTTCGTTCAATTCTATTTTATTAGAAAATCTTATGAATTTTTATTGTGCACTGAATATTGTATATTCAAACTTTTAAATAACCCATGGAACTAGAAACACTTATCCTTGGTGGAATACTTACTAACATATGTATATGGTCTGGCATCAAGTGTCCTTCGATAATTTCAACACCTTTATAATTACACAAGCAATGAAATATTTCGCCTAAACTACTCCGATATTGATTATAGATGACTTTTCGTCTATGCTTAGGGGTGAACACAATGTGATACTTACAGTGCCACTTTGTGTGTGATAAACTATGAGACTTCTGTGCCATGGTTTTCTCCTTTCGCTTTACAATTGGCTTGAACACCTTTATTGTATGGCGTTTGGAGTTTTTTTGGTATAACCTTCGACGCGCGCCTACATAGCGGGTGGTTGATTTGTCTAACTTTTGGGGTACTGTTCACAAGACGGGGTTTTGTGTTATAATAGAGGCATGAAAACAAATGATATTGTCTATGGCGTCCATGCCGTTACTGAAGCCTGCTTGCAAACACCGGAAACAAACTCTACCTCCAAGAAGATTTAAGGGGGAAGAATGTTGAGAAAGTCAAGGAACTGGCTGCTGAGAAAAAGGTGTCCATCTCTTGGACCTCAAAAAAATCCCTCTCTGAAATGACCGAAGGTGCCGTCCATCAAGGATTTGTCCTTAGAGTATCTGAATTTGCCTATAGCGAGCTCGATCAAATCCTTGCCAAAACGCGGCAAGAAGAAAATCCTTTGCTATTGATTCTGGATGGGTTAACTGATCCCCATAATCTGGGTTCTATCTTGAGAACTGCTGATGCGACCAATGTTTCAGGTGTCATCATTCCCAAGCACCGTGCTGTCGGAGTTACTCCTGTCGTTGCCAAAACGGCCACAGGTGCCATTGAGCACGTACCGATTGCCCGAGTAACCAATCTTAGTCAAACCTTAGATAAACTCAAGGATGAAGGTTTCTGGACCTTTGGAACGGATATGAACGGTACTCCTTGCCACAAATGGAATACAAAAGGGAAAATCGCCCTCATCATTGGAAATGAAGGAAAAGGCATCTCGAGCAACATCAAAAAGCAGGTTGATGAGATGATTACCATTCCCATGAATGGACATGTTCAAAGCCTTAATGCCAGTGTTGCTGCAGCCATTCTCATGTACGAAGTTTTCCGAAACCGGCTATAAAAAGTTTCCAATCAACCTGATTGGAAACTTTTTTATGATTAACTATGTTCGGTAATAAACTTGTAGGCTTCTTGCCCAGCGATAGCCCCATCACCAACTGCTGTTGTCACTTGGCGAAGGTCTTTCTGACGAACATCCCCAACCGCAAAGATACCATCAACTGTAGTCTTCATGTGATTATCTGTTACAATCCAGCCTGACTGATCTTGAATATTCAAATCCTTAACAAAATCACTAACAGGGTCTAGTCCAACATAGATAAAGACACCTCCAAAGGCTTGCTCTGTCACTTGACCAGTTTTCACATTTTCAAATACAACTGACTCTACTCGGTTTTCACCTTTAATTTCCTTGACTACAGAGTCCCAGATAAAGTTGACTTTCTCATTTGCAAAGGCACGGTCTTGCAAAACTTTTTGAGCACGAAGTTCATCTCGACGGTGAACAATAGTAACAGTCTTTGCAAAGCGAGTCAAGAAGAGAGCTTCTTCTACCGCAGAATCTCCTCCACCAACTACGAGCAAGTCTTGGTCACGGAAGAAAGCACCATCACATACGGCACAGTAAGAAACGCCTCGGCTATTTAGTTCTTCTTCTCCAGGAACACCCAAAAGACGGTGTTTAGACCCAGTTGCCACGATGACAGTACGGGTTTCATAAACTTGGTCATCAGTGATGACCTTCTTATAGTCGGCATGATCTTCAATCTTTTCAACAAATCCATAAAGGTGTTCTACTCCAAGATTTTCAAGAGGTTCAAACATCTTCTCTGCCAATTCAGGTCCACTAATATTGGCATATCCAGGATAGTTTTCGATATCAGATGTGTTGTTCATTTGCCCACCTGGCAGACCACCTTCAATCAAAGCCACTTTCAGATTGCTTCGAGCGGCATATAAGGCAGCTGTCATACCCGCAGGTCCAGCACCGATAATAATCGTATCGTACATTTCGATTCCTTCTTTCTTGTTGTAACTATCTTTATTCTAACTGTTTGAAATTTATTTAGCAAGCATTATGCTCTGAAAACTAAAATGAGACTCATGACGGCAAAGGATAATACTGGAATCACCAAAACCCCAATCATGATCATATCATAGAGATGAGCTTGACGGGCCTTGGCTGTCTTGTCCACACCAGACATAGCTCGCAATCCAATCCAAATCCCTAAAAAAATCACGACGAGAATGGTCGTTAAGATCAAACTCTCGAAATATAAAGAAAATAGTTGCAGCAGCATGATCTCTCTCGTTTCTATCTTTTTTAAAGAGTAAACTCAGCTAGTCCAACTAACTGAGTTTTCCTTTTTCTATTATATCAAATATAAGTCCGTTTGTAACTAGCGAAGAATTCTTTTGTCCGTTCTTCTTTCGAATGATTGATGATTTCATCCGGTGTGCCTGACTCGATAATTTTCCCCTTATCTAGGAACAAAACCTTATCTGCCACTTGGGCTACAAAAGACATATCGTGACTAACCAAGATCATGGTCTGACCAGACTTGGCGGCGTCTGCAATAGACTTTTCCACTTCTCCGACCAATTCTGGATCGAGAGCTGATGTTGGTTCGTCCAAGAGCAAGACGTCTGGTTCATAGCGAGGGCACGCGCTAGGGCAACCCGTTGCTTCTGCCCACCTGACAAATGGCGAGGGTAATGTTGCTCCCGGTCAGAAAGTCCAACCCTAGCCAACTCTTCCTTGGCGATTTTTGTTGCTTCCTCGTCTGATAGTTTCTTAACAACAACCAAACCTTCCTTAACATTGTCAAGGGCTGTTCGGCGTTCAAACAAATTAAACTGTTGGAAAACCATAGACAACTTGCGACGAAGGGTTAGGATCTCTTCTTGGCTAATCTGAGAAAAATCAACTTTGAAATTGTCAATCTGAATCGTTCCACTATCTGGTGTTTCAAGATAGTTGAGGCTACGCAAGAAAGTTGATTTTCCAGCTCCAGATGATCCAATCAAGGCCACTACTTCTCCCTTTTGGATATCCAAGTCCAGATGATCCAAGACAGTCTGTCCTGAGAAGGATTTGCTTAAATTCGAAATCTTAATCATTAGCGAAGGTCTCCTTTCACATCTGTAGCTACTCTATCTGGCGCTGAAATAGCCATTTTTCTCTCAATGAAACGACCGAGGCTCTCGATTCCGATATTGACTACCCAGTAAACAAGGGCAACAGAGATGAAGCGCTCAAAGTAACGATAATCTGCTCCACCTAAAATCTGAGCTTGGGCAAAGACTTCCACAACACCCGCACTAAAGGCTAGTGAAGTTCCCTTGGTCAAACCGATAAGGGAGTTAATCAAGGTCGGTGTCGCTACCACCGCAGCATTGGGAATAATCACACGACGATAAACTTGCGCTCGTGTCATACCAAGACTGCGCGCCGCCTCAATCTCACCTGGATTGACAGAAAGGATAGCTGCACGAATGGTTTCACTGGCATAAGCCGCCTCATTAAAGGCAAAGGCCACAATCGCAAAAAGTGTCGCTGGAATCGCATTGATATTCAAACCAGTTCCCCATTGTTGGTTGATAGCTTTCAGTGCTAAAGGAATTCCATAGTAGGTCAACATGAGTTGAACTAGGATTGGGGTACCTTTTAAAAAGCTGACAAAAAAGGCCTGCAAGGGATACAATACCTTAACACGATTGATCTTAACAATGGCAAAAATCAAAGCCAGGACCAAACCAAAAATCGCACCTCCAAGAGTCAACATCAAGGTTGTAGGCAGTTGTTGGACAATCCTTGGTATCCCATCAAAAACCGAACGCAAACTAAAGAGCTTACCGTCTGGAATCAGCTGCATCAAACTTTGGTACCAATCTGACGCTAAAAATGTTGTAACAGTCATAAAAACATCCTCTCTTGATAATGATTCATTCTACCATACTTCTGCTCGCAAGCAAATTATTTGCTACGGGCTGATCAGACTTTGTCTATCTTCTAGTTTATCACACTTTAAAACAGGGATGCTATATATTTTACCTATCAAGGAGATAGATAAAAACTATCTCAAACCTAAGTCCTCATAGGGTTTTCTATAGCCAATTTGTTTAACAGCACCATTCTCCACCAAAATTGGACGTTTTAACAACATGCCATCACTAGCCAGAAGCTTAGCTGCTTCTTGGTTGGATAGGCTTCCTACCTTATCTTTCAGGCCCAGTTCACGGTATTTGATCCCGCTGGTATTGAAAAATTGTTTCACTTCAAAGCCAGAAGTTTCCAACCAGTTCAAAATCGCATCTTCACTTGGTGTTTCTTCTACGATGTGGACATCTTGGTATTCCAGTCCAAGTTGATCCAATTCATTTTTTGCTTTCTTACAAGTTGAACATTTTGGGTATTCGATAAATTCTAACATCTTCTTTTCTTTCTATTTTTTATTTTCTTGAAATGCTACACCTTCATGCTGCAAGAGCCAGGCTTTCTTTTCGACTCCAGATGCATAGCCTGTCAGACGATTTCCTGATCCTAACACACGATGACAGGGTACGAGGATGGACCAGGGATTACGCCCCACTGCTCCGCCAATCGCTTGGGCAGAAGCTACTTGCAGGTCCTGCGCTATTTGTCCGTAAGTCACTGTTTGACCATAAGGAATGGCCTGTAAGTATGCCCAGACTCTCTTTTCAAAATCTGTTCCAATAGGAGCCAAAGGTAAGTCAGATAGATCCTGAACACTGCCTTCGAAATAGGTATCTAAATAGGAAATAACTTGCTCTAATACAGGATGGCTAGCAACTTCTTCTATCGTTTCATCCCCTAATCCCCTCTCAAAATGAGTTTGGTTCTGCACCCAAATTCCATACAGATATTGCTCGTCTGCAACCAAGGACAAGGTTCCAATTGGCGACGAGTAGAGCATTTTTACGTACTTTTTTTGCTTCATTTTTTTAATTTCTGATAGGCCAAGCGTTCCCCATCAACTGGAACTTTTCCGACCTGACTAAATCCAAGTTTTTCAAAGATATGCTGCATGACCTTGTTTTCTGCATGCGTATCTGAACGAAAATCTAGGTAATCAAATCCTTCAATCAAGCCCTCTAGGAAAGTCTGAGCAACTCCCTTCCCTTGGACATCTGTTGCTACAGCGATACGGTGAAAGACCAGATATTCTGACTCTCTCCCTTGCCAATTCCCTTCATAAATGGCTTCATAGGCTTCCTCTGGGCTCTTGGTCACAGCAGCATAGGCTAGCAGTTCTCCCTCTTCCAAGGCCACATAGGCTTGACCAGAGATGATATCATCAATAATGATGTCGGCATTTGGATAGCCATTTTGCCACTGGTCACTACCAGACTTGGCTAAACACTTTTTGGCATCCTCCATCACCTGCATGATTGCATCTACTTCGTTTGGAAAAGCTAAGCGAATCTCCATCTTTTCCCCTCATTTCTAACTAGTTTCTCTCATCATAGCATAATTTAGGGCTTTCTACAAGCAGTTGGAACTTGACTTTTGTTTTTTATTATTTTATAATCTAGTTATAAAAACTAGATAAAAAGGAGTTGGAAATGAATTCTATCTTTTCCTACCCAAAATGGGAAGACATTCCAAACATTGACCTCTATCTGGATCAGGTTTTGCTTTATGTCAATCAAGTCTGCGCCCCCATTTCTCCAGATAAAGAAAAGGGCCTGACCGCATCCATGGTCAATAACTATGTCAAACATGGTTACTTGACAAAGCCTGACAAGAAGAAATACCAACGCAAACAGATTGCCCGTTTGATTGCTATCACTACTCTCAAATCTGTCTTTTCGATCCAAGAAATCGCTCAGACACTTAATACTCTACAAACTCAAGCGAGCTCAGATCAGCTCTACGATGCTTTTGTGGATTACATGAACCAAGGAATCGATCCAGAAAATCCAATTATCCAAACCAGCTGCCAAACGGTCAAACTCTATCATCAAACTCTAGACTTAATCCTTAGCAAAGAAGAGGAGGAAATCCAATGAATACCAGCTTAAAACTCAGTAAAAAACTCAGTTTTGGAGAAGAAATTGCCAATAGCGTAACCCATGCTGTGGGTGCCGTTATCATGCTCATCCTACTCCCCATTTCATCAACCTATAGTTACGAAGCACATGGGTTTTTATCATCTTTTGGTGTTTCTATCTTTGTTATCAGTCTATTTCTCATGTTTCTCTCGTCAACCATTTACCACTCCATGGCCTATGGTTCGACCCACAAATACGTCTTACGAATCATCGACCATTCTATGATTTATGTGGCTATCGCAGGCTCTTATACGCCAGTCGTATTGACTTTGATGAATAACTGGTTTGGCTATCTGATTATTGCCATTCAGTGGGGAACAACCATTTTCGGCATCCTCTATAAAATCTTTGCTAAAAAGGTCAATGAGAAATTCAGCCTTGCCCTTTACCTGATTATGGGCTGGTTGGTTCTGGCTATCATTCCTGCCATTATCAGTCAAACAACACCTATCTTTTGGAGTCTCATGGTAACTGGCGGACTCTGTTATACAGTTGGAGCTGGATTCTATGCCAAGAAAAAACCTTATTTCCACATGATTTGGCATCTCTTTATCCTAGCCGCATCTGCACTCCAATATATTGCTATTGTTTATTACATGTAAAAAAGTTGAGAAAAGATTCTCAACTTTTTTCTTTACACATATTGATAAAATACTGGTGCAAGCGAACATCATCTGTCAATTCTGGATGAAAAGAGGTCACCAACATATTTTTTTCTTGGGCTGCAACGATTTGGTCATCTACGGTTGCTAGTATTTCCGCATCTTCTCCAAGACTACTGATAATCGGTCCGCGAATAAAGATCATCGGAATCTTGCCAACTCCCTTACATTCGGCCTCAGTATAGAAACTTCCCAGTTGGCGGCCGTAGGCATTGCGCTCAACCACTATGTCCATAGTTCCTAGATGACTTTCTTCCTGAGAAGTGATTTCCCTGGCCAGCAAAATCAAGCCCGCACAAGTCCCAAAAACGGGAAGTCCAGATAAAATAGCTTCTCGGATGGGAATCAACATCTGCTGGTCACGCAAGAGTTTGCCCATGGTTGTAGATTCCCCACCAGGCATTATCAAACCAGACAAGTCACTCTGATGCTGTTGAAAATCATCTAAATTTCTGATTTCGACACTTGCGACACCTAGCTTTTCTAGCACTTTTTCATGCTCTTCAAAGGCACCTTGCAAGGCTAATATTCCGATTTTCATCTATTTTCCTCGCTCAGCCATGAGAATTTGGATTTCATTCTCATTGATACCAACCATGGCTTCCCCTAAGTCTTCAGAGATTTGAGCCAAAATTTGAGGATTTTGGTAGTTGGTTACGGCTTTGACAATGGCACTTGCCCGTTTAACAGGGTCGCCTGACTTGAAAATACCTGACCCAACAAAAACGCCTTCTGCCCCCAGTTGCATCATCAAGGCCGCATCTGCTGGTGTTGCAACGCCTCCAGCTGCAAAGTTTACAACCGGCAATTTTCCATGTTCATGGACGTACTGAACTAATTCAATAGGGACTTGCAAGTCCTTAGCAGCAACATAAAGTTCGTCCTCACGGAGATTTTGAATGCGGCGAATTTCCTGATTCATCATGCGCATATGACGAACGGCTTGGACAATATCTCCTGTCCCTGGTTCTCCTTTGGTACGAATCATAGAAGCACCTTCAGCGATACGACGCAAGGCTTCTCCCAAGTCCTTAGCCCCACATACAAAAGGTACTTGAAATTCTTTCTTGTCCACATGGAAACGGTCGTCAGCTGGAGAAAGCACTTCACTTTCATCGATATAGTCGATCTCAATGGCCTCTAAAATCTGAGCTTCTACAAAATGCCCGATTCTAACCTTGGCCATCACTGGAATGCTCACTGCTTCTTGGATCTCCTTAATCATCTTTGGATCACTCATGCGGGAAACTCCACCAGCTGCACGAATATCAGCCGGAATCCGCTCTAAGGCCATAACAGCAGCCGCGCCAGCAGCCTCTGCAATACGGGCCTGTTCAGGATTTTGTACATCCATGATAACACCGCCCTTGAGCATCTGCGCCAAGTTTTTATTTAGTTCATAACGATTTTCAGTCATTTCTTTTTCCTCTTTACTTGTATTGGTAGCTACCATTTCATTTTAAGCCAGAAAAGAATGAACCACAAGATAAAAAAATCATAATTGTATGGGTACAGATTAATTAAAAAACTATCCGACCTTCAATTAAGGCCAGATAGCTCATTTTTTTATTTTTCAGCTGTAAGTGCAGCCATTGTGATGTAGTTGTATGGTTTATTGAAGTGTGGCAAGAAGAATAGGTCTGTTAAGGCCAATTTATCAATTGTCACATGTTCTTGGATAGCAAGTGAGAACATGTGGATTCCCATACTGATAGCAGAATCACGTGATACCATTTGAGCACCAAGAATTTCACGGCTGTCTTTGTCAAAGACAATCTTGATAGCAACTTCGTGGTTGTCATGTTTGATAAATTCAGGTTTTTGAAGATCGTTAAAGCCAGTTTCAGTTGCGTTATAACCAGCAGCTTTTGCTTTCTCAAGAGTCAAACCAGTTGAAACCATGTGAAGACCATAGATAGAGATACCGTTTGATCCTTGTACACCGATTCCTTCCAATTCATGTCCACAAGCGTTGTAAGCACCAACGATACCAGTGCGTACAGCATTTGAAGCAAGCGCGATGTAGCTAGTGTCTTTACGAGCGTTGTCATAAACAGTTGCACAGTCACCAACAGCGTATACACCTGGAATAGATGTTTCTTGTTTCTTATCTACAAGAAAGGCACCGTTGCGGAAGAGTTCAATCTTACCATCAGCAAGGGCCGTGTTCGGACGGAAACCAACTGCAAGAACCACCATATCCACATCAAATGTTTCTTTGTCTGTTACCAGGCGTTCAACTTTGCCATCACCTTGGATAGCTTTTACTGTTTGACCAAGTGCCAAGCGGATGTTATGTTCTTCCAAATTCTTCGCCATCATTTGAGTGAAGTCTTTATCGTAGTAGCCGTTCAACACAGTGTCTACGATATCTACTAGAACCACTTCTTTTTCCAAGACGCTCGAAGGCTTCAGCAAGTTCAACACCGATGTAACCACCACCGACAACGGCAATGCGCTCAAGGTGCTTGCTCTTGTCTTCAAGTTTCTCAATAACTTCTTCAGCGTTTTTGGTACAACTTAACAAATTGAACATTTTCAAGTGTTGCTTTGAATTCGCGGTTACCCTTAACAATTTCAACACCTTCGATTGGAGGCAAGATTGGAGTTGAACCAGTCGCAAAGATTAATTTGTCGTAAGATTCTTTGTGTTCTTGACCTTCAACTTCTGCAGTCACAACTTTATTATCGTAGTCAATTGAAAGAACTGGTGAGTTCATGTAAACTTTAGCACCTTTTGCTTCCAATTTTTCTTTATCAGAGTAGAAGAGACCTTCTGGGCCATCAATTTGTTCCCCGATCCAAAGCGCCATTCCACAACCAAGGAATGAAATATTTGAGTTTTGGTCAAATACAACGATTTCATTTTCATGTCCGAAGTTGTCCAACATAGTATTGATACATGCTGTACCAGCGTGGTTAGCACCAACTACAACGATTTTACTCATAGAAAAATTCCTACCTTTAATTTATGATTTACCTTTCTAGTATAACATTTACTGTTAGCGTTTACAAGGAATTTGCTTAGATTTCTCTTTTTTTCAGTAAAAAGATCCTTATTATATTAATTGTTTTGAGTTCCTATCCCATATTTTATATTTTTTAAGCATATTTCTTGACTTTTTGTCAAAAATTATTTGTGAAAACGCTGACTTTATGTTATGCTAGAAACATGGAAAGAAAATGTAAGGGGTTAAATCATCATAGAATTTAACATAACTTAGAAGATTTCCTATGAAGTAGAAAGGAGTTGGTAGCTTGCCTCTTCGTTCACGTTCTGAACGGCTAATGGGAACAACTATCACCATTTCATTAGTAGATGAACAGGCCGATTGCCTGCTTCAAGGAGCCTTTGATTTGCTCAAAGAGCTCGAGTACCGCTTCAACGCCAATAGTCAAGAATCCGAACTGATGGAAATCAATCACCAGGCTGGAATTGCATCTGTAAAGGTTCATCCTGACCTATTTGAACTGATTGCTCTTGGACTAGAACACAGCCTAGCTCCATCTAGCCACCTCAATATCAGTATTGGCCCCTTGATTCAAACTTGGCGAATCGGCTTTTCAGATGCCCGACTCCCAGAGCTAAATGAAATCGAAGCTGTCTTGCCCCTAGTTGACCCGCATTTTATCAAGTTAGATCCCGCTAGCTCTACTATATTTTTAGAGAAAAAGGGAATGAAGCTTGATTTAGGTTGCTTAGCTAAAGGCTATAGTGCAGATAAGGTTGCTCAGTATTTAAAAGCACACGGAGTCACTTCTGCCTTGATCAATCTCGGAGGAAATATCCTCACCATCGGGAACAATCAAGCCAAAGAAGGGAAAGCCTGGCAAATCGGTATTCAAGATCCGCGAAATCCTCGTGGCAATCATCTCCTAACCATTCCTGCTTCTAACAAATCCGTCGTCACTTCAGGTATCTATGAACGCCACCTGACAATAGACGGAAAAGACTATCACCATATTTTCGATAGTGAGACAGGATTCCCTGTCGAAACAGAGCTCGCTAGCCTAACGATTATCTCAGATAAATCCGTCGATGGTGAGATTTGGACAACCCGCCTATTCGGAGAACGTAGCGCTTCTATTCTCTGGCAAGTCGAAAGTTTAGATGGTATCGAAGCCATCCTCATCGACAAAGAGGGACGCCCTGCTTGTTCTTCAGGCCTTCAAAATTGTATTATGTAAAAAGAGAAAGGAAATCTCATGCTAAAACTTATTGCCATTGTTGGAACGAACTCTAAACGTTCTACAAACCGCCAATTGCTCCAATACATGCAAAAACACTTTGCGGATAAAGCTGAAATTGAACTCGTTGAAATCAAGGACATTCCTGTTTTCAACAAACCAGCGGATAAACTTCTTCCTGCTGAAATTCTTGAAATTGCTGCTAAAATCGAAGCATCTGATGGTGTCATTATCGGTACTCCTGAGTACGATCACTCTATCCCTGCAGTTTTGATGAGCGCTCTTGCTTGGCTATCTTATGGAATCTACCCACTTTTGAACAAACCAATCATGATCACTGGTGCTTCATATGGTACACTTGGTTCATCTCGTGCCCAATTGCAACTTCGTCAAATCTTGAACGCTCCTGAAATTAGGCAAATGTTCTACCAGATGAATTCTTGCTTTCTCACTCTCTTCAAGCATTTAACCCAAGTGGTGACTTGGTTGACCTTGATGTTATCAAGAAATTGGATGCCATCTTTGATGACTTCCGTATCTTTGTGAAGATTACTGAGAAATTGCGTAATGCACAAGAATTGCTTCGTAAAGATGCTGAAGAATTCGACTGGGAAAATTTGTAAGATAGGAGACCGAAAGAATGAAATTTGTTGGACTTGTTGGATCAAACTACGATCAATCATATAACCGCAAACTCTTGGAATTTATCCGCCGCAACTTCAAATTCAAATTTGAATTAGAAGTTCTTGAAATCGACGAAGTTCCAATGTTTAACCAAGACGAAAAATGGGACGAAAGTTTCCAATTGCGCTTCTTGTATAACAAGATTACACGTGCTGATGGTGTCATTATCGCAACTCCTGAGCACAACCACACTATCTCAGCTTCACTCAAATCTGTACTTGAATGGCTTTCATACGAAGTTCATCCATTTGAAAACAAACCTGTTATGATTGTGGGAGCATCATACTACGACCAAGGAACTTCACGTGCCCAAGTTCACCTTCGTAAGATCCTTGACGCTCCAGGTGTCAATGCCTACACGCTTCCAGGTAACGAATTCCTTCTTGGTAAAGCCAAGGAAGCTTTTGATAACAATGGAAACATCACCAACGAAGGAACTGTTAAATTCCTTGAAACTTGCTTAGATAACTTTGTTAAATACGTAGGAGTCGTTTCGAAATTGAAAAAAACCAAAACCAATCGAACCAGAAGACTTGGATTGTGGAAAACCAATTGCTACAACCATTACAGAAGTTGACCCTGACGATCCAGAATGGGTAGAAAAAGTTGCAGCAATCACTGGCGCAGTTTCTGGTGATACTTATGTCAAACTCGACCATGGTATCTTAACTGTTAACCAGATTGATATGTTCTTGAAAGCTATGCCATTTGAATTGACATATGCTGATGACAACAACCAATTCCTCTACTACAACAACGCTCACCAAGATGCAGACACCATGTTTGCTAAACGTGTACCACCTCAATCAGGTAACCGTATGTCAACTGTGCATGGTTCTCTTCCACCAGCACGCATGAAGAATGTAGAGTGGGTTATCGGAACACTTCGCAACGGAAACCAAGAATACGTTCGTACTATCGTTCCAGGTTCTCCTGCAGGTGTTATCAACACTCATAACTACCAAGCTATGTACTATCCTGACGGATCATACGCTGGTATCAATGAAATCGTCTTTAACTTCCAACCATGGCTTGACTGGTACTTAAAAGAAACTGGTCAACGTTTAGTAGGTGGTAGCGGACCATTTGCTCCTGCTGCTGGAGGACATGGAGACGCTGATGCTACTTCTGGCGCCTCTGATTCAGCTGACGCTGGAGGCCACGGTGGTGGCGCAGACGCTACTTCTGGTGCAAGCAACTAAGAAATCAAAAAGGAGCCAAGTGGCTCCTTTTTAACTACAACAGAAAAGAGGCTTGTAAATCATCTACAAACCTCTTTCATTTTATGAGTTAGGATCATCAAGACTACGGCCGTGCAAACCTTTTTCACGTTGTACTTGGCGTAGTTTTTCTGGTGTGACATCGTTGCCTTCTTCGTCCACGATTTTGATTCCCTCAATGTGGTGACGAACAGAACGACGATAGCCTTCGATGTACTCCTCACGAAGTTTAGCTTGTTCCACTTTTTCAGCAGAGGTTAAACCTTCTGTTTTTTTCTTTTTGGCAAGCTCGTTGATACGAGCGATTTTTTTCGAATCCATTTCTTCTCCTTTGTGATAAGATACAGTCCGTTTGACTGAGTTTATTTAGTATTGATTTGGTTAAAACGAGCGAGCTTAGCTGCTTTCTTGGTTAGTTGTGACAAGATGGCCAAACGATTTTGACGGACAGCCTGATCTTCGGCCATTACCATGGTATTTTCAAAGAAAGCATCAATAACTGGACTAAGCGCAAAGAGTTGTTCTAATTGCTGGCTTGCAGTTCCTGATAAAACTAATGATTCTACTGTCTCCGCCAAAGCTTTTTCTTCCTCATTCTCAAAGAGGGCAGGATCAATCATGTCAGAACCTTCTGCCTTCTCAGCCAAGTTAAAGGCACGTGAGAGAGATTCAACTGACGATTTGAAATCTTCTTTCTTGCTTGCTTCTACGAGAGCACTTGCTGCTTCCAACATATCCGCCACGACAAAATTCGAACTTGCAAGGACTGCTTCCTTAATGTCTTTTGGAGTAGAACCCATCATCTTATCAACACGAGCCTTGATAAAGTCCATAACCTCTGCTTTATTTTCATAAGTCAAACTGTCAAATTTCAAAGCATAAAGGCTATCAATCAGCTCATCCATAGCAATATGCCAACCAAAGGCATCCAAGATACGAACCACACCTTGCGTCGCACGACGAAGGGCATAAGGGTCATTAGAACCTGAAGGAATCAAGCCTACTGAGAAGAAACTCAAAATCGTATCTAATTTGTCTGCAATGGCTAGAAGGGCCCCGACCTTGCTCTCTGGGAGTTCTCCTTCAGCTGATGTCGGCATGTAGTGTTCACGAATGGCTGCTGCAACTGCTGGAGTTTCCCCAGCAAGAAGGGCATATTTCTCACCCATAATCCCTTGAAGTTCATCAAACTCACCAACCATACCCGTCAACAAGTCAAACTTGTAAATGGCTGCTGCACGAGCAAGGTCAACTGTTTCATCCACTGACAAACCAGCTTTTCTGCCAAGAGAATGGCAATCTGCCCCGTACGAATCATGTGTTCACGAAGGGAACCAATCTTTTCGTGGAAGGTCACATGGTTCAATTTTTCAACAAGGTCTGAGATAACCAATTTTTGGTCTTCACGCCAGAAGAATTCTCCGTCTTCCAAGCGGGCAACTAAGACTTTTTCGTTTCCCTTGATGACATTTTCCAAGTGCTCTGCGTTTCCGTTACGAACAGAAATAAAGTTTGGCAAGAGTTTTCCATCTTGATCACGGACAACAAAATAACGTTGGTGTTCCTTCATCGAAGTCACCAAAACTTCTTCTGGAACGTCAAGGTATTTGGCGTCAAAACTTCCCATGAAGGCAGTTGGGTATTCAACCAAGTTCAAGACTTCATTAAGCAAGTCCGCATCAATTTCGATACGTACACCATGTTTTGCCTCGATTGCTTTGATTTGGTCAACAATCATTTGCTCACGTTCACGTGGATCTGCGATTACAAACTGTGCACGAAGGTCTTCTTCGTAGCTCACTGCTGACTGAATCTTGGTTTCTTGTCCCAAGAAACGATGGCCACGACTGACACGCCCCCCCCCCCTTGATATCAAGGAAGTCCAAGTCAAACTCTTGCTCATCCAAGAGTACAGTCAAAGTGTGAACGGGGCGGATGTATTCAAAGCTGTTGTTTGCCCAGTGCATGCTGACAGGGAAAGTCAATGACTTCAAGACGTCTACTACACCTGGAACAATGTTCTCAACTGGTTGGCCCACTTCTTCCTTGGTAACATAGACATACTCTTCACCCTTGATTTCACGGAATTCAATATCTTCAACTGTCAAGCCCTTCCCACGGACAAATCCTTGAGCTGCTTTGGTGAAGTTTCCATCACTATCCAAGGCAATTTTCTTTGCTGGTCCCTTGAAATCTTCTGTCAAATCAGACTGTTTGTCTGCAAGACCAGTCACACGAACAGCCAAACGGCGTGGTGTTGAGAAAGTTTGAATGGCTTCAAAAGACAGGCGATTCTCTTTGAGGAAGGCTGCCATTTTTTCACCTAGTTGTTTTTCACTTGGAGTTACTACGTAGGCTGGTAACTCTTCAAGACCGAGTTCTACTAATAAGTTTTTTGTCATATTTTTTCTCCAAAAAGTATCTTTTTATTTTCCAGTTTGCCTTATGTGATTGGCACGCAAGCAACCAACTTCGTTGTTTCATTGCTAAAATTGGAGTCAACAGTCTCCAATTTTGCCTAGTATCCTTAGCTTCACTAAGGATACCTTCATCACTGTGGCAACTGGATCAGGGCTCACTCTGTTCGCTCATTTTCGTAATTTGTCACTCTCTTTATTCTGCGTCTTCTGCTAAGAGTTTAGTTCGTGTTGCTTCATCTAAAAGCGGGTAGCCTAGGCGTTTGCGTTCTGCGACAAAGGTTTTGGCTACGACACGGGCCAAGTTACGGATACGGGCGATATAGCCTGCGCGTTCGGTTACGGATACGGCACCACGCGCATCAAGCAGGTTAAAGGTGTGTGAACATTTGAGAACATAGTCATAAGCAGGGTGAACCAAGCCTTCTTTCAAGGCACGACCAGCTTCTTTTTCAAACTTATCAAAATTTTCAAGCAACATTTCTTGGTCCGAAATTTCAAATGAATATTTTGAATGCTCGTACTCAGGCTGGATGAAGATTTCTCCATATTTTACGCCATCAGCCCATTCGATATCATAGACAGAATCTACTTCCTGAATATAAGAAGCCAAGCGTTCCAAACCATAAGTAACTTCCACAGTCACAGGCCCAGTTGCCAATCCACCAACTTGTTGGAAATAAGTGAACTGAGTAATTTCCATCCCATCAAGCCAAACTTCCCATCCAAGGCCAGCTGAACCAGTTGATGGGTTTTCCCAGTTGTCCTCAACGAAACGAATATCATGTTCCAAAGGATTGATGCCCAATTTTTCCAAAGACTCAAGGTAAAGTTCTTGGATATTTGATGGAGAAGGCTTCATGACCACTTGGAATTGGTGGTGTTGGTACAGACGGTTAGGGTTTTCCCCGTAGCGACCGTCAGCAGGACGACGTGATGGCTCTACATAAGCTGCATTCCATGGCTCAGGTCCGATAGCACGAAGGAAAGTGTACGGACTCATTGTTCCCGCACCTTTTTCATTGTCATAAGCCTGCATGAGCATACAACCTTGGTCATTCCAAAATTGTTGCAAAGTCAAAATAATTTCTTGAAATGTTAATTTCTTAGACATTGAATACCCCTTAATAAAAAATGATTTCTTGCGACACGAGTCTGCCTCGTCGATTATACGAGGCAAGACGAGTTAGTACTGCCCTACGCCCAGCACCCTAGTGCTGAGCGTAGGGCAGTCCGACTGTAAGGAGGTTTCTGCCACTGACGTAGTGGAAAGTCAATTTTTTAGACATTGTTTACTCCTTTATTTATATTATCTTCTTAGGTTTATTTATCAAGCAACCAAGAAAAAGCTGGGTTCTGAAAAATATGACGTTTGGGAACAGTTTGTAAATTCTGATCGCATTCATCTATTGTTCCTAATTTCAAAGCGCAAACTTCTGGTATATTTTCTTGAGTAGTGAAAATTTGACTATGACAGTTCTGGCAATAATAACGTTGTTTCCCTGGAGATGAACTATAGGTAACCAAATTCTCTTTTCCATACAATGCCAGGTTTTTGCTGCTAACTTTGGCATTAACTGTGTAGGCCGACGCAGTTGTTTTCCGACAGAATGAGCAATGGCAAAAAACTATTTCCGATAATTCTTCATCTAGAGTGTAGGTGACTGCTTTACATAAACAAGATCCTTTAATCATTATGTTCCTTTCCTCTTGGGTATTTGACGAAACTCAAAAAGAACCGAATTTCAACACCCAAGCCTTACGACTAGGGGCGTCAGAAACGCGGTTCCACCCTAATTTATTACTTCATTGTTTTTAAAAAATACGACAGAAAGCGCCAGTTTCTTACCTTGTCCTACTTGGCTCCCACTATCCCAAGCTCGCTTGAAGAACGCCATAAAACTTTCTTTCCTGTTGAATATTATATCAGAAAGGCAAGAAATTTACAATTCTTTTTCTTACTTTCTAAAAATCCATCTCATCCACACGTGGTGCACCAGAAGTCACCGAGATAGTCTTTAAGATTTCTCGCTCTTCTTTGCTGAGTTCAATCCCAAAACAGTCAAGATTGCTCTGGATACGAGAGGTAGTCACGGACTTAGGTAGAGGTAAGAATCCTTCTGCCAAACTCCAAGCCAAGGCGATTTGAGCCACTGATTTCCCATGCTTAGCAGCAATTTCTTGGACTTCTTTCTTGTCAAACAACTCTCCTTGTCCAAAAGGTCCCCAGGCCTCTAGGAGAATGCCTTTCTCTCTACAGTAGTCAACCACTTCCTCTTGATAAACTCCTGGTGCCAAGCGCACCTGATTGACCGCTGGAATGATTCTTGCTGTTTCTAGCAAAGCATCCAAATGCTTGGGAAGGAAATTACTAACTCCGATAGCATGGATTTTGCCTTCTTGGTAAAGGTCCTCCATCGCTCTCCAGACTTCAGCATTGCGAGTTTCCCATGCGTCATTTTCTCTTAGTGGTTTTGGATTTGGCCAATGGATAAGGTACAAATCTAGATAGTCCAAGTCTAGTTTTTCCATTGATTGCTCAAAAGCTTGGCGAGCTTCTTCATAGCTGTGATTGGTGTTCCAGAGTTTGGTTGTTACAAAGATTTCTTGGCGTGGAATACCGCTATCTCGAATAGCGCGACCAACACTCTCCTCATTTTTGTAGATAGCTGCAGTATCGATATGACGGTAACCAGCCTTCAAAGCTTCTAAAACAGCTTGGTAGGCCACTTCTCCATTTTCAGCTTTCCATGTTCCAAATCCTAAAACTGGGATTGAAACGCCATTATTAAGTGTGTAAGTTTTCATCGTTTTCCCTTTCTATGTGAAGAAAATCTAAAGAAACAATCCCTGATTACCAGAACACTTGCTCCTTTAGATTTTGATAGTTATTGATCACGGTCATAATACATTTCGTGAGCTTTCAATCGAGAATTCAGCAATTCCGGAACAGTCACAAATGTATAACCTTGCTCTTTTAGATATTCTATAATCTTTGGAAGAGCATTAACTGTAGCGCCATGAATATCATGCATAAGAACAATCGATCCATTACGAACTTGATGCTGAATCTCTGTTAAAATAGCTGTTTCATTCTTACTCTTCCAGTCCAAACTATCCACATTCCACATAATAAAGCTCAAGTCCAGACTGTTACGGATATCATCAGTAATGGCACCATAAGGCGGACGCATGAGTTTAGAACTCGATCCTAAAACCTTGGTCAAGGCATCTTCTGTATCCGTGATTTGCTTTTTAGCATCTTCAAGAGTCAATTTTGAAAGCACTGGATGATCCCAGCTATGGTTTCCCACAACATGTCCTTCTGATTTCATTCGTTTCAGAAGATCCTCATTTCCTGCGATGTTTTTGCCAAGTACAAAGAAGGTTGCCTTTACACCGTACTTAGCCAAGGTATCCAAAGCTTGTGTAGTTGTAGATGGATTTGGGCCATCATCAAAAGTCAAGGCTACAACTTTTTTATTTTTTTGTACAAAGTAAGCTTGGTAGAGCTCAGCATCCTTTTCTAATAGATAAGAAGACTCCAATACATCAAAGAAACTGGATATTGGTAGAGCAATTTCCTCCAGAGTCTCTCCTGGATTGGCAGGATAAAGGATGATTTGACTATCTTTATAATCAAAGCTCCATGATGCCAGATCTTGGTCTGTAAAGTTTTTTAGAACCTGATCAATTTTTGTCTGGTCAAGTTTCTTATCTTCTAGAGTTGATTTGATTTGACTCAGCAGGAGTTCCTTAGCTTTGCTAGCATCTTTGAAAAGTTGACTAAGAGTAAAAAGTTTACCATCTTCTGTCAAGTAAACTTTCCCCAAAGACGTCTTTTCTTTTTCTTCAACCTTTGTTGCAGACAAATCGTAGACTTGCTTAGTAATATTACGAGCAACAACTCCCTTTAAAACAGGATCTAATTGCTCGGTATAATAAAAGACCAAATCTTCTTTATCTTCCAGCTTTTCTTTAATATCCTGGTTGATTTTTTCTCTAACAGGCGCAATGACTTCCTCTCCTTGAAGAGGATAATAGGCAATTACCTCAGCTTGACCTTTTCGGAAATGGTCTTTCTGACTGCCTGCGTTGAATTGTTGGTCTTTTTCGTTTTTTAAGGCTTCAATTTTTTGTTCATAGGATTGTTTCTGTAGAATCTTGTGACCAATCACGCCACCTAGGCAGATCATAACAAGACTTAAAATACCTACTAAAACAAGTAATACATTTCTCTTTTTATCGTGGGAAGCACGCTTCTCTCTATTTTTTCTCATATTCTTATCATATCAAATCCAGACCATAATTTCAATGATAAACAGGTATTCTACTCTTTAAAAAATGATAACAAAAAAGCCTAGACAATCTGTACTGACCCCAAAAAGTTAGACAATTAATTTATCCGAAGGATTTAGTTCTGTATTGCACAGGACTGAGTCCTTTTAGTTTTATCTTAATTCGTTTATTGTTGTAGTAATCAATGTAGTCCACAATAGCTTGTTCCAATTGGTTAAGCGACTGAAATGACTTCTCATAACCATAAAACATCTCCGATTTCAGAATGCCAAAGAAGGACTCCATCATGCGATTGTCTGGGCTGTTACCTTTACGGGACATAGATGCTTGAATTCCCTTACTCTCTAGGAACCGATGATAAGAATCGTGTTGGTATTGCCAGCCTTGGTCGCTGTGTAAAATGGTATTTTCATAGTGTTTCTCTGTAAATGCCTGTTCCAACATCATTTTTACTTGCTCTAAGTTGGGCGAAGTAGAAAGATGATAAGCAATAATTTCACTGTTAAAGCCGTCTAAAACAGGCGATAAATAGAGTTTCTGTGTGCTATTTGGAATGGCAAACTCTGTCACATCCGTATAGCACTTTTCCATTGGCCTTGATGCTTCAAACTGGCGTTGAATGAGATTCTCTGCTTTCTTGCCAATCTCTCCTTGGTATGAAGAATACTTTCGTTTCCGACGAATCCGAGCTGTTAGACCAAGGACTTTCATCAGACGTTGGACCTTCTTATGATTCACTACAAAACCACGATTTCTTAGTTCAAGAGTAACTCTCCGATAGCCATAATTTCCTTTATGCTCATTATAAATGTCTTGTATTTCCAATTTGATAGCTTGATCTTATCTACTTGATTCAGCTGATTTAAGTGGTAATAATAGGTTGAACGAGCAAGCTTTATAATGTTTAGAAGGATATCTAAAGGAAACTCTGTTACTAATCCTTGAACAATTTCTGTTTTTCTTCTAGCTCTTTTTCCTCCTTCAATCGGAGTTCCCTCAACTTTTTTAGAATAGCATTCTCCGCTCTCAGGTACTCATTTTCTGCTTGAAGACGTTCTAACTCTGTCATCTCTTCGGGTTTCTTCTTTGGTTTACGTCCCATTTTAGCTGGTCTCCCTCTTGTTTTCTCAACAATAGTATACCCGTTTTTCTTGTATTGCGCCAGCCAATTTGGAAGCATACCACGATTTGGGAGAGCATATTCGAGAGAAACTCTATCTTGAGACCAGTTTTCATGTAGGACTTTATCAATCATTTCTTGTTTTAGTTCTGGAGAATAGTAACGATTCTTGCCTTTTTTGACGAACTCTATTCCGTAACGATCCATCAATTTAATCATGTACCTAAGATTAGAATTGTTTATCCCAAATTTATTTGAAAGTTGCTCTAAGCTATATCCTTGTTTTCTAAGTTCATAGATCTGAACTTTATCCTCATAACTCAATTTCATAATAAAACACCCCAAAAGTTAGATTTTTTCTGTCTAACTTTTGGGGTGCAGTTCAAATCTAAGCTTTTTGAATCTTAGAAGCGGATTGCTTCACGTGTTTTTTCATAAGAAGCGACGAATCGATTTGTGACTCCTGGTTCTGCAACTTCCAAGGCTTGAGAAATTTTCTCAAATGAAGTTTGGTAGTCAAAGTCTCTTTCAAAAATTTCAAGCGCTTCGTTGAAAGCCTCTTGGATACGTTCATCAAATGAACGGTAACGGTTTGAGTATTGCAAAAGTTGTTCTGTCAAGGTTGCATATTGAACGATATTGTAGGTTTCTGTTTCCAAAGCCTCCATATCATTTGTAGCAATCTCAAGAATGCGATTGACTGATTCAATATTGACTCGGTTCTGTTCCAATTCAGCCATCAAATCTTCTATATTGTTACTTGTTGTAAAGAAGAGTTTCAAGAAACTTTGAGGAATACCTGGTAGGTTTCTCTTTTCCATATAGCGTTTAATAGTATGCAATCGATTTACATAGACATTAGCCTTTTGACGGGCATTCAAATCATCTTTTTCGATTTGCGCTAGATGCTCACTAACAGAGATTTGTTCATCTTCGATATCTTTTAGAGTGTTTTGAAGTTCTTGCAACTGCTCCTCTAAAATAGAATATGCTTGACTTGGCTCAGCTTGGTCTTCAATCACTTCCATGATTCGTACTTCAAGCTCTGATAATTCGGCATGAAGACGACGAACATGATTTCCATAACTCTCTGGAAGGAGATATGTTTTAGTTAGACGCTCAATATCCTGAGCAAGAACTTGATTATTCTCCTTCATATGGTTGAGATAAGTTGGTAAGGTTTCAAGTAAACCTTCCACTACCTTTTGAGATGCTACCTCACGTGAGAAGATAGCATAAAGCGCATTGATTTCTTCTTGGATTTGCGTATTTTCATACTCCGCATTATCCAACTCCAAGCGTTTAATATTTTCTTGATTTTTCTTCAAGGATTCATGCAAAATTTGGAAACGAGATTCGATGTCCGTCTCGATAAAATGATAATTAACTCCCAACAACTTACGGTAACCTTCTTCAAGATCTTCCAATTGCTCTGGAAGTTCCTTTGATAAGGTTGTTACAAGGCTTGGAACACGCTCAACCATATGTGTCAAAGCAAGAATATGATTTTCAGTATCATCTAAAATACCAGCAGCTTCAACTGGATCACCTGATGAGTTCAAGGTAACAAATTGAGAGAATTCTGATTGAATCATCTCCAATTGCTTCTCAATTTCAGGTAGCGCCTCACCATACTGTTCTGAATTTTCTGCTACCGTATGTTGTAGACTTTCAAATAAGTCCAAAGCGTGCAGAACACGTCCACTATTTTTAGATTCTTGTTTTTCAAGTTCTGAAAGAGCGTCGCGAATGGCAACAATGTCTTCTTCAATCAAGCCAATTTGGCTTTCAATTTGATCGATCTTATGTGCTGCTTTGAAAAATCGAAAAGAATTATTATACCCTTCTGCTTCGAACAAATTGTTTTCAATATCAGCAAAAGAATTGAGCGATAAATCAACCCATTTTTGGTTCCACTCACGGAAGGTTACTTGGCTTTGACCAATCAAATGCATGTTTTTAACCGCTTCAACCTCGTCATTTACTGGAAGGTTGTAGAGTTCTTCTTTTTTTTCTTCGAGGGCTGCTAATCTACCCTCATTTCGTTTTCGGAGAAAAACAGCTACTCCATATGCTAGAATCAAAATGACTGCAATCGCAACCATTAGATAAATTAGTTGTCCATTAGACATATCAAACTCCTTTTATACTAGAAACAATCGTATTGATTATATCATATTTTTTATGTCATGGGAACTATTTCCCACATTTTTAGACGTCAAGCGTACTGTAAACAGCATTTTCTTCGATAAATTCACGGCGAGGTTCAACTCGATCACCCATTAACATATCAAAGATTTTATCGGCTTCTGCTGCATCATCTACTGAAACACGTGCCATCAAGCGATGTTCTGGATCCATAGTGGTTTCCCACAGTTGGTGGTCGTCCATTTCTCCCAGACCTTTATAACGTTGGATGGTTGGTTTTGAGCGCCCTTCACTATGACGTGCTAAGGCTTCTTGGAGTTTAATTTCTTGATCCGCACCTGGCTGGATGTATTCTTTAATCTCACTTCCAACTTTTACTCCGTAGATTGGCGGTTGGGCAATATAGACATATCCAGCTTCTAGAATTGGTTTCATGTAGCGGTAAATCAGGGTCAAAAGGAGGGTCCGAATGTGGGCTCCATCGACATCAGCATCGGTCATCAAAACAAGCTTTGGTAACGAGCTTTAGTGACATCAAATTCTGCTCCAAAACCTGTTCCCATAGCTGTGAAAAGGCTTCGAATTTCTTCGTTAGCAAGAATTTTATCCATGCTAGCTTTTTCAACGTTCAAGATCTTACCACGAATTGGCAGGATAGCTTGGAATTCACGATTTCGACCAGATTTAGCTGATCCACCAGCTGAGTCTCCCTCAACGATGAAGAGTTCTGTTTCAGCAGGGTTGTTTGAAGAACAGTCTGCTAGTTTTCCTGGTAAATTGGAAATTTCCAAGCCAGATTTCTTGCGAGTGACTTCACGCGCACGCTTGGCAGCTACACGAGCCTTGGCAGCTAAAATCCCTTTTTCTACGATGCGCTTGGCAATCTGAGGATTCTCCATGAGGAAATCAGAGAAGGCATCGCTAAAGAGACGGTTGGTGATCTTAACTACTTCACTATTTCCCAATTTAGTCTTGGTTTGTCCTTCAAACTGCGGATTTGGATGCTTGACAGAGATAACAGCAGTCAAACCTTCACGAACATCTTCCCCTGTCAGGTTGTCTTCATTGTCTTTTAGCAGTTTATTCTTACGGGCATAATCGTTGATAACACGCGTCAGTGCTGTACGGAAACCTTGCTCATGTGTTCCACCTTCATGGGTATGAATATTATTGGCGAAACTCATGACGTTTTCGTGGTAACCAGTTGTGTACTGCATGGCTACTTCAACTGTGATATCATCCATCTCACCGTCTGTGTAGATTGGCGTATCAAAGATAACATCCTTGTTCTCATTGATATATTCAACGTAGCTAGCAATCCCACCTTCATAGTGATAATGTTTGGTTTGTTCGAGACCTTCACGCTTATCTGTGATTGAAATTCGAAGTCCTCGGTTCAAAAAGGCTAATTCTTGAATACGTTTGTTTAATTTGTCAAAGTCAAAAGTCGTTGTTTCTGTAAAAATCTCTGGATCCGGCGTGAAGTGAACTGTTGTTCCAGTTTTATCCGTACCTCCAACGACCTCAAGATCAGCAACAACATGACCACGACGGTATTCTTGGTAATGAATCTTACCGTTTTTGTGAACATGAACGTCTAGTTGCGTTGAGAGGGCATTTACTACTGATGAACCCACACCGTGAAGACCACCTGATACCTTATATCCGCCACCGCCAAATTTTCCTCCAGCGTGAAGAACCGTAAAGACTGTCTCAACAGCAGGACGTCCCGTCTTTTCCTGAATGTCAACAGGAATTCCGCGACCGTCATCCACAACGGTAATAGAATCATCAGGTTCGATAAAGACTTGGATATGACTGGCAAATCCAGCCAAGGCTTCGTCAATAGAGTTATCAACAATTTCCCAGACTAGATGGTGAAGACCTTCTTTTGAAGTCGACCCAATATACATACCTGGGCGCATACGAACGGCTTCAAGCCCTTCTAAAACTTGAATTTGACTGGCATCATAATCCTGTGCCTGTTGGTTTTTGATTTCTTCTGTCATTTTTTTCCTTTTTCTTACATGTCTATTGCTCGTCTCAATGTTGCAACATTGTCAAAAAGATAGGCATCTAAGCCTGCAGCTTTACCTGCTTCTACATCAATGTTCCTATCTCCAATGGCCAAACCTGATGAGATATGATATTTATCACGTAAATAAATCATGGACTCAGGATCTGGTTTTCGTTTAAAACCGGAACTGGCAGTCACTACTTCTGTGAAGTAGTTGGCTATCCGGGTCTTAGAAAGAAGTTCCAGAACTTGGTCATTTCGATGAGAAACCAAGAAATGGCGACCACCCTTGTCAGAGATATCTTTGAGTAACTCTGGAATTCCCTCAAACAGAACTGGATGCTCTAGCTCACGTGCTTCATTTTCTTTGTAGTTCTCTAAAAAATCCTCGATATCTGGGGCAAACTTCTCAATGGCAAAAGCTGTCGAAACCTTCAAGGCTTCGTAAACACGGTCGTGTTCTTGCTCTATTCCGTATTGGGCCAAGGTTTCTACAAAGGCTGCTGTAGAAGTCTCGTAATTATCCAATAGGGTGCCACCTAAATCCCATATGTAGTCGTGATATTTCATACCCTTCATTATACCATTTTTTTATGAAAAAGCGATGATTTCCTAGATTTTTCCAAGCAAAAACGAGAGCCGAACTCTCGTTTTACTGCTGATTTCCAAAGACATCTCGATAGAGCATGCCAACTCGTAAACTTTCTGCATCTCCTCCCAATTGCGCCACTAACTCATAGGCAAAGGCAAGGGCAGTTGACGGTCCTCGGCTGGTTGTTAGATTACCATCTACAACCACTGTTTGCTTTTGATAAATCCCGTCAGTAATTTGCTCTTGAACACCGTCATAACAGGTAAAGCGCTTGTCTTTTAAAACACCTGCTTGATGGAGGGCGATCGGGGCAGCGCAGATAGCCGAAATCTTCTTTCCTTCTTGGTTAAAGGCTTGGATCTCAGAAATGAGGGCTTGATTATCCCGTAGATTTGCTGATCCAGGCATACCACCTGGTAGGACTAGTAAGTCATAGTCGGATAAATCACCATCAAAAACACGATCGGCTTTTACCTGAATGTCATGTGAACCTGTTACTTGCTCCTCAAACCCTACCATATCACAGGAAATGTTTGCTCGACGCAAGACATCAACTACTGTCAAGGCTTCGATTTCTTCAAAACCCTGAGCTAAGACAACTGCTACTTTTGCCATAGTGGCCTCCTTATTTGATTTGTTTTAAGACGACTTTCTTTCGTTTGAATGGAACTTTTCCACTTTTCTCCTCTGCTAGATTGGTCTGGTAACTCATAGACAAGAGGAGACCGACTCCGATAAGGTTACTAATAATTGCGGAGCCCCCCTTGAGAGATGAAGGGCAAGGGAATCCCTGTCAAAGGAAGTAGGCCTGTTACGGCACCGATATTTTCAAAGATATGGAAGAGCAACATCATGATAAATCCAGTCGAAATATAGGTGTAGAACTGGTTGTTTGACTTAAGTGTAATCTTCAACATCCGATAAATAAGAAGCAAGTACAGGGCAACCACAAAGACTGAACCAATGAATCCAAAATCTTCGGCAATCACCGTGAAAATCATATCACTCTCACGTACTGGGATGAGAAGATTAGACACATTGAAACCTTGTCCAAACAAGCCACCACTTCCAATAGCAATTTGCCCTTGAGCCTGTTGGTAAGTTGTTGTTTGTGCGAAGTCAAAGGGATTGAGCCAAGCCAAGATGCGGTTGATCTGGTAAGTTGGCATTCCAATCTGATGCAAGAAGGCACGTCCGTCCTTGCTTATAAAGATGGCCATGAAGCCTGCTACTGCAGTCACTCCTGTCGCAAAAACTGGAACGATAATCTTCCACGAAACACCTGAAAGGAGAACCATACCTGAAAAAATAGCTACAAAGACCAAGGCAGTCCCTAGGTCACTTTGCAAAGCCAAGAGGAGCAAGACTGGGATGGTAAAGGCAATCATCCAACCAATCAATAGGAAATCCAAGGGAATAGTCCGTTGCCATTCCTTGTGTTTTTGAGTGAATTGTACAATGACTCGAGCCAACATCAAGATATAGGAAATCTTCATGAACTCCGATGGCTGGAAAAGTGTCGTTCCACCGATTGATACCCAGTTCTTGGCACCTGTTGACGCTACAAGATTTGGGTTGTAGAAAACAAGAGGTAGGACCATCAAAGCTAGCCCTAGACCATAAAGATAGGGAGTCACCTTCCATAAAAACTCAGTATTGAAGAACATAACGACAAACCCAATGACAAGCCCCAAAGCAATCCAAGCGATTTGCTGACCTAGAATTGGAAGTACATTATTGGGATAGTCATGGCTAACTGCTATATAAATAGCTACTACTCCAATAACCAGTAGACAAAATACTGGCAGAAGGAGGCTATAGTCGACTCGAGAGTCGAAAGAACGTTTCATATTTTTTACCTTTTCTCTTTCTTGGATTTTTCTTTCATTTTATCGCGACGAGATTGGAGAAAATCTGCTACTGCAGATTCTAACTGACTTCTAGCAAGGACCCGAACCGTTCTTTCTTTTGACAAGGTTTGAGCGATTTGTTTGCCATAGCGCTTGCTGATGACACGACTGTCTAAGATTACAGCAACCGAACCTTGGTCAGATCGTCTAACAGTACGGCCTAGGGCTTGTTTTAGCCGAATGATCGCCATCGGCAACTGATAATCATAGAAAGGATTTTTCCCTTCTTGACGCAGTTCTTGGTTTAATTTTTTGGTTAACGGTTCTTGGGGATTTTGGAAAGGCAATCTCGGAATCACTTGAATCACGCAAGAATGGGTTGAAAAATCAACTCCTTCCCAGAAACTACCTGTTCCAAGCAAGATTTGGCGTTCACCTTTTTCAAAACGTTTTTTCAGTTGGCTTGGTTCCCCATTTTTATACTGAGCCAGATGAGGTTGGTCTAGTATGTCCGAAACTGCCAGTAACATCTCTTTTGAGGTAAACAAGACCAGTATAGGTTCTTGAAAGGCTTGCAACCTTCGGATAACGGAAGCCACTTCACTAGCATAGTCAGCAGGCGAAACTTCTGTCACAAGAGGAAAGTCATCGACTAGAAAGACTTCTTGTTGCTCCTGTTTTGCTACATCAAGCCTAACAAGTGGCGCATCTGGAAATCCCAGTAAATCTGCTAAGGAAACCCGATTGCTAATTTCAAGAGTGGCCGACACTCCTAGGAGCCTACAATCTTCTGGCAATAAGTCTGCTAGTATAAAGCGACCGTTTTTGCTTGAACAAATCAGGATATCCTTGCTCGATTTCTCTGCTGGAGCAAGCCAAAATTCACGGTCCGACGTAAAAAAGTTTGCAATCTCTCTATACTCTGGGAGACCTAACTCTGAAAAATGTTGGCGCAACTGTTCGAGAGAATCCAACCACTTTCCATTCTTAAGACCTGACTGATACTGCTCCATCAAGTAACGACATTCAAAACCAATACTCTCAAGCAAACGTTTCTGAATCAAATCTTCCTCTGTCTCCAAGGACTTTTCAATTTGAGTAGCAAGATCCTCAAGGCGATAAGCCTGCTGGGCTAGATTTCAAGAGCTAACAGCATTTTTTGAGCTTCATCCAAGATCAGCAAACGGTTGTCGACAAACTCTGGATTGTCTTCCAAACGAGTGACCAGATAGGCATGATTAGTCAAGAGGACGCGACTAGTCTTGGTTTTTTCCTGCCCTCGTTTCCAAAAATCCTCTGTAGCAAATAGGCTTTTCTTTGAAAGCTTGCCATCGTGGACTAGTTCAGGAAGGAAGTGCTGATAGCGATAAAGTTGCCCGATTTCGTCCAAGTCACCTGTCTCTGTCTCTGTTAGCCAGATGAGCAGTTGCATTTTAAAGCGTGTGAAAAGGCGATTGGACTCCGGGCGATGGAGAACTCGGTGAAAGGCATCCAGTTTTAAATAATTTTGATGCCCCTTGAGACTATGAATTTCCAGATGGAAGACCTCTTTTAAGCGCTGACCTTCTTCTTGCATGATTTGATTTTGAAGAATTTTGGTCGGAACACTCACTAGAATCCCTGTTTGACTCTCCAAGTTCAAAGCTGGGAGGAGATAACCATAAGTCTTGCCCAGTCCCGTTTGAGCTTGGATAAAAGAAGTCTGGTGTTCTTCCAATAAGTGCTCAATCTTCTCCGCAAATTCCAACTGTTGCGGACGCTCCTCCAGCCCCAATAAGGAAATGTTTTTAGCAAAATCTTTGGATAACTTGCGTGGTGCTAAGGCTTTGCTTTCTTTTTTGAGGAAAAGCCCATGGAGTTCTATCAATTCTGGAGAAGCAAGGAGAGATTGCTGCTGGTAAACCTCCTCAACCACCAGATAACTTTCGTAGAGAAGGTTATCTGCAAGGTCTAACAAGCTTTCTAAGAGCCCTTTCGGTAGCTCGAAGAGTTTTTGACGCATGTAAAGCAAGAGTTCTGCTGTTGCCTGAGCATCTGACAAAGCCGTATGGGCCTGTTTCAGTTCAATTCCCAACTCTTGACAAAGGATGCCTAGATTGTACTTTTCAAACTGAGGATATAGAACTTGGGCAAGCTCAACTGTATCCACCCGCGGTGTGCGCAATTCATATCCTTCAAAAAAGAGAAATTCCGCAAGAAGGTTGGCATCAAATTGAACATTGTGCGCAACAAAAACACCGTCCTTAACCAATTCAAAAATTTTTCCAGCCACCTGAGAAAACTCTGGTGCCGCAGCCAAACGCTGATCGGTCAGACCTGTTAATTCTTTGATATGAGAATCCAAGGGTTCATGGGGATTGACATCAGTCGCATACTGATCGACAATCTCGCCATTCTCAATCACCACAATGCCTACTTGAATAATTTTTGCCTTGCTTCCGGTGCTGGTCGCCTCTAAATCAACGACCACATACCGATCATTTCTCGCATTCATCATTAAAAATTATATCAAAAAAAGCATGATTTGACACCCCTCAACTTTGATAACAATCTCGCTTCATTTGTGAGTTTGATTAAAAATCAAGACCTTGAAAGCGAGAATTTCTCGTAAGTTCAGCAGTTGATTGCTGGTTCTGAGATATTTGAAAATCTTATCAATAAAAACAAAGCAACTGTAAAAACAAAAAAAGACAACTAAGATTTCAGTTGCCTCTTTGAGATATTGTTTTCATTGTTTTCGGAAGAGCCTTGCTAATTTCTGTTGGCAAGACAAGATAGTGTTCTTGAGCAAGTTCTTGGGCAATGGCTGAGTGCAGATGAGTCGCTACTACTACGCGTTCATAGAGACTGACATGTGGAAACTGACCTGTAAAACCTGCAATCATCCCAGCCAAAGTATCTCCCATCCCACCAGTTGCTTGATAGGGGCCTCCAACCTGTAACTGATAATATTCAGACTGACCAGCTTGCCAGATACGAGTCGCTGGACCTTTCTCGACAAGAATCGTTCCTTGAGGAAAAGCAGAAAGAGCTCTAGCAGTCGCCTCTGTATTTTGATGGTCAAGAACTATACCAGACAGTCTTTCCCATTCCTTTTGGTGGGGAGTTAGGATGATCTGACTGAAAGGGAATGGTAACTGGCCTTTTACTAAGATGCCCAAAGCACCGCCATCTGCAATCAAAATCTGGTCTCTTCCAAGCCTGTCAAAGACCCGTTTTACGAGTTCTTCTCCAAATGCATCCTCTCGCAAACCCGGACCTAACAAGACAACTTCTGCCTTTTCCAACTGTTCTTTTAACAATTGCTGGTCTTGAAGAGAAAAAGCCATGGCCTCAGGTAAATGGCTGTGCAGAGCCGGAATATTCTCCTTATCCGTGCCAACAGTCACCAACCCTGCCCCACTTTTGACAGCTGCAATAGCTGACATGATGATAGCTCCCCCATAAGGATAGGTCCCTCCTAGCAAGAGCAGACGACCGTAATCTCCCTTATGACTGTGACGAGACCGTTCTACAATGACTTTTTCTAATAAAGTTTGATTAATCACTTTCATCGTTTTTTCCTCAACTATCCTTTATCTGATTGTTTTAAAACAACTTGATAGACTTTCTTAGTCCACTCTTCTAAGTCTTCTCCAGCATAGTCAAGATAATGCACCCTATCTTGTATTTTAGTTGGAATAATATTTTCAAATTGGCACTTATTATGAGTTGGAATAATGCAAATATACAACTCACTTAATAAATTAAGCATGTCCTTAATTTTTACAGCATGGTAACCATCAAAAATATAACCAGGAACTTTAATCAAATCTGTATAGATAAAATGAAAACTTACCCCAGGAATAAACTTATCTTGTAATTCTTTCTCTGAGGGAGCTCGACCTAATAAACGCTCCATCGCCAATCGATAACCAGAACTTGTATTTGACCATCCTAACATGACATAGTCAAAATAATCTTTCGGATCAGATGCAGCATTTCGACTATCCAAAACCAACTCCTCAGCATCTCGCCTAAAGGCTTTCACAGCAGATAAGAGCTGATCTGTTTTAAAAATAGAAATCGCTGCATCTATAGTCGTAGTATGACTACAGTAGTCTGAAGTCACTAGCCTCTTATGTAGGTCATAAGTCGAAGCTACTCTTTTATCTGTAGGGGTAAATGGTGGAAGAAAGGGATGCTGAGAGATGTAATCTAAAATCTCTTTTTTTAAACAAGAATCAGCACACTCGATACTTGTTTGACGTTTATGAAGTTTTTCGTAAGCTGTAAATTTAGCAATTTTTTCTAATTCCCACTCTTGAATATTTGGATAATCAATTAGTGCTAAGTGATATATTCCATCCCATTGCAAACTATATTCTCCATTATAAATTTTTAAAATCATCTAATCACCTCTCACCCCATTATACTACAAAAGGAGGTTCAGACCTCCTTCTATCTATTTTCCCTTAAATTCCACAAAAGTCTGTAAGATTTTAGCTGCTACTGCTGGAGAAGGTTCTCCTTTTAGCTCAACCGTTTCATCTGCATATGGACTAAGGCCAGCAAAATCGCCTATCTGGACAGAGTAGAGAGATGTTTTAAATAGTTCAATATCATTTTGGTCATTTCCAAAAGCAATAAAGTTCTCTCCACACAACTTTTCAACAGTTGTCGCCTTATGAGTATCCAAGGGATTAACATAAAGGCACTTTTCATGGGCATGATAGGACAGATGAGCCTGCCCTAGTCTTTCTAACTGACCAAGCAGGTCATCAATCAAATCCTCATGGTCTCCCATATAAACGACTACCTTAATCGGAGTCCCTAAGTCCTCGAGTTTCTGATAACGAGCCACCTTTAGGGGATCCACACTGGAAATAAATGGAATCTTCTCCACAATCTGACCACTATAGTCAAAGCAATCATCTACAAAGAAAGGGAGATTATAGGTCTGGCAATAATCCACTAGCGCCTGATAAACTCTAGCATCGAGATTCCTTTCGAAAACAGCCTTCCCTAGATGATAGGCTACGCCACCATTCAAACCTATCACCAAGCGCTGACTAAGTTCAGTACCTAATAAGCCCAAACAATCTCGATAAGAGCGAGCTGAGGCAAATACAACCTCATGCCCATAATCGCTAGCCTTTAAAAGAACCTGCTTAATCTCCTTATCTATAGTCATATAGTCAAAAGACAGCGTTCCATCTAGATCAAATACGAATTTCATCTTCCTAGTCCTTTGTTTAGTGTACGCAGGGCTGCCTGATAGGTTTGTTCCATGAGCATGGTAATGGTCATAGGACCAACTCCACCAGGTACTGACGTGATATGACTGGCAAGTGGTGCAACGGCATCATAATCAACATCTCCACAAAGCTTGCCATTTTCATCTCGATTCATTCCCACATCGATAACAACTGCACCTGGTTTGACAAAGTCAGCAGTCACAAACTTAGCACGACCGATTGCTACTACAAGAATATCAGCTTTAGCAGCTACCTTGGCAAGATGATGGGTGCGTGAGTGAGTCAAAGTCACAGTCGCATTCTTGGCTAAAAGAAGCTGAGCCATTGGTTTCCCAACGATATTTGAACGACCGATGACAACTGCATTTTTACCTTCTAGATCAATCCCATACTCATGAAACATCTCCATAATTCCAGCAGGAGTTGAAGGAATCATAACTGGATGCCCAGACCAGAGGCGACCCATGTTTAGGGGATGGAAACCATCCACGTCTTTTTCGGGGTCAATGGCTAATAAAACTGCCTCTTCGTCAATATGTTTAGGTAAAGGCAACTGGACCAAAATTCCATGCCAAACTGGATCTTGATTGTATTTGGTAATCAATTCTAACAATTCTGCTTGGGTAATAGTTTCAGGAACACGCACTACTTCACTACGGAAGCCAGCAGCAAGAGCTGACCGTTCTTTGTTACGAACGTAGACTTGGCTGGCTGGATTGTCCCCCACCAAAATCACCACCAATCCTGGAACTAGACCTGTTTCTTCTTTTAGTTTTGCAGTCTTTTCAGCCAACTGTCCTTGTAACTTAGCTGCTAGAGCCTTCCCATCAATAACCTGCGTCATATCTCTTCTCTCTTCTATCAAATATCCTCTATTATAACAAAAAACAACTTACCATTCTAACACTTCTTGACTAATGGACCTTATAGTCAAAAACTATAAGAAAAAGCTCTTAGCGAGCTTTTATGCCTAATTGTATTAGATTAATCTATCATGTTTTCTTTTTTACTTTTGGAGTCGGTAAGACTTCATACATATCCTTGATTAGTTTCGCTAGAAATGACTTATCTTCAAGGGCTTCTAGCAAAATCATCTCCTTGGCTCCTTCATAAGGACGTTCAAGCCTAGTCCGTCCCAGTTGATCCATGACTACCTTAACAGGCTTCAATAACAAACGATTATCATAGATTCCCCCAATAACCTTCCCACGATAATAAAGGATATACTCTCCCATCATAGGACGATAACTCATCTCCTCTAGCTCCGAAAACTGATCGAGAATAAAGGCTAAATATTCCTTACTGGATGCCATGATTTCTACTCCACTTCTTCTAAAAATGAGCTCTTACAAAACCTTACTCAAAAATCCTTGGTCCGTTGTTCTTGGGTTTGGTCAAAAATTTCCTCTGGAGTTCCGTCTTCGACAACAACACCATCTGCCATGAAGATAACACGGTCTGCTACCTCGCGGGCAAAGCCCATTTCATGAGTCACAATCACCATGGTCATCCCTGACTTGGCAAGGTCTTGCATAACAGCTAGAACTTCTCCAACCATCTCAGGGTCCAAGGCTGAAGTCGGTTCATCAAAAAGTAAAACATCTGGTTCCATGGCCAAACCACGTGCAATGGCAATCCGTTGTTGCTGGCCACCTGACAAACTCTGCGGATAAGTCGTCGCCTTATCTGGCAAGCCAACTTTTTCTAATAGTTCCTGCGCTCTCTTCTCCGCAACTTCCTTGCTTTCACCTTTAGTTTTGATTGGGGACAAAGTTATATTTTCCATGACCGTCATATTAGGAAAGAGGTTGAATTGTTGGAAAACCATGCCCATCTTTTCACGCATAGCAAAAAGGTCATTCTTCTTATCTGTAATATCGACACCCTCAAAGATAACCCTGCCTTTACTTGCTTCTTCGAGCAGATTCATCGAACGAAGGAGGGTTGATTTCCCGCTCCCTGACGGACCGATAATGACCACAACTTCTCCTCGTTTAATCTCAAGGTTAATTCCTTTTAAAACTTCATTTTTCCCAAAAGACTTATGTAGTTCTTCAATTTTAATCAAGGTTTCTGTCATTATTTCTTGTCTCCTTGTCCAATGTAATTTTCAAATGCCTTCAAAGCCACTGTCAAAACAGAGGTCATAATCAAGTAGTAAAAGGCTGCAAATAAAAGAGGAGTCAACGGTAAATAAGTTGTTGTTGCTACTGTCGTCGCACCATTCCACAACTCCATAACCCCAATCGCTGACAAGAGGGAACTATCCTTGATAATGGTGATAAATTCATTTCCCAATGCTGGCAGAATATTCTTAATTGCCTGTGGCAAAATAACATAACGCATTGCATTTTTGGGACGAATACCTAAGGAATAAGCTGCCTCTAACTGCCCTTTAGGAACCGCATTAATCCCCGCACGAACAGTTTCCGAAACATAAGCCCCACTATTCATAGAAATAATCAGAATACCAGGAATCAAACGAGAAAGATCAACTCCTAAAATTCCCACTTGGATAGTCGGAGCATTGATATGCATAAGAGCAAGGCAATCATGATCTGAACCATCATTGGAGTACCACGGAAAATCCAAACATATACATTTGCAAACCAAACGAGTGGTTTGAAGCGTGACCGCTGAGTAAAGGCCAGCAACACACCTATAATGGTTCCTAAACAGACAACAAGGATGGAAATCAATACAGTAATCAGAGCACCATAGTTAAAATATGGTAAATACTTTGGTAAAAAAGAAAAATTCATATTCAATCAACTTTCTATGTATTAGATTGTATTATTATAACATAAATTGAATTAAAATTCAATTCTTTTTCTCTGATTTTAACAATTAACTTGATAGAATAGAGAAATAGAGAGAAATCACAGTTTTTTTCTAGTCAACTACCTCTTGTTTATGGTAAAATAGAAACGATAAGAAATGGAGGAGAATCATAATGGAATCACATTTGGTTAGAATCATCAACCGCCTAGAAGCAATGACAAAAGATGGCGGAAATCTAAAACGTAATTTTGAACGTGAGGGTGTTGTTGTTGCAGAAGTTGCCTACAGCCATGACGAAGAGAATGGATCACTCTTCACCCTTCGCGATGTTGAAGCACGTGAAACCTATACCTTTGATAGCATTGATTTGATTGCAATGGAGATCTACGAACTCCTTTACTAATATAAAAATAGCAGGGGGAACCCTTCCCTTATGAATGAGAATCCTTTTTGTCACTACAAATGGGATTTTTTCTTACCTTCAAAGTTGCTTAATTCTCCCTGAATCTCTCTTATAAAAACGACCACTTCCCAATCTTTTTACTTGCTTTACACCTTAATCATGCTATAATGAGAGTATAAAACTTTGACTATTTTTGACCTTTTTTCTTGGGCCAAGGATAAGAATGAAATGAGGTAGATGTATGCTCTGTCAAAACTGTAAAATTAACGACTCAACAATTCATCTGTATACCAATATTAATGGACAGCAAAAGCAAATTGATCTCTGTCAAAATTGCTATAAAATTATCAAAACGGACCCAAACAATGCCCTCTTTAAAGGAATGACTGACTTAAACAATCGCGACTTTGATCCTTTTGGAGACTTTTTCAATGATTTGAACAATTTCAGACCTTCTTCCAATAACGTTCCTCCAACTCAATCAGGTGGAGGATATGGAGGAAATGGGGGTTACGGACCTCAAAACCGTGGCCCACTTCAAACACCTCCTAGCCAAGAAAGAGGCCTCCTAGAGGAATATGGTATCAACATAACCGAGATTGCCCGTCGAGGAGATATTGATCCTGTTATTGGTCGAGATGAGGAGATTATCCGCGTTATCGAAATCCTCAACCGTCGAACCAAGAACAATCCAGTCCTTATCGGTGAACCTGGTGTTGGTAAAACAGCCGTTGTTGAAGGTCTAGCCCAAAAAATCGTTGATGGTGATGTTCCCCATAAACTCCAAGGTAAGCAAGTCATCCGTTTGGATGTGGTCAGCTTAGTTCAAGGAACAGGTATTCGAGGCCAATTTGAAGAGCGTATGCAAAAGCTCATGGAAGAGATACGCAAACGTGAGGATATCATTCTCTTTATCGATGAAATCCATGAAATTGTCGGTGCAGGATCTGCTGGCGATGGTAATATGGATGCAGGAAATATCCTGAAACCAGCCCTTGCCCGTGGTGAATTGCAATTGGTCGGTGCTACTACTCTCAATGAATACCGCATCATTGAAAAAGATGCTGCTTTGGAGCGTCGTATGCAGCCTGTCAAGGTAGATGAACCAACTGTCGAAGAAACAATTATCATCCTCAAAGGAGTTCAAAAAAAATACGAAGACTACCATCACGTCAAGTATACTGATGCTGCTATCGAAGCTGCTGCGAATCTTTCCAATCGCTATATCCAAGACCGCTTCTTACCTGATAAGGCTATTGACCTGTTGGATGAGGCTGGTTCTAAGATGAATCTGACCCTGAACTTTGTGGATCCCAAAGTGATTGATCAGCGCTTGATTGAGGCTGAAAATCTTAAGGCTCAAGCTACACGAGAGGAAGACTTTGAAAAAGCTGCCTATTTCCGCGATCAGATTGCCAAGTACAAGGAAATGCAAAAAAACAAGGTGACCGATCAGGATACTCCTATCATCAGTGAGAAAACTATTGAACACATCATCGAGCAGAAAACCAATATCCCTGTTGGGGAGTTAAAAGAAAAAGAACAGTCTCAGCTTATCCATCTAGCAGACGACCTCAAGGCTCATGTTATCGGACAAGACGAGGCTGTCGATAAGATTGCCAAAGCCATCCGCCGTAATCGTGTTGGACTTGGTACTCCAAATCGTCCAATCGGTAGTTTCCTCTTTGTCGGACCAACTGGAGTCGGTAAGACAGAACTTTCCAAACAACTAGCCATTGAACTTTTTGGTTCTGCTGATAGCATGATTCGCTTTGATATGAGTGAATACATGGAAAAACACAGCGTGGCTAAATTGGTCGGAGCTCCTCCAGGTTATGTCGGCTATGATGAAGCTGGTCAGTTAACGGAAAAAGTTCGTCGCAATCCTTACTCACTTATCCTTCTCGATGAGGTCGAGAAAGCCCATCCAGATGTCATGCACATGTTCCTTCAAGTCTTGGACGATGGTCGTTTGACAGATGGGCAAGGACGAACAGTTAGCTTTAAGGATGCTATCATTATCATGACTTCAAATGCCGGTACGGGTAAGGCCGAAGCCAGTGTTGGTTTTGGAGCTGCTCGTGAAGGGCGAACCAACTCTGTCCTCGGTGAACTTGGCAATTTCTTTAGCCCAGAATTTATGAACCGTTTTGATGGCATCATCGAGTTCAAAGCTCTCAGCAAGGGCAACCTTCTCCAAATCGTCGAACTCATGCTAGCAGATGTCAACAAACGCCTTTCTAGCAACAACATCCACCTCGAAGTGACAGACAAAGTCAAAGAAAAGTTGGTTGACTTGGGATATGATCCAAAAATGGGAGCACGCCCACTCCGTCGTACCATTCAAGACCATATTGAGGATGCTATCACAGACTACTACCTTGAAAATCCAAGCGAAAAAGACCTCAAGGCAGTCATGACAAGCAATGGTAAGATTCAAATCAAATCTGCCAAAAAAACTGAAAAAACAGAAGAGGTTGCTTCTGAAAAAGAAGATTAAAACGATCTAACAGGTGCAGGAAGTCTATCATTTTCTGCACCTTTTTTACTAAAATAACTGTAAATTCTTGACAGCTTGCCCCTCGTCCATTATGATAATAATAAAGATACTAGAGAATGAGGAAAGTTCAATGGCAAACCCAACTTTTGGTGAAAGAAAAGAGAATGTGACCTACTATCCCCGCTATGGTGTGTACGCAGTTATTCCTGATGCAGAAAAAAAACAAATTGTCTTAGTTCAAGCTCCCAATGGTGCTTGGTTCTTGCCAGGTGGAGAGATTGAAGCGGGCGAAGACCATCAAGAAGCACTAAAGAGAGAACTAATCGAAGAACTAGGCTTTACAGCTGAAATCGGAAACTATTTCGGACAAGCTGATGAGTATTTTTACTCTCGCCACCGTGATACTTACTACTACAATCCAGCTTATCTCTACGAAGCGATTTCTTTCCAAGAAGTACAAAAACCTTTAGAAGACTTTAATCATATTGCTTGGTTTCCTATTGACGAGGCAATAGAAAAACTCAAACGCGGTAGCCACAAATGGGGGATTGAAGCTTGGAAAATCCAGCATGGAATTGACTAAAATACACGATTTTATTCAAAAAGTGCTATAATAGAGTTAGAAAATCGGAGGAACTGTTATGAAGCTTATCAACACGACTAATTCACACTCGCAACTTGTTAAAAGCCAATTAGAAAGTACTGACGCAACTCTTGTCGAGGTCTATTCGGCCGGAAATACAGATGTGGTTTTCACACAAGCTCCGCTTCACTATGAAATCCTCATTTCCAACAAACACCGCGCTATTCGTGAACCAGAAATCGAAACCATCCAAGATTTCTTCATGAAACGCAAAATCGATAAAGATACTATCGATGAAGCTAATATCAAGACGCTTTATTCAGATAAATTGATTGAAATTTCTATTCCTACAAAATAAAATCCAAAAACTCAAAAAAGCAACAGCTAAAAAAATTAGTTGTTGCTTTTTGCATGGAGCTTCACCTTGGTAAAATGTATTGTTCAATTCAGCCAAAAACCCTTTCATGGTTAATAATCTTAGAAAAAGGAGTGTATCCCCTAATAAGATGTTCTCCCTTTTTCAAAAGATCGGAAGCTTTGTCTTAGATTATTTAAATATTTATTTCCAGTTTAAAATCGCATTCAAACCATAGTGGTCGCTGACTTGTGGACTATTCTGCCCATCAAAAACCACATGCAAGCTTTCTACTTCTAACTCTTTGGTCGTAAAGATGTAGTCGATTCGTAGTGGCTCGGTATTGCCTTTCCAACCATCAATTTCTGGTGGAACGGTATAGCTGCCACTTCTTTCTTTCGCAACTTCAAATGCGTCTTGTAATCCCAATGGGCTAGCTAAGATTGCTTGATAACCTTCCTGACCAGCTGGGTTATTGAAATCACCAGCTAAAATCAAAGGTTTGTTCAAATCTTTCAGTACAGCCTCAAATCGTGCCCATTCTTCCTGAAAACCTTTATCCCACCAAGAGAGATGGACGCTTGCAAGAGCAAGCTCCTTTCCTTCAACCTCTGTCTCAGCCAAGGCAACACGGCGAGTATGGTAGTCTGTTGGATCATCTACATCCGAAACTAAAATCTCACGCGCTTGAATCGGTGTCTTAGATAAAATAGCAACCCCCTCATGGTAGCAATCATAACCAATATGATTATAGGCCCAAGTCCAGTAATAGTTTTTCCCTTTTTCAGCCAATTTTTCAACCAGAAGTCGGACATAGTGATCCTGATGAATGGGTTCTGCTGATGGTAAAGCTTGATAGAGGTCAGTAACATCTACCTCAGGAGAAGTAATTTCCTGATTGATTTCTTGGAAACAAATCAAATCATAGTCTTTATCAAGAATATCTTGGAGCAAGAGCTGGAATTTTTCTTCTGCTTCTTTCTCCATCCAACTGTGGGTATTGAGTGTTAAAAATTTCATGCTTTTCTCCTAAAACAAGAGGTTGGAAAACAGCTTCCAACCTCAAGTATATTACAATTCTACTTTAGCAACTGCTGTTTTCGCTGCAAGAGAACCAGTTTGTTCTAATTTAACAGATTTGATTGCTTCAGCATTTGTGAAGACAACCACTGTTGAAGTTTCGCGACCTGCTGCGCGGATAGCATCCAAGTCAGCTGTAACAAGAAGATCACCAGCAGCAACCTTTTGTCCTTCAGCTACGTGAACTGTGAATGGTTTTCCTTCAAGACTTACTGTATCTAAACCGATGTGAACAAGTACTTCAAGACCTGAGTCAGTGACAAGACCGAGAGCATGTTTTGTAGGGAAGATACTTGATACTGTACCAGTAACTGGAGATACAATGTTACCATTTGCTGGTTCTACCGCAAATCCATCACCCATCATTTTTTGAGCAAAAACAGGATCTTTCACTTGTTCCAAGGCAATGACTTGACCGTCAGCTACTGAGTAAACATCCTCAGTTACACCTTTGAAATGTACAGTGTTTTGTTGAGCTTCAGTCATTTGGCTTGGAAGAGTTTCAGGAATTACTTCACCTGAGTCAAGGATATCTTGAATATCAGATTTCAATACATCAGCTTTTGGTCCGTAGATAGCTTGGACACCTTGTCCTTTCATGACAAGACCCATAGCTCCTTCGGCTTTCCATTGTTCCTCAGTACCAACACGATCTGCATCTTTAACAGTTACACGAAGTCGAGTCATACATGCGTCTACATCTACGATATTTGCACGCCCACCAAGAAGGTTAATGATATTTACAGCTTGAGAAGCAGCTGCAACTTTTGTTTCACCTGGAGTTGCTTCTTCTGATGCTCCTTCAGCAGTTTCATAGTTTCCGTTACGTCCTGGAGTTGCGTAGTTGAATTTCTTAATCATGAAGTTCGCGATGAAGTACATGATCACAGCAAAGAGGACAGTTACCCAGATAAAGTTAATGACATCCATACCAAGACCAGCATTGATAGCTAGTGGAGTACGAGTTAAGAATTCGATTGAACCGAATGAGTGCACACGAAGGTGAACAATATCAGCCATAGCAAAGGCAGCACCTTGAACAACAGAATAAACAAGATAAAGAGGTGTTGCAACAAACATGAACATATATTCGATTGGCTCAGTAACCCCTGTCAAGAAAGTTGCAAGAGCTGTTGCAATCATCATTCCTTTGTATTGGTGTTTCTTGTCTGCTTCAACATTACGGTAAATAGCAGCAGCCACACCCATCAAAATACCGAATGAACCGATCATTTGTCCAACTTTGAAACGAGCTGGAGTTACAGTTGTAAGTAAGTGTTGGTATTGGTTTGCATCAGTTCCTTTAAGGTTTACAAGGTCTGTTACCCATGCAAGCCAAAGTGGATCTTGACCAAATACTTGAGTGCCTTTTGCTGCACCAGTCAACACATCATAAGTACCACCAAGAGCTGTATAGTTCATTGGGATAGTCAACATATGGTGAAGACCAAATGGCAAGAGCAAACGTTCCAAAGTACCATACAAGAATGGTGCAAGAACAGGTGCTGTTTCTTGTGAATTCGCAATCCAGATACCAAAGTTGTTGATACCTGTTTGAACAACTGGCCAGAAAGCAGCAAGCACAATTGCTGCAATAGCTGAACGAAGGATGACAACGAATGGGACGAAACGTTTCCCATTAAAGAATGAAAGTGCGTCTGGAAGTTTACGGTAGTTGTAGTATTTGTTATAAGCAGTTGCCCCTACAAAACCTGAGATGATCCCTACGAATACCCCCATGTTGAGCGCTGGCGCCTCAAGAACGCTGATAAAGTAGTCAGCAACCTTGATTGAACCACCAAAGAAGGTAGTAACCATTGCTTCTGGGTTTTTCAACATATCACCCGTAACACCAAAGATAGTACCTGTAATACGGTTAATCAAGATAAAGGCAAGCCCGGCTGCAAATGCACCACCTGCACGTTCTTTTGCCCAGCTTCCCCCAATAGCAAGGGCAAACAAGATATGAAGGTTACCGATAACCCCCCAACCAATTTGCTCAAGGATTCCACCTGTAATCACTAGAGGAGCAAGGTTTGGGTCGATCATCACGATTGATTTCCCGATTGAGATCATCAATCCCGCCGCTGGCATAACGGCGATAACCACCATTAAAGCCTTACCGAATTTCTGCCAAAACTCGAAAGACAAGACATTTTTGAATGTAGCTTTCATCATTCAAATCTCCTTTATTTTATTTAGGCAAACGTTTTACGAAAACGTTTGCACTTATTTATACCTTAATTATACCACTTTAATTTTTTTTGTAAAGGCTTTTATAAAAAAATTTGACTATTTCTCTCAAATTTTTCAATTGCTCTGTTGTAAAATGAAGTGCAACACAAAAGACATGTTCATCTGATATACTAGAGTTGCAAAAAACAGTATAAAGGAAGAGGAACATTTCCACAAACTATTCTACCACAATCAATCATACAAGCACTTATCTGAAGCTGAGCGAGGAGACATTGAAGCTTATTTAAGCGTAGGACTCAAACCTACTGAGATTGCTCGTAGACTGGGGAGAAATCGCTCTACCATTACTCGTGAAATGAATCGAGGTTCTATAACACAAGTGAAACAAGTAAAAGAAGGTTCTGTTTGGTCAATCCCAATTTTCCATGATGAATCCAGTAGTAGATAGTTGAAATTCCCACTGTAACGCCTTTAGTCTTGACCATCATTTCAGGAGACAATTTTTGGTTATGATAGTGGAGGTTTAGTTCCTTGGTCAAGGTTGATTTCTTCACAGAGAGCTTCTGATTGGTTTCATAAATCATTTGGGCATAGTCGGCAGAATGAATCTTTTTGAAGCGTCCTTTTTCTAGACATTGTAGGACTGTACCACGCTTGATTTCATTGTGAATGGTCTGAGAAGCTTTTCCAAGGAGAAAGACCATTTCTCTATTTGATTTCCCTTCTAATTTCCATCGTTCGATTAAGCGATGACTATGGATTGTCAAGTGTTTAGCTTTTGTAGTATAATTGATTTGCATCTCTGTACCTTTCTTGTCTTTGTGGTGAACAACATGTATAACACAGAGGTGCTTTCTTATACCTAAATGATCTTTCATTTGACAACATTTACTAGTTGAACCAGCACATTGTTAGGAAAGTTGGGTGACTAACTTCATTATAGAATTTTCATAATTTTTCAATTCCATTTCCCACTAAGAATGATCTCTATATAAATCTTCTGCTGATGCTACTTCCATCTTGGAATCAAGTGACTGCTTCTGTTAGATTGATCCTACCGCCCCCAAAAAATTAAACAGGAAAATCTAACTTTTGAGGGGCTGTAGCTGACTAGACAAATGATAGAAAAAAAACTTTCCAACCTCTGAAGGAAATATCCCTCCTCACCCAGATTTCACCTAAGATATAGGCTCAATTTTTTAGCTCTTATCTTCTTATTTCAGTTGACAGAAAGCCCTTCCTATTGTATAATGTAAGTGTCGAGTTGAGAGGGCTTTCCTCCAACTAAGAACAACATATTAATAAAAGGAGAACTTTTATGGAAAACTTTGCTATGATGGACAACCAATTTGTTGCCTTGACTGATGAAGAAATGATGATGATCGACGGTGGATGGTCATTCTACGGTGTCCCTGTTGATGTATTCACAGTTTCTTTGGCTATCTTGGGTGGATCACTACTTTCAGGTTTCTTTGTAGGACTTTTTAGCTAATTTAGTATCTTAAATAGAAAGGTGAATTTCATGAACAAAGATTTTAAATCATTGGATCAAAAATTTATGCCACTTTCTGAAGCTGAATTGGTTGAAGTAGAAGGTGGTTGGGTCGGCGGTGACCTTGTTCGTGCCGTATTTGACATCGGTCGTGAAGTAGGTCGCGCTATTCGTGGCGTTGCTATCCGTGCATATGGTCGCATCAGAGGTAGAATTGGTTCAAGATCTGGTGGTTCTAGCAATGGTGGCGGCGCTAACAACGGTGGTGCTGCAAGCCCAGACGTTTTTAACTAATAGTTTGTCTTTCGACAGAGAGCCTCTTGTTCGTCTTGATTGGGACAAGAGGCTTTTTCATGTGAAAGCGAGCCCAAGTCTATCTCGGATCAATATCTTTAAAACGATTGATACCATTGGAAAAATAAGCCACATTAGTGTATGATAGAACTAGTTACTTTCGTCTTTTCTCCTCTTTCTGAGTTTGTTTTTCTGGAGAAAGCTAGTATAGAGGGAGTTTCCCTAACTCCCCAAAACCTTTATGAAGACTTTCCCTTCATAAGGCATCCATACTTTTGTGAATAAAGGAGTTTGTATGAGATTTACAAAGCGTCATTATAGAGCTCAAGTTGACGCAAGAGATTGTGGTGTGGCAGCCCTTGCCATGATTTATGGTTACTATGGCTCCTACTACTCTTTGGCCAGCTTGCGTGAAATGGCCAAGACAACCTTACGAGGAACAACCGCTTTTGGACTGGTAAAGGTCTCTGAAGAATTAGGCTTTGAAACACGAGCCCTAAAAGCGGATATGTCTTTGTTTGATATGAAAGGGGTCATCTACCCCTTTATCGCTCATGTCATCAAGGATAAAAAGTTACTTCATTACTATGTCGTGACGGGACATGACAAACATTCTGTTCATATTGCCGACCCCGATCCGGCTGTTAAAATGACCAAACTTTCCAAGGAACAGTTTGCCCAAGAATGGACAGGGGTCTCTATTTTCATTGCCCCTGCACCCGAATACAAGCCTCATAAGGAACAGAAATGGCCTCTGGTCTTTTGTGCCCATCTTGATGAGACAAAAAGGCTTGATTGCCAATATCGTTATCGCAACTCTATTGGTTACGATCATCAATATCGTGGGCTCTTACTATATGCAGGGGATTATTGATACCTATGTCCCCAATCAGATGCGCAATACCTTAGGGATTATTTCTTTAGGTTTGGTGGTCGTCTATATCTTGCAACAGATTCTATCTTATGCCCAGAATTATTTGCTTCTCATTTTGGGACAACGGCTTTCAATTGATGTGATTTTGTCTTATATCAAGCATGTCTTCCATTTACCCATGTCCTTTTTTGCGACCAGAAGAACAGGGGAGATTGTCTCACGCTTCAATGATGCCAACAGTATTATTGATGCCTTGGCCAGTACCATTCTTTCCATCTTCCTGGATGTTTCAATCGTGATTGTCATGGCCATTGTTTTGTTCTCACAAAACTTGAATCTCTTCTTTATCAGTCTTCTCTCACTACCGATTTATATCGTCGTAATTTTTGCCTTCATGAAACCATTTGAAAAAATGAACCGGGACACCATGGAATCCAATGCTATTCTTTCCTCTTCCATTATCGAAGACATCAATGGGATTGAAACAATCAAATCCTTGACCAGTGAAATTATCGTTACCAAAAGATTGACAGAGAATTTGTGGACTATCTGAAAAAATCATTTGCCTATAGTCGGATGGAAAACATTCAAATCGGCTTGAAGAAAACAGCTCAACTCCTATTGAATATCGCTATTCTTTGGATGGGAGCCCTTTTGGTGATGGACAATAAAATGACCTTGGGGCAGCTGATTACTTATAACACCTTGCTGGTTTATTTCACAAATCCACTAGAAAACATCATCAATTTACAGACTAAGCTCCAAACAGCGCAAGTTGCCAATAACCGCTTGAACGAAGTCTATCTGGTAGATTCTGAGTTTGTGGATAAAAAAGCAATCCGTGATTTAAGCATGACCAAGGGTAACATTGAATTGAAACAGGTCAGCTATAAATATGGATATGGGCGAAATGTCCTCTCAGATATTAACTTGACCATTGAACGAGGCAGTAAGGTGGCCTTTGTGGGCATTTCTGGTTCTGGAAAGACGACCCTTGCCAAGATGATTGTGAATTTCTATGATCCGAATGAGGGAGAGATTCTGGTGAATCATATCAACCTCAATCAGATTGACAAGCATGTCTTGCGCCGTCATATCAACTACTTGCCGCAACAGCCCTATGTCTTTAATGGTACTATCTTAGAGAATGTTCTCCTAGGTGCTAAGCCTGGAACGACTCAGAAAGAAATCATTCGGGCGCTAGAAATTGCGGAGATTCGGGAAGACATTGAACGGATGCCTTTGAATTACCAAACAGAGTTGACATCAGACGGAACAGGGATTTCAGGTGGTCAACGTCAACGCTTGGCCTTAGCTCGGGCTCTTTTGACCGATGCTCCTGTTTTAATTCTCGACGAGGCAACCAGCAATCTGGATATCCTGACAGAAAAAAAGATTATCGACAATCTCTTGGAGTTGGACAAGACCATCATATTCATCGCCCATCGCTTGACCATTGCGGAGCGGTCTGAAAAAGTGGTCGTTCTGGACAAGGGGGAAATCGTCGAACAAGGAACACACGAAGAATTGCTTGCTCAGGATGGCTTCTATGCCCATCTGGTCAATAGTTAGAAGGGAGAAAGAAGATGGAAGAACATTACTTAGAGAGTGCTGAATTTTATAATCGTAGATATTCCAACTTTTCTGTACGCGTGATTTTACCGACTTTCTTCTTAGCGATTTTTATCGTCTTATTCTCTCTCTTTGCGAAAAAGGAAATCACGATTACCTCGGCTGCCTCTATCGAACCGAGTAAGATCCTGGCAACCATCCAGTCAACCAGTAATAATGCGATTGTCACTAATAATCTAGAGGAAAATAAGGTGGTCAAAAAAGGGGATCTTTTGGTTCAGTATCATTCTGACAGTGAAAACACTCAAAAAGACACCTTCTCCTCCCAAGTGGAAACCTTGAAAGAACAAAAACGACAGTTGGAATTATTGCAGGAAAGTTTGAAGACAGGAACTAGCCAGTTTGCTTCGGGGGAAGATCGCTTTGGCTACGAACAGGTCTTTAATGACTATAAAAACCAAGCTGCCAGCATCCGTAGTAATACGGAACAACAGAATTCCAATATTGCCTCTCAAAATTCAGCTGCCAGCAGTTCCCAAGCTGAACTTGGAAATCTCATTGAGGAAACCAATGCCAAATTGTCGGACTATCAAACATTAAAAAATGCCATTCAAAATGGAACCAGTGTTCCTTCAAGCAACGCTGGCTATAGTATTTATCAATCCTATGCGGCGCAGGCTGCTTCTGATAGTCAAGGACAGCTCAAGAGTCAAGTCATTGCACAGATTGACAGCCAGATTGCCCAATTTGAATCCGCTCTGGCCAGTTATCGGGTTCAATATGCGGGCTCAGGTGCGCAACAGGCCTACTCTGGTAGTTTAGATAGTCAGCTTGAGTCCTTGAAAGCTCAACAGTTGGCAAAAGTCGGACAAGAGTTGACCGCCCTAAATCAAAAGCTTTTAGAGGTTGAAAATAATCTCAAAGTACAGGGAGGAATCACACAAAAAGGGGCCATTACAGCGATGGAAGACGGGGTTCTCCACCTGAATCCTGAAACTGCTGGGGCTAATTTGGTTCCCGAAGGCAAGGTCTTGGCCCAGTTATATCCTGTTTTGACGACAGAAAAGAAGGTAACCATCACAACTTATGTGACTTCAAAAGATGTCTCTAGCCTTAAACAGGGGGAGACCATCCGTTTCACTGCCTTGGATGAAAACAATAAGGAATTTGTTCTCACGTCTACCATTTCTAATATTGACAGCAATGCGACAAAGACCGAAAAAGGCAACTTCTTTAAAGTAGAGGCTGAAACGAGCTTAACGGATGAACAGGCTGAGAAATTGCGTTATGGTATTGAGGGGCGAGCGGTCGTGATTACAGGTCGCAAAACCTATTTCAATTACTATTTAGATCAATTCTTAAGAAGAGATTAGGTAAAATCATCTGCTTCACTAAGATATATAGAAAGGCTCCCTTAGCAACAAGGGGGCCTTTTGTGTGTCAGTACTGGGTTGAGGGCTACTAGTCTTTTCAGTCAATGTCAATCAAATACAAGATTAGTAACTTTGGAAGCTAAAAAAGAAGTTCCTAAAACTTCTCTTTTATAAAATATGGGCACTCCTATTTTCTTAAATCTTTAAGAATCGACGCATCGAAATTCCTGAACCGAGCGAACCGATGAAAATACCGATTACAAACAAGAGAAGGGTCATTAAAGGAATAAATACATCTGGAGCAATCATGGATAAATTTTGTCCTACCAATGATTTATTGACAGATTGGTAAACCATATTGTAGACAAAAAATACAAGGACTGAAGGAATAGCTGCACCAAATAAACCGATAAAGGCACCTTCAAGTAAGAATGGTCCTCTAATGTAGCCATTTTTAGCCCCTACTAGACGCATGATTTGAATTTCACGGCTACGCGAAATAATAGTGATACGGATGGTATTGGAAATGAGGAAGACTGCAATAAAAATCAAGAGTCCTGCAATAACCAATCCCCAAACACGGATAAAGGAAGCTAGTTCGAAAAGTCGTTGAGTGTTGGCTCCACCATCTTGAACCTCTGATACTCCCTCTATTTTCTTAGCTTCTTCAGCTACCGTTTTAACATCACTCGGAGAATTTGTATCAACGATATAGGCATCATAGAGAGGATTTGCGTCCCCTTCAAAGACCTTCCAGTCATCCCCCATCGTTTCAGTCAATTTTTGGTATTGCTCTTCTTTACTTGAGAAGGTAACACTTTTTACAGCAGGCATAGCTTTCAAAGCGTCATAGACCTTGTGGTAGTCATTATTGGTAACCGTCTGACCTTCTTTTTCAATCGTTTCACTGTTATCTGCCACATCCTTACGAATGTAAACCATGACACGAACATTGTTTTCAATATCGGTAGCCAGTTTAGCTGTATTAAAAATTACGGACGCAAAGAGGGCAACGAGCGTCAAGGTAATCATAACCGAACTCACTGCTGCTACTGTCATCCAGCCATTTCGCTTTAAACTTTTTAGTGATTCAAATAAATGGCGAAAAAATCTACTAATCATCGTATCCATATTCTCCTTTTGCTTCGTCACGAACGACACGGCCATTTTCAATGGCAATGACACGGTGGCGCAAGGTATTTACAATCTGGCTATTATGGGTCGCCATCAATACTGTAGTACCTTGGAGATTGATGCGTTCCAACAGATTCATAATTTCCCAAGAATTATCTGGGTCCAAGTTTCCTGTCGGCTCATCAGCAATCAAGACTTTCGGATTGTTGACAATCGCACGAGCAATTGCAATCCGTTGCTGCTCTCCACCTGAAAGTTCATTAGGGAATGAACGAACCTTATGTTTCAAACCAACTAGGTCCAAAACTTCCATAACACGTTTTTTGATATTACGGCGGTTCTCACCGATTACTTCCATTGCATAGGCAATATTTTCATAAACAGTTTTCTTCGGTAAGAGTTTGTAATCCTGGAAAACAACTCCAACATTCCGACGTAAGAGAGGAATGTCTCTCTTTTTGATTTTAACTAGATTAAAACCTGCTACTGTTAAACTGCCTTTTTCAACTTTGACCTCGCGATACAAAGATCTAATAAAAGTAGATTTCCCTGCTCCAGAAGGTCCTACGATGTAGGCAAATTCTCCCGGCTCAATGGTGACAGTGACACCACGCAGAGCAGTAGTTCCGTTATCATATTTTTTGACAACATCTCGCATTTCAATGATTGACATGTGAGTTCCTTTCTATCTTAGCTGATTCTCCATTTGAGATAGGCATCGATGAAACCATCTAGATCTCCATCCATAACCTTATCTACTTGGGCAACTTCAAAGCTCGTACGGTGATCTTTGACCATAGTATAAGGTGTAAAGACATAAGAACGAATCTGACTTCCCCAAGTGATTTCTTTTTTCTCACCTTTGAGGGAATTGACTTCTGCTGCTTTCTTTTCTTGCTCCATTTGATAGAGCTTAGCTTGCAACATCTTCATAGCACGATCTCTATTTCCATACTGGGTACGATCGACTGTCGATTGAACGACTGTCCCCGTAGGAATGTGTGTCAAACGCACGCCAGTTGAAACTTTATTGACGTTCTGTCCACCAGCACCGCCTGAACGGAAGGTGTCCATTTTGATATCATCTTCACGAATCTCCACTTCAACGGTATCATCCAACTCAGGCATAACCTCTACGGATGTAAATGAAGTATGGCGACGTTTGGCTGAGTCAAATGGTGAAATACGGACCAAACGGTGAACACCCATTTCCGACTTGAGAAGGCCATATGCATTTGGACCTTCAAACGACAAGGTCACCGACTTGATACCCGCTTCATCACCTGCTTGATAATCCAATACTTCCACTTTAAAACCTTTGGCATTTCCATAACGAGTATACATACGGAGCAACATATCGCCCCAGTCCTGAGCCTCAGTCCCGCCTGAACCTGGATGGATTTCTAAGATTGCATTATTATGGTCATAAGGTTCTGACAAGAGAAGCGTCATTTCGTAACTAGTCATCATCTTATCCAGTTCTGTCAACTGTTCAACCAGTTCATCATGGACTGACTCGTCTTCTACTAAAAAGTCCAATAAAATTTCAACTTCATCCTGCAACTCTTCCATCTTACAGAAGGTGTTGTAGGTGTTTTTTAATTCATTTAATTCTTGCGACGTTTTTTGGGCCGCGATATTATCGTTCCAAAAATCAGGTTCTGTCATCTTGTTCTCCAAGACGGCAATCTCTTCCTCTAAGCCTTCGAGGTCAAAGAGACCCCCTGAAAGAAGCTAATTTTTCACGATTTGCGTCAATTTTTTGACGAATTTCTGAAATGTCCATAAATACTCCTTTATCACATCGTTTCATTATACCACATTCTCTCATTTCTTTCCATATTTTGCTTGTTATTTCAAATTGTATACAAAAAAGAGGGCTTTCACCCTCCATATTTATAACTTTTTAGCAGAGGTTCGAGCAATTTCCTCTACTTGGATACCTTGCGCTTCAAATTTCTCCTTCAGGAAGGTTAAATCAATCGTCCCATCAATTTGAACCTCAATCACGACCTTACCATCCTTGCGAGGGATATTAACTGTATGTGAAATATTTAAGTTTTCCTCAGCAATCAAGCTCACAATCTTACCCAAAACCCCGACTTCATTTTCCGTAATAAACCGAACACGAATTCCTTCTTCTCCATAACCAGCAATTTCCAAAAAGGCTTGGAAAACATCACGATCCGTGATAACTCCATACACCTGCTGGTTATCAACAACTGGAAGAATACCGATTTTATTTTTCAGCATGAGATAAGTCGCATCCTCTAGACTAGCATAACCTGAGACTGTTATAACATCGCGAATCATGACGTCTTTGACTTTGGTCTTATTGAGAAGATAATTCATCTCATAGATGGAGAGACTGGTTGCTTTAGACGGACTCGCCTCTGCAATGGTTCCTTCTGTTACAAGACCAACCAATTGATCATTTTCGATAACAGGTAAACGGTGCAAACCTTGCTCGCGCATCAAATCTGCTGCATGTGCTACAGTCGTATCTGGACTGATATAAACTACCTTGCGGGTCATAAAATCTTTAACTGCCATGAGACTTCTCCTTCTTTATTGCTACTATAATTATACACTTTCTTACAAAAACTATCAAACGCTTTCATTTCTTTTTCAAGATTTTGTAACATTCAATCAAAAAAAGAGAGAAACAGCCTTCTCTCTTAAACTTAAATCGTAACAGAATCTCGATCCTTAATCATATAGCGTTTTAAAGGAGTTAAGCTAGCTAGCCAATACAATAAACCACCAAAGATCGCAGTAAAGCCACTACCAGTTGTGAGCAAAAACATAGGACTCTGGATATGCTTTGTTATCGGGTTGTAAACAAATAGTACTGCAACTAACAAGGAAATGATTACACAAGATAATCCCACCAGGTTAAAGCCATTTGTAAACTCATAGGCGCCATGTCCTTCTAGGAAATAGGCTGAACGCAAATCAAGTTTTCGTTTTCTTAAGATAAAGTAGTCAACAACAATCATTCCGATAATGGGGCCTTGAATATAGGCAGCCAGCGAGATGAAAGAACCGAAGTATTCATCCACTCCTCCCCAGATGGTGAGTAGGCTCACATAAATCATGGCAATCCAAACCATTAGTTTATAGCTTACTTTTGGCATCCCGCTTTTTACAATCATACAGTTCACGTACGATCCTGTACCTTGGGTTCCAATATTAGCAAAAGCTACCAGTAGTAAACTTAAAAGCGCAAAGGCAGGAGTGCTCAACGTTGAAAGCATTGTCGTTGGATCACTTTCATAGACACCTGTTTTGACAAACATAGCCAAAGCCATCACCCCACCTGTCGCAGCAAAGAATGGCGCAACAACCCCATATGACAAGGCTGTAGCCCAATAGCCACTGCGTTCTGATTTTGCCAAACGTGGCAAGACAAAGGCTTGTGTAGACCAAGAAAAGGCTACGGCCACATTTCCTTCCCCTGACATCATAAAACGTTCAATCGGTGTCAAATTTTCTTGAATGGCAGGTTGGACATTCATAATATCCCTAATCGGAACCGCAACAAAACAAATCCCAACGATGATCAGCCCAACAAATAACAAGGCTACCACTAGAAAGCGATTGGTGCCTTTAATCACTTCTGGACCCCCAAGAGCAATCAGTGTTCCAAGGAGAACACAGAGAGTTCCTAGAATCGGTGCCCATACTCCCTTATCTAAACCCAGTCCAAAATTATTTCCCAAATGAATCATGGAGCTGGCAAAAAGATTGGCGGTAACAGCGTACCAACCAAAATTTGCCAGACTAATCACAGTTGATAGAACAGCCACTCCTTTTCTACCTAGAACAGCTCTCAACCAAATCCACAAATCAATTCCATATTTAACTGCAAACAGAATTGGGAGACATTCAATAAAGACCCAGATAATATTAAAACTAAAAATATTGATCAACATTTGATTAAAGGTCAAATATTGAGCTACATAAGCTCCTTGGGTATAACACCAAGTTGCGATGGCAAAACCACTTGTCGATAAGAAGAGATCCCAGAAAGAATACTGACGATCCTTGTTGGTCATGGGAACGATTCCCGTTATCGTCTCCTGTTGAATGAAGTCATTCATTTTGGACATTTTATTGAATACCTCCTGTCATGGCTAGGATAATCAGAATATGATTGACTAGAATCATGCCAATACTAATGTAAAATTAACTTTCAAAAAAGAGGAAGCGAATAGATATAGATTAAGGTTTTCATTTATCCTTAAATCGTAACAGAGTCCCGATCCTTGATCATATAGCGTTTTAAAGGAGTTAAGCTAGCTAGCCAGTATAATAGGCCACCGAATATCGCCGTAAAACCACTACCCGTTGTGATTAAAAAGATTGGGCTTTGAATCTGTGCTGTTACAGGGTTGTAAACAAATAGTACTGCTACCAATAAGGAGATAAATACACAAGACAAGCCAACCACGTTAAATCCCTTAGTAAACTCGTAGGCGTCATGACCTTCAAGGAAATAGGCTGAACGCAAGTCGAGTTTTCGTTTTCTTAAGATAAAGTAGTCAACAACGATCATTCCGATAATTGGTCCCTGAATATAGGCAGCTAGAGAGATGAAGGAACCGAAGTACTCTTCTACCCCTCCCCAGATGGTGAGTAGGCTCACATAAATCATGGCAATCCAAACCATTAGTTTATAGCTTACTTTTGGCATCCCGCTTTTTACAATCATACAGTTCACGTACGATCCTGTACCTTGGGTTCCAATATTGGCAAAGGCTACTAATAGCAGACTTAAGAGAGCAAAGGCTGGTGTGCTTAGAGTTGAAAGCATGGTTGTTGGATCACTTTCATAAACACCTGTTTTGACAAACATGGCTAGAGCCATAACTCCACCAGTGGCAACGAAGAATGGGGCCACAACTCCGTATGATAAGGCTGTAGCCCAGTAACCACTGCGTTCTGATTTTGCCAAACGTGGCAAGACCAATGCTTGTGTAGACCAAGAGAAGGCAAAGGCCACATTTCCTTCCCCAGAGAGCATAAAACGTTCTAATGGAGTTAAATCTCCTTGGGTAGCTGGTTGAATGTTCATAATGTCAGTGATAGGAACGGCTACAAAGCAAATTCCCACGATAATCAGACCAACAATCAACAGGGCGATGACCAAGAATCGATTGGTCCATTTGATTACTTCTGGACCCCCAAGGGCAATCAACGTTCCAAGAAGAACACAGAGAGTACCTAGAATCGGTGCCCATACTCCCTTGTCTAAACCAAGTCCAAAATTATTTCCCAAGTGGATCATAGAATTGGCAAAAAGATTAGCCGCAACGGCATACCAGCCAAAGTTAGCCAAGCTAATAATGGTTGATAGCAAGGCTACCCCTTTTTTTCCTAAGACAGCCCTCAACCAAATCCACAAATCAATTCCATACTTAACGGCAAACAAAATTGGGAGACATTCGATAAAAACCCAGATAATGTTGAAACTAAAAATATTAATCAACATTTGATTAAAGGTCAAATATTGAGCCACATAGGCTCCTTGGGTATAACACCAAGTTGCAATGGCAAAACCACTTGTCGACAGAAAGAGATCCCAGAAAGAATACTGACGATCCTTGTTGGTCATAGGAACAATTCCCGTTATGGTCTCCTGTTGAATAAAGTCATTCATCTTAGACATTTTATTGAATACCTCCTGTCATGGCTAGTATAATCAAAATGAGGTTGACTATGACTAGGGCGATGACTATAGTAAAGTCACTTTTTAAAAATGGCTGAGCAAACACATAGTTTGGTGATTCCATTTCTTCTAGCCTTCTTTTCGTTTCATGTGCTACTAATTCTTCAATTTCTGATGTCGGTTTCATCTCAATTCTCCTCTAAATACAAATCTAGTGCAATTTGCCCATACTGCTTGGTATAACGATACCAGATATAAAGAAATTCACCTACTGGTTTTCCAACGCTTTCTTGGAACAGGGCCCACAAAAACCAATAATATGAAGTCACTGATACATAGGCCAAGTAGTGGCGTTTGGTTATCTTGTCTGGAACTTCTTGTAAATAGATTTCAAGCACCTTTTCAGCTTCTTCTACTGTATAATTTGAACATCCAATAAAGGTTCCTAAATCTCCTGCTGGATCTCCCATACCAGAATATTCCCAATCAATCAAGCTCATTTCTCCAGCTTCATTCAACAAAAAATTCGGGCTATAAGAATCTCCATGGCAGAGAACCTTTTTCGCTTGATCTTCTTGTAGAAGCTTCTCGAGAACTGAGACATTCTTATCCAACTCTTCAAGCCCATCAAATTCAAAACGATTGCTGGCTTTTAATTTTTGTCTAAAATCATCAATTCCCTCAAATTGATCAAAGGAATGATCTGTTTTTTCTCCAGATTGGTGCAAGCGTCTCAAGAGCTCCATTGCTTTTGCCACATCATCCCAGTTATTATAATCTAGTTGCTTGGCATTGGGAATAAATTCTGAAATTTTCCAGCCTTCATCCTTGTTCATGGCAACAAAAGTACGGTCAATCTTCAATTTTGCAGCAATTTCCATGGAAGCCGCTTCACTAGCACGATCTATATAATTCTCCGTTCCTCTACCTGGATGACGGTAAACATATTTCTTTCCTAGGCAGTCAAATGAAAACGAAGTGTTGGTTAGACCATCTTTTAGAGGTTTGATATTGACAATATCTGAAGCTACACATCCTAATGTCTTACAAATATTATCAATGATTTCCGAATTCGTATTCACCAAATAGTGTTCATCAAACTGACGCAACTCATCTAGTGAATCAAACTCCTTAACAATATCTGCTGAATAATGCCGAGCTTCCAAAGGAAGCTCCTTGACGTGACGGCTATAGTAATCTTCCCAGAGCTGTTCGCGATATGGTTCGTGCTTAAATTCAGTTTCTAAAATGTCTACGAATTTTTCACTAAATGCACGATCAAAATAAACGTGCCCCACCATAGCCCAAGTATTCGTCCCACCGATTTGAATATCGATAATCGTGTGATTGGAGTCTTCCTTAGAGCAGTATTCGTCTGTGTCCCCTTCTGCAAATATTGTAGAATAATAACCCCTGTAAATGTATCGTTCAAACGGATTTTCTACAAAATAATTATCCGAAGAGCAAATATAAGTGTTAGAAAGCTGATCTCTGACTAGCATGAGAGAAGAACAGTTGTTGTACTTGTAGTAATCATTATTCACAACAATTTTAACGCCAAACTTTTCTGCCAGATAGAACATTTTTTCTTGCAGATAGCCTACAATAACTGTAATATCCTCTATCCCAGCTTCTTGCAACTGCTTGATTTCTCTCTCAATCAAACGCTCACCTTTGACTTGGAGCAATCCTTTTGGTAGCTCATAAGACAAAGGTGCAAAGCGGCTACTCATACCTGCTGCCATGATAATGGCATTCTTCACCTGATACGGAGTTAAAGCCTCCTCACCTAGGTCAGTTAAGTGATTTTCCTCACCAATCCACTTCTTTTCTTTACATTCCTTGAGAAGGTTATTCACCGCCCCCAAAGAGATGTCTAGCTGTTCAGCCAATTGTCTCTGCGTAAAGTTTTCATCTTTGTGAGTCAACAAAAAACGTAAAAGTTTAAATTGTTTTTCTGATAGCATATCTTCAGCCTCTTTTGTTCAATATTTTTATTTATTTAATTATATTATGAACACATGCTTTTGTCAAGCCAGATTCTATATTAAGAAAACGGGTGCTCAAATCAAGTCCATCAAAATAGTGACCAAACGAAGAAAGAGCCCCAAATTGGAGCTCTTCAAATTCATCTACAAAACAATCCAATGGATTGGATGATTACTTACATAATCCTTATCTGACGACTAAAAAGGTGCCTCGGACTAGAGGAGAATTGCTTTAGCAATCCTTATCTGCCGACTAAAACAATCCAATGGATTGTTTTAGCCACCTAGGTATGCTTTTCTGACTTCATCTGATGCCGCGAGTTCTTTTCCTGTTCCTGATAGGACAATCTTGCCTGTTTCAAGTACATAACCTCGGTCAGAGATAGCAAGGGCCTTGTTAGCGTTCTGCTCAATTAGGAGAACAGTTGTTCCTTGCTTCTGAATGTCTTGGATGATATCAAAAATTTCTTGGATAAAGATAGGTGCAAGTCCCATAGACGGCTCATCCAAGAGGAGAAGCTTGGGCGTAGACATGAGAGCACGTCCCATAGCAAGCATCTGTTGCTCACCACCTGAAAGGGTAGCTGCATCTTGATTTTGCGTTCTTCTAAACGTGGAAAACGAGAGAAGACTTTCTTCAAGTTGGCTTGGTTTTCTTCTCGGTTTTTCTTTAAAAAGGCTCCCATTTCTAAGTTTTCCATAACAGTCAAACCTGGAAAAACATGGCGTCCTTCAGGAACTTGTGAAAGCCCACCTGCCACGATTTTTTGCGCTGGCATCTTTTGAATTTCTTTTCCTAAAAACTGAATTTTACCAGCACTTGGACGAACCAAACCTGAAAGGGTACGAAGAATGGTTGTTTTACCAGCACCATTGGCACCAATCAAGGAAACAACTTCACCTTCATTGACCTCGAAACTTACATCACGAACTGCTTGGATCATACCGTAATGCACAGAGAGGTTTTCAACTTTTAACATAGACATTAGACTTCACCTCCTAGATAAGCTTCGATAACGCGTTTGTTGTTCTTGATCTCATCCGGAGTCCCATGAGCAATCAACCGACCATATTCAAGAACATAGATACGCTCAGTGACTTCCATAACCAAATTCATGTCGTGTTCGATGAGCATGATAGTAATTTTAAATTCGTCTTTGATACGACGGATCAATTCTGTCAATTCAGCTGTTTCTTGTGGATTCATCCCAGCTGCAGGTTCATCCAAAAAGAGGATCTTAGGTTCGGTTGCCAGAGCACGAACAATCTCTAATCGACGTTGTTGACCATAGGCAAGATTCTTCGCAAGTGTATCTGCGTCACCATCCAAATCAAAAATCTTCAGTAAGTCCAAAGCTTTATTTTTTAATTCTTCCTCATTCTTATAGAAAGCAGGTAAGCGTAGAAAGCTCGCAAGGACATGTTGTTTATGATGATTTCCAAAAGCGATGAGAACATTGTCTAAAACTGTCAGATCCTTGAACAAACGAATATTTTGGAAAGTACGACTGAGTCCAAGTGAAGCAATCTTGTAGGGAGTTTTCCCATTTAGGAGGTGACCATCTAGTGTCACAGTACCTTCGCTTGGTTCATAAACACCAGTCAAGAGATTGAAAAGGGTTGTTTTACCAGCTCCGTTTGGTCCAATTAGACCAACCAATTCTCCCTCGTTCAACTCAAGAGTGACATCTCCAACAGCTGTTAGACCGCCAAAATGTTTGGTTAACTGTTTAACTTCAAGTAATGCCATTAGTTTTGTCCCTCCTTCTTCGATTTTTTAAAGAAACGTGACAGACTCAATTCCCATGTCCCAAGAAGTCCACCTGGTCTGAAAATCATCACCAATACAAGAGCCAAGGCGTAGATGATCATACGTACGCTAGCTACATCTTGAAGGAGCATATTTAAAATTCCTAAAACTATCGCTGAAACGATGGTACCAGTAATAGATCCAAGTCCACCAAATACTACGATAATCAACACGTTGATGGAATTAATAAAGGTGTAATCTTTAGGTACAACAGATCCGATAAAACCAGCCTGAAGTGAACCTGCAATACTTGCTGTAATGGCACCAAAGACAAAAGCGATAATCTTGATTTTTGTAGTGTTTACCCCAACAGACTCTGCAGCAATCTCATCCTCACGAACAGATAAAGTAGAGCGTCCAATTGGACTACGTAAGAAGTTGAGAGTTGCAATAGTTGTGATCACCACAAATAGATAAACCATTTGCCAGTTGGTAAAGTTTGGAATACCTAGGATACCAGCAGCACCGTTGGTCAAACTTCCACCATTAATGATAAAGATACGAATGATTTCTGAAACACCTAGTGTCGCAACAGCCAGGTAGTCACCCTTCAAACGTAGAGTTGGAATTCCGACAAGCAAAGCTACTGCACCAGAAATCAAGGCTCCCAAGACCATTGCTCCAAAGAAAGCACCATAGGTTGGTGATTTTGAGCCAATAATCGCTGCTGCATAAGCCCCAATCGCCATAAACCTGCATGGCCGAGTGAGAATTGTCCTGAAAAACCAACGATTAAGTTCAAACCTACTGCAAGGATGATATTAATCCCAATTTGTTCTAAAATTTGGACATGGAATAGATTGAGAACACCGGCAGAAACCAGTACACTAATCAATCCATAACCCGCTATCAGAAGGAATAACCAGAGAATATTTACTTTAAGATTTGTCTTCATTGTTTACACCTTCTCTTTCACATTCTTACCAAGGATACCTGCTGGACGAACAATCAGAATCAGAAGCAAGATTCCATATACGATAGCATCACGGAAATCAGACATACCGAAGGCAGTTGCAAAAGTTTCCAACAAGCCAATCACAAATCCCCCTAGAGCTGCACCAGGAATAATCCCGATACCACCAAGTACGGCCGCAACGAATGATTTTAGTCCTGGAGTAACACCCATCAAAGGTTCAAGAGAGTTGTAATAAAGGGCAATGAGGACACCTGCTGCTCCAGCAAGGGCTGAACCCAAGGCAAAGGTAAAGCTGATAGTACGGTTTACGTTGATTCCCATCAATTGAGCTGCGTCACTATCAACTGATACAGCACGCATCGCTTTCCCCATTTTTGTTTTTTGGACGATCAATTGCAATAAAACCATCAACAGGACAGAAACTGCTAAAATCATCAATTGAACATTTGTCAAGCTAATTGGCCCAAAATCAAAACGGACTGTTTCAATGGCTTGAGGAAAAGCACGGGTATTGGCTCCCACTAGATAAACCATCCCGTATTCCAGTAGGAAGGATACTCCGATGGCAGTAATCAATACAGCAATACGTGTAGAGTGTCGCAAAGGACGGTAAGCAAGAAACTCAATCACAACACCAAGTAGTGCAGTTCCTGCCATTGATATAATTAAAGCTAAAAAGAAATTCATTTGGAAAGAATTAATCAAAAAGTAACCAATAAAGGCACCCATCATATAAATATCACCGTGGGCGAAGTTAATGAGTTTGATAATTCCATAAACCATGGTATAACCCAGAGCCAAAAGTGCATAAACACTACCCAGAATTAGACCATTCACAAGTTGTTGGAGCATAGCATTCACTCTTTTCTATCGTTATTTTTTAGAAAATTTCATTATTTTCACAAGTTCATAAACACCGAAACAGGGAGTGAGTCAAAGGCTCATTCCCTATTTCAACTACTATTCTAATGTTATGGTTTTACAACTTCTGCTTCTTCCACTTTACCATTGTTCATGGTCATCATATAAGCAGTTTTGACTGTATTGTGATCAGCATCAAAGCTCGTTTGACCAGTTACACCATCAAAATCTTTGGTTTTAGCAAGGTTGTCCTTGATTTCACCTGAGTTTTTAGCACCTTTTGCAGCATTAGCTACTAGGTAAACTGAGTCATAGGCCAAAGCTGAGAATGTTGAAGGTTCTTCGTTGTATTTTGCACGGTAGGCTTCAAGAAAAGCTTTAGCTTTAGCAGAAACATCAACTGTAGTTGAGAATCCAGAGATGAAGTAAATGTTTGATGCTCTTTCAGCAGTTGCTTGTTGAACAAATTCTTCACCATTAAATCCATCACCACCAACGATTGGTTTATCGATTCCCATACCACGAGCTTGGTTTACGATTTTACCCGCTTCTGTGTAGTAACCTGGAACAACGATAGCGTCAAACTCTTTCCCTTTCATTTTAGTAAGGGCTGCTTGGAAGTCTGTATCACCTGCTACGAAAGTTTCATCTGCTACAATCTCACCTTTATAGGCTTCGCGGAAAGCTTTAGCAATACCTTTAGCATAGTCACTAGCATTGTCAGTATAAAGGACAACCTTCTTAGCATTCAATTTATTTGTTACGTAGTTAGAAATAATCTTACCTTGGAAGCTATCCTGGAATGTTCCGATAAATAGGTAATCTTGACCCTTGGTCAATCCATCTTGAGTAGCACTTGGTGAAATCAATGGCACACCAGCTTTAGTAGCGTTAGCTACAGCTGCAGCAGTTGCACCAGATGTCGCAGGTCCTACAATAGCTGCTACTTTTGATTGGGTAACAAGGTTTGTTGTAACAGAAGCTGCTTCAGCAGTTTCTGACTTGTTGTCCTTATCTACAACTTCGATTTGTTTCCATCGATACCACCTGCTGCATTGATTTCGTCTACAGCAAGTTGGGCACCTTTTTGTTCAGCTGTACCGTAAGCTGCCACAGCACCTGTCTCTTCAAAGTTAAAACCGATTTTAATCGTTTTTTCGTCTACTGGGTTTCCAGTTGTATTTGACGCTCCTGACTTGACCTCTCCACAGGCAGCAAGAAGTGCTACACTAGCAAGAGCCACAAAAGATAGGGCAAATTTTTTCTTCATTTTTAATCTCCTTATAGTTGTTTCAAAAATTGTATGTTAAGAATATACCGAATTATCAGAAAATTGTCAATACATTTATTTAATTTTTTAAATGATAACGTTTTCTTCGTTACGATAGAGATTACCAACAAAAGGTGTCTCTAACTCTTGAATATGGCAACGTCTAATTTTCTTGATAAATCTTTCCTTACCTAATCTCTCAACTAAGTCATCTAGCTCTTCCGTTGGAACATAGAGTTGCAAGTAACGGTGTTTCTTAGAATGGTAACAGATATCACCGTATTCCTGAAGTTTTTTTGCATCCCGATTGTAGTAAAGATAGATGATTAACCCTGAGCGATTGACCTTTTCAAACATGTTAAATCCTCTTTCTAAGAAATCTTCTCCTAATTATATCAAAAAAAGCAAACTCCGTCGAGTTTGCTTTCTAGGTTTGCTTAGCTTAACGAATTGTTGGCCATGATTTCATCAATAAAGCCATATTCAAGTGTTTCTTGGGCACTCATCCAGTAATCACGTTCCGCATCTGCATGAATTTGCTCAACTGATTTACCAGAGTTATCTGCAAGAATTTGCTCCAACGTCTTACGAGTTTTGAGCAAGTGTTCTGCTGCGATTGCCATATCCGTTTGTTGGGTACCACCACCTGTACCACCCATTGGTTGGTGAATCATATACTCTGCATTTGGAAGCATGAAGCGTTTGCCTTTTGCTCCACTTGATGCAATGACAGTCCCCATGGATGCAGCCATCCCCATAACAATGGTTTGAACATCTGCCTTGATAAAGTTCATGGTATCAACGATTGCCAGACCAGCTGAAACAGATCCTCCAGGTGTGTTGACATAAAGGTAAATATCTTTTGTACTATCTTGGGCATCCAAGAAAAGCAATTGGGCAATAACTGAGTTGGCCATATTGTCTTCAACTGGACCTGTTAGCATGATGATGCGGTCTTTCAGAAGACGAGAGTAAATATCATAGGAACGTTCTCCACGGCTTGTTTGTTCAATAACTACAGGAATCATTCATTTCTCCTTTTAATGTTGAATTTTCTTAGTCATACGACTCAATACAGAACTATTATATCTTTTTGGTCAAAAAAGGTCAAATTTTTGCTCTATTCTCTAAACAGAAACAAAAACTCAACCTCCTTTCGAGTCAAAAATGAACTTCTAGTTCCAGTATTTACTTTGGAATCTTATTTGGTACCGAACAAACGGTCTCCAGCATCTCCAAGACCTGGTACGATATAACCGTGTTCATTCAAGCGTTCATCCAAGGCCGCAGTAAAAATTTCTACATCTGGGTGAGCTTCTTGAAGAGCTTTCACTCCTTCTGGAGCAGATACTAGGCAGACAAACTTGATATTTGAAGCACCACGTTTTTTAAGGGAATCTACAGCCAAGATTGCTGACCCACCTGTAGCCAACATTGGATCAACGACAAAAATTTGACGTTGGTCAATGTCCTCAGGCAATTTCACCAAGTATTCAACTGGTTGAAGGGTTTCTTCATCACGGTACACACCAATATGTCCAACTTTTGCTGCCGGAACCAAGCTCAAGAGGCCATCTACCATCCCGATACCTGCACGCAAGATTGGGACAATCGCCAATTTTTTACCAGCCAATTGTTTTTGAACTGTTTTTGTGATTGGTGTTTCGATTTCCACATCTTCAAGTGGAAGATCACGAAGTACTTCATACCCCATCAACATTGCAATCTCATTTACGAGCTCACGAAAAGCTTTTGTAGAAGTATCTGTACGACGCAAGATTGACAATTTGTGTTGAATAAGTGGATGATTAATGACTTCAATTTTTCCCATTTTCTGAATTCCTTCTTTCAATTTATTCTTCTTATTATATCAAAAAATGGTTTAAAAAGCTTTATAAACCACCTGTTTTTATTAATTTCTAAATCAAATCTGCCTCTTGGAGAGCTGTCTGAACAGTCTCTAATGGTAAATGGGTTAACTCGGTACCTTTTTCGTGATAAAGGTATTGGGCATAGTCATCCATTCGGTACTGGTTGATATAAACTACGCGCTTGCAGCCAACTTGTAGCAGTTGTTTGGTGCAGTTCAGACAAGGGAAATGGGTCACATAAGCTGTAAATCCCTTAGGTACCCCTCGTTCGGCTCCTTGCAAGATGGCATTGACCTCGGCGTGAAGGGTTCGGACACAGTGTCCTTCAATGACAAGACATTCGTGGTCGATGCAGTGCTCCGTTCCTGATACGGAACCATTGTAGCCTGTTGAAATCACCTTATTGTCCTTGACTAGGACAGCTCCTACTTTGGCGCGTTTACAAGTGGAACGATTAGCAATCAGTAAGGCCTGGGCTGCAAAGTACTCATCCCAAGCTAGTCTTTTTTCTGTCATAAGTCTTCTCCTTGTCCTCTATTTTTTGAAAAATGGCAAGCGTAAATCAGCAATCTTTTCAGCTGGAACCTTCATTCCATCCTTGATCCATTTGAGTAGAACCGATACGATGGCAGAACTCCAAAACGAATGCAGATAGCTGCTGACACCTTTTGATTTTCCGTGGTATTTTTCCAGAAATTCCTGCATAGCTTGGACAAAAATCTTTTCCAAGTGGTAGTCCAGAGCAAGTTGGATAACCTTAGCTTCTTTCTTTGCTGCTTGGAAAAGGTGAACCCAGACCAAATAAAGGTCGGTTTTAACATCGTAGTGGCTCAACTGTTCCATGATATTATGAACACTGCGTTTAAAGACGCTTTCTAAAATTGCTTCTTTAGAATCATAATTGCGATAAAAGGCAGCGCGTGAGACACCCGCCCGCTTGACCAACTCTGAGATACTAATCTTAGCCAAATCTTTTTTCTCCAGAAGTTGCAAAAGAGCCGTCTCGATTGCTTCTCTGGTTAAAAAATTGGATTCTTGATTGGATTTTCTGAGATTTTCAAGAGATTTTTCAGATATTTTACGTTCAGACATAACAATTTCTTTCTACTTGTGACAACAGAGAGGTGGTACTTTTGTTTCAAGGGCTTTCATGATATAATTGTAAAAAAAGACAGAACCTTTGTCAATGTATAAGTGACAAAGATGGAGAATTTCTATGACTTGGAAGATTGTAGCTGACTCTGGTTGTGATTATCGTCAACTGGCAACTCCTGCTATTGATACTAAATTTGTTAGTGTTCCTTTAACCATTCAAGTAGCTGATCAGGTCTTTATCGATGATGCCAATCTCGACATTGACCACATGATGAAAACCATGTATGCGACTTCTGAGGCTTCAAAATCAGCTTGTCCTAGCCCTGATGATTACTTGCGTGCATTTGAAGGTGCCAAACATATTTGTCGTTACTATCACTGGTACTCTTTCAGGTAGTCACAATAGTGCACAGCTCGCTAAAAATATCTACCTTGAAGAACACCCTGACACTCAGATTCATGTGATTGATAGTTTATCTGCAGGTGGGGAAGTTGATTTGATTGTCGAAAAAATCAATGACTTGATTGACCAAGGACTTTCTCATGAGGAAATTGTTGAAGCTATCACAGCCTACCAAGAAAAAACAAAATTGCTCTTTGTCCTCGCTAAAGTTGATAACTTGGTAAAAAATGGCCGTTTAAGTAAGCTTATCGGTACAGTCGTTGGTCTTCTCAACATCCGTATGGTTGGGGAAGCAAGTGAAACTGGAACTCTAGAATTGCTACAAAAAGCTCGTGGAGCAAAAAAATCCCTTCAAGCAACCTATGAAGAACTCATCAAAGCTGGCTACGCTGGTGGACGTATCGTCATGGCTCATCGCAGCAATGAAAAATTCTGTCAGCAGCTTTCAGAACGTTTGCGAGAAACATTCCCACAAGCCAATATCAAAATCGTTCCAACATCTGGTCTCTGCAGTTTTTATGCAGAAGATGGCGGTTTGTTGATGGGATATGAAATTAACTAAGATTATGAGCAACAAGAGATGCCAAGCATCTCTTGTTTTTTGTGGTACAATAGAGCTATGAAACATTTTGATACTATTGTCATCGGTGGAGGGCCTGCTGGCATGATGGCTACGATTTCCAGTAGCTTTTATGGTCAGAAAACCCTTCTCATCGAAAAAAATCGGAAACTCGGAAAAAAATTAGCTGGTACTGGTGGTGGCCGTTGCAATGTAACTAACAATGGGACTCTAGATGACCTACTAGCTGGCATCCCTGGAAATGGACGCTTTCTATATAGTGTCTTTCCCAGTTTGATAATCATGATATTATCAACTTTTTCACGGAAAATGGGGTCAAACTTAAGGTCGAAGACCACGGCCGCGTCTTTCCTGCCAGTGACAAGTCTCGGACCATTATTGAAGCCTTGGAGAAGAAAATCACTGAACTTGGTGGGCAAATTGCTACTCAAACAGAAATTGTTTCGGTTAAAAAGATAGACGACCAGTTTGTCCTTAAGTCCGCAGACCAAAGCTTCACTTGTGATAAACTGATTGTCACAACTGGTGGTAAGTCTTATCCTTCGACTGGTTCGACTGGTTTTGGTCACGAGATTGCCCGCCATTTTAAGCACACCATTACCGAGCTTGAAGCTGCTGAAAGTCCATTATTGACAGATTTTCCACATAAGGCCTTACAAGGGATTTCGCTGGACGATGTGACCTTAAGTTATGGCAAGCATGTCATCACCCATGACCTGCTCTTTACCCACTTTGGTTTGTCCGGTCCTGCTGCCCTACGCATGTCTAGCTTTGTTAAGGGAGGGGAGGTTCTCTCACTCGATGTCTTGCCTCAACTTTCAGTGGACGACTTGGCTGCATTTCTAGAAGAGAATCGGGAAAAATCCTTGAAAAATGCTTTAAAAACTTTGTTGCCAGAACGCTTAGCAGAATTTTTTGTGCAAGGCTATCCTGACAAAGTTAAACAGCTAACCGAAAAAGAACGCGAACAACTGCTCCAGTCTATCAAGTCCCTCAAAATCCCTGTTATTGGTAAAATGTCTCTTGCTAAGTCCTTTGTTACCAAAGGTGGTGTCAGTCTTAAGGAAATCAACCCTAAAACTCTGGAAAGTAAGCTGGTACCTGGACTTCACTTTGCTGGAGAAGTCCTAGACATCAATGCCCACACGGGTGGCTTTAACATCACTTCTGCCCTCTGTACTGGCTGGGTGGCAGGCTCAAATCCAATATATAAATAATTGAATGGCTAGAATACCCAATAAGAAAGGAAGTCCTTTGGAACATATTATTTTACTAAGAGGCGTTACTCCTAATGGAAAAAATGCTATCCCGAAAATGTCTTATTTGGTAAATATTTTGACAGAAGCTGGGTTTCAACACGTTCGAACCTATATTCAAAGTGGGAATATCATTCTTGAAAGTGACTTAGATTTAGAAGAAATACGAGAACGCATTCATACTCTAATAAAGGAAAAAATTGGTGCTGACTTAAAAATGGTTATCAAGAATAAGAACGATCTTGAAAAGATTGTTCATGAGAACCCGTTTAGAGAAGACTATCCTCATGATCGTGTACATGTGATTCTTTATCAGGGATTTATCCAAAGTCTGTCACTAGAAAAATTAAAAGCTGACTATGGCGAAGAAGAAATTTGTATAGGCGATCACTGTCTCTACCTCTATCTCCCTAGAACTGCAAAACAAAAAAAGCTCAACACCAACTATCTTGAAAAACTTTTTGGCGTGGATTTAACCATGCGAAAGTTAAACGTAGTGGAAAAGTTACTGACAAAATAGGAAAAACAATATGAACAGAAGAGAGTCAGTCGAATTTGTCAACATGTGCATGATTAAAAATGGAGACAAGGTGCTGGTCCAAGACCGAGTGAGCCCTGACTGGCCTGGTATTACTTTTCCTGGCGGGCATGTTGAACGTGGCGAATCCTTTGTTGATGCTGTCATTCGTGAAGTGAGAGAAGAAACTAGCCTAACTATTTCCAAACCCCAACTCTGTGGTATCAAAAACTGGTACGATAACAAGGATTATCGTTATGTAGTCCTCTTTTACAAAACAGAACACTTTACTGGTGAGCTCCAATCTTCAGACGAAGGAAAAGTTTGGTGGGAAGATTTTGACAATCTATCTCGTCTAAAACTTGCAACCAATGATATGTCTGATATGCTTCGTGTTTTTTTGGAAGATGATCTCAGTGAGTTCTTCTACTATAAAGACGGCGAAAACTGGCTTTATGATTTGAAGTAAAAAATAGGCTAGGAAATTCCTAGCCTATTTATTCTGCATTTGTCTGAACGTAAGCTGCAATGGCATCTGATGTGTACTGGGCTGTTCCAGGTCCAAATTTATCAATATTTTCCTTGAACTCTGGGTTATAGACGTATCCTTTACCGATATGTCCGAAGACTTCAATAGAGCAGTCAAATCCATAAGTACGAATGGCTTGCAAGAGCTTGGCTGCTTCTTCTTGGTTTTCAGCTGCTGTTGCAGGTAAACCAGCTTGAAGATTTTCTGCCAAAGTTTGAAAGACTTGGTTAAAGGCGGCCGTAGACTCATCTTCACGACCCTTTTGTCGCTCTAGGGCTTGATCTATGACTTCTTGTCCATATTTCTCTACCGCTTCTTGGTGATATTTTTGATTGTCTTGATAGCTAAATCCAGTGAATTTTTCCTCAATGGTCATTTTTCTTTCTCCTTTTTGTTCTTGAATAGTTTTTTGCAAGGTGGAAATCAAGGTATCTAGATGTTGTCTTTCTCGAGTTAGATAGTCCAACTGCCTAGTCAAATGGGGCAATAAATCTTTCCTTTCTTCCTTTAGTAGCTCTGCTATTTTTTCTAAAGAAAAGCCTAGATATTTGTAGTAAAGAATGACTTGAAGGCGTTCCAAATCCTCTTGACTGTATGTTCGATAGCCGTTTTCCGACTTTAAGGGGACCAAGAGTCCTATCTTGTCATAGTGGTGCAGGGTCTTGATAGAGACACCTGAAAGCTGCGCAGCTTCTTTTATATGGTACATGATTTCCTCCTTACAATGATAGTATAACCCCTCCCCTTAGGTCAGAGTCAAGTATTTTTGCGAAAATTTTTGACTTATTGAGAAAGGTGTGAAAACTTGAAAATGGTTTTCTTGACAGACATCAGAAAACATGATAGGATAGTCAAGTCTATCAATCAAACAGAAGGCTCATAAAGAGCCATTGAGAGAAGGCTATTTGACAACTCAAGTAGCCTTTTCTTATTTAAAAAAACGAGATTGGAGTTTAACTATGTCAGAAAAATCGCAATGGGGCTCGAAACTTGGCTTTATCCTAGCGTCTGCTGGTTCAGCCATCGGGCTTGGTGCCGTTTGGAAGTTTCCCTACATGACTGCTGCAAATGGTGGTGGAGGCTTTTTACTGGTCTTTCTCATTTCTACCATTTTAATCGGTTTCCCGCTCTTACTGGCTGAGTTTGCCCTTGGCCGTAGCGCTGGTGTTTCGGCAATCAAAACCTTTGGAAAACTTGGCAAGAATAGCAAATACAATTTTATCGGTTGGATTGGTGCCTTTGCCCTCTTTATCCTTCTCTCTTTTTACAGTGTTATTGGAGGTTGGATTTTAGTCTATCTAGGCATTGAATTTGGGAAATTGTTTCAGCTTGGCGGAACGGGTGATTATGCTCAGTTATTTACTTCAATCATTTCAAACCCAGCCATTGCTCTAGGGGCTCAAGCCACCTTTATCTTGTTGAATATCTTTATTGTATCACGTGGGGTTCAAAAAGGGATTGAAAGAGCCTCAAAAGTCATGATGCCCCTGCTCTTTATCATTTTTGTCATTATCATTGGGCGCTCTCTCAGTTTGACAAATGCCATGGAAGGCGTTCTCTACTTCCTCAAACCAGACTTTTCAAAACTGACCAGTGCTGGTCTCCTCTATGCTCTAGGACAATCTTTCTTTGCCCTCTCACTAGGGGTTACAGCCATGCTGACCTATGCTTCCTACTTGGACAAGAAAACAAATCTAGTTCAATCAGGAATCTCCATTGTCGCCATGAACATCTCGGTATCCATCATGGCAGGTCTAGCCATTTTCCCTGCTATGTCAGCCTTCAATATCCAGTCTGAAGGGGGACCAAGTCTCCTCTTTATCGTCTTGCCTCAACTCTTTGACAAGATGCCCTTTGGAACCATTTTCTACATCCTTTTCCTCTTGCTCTTCCTCTTTGCGACGGTCACTTCTTCTGTCGTTATGCTGGAAATCAATGTAGGCAATATCACCAATCAGGACAACAGCAAGCGTGCCAAATGGAGTACCATTTTAGGGATTTTAACCTTTGTTTTTGGAATTCCTTCAGCCCTATCCTACGGTGTCATGGCGGATGTTCACATTTTTGGAAAGACCTTCTTTGATGCCATGGATTTCTTGGTTTCCAATCTCCTCATGCCATTTGGAGCTCTCTGCCTTTCACTCTTTACAGGCTACATCTTTAAGAAGGCACTTGCCATGGAGGAACTGCATCTTGATGAAAGAACATGGAAACAGGGACTTTTCCAAGTCTGGCTCTTCCTTCTTCGTTTCGTCATCCCAATTATCATCATCGTGGTCTTTATCGCCCAATTTATGTAATCAAAAAGGACTTGAGTAGTGAACTCAGGCCCTTTCTTTTTATGGATGACTAACAATCAATTCCAAACCTTGACCTTCCAAGGTCCACGCTTCAACATCACTTGGTAGGATAAAGTGGCTACCTTTTTGGATTGGATAGTTTTTTCCGTCAACAGTTAGCTGACCTTGACCAGCCAAGACACTCAATAAGCTGTAGTCAGCTGTCTTTTCAAAATCAACTTTTCCAGTGATTTCCCACTTGTAAACGGCGAAGAAGTCATTGGATACAAGGAGAGTTGAACGGAGGTCATCGGCCTTGATAGTCACCGGACGGCTATTTGCTGGTTCACCAATGTTCAAGACATCGATGGATTTTTCAAGGTGAAGCTCACGCAAGTTGCCATTGTCATCCTTACGGTCAAAATCATAAACACGGTAGGTTGTATCACTAGACTGTTGCGTTTCAAGGATTAAGATACCTGCACCGATAGCGTGCATAGTACCACTTGGTACATAGAAGAAATCTCCAGCTTTAACAGGGACTTTTGTTAATAGACCATCCCAGTCTTTAGCTTCGATTTGCTGGCGGAGTTCTTCTTTTGACTTGGCATTGTGGCCATAGATAATCTCTGATCCCTCATCCGCTGCAATGATATACCAGCATTCTGTTTTCCAAGTTCGCCTTCATGCTCGAGTCCGTAAGCATCGTCTGGGTGAACTTGGACACTGAGCCAGTCGTTGGCATCGAGAATTTTAGTTAAAAGCGGAAATACAGGCTCTGGACGGTTGCCAAACAATTCACGGTGTTCCGCATACAAAGTAGCAAGGTCTGTTCCCTCGTAGCGATCATTGGCTACCTTTGAAACACCATTTGGATGAGCTGAGATGGCCCAGTATTCCCCTATTTTTTCACTTGGAATGTCGTAACCAAACTCATCACGTAGCTTGGTACCACCCCAGATTTTTTCTTGCATAACTGATTGTAAAAATAATGGTTCTGACATGTCGATCTCCTGTCTGATTTTCTCCCCTCATTATAGCAAAAAAAGAGTTCGAATTGAACTCTTTTTCCTATTATATAAAGTAGGGAGAAGATTTTGTAAAAATAGTAACGAAACAATCGTTTACTTGATGGAGGAAACCCTAAAGCAGCAGTCAGAAAGCTCGTTGTCAACTGCTGTTTTCCTCAACTCTCATTAGACTTTCTTTACTTGAGAATCTATTTTTATGTACAAAAAAAGACTGAAACCAGTCTTCTTTTTAAATCAAAGCTGTGATAGCCGTTACTAGGCCAAAAACGATACCTGGTGCATTAGCAGCCGCAAGTGGAATATCTCTTTCTTTCTTGAAAAGACCGTAGTAAACCCAGAGACTACAGTTGATGGCTGCAACCAAGGGCTGGATAAAATTCCCTTTTTGACCAGCCAGGTTGTTCATAATTTGTGGGAAGTAAGACACATACATCATAACAGACATAAAGGTCGCTACCCAACCTAAAATTTTCATTTGTTTTTCAGACATTTTCAAAACCTCTTTCATTTTTACTGAATCTTATTTTAAAATATTCTTTCAAAACAATCAAGTCTTTAAAACTTTTGTTATAAAGATGTAAACTATCACAATCTTGTGATAAGAAAGAGGAAACAGAAAAAGACCGGATTGCTCCGATCTTTTAATAGTTCATATGCGCACATTCTTTTTTTAAGAATCATTATGGTTAACGTCAAATGACTACGCGCCCTACTTCATACGATAAAAATCAAGCACTAAACCAGCTGGACCTTTTACAAGCAAGGATTCTGTTCCCCAATCGGTTACAGCTGGGCCGTTTAAAACTGTGATACCAAGATCTTTCAACCGTTGGTAGTTCTGGTCTACATCCTCAACCTCGATATGAAGAATGATTCCTGACTGAAAATCTTCCAAAGGAATCAAATGATTTTGAGACAACATAAGACAATGACTGCCAATCGTAAACTGAGCAAAACTGTCATCAACATAATCGGACTTTTTATCCAAAATACGCTCCAAGTCAGCACAGACCTGGGGAACTTCTGACACGATAATATCTAATTGATTTAAATTCATTTACTGTCCTCCACAAAAAGACCGGATTGCTCCGATCTTTTAAGTTTCTCTCTATGAAAATCAATGCATAAAATCTACAATGTTTACTTTTGATTTTCGACGAGAGGAATTATTTAATTGCGCGTGATTGCAACCCTTCTTCTTCCAAGAAGAGGCGGAATGGTACAAGCTCTTCAGCTTCGTATTTTTCCTTGAAGGCTTTGATTGCTTCTTCTGAGTGTTGTTTTGGATCCAACTCAAGTACTTCTACTGGAAGTGGACGGTGTGGTGTGATGTGAGCATCGATAACAACTGTCTTACCTTCTTTGTTCAATTTAACAGCTTCTGCAACAACTGCATCGATATCTTCGATACGGTTTACAGTGAACCCTACAGCACCTTGCGCTTCAGCGATTTTCGCATAGTCAGCATTAGGGAAGTCACAACCAAACAAGTGTTTGTTTGTGTCTTCGTATTTGTCCTTGATGAAGGCATATTTACCATTTGAGAAGACAACGTTGATAACTGGAAGGTCGTATTGAACGTTTGTGATCACGTCTGGGTAGCACATGTTGAATGCACCGTCACCCATGATGTTCCATACTTGGCGATCTGGATTGTCTTTCTTAGCAGCGATACCACCAGGAAGGGCAATACCCATTGTCGCAAAGAGTGGAGATGTACGCCACATGTTCTTAGGTGTCATGTGAAGGTGACGAGTAGATGTTTGAGTAGTGTCACCTACGTCAATTGAATAGATAGCGTCTTGATCAGCATGTTTGTTGATTGCATTGTAAACTTGATACAATTGCAATTCACCCTCAGTTTTACCTTCGAGTTTGTTCATGTAGTCGCGCCAGTTTTGGTTGTTCTTCACGTTTGCACGCCACCATGGAGTAGATTCAACTGGGTTCACTTTGTCAAGGATAGCTTTCGCTGATTGACCTGCGTCACCAAGGATTGAAGCGTCAAGGGCGTGACGTTTACCAAGTTTGTAAGGGTCGATATCGACTTGGATGAATTTTTCAGTGTTTTTGAATGCTTCGTATACTTCAGCAAATGGGAAGTTTGAACCAAGGAAAAGAACTGTGTCTGCTTCAAAGACAACTTCGTTGGCTGGTTTCCAACCAACACGGTAAGCAGAACCTGTCAAACCTTCGTAGTTCCATTCGAACGCTTCGAAGTTTTTACCAGTTGTGATGATTGGTGCTTTGATTTTACGTGACAATTCAGTGATTACTTCACCAGCTTTAACACCACCGTAACCAGCGTAGATAACTGGACGTTCAGCGTTGTTCAAGATTTCAACCGCTTTGTCGATTTCAACTTCGTTCAAAGCAGGAGCGATGAATGAACGCTCGTAAGAACCTGAACCGTAGTATGAGTTCTCGTCGATTTCTTGGAAACCAAAGTTTACTGGAATTTCAACGACAGCTGGACCTTTTTTAGAAACGGCAGCACGGCAAGCTTCGTCAATGACTTTTGGCAATTGTTCTGCGTAAGCTACACGTTTGTTGTAAACAGCGATACCGTTGTACATTGGGTTTTGGTTCAATTCTTGGAAGGCATCCATGTTCAATTCGTTAACTGGACGTGATCCAAGGATAGCAAGGAATGGAGTGTTATCCATAGCTGCATCGTAAACACCGTTGATCAAGTGAGTCGCACCAGGTCCACCTGAACCAACTGCAACACCGATAGATCCGCCAAATTTAGCTTGCATAACCGCTGCAAGAGCACCTGTTTCTTCGTGGCGAACTTGCAAGAAACGGATATCTTTGTCTTCAGCCAAAGCGTCCATCAATGAGCTGAGTGTTCCTGATGGGATACCGTAGATAGTGTCTACGCCCCATGTTTTCAATACGTTGAGCATTGCTGCTGATGCAGTAATTTTCCCTTGAGTCATAATGATAACTCTCCTTAAAAGTTAATTTGATGAATAATAAAAGCGCTTTTATATGTTTTTTGAAAACGATTCAGTAAATTTACACTCCTAATTTATCACATTTACTCATAGTTTCATAAGAATGTGCTCAGAAACTTTCATTCTCTATTACAGTACAGATTGAAAACGTTTTGAAAATCTGTTTTAGAATAGCAAAAAAGCGGTTAAGACCGCCTTTTTATACTCAATGAAAATCAAAGAGCAAACTAGGAAGCTAGCCGCAGGTTGCTCAAAGCACTGGTTTGAGGTTGCAGATAAAGCTGACGTGGTTTGAATTTGATTTTCGAAGAGTATTAATCGACTTTAGTAAAATTAAGCATAAGAGAGCTAATTAAAACAGATACTGAACTAAAGGCCATGGCCAATCCTGCAAGTTCTGGATTGAGTACCAAACCAAGAACAGAAAACACTCCTGCTGCAATCGGAATACCAATGAGGTTATAGATAGAAGCCCAGAAAAGATTGAGTAGAATACGATTAAAGGTCTTCTTACTCATATCAAAAGCACGTGCCAATCCTAGTAAATTGTTGGTTGTAAGGACAAGGTCTGCTGATTCAATGGCAATATCTGTCCCAGAGCCCATGGCAATTCCGACATCCGCTACACTGAGGGCCGGCGCATCATTGATACCATCTCCAACAAAGGCCAATTTGCCATTCTTTTGAAGCTTGTGAATTTCATGTGCCTTTTCCTCTGGCAAGACATTTGCAATCACTTCTTCGATCCCAATTTGCTCTGCAATCGCATGGGCTACTCCAGCATTATCTCCAGTAAGCATGACCGTTCTAAGACCACGTTTTTTCAATTTAGCAATAGCTTCTCGAGCATTTTCCTTAGGGACATCCTGCAGGGCAATTAAGCCTTTTAACTGACCATCTACGGATAGGAAGACAACTGTTTTTGCTTCTTTTTCAAGTAAATCAAATCGTTCTTGATAATCATGTGGAATAGCAAGGTCAGCTAAGAGTTTGGCATTCCCAAGCAAGACTTGTTTACTATTAATAATCCCAGTCACACCTTTTCCATGCAAGGCTTGGAAGTTTTCCACTGGGTAAAGGCTAATTCCTAGTTCAGATGCACGATTAACAATAGCTTGAGCTAGTGGATGTTGAGATACATCTTCCAGTGAAGCAGCCAAACTTAGCACTTCTCCTTCATCACCAATAACATCTGTCACTACTGGCTTCCCTTCGGTCAAGGTTCCTGTCTTATCAAAAACAATGGTTTGGACTTTTTGGATTTCCTGTAGAACTGTACCATTTTTGAGAAGAATCCCCATCTTGGCACTTCGTCCTGTTCCAACCATGAGTGCTGTCGGTGTCGCGAGTCCTAGTGCACAAGGGCAGGCAATAATCAAAACAGCAACTCCGTAGAGAAGTGAAGTCACAAAGCTTTCTCCTAGGAAAACAAACCAGATCCAAAAAGTAAGAAGTCCTAAAATGACAACTGCTGGTACAAAAATCCCAGAAATCTTGTCTGTCAAATCTTGAATAGGAGCACGACTCGTTTGCGCTTTCTTCACAAAGTCCACAATCTGAGCCAACATAGTCTCAGAACCAACTTTTTCAGCTCTAAAGATGATCGTACCACTATTATTGATGGTTGAACCAATGACAGCATCACCGGCAGACTTGTCTACTGGAATACTTTCCCCAGTCACCATTGATTCATCAATACTCGTTTCACCTTCTAAAACAATACCATCAACGGCAATTTTTTCACCTGGTCGAACGCGAATGAGATCCCCAACTTTGACTTGTTCTAGGGGTATTTGAACATAAACATCATCACGCAAAACCTCTGCTGTTTTTGCTTGTAAGTCTAATAATTTTTCGACTGCCTGCGAAGTATTTTTTCGCATTTTTTCCTCAAAAACTGCTCCCAAAAGAATGAAGAAGAGGATAAATGCAGCACTTTCAAAGTAAACGGGCAGACCAGTGAAGAGGGCAACTAAGCTATAGAAATAGGCCACTAGGGTTCCCAGAGCAACCAAGGTATCCATGTTGGAATTGTGCTTTTTAAAACTAGCCCAGGCGCTTCTGATATATGGAACTCCAGCTACTAGCATAATGGGTGTTGTGGCTAAAAAGGTGCCCCAACGCATGACTTGGTGACTAATTCCTCCTGTCGACATTCCGATCATGAGAATCACAAGAGGCACAGTAAAGATACTAGTAATCCAAAAACGTTGTAAAAGACTGAGAGATTTTTTGGTTTTTTCAACAACAGTATATGTCCCCTTTTGCATCTTCATACCACATGAAAATTCATGCTCACCCAAGTCTTGAGGAGTAAAACGAATGACTTTTTCCTCATCTTGAGCGATTGGTTCTAGGATTCCTTCTTCTTCGAAGAGAATCTCCTTATAGCAGTTTGATGGTGTCACACGATGAAAGGTAATCTCAGCAGGAATTCCTTTTTGTAGTTGAATATGGGCTGGATGGTAGCCTTTGTCTGCCGTGATACGGATTTTTTGAACACCATTTTCAAGACTTGCTTTTACAATTTCAGTCATATCATTCTCCTATTCTACAATCATCTTACCGTGCATCATATTCATGCCACAAGAGAAACCATACTCACCTGCTTCTTCAGGAGTGATTTCAACTACATATTGGTCTCCCATAGGCAGATCTGCATGCACTCCAAAGTCTGGAAAAACGATTTGGTCCAAGCAAGGTGAAGGGTCTTTTCGATCAAAAATAATACGAGCAGGTTGCGATTTTTTGAGGATAATAGTTCCTGGAGTGTATCCCCCCATGACTTCCACTCGAATTTCTTGATAGCCATTCTTTTGTTGAGCTCTCTTACCGTCTTCTTGCGGTTTTTTGAAAAACCAAAAGAGGATAAAAGCAATCATTCCTAGAACAATAATAGATACAAATAGATTTAACATAGCGTCTCCTTTACATACAATTACATTTTACTTCTGCCACAGCACTCGCTTTTTTCTTTGAAATCACTTCTTCCAAGCCTTCCAAGTCAGCTAGGGTAAAGTCACATTCTTCAATCAAATCGGCAAGTAACTGCTTGATCCTGCGGGAACAAAGCTTGTCTTTGATATCCTGAACCATTAAACCTCTACTGTCGTCTTGAGTTAAAAGGGCTGAATAGATAAAGGACTTACCCTGCTTTTCCCGAGTCAAACATTCTTTCTCCACCAGACGGGCTAAGAGTGTCTGGATCGTGGATTTGGACCAACTGAACCTTTTCTCTAATACTTTTATGAGATCAGTACTAGTCTGTTCTCCCTGCATCCAAATAATCTTCATGACCTGCCATTCTGCATCCGAAATCTGCATTGCTATCCCTCCAAAATCTACATTTGTCAATTACAAATATAAGTATACTCTCAAAATCTACATTTGTCAACTAAAAAAACCGATATCAAATATCGGTTCAGTAATTTTATTTAAAAATTTATCCTTGCCAATTTTCTTGGTCTTCTTTAAAGCGTTTGAGGAGAGCAAGTCCTTCTGGTGTGATGTAACCTTCTTCTTGGGCTAGGTGAATGAGCTCGCTATAGTTAGATAGTGTCACCAATTTGACACCAGCATCCGCAAAGTTCTTATCTGCTTTTGGTAGTTGATAACTAAATATCGCTACGACTCCAATAACGTCTGCCCCTTCACGTTTAGCAGCTGCCACTGCTTCGAGAACAGAACCACCAGTTGAAATCAAATCTTCTACAACGACCATTTTTTGACCTTGGGCTACACGGCCTTCAATTTGGTTGCCTGCTCCGTGGTCTTTTGGTTTGCTACGGATATAAGCAAATGGCAGATTCATCTTATCAGCGATGATGGCACCGTGTGGGATACCTGCAGTCGCTGTTCCTGCAATCACTTCTACCTCTGGGAATTCTGACTTGATGGCTTCTACAAAACCATTCTCAATCAAAGTTCGAGTTTCTGGGTATGCAAGCGTCACACGGTTGTCCGTATAAATTGGTGACTTGATGCCAGAAGCCCAAGTGAAGGGCTCTTCTGGTTTGAGGTAAACGGCTTGAATTTTCAATAGATGGCTAGCAATGTCTTTAGCAAGTGTCATGGTGTGCTCCTTTTTATAGTGTTAAATGAATCTTCTTTTTAAACCCAATCCTGTGTCCATTCTTCTTTGATGGCATGGTAGGCTGCGACTGGATCAGCTGCTTGCGTAATCGGACGGCCAACTACGATGTAGTCACTGCCAATCTGGTAAGCTTGTCCTGGGGTTACTACCCGTTTCTGATCTCCTGCTTCTGTCCCTCTTGGGCGAATACCTGGTGTCAGACAGATAAAGTCTTCATGAGTTGCTTGTTTGATAAGCTTGGCTTCTTGAGCCGAGCAAACGACTCCATCTAGACCAGCTTCAGCTGTTTTCTGGGCATAGTGGATAACCGACTCTTGGAGGCTGGTTTGGATATTTTGACACTCTTGCATTTGTTCCTCAGAGGTTGAGGTTAATTGGGTTACAGCTATGAGAATCCCCTTGTCTCCCAATCCTTCACGCGCTGCCTGCATCATTTCAATCCCACCTGCAGCCTGAACATTGGTCATATCGACACCCAAACTAGACAAGATTTTCATGGTCGATTTGACTGTGTTTGGAATATCATGCAACTTGAGATCCAAAAAAACGCTGTGTCCTAATGATTTCAAATAACGAACAACCTCTGGGCCTACCGCATAATAGATTTCCATTCCAACCTTGACATAGAGTTTTTCCTCTGCTGGAAAAAGGGCTAAAAATTCCTTTGCTTCTTCAAAACTTGGAAAATCTAGGGCAATGACTGGGCGACTCTCACGCATATATTTCTCCTCTTATCTTTCTTATCAGCCCAGCTTGCTTCAAAATAACTACAAAAAAGGAACCTGCCTACAGCAAGGTTCCACGAAAAATGGGTAATCTACACCCTTTCACCGTCTAACCTTAGCTGCCTCTCTGGACTGCTTTAAAGGTTTTTTTCTATTCTATTATTTAAAGCGGTACTTGTCAAGTAAAAACTAGTAACTGAACGAATCATCTGAAACTTAGCGACTCTGTGTTGTTTGAGTCGTCTGTGTTGTTTGATCTTGATTTCCTTGCTCAGCTTGTTTTTTCTTCTCTTCTTCCTGCTTCTTCTTTTCCTCTTCTTTGGCTTTGACTCTTTCGTCATCCAGAGCCTTATCCACTAGACTATAGCTATAAATACCGACCTCCATGTCAATACCGCTAGGAACTGTCAACTGTGGTTTTATCTTACTATAGTAAGGTAATTTCTTCCCTAGTTCTGATAATGGCACCAAAATCTCGTCTGTATCATACATGGTAATCTTTAGAAGGTCACTTGTTACCTTACTTGGTGCAAGTTCAATCTTCTCAATCTCTTGCTTAATTTCCGGACTAACTTCATTTAGCTGAGAAATTAAGGTTTTAATCTGTTCCTCATCGTTAAATAAAACAGATATATATTTCTCAGGTAAACTATCAGCATTAACAGCTGTTGATTCAATACTTCCACTAGATAATATTGGGTAATAGCTATCTCCAGAAACAGAGTAGGCAACAATCTCAAATTCCTTCACTTCAATGGTGAAGTGAACTGGAAATTGATAAGTTATCTTAGCAGATTCAATCCAGTGATTTGATTTGACCATTTCCGCATGCTTATCTTTATTTAAGAGCAAGCTGATTGTATAGTCACTGTCACGAATTCCAGAAGCTTCTTTGACTTGGTCTGCACTTGTCTGAACCGTCCCTGTAACTTCAATATGTTTCATTGTAGCTAGAGGACTTAGAAGATAAATGGACAAGAATAAGATTATAAAACTTGGGACGAGGATTGTAACTGCTCGCCAGATATGTATAGAAGGAATGGCCGGTTTGGAGGTTTACTCTTGGTTTTTACCTTTTTCTGTTTCTTAACCTTTTCGTCAGCTTTTTCTTTCTCTACTTGACCCTGACTCTTAGAGTCTTCTTGAGGAGTTTCCTCCGAATCTTTCTCTTCATTTGAAGTCTCATCGCTAGTATCCGAATCCTTCTCTTCAGATTTTTCGGATTCTTCGTCCACTTCTTCAGAACTCGTAGAGTTTTCTTCCATTCTTTTGCTCAAATACTCGTGGTGTTGTTTTTGCCATTCTGACAATTCTTGAGCGCTTTCAGAAGACTCTGATACTTGTTCTTCTTTTTCACGAGCTTCTTCTTCAGCTTTTTTTTGAAGATATTCTTGATTTCGTTTTTGCCACTCTGACAATTCCTTGCCTTGAGTGTGCTGATTCTTTTTATCCTTTGACATCAATTTTCCTTATGATAAATCTTTTTTGAGTAGCTCATAAAAATCTGCCACAGATTTTAATTCCTGAGAATTCTTCATCTTGTTTTGGTAAATCTCTTTGTTGGTCAAGAGTTGATTTACTTTTTCTTCTAAAGTTGACAAAGTCAAATCGCTCTCTTGCAACTCCTCAGCATAGCCTTTCTTCACAAAATAGGCTGCATTTTCAATCTGATCTCCGCGGCTGGCTTCACGACCCAGTGGCACAATGACGTGCAATTTAGCCATAGCAAGGAGTTCAAAAATCGTATTGGCACCACCACGAGTAATGACAACATCAGCCATATTCATGAGTGGTTGATAGAGTTCCGTCGCATAGTCAACACGGTAGAGGTTTGAACTTAGTTCATTTAAACTAGCATCACCTGTCAGGTTAATGATATTATAGCGACTAGTCAGCTCTTCCTTGTGGTCTGTTACTAGTTGGTTAAAGACCCGCGCCCCAGCAGAACCTCCGACGAAAGAAGAGTTGGTAACTTGTCGTTGAAAGAAGTTCGGATATCCACCATTTCTTCAGGTTCTTCCATAACTGGACCAGAAACCTTGGTCACAGCTCCTACATGTTCTACCTTAGTGAGACTAGACGCTTGCTCGAAAGTAGAGTACATCTTAGTCGCAAACTTATAGGCAATTTTATTGGCCAATCCCATAGAGAGATCAGACTCGTGGATGAAGACTGGTACTCTGCATACTCGCGCTGCGATAACAGGCGGAACAGATACAAATCCACCCTTAGAAAAGAGGGCTTGTGGACGAACTCGAAGCATGATAAAGAGCGATTGAAGAATTCCAAAAGCAACCTTAAAGACGTCAACCATGTTTTGCCATGAGAAATAGCGACGCAATTTCCCTGTTGCAATCGAATGGAAGGTAACATCTAAACCTGACTTGAGAATTTCATGATGCTCAATCCCATTTTTATCACCAATATAGTGGACTTCCCAGCCATCTTCGATGAACTTAGGCATTAACAAAAGGTTGAGGGTAACGTGTCCAACCGTTCCCCCACCAGTAAATACTATTTTTTTCATATTATTCCTTTAACTCCGCTACAGTGTCGATGAAAAGATCTCCACGCACTTCAAAGTTAGCATACATATCCCAGCTCGCATTGGCAGGACTGAGGAGAACAACATCTCCCTCTTCCGCAAGTTCAGAAGCCTTGCGAGTTGCATCTGCAATATCAGTCGCGTCAACATAAGGCACACCAGCCTTATCCGCTGCACGTTTGACACGTTCTGCAGATTGACCGAGGATGACCATTTTCTTAAGTCCAGTAATATCAGGGACCAATTCGTCAAACTCATTGCCACGGTCCAACCCACCAGCAATCAAGATAACCTTGCTATTATCGAATCCTGACAAGGCTTTTTGAGTTGCTAAGATATTGGTTGACTTGCTATCGTTATAAAATTTAACGCCATTGATTTGGTCTACAAACTGGAGACGGTGTTTAACTCCACCAAAGGCTGACAAGGTTTCCTTGATGGTTTCATTCTCAACGCCACGCAGTTTAGCAACGGCAATGGTTGCAAGAGCATTTTCCACATTGTGGCTACCTGGCACTCCGATTTCATCAGCTGCCATAACCTTTTCGCCACGGAAGTATAGATAACCATCTTCAAGATAAGCACCGTCAACCTTTTCAAGTGTTGAGAATGGTACTACAGTCGCGTTTGTCTTTGTCGCAAGTTCTTTAGCTAATTCCTGGTTGAAGTTCAATACTAGGTAATCAGCTGCAGTCATATTGTTTTGGATATTCCACTTAGCTGCCACATAGTCCTCAAAAGAACCGTGATAGTCAATATGCGTTGGCATCAGGTTGGTAATAACAGCAATTTCAGGATGGAATTCCTGGATTCCCATTAATTGGAAAGAAGAAAGTTCCATGACAAGGGTGTCCTTATCTGTCGCAGTTTGAGCAACCTGACTAGCAGGATAACCGATGTTACCTGATAAGAGTCCATTTTGTCCTGCAGCAGTCAGAACTTCACCAATCATGGTTGTCGTCGTTGTCTTACCATTTGAACCAGTAATGCCAATGATTGGAGCTTCTGAAATCAAATAGGCCAACTCAACCTCAGTCAAGACTGGAATACCTTTTTCCAATGCTTTTTCAATCATCGGATTGCTATAAGGGATCCCTGGATTTTTTACCATGAGGGCAAAATCCTCATCTAATAATTCCAAAGGATGTCCACCAGTGACAACCTTAATCCCCTCTTCCAAAAGGCTTTGAGCTGCTGGATTTTCCTCAAAAGGCTTGCCATCATTAACCGTTACAATGGCACCCAACTTGTCCAAGAGACGAGCTGCAGACTCACCTGATTTAGCTAAACCAAGGACTAATACTTTCTTATTTTCAAATTGATCAATTCGTTTCATATCTAGAACTCCATTTCTACTCTTACTATTTTACCATTTTTATGAAAATAAAAAAGCCACAAAGGGCTTTCTTATTTGTTTTTTGTTATAAAAAACCTATTCTACCGACTTGAGGGCTTCTAGCATATCGACCTTTCGGAGATAGTGATTGACAAAAACTCCAAGAATTGTCAGTATAACACTAACTGCTAAAACTGGGATTAGATACACTTCCCAACCTACTTTTGGTTGAAAACGGAAGGTACCGGGTGCGATCATCTGAATGAGAAATTGATGGAGATAAAAGCCTGATACCAATCCTACAATCATTCCAATTAGTGACAATATGATGGTTTCCCGATAGATGTAAAGGGTCACTTCTTTGTTATGAAAACCAAGAACCTTGATGGTTGAGAGTTCTCGAATCCGTTCAGCAACATTGATATTGGTCAAATTATAGAGAATCACAATAGCTAGTAGCACCGATACCAGCACCAAATCGCCATGGTATGATTCAGAGAATTAGCAAAACTTTCAAAGAGCTGAATGGTGGAGGCGTTTTGAACGAGGCCATTGACAGCTGCCTGCTCCATAAATTCTCCTGCAACTCTTTCGGTGTTGACTGCACTTTTATCCTTGAGCTGGACCAGATAAGTATTCATCTTAGCTGCTTGCCCATAAATGGCTTCATAGGTCTTTTGATTCATATAGACAAAGTGACCTACATAGTGCTCGGTAATAGCGCCTACTTTAAAGGTTTTCCCATCGATTGTAAAGTTATCACCAACTGAAACACCTGCCAACTGGGCTAATTTTTCTGTCAGGATAACTCCATCTGATAAGTCCAGTTTTTCACCATTTTTTTCTAATTGAACAAAGGGAGCCAGGTCATCTTGATCCGTTACCATGATGGTCACGGTTTGAATACCAGCCTTGCCGGAATACTTTTCTTCAGTTTGCTTTGAATATATTAAACGATAATTCTCTACGTCATCACTCTGCAATTTTTCTTCTAGTTTAGCCTTATCTGAATTTGAAGCACTAGAATTGACAGAGAGAACCATCTGGTATTGTTGTAGGTCCTTAAACTGCCTGTCTGCCACTCCAACCACAGAGGATTGAATACCAAGTCCTGCAAAGAGAAGGGCTACTGAACCTGCAACCCCAAAAATAGTCATCAACATACGCTGCTTATAACGAAAGATATTACGAGCAGTAACCTTTTGGGTAAAACTCAAATGAGACCAGATAAAGGTTATCCGCTCCAAGAGAATCTTTGAACCCTTGACTGGTGGCTTAGGTAATAATAATTGTGCTGCTTCTTCATGCAATTCTCTACGAGATACAAGATAGGCTGGTAGGACACTTGCTACTAAGCTTAGCCCCAGAGCCAAGCAACTATAGGTCCAATAGAAACACTGCTGACTCTCTCCAACAATCATTCGCTCAGTGATGATATGCGAGATTGTGGGTGCTAGGATGTAGTGACCAATCAGAATTCCTAGTAGGGTGCCAAGAGTTCCAGCAACCAGACCGTAAATCACAAACTTAGCAATGATGTCCTTGCTATGGTAGCCTAAAGCCTTAAAGATACCAGCATTGGTCCTTTCCTCGTCTACAAATCGTGTCATGGTGGTAAAGGTAACCATGGCTGCTACGGCATAGAGAACAACTGGAAAAATATTCCCTACGGCACGAATACTCATGGCCGAGTTACTATACATGAGATAACCTTGACCAGTAGGAGAACTCTTGCGATTGTAGATATGATAGGTTGGCTCTGTCAGAGCATTGACTTCATCCTGACTGGTCTGCCATTTAGCCTTTTCCTTAGCAAAATCTGTCTCAGCTAGACTTAGTTTTTCCTTTTCTTGTTTCAGTTGTTCTTTTGCTTGTTCTATCTGGCTCGAAATTTGGCTCTGCTGTGGTTCTGGAAATTGGCTTAACTGTGCCTCTTGACCTTGAAGCTGAGTATCAGTTTCCTGTAGACGTTTCTTGCCAGCTGTCAAGTTGGTCTCTGCCTCGTCCAGTTGCTTCTTTCCTTCATCAAGTGATTTTTGAGCGTCTTTCTTCATTTTCTCAAGTCGAGCTTGACCATTATCAGCAACTAGTTCCTTGAGAGTCGCTTCTTCTTCCTCCAGCTTTTTCTCATAATCAACGGAAAAAGGATTGACATCTGTCAGACTGTTAAAACGCAGGCGGGCAATCGTGTAAATAGAGCTCTTAAAGTTATCTTTTGTTACAACTCCATAGGCTGATAAGTTCCCATTACCACTGGCTGAACTCCCCATATCCGTCTTTGAAAAAATATCTGGAGAGTGGATAAAGCCTGTAATGGTATAACTTTCCCGCTTCAACTGAGAATTGCTAGCATTCTTTTGGCTCAGATGAATAACTTGACCAATCTGATAGCGATCTTTCCAAAAATCCGCCAAGGCCAATTCATCTTCTTTTTCAGGCAAACGCCCTTGGGTTACTTGAAATTTTGAAATCTTATCAGTATTTGAAAAGATCCGTATGGCATCTTCACTATTTGCCAGAGTCAAATCTGTCATATAACCAAACTCGACATCTGCTCCTGATAGAGTTTGCAATTCTGCCTGGTCTGCCTGATCAAGCCCATAATCTCCTATGACGGTCACATCTGCCGCATTGGTATTTTTCAGAAAAGTCCAAGCTGTTCGCTCCATATTGGGACTGGCCACTTTGAGACCGACTAGGGCCAAAGAGCCTAACATCATCAAAGTTAGAATGGATAGAAAACGTCCCTTTGAACCTGTGAAAGACTGGAGCAGGTCTTTCCAATATGTCTTTCCTTTTCATCTCAGTACTCCAAATCATCAATATCCTGTGGTTGAGGATTGAGGACAACACTCTTGACACTGGCATCATGCATCTGAATCACCCGATCAGCTATAGGAGCTAGGGAAGCATTGTGGGTCACGATGACAACGGTAGCGCCCTTCTTACGTGACATATCTTGAAGAATCTTTAAAACCTGCTTACCAGTCTGGTAGTCCAAAGCTCCCGTTGGCTCATCACAGAGGAGAATTTTGGGATTTTTAGCCACAGCTCGAGCAATTGATACCCGTTGTTGTTCACCACCTGATAGCTGAGCTGGAAAATTATTGAGACGATGGCCTAAACCTACGTCCTTGAGAACCTGCTCAGGATCCAAGGCATCTGCAACAATTTCTGATGCCAGTTCGACATTTCTTTAGCAGTCAAGTTAGAAACCAAGTTGTAAAATTGAAAGACAAAGCCAACGTCATCTCTACGATAGTTAGTTCTCTGATGAGAAGTGAAATTCGAGATATTGGTTCCATCAATCCAGACTTGCCCTTCATCGTTTGTATCCATACCACCTAGAATATTTAAAACGGTTGACTTCCCTGCACCAGATGACCCAAGGATAATGACCAGTTCTCCCTTTTCAATCTCGAAGTTGACATCTCGATTTGCTACAATTTCTGTATCACCAGTATGATACCTCTTATAGCTATGTTTCATTTCAATGTAAGCCATCCTATCTCCTCCTCTTCTCCTACTATTTTCACCTTTATTATAACTCTTTTGATAGCAAAAAAGCCATCTAATGATGACTTTTTTTGGCTCATATTTTGAGAGTCTCCTGAGATTCGTTTCCCCTCATTTTTCATAGCTAACAATGATTCGGATGTTCTTTCATATTCTTGATTGCATGAAGTAGTTATCAAGTGGAAATAGGAAAACTAACACCTATTTAACATACTCTTTTTTCGTGAATTTCCCAAACTTTCGATAAATAGAATTCCCAATAGCAAAAGAATTATCGTGCAATGCAGTAAGACCACCCCCATGCCCCAATTTAGATTGACATTATCAATCTGCTTAGGTAATCTTCCAGACAAAATCTCCACTGAACGCAAGTAAGTAAAGGGAATCAGATGTGCAATCCTCTGAAGAGGCTGAATGGTTTGGATACCAAACAATAAGCCAACAATCCCAATTAAGGAAAGAAAGAGGACAGGCATTTTTTGCTTGAAAAAGTAAGTAATCAAATACACAACTTCCACAATGACGATAAAGGCTAAGAAAGCTAAGAACAAGCCAGGAAATAACACATCTTGTATTTTCCCAATAGTTACCTCTTGATTCACTAAGCTATAAATCGGGTAGGGATAATCTAACTGTCCAAAACCACTTATCAGACTTCCCACTAGAAAAGAAAATCCGCTGATTCCGATAAACAGCACAGTTACATAGCCCACTCCAACTCCAAGAGAGGACATTGCAAATGTCACTTTTGAAAAAGGATATAACTGAGCTGTATCCAGATGATTTTGATATCTTTCTGCAAATAGTTGCGTTAGCATAAAAATAATAGCAACCACAAACAAGCTTGGGATGATAGCCTCTAAAATCCAGACAATCTGATCAATCCCGTAGGTCGGATAAACTAAATTGTGCGCTTTTATGTTCAAGGGATATAGGGCTTGGTAAGTCTTTCGTTCGCGGTCAACCGCCATTTTTAAGTCAGAACTAGCAGTCGGTTCCTTTGATAAAATTTCATAACTCTTCTCTACATCTTGCCACTGCAAATAGTAGGCTTCTTTCCAGCGTCCTTCTTTTAACAAAGCCAGAATTTCTGTCTTTTGCGTCAAAAGATTTTTTTGCGAGTCTAAATTTTCTTTAGCAAACTGGTATTCCTCCGAGCTGGTGTCAGATATTTGGGAGAGTTTCTCTTCATATTCATTGATGACTCTCTCATCTTTTACAAGACGGGTTTCCAACTCGCTCTCCAAGCTGACGGAGTTTGCAGTCTGACTATTAAAATAAAAGGTAACACCGAGTCCAGATACAAATAAAGCTAAGATAATCCAGTTTAAGCGACTTTTGAAAACTTTTTTTAATAAAAATAGACTAACATCTTTCATAAACTAAACCTCTTCTATTTGCCCCTGATGAATGGTTACTATGCTATCGCAGACATCAACTAACTCTTCCTTATAGTGGGAACTTAAAAGAACCAGCTGTTCTTGTCTATCGATTTGTGCTAGCCTATCAAAAAACTTCTGTCGATAATACTCATCTAAGCCATTTGTAATCTCATCCATGAGCCAGCATTTCGCCTGACTGAGAAAATACATGGCAATCACCAAGCGTTGCTTCATCCCTAAGGAATACTTGCGGATGGGAAGGCTGATATAGTCAGACATTTCCCAGTAGGCGATTTCGTCCCTCAAGTTTCAGGTCTGACTTCCAGATGTTTTTTATAAGACGAAGGTAGTCCATCCCACTTAGGTTTCCATCCAGCCATTCAACGCTCTCATAATAAAACAAAGAAGGAGGGGCTGCGAAATTTCCACTACTTATAGGAATTAAATTGCTAATGGCACGGAACAGTGTCGTCTTTCCAGAGCCATTGATAGCAAGAAGACCATAAATCCTACCCTTTTCAAATGTAAAATCAACATCTTGTAAGATGACTTGTCGCGTTTTTAAGGTCACATGAGTAAGCTTTTGCAACATATCAAAGCCCTCCTTTTTCTCCTCTTTAACGATTAAATAGCCTCCGCTGTAGTAGTTTAGTACTCATAAAGATCGTAATTCCAGCCAGAACCAACTTTATACTCAGAATAGCTATAATAACGAGACCATGACAGAACATTAATATAGCTATATCTGTGGTAATTCATACTAGACCTATAGTAGGTATTCCAATCATACCGATAAGTTTTAAGAACGCTCACAGCAGATACACTGGACTGAAAAAGACCAATTGATAACAAACTAGCTAATATAACGACTTTGACTGACTTTTCATATTTTTCATTGCATTTATATCATCACTATTAAAAACGCTTTCATTATATCATTTTCCCCGTTTTTATACAACAGTTTCCATTTATTTTAATAATATATAACACTTAGAAGTTAGCTAGTCATACTTTCTAAAAATAAGATTGTTTAACTAGCATCGAGAAAATATGGGATGTGATTTCATTTGATAAAATGGCTTAGGCTAAGACTAGCCTTGGTTTAGCAGACTAAATATCTTCAAGGGAACCTGCTATCAAATGAAAGGTAATTTATGAATAAGAAGCCAGCTCTGTCTTATACTCAATGAAAATCAAAGAGCAAACTAGGAAACTAGCCGCAGGTTGCTCAAAGCACTGCTTTGAGGTTGTTGATAAGACTGATGAAGTCAGTCACATATATAATCCAAGGCGACGTTGACGCGGTTTGAATTTAATTTTCGAAGAGTATTATACTTTCTTGTTGTTCACTACAGTTGACAATGAGCCAAAAAAGCGAACAAGACCAGATTCTGTTTATCAGAAAACTAGTTTGTCCACTTTTTATAGTTGAGATTGTTTTCTTGTCCAATCTCTATAATCTAAATACTGTCAGATTATTCTATTCTTCGTCTTTCTTCCTTCCCATTGCAAAGAGACCAAGAAGCGCTCCCACTACACCTGCTGTTGCAAGGGTTGCATTTTCCTTAGTACCTGTTTCAGGGAGAATATGTTGACGGCTTGCAGGTGCCTGATAAGTCTTGTCTTGTGACATAGCAAGGGCTACAATCGACTGCTCATCTTTGTACTCCGGTACTTCATTGACCGCTGCTTCGGCTGCGTTCACGCCACCAGTATATTCTGGTACTTCGTTCACCGCTGCTTCGACTGCATTGGCACCACCTTTGTACTCTGGCACATCGTTAACCGCTGCTTCGGCTGCGTTCACGCCACCAGTATATTCTGGTACTTCGTTCACCGCTGCTTCGACTGCATTGGCACCACCTTTGTACTCTGGCACATCGTTAACCGCTGCTTCGGCTGCGTTCACACCACCAGTGTATTCTGGTACTTCGTTCACCGCTGCTTCGACTGCATTGGCACCACCTTTGTACTCTGGCACATCGTTAACCGCTGCTTCGACTGCATTCACACCACCAGTGTATTCCGGAACTTCATGAACAGTTGCTTCGACTGCGTTAACGCCACCCTTGAATTCTGGGACTTCTACTACTGGAGCTGCTTCGACACCATTTACTCCACCTGTAAATTCTGGGACTTCTACTACTGGTGGTTGGATTTTATCAGCTGCTTCATTTTCTTCAATGTACTCTGGAACTTCATGAACAGCTGCTTCAACAGCATTAACCCCACCCTTGAATTCTGGAACTTCATGTATAGCTGGTTCTTCTCCATTCACGCCTCCAGTGTATTCTGGAATTTCGTGAACTGCTGCTTCTTCTCCATTCACACCGCCTGTGAACTCTGGAATTTCGTGAACTGCTGGTTCTTCTCCATTCACACCGCCTGTGAACTCTGGAATTTCGTGAACTGCTGCTTCTTCTCCATTCACACCGCCTGTGAACTCTGGAACTTCGTGTACAGCTGGTTCTGTCTTAGCGCTTTCAGCATCTGCCTTAGTCAATTGAATGCGGTATTCCTTAATATGTTTACCACTTTCTGAAACAAGATGAATCAAGACTGGAAGTTTATCATCACCACTATCAACAACTGTCGACGCTACGTTTTCGCCAGCTTCAACTGTTACTTGAGGACGATTTCCACTGTAGGTTACTTGGTAATCCACACGATCTTCAGAGAAGTCAGCAATCTCTTTACCATCCACAAGAAGTTTTGCAGCTGTACTATCCTTAGGTTCTTCACTTGGAGCAATGAAGGCCATTTCTGTAATAGCTACACCCTTGGTATCAGCTTTTCTATCCATGCGCCATCTCATAGCCTTAGCTTTAACTGGGGCAAAGGTTACATGGATATCTGTACCTGCTTGAATCTCTTGATCCGCACGGTATTCAACTTTCTCCCAGTTAGAAGGAGTGTTGAAGGGATGTTCTGGATCGTATGGTTGGTAGTTAGAGTAGTATTCTGGTGAGTCAAATTCTGGTCCCACATAGCGCTCTAAGACGAGTTTAGAAGGTGCATCTGTACCACCATCTGAGAAGAATCGAATGCTTCCTTCAGCGACTGTACGTTCAACAATCTTGCCAGCTTCTCTAAAGATAACCCCTACTGAAACTTCTGGATTATCAGATGGAGTTGGAGACCAGTTGGTCCAACGACGGGTTTCATCATCAGAACCATCGTTAACATAGTCCACACGGTCATGAGAATTTGGATCAATATCATTGGTTGCTGAGGCAAATGAGCGGTTGCTATCATCATCGAAGTCTGGGTTGTCTGATAGGTTTTCACCGAGTTTATCAGTCACACGTACTGCTACTTCGGTAGTTAAATCAGTACCTAAAACGCGACCACGAACTGTAAATTCACCTGCATTCGCTAGATTCTCAGCTGGAACTTCATCCCATTCAACTGCCAAGTCTTTGACTTCATAGCCATCTTTACCTGTGAAGTAAACAGGAACTTTGGCTGGTAAGTCTAGGTTTTGCCCCTTAGCAACTAAGCGTGATGATTTCACAGCAACAACAGGTTTACTTGCTAGCAAGTCTTTATCATTTGTAAAGTGGAGACGGTATTCACCTAGAATATCTCCGTTTTCAGCCTTAACGACAACACGAACTGGATCTCCTTCACGTACGCTTGGAATCACTGTAGCAATACCATTATCTGATACACTTGCTGTTACAGTTGGTGCTTGGTCTTCTTTAGCTTCTAGATAATAGTCAGTCAAGCCAGGGTTAAAGTTTGGCAAATCTTTTCCATCTACTTGGATTTGAGCTTGAGCTTTCTTAGCTGCAGCTACTTGTTTAGAGAAGATTTGAATTTCTGTAATGGAAGTACCCCATTTACCATCTGGTCTCACCATACGGATACGAACCGCATAGGTATTGACTTTATCAAAGCTAAAGTGAGTCATTTCTCCAGCTCTCACTTGATCTGGAGCTTTAAGATTTGTCACTTGTTTCCAGTTATTGTCATCGTTAAAGACGTGGTCTTCACTAGCTACAAAGCTTGGATTTTTAGGAACTGTTGGAACATCTTTTCCTACATAGTATTCGATGACATAAGACTTAGGTGCACCAACACCGTGGTCTTCGTGGAAGGCAACATTGAGATTGTCAACCGAACGTTTAGACAGGATACCAGAATCACCAAAGAGGATTCCCACTGACGCTTCACTTGTACGGTTCCAGTTTGTCCAACGGTTAGCTGGTTGGTTGTTGTATGAGATTAGTTTATCATTAACATTTGCTACCGAGTCACTTGGATTTGAGTCTGATGCAAAGGCAAGTGGCAACTCTGAACCTGTCCACTGGTCAGAAATGTTAGCACCAGTTTCTGTCTGAGCAGACACACGAACATGAAGTTTTGTTGGTAATTGAGTACCTTCAACATGCCCTGTCACTGTAAAGCTACCTTCAGTTGCATATTGGCTTGGGTCAATAGCATCCCAAGTCACTTTAGCTGAAGATACTTGTCCATTTGAGTGGTAAGTACGGACGCTTTCTGGCAATTGAGGAGCTTCTGAAACCGGAGTTGTTGTAGTCACTTCTTCGACTGCAATGATACCTTCTACAGAAACTTTAGCATGAGCTTCGTTTTCAATTCCTTCTACTTTACCTAGAACATCAAAGCTATGGTATTTAGCAAGGTCTTCCTTAGCAACTGCTTGCCAAGTTACCTTGTGAACTTTTGGAAATCCTTTATCGTACTCTACGGTTACTGTATCAGGTAGACTTGGTTCTTGGTTCAAACCTGTCACGACGCTAACTGGACGAATGGCCTGGACAACTTTGCTTTCAGTGTTTGCTTGGATGTTCAAGTCAATCTGACCTTCTGCTCCTTCAAATTGAGCTTTCAAAGTTACTTGACCAGGTTTATGCAATTCAAGCATACCTTTACGAACAGCTACGTCTCCTTCACCTGATGTTGAGAAGCTTACCTTGTCAGCTTTTAATACGGCCTGAGTTCCATCTTGATAGTGAGCAAATACCTTGATGCCTACTGTTTGGTCTTCTTTCAGTGCATCTGCATTTTCTACTTCTAGGCTCAAACGTTCAATCTGCGGTGCTTCTTGTAAGAATTGGATAGCATACGTTTGAAGTGCTCCACCATCATTTGGTTGAACATAAATGCTTGCACGCATACCATTTGCTTCGTTAGCTTGAATAACTGTTACTTGAGCATTTTCAGCTAAAGCTTTGACTTCAGGTAAAGCAGTTCCATAAGCAAGTTTATGGTATAGAACTGGATGGTCAGTTGAGAGACCTTCTACTGCTTGGTCTGCTACTGTTACAGTCGGTACTACTGGACCAGCAGGTTGACCTTCGGCAACTACAAAGGTCGCATCAATTTCATCATCTCCTGAGATTCCTTTAGCATGGATACGAGAACCTGGGATCGCTAGTTTAGCTTGATCTTCAGCTGCCACTTCCCATCTATCGACATCATAGCTTCCTAGAGTACCATCCGACAATACATAGGAAACAGATTTGTCAACTTCACTTAGGTCTGTACTTGGTGCAATTCTCTTAACCACAGGCAATTCTGTTTGAAGAGCCAAGACTTCAACACGCGCTTCTACATCGCGACCGTCTGCCACACCTTTAACAGTAAAAATACCAGGTTGGTTGACATCAACTGCTGACCATTCTACTGGAAGTTTTACACGACTGCCATCACTGTAGATAAATCCTACTTTTGAAGGCATTTTCGCTGCTTGACCAATAACTGTACGAACTTTAGGAACCTCTGTACCTAAAACAGTCTTTTCCTCTTGGTCTTTCTTACCTGTGAAGATAGTTGTTTGACCAGATTTCAAGAAATCAGAGTGAGCAGTCAAGGTGAATTTACCTGCTTGCTCAGTTGATTTGACAATCACAACACCCTTACCATTAAAGGCTTTGCGAATCCATGAACCATCTGCTTGTTCTTTGTAACGTTCACGGCTGGCTTGTTCCCCATTATCCACACCGACAATCTGACCTTGTCCATGCAACTGGAAGCGAACAAGATTATTGGCAGTAGGAACAACGTTACCTTTACTGTCAACAATTTCGTAATAGATATAGGTAAGGTCTTTCCATCAGCTGCGATAGCATTTTCTTCCTTGACCAAACGAACTCCTGCAGGTTCTCCAGCAGTCACAATCTTATCACGAGCAATAATATTTCCAGCTTCATCACGAGCTACTGCTTCTAATGTACCTGGTTCAAAAGCAACCTTCCATTCAAGGTAAAGCTCATTCGCATTAGCACCTTCTTGGTAAGTACGGCCATCACTTGTTTGTTTCTTGTTAAAGTTTTTCTTACCTAGTGACTCACCATTTAAGAACAGTTCCACACTTGCAGCATTTGAAAATGCACGAACAGGAATCTTACCATCTGCATCAGCTACATTCTCTCTTAGGGTAGAATCTTCCCAATTCCAGTGAGGAAGGAGATGAACCATTGGTTTCTTCTGAGCAGAAACCCATTGGCTTTGGTACAAGTAGTAATCATTCTTTGGAATACCAGCTGTATCTACGATACCAAAGTAAGAACTCTTAACTGGAGTTTGGTTTTGGTTGTGCCATGGAGTAGGTTCACCTATATAGTCCGTACCTGTCCAGATGAACTGACCTGCATAACCAGCATTGTCACGGTCAAAAGTCCAAGATGCTGTAGCTGTTTTACCCCAGCCAACACGGTCATTACCGTAGTCTGATTGCTCGTAATTACGGTAAGCCTGATTGCTGTGGACCAATTCACGTTCTGGACGGAAATAACTTCCACGTGTACGAGTAGCTGAGGAAGTTTCAGATCCGTAAATCAACCAATTTGGATGTTTCGCACGAAGTTTCTTGTAGTTGTCTTCTGAATAGTTAAATCCAACCGCGTCAAGTTCATTGGCAATCTTTTTCATGGTCACCACTACCATCACCAAAGCGGAACTTATCTGCTCCCATAGTGACATAGCGTGTCTTATCAACAGCTTTAATAACTTGAACCAAACGTTTAACAGTTGCTAGAGAACGAGGTTTCCCATCTGCTTCACCGATTTCATTACCGATAGACCACATAACGATAGCAGGGTTGTTCTTTCCTCGTTCAACCATGGTACGAAGGTCAAAATCAGACCATTTTTCACCTTTTTTAGCTTCTGGGTGAGTAGCATCTTTATCAAAGAAGCGACCGTAGTCATACTGTTTCTTACCGCCATACCAAGTATCGAAAGCTTCTTCTTGGACCAACAAACCAAGCTCAGCAGCGATTTGTAAAGTTTGCTCACTAGCTGGGTTGTGAGTTGTACGGATAGAGTTTACACCCATATCCTTCATTTGTTTCAGACGACGGTATTCTGCCTTATAGTTTTCTTCAGCTCCAAGAGCTCCATGGTCATGGTGAAGAGAAACCCCATGGAATTTAATGCGTTCACCATTCAAAGAGAAGCCTTCATTTGGTGTCCAGTTATAGTAACGGTAACCAAACAAGTCCTTCTTAGCATCGACCAATTGACCATCACGATAAACACGTGTCACCAATTCGTAAAGGGCAGGCTTGTCGCTATGAACTGTCCAAAGTTTTGGTTTCTCAACTTGTAAAATAGCATTCAAGCTAGCTGATTGATGAGCTTTCAAAACTTGACTAGCGGTACGAACTAGGTCAGTTACAGCTTGACCATTACGTTCAATGATTTGATACTCAGCAAGAATTTCATGGTCTTTATCATCAGTATTGACGATCTTACTTGTTACATGAGTATCAACCTTGCCATTCTGTTGTTTTTCAAGGTCTGGTGTTAAGATAGTTGTTCCATTTTTCTCAGTATGGACCTTATCTGTGACTTGAAGGGTAACATCACGGTAAATCCCGCTTCCTGAGTACCAACGGCTACTTGGTTGTTTGTTGATGGCATGCACTGCTACGACATTCTCGCGACCGTCTTTATGGAGATAGTCAGTGATGTCATATGAAAATTGGTTGTAACCATTTGGATAGTGGCCAACTAGCTGACCATTTACATAAACTTGAGAATCCATGTAAACACCATCAAAAGTGATGCGTACATTCTTATTGAGGTCTTCTTCATCGAGTTTAAAGGTCTTACGATACCAAGCATCACCACCATTGAGTTGCCCACCTTCGTTTTGGGCAGGTGAGTCATGGTCAAAGTCATTGTAGATACTCCAGTCATGAGGAAGGTCTAATTTCTTCCAACTAGAAACATCGGCATCTGGCTTGACCGCATCTTTAGCATTGGCATTGAGCTTGAAATGCCAGTTTTGGTTGAATTCTACTTTTCTATCCTCAATCAACTGTTTTACCTCATCATTAGTTGCAGGTTTGAGCTCTGGTTTTTCTGTTTGAGCAGATTGATCCTGAGTCACAGCTGGAGCTTGCTTTTCTACGTCAGAGGTTTCTTTTTTCTCAGGAGTAGTCTCAGTAGTTGGGGCTTCCACTTTTTTCTCTACTTCATGATTAGTTTCTACTGCTTCACTGTTAACAGTTTCTGTTGTTACAGGTTGTTCAGAAGCTTCTGAATCTACAGATTCCTCTTTAGGAGTTTCTTTCTCCACTTTTTCTGTAGCAACAGCGACTGGTGTCTCATCTGCAGATACAGTATTTACACCTGCTAGATTTGCTCCAAATAAAACAGAGCAAGTCCCGATAAGCACTGAGCATGTTCCTACCGTAAATTTACGGATGCTATAGATACTTTTGCGATTCCAATAATCTTTTCCCATAGGGTTCTCCTTATTAAGTAACCGCTTCCATTTTTGTTGAAAGCGCTATACTTTTTTGTAATGATTACTTCTATTTTATAAAATAATATAGGAAACTTCAATACTATGACTGTAAAAATCATACTTTTGATTGTTTTTTCTATATTTTGTAGAAAACTATAAAAATCTGAATGTACATTTAGTGAATGATTTTACTAAAAAAGCGGTGGGACAGAAATCGATAGACAAAGTCTCGATTTCGTAGTCCCAGCCCTGCGAGGATGATTAGGAGCTTTTTGGGGTCTAAAGGACCAACAAAAAGTTCAATCAGCTACCGCGTCAAAGTTTGATTGCTAATAAAAAGTGAGGTTGGGATCTTTTGTCCCAACCTCTTTTACGGACTATCAAACTGATATTTCCTTATAAATTATTGACTAGATTGCCCCTTTTCCAAAAGCTTGACCATCTCATTTTTACGCTCTTCTAGCTCGGCAATTTGATGGAGTAAAAGTCCTGAAAAATCACATTCAAGCTCTTCCGATTCGCCACTATTATACCAATCTAGAGCTACAATATGATTGTCCTTATCAAAGCAAAAAATCACATCTCCATCCCCGATGATAGATAGAAATGGAATATAATCCACAAAGCCCAGAGCGTGTAATTCCTTTGTTGAAGACGAATGTCTAAGAAGTCTGGGATCCCATTTGCAATTCCAAAAATCTTAATACCTCGGCAGAAGGTCCAAAATGGCGCTACATCGTAAGCCTTGACTCTTGGCCATAGCTCTTCCCTGACTTCCATAAAGAGACCTCCAAGAGCTGACATGGTGAATTCCCTGAAATCTTCTGGTAGACGAATGCCGTATTGATTTTCAAAATCCTGAACATCTTCTTCCGATGGTTCATTGCCCATGCAGGCGACAACCTGATAAGTTTCCTTATCATAGTGACGAAAATAATCATAAACTTCATTGAGTGCCATTATTTTAATCCTTTTTAGTCAGAAATAGTAACTACAAATCCATCTGGTAAGATAACCTCTTGTCCATCTTTAAGATGGCAATGACTCGCTAAATCAACTGAATCTCTGTCTAAAGTATATTTCTCAGAAGACTGATTGAAGATGGCTTGAACTTCTTTTCCTTGGTAGTTCCACTTCAAGGATAGGACATCTGGTTCCACTTCTTCCAAGCGATAATTACCATGCTGAAACATGCTTGCAACTTCCTTACGGACTTGAATCAACTGTTTCATAAAATTCAGCATATCATTATCCTCAGACACACGCTCCCAAGGCATGACACGACGGCAATCAGGGTCTGGTCCACCAATTAGTGCTAGCTCTGTTCCGTAATAGATACAAGGGGCCCCTTTTTGAAGATAGAGGAAAGTTAGGGCAGCCTTGACATGCTGGATATTTCCTTTGGCAGTTGTAAGGATACGCTCTGTATCATGAGAATCTAAAAGGTTAAACATCACCTCTGAGATTTGTTGCTTATAGTACATAGACTGGCTGTTGATTTCTGAAATAAACTGCTCTGTCTTTTTACGCTGACGCAAGAAATAATCCTTGATACTTTCAGAGAGTGGGTAATTCATGACCGCATGGAACTCATCCCCTTGTAGCCAAGGCTGAGAAGTATGCCAGATTTCACCTAAAATATACAAATCAGGCTTTTTAGCGAGAACTGCCTTTCTAAAATCTTTCCAGAACTGGTGGTCAATTTCATTGGCAACATCCAAGCGCCAAGCATCGATATCAAAATTCTCAATCCAGTAGGTCGCAACACTTAAAAGATAGTCCCTAACCTCCGGATTAGCTGTATTTAACTTAGGCATATAGCTAGCAAAGGCAAAGGTATGATAAGGGAGTTGTCTTGGATTCTGAAGTTTATCCTCAGTAACTGGAAACTCTTGAATATGGAACCAATCTTTATAAGGGGAATTTTCTCCATTCTTTAGAACATCCTGCCATTGGGCAGATTGGTAGCCGATATGATTGAAAACAGCATCTAGCATAATCTTAATGCCACGTTTGTGAGCTTCCTCGACTAAATTACGAAAAACTTCCTTGTCTCCAAAGTGACGGTCAATTTCAAAATAATCCGTCGTATCATACTTGTGATTGGTTGTAGCTTCAAAAATCGGACATAGATAAAGTCCAGTGATTCCCAAATCTTTAAGATAGTCTAAATGGTCGATAATCCCTTGCAAGTCTCCACCAAAAAAGTCATCCCCATTAGGTGCAATGGCTGCATTCCACTCTCGAGCTCCATCAGGAGTCAATTTAGGATTTCCATTTGCAAATCGTTCTGGGAAAATCTGGTACCAAACGGTATTTGAAACCCAACTTGGAACCTGACAACCATCGATTTCGTGAATGTATGGAAGTTTAAAGCCGTTTCCATCAGCATCCAAGTTTTCTTGAGTATGTTCTACGCAACCCTTATCACCGTAAAAAACACCCTGACCTTCCTCATCAAGGAGCTCAAAGAGATATTGAATCCGTGCAAAATCAACAGAGACCGTAACCTGCCAATAATCAAATAAAGCATCTGAGGTTACTTTGGTCATTTCTTTCTTGGCTTCATACTTATCCTCAATGAAAATAAAGGGATCCCCATAGTGCAAAATAACCTGCTGGACATCATTTTTCTTGGTTCTAATTCGGATATGTAGCTGACCTTCTTTGTAAAGATATGCATACTCTGATTCTGGTCTATGATAAATGGCTGTTAATTCCATCATTTGTCTCCTAAATAATCATCATCAACAAAAACGCAAACGTTTTCATAATTAATAGAACTAGTATACTATTTTAAGATTCGATTTGCAATACTTGGTCAAATTTAACGAGAAAACAGCTTAAAATAAATACTGTAGACTAATCAAAAATATCAGCACCTATCAATAAAAAGCTCCCAAATTCAGCCTCACAGCCTAGTCAATCTGACAAAGGGCAAGTTCTTTTAATCCTCTGTCGTAGAGGAAGGTTAAACAAAAGTTGTCTGTCATATTTTGAAGCTTGTGTTTACTCATTCCTCTAGGCAAGGCTATATCGCACCATTCTCTTGTTGCCAGAGAAAATAGTTTTTGCTTGCCCTTCCAGTCATCATTCTTAAATAGGGGACTCAGGATAAGATAAGGCGAATCCGTAAAGATTCCATTGACACCAGCTTTTTTACCTGAAGCCTTTAAATGTTCAGATTCTAATAATTTTTCGATAATACGACCATCACTAGAGATTTTAACAAGAGCATAATAGTCCATGCCCCATTTATTGACAGAGGTTTGACTTTCTCCAGAGCTAAAGGCATAGAGCTCTTGCTTCCAACATTTCATACTATCGATTTTAGGACAAACACTTGAGTTCATGTCGTGGTGATTTAACTCTTTTTTATCAATATGCGAATAAGTGGTCCACTTAGCCTGCTTTTTCTCCCTATCAAACTCTAAAAGGGCAAAGTTTCTTGCTTGATTTGTATAGACTTGATCTTCAAAACACACGGGTATCTGGTCGCTATCTGATACGATTTGAAAATATCTCTCTTGTGCCTTTTTAGGAAGTATACTCTGGGAATCCTTTATGGCAATGATTTCTGGATGAGAAAAATCACCAGTATAATAGACCATTTCCTTGCCAGCCTTGATGATTCCAATATTTTGTCCATCTGTATAGAGTAGAGGCTCTTCCTCCCAAACATGGTCACAATCCCAAGCATCTATCTCCTTAACACCCAAAGGCGATACTTCAAGCAGACAGTAGCGATTGAAAGCTTCCTTCTCACTGGTCAAGACAAAGGCTCGACCATCATGTAGCATGGCTGAGCTTAGGACAACACTGTAATTCTTGTCGAGTTCCCATTTGTTCAATAGGCTTAACTTTAGCTTCCTCATTTTCTTCCTCCTAATACTCAATGAAAATCAAAGAGCAAACTAGGAAGCTAGCCAAAGGTTGCTCAAAACACCGTTTTGAGGTTGTGGATAGAACTGACGAAGTCAGTAACACATATACGGCAAGGCGAAGCTGACGTGGTTTGAAGAGATTTTTGAAGAGTATAAACAATCACCATTCGTTGATGGCAAATAGAATGGCTAATCTAATATTTCTTAGCAACTGATCCGAAAGGTCATCGTATTGTTGACCAAGTCCCTTATCTTGTGCCAGCCATCCAGGTTCATCATTCCAGGAGCCCATTGCTCCAAAAACATCCGCTGCACTTGCAGCTCTAAATATGCTTAGATGTTGCGGTGGAATTTGAGGTTCTGCCAGTCCTTTACCAGATTCTGGGTCTAGCAAAAAGTTTCTAGCAGAGTGAAAGACTTTGGCAAAGTTCTCACATTCAATTTTAATTGCTAGATCTTCTATACGAGCCAATATGTCCTTAAATTCCTCCATATTATTTTCATAGTGGGGAATGTCTTGAAAAGGCCTTTCCCATTCATACTCGGTGTAGGTAACATCTCAGCCCCTACCTGCGGAAGCAATGTCCCAATTTGGTAGGAAATAACTTGCCTTCCCATCTTTATAAAAACAGAGAATTGAACTCTGTGTCGTATTGGAAAAGCCTAAAATCCCTCTGTCTTCAACTGAAATAGGGCAAAATAATTGTAAGTCCTTTAGACCTTTTTTCTTAAGGTTTTCAAACCAATCAGATACAGAAAGTTCTGTGGCTTCCCCATTTTCTGACGGCAAAATTTGAAAGCTCAACTTATTTGTATATTTTTCAGGCTTATACCATATTTCTTTACCACTTTTTTAAAGACTTCCTAGCTGATGCCACGATACAGGCTATCTGATACATTTGTCCGTTCATATAATCTCATCCATAATCCCTTCAATCAGTTTTGTAAGACTTTCTACTACATAGATAATTTCATCAGGATCATGGATGTAGCAAATAATCTGCCCTTCCTGCCCCTCCTGGTCTGGATCAAAATCCAGCATAAGATAACAAGAGTCACAATACTGAGCAAAAGGAAGCCATTTTTTTATTAAAAAGATAGGGCTTAATCCTGCTATCACGCATATTTTTCCAGGTCTTGACTAGAAAAAAATAGTCGGGAAATTCAGTTAACAGAGCATCTCTATTTTTGAAAGTACGTTTTTACAAGTCTCAATTTCCTGCAAACTCATGAGAGAAAAAGTCAAATCTCTCTGGTCAATCACACAAGGTAAAATAGAGAGGTATTTACTCCCGTTTTTTTGTAGCAATAAAGCTCTTTGAAGTCACTAGGTAGACGAATGCCAAGTCTTTTCTCAAAGGCTTGAAGCTCTTCCTCGGAAGCACCAGAAATGTCCTGATAATTTTCCAGATATCCTTCCTCTACAGGGTCATCCAAATCCCAGTCTTCAAAATACTCACAAATATAAGTTTCTATTTTTTTAACTTGGTCAATTAGTTGCATAAGAGCCCCCCTTTTTGATTTCTCTTAACCTTCAAGAATTTCTTGTAAGTGTCTAGACATATTGCAGATAAATTCTTTAAAGCTACAAATATCACTTATAGTTTCGTGTTCCTCATCGTAAAAAGCTACTTTATTTGTCTTTGGATGCCAAATGATATAGATATGAGTATAATCTCCGGTTGACCGTGAAATACGGAGAAATTTTTTACGACCTTTTTTTAAGGGAATTGTTTGCATGAGAGGGAAAAACTCTATCCACTTAAAATCACAGTTAGTAAGTTCAAAATATAAGTCTTGACTCATAAGAAAATCGGTAAGTTCCCGAGGCAGTTTAAATGGTTTTAGTTCATCCAATTTATTGCGTAAATTATGAAATTCTACTGGCTCTAGTTTTTGAAAGTATTCTGCCATCTCTTGATCCCCCTTTTCGATAGCGATACTATAAGGTCTCATACCATCTTTTTCAGTGAGAGTCACGTCCGCCCCGTGCTCTACAAGGTATTTACACATATCTAGGTCAACATATCTTGCAGCTACACAGAGAGGCGTTGGCTTAAAGGGATAAACCGAGTCGGAGGCATTATAGTTTATATCAACTCCATTTTTAATAAAAAAATCTAGCACCTGATAATTTCTATCTGCAACGGCTCTCCTAAATGCTTTTCCGCCATATTTTTCGACACTATGTCCTAATGCATGGATAATAGCTAGATTATCAAACTTATTTCCAAATAAGGCTTCTTGAAAGGCTTCCGACTTTACAGCATTTACACTATGAATCTTTGCTCCATGTTCCATAAGATACTTGATGAACGTACCATCACAATACCTGACAGCCAACAAAAATGAAGGGTTATTTTTTACATTTAAATGAGCCCCCTTTTCCACTAGCCATTTTAGGGAGTCAAAATTTCCTGTAATCAAGGATAAATCAATTGGGCTTAGAGAGGTATACTTGCTGATTTCTATTTCTTGGTCAATATCCCAACCACTTGCAAGATATTGGTCTAAGGCCAAGGTGTCTCCCTCTATGATGTCCTTAACAAGTTGTGGAACCGATTTAAATTCTCCAATATTTTTTAATGTAATCATTGTCAAACTCTTATTCTTTTTACCGATTATAACTTGGTTCTTTTAGGTCAATTGGGTTAGGATTTTGCTTAATCCAAGCAAGAGCCAATTGGCAGAGACGGTCTAGACTGGCTTCATCATCATTCTCTTTGCTATGGATTTGCGCAATGACTTGCTTGATTTCTTCTAATTCTTGATCTGAAAGAGAGATTCCTAGAGACAAGTATTGAGGCATAGCCTGTAGCATTTTTCTATAGTCCCTGTCCCAGTTGACCCCACCATTGCGATCCAGTTCATCTCGGACTCGACCTGGTATACGGATAACTTCTCCCTGAACAGTTTTAGCTGCTCCACTTGAAGGAATCAAGAAAGACCATAGTTCCTCATATTGCTCCTCCCAGCTCCCTTCTTTTACGAAAAATCGGAGAAACTCCATCGTGGGTTATTCGTTTGGCTACCGGCTTGACATCAAAGATCTCATAGAGATTCGTTAAACCTCTATCTGCAGCCTCTATGTAGTCAGGATGGATACTTTCTCGATGAAATTCAAAATCCTTGCCGATTTGCTCAACTCTTTCCTTCATTTTAGAGGTTTTCTTAGCACCTGCTTCTAGTAACATAGAGGCAATTTCAGCAGTTTGGGCAATATAGATCCCCCGACAAACCATCAAGACTGAAGCTAGTGGGGTTCTTCCCATATCATTTTTAGCATTGACATCTGCTCCCTTATCAATCAAAAGTTTGACAGTCTTAGGATGGAAAAACTCAGCTGCTACATGTAGGGGGGTCTCACCATAGGTATTAGATTTTCCAATGTCTGCCCCCAATTCAAGCAAGAGTTTTACTGTATCTCTCCCCAAGATTGCTTGACGGTACAAGGGAGTCGCTCCATAATAATCAGGGATATTGATATCCAAGCCCTGTTCGACAAGCCAGATAACCAATTCATCCGGGACTCCTCCCATATGCAGAGGTGTACATAAGCTAAATCTTCCATCATGAGCGGTTAATTCACAACGGTCATAGACTGCTTTAAGGGCTTCAATATTTCCTTCATCCATTAAATCCTTAAACTCTTTTGGTAATGTAACTCTTTTCTTTGCCATTTTTAGTTCCTTTCTTCTGATTTAGCATCTAGGGCAAGCCAATGAAGATTGTCAACAGTTTTCAAAGTCATGACTTGTCCATCATAATCATTTTTCAACTCAAGACCGTTTTGCTCAATAGATATATGATTGTACCAGTGGTCTAGGCTGGCGTATTCCCCCATATGAATGTTGATGAGTATACTGGTTATCGGATCCCACGTTCCTTTCTTAACAGTTTCGGCTAAAAGGTAGTAAGCGTCTAAGAATATGAGATTTCTCCCATAGATCCAAAAGGGCAGATCAAGCCCTAACAAAGGCAACTTGGCAGAAAAAATCTCATCACCGTGTGGTGGAACGGTTTCATAATGAAATTCTATCTCACTGCCATAATAGGTAATCAAGGCTCCCTGACATCCGATATTTTGAGGAATGCCCTCCTCAGCTACTATAAATTCCATGACCTGCTCCTTCTATTTTCAATCATAAAATCCGACCAGACTCTGCCAGAATATTAAACTTGACGCATGGCCTTTTCTAGTCATCAAGTGGATGAAGTCACTTTCACAACCCTTCCAAACTGCAGATTGGGCCGTTCCCATAGCTCTAACAAATGCTAGAAAATCTGGTGCCAGCCATATTTTTTCATCATAGGTCATCTCTGCATCAACAGCATAGACTGCCCCAGATTGACAATCCAGCAAAATAGTGTAGGGATCTCCATTTGCAATGATGATCAAGCCTCTTTCTTGTAGAGTCGAGTAATCGTGGTATTCCAAATTGCGATTGATTAGCCAAGTAAGACTAGCGCCGTCCCCATATCCAAACTGGTAACTTAAAAAACCGACCTGCCCCCAGTTATAGGCCAGAATATATTTCCTAAAAATCGGATCCAAATCTTGGATTTGCAATTGTTTTTTCAAACGATCCAGTTCAGACACAGGCAGTTCCGTTTGGTTCAAGACAATTCCTTCTCTTATCTCAGGGTCAAGCCCTTGTGTTTCTTCTTGGGTAAGGGAAATGATTTGGTCAATTGTCAATAATTCCATTGTCAACCTCCGACTATAAATAGTCCATTTTCTAGGCAAACTAGCTAGTTTGGGTCTTCTTTTTTCTGATGAACATCCTTATCACAATTATACTACAAAGCTATCAAATAGGGATAAACTACCAGTATTTTCAGGGATTATTTTTGACGAACAACTTCTCCGAATTAAAACAAAAAGCCATTCCACAAGGGAACAGCTTTTTCACTTATAATTAAAGGTTTCTCCAGCCAACTTATCTGCTAGCTTAGGAAAGAGGCTATAAAATTTATGAGCTAAATTTAACAAAAGAGGGAGATTGAGCTCGCGTTTGTTTTTTCCGATGGTCTTAACAATTTTTTTAGCTACTGCATCTGGTTCCAATAGAAAACGGTCAACCGACTTGAGATAGGTCCCATCTGGGTCTGCTTGGTCAAAAAATCCTGTACGGATCGGTCCTGGATTAACCGTTGTCACATAGACACCATAGGGCATGAGCTCAAGGCGAAGAGCATTTGAAAAACCGATAGCCGCAAACTTGGTCGCTGAGTAAAGACTGGACTTGCTAGTCGCAATCAATCCTGCCATGCTGACGATATTGATGATATGGCCTTTTCGAGTCGCCTTCATACGAGAAGCAACCAAACGAGACAGATTCATGAGAGCAAAGGTATTAACCTCAAACATTTGATGAATGTCTTGATCAGAAATCTTGTCAAAATCTTCAAAAATTCCGTAACCAGCGTTGTTAATTAAAACATCAATCTTGCCATAACGCTGATAGAGTTCAGAAACTAGTTCTTCTAAGGCTTGAGCGTCGGTAATATCAATTTCAATCAATTCTGCCTGAGGATAATTTCCGTATAGTTGAGCTAATTTTTCCTTATTTCTACCTAGCAAAATGAGTTGATCTTGAGGCAAGAGATTGACCATTTCTTGGGCTAGACCCCCGCTAGCACCTGTAATGAGAATAGTAGACATACTTTTCCTTTCTCGAGATTCTAGATTTCCACTTCTTCCAAGTCTTTAACCACATGGACATTTTCAAAAATCGTTGCAGCATCTTTCTTAAGCTGGCTGATATCTTTTGAAAGAAAACGGGCGCTGATATGGTTGAGCAAGAGTCGTTTGGATCCCGCTTCTGTTGCCACCTGCGCAGCCTGCATATTGGTTGAGTGGCCATGATTGCGGGCAATTTTTTCATCACCCTTGCCATAAGTGGACTCATGGACAAGGACATCGGCATTAACAGCCAGACGCACACTGGCATCCGTTTTTCGAGTATCACCTAAGATAGTGATAATCTTACCAGGGCGTGGGGCTGAGATATAGTCTGCTGCCTTAATCTCGGTGCCGTCTTCTAGGACTACATCCTGCCCGTTTTTGATTTTACCAAAAAGCGGTCCAAATGGTACGCCGGCAGCCTTGAGTTTTTCAGCATCCAGAGTGCCTTCTAGGTCCTTTTGCATGACACGATAACCAACACAGAAAATAGTGTGATCCAACTCTTCCGCATATACTGTAAATTTATCGGTTTCAAGAATTTTCCCTAGAGAATCTTGGTCGAACTCATGAAAATGAATCTTATAAGGCAGGCGTGAACCTGACACTCGTAGACTGGTCAAGACAAAAGATTTGATGCCTTGGGGACCATAGATTTCCAAATCTGTCTGTTCTTCATTGGCTTGAAAGGCACGACTAGAAAGGAAACCAGGCAATCCAAAGATATGGTCTCCATGCAAGTGAGTGATAAAAATTTTGCTGACCTTGCGTGGTCGAATCGTGGTTTCCAGAATGCGATTTTGCGTTCCTTCTCCACAGTCAAAGAGCCAGACTTCGTTAATCTCGTCCAAGAGTTTCAGAGCGAGACTTGAAACGTTGCGGGCTTTAGAGGGCTGACCAGCCCCCGTTCCTAAAAATTGAATATCCATTTGCTACTTTCTAATTAATCAATATATAACATAGCGGTGCGGTTTTCCGAGCGGTAATAAAGGTTGCCAGTAAAGGCTCTAGCTTCTTGTAGTAAATCCTCTTGGCTATAACCTTTGAGGCGCTTACGACCATCTGCCAAACTTTCCAGATCTGTCAAGGCTGTGAGATTTCCACGTTAACAACTTCCTCTTCTCCGATTGCCTTCATGTAAATCTTACCAGACTCCACAAAAACTAGCTGATGGGGAAAAATTTGCGCTATCTCAAAGAGTAATTCATCCGTAATTGCTTCCTCGTTCTCTGAGAAAATCCTTCCCAGTCCTTCACTCTCGTAGCAAAATCCAAAGGATTTACCAGATAGGTTAAGGCGAATAAAAGGCTTATTCTCTATGGTAAAACTTGGCTCAGCATTGTAGAGGTTCAGTTCTTGGCTGACTTCTGCAAAATAATCGGTCGCAGCCTCTGGGCTCTTTTTCTGGTAGAGCTCGGCAAAGTAGGCATTCACTACGCTAGGTGGAGGTGTAATGAGAGCTAGTTGCTCCTCTTCAGACCTACCAGCTAAAAGCTGGTCTAGATAGACCTTGTCTAGACTTGTATAGCCACCATACTTGAGTGCCAAAGTTTTGATATCAGTCATAAAATTCCTCTAATCTCCATTTATTTTTCTCAGCAATGTAGCCTGTAATGACTTCGCCATCATCTTGGTAGTCACGTTCTTCAAGAATCGCAACACTTTCTAAATCATGAATCTTGTAAGATTTAGAAAAAGGAACGCGCAGGGTAAATACTTCAAAAATTTCCTTGATCTTATCCAGCAGTAAAGCCTGCAGCTGTTCGCGACTATTCTCAGACTTGGCAGAAATCAATGCATAAGGCGTTTGAGTAGGTATGAAATCCTCCACCAAATCTGCTTTATTATAAAGGGTCAAGCGAGGAATATCCTCCATGTCCAAATCTTTCATGATGGAGAGGACCGTTTTTTCATGTTCCTCATGGTAAGGATTGCTAGCATCGATGACATGGACCAGGAGATCTACATGCTTGCTTTCTTCCAAGGTTGATTTAAAACTCGACACCAACTCTGTCGGTAGATCTTGGATAAATCCAACGGTATCTGTCAAGGTTACCTGTAGATTGCCCCCCAGATGGATGCTTTTAGTTGTTGCATCTAGAGTTGCAAAAAGCTCATCCGCTTCATACTGGGTCTTGCTGGTCAAAGCATTCATAATAGTTGACTTCCCAGCATTGGTGTAACCGATCAAACCAATCATAAAGGTACTTGACTCCAAACGTTTTTCTCGAACTGTCGCTCGGTTTTTCTCAACTACCTTGAGTTGACGTTCGATATCTGTAATCTGGTTGCGAACACTACGACGGTTAAGCTCCAGCTGACTTTCACCTGGACCACGGGAACCAATTCCCCCTGCCTGACGGCTGAGCATAATCCCCTGACCAACCAAACGAGGCAAGAGATACTTGAGTTGTGCAAGATGAACTTGTAGCTTACCTTCATGGCTTCGAGCTCTCATAGCAAAGATATCTAAAATCAACTGCATACGGTCAATGACCTTGACACCTAAGACTTCCTCTAAATTGACATTTTGTCGAGGTGTCAGACGGTTATTGACGATGACTGTCGTGATTTCTTCTGCATCCACCATTTTCGCTATTTCTTCCAATTTACCAGAACCGACAAAGGTCTTAGAGTCGTATTTCTCTCGTTTGTCTGTAGCTATCAACTACAACAGCTCCAGCTGTCTTAGCTAAACTAGCCAGCTCTTCCATAGAGAGGTCAAAATTATCCATACCCTGGAGTTCAACACCAATGAGCAGGACTCGCTCCTCTTTTTTCTCCGTTTCAATCATCTAAAAACTCCTCAATCTGGCTTAAAATACGCTCTTTAACACCAGATTCTCCTATCTGATAAAAGGTTACCTGCATGCGGTTACGGAACCAGGTTAACTGACGCTTGGCAAAACGACGGGTCGCCTGCTTGAGACTATCCCTAGCCTCCTCCAAACTCTGCTCTCCTCGAAAATAGGGAAAGAGTTCCTTGTAACCTATCCCTTTAGTTGCCTGAACATCTGGATAATGGTCAAAGAGCCACTTGGCTTCGTCCAGAAGTCCAACTTCAAACATCAGGTCCACTCTGTGATTGATACGCTCATAAAGCTGACTACGCTCATCATCCAAGCAAATAATCAGCGGATCATATAAACTTTCTTGATTTTCCAAATCTTGACCAAAATGAGCAATTTCCAAGGCACGCATAGCACGACGACGATTAAACTGGGGAATTTCAAGACCTGCTTGTTCCACCAGATGGGCTAACTCCTCATCCGAAACAGGTTCTAAGCTAGCTCGGTAGGCTAAAATATCCTCGTGTGGTGTCTCTCCACCTAGATGATATCCCTCTAGTAGACTCTGAATATAAAGTCCTGTTCCACCTGCAATAATAGCGAGCTTACCACGATTTTGAATATCCTCGATGGCTGCCTTTGCTTCTGAAACAAAATCAAAAGCCGAGTAAGACTCGGTTACATCTCTCACATTAATCAAGTGATGAGGGACAGTTGCCTGCTCCTCCGGACTTGCCTTGGCTGTTCCAATATCCAGTCCTCGGTATACTTGTTGGCTATCCCCACTGACTACTTCGCCATTGAAACGCTGAGCAACTTCAATGGCTAGGGCGGTCTTTCCAACTGCAGTTGGACCAACAATCACAATTATTTTGCTTTTCATCGTTTTTCCTTGAAAAATTCCCATTTTTTCGTTACTATTATTATATCACAAAATAGACAGGCAGAAAAATGCTATATCTTAAGCTATTTCCGTCTGATTTATAAATAAAAGGAGGAAGACTCATGGCTAAAGGATTTGCTAAAGGTCTCGTAACAGGTGTTGCAGGAACTGTTGCTGCTGTTGCAGGTGCAGTATACGCATTCAAAAAGAAAGTGATTGAACCAGAAGAACAAAAAGCAGCTTTCATCGAAGAAAATCGTAAAAAAGCAGCTCGCCGTCGCGTATCACGCTAATTAATAAAAAGAAGTTGGAATTTCCAACTTCTTTTTTTCTATTCTTTTATACTCAATGAAAATCAAAGAGCAAACTAGGAAGCTAGCCGTAGGTTGCTCAAAGCACTGCTTTGAGGTTGTAGATATGACTGACGAAGTCAGTTACATATATCTACGATAAGGCGAAGCTGACGTGGCTTGAAGAGATTTTCGAAGAGTATTAAATGGCCAGGTCAAACTTCAACTGCGGTTTCACTGGATCATAGTCAACCAACTCAAAATCTTCTGCTTTAATATCAAAGAAGTTGGTCTTATCTGGTAAATTCAAGACTAAACGTGGTTGGCAATTTGAAGGTTCACGACGGAGCAATTCCTGAGCTTGTTCAAATTGATTGTCATAGATGTGAAGGTTATTGATAAAGTAGAAGAATTTTCCAACCTTCCAACCAAAGTGTTTAGCAATCATCATTTGAAGAGCTACATACTGCATGGCATTGATGTGATGAGCTACCAGCATATCGTTAGAACGCTGGGTCAAGGTTGCATCCAGATAGATGTCCCCATCTACACGACGGACATCAAACATAGTCTGGAAGGCACACGGAAGAAGGCCATCTGTTTCCTCAAAAGCTTGGTAATCCCAGAGAGAGATGATATTGCGACGGTTCCAAGGATTAGCTTCCAACTGTTTGAGAATCTTGTTAATGATGTCATGCTTCTTAACAACAGCCCCGTAACGCTCACCGATTGTCCCTGTATCTCCTACTTCCCAGTCATTCCAGTAGTGAACATTGTACTTATCATTGAGAACTTCCAGGCTATTTGATTGATCTTGGTAAATCCAGAGCACTTCTTTAATGGCTGATTTGATAGCAATTGGACGCAAGGTCGTGATTGGAAATTCACCCTTGGACAAATCATACTCCGCAAAAGCACCTGTGATGTACTTGGAGTTAGCCACTGTTCCATCCTTATACTTGGGACGAGCTTGTTCTGAAAAGACTCCTTCATTGAGAATTCGCTCAATATTTTCTTTAAAAATCTTATCTGCTTTTGTCATTTACTCTCTCCTCAACGTTTATTCTTAACTAGTATAGCATAAAAAGGTTTTTTCTACCTACTCAGAAAATCAATAGCCTTTTTATATTTCTTCAATCTTTCCCTATCCTTTTCAGTAATAGAAGACAATCTCGATAAATCTGAATTATGTTTTAGATCAGCTAATTTTACTACTCTTGCAAGAGGGTTTTTCTTCACAGTTTCCAGATATGTTTGATAATCTTGCTCCTTTTTCTTTGTCAAAACCTGAACAGCAGTAACTACTGTTTCTGGTAAACCAGCTTGTAATAGTCCTTCAGCTGAAACAGGACTATCCTCTATAACATCATGTAGCAGAGCCACTGCTTTTTCTTCTTCAGTATCAACTTGGCTTGCTACATAGATTGGATGTTCTATATAATCTACTCCTGCCTTATCCAGTTGCCCTTCATGAGCTTGCCTAGCAATAGACAAGGCTAAATCAACCATGGATTGTTCTGTAGTATTCATCCAAAACTCCTCCTACCATTATTGAGTTATTACTATATTCTAACAACTTCAACTTAAAAAGAGCTTGATCAATAACCAAGCTCTTGATTCATGTGCTTTATTGCAAGACAAGTGATGCTGCTCCGATAACTCCAGCGTCATTTCCTAGAGTTGCAAGAGCTAGCTTAGTTGTTGTGCGTACTTGTGGGAAGGTATTTTCATCATAAACTTTTTGCACGCCTTGAAGAAGGAATTCTCCGGCAGCTGATACACCACCACCAATAACGATTGTTGATGGATTTAGGATAGAACCGATGTTGGCACATGCAATACCCAAGTAACGTGAGAAATTACGGTAAACGATCAAGGCAAGATCGTCCCCTTCTTTTGCCAAGTCAAAGACAGTTTTAGCAGTTACTTCTTCACCGTCGTCAATCAAACGTTTTAAGGCTGCATCGCCTTCATATTCATCCGCGTAACGGCGAGTCAAGTTGACAATCCCTGTTGCAGAAGCAACTGTCTCAAGACACCCTTTTTTACCACAAGTACATGGGATTGGTTGGTCAAAGTCAACTGTGATATGTCCAAGTTCACCTGCAGCACCTGCAACACCGTGAAGCAATTTGCCTTCTGCCACGATACCGCCACCAACACCTGTACCCAGAGTCATAAAGACAACGTCTGGTTGGTTTTCACCAGCACCCATCCAACGCTCACCAAGAGCAGCTACGTTAGCATCATTGTCGATAAAGAATGGAATACCCAAGGCTTTCCATTTTCTCTTTGATCGGTTGAAGAGTTTTCCAGTTGAGGTTATAGGCTCCGATAACAGTTCCATTTTCACGATCAACTACACCAGGTGAACCCATACCAATCCCTTGGAAATCTGCTGCAGACAATCCAAGCAATTCAAAACGATGTTGAATAGATTCAATCATATCGTCTACGATATGGCTTCCTTCATCCAAAATGTTAGTCTTAATAGACCATTTTTCTTGGATTTCTCCTTCTTGAGTTAAAATTGCAAACTTGACAGAAGTTCCACCAAGGTCAATCCCAATAATCTTTTGACTCATCTTTTTCTCCTTTATGATAATATCAACTTCCATATTATTTTATCAAACTTATTTCAGCAATTCAAGAAAACTTCTAGTTATTTCTGCAAATTCTTCTGGTTTGGCCCTATTCAAGATATGAGGGCCATTAGGGATAATTTGAAACTGTGCCTCTGGCATCAGTTGTTGCAGACCTTTCATAGACTTTAGATTAGGCTTATCCTGGCTACCACAGATTAACATAGTTGGATAGGGACAATTCCGTGCAATCTCTCTTAAATCAAGTGTTTTTAATTCCTCAGAAACTCCAACCATAAGAGCCTTATCTGCTCCCTGCTTCTCAAATATCCTTTTTGGGAGTAGCTTAAATATCAGAGATTGAATATAAAAAGGGATATTGCCTGCTAATTTCAATGGACAACCTGACAAAACCAAGGCCTGAAGATTTGCCAAATCGTAACTTGAAAGCTCCAGTGCAAGTGCAGCACCTAAGGATAAGCCGATTAAGACAAAAGGTTCTGTCTCCTCTGACAAGTGCTGATAAATGCGCTCCTTAGCTTCTTGATAGCTAGCAACTCCGGAAGGAAATAACTCTAGGGCTTCAGAGGGATAATCTGCAAGAAAATCCTGAACTTCTTTCCAGCTATCAGCTGACTGACCTAAGCCATGCAAAAATATTAGTTTCATTTAGTTCTCCCTTACTGACAACTCATACAAGCCCCTAACCGCATTGCAGGCATAAATAACTTCTGCTTCTTTCAAATCTTCTACGGACAAGACCTTCTCTTCTACCTGCCCGCTTTCAAGTAAATGCTGGCGATAAATCCCTGGTAAAATGCCAAGAGTACTAGGTGGGGTATAGAGCTTGCCATCAATTTTTAAGACCAGATTCCCAATAGAGGTTTCAAGCAATTTTCCATCAGCAGTGTGATAGATGATTTCCTGCTCTCCCACTATCAAATGTGGTCGGTGTGTCGTCTTAAAGTAGGTAAAGGCCTGCTCCAAATCAGCTTCTTGCTGACAAAGCTTGGCCTGACAAAAACTAGAGCTAAGTGGTGTCAATACTTGTCGTTCAATTTCAATCTCTCCAGATTTGCTGAGACTGATTCGCATCCGATAGTCCTGATGGAGGTCACAAGCCTGACACTCCTTTTCTATCTTTTGTCTCAACACTTCTTGGTCAAATGGAAATGCAAAATAACGACTAGCCTTTCGCAGTCTTTCTAGATGTTGCTTTTCAAAGAGCAATTTTTTCTGGCTGATTTTCCCTGTCGTAATCAGCTGAAAACGAGGTTGTTTTCGGTAAAGAACCGCTGCTTTTTGTTGGACTTCACGGTATTCTGACTCCCAAGTACTATCCCAAGTGATGCCACCTCCGACACCATAGATGGCTTGCCCCCCATGCAGTTGAATGGTTCGAATAGCCACATTGAAAATCCGTCGTCCATTGGGCAGTAAGAGACCAACAGTCCCACAGTAAACTCCTCTAGCTTGTGGTTCCAAGTTCTTGATAATTTCCATGGTCGCTATCTTGGGAGCTCCTGTGATGGAGCCACATGGAAAGAGCGAACGGAAGATTTCTACTAGATCAACATCCGGTCGTAACTGACTCTTGATAGTCGAAGTCATCTGCCACACTGTAGAATACTGCTCCACTTGGCATAAACGCTCCACATGCTCACTACCAACCTCAGAAATACAATTCATGTCATTTCGCAAGAGGTCCACTATCATCATGTTTTCTGAACGATTTTTGGGATCCTGTTCCAGCCAAGTGGCCTCTTTCAAGTCTTCATCGTCAGTCAGACCACGTTTAGTCGTCCCCTTCATAGGACGAGTGGTCAACTCACGACCATTTTGCTCAAAAAAGAGTTCAGGACTCATGGAAATCACTGCCATATCATCGTGCTCTACGTAGGCATTATATCCCGCTTCCTGCTCCACCACCATACGATTGTAGATAGCAAAAGGATTGGCAGACAACTCCTGCTTGAGTTGGACAGTATAATTGACCTGATAGGTATCTCCTTGTCTTAAATGATGGTGAATTTGGGCAATAGCCTTTTCATAGTCCTCAGCAGATGTTACTTCCTGCCAGTTTGATGGCAAATCCACCTCCTCATAAGTCAGAGGAATGTTAGATGTTTCAACGCTGTCATGAACAGTGAAATAGAGCAGATACTCTCCTAACAAGGGACCCTCGTGAACCGCTAACTTCTCCTCAAAAGCAGGTGCTGCTTCATAACTAACATAACCAACTACATAATAGCCCTGTTCTTGATAGCTTTCCACTTGTGCCAGTAAGTCTGCTACTTCTGCTAAATCTCTGGTTTTTAACTCTTTAATAGGCTGGGTAAAGATGTATCTCTCGCCCAAAGCCCTAAAATCAATCACTGTTTTTCTATGCATATCCTAAGTATACCATAAAAGCCAGACCCCAAACAGGAGATCTGGCTTTTTAACTAATATGGTTGAGATAAACTTACTCAACATAATCTAACAAATAACCATAACCCTTTTCTTCCATTTGATCCTTTGGAATAAAACGGATAGACAGGCTGTTAATACAATAGCGAAGGCCCTCCCTTGTCCTGAGGTCCGTCTGTAAAGACATGTCCTAAGTGGGAATCACCAGTTCGGCTTCTGACTTCTGTTCTGACCATATTATAAGACTTGTCTTCCTTGTAGGTCGCAACATCTGGACTGATAGGCTGGGTAAAACTTGGCCAACCACAACCCGATTCAAATTTATCCTTTCGAAGAAAAGAGTGGTTCTCCAGTTGCTACATCCACATAAATACCTGCTTCAAATTTATCCCAGTAACGATTTGAAAAGGCCCGTTCTGTTTGACTATTTTGAGTCACGGCATACTCCTCTGGAGACAGTAGTTTTTTCAATTTATCGTCACTCGGTTTTGGATATTTACTCGCATCAATAACAGGATAGGATGCTTGATTGACATTGATATGGCAATATCCATTAGGATTTTTCTGGAGATAGTCTTGGTGGTAGTCTTCAGCCACGATAAAATTTCTTAAGGCTTCCTTTTCAACCGCTAGAGGCTGGTCATACTTCTTAGAAACTTGATCAAAGACTTGATTGATGACTTCTAGGTCTTTTTCATCTGTATAGTAGACTCCCGTGCGATATTGGGTTCCTACGTCATTACCTTGCTTGTTTTTACTAGTTGGATTGATAATGCGGAAATAATGTAGCAGGATTTCTTTTAAAGAAATTTGATTGGCATCGTAGGTCACATGAACAGTTTCAGCATGCCCCGTTTGGCCAATCAATTCATACTGGGTTGTTTCTCCTCTCCCATTCGCATAGCCAGAAACAGCATCTGTCACACCTGCCACTCGAGAAAAATATTCTTCAACTCCCCAGAAACAGCCTCCCGCTAGATAGATTTCATGTAGGTCAGCATCTTTACTTGGCTCAGTTTTTTTCGTGACTTTTTGCCCTTGACTAACTGCTGCCTTCTCGATTTGAGTGGTATCGGTGTAGCTTGCGCTCCTTCTTTCCAAAAGAAACAAAATTCCGATGATGATGCAAATGATTACTCCAATTAAGAGTATTGTTTTTAATTTATCATTCATAGTAAGCCTTTAATTCATAGTCTTTAAATTCTCTAAAATAGTTTCCTTGTCCATAAAGCCTGGTTGAGTCTTCACCAATTTGCCTTCTTTATCAATAAATGCCTGAGTCGGATAAGAACGAACTCCGTAACTCGCTAAAAGTTGTCCCGAAGGGTCTAGCAATACTGGTAAAGCTTTATAGTCCAAACCCTGATACCATTTTTTAAAGGCTTCTTCTGACTGCTCCCCTTTTTGACCCGGAGAAACGACTGTCAAAACGACAAAGTCATCGCCAGCTTCTTTTGCCAGTTCATCTGTATCAGGCAGACTAGCTAGACAAATAGAGCACCAAGATGCCCAAAATTTGAGATAGACTTTTTTGCCTTTGTAATCTGATAGACGATAAGTTTTTCCATCAACTCCCGTGAGTTCAAAGTTTGGAACTTCTTCTCCTTTTTTTGCTACCTGAGAACTAACTTGTGCATTTTTGTCTCCATTTTGCTTATCAGCTTGGTTCTCCATCTGATTGTTACAAGCCGATAGACAGACCAGACTAGCGCAGACCAATACAGTTACTTGCCATTTTTTCATTTTCATCACCTTTCTCGTTCATCATATGAATATAGATATTGTATTATATCTCTATTATATAACTAGCGGACTAAAAATACTTGAAATCTGCTTGGAAAATAAGGCATCTTTTCTTGCACAAAAAACTCCCACCTGCTGATCAGATGAGAGTTTTCAACTTTTTATCTAAATTTTTCTAATAGAATCTTGAGGATATTGGGCACGCGCCCCTCCGATTAGTTTTGGACGACTAGCGAGGGCAGTTACGTGGGCTTGACCAATTGATCTCAAAACTGGACGTATCGGTACTTGAACATGCTTGATATGCATCCCTATAGCCGTATCTCCAATATCGAGTCCTGCATCAGCTTTAATAAATTCGACCTCAACTGGATCTTTCATATAGCGAAAGGCCGCCAATTGCCCTGATCCTCCAGCGTTCAGTGTTGGAAAAACACTCACAATCTCAAGATTGTACTTGATTGCAACCTCTCGTTCTACTACCAAGGCCCGATTGACATGTTCGCACCCTTGAACTGCTAGGTGGATTCCTCTAGCTGATAAGATTTCTAAGATTCTTTTAACAATTAATTCGCCAATTTCTTGACTAGAGGCTTTCCCGATGTGTTCACCTATCACCTCACTGGAAGATAAGCCCAAAACAAAGAGAGCTCCCTCATGGAGAGAAGCTTTTGCTAATACATCTTCTAGGATTTCCTCTACCTCTTTTTGTAAATGTTCTTGGTCCATGCTCTACCTCGCTTACTTCCTTCTATGATATCGTTTTTTCATCATTTTAGCAAGCTAGGGACATGGTTTCACTTCTTATCAACTGTTCTCTATTTCTTTTAAAATTAAAAAAGACAGAGAATGTCCATCTCTGTCTCATTTATAATTCTATTTATACTTTTTGGAGTCCTTGGACGGCATCGTGATTGATGATGACTTTGACCGTATTCTTGGAGAACTGAACGGCTGATATCACTATCATCAGCAAATTCACGCATGCGAGCCAATAACCAAGCTGGATAAAGACTTGGATGATCTTCTACATCAACCAAGACTGTTAGATAGTATTGGTCGTTCATCTTGTAGAGTTCTGAAGTCTCCATTTGATAATCAACTGTTTTTGCAAAAGAAACCAAACTAGTTAAGTCGTCAAAGCGTAGGATGTAGTAGATATAAGGTTCTCTTTTTCCTTCTTCTACCTCAGCAATTTCATCAATCGCTGCTTCTTCCTCTTTTCTCAACCTGCTCTAGAGATTGAATAGCTTCAATGTCTTCTTTAGTTTTCTCTGCCATGGTTTTTTCCAATGTTTTCAAGAACTCATCTGGAGACATTTTCGCTAGTTCATCCATGTCTGGAAGGTCTGCCAAATCCTCAAAATCCAAATTTTGGTCAATCTTAGACTTAGTTACAAAGACGTCGACCTTATCAGGCTTCGGTGTCACTCGGAAGCTAAGCATACCTGTATCCAAGAAACTGTCTGGCATTTCTAACTCATCCAGAATAGCATAGAAGAACTCTTCTGTTTTTTCCTGTGGAACGAGAAAGTCTGCGATTTCCATCCCTCGGTCCATCAAATCTTCTAAAGACATGGTGATTTTTAGTGTCGTATCACTGATTTGTTTCATTTTCATAGTTCGTAACCTCATACTTTCAGTTCTATCTATTATACAAGATTTAAATGATTTTATCAAAAGAATGGCGTTGGAATGTGATATAATACTAGTATCTATTTTAGAATGTAAGAAAGAAAGTTTCATGAAAAATATAAAAGTTAATGCTTTGGCTAGCTTGCTGGTCAATATTTTAAACATCGTTTTTCCCCTGATTACCAATCCCTATCTAACACGGATTCTTAGTAAATCAAATTATGGCTACTTTAATACAGCTAACACCTGGGCGAGCTTTGTCATTCCACTAGCTGCCTTTGGGATATACAATTATGGGATTCGAGCAATTAGTAAAGTAAAGGATGACAAAAATAAGATTAATTATGTCTTTTCTAAGTTGTTCTATATTTCGCTCATTACTTCAGTTGTAACAACCGCTATTTATTTCCTCTTTATTTATTTTGATACTAGTATTGTTAATCTCAAAATCCTATACTATATCCTGGGAATCCAAGCTCTCTTCCAATTTCTGAATATCGAATGGATGAATGAAGCCTATGAGAATTATTCTTTTATCCTTTATAAAACACTCGTGATTCGTATTGGAATGTTGGTTGCTATCTTCGCTTTCGTTAAGACACCTGATGACATTGTTCCTTATGCTACAATCATGAGTGCAACAACCATTATCAACTATCTACTCAGCTTCCTATGGATTAAACGAGAAGTTTCCTTTGTCAGGATCGAAGTCATCGAACTTCTCAAAGCATCTAAGCCTCTTTTGACCATGTTGCTCCTAGCAAATGCCAATATGCTCTACACCTTGCTAGACCGTATGTTCATTACCAAAGGACCTGATGAGAATTACATCTCCTACTACACTATTGCTTCAAGTATTGTTATGCTGATTGCTAGTGTCCTGAGTGGAGCTATCAATGTTAGTATTCCTCGACTTGGTTACTATTTAGGAAAAAAAGATTATACTTCATATAAAAATCTGGTCAATCAAGGTGCGGCTCTCTTTTACTTCCTTATAATTCCGACTAGTATCGGAATCATGGTTTTAGGAACTTATGCGACAGTTATCTACTCTTCTGAAAAGTACATAGAAGCAGGAATTGTAACAAGCGTCTTTGCCTTTCGAACCATTATCTGGGCTATCGAATTAATCCTTGGAAAGCAAATTATCTTTATCAACGACCATGAAAACCGATTAACAGCTTTCTACTTTATCGGTGGCGGTGTCAATGTCATCCTAAACTCTCTACTCCTTTTCAACAACATCTTTACTCCTGCCTACTACATCGGGACAACGATTATTGCTGAGGCAATCGTGGTTCTACTTGAAATCCGCTTTATTCAGAAACATAAACTCTTGGATTTGAAAGAAATCTTTGGAACATTAGCTCGCTACACAATTGTGTCACTAGGCTTATTCCAATTTACTATATCTGTAAGATTCTCTTCCAAGTTCATTCATACACAGTGAATATGGCTATGCTCAGTATGGTAGTAGCTACAATTGCCGGATGTGCTATCTATTATGCTTTCGCTCTCTTTATCATTAAGGATAAAACCCTTCACTATGCAATAGATCTAGTTCGTGCAAAAATCAAACGAAGTTAACAAAACACCTATAAAGCTTAAGCTTTATAGGTGTTTTTATTGTAGAAAAATTTAATTAAAAATCAGTTAGAAACTTAATTCTTTTCTTGGCTCGTTTGTGTCTTAGGTTCAGTAGATTGATTTTTTTCCTCAGACGTAACAGATGAGCTTTCTGTTTGTTGTGTTCTCTCTACTTCTGTTGTTTCGAAAATGTGTCCCTGACTATTTGCCACAGTTTGTTCCTTAGTTGTTTCCTCGGTTGTAACAGTCGTCCAAATTCCATCTGCATTAAGCCTGTACCCGTCAGGACTTGTTCCATTTCTTAGGAGAGAACCATTTGTTTGGAAATAATACCAGTTACCATTCAGTTGTTTCCAACCAGTCTGCATTGCTCCGTTAGCATCAAAGTAATAACTTTGATCATCTACCTTGTATAAACCAGTTGCCATCTGACCATTTTCAGTGTCAAGATAATACTTACGGCCGTTATCTTGGAACCAACCTGTCTTCATCGCTCCATTGCTTGCGAAGTAATAGTAATGGTTATCGAGCCATTTCCAACCGGTCTGCATAGCTCCGCTTGCATTGAGATAATAACGGGAACCATTAATTTCTTGAAGGCCTGTTAGCATAACACCTTCTTTATCTAGATAGTACCACAGTGTCCTTATCTTTTGAGCCAACCTGTCTTCATGGCTCCACTACTAGTGAAGTAGTAATAATGGTTATCGAGCCATTTCCAACCAGTTTGCATAGCACCACTTGCATTGAGATAATAGCGGGAACCATTAATTTCTTGAAGGCCTGTTAACATGACACCGTCTTTATCTAGATAATACCAGATGTCCTTATCTTTGAGCCAACCTGTCTTCATGGCACCACTACTTACGAAGTAGTAATAATGGTTATCGAGCCATTTCCAACCAGTTTGCATAGCGCCACTTGCATTGAGATAATAGCGTGAACCATTAATCTCTTGAAGGCCTGTTAGCATGACACCGTCTTTATCTAGATAATACCAGGTATCTTTGTCTTTGACCCAGCCAGTTTTCATATCCCCATCGCTAGTAAAATAGTTCCAATGACCATCAAGGAAGGCCCAGCCAGTTTTCATGATTCCATAGTTGTCAAAGTAGTAGGTCTTTCCATTAATTTTTTTCAGACCAACTGAAGGAACACCATCTCCATCATAATAATACCAGCTTACCCCAATCTTTTGCCAACTAGAAGCCCTTCCTTGAGCCTGTAGGCTACCATTACTTGCAAAGAACATCTTCTTGCCATTAAAGACTTGTAAGCCAGTCAGCATTTTACCATCTTTATCAAAGAGATATTTTTGACCACCGATTTCAGCTAATTCGTTATAAAGTCTTGCTCCGGTTGAACTGATATAGTACCAAGAACCACCTTGCTTAAACCAACCCTCATACTGCATCTTACCATTGCTATTGAGGTAATACCAGTTACCTTCTAGTTTTTCTCTGCTGTCCTGAATGTGTAACCAGCTACCTGCTAGCATTTGGCCCTTACCATTGAAGAAATAATAGTCTCCATCATCTAATCTATGCCATCCAATGGCCATTTGATTGTCTTTCAAGCGATATTTCCAGAATCCATCTTCTTTGTACCACTTTTCAGTTACTTTGGGAATATTTGGGAAGGATTCTGAAACATCAGTAAAGCCTTTATCGCTAATGTTAAAAACAGTTGCATCTTTTGTTTGGCTCGAAGCATGGACTACTTGTATATTCTTCCGTTTGAGATAGTCTCTGGTTGAGGAAAGATTGGCATCGTATGATGATGTATGGACCACCATCTTTGGCGATAAGTTGTCTAGGAAAGGAATTGTATTAGAAATCTTGGCATCATAGTGATGATTCCACTTCATCATATCTACTTTACCAATCTCTGGCCCAATCTTATCCTCTGCTCCTTCAGCGTTATCTAGGTCTCCACCAAGGTAGATTTTTTTCCCAGCTACAGTTACAACTGCTACCAAGGAATTCGAGTTGTCATCATAGACTCTTTTCAATTTGCCATCTGGACCATACTCATTTTTATAGTTGTAGAGTTGGACATCCATATCACCAAATTTAAAGCGACTATCCTCCTCTTTAATGTCCTGTACTAGAGTGACACCTTTTTCTTTGGCAGTTTTGATAGCATTGTCATAATTAAACAAATTGTCCCATAGACGCCACTTACTGGTAATTCGCTCATCTGTATATCTTTTTAGATAAAGTTTCTCTACTGGATAGCGTTTTAGGACCTCGTCTGCAGCCCCAATATGATCACTATGGACATGGGTTCCAAGGATAAAGTCAAGTTTCTTAACCCCCAGATGACTTAGATGACGGAACAATCTATCTTCCAAAACTTGCGAATTTAAGTTGGAAATTCCAACTCGACTAGGATATTTAGGGTTTGAACCATCAGGAAAATCATAGTCCTCTCCCATGTCAATGAGGGCAAAATGTCCGTTGCTTTCAAGAACAATAGCATCGCTTCCTGAAGCACCTTTGGTATTTATATAATGAATGCGGTTCCCAGAACCAGCTGAGACTGTATCTGCCTTCACTGATTGTAATTGACTTGTTGCAGCTGATAATAGTATGAAAACTATATAAGAGCGATTGTTTCATTTTCTTCATGTAAATCATTTCTTTCACAAAATTCATGGTAATATGACCAGATAAAGATTCATTTTTTAATAAGTTTAGATTATTTCTTTAAAACAACTCGGGCTAATTTTGCATCACCTTGTTTATAGATTGGATTTTCTTTCCAGTTATAATTGGTATTTGGAGTTTCAAAATCAGCTCCATACAAAGCGACTGATATAGTCTCTTGTATTCTCTGGAATTTTTCACATCTAACATTCTTAAAGTTGGCAACTTGTAACTGACTGAATGGCAATTCGTAATGATAGACCTCATGACGAGTTGGTACTCCCAAAGCATTAATCATAAAGAAAATCGTATCGGAGGATATTGTTTCCCCTTTTTTATCATAAACAATAAGATCTACATTCAAACCTTTATAGCTGTATGATAGTTCTACCAATTGTTCATTGTAGTAAAATTCTTTGTTCTTGAGAAACCTCTTTCCAAGAGATATTGTTCATCCTCTACAAAGCGTTGATAATCTGGAATAATGATGCCAAAATCCATATCCAGGTCATGGCTAATAAAATCATTTTCTCTAAAAAAGCCTAATAGAGTTCCAAAATCCAACCAAATATCATAATCTTTCAAAGGAGAACTATAAATAGTTTGAAGAATTTCTTCAAAGTTGTCTTTTAACAACTCACTTCTTTTGGAGTCCAATTCAACGTTCGCTTTGTCATTGAGACTTTTAATGATTGGTAAGTTCTTGATGAGGTCTTTCTTGTCCCCTAAAAGACTTGCCAAGCTTCTTTTTAACCATTGTAACACGTCTTACACCTCTTTTATATAAGCGACAAAATCATCATGTTTCACTCGTTTTTCAACTGGTGGAATTTCCATAAAATCATCACCGTAGATAGCTGACAAGATTTGATGGGAAGCCTCAGGGATTTTGTAGGTTCTATCTTCGAATGGACTATCCATTACTTTATCAAGTAACGTCTTCTCAAATTTTGTAGAAGTTCTCTTATTTTCCATCAAATAATCAATAGAATCATTATCATTAGCCTGCATTGAGAGAAGGTTCATTTTTTTATTCCAAGTTTTAACTCTTGTTAAACGGAAAACAAGTACTAATAGATATCTGACAATATTCTTCAATCCGGCATTTTTACTATGAATACCATAGAGAGTATAAACAGAAAGTCTGCGATAGGTATCTAGTTTAACCATCTCTTTGTTGACATCAGCATAATAATCAAATGGGAAAACATCCACGCAAATTCCTAAATCGATATCATTTTCAATATAGTTATTCTCATAAACTGTACGTGCATCATATACTCGATAAAATGGATAAGGATAGCGAGCGTCATTTTCCCAAGATACTACTTTGTAGATAGGGTCATTGTCCCGTAGAACTGCTTGGTATAACTTGTCATACTCATCACGTTTCAAAGAGATATCAACATCATCATCCCAAGGAATATACCCCTTATGTCTAACAGCTCCTAATAGAGTTCCATAAGCCAAAGAATAATTAATATTCTCTTTTTGACAGAGATTATGAATGTAGTCCATCACTCCTAATTCTACTTCTTTAATCTCTTCTTCAGATAGTCTTCTGTATCCATCTCTCTTTTTAGAAATAACAGAGAAATAATAGCCTGAAATCATAAATAGAATACAACCCAACAATGAAATACCATAGAGAGTTGAACTCAAGAACAAATTAGAAATTAAGATAACAACCGTCATAAGTAGACCAGAAACAAGCTCATTATCTGTTATCTTATCCTTTTTGTCTTTTAGGAATTTCTTGATGCTGGCCCAGATAAATGAAATCATGAAAAGCAGCAAAAGGTAGGAAACCAAGTATACCATTATAGAAAAGTACTTCTAAATATCCATTATGAGTCAAGTAATGCTCTTTAATGATATATGCACTTACATCATATAGGTTTTCCCTAACTCATACCAGTTACCCGCTGAGTAACCAAATAATGGTCTCTTTGGAATAAATGAAGCTGTCGATTGCCAAATAGCAAAACGATTATTGGAGATATTTTCTTCGCTAGTATCCGTTCTCTCCAAAGTTAAATTATTGTTTTCACCTTTTTCTTTATTGAGCTGAATTTCCGCAGAATGAGCTTTTAAATACAAATCACTGCTATACTTTACACCATTATATGATAAAAATACTAGCCCAACTGTTAATAATACAGTGACAAAATGATTTAGCCTTATTACTATATTCAAATTTTATCAAAGAATAAAGAAATGCTGCTACAACTAAACAAATATATGTCGTTCTTGAGCCTGATAGAACTATATAGGCAAAGTTTAAAATAATGGAAGAAATAGCTAGAGTTTTAACAATTTTGTTTAAAGCAGAAAGTCTCATCCATAAATAAATAATGATGATTAAGGAAATAATCGAAAGATAGTTGGGACTTGCTAAAATACCAAACAAGCGTGACTCAACAAATCCTTGACGAATCAACAAACCTTTATAATCGAAAACTCTATATCCGATTAGCATAAAAAATTGAACAAGAGACAAGAAAACCCCAACAGTGTTTGCAACAGTAATTACTGAAAAGAATACGTTAAACAAAATTCGAGATTTTTCTCTACTAAAGTTTTGAAAAATTGGGTAAATAGCAAAGAAATAGATAAAGAACACTACCAAGTTCTTGATATTTGTTGAAAAACCATACTTCATCACCAGTAAACTTGTGATAATATTCATGGCAAAAAAGATGATTAAGTACTCAATTTTTCTAACAAATAAATAGGCCTTCTTTACAAAGAAATTATATAAACCTAATAGGACTCCCAAAAGAGTCATACCTAGGGTAACAAATTTATTTGCAGAGATGAATTGAAGGGGACAATGAGTCCCGCCATACAATAAAAAGATATGACTGATAAAAATACCAGATTAATTTTAAAATAGTTTTTCTCAATAATAGAAATCATTTTCTCTCCTAACGGGCTATGTTGACGAAGTAAAATCTGTGTGTAGAGCTTTCTGCTGAAATAGTAGAGCTAGAAAACTTATTTTTCTAGCATTGGTAAATCTAGCATCTCTTAAAATATTCAATCTATTCTGTTTTAGATAATTTATCAATTTATCTTCTAGTAGTTTATCTTTAAAATCAGAATCAATCAACAATCTATCCAAGACATAGAAATAGGCCCAATTTAAACGCATCGTTGCAACATCAGCGATTGCGGGATAGTGCTCTCTTATTATATTCGCATTTTGCTCATATGCTTCAATCACATTTAAGAATTTTAATGAGAATTTTTGTGTAGTAATACTATTTTCACGATGGACATAATAATACTTCTTCTCATTAGTCGCAACAACCTTCTGACATTGATCCAGTAAACGAATCATAATAAAGGCATCTTCTGCAATTTTTCCAACTTCAAATTTCAAATGATTGAAAGAGCTCTTTTTTATATAATTTATTAACAGCAGTAACTGATAAGACCTTTGCTTCCATAACCATTTTTATAGCTTCTTCTGAAGAAAGGTTCCAAGTTTTAATCTCTGAAACTTGTTTTTCAGGAATCTGATGAAAGACATCGTAGTGACCGCACATTGATAAATCTGCATTCGACTCTCTTAATTGACGATAGAGAGTTTCGTACATATCTTCATCAATATAATCATCACTATCAATAAAGCCAATCAAATCTGAAGAAGCATGATCAATTCCTGTATTTCTAGCTGCAGATAGGCCACCATTCTCTTTATGAATCACACGAATTCGTTGGTCTCTCAAAGCCAGCTGATCACATAAGTCACCACTCTGGTCTGTTGAACCATCATTGATAAGTAGCAATTCAAAATTGGTATAAGTCTGCTTTAAAATCGACTCAACACATCGTTCAAGATAATTTTCTACGTTGTATACAGGAACAATGATACTAATTTTTTCTTGCATTGTATTCTCCCTTATATTCTGTATAGCTCTTATCCATATCTGCTATTATGGCATCGTGGTGAGGTACTTGCTTGTCTGCAGGCGGTGGTGTCATATAGTCACCAAAAGCTGTGCTAAGATAAACATCATAACCAACCGGAATAGGCATTTCTGTTCCTTCGAAAGGTAGAAAGATGTTGTCTTCAAAGGCCTGAATTGGATACTTTTTCTTCATGTATCCTGGACCTGAACATAATTCTGTAATGCCATCACTTTCAGCTGGTCCATACTTGGTCATTTCTTTCTCAGCCTTTTTCCAGATACGATAGCGAAGCGATTTAGGAGTCAACCCTAGTAAAATGGTACTACCCCACTTCATGAGAGCTCCATGTTTTTCTGGAATGGTTTGTGCACAAAATAGAGAATAAATCAAAGCCCAGCGGACCTGTTTCTTGCGCTCTGCTGGATTTTTAGGGTAGTAGTCCAAGGGAAGAACATCCAAAGCCAAGCCGTGGGGAAGATCCAAATCTTGTTGATAAGGCTTGATACAAGTCGTCTCCTTATCACGAATGGTGATAAAGAGGTTACGGTCTACATAGTCTTTAGAACTCTTTGATAGGAAGTAACGCTCATCCGCATATTGAGGCCATAACTCTGCTAGTTTTTCATAGTCCTTTCGTGGCATAAAGAAGTCCAAATCATCATCCCAAGGGATGAAGCCCTTATTACGAAGGGCGCCAATGGCTCCTCCACCACAGAGATAGCACAACAAATCATGTTCTTTACAAAATGCGACGAAATATTCAGCCATTTCCAGACTACGAGCCTGAATCGCTTTCAAATCACTCATGTCTCTCCTCTTCTGTCCAATAACGAGTTATATCGTTTTATTATACCATAAAAAAGCCCTAAAAATCCATCAGATACTGAGAAAAATCAAAGCCTGAGACACCCATTTAGTTAGATGTTTCAAGCTTTGATTTTAATTTATTTTTATCTGAATCCCATTTGGGCTAGCTTATTCTGGTAAGCTTTTTGATCCACTCGAAGGGCTTGGCCTCCATAGACATCATAGTCATCTACCCAGTCTCCAAGTTCCGGTACTGTTAGTCTTTCAATACCGTTCTGACCTCCTTCAAGGACGGATAATCCGTTGGTCAATAAGAAGGTATAAGGAAGGTTTGTAGATGTCATGGCGAATACTTTACCAAGTGCTTCTGAACCTGTGAAAAGTTTTGTAGGATCTTTAATTTGCTGTAAAACAGCAGTCATGACTTGTTGCTGTCTACGAGTACGGCCATAGTCCCCTTCATCATCATCACGGAAACGTGCATAGTTGAGAAGAGTTGAACCATTCATTTGTTGTGTTCCGACTTTAATAGTCTGTGTAGGTGATTCTGTTTCTGTCGCATGCAAGTCATCACCGACTGTAGCTTCTGTAACTGGAACTCCATTTAGAGTTGAAAATTGAGCATCAATAGTCACCCCGTCAGGGAAAAGCGTGTCAATAGCAGTCGCAAAAGCTTGGAAATCAACAAGGGCATAGTATTTGATATCTAGGTCGAAAGTTATCTTTGAGGACCTTACGCACCATTTCAGCCCCTTGTTTTCCTTCTTGTTCCCCAATTCGTAGGCCAAGTTCAACTTATGGTCAGCTTGTTTTTGACCATCAACAACCTGACTGTAGCCATCAATGTATACTAGGTTATCACGCATAAAACTTACAAGCTTAAGCTTTTTATCCTTACCACTTACATTTAGAACCATAATAGAATCTGTCCGTGTTTCTGAACTATTCTGTCCAATACGGCCATCTGTTCCTAAGATAAGAATATTGACCCCATCTCTTGTATCCTGTCCATTGAAGACTTCAACTTGGGCAGCCTTGGCATCTTTCGACCCACTTGAGCCATTCGGATTGGCTGACTGGAAACCTTTCAAGAACATAAAAATCATTCCTACTGCAGCACAAAGCAACAGCATTCCTAACCAAGCAAGTATGCGTTTAAAGTGAAAGACTCTTTTTTTCTTTGCTTCCTCTGCTTAGGAATCTTAGCTTTTGGTTGCGGTAGACTACTACGTCGACTAGCTCGACTTCGATTAGTATAACTCGGAAGACCTGTGTTAGGTTCCGTATAGTCTTGGCTTTCTGCTTCTTCTACGACAACTGAACGAGCTTCTTGTTGACCATCCAGCTTAGCTTGTAAAAAAGCAAACTCTCTCTTTTCTTTATCATTTAGATAGTGGATGTTTTTTAATAGATAGTCGTAACGTAGTTTCTCATGGTGTGTCAGAGGATTTTCTCTAGTCATTCCTTCTCCTTCCCTTTATCCTGTATGGTATAGATAGGGTAAGCTCCTAGTACTTTATAGTTGATCCCAATCGTTTCTAGTTCTTTTTGAGCAAAATGGACCAATTCTTTATCAGCATAGTCCACATCAATGATAAAAAAGTATTCCCCCAAGGCTGTTTTTAGAGGGCGACTCTCAATCTTAGTCAAAGTCAATCCCTCGCCAAGCAAAGGTAGAAAGTGCCTTGTATAATGCCCCCGGAAGATTGTCTGGCAAGGTCAAGGCTAGACTCATCTTTTCAGAATTTGCATTCAAGGGGATTTGTGGTGCATTTGGAACCCCAAACACCCAAAAAGCGAGTGAAATTGGCTTCCATTTCTTGAATATCTTGAGCAATTAATTCCAAACCATATTCTCCAGCCGAACTTTTTGGGGGCAATAGCCGCAAAAGGCTGATCTGGATGCTCGGAAACATAGCGCGCAGCGTAGGCTGTACTAGCAGTGACCTCCAGTTGAGCATCTGGATAATGCTCATCGATAAATTTCTTTCCCTGAGCCAAAGGCCTGCGGATGAGAAAAGATTTTCTCAATTTTAACTGTCCCTGGCACTGCCATCAACTGTTGATGGATTGGCTGCACAATCTCCGCCACAGCTTGAATTCGAGCCTGATGGAAAGAGATAGTCCAAGGTCTCATGAACACTACCTTCAATGGAATTTTCAACTGGCACTACTGAATAGTCTACCAAACCTTGTTCATAGGCCTTGATAACGTCTGTAATATTTGAAAAAGGCTCTAGTTCCTCATGAGGAAAAGCCGTTTGCACAACATGGTGCGAAAAAGATCCTTTAGGGGCCTAGATAGGCAATTTTCATCTCAGTTCCTCTATAATTTCATCTGGGCTTTAACTTTGATACATCTACAATCTGACTAGCTACTTCCTCATACCAAATCCTGTCTTTCGTCAAAAATCGCAGCTAAACCTTCCTTGCTATTCTTTAAAAATAGTGGACGTTGATTGTCCTTATCAGCTGAAATTCGCTGGTAAAGTGTCTCAAAATCTGCTTTAAGGTAAATGTTGTCTGGATTTTGCTTTGAGCAAGGCACGATTACGTGGAGAAATGACTATTCCTCCTCCTGTGGAAATAACTTTATCTGTCTTTAGCAAATCAGCTAGGACTTCTTCTTCCAGCTGACGGAAGGCTGCTTCTCCTTTTTCTTCAAAGAAACGAGCAATCGGCATCCCCAGTCGGTCTTCCAGCAAGGCATCCATGTCTACAAAGTCAGGATCTAGCTTTCTAGCAATAGTAGTTTTTCCTGAACCCATAAAACCTAGTAAAACCTTAGCCATGAATCAAAGTCTCCAAATCATCAAAGAAGCTTGGGTAGCTTGTGTTAATAGCTTCGGCTCGATCCAATTCGACCTCTCCATCTGCAACTCAAGAGAGCTGCAATGGCTGTCATCATACCGATACGGTGGTCTCCAAAGGTGTTGACTCTGGCTCCCATGGAGGGCAGATTTCCCTTTGATAATCATTCCGTCTGCTGTCGGAGTAATAGTTGCTCCCATGCTATTTAAAGCATCTGCGACAACTTGAATGCGATCCGTTTCTTTAACCTTGAGTTCTTCTGCATCTTTGATAACTGTTTGACCTTGAGCTTGGGTAGCAAGGAGCGCGATAATCGGCAATTCATCAATTAAACGTGGAATCAAGGCTCCACCAATTTCTGTCCCGTTTAGGTCTGAAGTCTCAACAGTCAAGGTTGCAGATTTAGCAATTGGATCCATATCAGTAATCTCTAATTTCCCGCCCATAGCACGGATGACATCGATAATACCTGTACGTGTTTCATTAATACCGACATTCTTAAGTACCACTCGAGAATTTGGCACAATCAAACCTGCTACTAACCAAAAGGCTGCACTAGAAATATCTCCTGGTACGACAACCGTTTGTCCACTAAGTTTCTGTGGTCCCTTGAACAGTGATTTTCTTACCCATCGACACTAAACTCCCCACCAAATTGATGCGAGCATATCTTCTGTGTGATTACGAGTGCACTCCTTCTCGATAATGACTGACTGTCCTTGAGCCTGCAAAGCCGCAAAAATCAAGGCTGACTTGACTTGGGCAGAAGCAATTGGCAATTCGTAATGAATAGGTCTTTAAGCTTTTTTTCGTTCCTTTTAAGTGCAACGGTGGCAAGTCTCGCTCTGTTTGACCTGAAATTGTAACTCCCATTTTTTTCAAAGGAAGGGTCACACGATCCATGGGGCGTTTAGAAAGACTATCATCTCCAAACATCTCTACTTCAAAGTCTGCGCCAGCAAGGACACCTGAAATCAAACGAATAGAGGTCCCAGAATTCCCCATATCCAGGGCATTTCTGAGGGTGCTTTCAATCCATCCATGCCCAACACCTTGAATGGTAACGACACCGTCTTTGTCCTCAATCTCAACGCCGAGGTCACGAAAAACTTGCATAGTTGATAAGACATCTTCTCCACGTAGGATATCATAAACCTTAGTCTCACCCTCAGCTAAGCTTCCAAAAATGATAGAGCGATGACTGATGGACTTATCCCCAGGTACTCGAATACTACCATTTAAGTGCTTAATGTTTGTTTTTAATTTCATACCGGCCCTCATACTGACAATACTTTTTCTTATTTTATCATAAAAAGTCAGAAATTTCTTAAAAATTCCTGACTTTATGAGGTAAATTCTTATTTTAAAAGTTCTGAAATTGGTTCAAAAACAATTTTTTCAATATCAGAAAGGTAAATAGAAAGTTGTTGCTGTTTGGCAAAGAATTCTGACAAGAGAGAGTTACCTTGAATCTGCTTACCAAAAGCTTTCCATTTTTTCTTGGAAAGAAGCATCTGGAATTTGACCAGTTTGTGCCATGATTTGGATTTCATGTTGAAAAGCAATATAATCTGCAAAAATTTTGCTTGCTTCTGCATCCGCTTGGATGGCATCTCTAGCTTCTTTAACTGCCTTGTATTCAGGCAATTCGCGTAGTCCACGACTTAGTGCATTTGCACTATCATAAATATTTGACATAATTGTCCTCCTTATTTAATAACGACTGTGTAGTCAGTATTTTCTGTAATGACTTGCTCAGCACGTTTTAAATCCTGAGCATTCTTAAAGGAAATTTGCAGAATCCCGTGAACATCCTCACGGTTTTCCTCATTGATATGGATATTGACCAAAGAAGTTCCACGTAGCAATTCCAAGATGCGTAAAATCACATCTTCCTCATCGGGAACATCTACATAAAGGTCAAATGAACTATCTACTCCTCCGCGTTTATGGATTTCCATAGCCTGACGTTGCTCACGCGCTTGATTGAAAAAGTTCCAGATTTGGGTTTCATCACCCTTACTGATAGCTTGTCCAATCTCGTCCAAACGGCCCTTGAAGTCCTCGATACGTTCAATAATGGTATCCCGATTGGATAAGAGGATAGAAGTCCACATACTAGGCTCACTTTCGGCAATCCGAGTCATATCTCGAAATCCACCAGCCGCAAAGCGTCGCGCCATTTCATGCTCTTCAGCATAACTTGCAGTTTGTTCCATCAGGCCTGATGCTAAGATATGCGGAAAATGGCTAATCTGAGAAGTCACTCGGTCATGCTCTTCAGCATCGATTTCAATGAAACGAGCATGAAGACCTGACAGCAAGTCTCTCATTTCTTCGAGCGTATCCGGAGTTGTCAGACTAGATGACGTGAAGATATAATAGGCATTTTCAAAAAGATTAACATCCGCAGAGGCAGCTCCTGTCTTATGACTTCCTGCCATGGGATGAGCTCCAACAAAGCGAACGGACTTATCAGCAAAACACTTCTCAGCTGTAGCCACGATAGCTGACTTGGTCGATCCAGCATCAGAAATAATGACATCTTCTTTCAAGTCCAAGTTGGCCAATTCCTTAATAAAGGCAATGGTTTGCTTGATTGGCAGGGTAAGAATGATGACGTCTGCAAGTGGAGCAAAACTGGCAAAATCATCCGTCGCACGGTCAATCATCCCTCGCTCCAAGGCAATATCTCTAGACGCTTGACTACGATTGTATCCTAAAATTTCATAATCAGGATGATCCCGCTTGATTCCCAGTGCCATGGAAGCACCAATCAAACCTAGTCCCTGCGATATAGATGGTTTTTGCCATAAGAACTCCTTAATAATTCTTTGTATACTCCCGATGTTTTGTGACAGCTTCTTTTAATTCTTCCAGATTATCTGAAGAGAATTTCTCAAGAATTTCTTGAGCCAAAGACCGTTGCTACGACTGCTTCCATAACGACACCTGCTGCTGGAAGAGCAGTTGGATCACTTCTCTCACTGTTGCTTTATAAGGCTCATGAGTTTCAATATCGACACTCATCAATGGTTTATAGAGAGTTGGAATTGGTTTCATGACCCCACGAACAATAATCGGTTGGCCGTTAGTCATACCACCTTCGAAACCACCAAGATTATTAGTGCGACGAGTATAGCCATCTTTCTGGTGACCAGAGGATTTCATCCATGACTTGGCTACCCTTGAGATAACCTGCTTTAAAACCAAGACCAAACTCCACACCCTTAAAGGCATTGATGGAGACAACTGCTTGAGCTAATCTTGCATCTAGTTTTCGATCCCATTGGACATAAGAACCAAGACCAACTGGAACGCCACCGACAACCGTTTCAACAACACCACCGATGGTATCACCATCGCGTTTGATTTGGTCAATATAGTCCTTGATCTCCTGCTCACGTTCTTGGTTGACGATAGAAACTTCTGACTGGGCAGCTAGTTTCTTAATCTCTGCGACTGTTAAGTTTTCTGGAACATCGATTTCCTTACCACCAAAGACAACAACATGGTTAGCAATTTCGATATCAAGCTCAGCTCAATAGTCGTTTAGCCCACAGCCCCAACTGCCACTCGCATAGTCGTTTCACGGGCAGATGAACGTTCTAGAGAATTTCTCAAATCATCAAAGCGGTATTTGATACCTGCCAACCAAGTCTGCGTGACCTGGGACGAGGATGAGTGATTTTTCGTTTACTTTTGAGTTTGTCTTCAATATCCTCGGCAGACATGATATCCATCCATTTTTGGTGGTCTTTGTTAATGACATCCATGGTAATGGGAGCCCCTGTCGTCTTTACCATGACGAACGCCCAGAAGTAAAGACAACCTGATCGCTCTCAATCTTCATGCGTCCACCACGACCGTAACCACCTTGGCGACGTTTGAGATCCTCATTGATATCCTCTGCAGTCAAAGGAAGTCCTGCTGGAATTCCTTCAATAATTGCTGTCAGACGAGGACCATGTGATTCTCCTGCTGTTAAATATCTCATACATTCTCCTTATTTTACCAAGTAATCTTTCATTTCTTCGAGTGAGACGGGGTGAAATAGTGGCTGAACCAAGCTCTGGTACCAAAACTAACTTTCATAGTGTTTGCCACGCGCTTTTTTATCATGAGTCAAAGCCTGATAAAGCTTATCAACATCCCAGTTTTCATAATCAACAGGAAGACCAAACTTTCTGACACATCTCTCGGATAGACTGAGTGATTCCAGCTGGCATGAGTCCTTTTTCCTCTGCTACCTTAGAGACCTGAACCATTCCCATCGCTACTGCCTCACCGTGCATGACTCGTCCATAACCAGCAGTTGCTTCAATAGCATGGCCAATTGTGTGACCAAAAGTTGAGATACAAACGAATGCCATTGTCCAACTCATCTTCAACTACCATCTTGCGCTTCACCTGGCAAGAATGCTCAATCAAACTTTCTGAATGTTCCAAAATGCTTTCGACAGAACCATCCATTTTAGATAATAGGTCCCAAAGCTCTGGATCTTCGATCAGGCCATACTTGATGACTTCACCCATTCCTTCAATCAACTCTCTCTTACCCAAGGTCTCAAGAACAGTTGGGTCAATCAAAACACCATCCGGCTGAGCAAAAGTCCCCACCATATTCTTGGCAAAAGGGGTGTTCACTCCTGTCTTACCACCAATTGAAGAGTCCACCTGAGCAGTCAAACTGGTCGGAATTTGAACAAAATGAATACCTCGCATGTAGGTTGAAGCTACAAAAGCCAGCCAAATCGCCAACTACACCACCGCCGAGGGCTACGATGCCATCACTACGAGTCATATCCTGCTTAACTAAAAATTCATAGACTTTTTGAACTGTAGTCAGATTTTTTCGTTCTTCGCCCTCTAAAAAGTCAAAAACTGCCACTTGAAAGCCAGCATCCTCCAAACTCAATTTAACCTTTTCTGCATAGAGTGAAGCCACACGGTTATCCGTTATGATAACAACTTTTTGTGGTTGCCAAAGTTCGCGCAACCATTTTCCTGCTTGAGACAAGCATCCTTTTTCAATCTGAATATCGTAAGGATGATGTGGAAGGTCTATTCTAATTTTCATAGCAGGTCTCCTTTTTCTTTATTGGTACTTTTGTTTTAATAATTCCCAGATTTGATCTGTTGGCATTTCCTTGCCTGTCCATAACTCAAAAGCTTCAGCAGCTTGGTAAAAGCAGCATGCCAAGGCCATTGATAGATTGATTTCCCTGGTTTTCTTGCCCATTTTAAAAACGGTGTTTCAAAGGGTTGATAAATCACATCTGCTACCATGAGCTTTCTCTGGTAAAACGATGCTGGTCGGGATTGGCTGAGAGGATCCATCCATGCCCACACTAGTAGCATTGACCAAGAGGTCGGCTTGAGTGATGCTGTCTTGAAGATCTTGAACATCCTCTAATGCAAATAAATCTACTCTAAATCCAGTCGCATTCTGTATTGTTTCTAAGTAAGGTCTTGTTTTTTCCATGGATGAAGAACGAACAAAGACAGAAATCTGACTCACTCCATCCAAGATTGCCTGTGCCAAAATTGCCTTGGCTGCACCGCCTGCTCCTAACAAAACCAGTCTTTTCTTTGATATTTTAAAAGAAGGCAAGCTCTTAAAGAATCCCTTGCCATCTGTGTTATATCCAATTAATGTTCCTTCTCGATTCACAACTGTATTAACTGCACCAATTAAACAAGCCTCTTCGCTCAACTGGTCCAGATAAGGAATCACTTGTTCCTTGTAAGGCATGGAAAGATTGATTCCATACATCTGGTAGCGACGAATATTAGCAACTGTTTCTGCTAGTTCAGCCGCATCTACTTCCCAAGCAAGATAAACACCATTGGTATTGGTTGCTTCAAAAGCGCTATTGTGAATAAAGGGAGAAATGGAGTGTTTGATAGGATTTGCGACTACAGCTGCTAAACGTGTGTAGCCATCAATCTTCATTTAGAAGCTCCCTAATTTTTTTCATGCTAGATAGTGAAATTTGTCCTGGAGCACTAGCTTCATCTAGACTTGCAAAAGACCAACTAGAACCAGTCACATCTGAAGTAATACGAGAGACCTTGCCCACTTTTCCCATAGAAATCGTTACATATTCTTGTTCAGGATTCAGTGTTTTAAAGCCACGTGTAAAGTTCATCAGATCCAACACATCTTGTTCTGTATTAGCCATAACAGCTATTTTCACAATTTTAGGATTTAAACTTGTTAACTCAGACAATATTTCCATTAGATTTTCAGGTGTCTCTTGGAAGTTATGGTAGCTCAAGACGAGATTTGGAAAGTCCAACATCTGATCAAAAACATCCTTGTAGCTAAAATACTCAAAATCAATATAATCTGGTTGATAAAGCTGTGCCACTTCCTTGATAATTTGAACATACTCTTCTGAAGAGAGCTCAATTTGACCACCCTCAGCACGAGTACGTAAAGTGAAAACAAGCTCACGACCTGCAAATTTTTCAAAAATAGCTGGCGCTACCTGCAAGATAGCTTCCTTGGGTAAGAAGTCTGCTCTCCACTCAATGATATCTGCATCATGATACCGCATAACATCAATAGCCTGAGCCTCTTCTATACTTCTTGGCATGACAGAAACAATTAATTTCATTTACTAACCTTCATGGTAATCACTTTGAGGTAATTACTACTTTCATCTTTTTCATTGTAGACAAAGTCTGCTGGAAGTCCATATTTATGAAGGACCTGATACTTTCTACCTGCAAATCCTTTGTCGATTTGTTCTGTAAATTTTTGACGGGAAACATTAGCAGCATTGGTACTAGCAATAATGATTCCACCTGGGATTTTAAAATCTCTAGGCTTTGGGAAATCAACTTTATGATAATCCTTAGCTACAGAGAAGGTTTGTTTTTTATTTCGGGCAAAAGCTAGGTGGATCCAGAACAATCACGTCGTAGCTCAAACCCTTTTCTCTTTAGCATATTTAAAGTATTCAAAGACATCCATGACAAGCAGTCGATGATTGTCTAGACTCAAACCGTTGGCATGAAAATGAGCTTCTGATAGTTCTCTTGAACGTTTGGCTAGGTCTACAGAGGTTGTTTCACTAGCTCCCCCCATCGCTGCAGCAACTGAGAAAGCTGCTGTATAGGAAAACATATTGAGTAAGGATTTCCCCATAGCTAAACCATCAACTAAGCTCCCACGAACTTCATGCTGATCCAAGAAAATCCCTGTCATAAGGCCGTCATTCATAAAGACTTGGTACAAGACTCCATTCTCGAGAACAGTGAAATATTCAGCTGCTTCTTGACCATAGATATGGGCAGACTCATAGTCTAAACCTTTAAAGCGAATCTTTTCATAGGCACCCTAAGACTTCTGGAAATACCTGAGCAAAGGCTGCTATAATCTCTTGGCGAAGACTCATAGATATAGGAGTTATACCAAGAGAAAACAACATAATCTCCATAGAGATCCAGCGTCATTCCACCAAAATCCATCGCCTTCTTGATTAAACAAACGAAAGGCAGTTGTCAACTCATCTTGATAGTAGGAAGAACGTTTTTGTTTGGCTTTTTTTCAAACAAACTTTCAAAGAAGGTTTGATTAAAAGAAACTTTCTGGTTAGATACAAACCATCCAATTCCCTTATTTTGACGGGATAAATAAGCCTTTCCTAAAAATTCTTTGCTTTGGCTGAAAAGTTCAACTTCCTGATCAGTTTCAGATAAGTCTGGAAAATCAACTTCTTCCAAAAGAACCTGACCTTTGCGGAGTTTTTTTTCGACACGCCGACTGACGAATACTTTATTCATAGATACAATTATATCAAATTTGTTGAAAATTCACAAAGTAGAAAGTGATTTCTCCATTGATGTCATAGGAACTATCCAAATTTTTCGTTTCTGCTTGATGATTTCTAAATGAGAATGGTCATTTGTGTTGAGAAATTTCATTCTATTACCGTAAAAATAGACATTCACATCCTGAGGTCTATTTTTATAGCGCAAACGTTTGCGCATTTGCTTGCTTTGTGGTAAAATGATTCTCAAATTGTTAAGTATGAGGACTATCTATGAAAAATCAAACCCTAATGCAATATTTTGAGTGGTACCTTCCCCACGATGGACAACACTGGACGCGACTTACCGATGATGCTGAGCACCTTGCAAATCTAGGAATTAGCCACGTCTGGATGCCACCTGCCTTTAAAGCTACCAACGAAAGATGTCGGTTATGGTGTCTATGACCTTTTTGACCTCGGTGAATTTGACCAAAAAGGAACTGTGCGTACCAAGTACGGTTTTAAAGAAGACTATCTTCAAGCCATTCAAACACTTAAATCACATGGGATTCAACCTATGGCTGACGTCGTCTTAAACCACAAGGCAGCTGCAGACCGTTTAGAATCCTTCCAGGTTATTGAAGTCGACCCAGAAGATCGCACAATTGGACTTGGAGAACCTTTTACCATCAATGGTTGGACAAACTTTACTTTTGATGGAAGACAAAACACCTACAATGATTTCCACTGGCACTGGTACCATTTCACTGGAACTGACTATGATGCCAAAAGACGGAAGTCTGGTATTTACCTTATCCAGGGAGATAATAAGGGATGGGCCCACGAGGAATTAGTCGATAACGAAAATGGTAACTATGACTACCTCATGTATGCGGACTTAGATTTTAAGCATCCAGAAGTTATACAAAATATCTACGATTGGGCTGATTGGTTCATGGAAACGACTGGCGTAACAGGCTTCCGCTTAGATGCTGTCAAGCATATTGACTCTTTCTTTATGGGTAACTTTATCCGTGACATGAAGGAAAAATACGGACAAGACTTCTATGTCTTTGGAGAATTCTGGAATCCAGATAAGGATGCAAACCTTGACTATCTCGAAAAGATTGAAGAACGCTTCGACCTAGTCGATGTTCGCCTTCATATGAATCTCTTTGAAGCAAGCCAGGCTGGTGCAGACTACGATTTGCGTACCATCTTTAATGATAGTCTGGTTCAAATCAAACCAGATAAGGCTGTAACCTTTGTCGAAAACCATGACACTCAACGAGGACAAGCTTTAGAATCTACTGTAGAAGAATGGTTTAAACCAGCAGCCTATGCTCTTATTCTTTTGCGCGAGCAGGGTCTCCCTTGTGTCTTTTACGGAGACTACTACGGTATCTCTGGTCAATATGCTCAGCAAGATTTTAAAGAAGTTCTTGACCATCTGCTAGCTATCCGAAAAGATTTGGCTTATGGAGAGCAGACGGACTACTTTGATGACCCTAATTGTATCGGTTGGGTTCGTTCTGGATGTGACAACCAATCGCCTCTTGCTATTCTTATCTCAAACGCTCAAGAGAATTACAAAACCATGTTTGTAGGTCCAGAATGGGCTAATCATACTTTTGTTGATTTACTTGGCAACCATTCAGACCAAGTGACTATTAACGCTGAAGGATATGGTGATTTCCCAGTTGCTGAACGTTCTGTAAGTGTTTGGGGACTTACTTATTAAGAACACAAAAAAACTTGCCATAGGCAAGTTTTTTTATTGCTAAATATTAGTCTTTCCAAAGATCCATGGCATTTTTAAAATCAGATGAAACCTGAACATTTTGAGGGTTTGTTGCCTCTCTCTCTTGACGTTTCGCTTCTACCTGGGTTACACTCCTAATCCCTTCATGACGCCAGTTTCGTAGGATAGCTTGGATGTATTTCCAGTTTGGTTTTCCATTTAAAACAGCTTCTCGTAAGGCTTCTTTTATCAAATCCGCACTAGTTCCGTCTTCTTTCAAGCTCTTTTCCAAGTCTTCAATTTCAAATGGGCTCAATAGACGACCTAGCTCCTGTTGGAAAGTATCTACCAAGCTCTTTAAATCATTTGGAGCAGATTGCACCTGGTTTGGAGCATGTTTTTCAAACAGTTGGTCTAGGCGCTCCAAGGCAAGAGTTGCATCGAAGATTACCTCTATTTCGCCATTAAGTTCAATGGTTCGGTATTGAAGCAAGCCTTTCTCAGTCAATCGTGAAATAGCCTGATTGACTTCAGTGACATTTCTGCCGATTTTTTCAGCAATCTGACTTGGAGACAATTCACCTAAAGCCGTTGTATTCTGTAGGTAAAAGAATTGCCAAACCAAGAAATCATCGCTTGACGAGAAGAGTTGATTGTAATGTAAGAGCAGGTCACTCGGTAACACTAAGTTTCCTGATTTGAAAGCATCTAAATATGTCATAATTCCTCTTATAAATATCCAAAATGAGACACATCATCTTCCGCACTCTTCCACTCAAACGGCGTTTCTTGGTAAACTGCATAATTTACCCAGTTACTAAAGAAGAGGGCTGCAGATGAACTCCACCTCATACATGGGAGTTCATGAATGTCATCATTTTTGAAATAATTTTCTGGTATATGTGGATCTAAACCAGCATCTAGATCTCTAAAATATTCCTTTGCAAGCGTATCGCGATCATACTCTAAATGCCCAAAGCTATAGACTTCTCTCAAATCTCGACTCGCAAGGATAGAGATTCCTACCTCTTTTCCTGATGCTAAAATCTCTAGATTTGTTTTATTCAGAATGTCTTCTTTGTGGACTTCTGTATGGCGAGAATGAGGGGATACATATAAATCATCAAATCCTCTCAATAGGAGATGACCTTCTTTCAAAACATCTTGAGGATAAATCCCAGAAAGCTTCTGATCCATCTGGTATTTATCTACGCCATAGCGATAGTATAGACCTGCTTGTGCTCCCCAACAAATATGCAGGGTTGAAAAGACATGGGTCTTGGACCAATCGATAACTTGGGTAAACTCTTGCCAATAGTCAACATCCTCAAATGGAAGGTGCTCAACTGGAGCTCCTGTGATAATCAAGCCATCGAAATAATCATCTTTGACTTCCGAGAAGGTCTTATAAAAAGTCTCCATATGCTCTGAGCGAGTTGTTTTTGATTGGTGACTTTCCATATATAAAAAGTCAATATCTAATTGCAGAGGAGTATTGGCCAAATGTCTTAAGAGCTGAGTTTCTGTTACAATTTTTTGCGGCATTAGATTTAAAATAAGAATTTTCAAGGGTCGGATATCCTGATGAGCCGCCCGTTGATCATCCATGACGAAAATATTTTCTGTTTGTAAAATCTCAACTGCTGGTAATTTTTTATCAATTCGAATCGGCATAGAAATCTCCTTACTGTATCATATTGGACTCAAGTAAACATGGTATCGTCAACGGGGAAAAATGCTGACGTTTCTCTTTCCCTTTATTATACTGTAAGAAGATATAGTTTTCAATTATAGTTTTTCTCTAACTAGATATAGCTTATTTTTATATCAAATGAAGAGAAAACAGCCCTAGGGACTGTTTTTCATTAATAATGCATCAGCACTTTATAGTCGTAATCTCCGATAGCTTCACGACCTTTGAGTTCATCCAGTTCGATCAAGAAGGCACAACCTGCTACGACACCGCCTAATTTCTCAATCATTTCGATAGTCGCCTTAACAGTACCACCTGTTGCCAATAGATCATCTACGATAAGAACACGTTGTCCTGGTTTGATAGCATCTGCGTGCATAGTCAAAGTGTCAACTCCATATTCTTTTTCGTAATCCGCTGAAATGACTTCACGTGGCAACTTGCCAGGTTTACGAACAGGCGCAAAACCAATTCCCAACTCAAAAGCGACTGGACATCCAACGATAAATCCACGAGCTTCTGGCCCTACGATCATATCGATCTTTTTGTCAGTAGCATATTGAACAATTTCACGAACAGCGTAGCTGTAAGCATTGCCGTTAGCCATCAAAGGGCTGATATCACGGAATGTAATTCCTTCTTGTGGATAATTTTCAATACTTGCAATGTAATCTTTTAAGTTCATAGCGTTTCTTTCTTTTAAAGTTTTTACTCCCTATTATACCATAATTCCTAGAAAAGCAAAATAGAAAGAAGCCTTGGAAACTTGGTTCAAGACTTCTCATCCGTTCTTTAACGATGGTTATTTACTAGCTCATTGAAATCATATCTTCTTTTTGGTTGTAGAGCTTTTGATTTCCCTATACGATTCTGTTGGATGCGCCACTCTCGCTCAAAGTAAGACATGGTATCAAAGACTCTCTTTGGCAAGTCAACATCCAGTAAATGAATCGGAATTATCAAGTCGACAGCAGGTTTAGCACTTGAAAATTTACTTCGCAGTCGATTCCATAGAGATTTCGTTTTTACAAGGTCTTTGTCAAAAAAACAAACTTCAATCTGGTAAATATCCCTCGAACTTCTACCACCCTTAATTCTCAACTTTTCTACCTGGCCCCAGGAATAAAACTGCCAGTCTTTCTTTGGATGTGGCTTATAGGAAAAACCTTGAGCTGTACATTTTAAATACTCTTTATCTGATAGAAGAATCTGTATTCGTTCATACAAGAGCCATCCAACAATGATGATTAAGAATAAGACAAAGAGTCTTAGTGCTACTAATTCAATCGCTGCTTCTTTGGGATAGGTCATCATAAAATATAGGATCCAAAGCAAAAAAGCTAAGTCCACAAAGCAGAGTACAATATTCCAAATGATTTTCCTACTACTCCATTTGATGATTTTCTCTTCCATTAAGTCAACTCACTTAAATATTCATAGCGTTCATATTTTTCAAACAAGGCTTCATTCTTCTCGTCTAATTCTTTCTGAAGAGTAGCTAGTTTCCCAAAGTCAGAACCATTTGCTAGCATTTCTTCCTCTATAGAAGAGATGCGGTTTTCCAAGGCTTCGATGTCACCTTCAATACTTGCCCACTCCTGCTTTTCTTGGTAGGTCATCCGTTTCTTTTCTTCACGGACTTTGACTACTTTCTCCTTTTCAACTTTTTGACTTTGTGTTACTGCTTCTGCTTCAAAGGCCTTTTCATCTAGGTAGTCTGTGTAATGTCCAAAGAAAGGACGGATGGTCCCATCTTCAAAAGCAAGAATCTTAGTTGCTACCTTATCAAGGAAATAGCGGTCATGACTAACTGTCAAGACTGGTCCTGCAAAATCTTGTAAGAAATTTTCTAAAACTGTTAAGGTCGCAATGTCTAGGTCATTTGTCGGTTCATCTAAGAGAAGCACATTGGGTTTTTCAAGGAGTAATTTGAGGAGGTACAGACGCTTCTTCTCTCCACCTGACAGCTTCTCAATCAAGGTGCCATGAGTTGAACGAGGAAAAAGAAATTGTTCTAGTAATTCTGCAATAGATGTCGTAGTACCACCGCTAGTCTTAACCTCTTCTGCCACTTCCTGCAGGTAATTGATAACCCGCTTACTCTCATCCAAACCTTCGATTTGTTGAGAGAAATAAGCGATACGAACTGTTTCACCGATGATAACTTGTCCTTCAGTAGCTTCAAGTCTTCCTGCAATAAGGTTAAGAAGAGTTGATTTCCCAACACCATTGTCCCCGACGATTCCGATACGGTCTTTGGCTTGTACCAAAGATTAAAATGTTTCAGAATCGGTTTATCGTCATAGGCAAAGGAAACATCCTTAAACTCGATAACTTTTTTACCGATACGGCTAGTTTCAAAATTCATGCTCAAGTCTGTCTCAAGGCTAGTATCTGAAACTTCCTTTTTTAAGTAATGGAATCGATTGATACGAGCTTGTTGCTTGGTCGCACGAGCTTGAGGTTGCCGTCTCATCCAAGCTAATTCTTGTTTGTAAAGTTGTTCCTTTTTGTGAAGAAGAGCTGCGTCACGCTCATCCTGTTCAGCCTTGAGACGGATGTAATCTTGGTAATTCCCCTGATACTCTGTTAATCCACCTCTATCCAATTCAAAAATTCGCGTAGAAAGAGCATCCAGGAAATAACGATCGTGGGTGATGAAGAGGACGGTCTTCTTGGAATTCTTCAAGAAAAGTGTTAGCCACTCGATGGTCGCAATGTCCAGATGGTTGGTTGGCTCATCAAGAAGCAAGAGATCATGATTACCCAAAAGCACTTGCGCCAATTGAACCCGTCTACGAAGACCACCCGACAAAGCTCCAACAGGAGTTGATAATTCTTGAATGCCTAGTTTACTGAGAACAGTCTTGACCTGGCTTTCGATTTCCCATGCTTGGGAGAGAATCCATCTCCGCCATGACCCGTTCTAGACGCGCCTGCTTGTCCTCACTGTAGTTGAGCATAAGCAGTTCATACTCACGAATTAACTGGATTTCCTTGAGGTCACTGGATAAAACAGTATCCAAGACAGTCTTACTATCATCAAAATCGGGATTTTGAGTCAGGTAGCCAATCTTGTAATCACTCTTTGCTGAAAATGGGCTTACGTCACCATCAAAACCTGAAACGCCAGAAAGAACATCTAGAAGGGTTGTTTTCCCAGTTCCGTTGACACCGATAAGACCGATGCGATCTAAGTCGTGGATGATAAAAGAAATATCCTTAAAAACGGTCTTGTCACCAACTGATTTGCTTAGTTTTTCAACGATAAAATCACTCATTTTCTCTCCCTTAAGTATGCATGAATGGCTTCCACTTCATTATCTAGATTACCATCCACAATAGCGTACTCAATTTCCTCTAAAACATCTCCTAATTCTGGACCTGGATGATAGCCATATTCCTTGATGAGAATGCCACCATTAATTTGCATCTCTTTCTTATCATGAATAGTCAAGCTCTCGTAGGTTTCTGTGATTGCTTGTGGGTTGACTTCCTTCCCTTGAGCTCTGCGAAGATTTCAGCCTGTAGAAGCAAGTCCAAATCAAAACGGTAACAACCACGTTTACCTAGTTCCCCTTCTTCTCGGAGAGCCAAAATAGACAGCAAATCCTGTACCTGCTTGGTAAATTGGCGTGAAGTCTTCCAATGTTTCAAAAATTGTTGAGCATCTTCCACTTCTAAAACCCATAAAAGTGCTGCCCAAGCTTGCTCAGAAGATTCAAAAGTAAAATCTTTTTCTAAATCAAACAAAAACTGGAGTTTCTCCTGACTGCCTACCATATCTGGAAGATAATCATAAGCTTGACTCTCAATCATAGATGATAAACCTACTCGCCAATAGGGAGCCAGTAAAAGCTTATCAAACTCGACAAAGGTGCGCTCCACAGAGATTTTCTCCAAGAGAGGAGTCAAAGACTTCATAGCTTTAAAGGTTTCTGTTTCAAGTTCAAAACCAAGACTAGCTTGGAAACGAAAGCCACGCATGATGCGTAGCGCGTCTTCATTGAAACGTTCACTAGCTACACCAACTGCACGCAGGACCTGATTTTCTAAATCTTTGAGACCATCAAATAAATCGACGATTTCCCCTGTCTCATCTAAAGCAAAGGCATTGACTGTAAAGTCACGACGCTTGAGATCTTCTTCCAGCGAACGCACAAAAGAAACAGAACTTGGTCTACGATAATCCACATAGACATCCTCTGTCCGAAAGGTCGTCACTTCGTACTCTTCATCTCCATCTAAAACCAAAACGGTCCCATGTTCAATGCCGATATCAGCTGTGCGTGGAAAAATCTGCTTGGTCTCTTCAGGATAAGATGAAGTCGCGATATCCACATCATGGATGGGGCGATTGAGTAGGGCATCCCTAACAGAGCCACCAACAAAATAAGCCTCAAATCCTGCTTCTTTAATTTTTTCTAATACTGGTAAAGCCTTCTGAAATTCAGAAGGCATTTTTGTTAATTTCATAGTAAGTGTTCTAATCCATAGACAAGCTCATGACGCTTGACAACTTCTTTGATTCCCAAATTCACACCTGTCATGAAGGAGCTACGATCATAGGAGTCATGACGCAGAGTCAATCCCTCTCCTTGATTTCCAAAAATGACCTCTTGATGAGCTACCAAACCTGGTAAACGAACCGAATGGATTCGCATACCATCAAAGTTAGCTCCACGTGCTCCCGCAATGAGTTCTTCCTCATCGCTAGCACCTTGTTGAATAGACTCACGAACTTCAGCAATCAACTCAGCTGTTTGATTGCTGTCCCGCTCGGAGCATCTTTTTTCTTATCATGGTGAAGTTCAATAATCTCCACATTTGGGAAGTATTTTGCTGCCTGTGCTGCAAATTGCATGAGTAAGACAGCACCCAAGGCAAAGTTAGGAGCAATCAAGCCACCCAAGCCTTTGGAACGAGAAAATTCTTTTAGTTCTTCAATCTCTTGACTAGTGAAACCTGTTGTTCCAACTACTGGAGAAAAGCCATGTTCAAGAGCAAAGCGTGTATTCTCATAAGCGACAGCTGGTGTAGTAAAGTCCACCCAAACATGGGCATCAAAGCCGGCTAAGTCATTCTTATCATTGAATACTGGAATTCCCTGCCATTCTGTTGCAGTTTCGAAAGGATCCAATACTGCTACTAGTTCAAGTTCAGGATCAGACAAAACCATCTGACAAGCAGATTGTCCCATTCTTCCCATAAAACCAGCAATAATCACTCGAATACTCATCTTTACTCCTATTTAAGATACAAAGCCTGCAAGAACACAAAGTGAAAATAGGAGTTCTAATCAAGGAGTAGATACTCCTTGGAAGAACTATCTTTTTCACACAGGGTTCCAGGCGTGTTCAATTGCTAAGATACAAAGGACGTTAGCTGCCCATGAAAAATAGGGAATGGCGCTGACTTTCCGCGAAAGGCAAGACAGGCATCTTTTTTCAAGAGGCAGATAGTCCGTGTTCAATTTTAAGATACAAAGTCTGTAAGAACAATCTATACGATTGGTGTATAACTTAAAGCAATACTTCCTTCTCCCAGGTGAGTCCCAATAACACTACCGAAGGTTGCAATTGAAACATCTGTAGCCACTCCACCATCGATTAAAAGCTGGCGCAAGTCTGCTGCTTTTTGAGGAGCGTTCCCGTGAATGACAGTAATCTGGTAATTACCATTACTTGTTTCTTCTTTGACAATTTCAACCAAACGTTTTGTTGCTTTCTTCTCTGTACGAACCTTCTCATAAACTTCGATAACACCTTGGTCATTGAAATATAGAATTGGTTAATACTAAGAAGATTCCCTAAAATAGCTGCGCCATTTGATAAACGACCACCTTTAACCAGATGATCAAGGTCATCTACCATGATAAAGGCAGAAGTATTTTCAATCTGTTCGGTTAACTTATCTAGTATAGACTGGAAATCATCTCCCTGCTCAGACCATTGAAACACACTTTCCACCATGAATCCTAGTGGTGCACTTGTAATACGAGTATCAGGAAAAGCAATGGTTAGATCTTCAAACTCATCCGTCATATACTGGATATTCTGGTGAAATCCTGAGATTCCAGAAGAAAGGAAGAGACCCAAAACATGAGTATATCCTTTTTCTTTTAATGATGATAAAATTTCATCCAACTTTGCAATACTTGGTTGACTTGTTTTAGGTAGTTCAGATGAACGAGCCATTTTTTCATAAAATTCTTGAGCGGTTAGATTTACACCTTCAACATACTCCTGTCCATCGATATTCACAGGAATGTCAAGCACAAATAAATCTTCTTTCCGCAAGGTTTCCGCTTGTAGAAAAGCAGATGAGTCTGTTATGACCGCTAATTTCATTTTTTTTTTAAAACTCCAAATTAATTCCTGGTAAGTCTAGTGCAATTTCCGTTACTTCATAAGTCAAACGGTTTAGCATATCCAAAGAAGGACGAGCAAGCGTCTCAACTTCTTCTTGACTAAAGTCACTTGGTTGTTCTACGATACGACCTTCAACGTGGTTGACTTGAGAAATGGTACCGCTGATAACAAATTTATCAAAGACAATCATAAAGCTCAAAACAACTACGAGAGAAGTCACCTGATTTTCTTGGTCATGTTGAAGTAGTTGGAAGTTCACATCAACCTTTGTTTCAGGAATTCCGTTCTCATTTTCCCATTCAAAGTTACGAGCATCAAAGTGATACTGACTTACAAATTCTTGTTCACGTTTTAAATTCATCATATTCTCCATGGTTACAATTTACTTTGACATTGTAACATATTTTCTTATTTTCTGCTAACTTTCCTAAATTCCGATTTCTGCTTTCACAACTTCAGCAATGGTATCCACATAGTAATCTACCTCTTCAGTTGTTGGTGCTTCAGCCATGACACGCAAGAGTGGCTCAGTTCCACTTGGGCGAACGAGGATACGTCCGTTACCTGCCATCTCTTCTTCCATCTTATCGATAATAGCCTTGATAGCTGGTACTTCCATGGCTTGTCTTTCATGGCATTTTCCACACGGATATTGACTAATTTTTGTGGGTAAATAGTTACTTCTGAAGCCAATTGAGATAAGCTCTTACCTGTTTCTTGCATGATCTTAGTCAATTGAACTGCTGACAACTGACCATCACCAGTTGTGTTATAGTCCATCAAGATAACGTGACCTGACTGCTCTCCACCGAGATTGTAGCCTGATTTTCTCATTTCTTCAACTACATAGCGGTCTCCAACAGCAGTGACAGCTTTATTAATGCCTTCACGATCCAAGGCTTTATGGAAACCAAGGTTGGACATAACTGTTGTTACAATTGTATTTTGTGCCAATTGACCTTTTTCAGAAAGGTATTTACCGATGATATACATAATCTTATCACCGTCGACAATCTCACCATTTTCATCTACTGCAATCAAACGATCGCTGTCCCCATCAAAGGCTAAACCAATGGCAGATTGACTTTCTTTTACAAGTTCTTGCAAGGCTTCTGGATGAGTCGAACCAACATTCAAGTTAATGTTCAAACCATCTGGAGTTTCTCCAATGACAGTGATTTGAGCACCCAAATCTGCAAAAATTTGTCGAGCACTTGTTGAAGCAGCACCGTTTGCAGTATCCAAGGCTACCTTCATTCCTTCAAGAGCTGTTCCAGTTGAAACAAGATAAGCTTCATACTTGCGCAAACTTTCTGGATAATCAACTACAGTACCTAGACCTTCAGCACTTGGACGTGGAAGAGTATCTTCACTGGCTTCAAGCAAGGCTTCGATTTCTGCTTCCTTGTCATCGTCAAGTTTAAAGCCGTCACCACCAAAGAATTTAATTCCGTTATCAAGGGCTGGGTTATGGCTAGCTGAAATCATGACACCTGCGCTCGCTCCTTCAGTTTTCACCAAATATGCTACTGCAGGCGTAGCTAGTACACCAAGTTTATAAACGTGAATTCCCACAGAAAGAAGACCAGCAATCAAGGCTGCTTCTAACATTTCCCCTGAAATACGTGTATCGCGTCCAACAAAAACCTTAGGCGCTTCTGTCGCATGTTGACTCAGGACATATCCTCCAAAGCGACCCAATTTAAAGGCCAATTCTGGCGTTAATTCTACGTTTGCTTCTCCACGGACTCCGTCCGTTCCAAAATATTTACCCATTTTAAGATTCCTTTTCTAGTATAATGTTTATTTTAAGATTCTGACTTCGTTTCTGCTGCTGTCGTTGAAGAGTTTTCAGTAGATGAAGTATTACTTGTTGTAGTTGTGCTACTTGTTGTTCTGACAGTTTTGGTTGAAACTTTCATAGTCGTTTCAAAAGGTGTGATCACTGTTGGTAAGACAGATCCATTTATCAACAGCTTGCAAGGGAACTGTTCCAGAGTAGTTTCCTGTAATCTGTTCACTCGTTGGTAAAACTGCTACAATTCGGTCAATCTTAGATAGTGTATCCGCATCACTAGTTACTGAAACTTTTTCATCAGAAACAGTCACACGTTCGATTATAATCTTCTCATCAATTTGACTAGAATCAATTTGAGGTACAACAGGTACATTATCTCGAGTAACTTTCTTACCAATCTTGACTGTGATCTTTTGTGGTGTTGCTACAGCTGTCAAACCACTTGGAAGATTTTCAATGGTCAAGGGAACTTCAATGGTTCCTTCTGTAGCCTGGGTCAAATCAGCAGTCACTTTAAATTTACGAGTACTCTCCTGCATTTCACTAGCCAAGGTGACTCGATTCGAACCTGTTAGAAACACTGTCACTTCTGAGCTAAAACCACTGATAAAATACCGCTCACTATCATACTGAATATCAATCGGTACATTGACTACTGTATTGGTATAGGTTTCAGTTTTAGTTTGCCTTGCGTTGGTATTGTTTTGATAATTGATTGATGTTGCATAGATAAACAGGATACATGCAAAGAGGAGCGAGGAGATGATATAAAGACTATTTCTTTTCATTATTCCAGCCTCCTAATAGACGTTCTTTTAAGCTTAGTTCTTGTTCATCCTTAGGTATCAGAATACGACGTAGTTCTTCCTCGAATTCTTCCAAACTTAGATCATGTTTGAAGACACCATTGTAGGTGATGGATATACCTCCAGTTTCTTCAGATACAACAAAAGTAAGGGCATCTGAAACTTCTGATAAACCAATGGCTGCACGGTGACGAGTTCCGAACTCTTTGGAAATACCTGTGTTTTCAGTCAGTGGTAAATAGGCAGAAGTTACTGCAATCCGATCTCCACTGATAATGACTGCACCGTCATGGAGAGGCGTATTAGGGATAAAGATGTTAATTAATAACTCAGCAGAAATCTTAGCATCCAAAGGAATTCCTGTAACGATGTACTCCTGCAAGGTTCTCACACGTTGAACAGCTACCAAGGCTCCAATCTTTCGCGGGCTCATATACTCAACCGATTTTACAAAAGCCTGTACCATCTGCTCTTCTGAACTCATAGGAGTATTTGAAAAGAAGTCCGTAGCTCGACCTAATCGTTCCAAACCTGTCCGAATTTCTGGAGAAAAGATAACAACCGCTGCGATAACTCCATAGGTAATCAATTGGTTAATCAACCAGGAAATAGTCGTCAAGCCCAAAAAATTAGCCGCAATCTGAGCTAAGATAAAAACTAAAACGCCTCGAACCAGAATCATAATCTTGGTTCCTGCAATTGATTTTGTAAATTGATATAAGATATAAGCGACGATTAGAATATCAATCACATTTATCGCAATACTCCAAGGACTGGAAAACAAACTAGACCAGTATTGAAGATTAGATAATTGCTGAAAATTCATCCTGTGTCCCCTCTCCAAAAAAGCTTCCCTTCATTATACCATTTTTAATGGAAATTTTCTCCCCCCTACCTCATTTTAAATTGGCAGAAAATATACCTAGAATAATGTTTTATTGCTTTATCCCTCTGAAATAGCTAGTTTACAGATTTTTTTAAAATAGTATAAGTCTTTAGAACTTCTTACAAATCATTAAAAATTCCTAAAAAAGTCCATAAAAAAAGCCCTTAAAAAGGGCGTACTATTAATGAGTTCAGCAGGCAAGAAACTAGCAAGGTCAAACGTGCTTTTTTTCTACCTTAATACTATTATACCATAGTTTACCCATGCTTTTCCAATTCGTGCATATCTACTGAATGAAGCACTAAACCCCGATACTTCCAAGTTGATACTAAGTAATCTAGCAACTCTTTATCTTCTACTTTAAAATCTAATAGGAGCAATAACTTAACTTTGTATTCATTCTTTATTATCGGTACACTATAAGCCACCTCTACCCAATGTTCAAAACCTAGTTTAGTTTCTTCAATACTCATAAGTTCAATATTTAAAATATTCATTTTCTTACTCCTACTTTATTATTCGTAAAAAAAATAAAAAAGCACTTAGATTTCTCTAGGTGCTTATTTATCTAATTGGTAAGCCTTTTGCATAAGCTTCTTTAGCCTCCGCAAGTGTCATTTTATTTGGACCGCCATCGGTATTTATAATACCTGTATTTTGCCAATGACAGACGTCACAGATATCATAGTCCATAACTTCAGTTCCACAAACAGGGCAATGAAGCCATAGATAACCATCAATCTCCCATGTCTTTTTTGAATTCTCCATCATAGTACTCCTTTCCTAAGTCTGGTTTAAACATCGTATTTATTTTATGTACTTTAGGATTTCCTAAAACATATACGTTGTTCTCAACATCATAACGCACTCGTCTATGTCCAACCTGATAACCTAATATGTCGTTCAATATTGGTTTTGATAATAATTCAGAAGCCAATCGTTGGTATTCTTCTGGAGTTTTAGCTCCAAATTCTTTTCCATGGTCTTTGAAATGACCATTTAAAGATTTTTCAGTAGGGAACTTTGCTTTAGTCCATTTTATACGGTCTTTTAGTTCCTTGTATCCCTTAACATCATTGTACTTCAAATCCTGAAATTTTGCTAGTGAAATAGGAGCGTTTTTAACTCCTAAAACATCAACTATTTTCTTATACTCCTGAATATCTGCTTTGCGATTATTATCACGCACATCAATATTTATTCTCTTACGAATTTCTAACTCATTTGAACTCTCATTTCTGATTTTTTTAGTCCAAGAATTTTGAACCTTACCATTTTTAGGATGATAGTCAATTACACAAGTACAATGCTGATGCCTTCTGTAGAAATTAGTTGGTTCTTTACCGTAAATATAATTTCCTACCAAGCAATCCAGTGATAGGATCTATGACACCAGTCGCATTACTCGATTCAATCACTTGTAACCTAACTTCATCATCTTCACCCTTGGAAATGTAGACGGAACTACATGAACCAATCAAAGCAGATAAGATAGCACTATAGTAGAAAATATGATAGAATAAAATGATAAAAATGAAATAAGGAGAAACCATGTCTGAACTATTTGATATTACCATCATAGGGGGTGGCCCAGTTGGTCTTTTCGCAGCCTTTTATGCAAATTTACGTCAAGCTAAAGTACAAATCATTGACTCTCTTCCTCAATTAGGTGGCCAACCTGCCATTCTTTATCCTGAAAAACAAATTCTTGATGTCCCAGGTTTCCCAAATCTCACTGGTGAAGAATTAACTAATCGCTTGTTAGAACAATTAGAAGGTTTTGATACACCAGCACACCTCAACGAAACTGTTCTTGAAATTGAAAAAGAGAATGATGTTTTTAAGATAACAACTACTAAAGGCAGTCATAGTAGCAAAGCTGTCATTATCGCTATGGGTGGTGGTGCTTTTAAACCACGTCCACTTGAATTAGATGGTGTTGATGGTTATGAAAATATCCATTATCACGTTTCTAACATTCAACAATATGCTGGCAAGAAAGTAACCATCCTGGGTGGAGGAGACTCTGCTGTGGACTGGGCCTTAGCTTTTGAAAAGATTGCCCCAACTACACTTGTTCACCGTCGAGACAACTTCCGTGCGCTCGAACATAGTGTCCAAGCCCTTCAAGAATCATCTGTTAGCATCAAAACACCATTTGTGCCAAGTCAACTTCTTGGAGATGGAAAAACTCTTGACAAGCTTGAAATCACAAAAGTCAAATCCGATGAGACTGAAACCATTGAGTTGGACCACCTCTTTGTCAACTATGGCTTCAAATCATCAGTTGGTAATCTTAAAAACTGGGGATTAGAATTGAATCGCCATAAGATTATCGTCAATAGCAAGCAGGAGTCAAGCCAAGCTGGAATTTACGCTATCGGTGACTGCTGCTACTACGATGGTAAGATTGACTTGATTGCAACAGGTCTTGGTGAAGCACCAACTGCTGTCAACAACGCCATTAACTACATCGACCCTCAACAAAAAGTACAACCAAAACACTCAACAAGTTTATAAGAAAAGAACCACGAATCTTAGGATTCGTGGTTTTATAGTTCTTGAGCGCTTTGATTCTCTCTGTCTGCTCTTGTATATCGTATTTATCTTTAGTATGGGTCAGCTTGATTATGTTCTCAGTCGCTTTCTGATTGCTTTTTACCGCTTACTGAAAGGTTGCAAAGGCTAATAACGCCTCATTGTTGCCAGCCATACCCATTTCTTCAAGTTGTTTCTTGATTTTACTATACGTCACATCCAAAGATAAGAGGGTTTCAAATGCTTTTTTAGATCAGCTTTTTCTCTTCTAGCTACGCTAGACGCTTTGCCTCCTTTTGAGCTAATAGCTCTTATTTAATCTTTGCTTCGTTCTGTAACTGGTTTTAAATTTTTAATCCCATCTCTAGATAATTTTCACCCTCCTTTCAAACAAAAAAATCACAAGCATTTTATACTTATGATTTCATTATATATGGTAAAAAGAGGGTATTTTTACGCTATTCCTAACAACTTTTCAATTTTATTGAGCAAATCTCTATATTTTGAGTTTTCATTTTCGTTGTTGATAAGATATTCGTTTGCAACGATGTTTAATGACTGATATAGTCCACCCATAATCCCAGATTGTTCATTAGTCAACTCATCTTGCTCTAAGTACTTATCATAATACATCTTGCAATTATCATATATACGCTCATTCAACTTATTATAAAAGATTAGTCATTTTCTATTGTACCTATCTATAGTTCATCAGCTTTTAAAAAAATACCATTACATATATTTACAACAAGTTCCCGTGTATTGTGAAATCTCTATATTTTTAGCTTTAAAATAATTGTTTTTACATCATTTTACAGAGGTTTACGGCATTTTTGCCCCTTTTCTGCCCCTTTTAAAAGTGGGTAGATATTCGATTATCTACCTATATTATACCACATTTTAATTCAGAGCAAACAAAAAAAGACCGCTCAAAATCTGAGCGGTCAAGTGTAATTAAATTTTGAATTTCTTTCTATGTTTTTATTTTGTCGTGATAAAGCCGTCAGGCTCAACATTGAAAGCCTCTTTGTCAGCTAATCGGCCATCTTCTAGCATGAGGTAGTACCCGCCGTTGTATGGTACAAAGCAGTCGGATTTCATATCGCCATTTTCTGCATCCAGGTAGTACCATTTCTCGTAGTATTTAACCCATCCAGTCTGCATAGCTCCATCTGCGTTGAAATAGTACCATTTTCCATTGATTTTCTTCCAGCCACTGTTGGCCATGTATCCGTCCTTGTCGAACCAATACCAATAGCCATCTGTATGATGTAACCATTGATTAGCATACATATAGCCATTATCGTTGAAATAGAACCAGTTGCCGTTGATTGCTTCAAATTTTGAAGTAGGGTAAGAGCTATCTTTGCGACTCCACCACCAGCCAGTGCCATCATGTTTCCAGCCTGATTGGTCTTCTTGAGGTGGTACGATATAGCCCACAATCGAATTTACTGAGCGTTCATTATATCGGCAAGGTCCACCGACTTCTAGAAAATCCCAGTTGTCATCGATATTCTGCTCAATCGTCTTGATTGTAGAGCCGTCTGAGTCCTCGTAAACAAGGCCAGTATGACCGTAGTTCACACCATCACCTGCCACAAAGTTCTTAACAAAGAACCAACCAGTTTTGGATATTGAGCGCCATAGACGACTTGTAAGCCTGCTGCTTCTGCGGACCGTAGCAAGTCAATAGCATTGCCCCAAAGGCGAATTCCGAAGTATTCATAGATGCCGTAGCACGTCACATCGGCGCATTGGTAGCCGTACATTCCGTCGTAATCCACACCAGTCCCTGCATCCGCATGAGCGATGAGGTCGTTAATCATATCTTGTTTCTTAGACATTCGTATCGTTTCCTTTCCACGCATCATTCATCTGCTTCACAGCTGACTCAACGAATGTGTCTAGGTCACGGTCAGTCATGCTGATGTTATATCTGCTTAACTCTGCACGGATTTTAGTATGTGCTTGTTCTAGCTTCTCTTTACCTTTGTAGCCTGTCTCAGCTGATACCTGCTCTACTGCATTGACAGCATTTTTAGCCAAGATTTCGACAATCTTGACAGTCTGTTCACCACCTTTTTTAATCAAATATTCTTTGATTGTTTTTACTGCAATCCCAGCCAAAAGTACAAGAACACTAATGGCCGTATTGATGATGATTTCATTGATTTGTTGCATTTATATTTTCCTCCACAATTTCCAATGCTAGAAATTTTTCATACAATACCTTGATGGCTCCGTTTCCACCAAGCTCGACATAACTTTCATAAAGACGAGACAATTCCTCAATCTCATGTTGATCGGTATTGCCTCGTCTGATTGCTTTTTTTAGGTTTTCTTGCAATCGAAAGCGCTGTAATCTTTGAAGACCTTTTCCAATGATGCTCAAACCTTTGCTATTATCTTTACCAATGCTCTCAACATTCGAGACTGTCTTTTCAATAGCGCTAATTTTGTCAGATAAGAGACTGATTTGCTTATCAGTCTCTTTTGTATTCTGCGTGCTTTTAAAAGAAAAATAGCTAGGAATAATCACGATTAGAATCGGACTCAATTTATCCAAAAATGCTAGTAATTCCAATCAGACCACTTCCAATCTACTGTGCAGGAATTCGAGTGGTTTCAAGATCACTTTCGTTTTTTTGGCCTTCCCATTCCAGATTGCAAGAAGACCATTTTGAGATGGAACGCCTTCAAGCTGCTTGAGAGATTCGCCTTTGTAGGTGAAAGCCTGATTTGTCTGAATCAAGACACGCTTGCCCTCGCCGTTCAATTCAACGTGTTCAGGATTTTCAATCACGAACATATCACCTGGTTGATAGACCTTGCCTTCCTCTACAAGTGGGAATAGTTCCACAAGTTCCTTGTAGGTTGTTCCGTAGGCAAGTTTTTCACCCATGATAGAATCTTGCGCCATAACACGTACTACTTTATCGATTTTATTTGCAAGCGCAGAAAGTCGATTCTGCTCGCTTTCATTATGCGCAATCTTCAGGTTAGCCTGTTCAAGTTGCGCCTGTGCTTTGACGATAGCACTGCCTGGATCTAGCTCAGCTTTTAAGATATCCAGCACATCTTGAATCAAGACATCTTCTGATTCGCTTGTACGGTCTCCTGCTAGCTCACGCATATTCGTACTGTAGCGATTGCCTTCTGACAGACGGATTTCAACCACTGTCTTGATATTATCCCCAAAACCTCGCGTATAAGGCTTACTTGCTAGTTCGTAATTGTTAATTGCCATTTGTCATTTTTCCTTTCACTTCTTCAAATTTCGCTTTGAGCTCTTCGTCAGACTCAATAATCTGCTTCATTTGCTCAAGCTCCATAGCGGTTACTATGTGGAGAGCTTCAAGCGTAGCTGATTGAGTAGCCTCTTTGCTGAATTTGTCACCCAGCGATTTAATCGCTAGACTACTGATTTGTTTATTCATTTTCTAATTTCTCCAATCTGTGTTTTAATTTTTTGTTTTCAAGAGCAAGCTCCTGAATAGCTTTAAGTGCGATGTTTGTTAGTCTTAGGTTGTCCAGATTCAGCGTGTCTCCATTCTCGTAAACAAGCGTAGGATCTACTGTTTGGACCTCTTGGGCAATTAAACCAATCTTAGTATGTGCTTGTTTTGGTCTATCCTCTTGTTTCTTCCAATCATATTCCTTGAATTGGAATTGCTGGATATAGTCAAGAGCCTTGTGCTCGCAAACAACGATATTTTCTTTCAAACGTCTGTCTGAGAAGTGCTTATTGATAACTTCCCATAAACTGTATGCAGAACCGTTATAAGTGTAGTAGATATCATTACCTGACCCACCAAAATCAAGAGAGATGTTTGAATTCCAATAACCGATTTTGGCAGTATCTTTACCACCAACATTCCCTTTGCTTGTTTTAAACCATCCAATACCTCTTGCCTTAATGTAACCTTCGACGGTCAATAAAAAATCATCACTATCGCTTGCAGTATTTCCGGTCGTAAAGTCCGAGTCTTTGTAGATAAATAAACCATAAGGAACGTCTTCACCACGGCCATAGGAACCGATAAATTGAACCCCTAATCCAGCTTTTGAATCGACCGTTCGAGGTACATTAATCTGTAGACCGCCATTGACAGTATCAAACGAACCGTAAGAACCTAGTTGAATTTTGGTGTGACCTGTTAAGGTTCCACCATAGATGCTGGCCCCTCTAATCGTTCCACCGTAAATCCTATCACCGCTTAAAATACCTGAGCGGACTTGACTTGCATCAATCGCAACACTCTGAACTCGGTTAATAAAGGCTTGTTTAGCAAAGAGCGAGTCTGCGAGTAAATTATTTGCTGTAAATTTATTCGCCATCGCCTGGTCAAATACCAGCTTATCAGCTGTAATGGAGTTCGCTCGTAAAATATCTGTATTAAGAGTCGCAAACGTACCCTCACCAACGAATAAACGTTTAAAGTATCCTTGAATAGCCGTGAGTTCGTCCAGCAAGGTCTTACCCTTCAATCGAATCTTCTCTGCTTCAATCAAAATTTGATTGTTAGTCGCATTGATTTGTGAAACGATTGAGCCTGCGCTTGTCAAATTCTGAACGGCCCATGAACCAGCTAGCTGATTCACTCGTGTTCTAGTCGCTTCTGCGATCTGTTGAGCCTGATTTACCTGTTCTGCCACCTGAACAGCTTTAGCTTGGGCATTCTCTGCCAATTGCTTAGCGTTCTCTGTAGCTTTGTAGGCGTCGTCAAATTGGCTTGGTTGTATGAGCTCGATCTAGACCCTCTTACTAGAATAGGCTCTTTAATCTCTACATAACCATTTTTGACGAGGTAGAAATAAAGCGGATAGCCATTGCCTGTTCCAAAATCAAAGTCTTCACTCATCGTGGATGTCGCTTGAAATTCAATCCAATCAGAAGAAATTGGGTCGCTCGGATTTGCTACGACTTTATGAAGAACTGCCTTGTTTTTAAAATGGTTTTTGATAGCTACACGAAATTCATGGTCTAGTTTACGCTTGATTTTATATTTGAAACTAATCGTATATACTTCGCCTTTTAAGATTTTCGGGACATAAATCGGTAACGTGAACCCGCTCCAATTGAAGCTAGTCAAACCTACTGCGTTGATAGCAAATATGCCGTTTTGAGGGCCTAATGAAACTCCTGATCGTTGACCTACAAGCGTGTATTTATCGAGAGTTTCGGAATTCACAATTAGATTGTTATCGCTAACGAAGAAATTTCCGACTTCTGTCTGAAAAATACTACTAGACATAACAAGTCTTGAAACTTTTTCTGGTAAACCTTGCTCAGTCGTCCCTAAAATCCGCTCATAGAGCTGGCTTGTCTCTCTAACTCTTTGAAAATCTGTGATTTCAACCTTTTTGGCCAATTGATTTGAAAGGTTAGCAATCTGACCATCTGCAACCTGCTTATAAGTCGTAACTTGACTGGAAATATCCGTGAATTTCCCATCGACTGTCTGCCGATAATTCGCAAGTCGAGTTGTAAGTTCATTGCTGCATTTTTCTTGGCTTCTTCTATTCGTTGGTTGATTCCGCGGACATCCTCCTGATAGCTTGATTTCCCGACGAAATCACGACTCACAAGCTCACGTACAGAAGTTGCTTGCTTAGCGCTCTCCTCACGAGCATATCGTTGCAAGGCTTCTTGTCGCTGACCATCTTGATTAACGTAACGCTCAACTGCCGTCATCTTAGAAGATAGACCTTCAGCGGTCTCCTGAAATTCAGACTTGGCAGCGACAAGATCAGTTTTTCCATCTTCAGGAGCAGGTCCTGCATCTATACGAGTAGAACTTCTAGTCAATTCGACTTTACGAAATGCCACATGTCCAATCTCACTATAACCAAGAATAATTCTCCAGAAATCGAAATTATCAGGCTTAGTCAGCGATGGAATAGTGACTTGATAAGTCTGCCAGCTAGACGTGAGATTAAAAATGCCATACATAATTTCAGGATTGTCAGATACTGTTCGATTGGCTCTTAATGACAACCAGACTTTGGGAGAACCAGAAGTAGCAAATCCCTTGAAATGAGAGGGTGTAAGTCTCGCCAATTTCTAAATCGAGAAGAGCTGTCGAATTCTTGCCTGATGTTTTACTTCCTTCTTTTGAATGGATTTGCATCTGTTTCCAAGTATTAGTCGTGCCTTTGACATTGTATTCACCGTTCAAGATGGTCCAATCTTGTGGACTACTGTCGCCTTGGCTATATTGCCAAAGCCCTCTTGAAAAGTCGTAGTCTTCAGCATAGTTACGTCCGCCGACCTTCATCTTAGCGAAAGTCTGCGTAAGTCCATCGATGTCCTGTTTAACTTCTGACTTAGTTGCAAATCCATTCATCTGGCCAGTCATTCGACTAAGCGCTTCATCTGTTGTACGTCTATATTCAGAAGTCGTATTGATTTCTTTCTTTAAATTTCTGTCGATTTCTCCTAAAATATTGTTTGTGATTTCACCTGTGCTTTCAAATCTCTTTTAAGTCTATCAAGCCTCATTCTGGTTTTTCTTCCAATAGAAAGAGCTTCATCAATAAGTGATGTGTTGGCACCAGATTTTTCTAAAGCTTCTTCAGCCTTACGCTTAGCTTCTTGTATAGAAGCATTGTCAAAACTTTCAAAGCGCTGATTAATAGTATCAGAGAGCTCTCTCTTGACTTCTTCGGCTTTGGATTTGGCAGCATTGAGACCGTCTGTGAATTGATTGACCAACTCTTCTTTCTGCCTGTCAAAAGAAAGATCGGCATTCTTGAGTTCTCTGGCTAACTGTCTTTCAAAATCACTTTGAAGTTGTTGTGCTTCACCCTTGACGACATCACTCACTACGTTACCAATCGCATTTGTAAGGCCTGACTTGAACTGGCCAAAACCAATTGTCTTCAATTTCTTGCCCATCGGTGAGTAAGTGTACTTAGTAATCTTCTTGCGCACGTCAAGATTGTAGACCTCGTGAAATAGACTCACAATATCAAACATTTGGACAGGCACATCACTTTGGCCAACCACCTCAAGCTCAAGACTATCTTCCATCATGTCGCAGAGTGTTGTTCTAAAATACTGCTCGCCATATTTTCGAAGACTGGCTTCATCTTTCACATCTTGGTCATTAACCTCAATCACATCTTCGTAGATTTGACTGTACTTGTTAATCAGTGGACTATCAAGCGTGACCGTGAACGTGCGATCAGGCGCCTTCTCTCCCTCACCTTTGACAGTAGTCTTGAAGGTGATTCGAGTCTTTAAAGACTTGGTAGAGGTCTTGTGCTGATAGCTAGATAGGTTTTTCTTATACATAAAAAGCGATTCATTTTCTGAACCGCCATTTTTTAAGAGTCTAACCTGGTAGCCATGTCGTACAAGGTCACCACTCCATTGGCCAATAATAGAGTGCTTATCTTTCGCAAATGCCTCCATAGCATTCTTAGAGCCAATATTAAAGGTGTGTCTATCTTCAATATCAGAGAAGAATGAGAACGGATTATCACGAGTAATGCTCCCAGCAAAACGACTCAAAGCAGTTGAACCGGTCACTCGATCAAGAGCAAGCGAACCGACCACATAGTTATTCAAGAGGGTGAATACTTGGTTCGCATAAACCTGAATATAGCCATGCTTCTTCTCGACCTCGAAAATGACAAAATCCTGTTCGCCGTGTAGGTCATCAGCCGTTAGGAACGTTTCCTCCTTCAACTGCTCCCATAAGGAATCTGAGGTCGGAAATCGGAAGGACAATTGATAAGTGCTATTATCCTCTTGAACAATTTCATCAACATAGGCAGCGTTCAGAGGCATATTTCCATTTGTTAAATAAATCAAATCTTATACCTCCAATTCGGTCGAATAGTAATTTTACGGACATTTCCAGTAAACGAGATCCCTACCTTACCAGTTGGGATTTCCAGGAACCCTCCACGCTTCCGAAGTGTGTTCTGAACCACTCCAGTAGCATTGTAGATGTTTTGCTTGCCTTGCCTACAATCAATCGTGGCCTTAGCCTTAATCGCTAGATACATGGTCTTACGGCCAATAGTAAGGGAGATATCACCATCCCCCTCAACCTCGATGATTGGTTCAGAATAAATCGTCCCAGGATTGTTGACTGTACCAGATGCAGTCAGAACCACAGGTTCTACGCTCTTCTGATATCGGAACGGTTGCATATCTAACTTGATCTCTAACTTCCAAGCATGATTCCCAAAAGATTCAAAACTAGCAGTCACAAAGTTAGCATAAAACAATGAACCAGGCTGATAGCTAAACTCTAAACATTATCATTCGATTGAAACTTATCAAGAATACTTGAAATCTCAACCATTTTTTTAACGTATAGAATGAAGGTCCTTTCGTAACCGTCGAAAGAACCGTCTAATACACGATAACTGCCATTGACTCCATAAAGGGTTGCCTTCTCTCCTTTCGGCTTAGCAGCCTCTACCTTCCCAAAATCTGTCACAACACAACCAGGAAGGCTTGATGTATTAAAACCGTTGATGATCATATAATCCATTAAATACCTCCCCTCGCATAAATAGCACCGTGTTGTTCATAGGTCTTGAGTGAGATAATGTCATTGTCTAGGTAGACATCTGACGATTTTTCAAGGATAGCAGTAAGGATTTTCTCCATACTTGCTCTCAGAATCGCTATCTCAGACACGGTTTTACTCTCATGTGCTTCAAATTGAGCTGATGGCATAGCCAACTGTGCCTCAAGACTTTTTGTAACTGAGGCAGAGGAATTCAGATCCAGACCATCTCCTGAAAAAAACATCTGAAATTTCATCAGCCATGCCTCCGACCGTTTGCTTGACATCCTTAAATTGGTCTTGCAATCCTTGGTCTAACCCTTTCATGATTGCATTACCTGCAGGGATCAACAATTTCCGGTCATATTCGATAGGACCTTTGTGTTCTGCGATCCAGCTAGCAATACCACCAACGAAGTCAGTTACAGAAGACCACACCGACTGCAGTCCATCCAAGAACCCTTGTAAGATTGCTTGGCCAGCACTGAAGAGGTTGATGTTCCACAACTGATCAAAGAATCCAGTGACATTACTTACAAGACTAGACACAGCATCAGACATAGTGTTCCATGCGTTCTGTGCTCCAGACACAAGACCATCAATGATGCTTAGTACACTAGCTTTTAAAGTTTCCCATGCAGAACTTGCTACGCTTTTGATAGTTTCCCAAATGTTAGATAATATCTGAGCAAAACCATCAAAGATGATTTTCCCAGCATTAATCAAACCATTCCAGATCGTTTCACCAATACCTTTAATGGTTTCCCATGCGCCACTCCAATCTCCATTGATAGCCTGCATGACTGCCTTGATAATGCCTTGAACCACGTTGATAGCAGTTTGGATACTGTTCTTAATCAATTCCCAGACAGTTGTCACAACCGTACAGATATTATTCCAGGTTCCCTCAATAAAAGGAGCAAGGGTATTCATTGCTGTTTCAATAATGGATTGAATAATCGGCATAACAGTCTGAATTACCGTTTGGATTGCGTTCCATACGGTTTCAAAAGTCTGCTGAATCAATCCTTGATTTTCAGTCCACCATGCCGATATACCATCCCAAACAGTCTTGATAAATGCAGCTACTTCTTGAACAATCGGAGTTACAAATTCAACCAAAGCATTCCATGCAGTTGTTGCAGCTGTAACTATATTGTTCCATACTTCAGTAAGCACTGGTACTAATTCATTCCATGTTGCTGATAGCCATGTCATGAAATCTTGGAATATTGCTTTACCTGTTTCTGTTTGAGTAAAGAAATATACTAGACCTGCAACTAAAGCACCAATAGCAGTAATTACAATGCCTATTGGATTCGCGCTAAGAAGTGCAAAGAAGCCCGTCACCGCAGTTTTAACTGTTGCAATAATCCCTGGGAGTCCAGAAAATACTGAAAAAAGTTTAAAACCAGCAAATGCACCTGCTAGTGATGTTAATATTCCTGTTAGAGCACTTCCAATACCCTCTCCGAACATACTTGTAAATACACCTTTTAATGTCCCTAAAAGTAGCTTAGGAAGTTGTTTTAGGATATTTCCGATCATTGGCGCTAGGTTATTTACAAGGAAAGTTTTTGTTGATTCCAGCAAAGCATCAAGAGCTGGTTGGATATCCTCTCCCAAAGTTAACTTTCCAAGTACATTCTGAGCTGCTGCTTTCATAGCTTCAAATGAACCACTAAATGTTTTAGATGCTTCAAGAGCAGTAGTTCCTGTTATATCCAATTTTTTCTGAACTACAGAAATAGCATTAACAATATTACCAAATGACATATCTCCATCTTTTACAGAGACATTCAATTTATCTTGGATATCTTTATAACCTGCAGCGTCTTTGATAAGGCGTTTCATTTCTTGTTGAGTACCACCATAACCGAGCTTCAGGTTGTCTAGCATGGTGTAGTTCTGCTTTGCGAACCCTTGATAAGCCATCTGAATACTATCCATTGATGTTCCCATCTTATTAGCATTATCTGACATATCAACCATTGCCCTGTTAGCAACATCAGCTGCTAAGCTGACATCACCACCTAAAGACTGCAAAAGACTCGCTGAGAAGCCTGTCACGTTCTCCATGTATTTGTTTGCAGAGAGTCCTGTAGTCCTATACGCTTCTTCTGCATAGGCTCTTACTTTTCCTGCTGATGTTTTAAATAGTGTCTCAACGCCACCAATGGATTGCTGAAGCGCTGCACCTTCACTGATAGCAGCTGAAAAAGCCTTACCAATCCCTGCTGCTACAATTACCTTTTTTAAAGTTGCCACCATACTAGAGCCAAGAGACTCTCCGGCACTTGTTCCAGCAGATGCGACCTCTCCACCCATCTCCTTCTGGATCATGCCACCAATCCCTCTTGCAGATGGAATAATTTGCACATACGCTTTTGCAAGTTCTGTTGCCATTAGTCCTCACCTCCTACCTTGGCTAAGAATTCTTTACGGTATTTTTCAAAGTCCTCACCAGATTCAAACACTAGATACTCTCTTTCATCCTTATCCTCTTTATGTATCAATTTATCGAAGATAGATTTAGGACGATTCTTCCCTTTCTGTCCATCCTCCGTCTGAATCCAAAGTGAAAGAGAAAGCCTATCAACCATACCAGCTAACAGCATTGTTTCTAAGGGGACGATTTGACCAGACAAGCGTTGCTTGATACGAGAATCATCTCTTAACCCATAGGCAAAAACAGCTACCTGCAAAAGAGGTAGCTGTCGAAAACTGTATATCTGATAGGTTTCAGCTAGATCACAGATAAGCGCATCTTCATCTAGTTTGATCATCTGATTAAGGACTAGGATTTTTTTAACTCTTTAACAGTATTGAAAACAGACTTTAGTTCTTCTGCTAGCTTATCAGTTGGCACAATACCGTCCTCTTCCCGCAAATGATCCTTAAAAGCCTTGGCTTGCTCTTCACCAAATAGCAACTTGAGAACTTTAGGAAAAGCTTGACCATTTCCTTCATCGACTTCACCCAATAATTCAAGCAGCTCATAGTTGTTTAAACGGCGCTCTGAAATTTCAAATTTAAAACCTGACGGTGTTGTTCCTTTAATATTTTTAGCCATTTATCACGCCCCCTGAATGTACTCATAGTGAGTATTGTTTTGATCATCTGGCAAAGCAGTAATAGTGAGATCGTAGCCAATTGGTTCACCGTCTTTATAACTAATTTCCCCAATTTCACTAACCTTACCTCTCGGAATGACAATCCGTTTCAGTGCTCCATTTTTCAAGAACATATCAATGACAATACAATGCTCTTTCAATTCATCAGAATTGGCTTTAACAGTAATTCCTGTCTTCAAATCACCACTGACATTAGCTGCCCCATAAGTTTCCTTGAGGACGTCCACATTGAGACCTTCAATCAATTTGTATTTGAAGGTATCTTTCTTATCAGTTTGAGATGATAGAACAGTCTGACCACCCCAAGCCTTTACATCTTCGCTTTCTGGTGAGTTTTCATTTGTCAAACCATCTTCTGAAATGAATCCCAAAGTTTTTAATGCAGCATCTAACTCTGATTTTGCATTTGTTGGCAAAGTTGTTCCTAACGGTGCACTGAATACAGCCCCGCTTGCTTTCGGTTTTGCAGCAGTAACGTTAGCTGCAGATGCAACATTAGCAGTTACTGTTTGTTCTGATCCTACCATAGAATCCTCCTTTTAAAAATAATTAATGTCGTATACCGCTTGATAGCGATATTGTTTCGTGTCTGTGTCTGTAAAGTTATAATCACTATTGTGATGAACACCACTAATCTCATTAACCGTGATGAGATTCTCAACTGCTCTTTTGACTCTCTCATTCAATTCAGCAGCCTTTTGCAAAGATAGTGCATAACTTTGAAAAGCGAAAGTAGCAGAATGGACATAATCACTTCCACCACTTCCAGTTTTTTCTAAAATGACATAACTTTCAGGCATGTCTGGTTCATGCTCAAAAAAAGACGGGACATCTAACATTCCGTCTAAAAAATTTTTTACAATTACTTCAATCATCTCATAGCCTTCAGTAAAATATTATGTTTTTTATTTCGAGCCATACTTTTGATATCCGTTGTGCTAATTTTTGCATTGGCTCGCTTTTGCCCAGGGGAAACCTTTAACTCAAATCCTTCACCAGCACGTTCAGCAATTTCACTTCCCCTCTCCTCTAAAATGCCTTGCATTTCAGGAGAGCGTAAAAGAGCAGAAACACCCAATGAGTTCAATTCAAATTTTACTTTACTCATACGATTCGACCATCACTTTCTTGTTCCAGTCCAAAGGCATCATAGCTTCAATGCCTTCCAAAGGAATGCCAATCGTTCGCCATTTGCGACCGAAAAAACGAACCTCTCGGTCTTTCCACTCGTTCTGATCGCCTTTTTGGGATACCCAGTGTATAAGCTACCTTTTTTCCCAGTAAGATTCAGTTGATTTGTGACATCTTCTGTTGAAGCTGGAACAACCAGGACATTATCTACTTGAATTTCAGTATTCTCATAGATTGGATGCCCAAAGTCATCCCGACCAGTCTTGGTTTTTCCCAGTCAAAGTTACAGTAATTCCTTTAATCCGTCCCATAAATATCAATCACCCCATATCTTTTGCTTTTTTTAAGACCGAGACGTTTCAATTCTGAATCCTTGATAAAGAGACCTCCACCAGGGACTAAATATGATCCACTGAAGGAATATCCTAAAAGCAGACTCAGCCATTTGAGTCATTGGTTCCTGATCAGTAGAGGTCATCAAGGTGCGAGCAACCACATCCACTGTTACGGATTTAACCACCATAGCAAAAGATGGATCAGTAGCAACCAATCCATCTAAATCTTTGCCAACTTTTTTAGCTTCAACTCTAAGAGAATGAGAAACAACTTCCAACAGTGCTTCAGCTCGTTTTTCCTCATCGAATTTTAACGTCCGCCACAATTTTTTAAGATCGTCTACTGTTGCAAAGTTTTCCATTAAAATTACCCTTCGTTAGCGATTAGCAAATCAAGCAGAGCAGATTTGTTAGCCTTACTATCATACTCAACACCTAGTTCGTCAAGTTTCTCCTTGATTTCAGAAACTGTTAAAAGATATTCCTTTTTGAACTCTTCAATGGGAATCCAATCCCCAGCTAGTTCACTATCTGTTGAAATACAAACACCTGTATTTTTATCACGATATGTAGTCATTTTCTACCTCCATTAAGCTTTTACAAGAGCGAATGCATCAGCATCTAGGATACCCCAACCGATAAACGCTTCAGCACGCAGCAAGATTTCATTGTAGGCTTTCAAGTCACGACCTGCTCCATCTGGATCACCATATTCAATAATTTCCATAGGAATGTTTTCAGCATAGCCCCACTTGAAGCGATTTTCAAAGTCACCAACGATTGCATGGTCTGTTTGAGCAGTTCCACCTGTAACAGTCAAGTTTTTGTTTACGTCTGATTTCATTCCGTAGAACGAGTCAGGATTTTGGCCAAAGCGGAATTCTGGATATTGAGATACACCGTTTACTTTCAATTTAGCAAGTGATTGTCCGCCAACTGGAGAAAGAGCTACACCTGTAACTTCACCACCTTTAGCGACGATTTGTTGAACAGCTGCATCGATATTATCGTCGAATTTGTCTTCTGCATAATTAACGATATTTCCAGTGATCAAACCATCAAATGAGTTAGTGTCACGGAAAGTTGCATCAGTAAGACCTTTAGGCTCCAAACCATGGATAGCAGCGATGTCAAAAGCATCTGCGATTTTCTTAGCGAAACCATCTGCAAATTGTGAAAGATATTCAAGCTGTTTTTCTTCCGATGCGTATTTAAATTCATCTGTGATACGAGCTTGATAGACGAATTTAAGAGGTTTGATTACCTTCGAGTCAACAACTGCTTTACCAGCACCTTTTTGTTGACCCTCGCCAACAATTTGAGCATTCCCTTCAAGATTAAAGATAAATTGCTCAACTCCGTTAAATGGAATAGGACTCTGTGAGGATAGTTTTGCAAGAACAGAACGTCCTTGTACTTTTGAAATTAGTTCTTTAACCAATTCTGGTTGAAAAAGTGTTCCTTGTTTCAATGAATTATCTGCCATTTTTTATTCTCCTGTATGATTTAATTCTCGAAGCATTGACTTCATTTGCATTGTTTTGTTATCGCCAACTTGTGGCTCTATATCTCTGATAGGCGCAACTGGTTGAGATTTTTTAATATACCCAGCTAAGCGCTCTGCATCAGCTTTCAAGCTTTCTTCATCAGTTCCCTGCAAACGATCTGCAAGGTCGTAAGGCAGTCCATGTTGCAAAGCTACTCGAGTTCGCAGACTAGCCGTCTCATAACCAGCGATTTGATTCTGCAAAACTTCAAGTTGCTTGTCAGCATCTGCCTTACTTTGATTAGTAGCTTCGATCGTTGACTTCAAGCCACCATTTTCTTTTTCCAACTCTTCAACACGAGATTTGAGCTGGTCATAGTCGCCATATTTCTCTTTCTCTCGAGATAAGCGAGCCTTAATAGCAGCATCAAATTCTTCTTGTGTAGTGATTGGTTTAAATTCTGACATTCTCATGTCTCCTTTCTCCTGCTTCCCCGGCAGTTCGGTAATTTTTTGCATCAAAAAAAGCAGTCACAAGACCGCTTATTTTAATAACTGATTTTTTGCTTTTTCTTAGGCTTGGTCGTAGCACAAGCCCAGTGCGCAAGCAAAGCACTATCCATCAAAGAAATATCCATGTCGTCAAAGTGCGATCGATAACCAAAGCCACCATTTGAGCCAATATTCCGCTTATCGCAGTTAGTGGCTACTTTAGACAATGATGGTTGACCAGCATGACAGATAGTTTTCTGGTAAATACCCTGTTCCCAAAGAGCGTTGGCCACGATGATTTCTTTCACCGTCGGAAGAATCACATTCTTGATTCTGTAGTCCTTTAACTCTTCGTCCAGGATCTTTTGACCACTTGCGCCATCAATGACAATCTGAGCCACATCAGCTTGACGCAAGAAAGCAACCATCCACTCATTCCCATTACGAACGGATTGACAATCGACTGTCTCAACAAAGAAACGGCCATCCTTGGTTCGTGCAGCAATACTCAATGCCACGTTCGTTCCGTCTTGACCGTACTTAATACCAACAGACAGCTTACCAGATAATTCTGGAACATCATCAACCTTAAGCTCATTCCACTCCGTTTCAGAAATAGCAGATTTTTGGTTGTAAGTCGGCCAAAAACCCAAACGTTGGATATTATGGTCCAGCTTATCCTCACCAAGCTCTGCCTCAATCTTACGCTCGTTCAAATGATATCCCATGGAAGGATTGGAATTATACCAGGCTTCCACATCGTCGATTTCCTTTTCATCGGAAACCGACCACTCAGCCCAGCCAGAATACTTCCCTTTTCCAAAGAGACAAGTCTCACGATACTTAGTAAAAACCGTTCCACTTGATACAGGTGTCGGAGGTGTTCCACACATGATTGTGATAGGATTCTCACTATCCGTAACCGTATATTTCAAAGCAGATTCTTGCTCGGTCGTGTACTCCTGGGCCTCGTCAATGATCAGCATATCAAAACCTTCACCAAGACCACCATTTGATGTTCTGGTACGGAATTGGACAACACCACCTGTTGAATATAGCTCAATTCTTTCTTGTCCCTTAGCTCGAATGGAGTTAAAATCCTCACCATCTACATACCCCATTTTTTCAAGGTATCGTTTAACCTTCTCAAAAGAGGCATGAGATGTAGAAATTCTATGCGCTGTATGCAGAATGTTCAATCCTTTATGAAGCGCCCAAATTTCAGCTATATAGAGGATTTCTGATTTACCATTACGACGAGGTATAGAGTAGCCAAACTTCTGATGCACCCAAAGACCGTTCTTGTCAACAGCCATCATAGGCAATAAGAGATTCTTCTGCCAAGCATAGCAAGAAAGCCCTGTCCGCTCGTAAAGTTCAATCGCTTCTTTAGCTTTTGAATTTCTTGACGTATTTTAAAATCACCGATTGAGTAGGATTCTGATTGCCAAGTTTCTTCTTCCTCGCCATTCTAATTTCCTTTCAATCGTCATCGCATGATAACCCTATCGCTGGGAGATATCAGATCACCTCCTAAACTAAAGCATAATAAAAGCACCCTTTCGAGTGCTTGAAATTTCTTATTTTCGGTCCGAAAAGAAATCAGCCCAAAACGGATTTTCTTTATCAAAGATTTCAACCTCTTCTGAGCTCATATTATGAGGATAATCTTTAAAAAGATTATAGAATTTTTTCTTGTTGAATGTGATTAGCATCAAGCCTTTAGCAAACCAGGATGTATCAACCCACCAAGTTTTATCGCCATCATTTTTTTTATAACAATAATCAGACCAATTTACTTCTTCAAAATCATCTTTCATGTCCCTCAGCCCCTTTCATTTGTTTAGAATCCGCTGTATTGATAAAACTCAATATCTTGTGAAATTCAGGGTTATCTTTCAATGAGTTCACATCAATGAGATAACTCTTTGCATCATATCTTCTCCCAACTGCATCGTGAGACTCTTGACCATTGAATCTCTCTTTCAGAACAATGTTGTTAAACGGTTTAAAACCATTTAACGTTTCTGATTGAAGTTCCAAGAACTCGAAACGACCTTCATTTTTTCTTATGATAGCTGCATGTTCACCTGTTGCTAAGTAGTACTCATTCCCACTTTCTACTTTCTCCAACAATTCTTTTACTGCAGTAAAATCATTTGTATGTTTAGCAACATGCATTTTAACTCCTGGAAGACTCCCAATCATTTCAATTCTACTACTTCGAGAAAAGAAATCACAACTCTTTCCTCCTCTAAAATCTAAGACAGTATATCCACCTTTGTTTCCAATATATGCAAATGCTACTGACGAACAAGATCCTAGTGTCATATCTCCACCACCAACAGCTTCGATAATTTGTTCCTCAGTTAATTTTTTACGACTTTTCTTAATAGGATTTGAAAGAATTCCATTTTGAAGAGCTAGCTTTCTCACTTCGCTCATTTGAGAATTTTGATTTATATCCTTCCTTACTTCAATTTTATCACTTTCATCTTTTTTTCTCCAAATTTTATTCCAAATATCCTGAACTTTTCCGTTTTTAGGATCATAATCTACAATACAACGACAACGCTGATGCCTTCTAAAAACATTCTTTGGGACTCGTGGATATTTATAATTCCCCTCGACTTCTTGACACCATTCACAACAATGAAAATAAGATGTTCTGACAATCTCTGGTTGTAAGCCAGCTTTATGATGAAACTCCGCATTCTCACGAATGCTATCATCAATAATAGACTGTGTGAAGTTCACAATAGGTTCATCTAGCAACCAACTGACATCCTCGAAATTATCCTCAGATGAAAAGCGATTGACAATGCCAGCTATTCGGTCCTTATTTAGTTCAGGGACTTGAACTTTGAGACCGATTTTGGCTTTATCGTTCAAATTCTTCTGGACATCACTAGCATAACCACTCACAAGCTCGTGATTTCGCCCTAGTACGTCCATCAGCAAGCGCTGAGCTATATTGTAATACATTTTACCATTTGGTAGTTTATCAGCGCTTATAGAGGCTCCTAGAGCCTTAGAAAGAATTGCACCAATTTCAATCGCAAACTCATTCGCTGTTTTGTAAGTGGCTTTTTTAGCTTCCAACGTGGCAAAAGCATTTCTGATAATTTCGCTCTCTCCATAAGCAAGCTCAAATTCTTTTTTTACTTCTTGCAGAAGTTTAGGTAGTACATCAATCTCATCATTCATCTACTTGCTCCAAAACTTTTGTTCTGTTCAACATTTCTTCAGCTTCAGTAGGAGTGATTCCGGTTGAGACTAATAAAGAAATACCATTTTCTTTGGATAAAACACCTTTTTGATAGTTACTTAAAAGAGACGTAATTTCATAAGTTGAAATAATCCTATTCTTTTGTTTATCTGCTCCAGTTTCTGCATCAGGTGATGCTTGTGTAATGTCTACAACAGGCTTAGCAGACATGTCTCCTGCAATACCAGTAAGATCTCGAATGGTTTCTGCATTGATGTAACCAGGTAAAGCCTGATTTAGTTTGACAACACCATCACCAATCATAGTCATTGTATTAGCATCAGCTTCAAACAGAGGCTCCCATTTTACAGTTGTAGTAACGAATTGACTTCTCACATAACGGAAATCATCACGCAAACACGCTGCAACATAAGCGACATTTAGCAATCCAGCACCTAGTGAACGCTGAGCCTTTCGACCAGCCAGGCGCAAGTTCTCATGACTAGCCTTGATTGCTTCTACTGATGACGGATTATCTGATGCAAAACCAAGGTCATCCAAGGTCAAGCCCATTTCCCCAGCAAATCCAGCAGCGGCTGTTCTCAGCTGTTCAGTAAACGGTGACATGCTAGCTGTAGTAAACTGTCCAACGCTCGGCTTCTCACCTTTATCGCTTGAAGAAATCGTCAGTAAGCTTGATACAGTAGCTTTCCATTTCTCCATAGGTTCCGCATCAGGATCAAGCCCAAGAATGTATTTCTGTGGCCACGAATAGAACTCAGCAGTAATATCCGCCCGTTCCAAAGTACGCTTAGCATATTTCTGATAATACATCCCAGATCTGGTAATTCGCGACCTTCCAAACGGACGAACCGCATCAGGACGATGAATAACCGGAACCAACAAAGGGATACCAGTTTCATTCACAACCGAGTATGGTCTACCATCTTTCGGAATGAAGTGAGTAGCATTAGGCTCAAAGTAGGCTTCAAGTGTTGGACGATTGTAATCATCACGAGCCAACACCGCATAACCTTCTACAAGCAATCCAGTGATAGGATCAATGACACCAGTCGCATTGCTAGCCTCAATGACTTGCAACCTCACCTCATCATCTTCACCCTTCGAAATGTAGACGAAACTACACGAACCAATCAGCGCAGCTAAATAGCACTATCAAAAAAAGATGTCAGGATTGTTACGATTAAAAATTTCTGTGACATTAAAATCATCGTTAGCAAATTCTCTGAAAATCAAACGATCTGCAAGACTATCAACACCTTTAGTTGCCCATCCAAGTACCGATTTATATTTAACTCGGATATGAGCAGGAATTGTGATTCCTAACGGCGATTCATGATGCTGCATCGCATAATGTTTATATCTCAGGTTAACCCTACTCTGATAGAGATTCAACTTTCTTCTGAGATAGTCAACTCCTCTTAATTCCAAACCGTTCTCCTTTCATTGTGATGATTTGGCGCGAAAAAATATGTACAGTGACGGCGTGAAGCTCGCGAGCGCCTAGTGGGAGGGGGATACCCCCCTATACTTTAGCTAGGACTTGCTTCACACATATCTGTTATTTTTTTCAAAATTTAAGCATTCGTTATTATTTTGATATTTTTAAAAAATAATATAATTCTTCTTTTTTTGGTTTCTTCAAGCTCTATACTTTGTCCAATCTCTTGACTGTGGCAGATTGCGATTGCCTACAACAGTAGCATTGGCTGATCTATCGTCAGCATATAACTTATCAGACTTCTGTCTGTTGCATTGCCAGTGGGCTAACTGCAAGTTTTGAATATCTGATGGATGACCATTTCTATTGATTGGAATAATGTGGTCAATGACTGGACTTAATGGATGTGGGTACCTCAAGGACTTATCAACTGGTAGTCCACAAATCCCACAAGTATTTCTTGTTTTGAGAATAATATTTTTATTCTTTTCAAAAGCAACTCTGTGAGGACCACTCCGGTCCGGTCTATCCTGGGGGTTATTCATTTAGGGAGGGGCCTTTCTTTTTTGTTAAAAGGTAGGTATTTTAATACCCTGGGGTATGTTTTTATTAGGGGGTTATTTCAACTCTTCAACACCCTTGTGTATTTAACATATCTTATATTTTGTGACTTTCGACAGAGTATTGTTCAACCCAGTTATGACAATGGTTTGTAAGCATTTCTGAATTATCCAATTTACTTTTTCTCAATATGTTAAATAAGTATACTTTTAATACGTAAAAGTAAGCATACTTTCATCGATTTCATCTTGATTATATCCGATGTAATCCAAGGTAATATCTGGTGCAGAGTGATTAAGTATTTGCATTAGAATAGCTATATTCCCATTTTGTTTGTAATGATGATAACCAAATGTTTTTCTCATCGAATGGGTACCAATGTTTTTTAATCCTGAATGTTTAGCTGCATCATTTAAAAATTGATACACAGCTACTCTACCAATGTGTTTAATACTTACTCCGTCACCTCTAACTTTCTTTCTACTCGGAAAAAGATAGTCATAACTCTCAAGATGATTTTCTTTTATGTAACGATCCAAAGCTTTACGTAGTTCAGGATTAACCGCAAATTTTCTTATTTTGCCAGTCTTCTTCTCTTTGACCTCAATTCTATCTTGATTGACATGCTTTACTTGAAGAGGGACAATATCGCTTACTCGTAGCCCTGAATAAATTCCGACCAAAAAAAGAATGTAGTTCCGCTCACTCTTTGATTTCAAATAGTTCTTCATTCTATCAATATCATCTGGTTCACGAATGGGTTCTACTTTCTTCATGGTATCACCTCCAAACTACAAGAAAAGGCAGGTTGTGCCTGCCTTCATAATTATTTCATAATATAATTTTAGCACATCAAATTGTATATTTACTCCGAACTTACTCCAAATTTACTCCAAGAAAACTCCACAAAAACTCCATTTTTTTATTCTAAAACTTCAACCTGTTCGCCATTGCGATATAATTCTGCAAATGCCATTAAGGCCCTATCCAAAATATCGTAATAAGAACTCTCTGAAAGTGATAAATCCATTAAGATTGCTTCATCTTTTTTATAATCCCACTGAAGGTATTTTTCAAAAAGAATTCTACGATAGAGAGGATCATGTAATCCACTTACTGCTTGTTCAATTGCATCCAGCTCAAGCTCTGCATCAACTTTTCGAATTGCTAATTTTTCAACCTGGCTATTTCTACCAAACGATTGAGATCGTGGCATAAATGAGTAGGTTGTTGTTACCTTCTGTCCATCTATGTCATTGGCCACTCTTCTCCATCTAAGATATCCTCTCAGAATTCTCTTGGCATTTTCTTTTGTTTTTGATTCGTTAATATCAGGAAAAAAGGGCATCACTCACCTCGTTTCTTTGACGTTTATATTTTAATCATGATTTGTAATCACGCCACCGGCTCCATTGACAGTAACCCAGCCATGTTTCTCTCTGGCTTCTGCTTCTTTCATACGGATAAGGTTGTCTGTGATTGAGTCTGACTTAGCTTTGTTTGCCTTGGCTTCTCCTTCTGCTTTGATGATGCCAGCATCTGCTTCAGCTTGTGCTTGAACCTTCTTAGTATCGGCTTCGACCTTAGCTTTTTCCTGTTCTTGTCTAGCTGTGTCAATTTCCTTCTGTTTGACAGATTCAGATTTGATTGCTGCTTCAATCTCATCTCCTGCATCCTGATCAGTTATTGTGAATGAAACAAATTCAAGATCATAAGATTCAAATTTCTTTTAGCGCCTTGTCAATCTCTTCATAGACTTCTGTTCGCTTATTTCCAAGAATATCATAGATGTCATAATTCCCAGTAACCGACTCGATAGCTCTCTGTACTGCTGGAGCAATTACGCTCTCATTAACATTCTCCAACTTCGTATAGTTTGAAAATACCGTCATAGCCTTTTCTTTATTAACACGATACTTCACATCAATGTTAGTATTCAGCCATTGACCATCTTTGGTCTGAGTTGTGATTTTTTCCATCGTCTTCGTTTGAACTGAAGTCGAAAGAGTATAGACGGTATCGATGAAAGGAATTTTGATATGATAACCTGTTTGTAGGGTGTTTTCTTGAACACCTCCGATTGCACTGACCTTTACTCCAACCGTATTAGCTGGGATGCGCTTCACAGCAGTTCCCCTAAAAATTCCTAACGAAGCGATAGCAACAACCGTGATGATGCTACCTTTTGCAAGTTTTGTAAGTTTAGTTTTCCCTGTTTCGTGATCGTATTGTGTAAACATTGTTTTTACTCCTTTTTAAATAATTTTTCCTTCAAATACTAATGTAATAGTCCCTGTACCGTCTCTGTGCTTAGAGACTAACGCACGACAATCTGAGCCAAACTCAATTCCCTCAATCGTGATGCTACGTTTTATATTGTTAACATTGATGATTGATCCATTGTCTGTTTTAATCCTCATTATCCACCTCCTCAAAATAAAACTTTCCGTCGAATGGTTCGATTTCAATAATTCCATAATCTATTCCAAGCCTTGCTATAAAGGGTTTACTGATTCGTTCGTGTAATGTCATTAATTGTTCTCTAAACTCATTTAATGAAAGCGTAGACTTATAGAAATTACATTGATAACACGATGGCATATAGTTATCAAAACTATCTTCCCCTCCTAAATAGTGAGGATGTAAATGATCCACTCTTAAAGTCTTTAAATCTAATTCCTTGCCACAATATGCACAATGACCGCTATATTTATCTAGAACTTTTTGTCTAGTAGTTTTAGATATGCTTTTCCGTTTCAATCTCCCACCTCCTCAATCTCAATCCCTGGACAATCAAACACCCAGCCGAAGCCAGCATCCTCAATTTCTTTGCGGGTATGTGTTTTTTTCACATTTTCATTTTCTGTATCATTGCCCATATACCATTTTTCAGTCAATGAATTATATTTTAAATGTCTAAAAAGAGAGGAAATACCTTTCATCTCGACTCGATACCGCTTGTCTTTTTTGATTGTGTAGCCGTCAAGTATAGCTTTTATCAATCTTTTTCTGTTTTCAATATCCCTAAATCCTTCAGTCAAGTATTTTAATTCTATGCCTTCGTTATCTGTTAAATAATAACCCCAGCCAGTTCTTGAAACATGATATAGAGCTGTTGAAACATCAATTTCACAATTAAAATCAAATGTTTCGAGGAATTTTGCTTCTTCCTCAGATACTTCGACAGATACTTCGACTTTTTTGGGTTCGTCTAGTTGTTCGACAAGAACTAAGACTTCATCTCTTTCGATGTAATCTTTTACACCAAATACAAATAACTTTTTAATTTGTTTAATCAATTCTTGTTTATTCATCTTCCAACTCCTTCAACTTGCTCTTATACACTTTAACTTTCTTCTTCCAAAAATCACGTTCAGCAGCTCTCATGTGTACTGTTGATTTCTGACTTGGTTTCTTCAGCTCTTCAATCTTTTCTTCTGCGACTTTGATTGAATGCTTCAAACCCTTGATGATATCCTGGTTAATTGTACTCATCGGAATACTCCTAGAATGGTAAATCATCATCAGATATATCCATAGGGTTAGTAGCTCCGAAACTTGCTGGCATCTGCTCTTCGATATTTGATTGGTTTGCAGAATTGTCTCGTTTTTCGAGTAGTTGGAAAGTCTCAGCAACTACTTCTGTCACATAGACACGTTGTCCTTGCTGATTATCATAGCTACGAGTCTGGATGCGACCTGTGATGCCTACAAGATTTCCTTTTTTGCACCATTCAGAAAGCAATTCAGCTGGTTTTCTCCAAATCATGCAATTGATGAAGTCGGCTTCACGTTCTCCGTTTGCTCCTTTGAAGTTCCGATTAACCGCCATATTGAAAGTTGCTACTGCGACATTTGAAGTTGTATATTTCAACTCTGGATTTCGTGTTAATCGCCCTACAAGGGTTACATTATTGATCATTATTTCAAATCCTCCTCTTTTACAAACACCCCATCAATCATCTTACCTTTGCGGTCCTTGATGACTTCATAAGCTTCTTCTAAGCAACTTTCAGCTGTAGTACCATTGCAAAATGAAACCGTACTGATCACGCTGTCAAGAAACATCAAATCTGCTTTGATTAGAGGAATCTGTGTCTCATTGTGACAGACATGAGCGTATAGCTTCTGAGCGATATTGCCCAAACTAGAAACCATCAGCAGCAATTCGAGTTCCTGTTGATTTGCTTGAATCTGAGCGCCGTTCTTAATCTGTTGATCAAGTCCAATCAAAACTACCTGGATGTCTCCGATCGCATCATAAATCAGTTCAGATTTATCCTTTGCAATGCCCTCAAATAGTTCCCCTGACTCTTCCATGAGCTTCAAGAACTGTTTGACAGGATTTGCTTCATGTAGATTTCTGTCAACAAACCACTGTTGAACCTTTTCTTCCAAATTCATTTTTGTATTCATCTTATTTTTCCCTCCGTTTTCTTCGTAATTAAATAGAGTTCAATCATCTTTGCTAAACTCCTTGTAAATTTTTTCAAAGATTTCTGACACCAATTTTTCAGGTATATTAGATCTCTCGTTGTATGATTTTGAGAAGTTCTTCCACTCTATGTCCTGCTTGATAATTTTATTCTTAAGATTAAGTTCAACATTGCTTCCAAAAATCGTCCGCTTTTGTAAAGGATAATCATAATTATTGTATCTAGCTAGGTTTTTGTATGGAATTCTGAATCCAATAATATCCTCAATGTAGGGCCACAGTCTGTCAGCTGCTGGATTCTCAATAACCCAAAATTGTGGTCTATATCTTTTTATGATTTCTATTGTGTTGAAAGCTGTTAGCTCGCCATTGACTCTTTTTAAAAATTGCCTGTCGTATTGATAATTTATATAGGCTGACTCGTAATCCTGATTTGCCCTGATCGTGAACGGTGAAGGTCTTACTTGTGGAGTAAACAAGCTATCAGACACATCATTGCGTTTCCAACACGCATTCCCATTTTCTATTGCAGAAGCATTTGACCAGCTTTCACATGGTGGACTAGCTATTATAAGATCAGGTTTTGGTAATTTGTCTAACACGTCAAAGAGCGTGTTATCTCCAAATAATCGCCCATAGTCAGCAAGGTTCAAATTTATAAAATGATTGTTCTTGTTTTCTATATCCATTCCGATTGAATAGATTTCAATATTCGCCCCCCCCGAACTATTCAGAGAGTTAGCACCCTTGAAGTAAGAACCATTCCCGCTATCAAAGAGTGCCCAGACTACCATTTTTTTGATAATCAATACCTCCTATCCTTCATCCCAGCTGGATACACAAAGCACTTTCCTGTCGCTCCCTCAAAGATACGACTTGATAAAGCACCATTCCCAAAATCATCCGAGTAAAGCTCTTTAATCTCCTCACTACTCAAATTCGTGTTAATAATCGTATTCGTCCGATTATCCAAAATCTTGAATAAAATCTGATGTGCCCATTCGTTTCGCTTTGTATCAGCCTTACGACTCTCTTTCCCAAGGTCATCCAAGAAAAGAAAATCAACCTCAGACAGTAGCTTGACCATCTTAGCTTCTGAAAATCCATTGTCAAACTCAAAGCTTTCTCGAATCTTATCGAATAAAGTCACAACTGAAACAAAGAGCACGCTTTTCGGTTCATCATAAGACTTGAACTGCTCATTGAGAAATCTAGCAAATCCATAGGTCAGATGACTCTTACCAACACCAGATGGGCCAGTGATGATAGCATTTCCAGTCTCACCCTTGGCATAGCAGCGCTCCAACCTCTTCACGAAATTTATAGCCTTTTCATCAATATCAACCTGAATATCATAGTCATGTAGTGACTTACTTGCCAGCTTACTTGAAACGATGCTATCGCGAGCAAAGACCTCATAAGTGTCCGATAGCTTACTTTTAACCTCGGATTCCATATTCAACTGCTTTTCAAAGATTCGGATATTCTCTTTTTCACATTCAGGACATTGACTGATTTCCTCAAGCTTGCCCTTGATGGGAATCTTAATAGACCAAAGATGGCATCCATGAATTTCACAGACATCATCAAGAACTGTTCTAGTTCTAAATTGTTTAAACTGTTTCATTTAAAATCCTAGCCTTTCATCAACTGCTGATTGAAAAGAGTGAGCCTTTCGTGGCATAGGTTGGTTTAGATAATTGTCCATCTTATTGCCAAAAAGCGTTTGAGGTTGCAGATATTGTTCATACTCTGTACCTTTCCACTTAGCAACCATGATATCCACAACCTTCTTAAAATCTTCAAGGACATAACCCTCTTTTAGTCTTGCCTTGATAAATTTTTGATGACTAGCAGTATTTATCTTGAAATTCTTTTTTGCTTTAAGATTTAAATATGAGATAATTTCTTTATAAATCGACAATTTATTATTATCTATATCAGTCTTTCTAATATCAGTCTTTATTGTTTGTACTTCTTGCGTATCCAGAGCGGTATTTTCTACGGTTCTGGACGGTAATTTCTTCGGTTCAGGAATTGTTTGTTGGACAATTTTTGGACCAAGGATATAAAGTCGATTTGGCTTAGTCAAACCCTGACGTTCTTCCTTCAGCAAACCTGATGTAACAAGTTCCTTTTTAATCTTGGTTACCGTTTTCTCAGAACAACCCAACTCTTCGCAAAATTCAGCCGTTGTAAAAGTACATAAATACTTGGCCATTTCGATCATGCCACTTTGACTCCAAAGATAAATCTAAACGATTATAAAGCAATGCGTACATTATTTTAGCGTTGTTTGATAACTTTTTATAAGGCTCCTTAAAGAGCCATTTAGGCAATTGAAAATATTGATACTTTTCAACTTCATTTTTATAATATGTCTCAGCCATATACTATTCCTCCACACTTGAAAATTTTGTGTATTCTTTGTGAAAATACAACTTCACTGTGCCTAAACTGCCATGCCGATTCTTTTCCAAGATCAGTTCGGTTACGTTATTCGCTTCTTGACTGTCTGCCTGTTCCTTCTGATAGTAGGCCTCACGATACAAGAATGCTACAATATCTGCATCTTGCTCAATAGAGCCAGACTCTCGCAAGTCTGCTAGCATCGGCCGTTTGTCTTGTCTCTGTTCAACTGCACGACTTAATTGAGATAAAGCAATGACTGGTACTTTTAAATCTTTTGCAAGTATCTTCAATTCCCTTGATATTTCAGAAACTATCTGCTGACGATTTTCTCCTTTTGATCCAGTAATTAACTGCAAGTAGTCAATGATAATAACACCAAGCCCACCCATTTCTTGGGCAAGTTTACGAGCCTTTGACCGTATCTCTGAGATACGAATACCAGCCGTATTATCGACAAAAATAGGAGCGTCATAGAGATTCCCTTGTGCATGCACTAGCCTACTCCATTCCTCAACACTCAGATTCCCAGTTTTGAGATGATACCCTTCTACCATGCCCTCAGATGCTAACATCCGCTCAATCAAGCTTTCCGCCCCCATTTCAAGCGAGAAAATAGCAACAGGCTTTTTCTCTTTTACAGCGATGTACTGAGCGATATTCAGAGCTAAGGCTGTCTTCCCCATTGCGGGACGAGCAGCAAGGATAATGAGATTATCCTCATGAAGACCGGTCGTAATCTTGTCCAGTCCAACGAACCCAGTAGATAAACCTGTCACAACTCCATCTGTTTGCGAGCGGGTCTCGACCATCTGCATATGTGTATCAAGGATATCAGCCACATTACGAAATCCATTTCCAACATTTGATTACTGATATCAAGAATTGATTTTTCAGTTTTTTCGATGATTTCATTGATAGAAATATCTCCCTGATATGCACTAGAAAGTGATTCCGACAGTTCAGCAATTACTTTCCGAAGCGTAGCCTTTTCTTTAACCAGTTTGGCATAATGCTCCACATTTTTTGAAGTTGGTGTGGAGTTCACTAACTCGACAACGTAGTTTATACCACCGATATTTGAGATGTCACCTTGATTGGTAAGAGCAGACACCATAGTTGTAGCATCGATTGGCTCACCCTTTTCAAGTAATGACAACATGGTCTTAAATACAATCTTGTTGGCAGGTTTGTAAAAATCGTCAGGAGTTAATTCGTCTGCAAGTGATATCATCGTTTCCGGTGAGATAAAGACAGCACCCAGAACCGACTGCTCTGCAACTAGATCATGAGGTAGTATTCTAAAATCTTCACTCATACACTCTTCCTCCAGTAGCTTTCTAAGTCAATATTCATGACAGCAGCAAGATTCTTCTGCTCGGTTAAGATTTGTCTACGGTAAGGAGCCAGACCAGCTTGTCGCTCTTCCTCACTTTGTGGCAAGTAGTATCCATTTGGTTTCGTCTTCTTAGCCACAATAGGGTGTTTAAAATTAACTCGAAGACTTTCAATGACTTCTTCTAACTTACGTTTTGAGAGTCCAGTTTCTAAACGTATTTCACTTGCTTGGATTGGAAGGTCGAACGTAGCGCAATTAAGAATCATATTTAATACACGAATTTCCATTTCGTTCATGTTGCGACTTACACTCATATTTTTATCCCTTATTTCAATCCTACTGGTGGGTCCACATCGTATGTAAATTGCTTATCTGAATTTCTCAGATTCATACGAGCGATGTTGTTGAACTGATTCCGCCCCTGTTGATAAAACTCAATGATCGCTTTGTCTAGAATTTCTTGTTCTTCCACTTGTCTTTTTCTTTTCTGCTCGTTGTATTCAATAACCGTCAATGCTACAAAAAAGCAAATAAAGGTTGTTGCAAATCCGAGTAGTTGGCTAATTAAAGTTGGTTCTGTCATTTTCGTTCTCCTTAAATTAAAACACGGTCAAACCTTGTTTTTCCCAATAAGAAATAAATTCTTGTTGTGCTTGACTGTTATATCCACACGCATGGAATGCCAAGCCGTGATTACTATCACTTTCTTTTTTGTCTAACAAAACTTCTAGTTCTGATTTGACGAATTTTTTTAACGCTTTTAAATCGCCACATGGATAAAAAAACTCGTACCCATCAATTACTAACTGCCACACCCAACCAAGGGGCGTTTGATTATAGATGTATTTGATTTCCATTTTTTCTATACCTCTAAAAGTTTTTCCAAGTCAGCGATGCGCTGATAAAGTATTTGGTTTTCTTCCTGTGCTGTAATCAATTCTCGATTTAAGTCCAACGCAACCAATCGCCAGTCGGTATTGACTTCGATTTTTGTTGTGTCAAAAAACCATTTTGTAAGTTTGTCTAGTAATTTCATCCGACCGACCTCATTTTCTTGCTTGTTTCCATTTCTTTTTTCCAATCTCGACTGCCCCTGTATTGTAGGTAAGCGTCAAAACCTTTAATTGTGACAAGCTGACCATCGTTTCTAAGATGTTTTTGTTGGCTAGGCAATTTCTTCATCTCTCGTCTCATATCTCCTGCTTGTCGTTTTGTGCATCCAAAGATGTGTTCTAATTCTTCATCATTGGCCGAAACCTTTTCGATGATCACATCTTTAATCCTCACGACTTCAATTGCTTCCATTTTTGCTCCTTTCGTGATATAATTCAGTTAGTTATTTTAGTAAGTGCCTGATTTCCGTCAGGTGCTCTTTTGTATCTTGTTTTCCATAGCCCTGAGCTTAATCTCATGGCTGACTTGTTTTAATAGCTTCTCACACGCTATTTTTGCTTCTCTGTATGTTGCATTCTCGCTGATAAAGTAATCAGCTAGTTCTATGATTTTATCTTCCATTCAACCTCCTATATCGGTCTTGAGACGGATGCTTTTTCTCCCTTAAATTGATATAATAATTTCGACTAGGACCTCTCACTGTTTTAGTCAAGATTTCAATAGAAAGGAGAAGACCGATGTCACGATTACGACCCAGACCTGAAAAGAACTATCCTGACTATAACTGGGATGATTTAGATCGTTTTATCCAGAGTAGTCTAAGAAATCCAATGTTCAAAATTTGTTGCGTAGACCCTTCACTTTATGCTATCCCTAAAAACGAAATTATTGCTGAATGCATCAGTGCTGGTTATACGGTTGAAGAACGTGAAGATGGTATCTTGAACATTTCGTGATTTGCTAGATTGATCACTTGAGATTCGAGAATACTAATTCTTGTTAGTAAGTCTATCGATTGTTTGATAGGCTTTTTTATTTCTCCGCTATACGGATATCGTTTTGGTTTCATTGTTTTTTCCTTTCTAAATTTGGTATAATCAAAAAAATAAAATGATTGGAGAAATCTCATGCAAATAAAAGTGGACGTGGCTTATTCAAAACCAAAAGTAGTCAATGTAAACGACTTTTGTCCTAACTGTAAGAGACCAACAAATCCTCATTTAGTTCATTCTTCGTATTTTGAACTTAGCGACTCCGAAAATAGTGTAGTGCTAACAATTAGATGCCTTGGCTGTAAACATTTTTGGACAGAAGAATTTTTAGCAACAAAATATTCAACCGGTAATTATTCTTCCGATTATGATTACAAGATAGAGCATATTAAAGTCTCTCCAAAACTCCCTACCGATATCCCAATATCAGACGATGTAGAGATAGTTTCTCCAATTGGTAAGCAAATCTATGTCCAAGCGCTGAAAGCTGAACATGAACAACTAGACCACATTGCAGGCATCGGATATCGAAAGGCACTTGAGTTCTTTGTTAAAGATTTCTCTATTGTTACAAATCCTGATGATGAAGAAAAAATCATTAAAATGTCATTAAAACAAGTTATTGAAAAATACATCAAGGATGAAGATCTTAAAACATTTGCGCTAGCATCTGCTTATATCGGTAATGACGAAGGCCATTACTATAGAAATAATCCCGATAAAGATTTTACACATCTAAAAAACTACCTCCACGGAGTTATTCACTACATGGAAATGAAACTCAATTTTCTTGATGCTCAAGAACTTGTGAATCGTTCAAAGAAATCTTAGAATCTATTTCATCCAACTTCTCAGCAATATATGTCACGGTCCTCAATATCTCATTGAGGGCTGTTCTTTCTAGTTCGTTCATCTGTGCTCCTTTCTAGTTTTTAGAGTTCTCTAGTTTCAGCACTTCGTAAAAATAGATCTTGGCAAAGTTTTTGGCGTTGTAACGCTCAATATATTCTCTGATCACTGCCCCGTAACGCCGACGGCTAGGGATTGTTAATTCTATGATGAATTCGTTTAAGTCGCCATTTGGACGTTCCTTGAACATTTTTACTGTTGCTGTTTTCATCTGTACTCCTTTCTATTTTTCTCAATTTCTTTCTGCTATAATGTAAGCAGAAAGGAGGTAAAGTTATGACTGAAATCCACGCATGCCTTTGCGGGAATTGGGTGAACCTATCAGCTGACGATGATTGTGTAATGGGACCAAATATGGCTAGCCCTTACATTTGGTGGGAAGAAAATGCAGAACTCTACTCACCAATTTCTAAACCTGAAGCAAATACTATGTATCATCAAGATTACATTTACATTCATTATCGTGGCGCTGACTATCGCATTCATCCAATGTTCATCCAAATCGTTTCTAGATAACTTTTTATAGTCTTTTAGAAATGATTTCTACATCTAAGTTGTCCAGTCTCAACTGGTCGGCTTTTTGATTTAAACGAGCTTCGACGGCTTGGTTAATTTCATACCATTCTCGTTTTGTAAACTGGCTTCTGAATTTTAGAAATTCCTTTATTGTTTCTTTCGTTCTTTCTTTCATCCGTCCTCCTTTCTATTTTTGTCGCAATTATGCGACTGTTTCGCTAAAAAAAATGGCCATAGCTTCATCTTTTGAAAGATTGAGTGCTGATACAATCAAGTTCACTTCTTTAATTGAGAAGTTGCCATCTTGCTTCATCTTGCGGTAAAACGTGCTTTTGTCAATGCCGATAGCGGTCGCAAGTTCTTCTTGCGTAGTATTGCGTTCCACGATTTTACCCTTTAACTTAGAAACATTTATCATATGTTCTCCTTTCTATTTTGTCGCAGTTTTGCGACTTGTTAAATTAAGTATAGCACCTTGAAAAGCAAATGTCAACAAAAAAATCGCATTTTTGAAACTTTTTTTATTGCATTTTTGAAACTAAAGGTGTAAAATTGAAGTGTAATATATAGGAGGCAATTATCATGAACGTTGGTGAAAAAATTAAATTAAGAAGGAAAGAATTGAAAATATCCGCTGACGAACTAGCCGATGCGGTCGGCGTTTCACGTTCCACTATATTTCGTTACGAAAAAGGAGATATTGAAAAGGTAGGTCCGGAAGTTTTAAAGAAGATCGCTGATAGGTTATACATCTCTCCCGCTGAGCTAATGGGGTGGAGCGATGAGACTTCAACAGAACCGAAAACATATACAGATTTAGACCTACGCAAAATGGCCGAAAATGCAAAAACCTTCGATGGAAAACCATTGAATGAGGAAGATATCGAAGCTATACAGAATATAATTCAAATATATTTGAGTGGTAGAAAATGAGCATCAATGAAATTTGTGCGAAATATGGCGTACGTGTGGAATACTTTGATAAAGACGTCTGGAACAGGAACGGGATTTATATTGACGAAATCAAAGTAGTATTTGTCAGCAAAGACCTTAGTCCGGATAAGCAAAAGCAAGTAATTCTCCATGAACTTGGTCATATCGACCATACTGAATTCGAATATAAGAATGCTAAAATCAAGTGCGAGAACGAGGCAGACCGTAACATGATCCATCACCTTTTAGAAGATGCCCTGGATCAGTTAGAAAATCCGTCTGATTTCAACTACTTGAAATTTATGGAGTTTTACAATTTAAAAACCACGACTGATGAAGTAATGGTCATGGAAGAATATAAAGCGTTATTAAATTAAAGGAGTAAAAACCTATGGGAATTTTTGACAATCTTAAACAAGAATCATCAATTTCTACAGCTTCAGGCTCGAATGGATTACATTATGTCGTCCTTCAAGTCACTTTGAAAGAAAAATTCTTTGGTACTGGATCAGGGAATTTGACAGAACTGGAAGATGTAATCAACAAACAAGTAGCTAAAGGATATCGACTACATACTATTACTACTGCTAATGGTGGAAGTAAAGGGCTTGGAGGCGGAGACCGTATTCAAGCTACTATGGTTTTTGAAAAGATTATCTAATTAAAAAATCCCCACACTCGCAAAGTTTGGCGACTCTGAGTGTGAGGAAATCATGTATAAGAAACAACCATTCAAAAGGTCGTTTTCTTATACCCATTTTATCAAGAAATGAGGTGAAAAGCAAATGTGGATGGAAGAATTACCAACCGGCAAATATAAATTTTTTGAACGGTATAAGGACCCATACACTGAGAAATTAAAAAAAGTATCAGTCACGATGGAAAAGAAAACTTCCCAGGCACGAAATCAAGCAGCATTGCTCTTGCAAGAAAAGATACAAAAAAAGCTAAACACTAAACAAGTAGAGAGTATTACCTTTGAAGAGATTTATAAATTATTCTATAAATCCTGGTCACAAACAGTCAAAGAGTCGACGAAACATAATTGCAAGTCAATTGATAAGAAGATGAAGGAAGTCATACCATCTGACACTTTATTGGCCAATTTAGACAGACGTTTTCTCCAGGAAGCCATCGAAAAAGTGATTGAAACCAATGGACATATTGCTGCTAAAAAAGTCAGACACCGACTCAGAGGTATCTTCAAGTACGCTGTTCAATATTCCTATATCGAGAATAACGAAGTGGATTATACTACAATTCCTCAAAGACCAAAGACTTTGGAAGAGCTAGAAAAAAAGCGTAATAATTTCCTTACCATGGATGAAATAAAAACCTTAGTAAACGTTCTAAATGGTCGAGAATACCACCAGAAGTATGCGGATATGGTGCTTGTTCTGTCTTTGACAGGCATGCGATATGGAGAGTTAACTGCCTTGCAGTTGAAGAATATAGATTTTCAAAATAACAAAATTGAAATCACAGGTAATTTTGACTCAGTAAACAAAATCAAAACACTTCCAAAGACTACAAATTCAATACGGACAATCAAAGTGTCGAAGACTGTCATGGAAGCAATTCAAAGACAAATAGCACGTCTTAGCGAACGTTTCCAGCCTTTGTCAAGCGATGATTATATCTTTTGCTTTGAAAGATGGAATCAACCTACAACCATATCTTGCTTTATACAGATATTAAAAAAATATGGAAAGGAAGCTGGAATAGACAAAAATCTAACCAGCCATATTTTCAGACACTCCCATATTTCATTTTTAGCAGAATCGGGACTTCCCATCAAATCGATCATGGACCGAGTCGGCCACTCGAATGCTAAGATGACCTTAGAAATCTACTCTCACACAACACAAGACATGGAGGATAAGTTGGTAGATAAATTAGATAGTATTTTTTAATTCTGCCCCTTGTCTGCCCCTTTTTAGTTTTACAACATAACAAAAGCCCTTGAAAATATTGATAAATCAAGGGGCTGTTTTTATATCGCTATAATTCATCAG